>JABLTH010006374.1_pt1 | contig 73486 bp, 65 predicted proteins | sample 7875711 | NCBI WGS metagenome assembly JABLTH01 (sample SAMN14941262, study PRJNA633318) | bioreactor metagenome | isolation source: bioreactor | place: China | collected 2019-03-05 | reverse complement strand
GAAGCACGGCATCGCGCCGAACCCCGCGGGCGGCGACCTGCGCATCGAGCTCAGGCCGGACCTCTACGGCTTCAGCCTGACGGTGTCCAACACCGGCCGCCCCCTGCCGCTGATCCCCGGCGACGGCGTGGGCCTGCGCAACCTCGAGGCCCGCCTGCGCCTCTCCTTCGGGGAAGGCGCCTCCCTGCGCCTGGCCAGCGAGGGCGAGTGGACCGTGGCCGAGATCCGCTTCAGGATCGAGGGGACGGGAGCCCAGCCATGAGCCTGAAGGTCGCCCTCGCCGACGACGAGCCCCTCGCCCGCACGCGCCTCGCGCGGCTCCTGCGGGAGGCGGGCTGCGAAGTCCTGGCGGAACTGCCGGACGGCCCCGCCCTCCTGGAATGGCTGAAGCAGGCGCCGCCCCTGGATGGCCTCTTCCTGGACATCCAGATGCCCGGCGCCTCGGGCCTGGAGGTGGTGGCCGAGCTGCCCGCGCCCCTGCCCGTGGTCTTCGTGACCGCCTTCAGCGAGCACGCGGTGCGCGCCTTCGACACCCACGCCGTGGACTACATCCTCAAGCCCGTCGCCGCGGAACGCCTGGCCCGCGCCCTGGAGCGCCTGCGGGAGGGGCGGGTGCCCCGGCGCAGCGCGGGGGAGCTGCACGCCATCCTCCCGGGCGCCTCCAGCCGCTTCCCCGTGCGGGCGGGCGAGGGCCATGTCTTCCTGGACCTGAAGCGCACCACCCACTTCGACGTGGAGGACGAGATGGTCTGGGCCCACGCCTCCCACAACGGCAAGGCCCAGCGCTTCCGCACCGCCTGGACCTCCCTCACCGAGGTGGAGCAGGCCTTCCCCGGCGCGGGGCTCATGCGCATCCAGCGCCACCTGCTGCTGCGGCCCGAGGCGGTGCTGGGCCTCAAGCCCCTGGAGGGCGGGCGCGCCCTCGTCCGCGTCGCCGAAGGCCTGGACCTCGAGGTGAGCCGCAGCGTGACCCCGAAGCTCAAGGAACTGCTGGGGCTCTGAGCCCGGAGGCGGCCGCCGAGGCTACACTGGCCTCACCTCACGAGGCTTCCATGCGCGCGCCCTTCCTGGCTTCCCTCTCCCTCGTCCTGGCGGCCCAGGACGCGCCCCTGACCAAGGCCCAGGAGGCGGCGTTGCTGCATCCGGCGGTGCCCACCCCCGACGGCGCCGCCCGGCGGAAGGCCTGGCAGGCCCGGGTGGCCCTGGCCGCCGAAGGCACCCTCGCCGCGGTGCCCTGGAAGCCCATCGGCCCCATGGGCCAGGGCGGGCGCGTGGTGGCCCTGTCGGTGGATCCCCGCAAACCCGAGGTCTGGATCGCGGCCTTCGCCACCGGGGGCCTGTGGATCACCCGCACCGACGGCCTCACCTGGGAGAGCCTCTTCGACCGCGAGGAGGCCTTCGCCATCGGTGATGTCGCAGTGGTATGGGGGGAGCCGGGGCAGCCGAGGACGATCTGGGTGGGGACGGGCGAGGCGAACGCCAGCCGCAGCTCCTACGCCGGCGCGGGCCTCTTCCGCAGCGACGACGGCGGCCGGACCTGGCGCTCCGCCGGGCTGGCCGAGGCCCACCGCATCGCGCGGGTCGCGCTGCACCCGGCGAACCCCGACATCCTCTACGTGGCCGCCCAGGGCCCGCTCTACACCGAAGGCGGCCAGCGCGGCGTCTTCAAGAGCGTGGACGGCGGGCGCACCTGGGCGCAGGTCCTGAAGGGCGGCCCGCGCACGGGCGCCGTGGACCTCCTCCTGGACTGGAAGGACCCCGAGACCCTCTACGCGGCCCTCTGGGAGAAGGACCGCAAGCCCTGGAACTTCCTGGAGAGCGGCCCCGGCAGCGGCCTCCACAGGAGCACTGACGGCGGGCGCACCTGGACGCGCCTCGCGGGGGGCTTCCCCCAGGGCGACGGCGTGGGCCGCATCGGCCTGGCCCAAAGCCGCCAGGACCCGCGGAAGCTCTACGCCTTCCTGGACAACCAGGCCCTGCGCCCCAAGGACGAGGCGGACCCCTACGAGGACAAGGAGAAGCTGACCCTCAAGAAGCTCGCCGGCATGTCCAAGGAGGACGCCCTGAAGGTGGAGGCCAAGGCCTGGAAGGCCTTTCTCAAGGACAACGGGTTCCACCCCAGCCTCACCGCGGAGAAGGTGCAGGCGGACCTGAAGTCCGGGGCCGTCACCGTGCAGGACCTCGCGAAGTACCACGGCGACTTCGACAGCAGCCTCTCGGGCGCGGACATCGCGGGGGCCGAGGTCTACGCCTCCGCCGACGGCGGCGCCACGTGGGCCCGCACCCACGCCGACCGCCTGGACCAGGTCTACAACAGCTACGGCTACTACTTCGGCCAGGTCCGCGTGGACCCCACGGACGACCGCGTGCTCTACCTCCTGGGCTTCCCGGCGCTGAAGTCCGTGGATGGCGGGAAGACCTTCCGCGGCATCAACGGGGAGAACTGGGACAGCGTGCACCCGGACCACCACGCCCTCTGGATCGATCCCCGGGACGGCCGGCGCCTGGTGCTGGGCAACGACGGCGGCCTCAACGTGAGCCTGGACGCCGGAGAGCACTGGCGCGCGGTGAAGAACCTCCCGGTGGGCCAGTTCTACACGATCTCCGTGGACAACCCCGGGAATGGGGCCGAGCCCTTCCGCGTCTACGGCGGGCTCCAGGACAACGGCGTCAAGCGCGGCCCCGCCACGCCCCTGAAGGACAACCAGGCCTCGGACGGCTGGAGCACCCTCTACGGCGGGGACGGCGGCTTCGTGGCGGCGCCCAGGGACGGCGCCACGGTCTACCTGGAGAGCCAGTTCGGCTTCATGTCGCGCCTGGACGGGGGCAAGCGGAAGTCCATCCGCCCCGCGCACCCGCTGAAGGAGACGCCCTACCGCTTCAACTGGATGACCCCCATCGTCGCGAGCCCCCACAGCCCCGACATCGTCTACACCGCCACCCAGAAGGTGCTGCGCTCCCTCGACAAGGGGGAGACCTGGACCGAGATCAGCGGCGACCTCAGCAGCGGCCGCAAGCCCTTCATCGGCGAGCGCGGGGACGTGCCCTACGGCACGGTCACCGCCCTGGCGGAGAGCCCCAAGCGCTTCGGCCTGCTCTACGCGGGCACGGACGAGGGGCGGGTCTGGGTGAGCCGGGACGGCGGCTTCGCCTGGAACGAGGGCGCCAAGGGCCTGCCCGCGGGGCGGTGGGTGAGCCGCCTGGAGCCCAGCCGCCATGCGGAGGGCACGGTGTACGCCACCTTCACCGCCTACCGCAACGACACCACCGAGGCGCTGGTCTACCGCTCCACCGACTACGGCGCCACCTGGACCTCCATCGCGGGCAACCTGCCGGGGGAGAACGTGAACGTCCTCCGCGAGGACGCCACGAACCCCGACCTCCTCTTCCTCGGCACCGACTTCGGCGCCTTCGCCTCGGTGGACGGCGGCAAGCGGTGGGAGGTGCTCGGCGCCGGGCTCCCCCACGTCCCGGTCCACGACCTGGCCCTGCACGCCGGCACGGGCACCCTCGTGGCCGGCACCCACGGCCGCAGCGCCTGGACCGCCCCCGTGGGCGCCCTCGCCGCCTGGACGGCCTCCGTCCGCGCCAAGGACCTCCACCTCTTCGAGGTGAAGCCCGTGAAGGCCGAGAAGTGGTGGAAGGAGGACCGGCCCTCCTGGTGGACGCGGCGGGAGCCCGAAGCGGTGGCGCTCTGGTTCCACGCCAGGGTCGCGGGACCGGTGGACCTTCGGCTCGAGGATGCCAAGGGCAAGCTGCAGCGCGCCTGGCGCGTGGACGCCCGGTCCGGCCTCAACCGCCTCGACTGGGACCTCGAGGTGGACCGGAGCGCGCTCAAGGACCTCCCCCCGGGCGGCGCGCCTTCATCCAGCCGGGGGACTACCTCCTCAAGGCCGCCTCAAGCGCCGCCTCCGTGGAGCTCAAGCTCCAGGTCAAGGCGCCGGAGAAGGAACCCGAATAGTCCGTGGCCCCCCGGCCCGGAACCCGATCTCCTCCAGGCTCAGGGCGTGAGGCGCACCAGGTTCAGCTTGTCGGCGATGGAGCCCGGCGTCGCTCCGTTGATCCGCCACGCGATGCGGCCCTCGCGGTCCAGGATGAGGGTGGTCGGGGCGGCCTTGAGCTCCCCCAGGACCTGAAGGCCGGCGGCGGGCGAGTCCCCGGGAAGGTAGATGGGGAAGGTGGCCGGGAGGTCCCGCCCCGCCAGGCGGCGGAACTGCTTCACGGCGGACCATCCCGGATTCACGATGCTCACGGGCACGACCCGGATCCCCGCCTTGTCCTCCAGGCCCTGGAGGCGGATCATCTCGCCCAGCACGTCGAGGGTCCACCGGCAGTCCGTCCTGAACAGGAAGATCAGCACCACCTTCCCCTGGAGGCCCGCGACGGACTGGGGCTTCCCGTCCTCCCCCAGGAAGGTGAAGTCCCGGGCTGACACGCGATCCGCGGGCTCGTAGAAGCGCGGGACGCGGTCCGCCTCGCTCAGGGTGGCGGTATTGGCCATCAGGCTCGCGGCCGAGGGCGCCCGCCCCGAGCCGAGCCGCCCCTGCTGCTCGGGCAGGCCGGCGACGGTGCCGGCGCCCGTCACGCTCATCCCCTTCAGGCGTTCATCCGCCGCCGCCGTGGAGCCACGCAGGTCCTCCGTGGTGGACGAATGGCGGGTCAGGGGGCAGCCCGCGGCCTTGGCGCCCTCCTTCGCGAGGGCCGCGGGATCCAGGGCCCGCTGCCGGATCGCGGCCGCGGGGTTGGCGGCCTGGGGGGCGGGAGCCTTCGCCGGTTCCTGGCCGGCCAGGAGGGCGAGAAGGGCGAGGACCGGGGAGGCGGGGTGCAGGGGCATGGGAGGGACTCCTCGGAGGTCCAGCATAGGAGCCGGGCTGGACCGGGGCAACGGGACCTCCGGTCGGCGGTCAACAACACGGAGGCCCCCTTGCGGGGGCCTCCGGCCTGTCCTCGGGAGAGGACTAGAACTTCAGCGAGACGCCGACGCGGACGCGGCGGGCGGTCTGGTACGCGGTGACCTTCATGTAGTTCGGGTTGTCCGCGCCCAGGCCGAGGTCCAGGTTCGTGTCCTTGGCGGTGATCTCGTGGGAGTTCAGCAGGTTGAAGATGTCGGCGCGGAAGCCGAGGTCATACTTCCCGCCAAGCTTCCAGGAGTAGTTCGCGCTGAGGTCCAGCGTGAAGGTGGAGGGCAGGCGGCCTTCCACGCCGCGGCCGTAGAGGGGCACCTCGCCCGCGTTCTCGTACACCGGGTGGGCGTAGTAGCTCGTGATCGGATTGCCGGTGGCATAGCGGGCCACGATGCCGGTGGTGAGGCCGAAGCTCCAGTTGTAGGTGAGGCCGAGGTTGGCCACCAGGGTGCGGTCCGTGGGCAGGGCGCCGGGGAGGTACTGCTCCCAGCCCGTCAGGCCGCGGTCGTGATCCTCGAGCAGCTCGACCGGGAGGTCGTAGAGGCTGGTGATGTTGGGATCGGACTGGCCATTGTCGTTGCGGAAGAGGCCCTCGTAGTTGCCCTCGGACTTCGAGAAGTTCACGTTGAGGAAGCCCTGCCAGTTGGCGCCCCGCTTGCTAACCTCGACCTGGACGGCGTGGTAGGTGCGCTCAGGCTTGGGGAAGGTGGCGCCGGGCACGCTCGGGAAGTTGCCGCCGGGGTTGGCGATGTAGTAGGAGTCGCCGTCGTAGGAGAGGTCCTCGAGGATGCGGCCCAGGCTGCGGTAGATGTAGCGGGTGCTGAAGGTGAAGCCCGGGGAGGGCTCCACGTCGTAGCCCACCAGCAGCTCATCCGTGTACTGGGACTTGGTGCCCGGCAGGATCTCGGTCGGGGCGGTGCCCGTGGTGGCGAAGTGGGTGGTGGTCGGCGAGCTGGTGGTCGGCTGGCCGGTGGTGGCGCTCACGTCCTGGATCGGCGTGCCATTCAGGATGGCGCCCGAGAGGCCGGAGAAGCCCGTCAGGGTCAGGAAGTCGGAGCGGTTGATGCCGCGCTCCGTGGACAGGGAGCGGATGGCGATGTCGTTGGGGATCTTCTCGAAGAGCCGGCCGGCGAAGAAGTAGGCCTTGCTCTTGCCGTTGCCGTCCACGTCCCAGGTGATGGAGAAGCGGGGCGCCAGGTTGTCGGCGGCCTTGAACTTGTAGGTGATGTCCGTGCCGGCGAGCTCCTGCTCTTCCTGGCGGAGGCCCAGCTTGATGTTCCAGCGGTTGCTCAGGTTCAGGTTGCCCTGGAGGAACATGGCGTTGTACTTGGTCTTGGACCGCCGCGTGGGATCGCTGGTGAGGCCGCGGACGATGCGGTAGTAGTTCGCGATGTTGCCGGGGCCGTAGGGCAGGGCCGGGTTCGCCACGCGGTAGCGCTTCTGGATGGAGACGCCCGTGGTGAAGACCGAATTGTTGTGGGGGTCCACGAAGCCCGTGGGGCCGGTGCGCTGGTTGGCCTCGTCGTACTTCACGTTCTCGTAGAGGTAGCCGAACTTCAGGTCGAAGGACCCGAAGAACTTGCTGACCTTGAGCTCGTACTGCTCGTTGGTGCTGGTCAGCTTCTTCTCGTAGAAGCCGATGGCGTTCGGGGCCAGGGCCGCGCCGGTGGCGGTGTCGGTCACGAACCACTCGGCGGAGCTGGCGGCGGTGGGAATGCGCTCGAAGGTGTTCTTGGAGCCCGAAATGCGGGCCTCCACCAGGAAGTCGGCGGCCAGGGTGCCGTTGTACTTCACGCTGTAGGTGGTGGTCCCGTACTTCAGCTCGGAGAACTTGCCCTCGGCGCCGCGGAAGTCGGCCGCGCCCTGGGGGCCCTGGGGACGCTTGCCGGGGTCGCCGAAGAAGCTGCCCTCGAGGCTGTGGCTGGGGGAGATGGACCAGTTCAGCTTGGCGTAGTAGCTGTCGGTGTTGACCTTCTGGTCGAATTTGCGGCCGCTCAGGGGGTAGGAGCTGCCATCGGCCTGGAAGGGCGCGGTGCTCGTGGTCTTGGAGCGGATGGGGTTGTAGCCCACGAAGTAGAACAGCTTGTCCTTGATGATGGGACCGCTGACGGTGAAGCCGAACTCCTGGCGCTCGAAGCTGTCGAAGACAGGCTGGGGCGTGGTGCCCGGCGCGAAGACCGGCACCTTGTTCTTGGCCTGGAGGCCGTCGAAATCGAAGTAGGCGAACACGCTGCCGCGCAGGGTGTTGTCGCCGGTCTTGGTGATGGCGTTGATCACGGCGCCCGTGGTCTGGCCGTACTCGGCGTCCAGGCCGAAGCTCTTCACCTGGACTTCCTGGATGAAGTCGGTGTTGATGCCCGTGCCGAGGGAGCCGAAGGCGCGGGAGAACGCGCCGTTCGCGCCGAAGCCGGCGTTGGTGGTGTTGGCGCCGTCGATGACGTACTGGTTCTCGAGGCCGGAACCGCCGCTGATGGAGGGGTTCGCGGCGCCGGTGCCGCCGCCGTCCACGACGCCCGGGGCCAGGCCGATCACGTTCACGAAGGAGCGGCCCAGGGGCAGGGTGGAGAACTGCTCGCTGGCGAACTGGGTGCCGGAGGTCTGGGTCTGGGTGTCGATCTTGCTGGCGGTGGCGACGACCTCCACCACCACGCCCTTGCTCATGGACACGGAGAGCGGCGTGCGGACGTTCAGGGACACCGTGATGGTGGTCCGGACCGGCTGGTCATAGCCGGGGGCCGTGACGGTCACGTTGTAGCGGCCGGGGATGAGGGACGTGGCGCGGAAGGAGCCCGCGGCGTCGGTGGTGTAGGTCTGCTGGCCGCGGCCGCCGTCCAGGATGACCCGGGCGCCGGCGATGGGAGCCTTCGTGGCCGAATCGATCACGGTTCCGACGACGGCACCCGTCGTGGCGTCCTGCGCCATGAGGACGGGGGCCCCAGCCACAATGGCCAGGGCGGCAAAGCCAAGGCGTGGAAGGATTGAATTCATACGAGGTACTCCTGAAAAATGCGGGCGGAGCCGCGGGTGAGAGTGGGCGGAGGAAGTTGGAGGGAGGATCTGGCTGCAGGCAGGCCTGCGGAATCAAGTAAGTGCAGGACAATCTGGAGCTGATACGCGACCCGGGAATCGGAATCAGCGTTTGGGCATGCCCTGCCGATATAACGAGGGGATCTTTCAATGATGCCAATGGACGTGGAGCCGTCCCCACCATATGCCTCCCAATTCCAGGGGGGCGCAAGAAAAAAGTTCTACCTTTGACCCCACCTGGGAACCTTTCGCCCAGAAGGGGCACGGTCGGCCCCGCCCGAAATCCCGGGATGCCTTAAGATCTTGAATGAAAGGGGCTTGGCCCTCGAGGACCGCCGCCCCTTTAGCTCAGGGACGGGGACATCCTACCGGAACAAGGACTCGGGAATCGTCCTTGGGGGTCGCCCGTCCTCACTCTCCGAACCCTCCGGGGCCGGGGGCGATTCGGGCGGGAATCCCCGGATCAAAGGGAAGGACCCCGAAGCCCGCGAGGGCTCCGGGGTCCTTCCTGGGCGCGGGATCCGTCAGTACTTGATGCGGATGCCGAAGCTGTAGCGGCGGGGTGCCTGGAACTGGTAGGGCGTGTTCGCGTTGGGGGCGACGCCCCGGACGTTCAGGCCCTCGGAGAGATCCGTGGCCTCCTGGCGGTTCGTGAAGTTGATGACGTCGAGGTAGATCTCGCCGCGGACCTTCCCGAAGTTGCGGCCATACTGGGCGCGCAGGTCCGCCTGGTAGAACATCGGCGTCATGCGGTTGCCGAGGCCCTCGGCGTAGAACTCGCCCGCCCCCGGGAAGGACTGGAGCACGCGGGTGCTGGCCACGAAGGCCGGCGAGGTGTAGTGGTAGCCGCTGTTGGCGTTGAGGGTCATGCCCAGGAGCAGGCCCATGTCCCAGCGGTAGTAGCCGTAGGCCTTGGCCAGCCAATCCACGGAGCCTTCCAGGCGGCCGTTGGTGTAGGGCAGCCGGGGGTCGAACTGGGCCAGGTCGCCCTGGAAGTCCGCGTTGCCGCTGCTCTGGCTGTTGCCCTTGGCGTTGACGAGGCTGACGCTCATGAAGCCGCCCCAGTGGTTGGCCTCCCGGCGGGTCACCGTGAGGTCGAGGCTGCGGTACTTGCGCTCGCCGCCGGGGAGGTTGGCCAGGACGAAGTTCAGCTGCCCGTTGGCCACCCGGTCGACGTTCTGCTGCCCGCTGTAGCCGCCGCCCGCGAAGTAGCCGGGATCGATGCGGAGGCCACGGAAGCGGTTGATGATCGCCTGCTGGGCGGAGGACGGGGTCGCCGAACTGCTCAGGCCGAGCAGGCCGCGGGCCTCGGCCTCGAGGTTGTCGGCGTCGGTGTAGAGGGTGGGATCCCAGTCCTCGACGATGTCGTAGTCCCGGCGCTTGGAGTAGGTGGCCTCGAAGGTGTAGTTGCCGCCGAACTCGGTCTGGAAGCCGATGCGGAACTCATCCGTCTTGGGGAGCTTGAAGGAGTCGGCGAACACGGCGTCCACCACCTTGGTGCCGCCGCGGGTGATGACGGTCACCCACTGGTTGAAGAGGCGCACCTGCTCCCAGCGCTCGGAGCTGGTGAGGCTGCCGGTGAAGCGCACCATGTCGAGCTTGATGGGGTCGATGTAGCGGCCCCAGTAGGCGTAGGCCTTGGACCGGCCGTTCCCGCTCACGTCGTAGGTCAGGCCCACCCGGGGCGCCACGTTGTAGTCGGTCTTGAAGAGGGAGACCCCGTTGTCGGCCTTGAACTCGTACTTGTCGAAGCGGACGCCCGGCGAGAGCGTCAGGCGGCCCATCTGCCACTGGTCCTGGACGTAGAAGCCCTGGGTCTCCATCTTCGGGGTGGAGCTGGCGACGCTGACCTGGTGGATGCGGTAGCTGTAGTAGCCGCCGAAGGGGTTCGGCTCGTTGAACTTGTAGGCGTTCAGGTCGCTGGACACGAACTTCGTGCCGCCGCTGCCCGTGCGGACGAAGCCGGCGTTCAGGAACTGCTGGGTGAGGGCGGCGCTGTTGTTGATGGCCGTGATGGTGACGCTCTTGGCGCCGCTTAAGGTGCTGGAGGGCACGGTGCCCCAGGTGTAGGTGTTCGCGTCGTAGCTGTCGTACTGGTCGCCCTGGCCGACGCCCACGGTCTGGGTCAGCTCCTCATTGCCGAACTGGACGCCGGCCTTCAGGGTGTGGCTGCCGGCCGCCTCGAAGAGCCAGGTCAGGTCCAGGCGGCCCAGGTTCTTCTTGTACTCGCGCTTGTCCAGCGCCGAGCTGTTGCCCAGCTGGGCCTGCAGGGGCGTCAGGGCCTGGGCGCTGCGGATGGTGTTCTGGGGACCGTCGGCGGAGTAGAGGGCCGTGATCTTGTTGTCCTCACGGTGCACCGCGTAGCGGAAGTCGAGGAAGATCTTGTCCCACTGGTGGCTGTAGTTGAGGATGTAGCGGTTGCCGCCCTGCTCGGTCTTGGCGGCCCGGCGGGTGACCACGCCCGGGTTGCTGAGGTTGTTGAACTCGTAGGGGTTCGAGTTGAAGGTCAGGCTGAGGAGGTCGGAGGGGGTGATCTGCCAGGTCAGCTTGCCGAAGAAGCGCTGGCCGTCCTCGTTCAGGCCCTTGCGGGACTCGCCCGGCGTGCTGGCGACGGTGCTGTTGAGCTTGACGGTGACCTCGTCCTTCACCTTCTGGGCGCTCACGACGTACCAGAGCTTGTCCTTGATGATGGGGCCCATGGCCCAGACGGAGAGGTCCGAGACGTTGCGCTCGGCCACGTCGAAGCGGCCCGGGGCGACGGAATTCTGGAGGGAACCGGGGGCGAAGGCCGCCGTGAGGCCCGCGCTGAAGTCGTTGCCGCCCGCCTTGGTGGTGACCGAGGAGAACAGGCCGGCCCGGGCGCTGTACTAGGCGGTGATGGCGCCGGTCTTCACGTCCTGGACCTGGATCAGTTCGGGGGCGATGGCGGTGCGCAGCGTGCCGGCCTCGGGGCTGGTCACGTCGATCCCGTCGATCATGTAGGTGTTGTTGCGGGCGCCGTTGCCGCCCAGGTTGTCGCGGTTCAGGCCCACCGCCAGGGCGGGGTTGCCGTTGCCGCTGGTGCTGGCCACCACGCCGGGGGCCAGGTTCAGGGTGGACAGCTGGTTGCGGCCCACCGGGAGGCGCTCGAGCTCGACGTCGCTGATCTGGGTGCCCTGGGTCACGGTGGTCGTGTCCACCTGGGCCGCCGCCGCCACCACCTCCACCGTCGCGCCGCCCACGGGCACCATCTTGGCGTTCACCGAGGCGGTCTGGTCCACCTGGACCTCGACGTTGTTGATGGTCTGCGCCTGGTAGCCCGTGGCGCTGATCTGGATGCGGAAGGCGCCGGGGGAGAGGCGGACGAAGCGGGCCTTGCCGGTCGCGTCCGTGGTCACCGTGCGGGCGCCGCCGATCTGCGTGGGGCTGGAGATGGTGACAGTGGCGCCGGCGACGGCCTTGCCGGAGGCGTCGGTGACCGAGACGGCCAAGGTGCCGTCGCCCGCCGCATGGGCGAGGAAGCCGGAGGCGATGATGAGGGCCGCGGCGCGTCCGAGGCGCGGGGTCAAACTCCGCATAGGGATCTCCTAAAGGGGAGGGTTAGAGGGCGTGGTTAGAGATACCTCAGGGATTCAAGTCGAAACCGGGGCGATTGTCCAGAACTTGAGACGCACTCCGGCCGTGGAATATGACGCAGTAGCCTCTACGTCCCGCACCCGCTCTGATTTATTCCACCACGCCGAGGCACCATCCAGGCTTGGCACACGGGGCTTCGGAGAGTCGAATCCAGCCTTCAGGGAGCGGTTCTGCTGGTTTTTCACCATGCAACACCGTGACAAGGGGCTGGCCGGCTTCCACCCGGTCCCCGACGGTGACGTGCATGCGGAGGCCGACGCCCAGGTCCAGGACGTCGTCCCGGGTCTGGCGCCCGGCCCCCAGGCCCGCGGCGTAGACCCCCAGGGCCCGGCTGTCGATGGACTCGACCCACCCCGAGGCCTTCGCCGTCACCGCGATGGAACCGCGGGCGCCCGGGAGACGGCTGAAATCGTCCAGCGCGGCGGCATCCCCGCCGTTGAGGACCGCGAACCGGCGGAAGACCTCCATCGCCCTCCCGGAGGCCACGGCCTCCCCGACCTTCGCCTCGGCCCCGGCGAGGTCCGCGGCGGCGCCCCCCAGCACCAGCATCTCGGCGGCCAGCCGGAAGCTCATCTGAGCCAGGTCGCCCTGGCCGTGCTGGCCCTTCAGGATCTCAGCGGACTCCATGACCTCGAGGGCGTTGCCGATGGCCCAGCCCAGGGGTTCCTCCATGCGGGTGATCAGGGCCTTGATGCGCATGCCGTGGGCCTTGCCCACCTCCACCATGCTCCGGGCCAGGGCCGTGGCGTCCTCCAGGGTCTTCATGAAGGCCCCTTCCCCGCACTTCACGTCCAGCACCAGGGCGTCCGCCCCTCCGGCCAGCTTCTTGGACATGATGCTGGCGGTGATCAGGGGGATGGATTCCACGGTGGCCGTGATGTCCCTCAGGGCATAAAGCTTGCGATCCGCGGGACAGACGTCGCCGGTCTGGGCGCTGTTGGCGAAGCCGGTCTCCCTCAGGGACCGGAGGAACTCCGCCTCGCTGAGCTCCACCCGCATGCCCGGGATGGCCGCGTACTTGTCCACGGTCCCGCCGGTGTGGCCCAGGCCCCGGCCGCTGAACATGGCGCAGGGGACGCCGCAGGCGGCGACGATGGGACCCAGGATCAGGGTGGTCTTGTCCCCGACGCCGCCGGTGCTGTGCTTGTCCACCTTGACGCCCGGCACGGAGGAGAGGTCCACCCGCTTCCCGGAGTCCCGCATGGCGAGGGTGAGGGCGAGGGTCTCCTCGGTGCTCACCCCCCGCCAGCAGATCGCCATCAGGAGGGCCGCGCTCTGCTCGTCGGGCACGGCGCCGGTGGCGGCGCCCTCCACCCAGAAGGCGATCTCCTCGGGCGTGAGGGCGCCCCCGAGCTTCTTCCTGTAGATGAGGTCGTACATCCGCATGGGACCTCCGCGGGATCGGGGCTCGTTCAGATGCCCTGGACCATCTGCTCCAGGCGCCGGTAGCTGCCTTCGCCCTGGAACTCCTTCCGGTAGTCGGAGAGGTCCTTCAGGGCCGCGGCGCGGTCGCCGGTGAGGCGCCGGGCGTCCATCAAGGTGGACCAGTAGAGGTCCGCCCAGGGCTGGCCCGCGGTGGCCTTGCTCCGCAGGGGAAGCAGCAGGTCGAGGGCCTCCTTGCCCTGGCCCAGGGCCACGAGCCGCCCGGCGGCCTGGACCTTGGCCACCGGCGTGGCGGGCGCCGGGGCCGCGCCGCCGGCCTTGCCGTCCAGCATGAGCCGGAAGGACTGGACCTCGGTGAGGGCCTGGGCCCGGCGGGGCCCCGGGGCCTCCTGGGCCAGCTTCTCCAGGGCGGGCAGCTGCTCCCGGAGGCGCTTCTCGAAGTCCTGGGGGGAGGCGGGGGCCTGGGGGTCGCCCTCCATGGCCATCAGGATCTCCGCCCGGGCGGATTCATAGCGCTCCACCCGGCTGGACTGCCAGGCGCGGTAGCCGAACCAGCCGCCCACCAGCAGCACCACCACGGCGCCGCCTACCGCGAGCTGGCGCACCATGCCGGTCTCCACGTCCTCCGCGCTGGCCAGCTTGGCCTGGAAATGGGCGAGGCTCTGGGCCGGCTTCTGGACCTGGATCTCTTTGTTGCGGACATCCGCCATGGGCTTGCTCCGAATCCCCTAGGATGCCCCACCCGCCCCCGCTTCGCACTTGAAAACCCCGGCTCCCCTGGTATTCTGGCGACTCCCGCCTGGGTAGCTCAGTTGGTAGAGCAATGGATTGAAAATCCATGTGTCGGCGGTTCGATTACGTCTCCAGGCACCAACACGAAGGCCCCCGACTTTGGGGGCCTTCGTGTTGGCGGAGACGGAATCGAACCCGGGTCCTTGGGCCGCGCCCTGGAGCCCGGAGGCCGCGTGAGCGGCCGCAGGGCGGAAGCGGCCCTAGGACACGGGCGGCCGGAGCGGAGCCGCGGGAGCGGCGAAGCGGAGGGATTCCGTCCCTGGACCCTTCCATCGAAAGGCCCTGCTCTCGGGGGCCTTCGTCAGCAATCTGCCCAGGCAGCGCCCGTCAGAATCCTTCGAGCGCCTGGGGGGCGTACCCCTCCGCGAAGGTGGAGGGCACGCGCTTGGCGATCTCGTCCTTGAGCTGCTTGCGGACCCGGTCCTGCTCGTCCCGGCGCCAGGCCTCGGCCAACTGGGGCTTCACCTGCTCGAAGGGGGGCATCGGCTGGCCGGCGGCCTTGGCCTGGGCGCCATAGCGGTCGTAGGTGGCCTTGAGGTCCTCCTCCTTGGGCTCCAGCTTGGCCGGCATGCGGTTGGAGAGCATCGCGGTCTGGTAGGCGTTGGCCAGGGCCAGCTTCACGGCCGCCTGGACCCTGGGATCGCTGTCCAGGCCCTGCTGCTTGGCGAGCTGGATCACGGCGGAGGCTTCCGCCAGCTGCCCGAGCATGCGGTTGCGCTGCCCCCGGAACATGGGGTTGGGATCCTCGAGGAGCTTCTTGGCGGAATCAGGATCCGGAGCGATGCGGCCCACGAGGTCCTTGAACTCCTTCTCCGTGATCTTTTCGGACCCCACGGTGGCCAGCACGGGCCCGGAGTCCTTCGAGCCCTTGCCGCAGCCGAGGGCGGCGAGGAGGGCCAGGCCGAGGGAGATGGACATCACGCGCTTCATGGAGGACTCCAGGGCTCGAATGGACCAGAATGACAGGTTGAGCCGGATCCGGCAGTGAGGAAGGAGTCACGATGGCGCTCCCCCAGGAGCTTCTCGACCTGGACCTGGTGGTCTATTCCGCGGCCTGGTGCCCCGACTGCCGCCGCCTCGACCGGTGGCTGGCGGAGGCAGGCCTGGAGCTGCCCAAGGTGGACATCGAAGCCGTCCCGGGCGCCGCGGAGCGCCTGGAGGCGGAGACCGGCAAGCGCGGCATCCCCTACCTCCTGGTGAACGGCAGGACCTGGGTGCGCGGCTACCACCGGGAGCGTCCGGGCCGCTTCGACCCGGACCTGCTGGTGGCGGAGATCCTGGAGGCCGCCGCCGTCCCGGCCTGCTGAGCCCTGGGGAGACAACCCCCAATCTCCCAATAAATTCAGGGAGCCGATCCGCGCTTCGTGGCATCCTAAGAGGTTCCCTCCCCGGGAGCTTAGCGGAGCCTGCGTGGCCAATCTCTTTTCCCCGACCTTCTGGACCAACCTCTTCACCGCCGACCTGGCCATCGACCTGGGCACGGCCTCCAGCCTGATCCATACCAAGCAGGCCGGGCGCATCGTGGTGTACGAGCCCTCCATCGTGGCCATCAACACCCACACCGGCGATGTGGAGGCCGTGGGCGACGAGGCCAAGCAGCTCCTGGGCCGCGCGCCCCAGGGCGTGCGCACCATCCGCCCCATGAAGGACGGCATGATCTTCGAGGTGGACGCCGCCGAGAAGATGCTGGCGGCCTTCATCTCCAAGGCCCGGCCCGAGCGCAAGTTCTTCAGCCGCATCGTGGTGTCCGTGCCGCCCCGGGCCCACCAGGTGGCCCGGCGCGCCGTGCGCCAGTGCTGCTACGACGCCAAGGCCGGCGAAGTGTTCCTCGTCGACCAGACCATGGTGGCCGCCATCGGCGCGGGCCTGGCCATCAACGAGAAGCGCGGCTGCATGATCGTGGACATCGGCGGCGGCACCACCGACGTCGCTGTGATCTCGTACAACGGCAAGGTCTTCTCCGACTCGATCCTGGTGGCCGGCGACGAGATGGACGAGGCGATCATCAAGTACATCCGCGAGAAGTACAACGTGCTCATCTCGGAGGCCTCCGCCGAGGAAGTGAAGTGGTCCCTCGGCTCGGCCTTCCCCTCCGCCGAGACCCGGACCATGGAGATCAGCGGCCGCGACCAGTTCGAGGGCCTGCCCAAGACGCTCACCCTGAACGACGCCGAGATCCGGGAGGCCCTCGCCGAGCCGGTGAACGCCGTCATCGACCTGGTGCGCAAGGCCCTCAACGAGACGCCGCCCCAGCTCGCGGCGGACCTGATCGACCGCGGCATCTGCCTCGCCGGCGGCGGCTCCCTCATCCAGGGCCTGGACGACCGCATCCGGAAGGAGACCCACCTGCCGGTGTTCAGGGCGGAGAACCCCCAGACCGCGGTGGTGCGAGGCACCGCGATGCTCCTGGACGACATCCCCTTCCTGAGACGCATCCAGATCCTCGACTAGGCCGCCCATGAAGCGCCGGAGCGCCATCTTCACCGGAGCCGGCCTGCAGCGGATCGCCGTGGCCCTCCTGGTGGCGGTCCACCTCGTGTGGGTGGCCTGGGGCCGCGGGCCGGGCTTCGTCGTCCGCAGGACCCTCGCCCTCTTCACCGGGCCGGCCGAGCGGGTGGCCCAGCGGTGGGAGGCCTGGCGCGCGGCGCGGGAGCAGCGCGTCCGCAGCCTCGGCGAGGCCCAGGCGGAGGTGGCCAGGCTCCGGCAGGAGGTGGCCGAGGCCCGGGTGCGGGAAGCCCAGGCCGCGCCCCGCATGGCCGAGGCCGAGGAGGCGGTGCAGCTCCTGGGACTCCAGCGCCAGCTCCCCCTGGACCTGAAGGCCGCCCGCATCCTCGCCAACATCCGGAACGCGCCCTTCGGCGGGCTGCTCATCGACCGGGGACGGGACCTCGGCCTCCGGGAGGACCAGGGCGTGATCGCCCCGGAGGGCGTGGTGGGCCGCCTGTGGCAGGTGGCCGCCACCCAGTCCAGCGTGCTGCCCCTGGACGCCTACAACGCCTCGACCTCGGTGATGCTCGGGCGCTCCCGGGCCACCGGGGTGCTGCAGGGCACGGGACCCGGGCGCGCCGAGATCCGCTACATCAGCAGCCAGGAAGTGGTCCAGCCCGGGGAGCCGGTCTTCACCTCCGGCCTCGACCGCGTGTTCCCCCGGGGCCTCCTGGTGGGCTACGTCGCCTCCGTCCGGCCCAAGGACATCGAGCTGCGCATCGAGGTCTCCCTGGCGGCGCCCCTCGACCGGCTCCACCTGGTGCTGGTCCTGCCCCCGACGCCCCCCCTGGAGCTCCAGGCTCCCGCGCCGCCCCAGGCCCCCCAGGCGCCCGCGCCCGCGCGGCCGGCGAAGGGGGTCCGGTGACGCCGCGCGCCTCGACCCTGCCCATGAAGTCGGAAGCCTTCGCCCTGGCCAGCCTCGTGGCCATCTTCTTCACGGCGCCCTGGCCCAACGTCCAGGCCGTGCTGCACATCCTCCTGGTGGCCGGGCTGGCGCCGCTGGCGCGCTCGCCCCTGGCCACGGCGCTGCTGGCCTGCGCCGCGGGCTGGATCGTGGAGGGCACCCTCCGCATGGTCCCGCGCATGGGGGGAACGCCCCTGGCGGACATGGCCGTGGCCCTGGTCGCCCGCTTCCTGCTCGCCCGCACCCCTGGCGGCCGCATCGGCGCCATCTGGGGGCGCTCCGCGGTGCTGGCCGCCGCCCACGGGCCCCTGGCCCATGCCTGCGCATGGCTGGCCAACGGTCCCCACGCCTGGGGCTGGGGCTGGCTGGTCTCCCTCCTGACGGTGCCCCTGTGGGGTACAGTGGCCTGGCGCCTCCAACGGCGCCCCTTCGACCGGTGAGCCCGGTGCGCGCGGACGGCTGACCCATGGACCTGCGCCAGATCCGAATCCTCCGGAACCGCCTGAGCGTCTTCCAGGCCCTCGCCTGGTGCATGATCCTCGGGCTGGCGGTGGTCTACGGCTGGCTGCAGCTCGTGCGTTCCCGGGAGCTCCAGAACCTCGCGCGGCAGCAGGCCATCAAGGTCCGCACCACGCCGGCCCCCCGGGGCATCATCTTCGACCGCAACGGCTACCGGCTCGTGGACAACCGCCGCGCGCTGCACCTGGTGATCCAGAAGGAGGACCTGGCCACGGCCCTGCCCCAGGCCGAGGCCCTGGCCGCGGCCCTCGAGGTGGAGCCCGACCTCCTCCGGCGGCGCATCTCCCTGAGCCGCGGCGCCGGGGGCAACAAGGCCCTGCGGCTCCTGGACAACCTGGACGAGACGGGCCTCGCCCAGGCCGAGCGCCTCCGCGCGCGCTTCCCCTTCCTCAGCATCGAGGTCGCGCCCTCCCGGGTCTACCAGGGCGACGAGCTGGCGGGCCACGTCATCGGCTACGTCGGCGAGGTCACCCCGGAGGTCTACGCCAAGAGCAACGGGAAGTTCCAGCTCAACGAAATCGTCGGGCGCAGCGGCTTCGAGCTGAGCCGCAACGACCAGCTCAAGGGGGAGGACGGCCAGCGCCGCATCCTCGTGGACCACCTCGGCCGCGAGGTCGCCCTCTTCGGGCTGCACGAGGCCAAGCCCGGGAGGAGCGTCTACCTCACCCTCGACGCGGGCCTGCAGAAGGTGCTCATGGACAGCTTCGGCGAGGAGCAGGGCGCCGGCGTGGTCATCGACCTGCGGGACGGCGGCATCCTCGCCATGGTCAGCAGCCCCGGCTACGACCCGAACATCTTCCTGCACCGGCTCGAGCAGGAGACCGTGGACCTCTACTTCCGGAACCCCAGCCGGCCCCTCCTCAACCGCGCCACCCAGGGCCTCTACCCGCCGGGGTCCACCTACAAGCTGCTGGTGGCCCTCTGCGCCCTGGAGAAGGGGATCATCAGCCCCGACACGGTCTTCCACTGCGGCGGCCGGAAGACCTACTACGGCCGGGAATTCCGCTGCGACGGCGTCCACGGCGGCGTGAGCCTCGTGCCCGCCATCGCCCACAGCTGCGACATCTACTTCTACGAGCTGGGCATGCGCCTGGACGTGGACGACATCTACGCCACCGCCGAGAAGTACGGCCTCGCCGCCCCCACCGGCATCGACCTGCCCCACGAGCTGAGCTCGCGCATCCCCAACCGTGAGTGGAAGCGCCGCAACGCCCGGCGGAAGGTGGACGAGAAGTGGTACGCCGGCGAGACCATCAGCGTGGCCATCGGCCAGGGCCAGAACGGCCTCACGCCCCTGGCCCTCGCCCGCTTCTACGCCGCCCTGGCCACCAAGGGCAGGCTGCTGACCCCTCACCTGCTGTACGGCGTGCGCAGCGACGAGACCAGCACGATGGAGGTGGCGCCGGTCCCGCCCGCGAAGGAGACCGGCCTCGACCCGAAGATCTGGGGCGCCCTCGCCGAGGGCATGGCCGGCGTGGTGCGCTACGGCACGGCCAAGGACAGCTACGACCCCCGCCTGGGAATGGCGGGCAAGACCGGCACCAGCCAGGTGACCACCTTCGTGGACAAGCAGCACTACGCCAAGCTCGCCAAGAAGTTCAAGGACAACGCCCTCTTCGCGGGCTACGCGCCCTACGACAACCCCCAGATCGCCTTCGCGGTGGTGGTGGAGAACGCGGGGTTCGGCGCCAAGACCGCGGCGCCCATCGCCCGCAAGCTTTGCCAGTACTGGCTCGTGGACCGCCTCAAGCAGCCCCTGCCGCCGCCGGGCGGGAAGCTGCCGGACGCCTTCGAGAAGAGGCCCGAGGTGGAGGAGGCCGAGGCCGCCGAGGCGGACGCCCGATGAGGTTCTCGCTCCGCTCCCTGGATCCCTTCCTGGGCTTCTGCATCCTGGCCCTGGCGGCGCTGGGCACCCTCACCCTCTACAGCGCGGGGCGCGGCACGGTCCACGCGAACCTCTGGATCCGCCAGACCGCCTTCAACCTCGCCGGGCTCGCGGCGATGGTGGTGCTGGCCAACACGGACCACCGCCGGGTCCTGCGCCGGAGCCTCCCGGTCTACCTGGCCAGCCTCGCGGCCCTGGTGCTCGTGCTGGCGCTGGGCAAGGTGGTCTCCGGCTCCAAGAGCTGGCTCTCCCTGGGCGGCATCAGCCTCCAGCCCTCCGAGCTCGCCAAGTGGGTGACCCTGCTCTTCGTCGCCCACCGGCTCGGGACGCGGCCCCACGAGGAGGTGGGGAACCTCGAGCTGCTGGGGGCGGCGGGCCTCGTGGTCTTCCCCATGCTGCTGGTGCTCAAGCAGCCCGACCTCGGCGTGGCCCTCACCTTCGCGCCCATCCTGCTGCTCCTGCCCCTCGTCCGCGGGCTGCGGCTGCGCTGGGTGGCCCTGGGCTTCGCCGCCTTCGCCGCCCTCTCGGCCGTGGCCTGGCAGTACAAGCTCAAGCCCTACCAGAAGGAGCGCATCCTCACCTTCCTCGACCCCGCCCGGGACCTCCAGGGCAAGGGCTACCAGGTCCACCAGAGCCGCATCGCCATCGGGGCCGGCGGCCTGCTCGGGGAGGGCTTCACCGCCGGCTCCCAGACCCAGCTGAACTTCCTCCCGGTGAAGACCACCGACTTCGTCTTCTCCGTCTGGGCGGAGGAGCGGGGCTTCCTCGGGGTGGCCCTCGCCCTCGCCCTCTTCGGCGCCTTCCTCTCGCGCATCCTCTCCATCGCCAAGGAGGCCAAGACCGCCTCCGCGGCCTACTTCTGCGCCGGGACCGCCGGGATCTTCGGCCTCCACGTGCTGATCAACGCGGGCATGGTGGCGGGCGCAGTGCCCACCACGGGCATCCCGCTGCCCTTCTTCACCTACGGCGGCTCCAGCACCCTGAGCTTCTTCCTCGCCTTGGGGGTGGTGATGAACGTCCACCACCTAGGCAAGACCCGATGAGCGCCTGGGAGGAGGCGCAGCGGGCCTACGCCGCCGGCCGCGCCGGAGAGGCCCTGGAGGCCTGCCGGCGCGTCCTCGCCGCGGACCCGGGCCACGTGGAGGCCCTGCACCTCGGGGCCGTGGCCTCCCAGGCCCTGGGGGACGCGCCGGGGGCGGAGGCGCTGCTGCGCCGGGCCGCGGCCCTGGCGCCCGGGGATCCCGTGCTCCACCTGCACCTGGGCCGGGTGCTGGCCCGCCTCGGCCGGGCCGGCGAGGCCGTCGCCGCCCTGGAGGCCGCGGTCCGCCTGGATCCCGCGGACCCCGAAGCCCCCCTCCACCTCGGAATCCTGCACCGGGACGCCGGGCGCCTGCGGGACGCCGAGGCCTGCTTCCGGCGCGCCCTCGCGGCGGCCCCCGGATGGCCCGCCGCCCTGGGCTTCCTGGGCAACCTGCTCCTCGCCGCCGGGCGCACGGGCGAGGCCCTGGCCCTCCTCGCGGCAGCGGCCCAGGCCGAACCCGCCTCGCCCGAAGCCCAGCACAACCTGGCCAAGGCCCTGGACGCCGCGGGCCGCCTCAGCGAGGCCATGGACCGCTACACCACGGCCCTGGCCCTGCGCCCGGGCTTCGTGGAGGCCCGCACCAACCTCTCCGTGCTGCAGGCCGGCACGGGCCTCGTGGCCGAGGGCCTGGCGGGCTTCCGGGAGGCCCTGGCCCGGGACCCTGAGCGCTGGCCCACCCGCAGCGCCTACCTGTACCACTTGCACCACGATCCCGGCCTGGAGGCCGGGGCCCTGCTGGAGGAGCACCGCCGCTGGTCCGCCGCGCCCGCGGCGCCGCCCCCTCGCCCCATCCGCCGGCCCCCGTCCTGCGGCTCGGCCTCGCCTCCCCGGACTTCCGCCGCCATTCCTGCGCCTACTTCCTCGAGCCCCTCCTGGCGAACCTGGACCCTGCCCGGGTCGAGGTCTTCGCCTACGCGGACCTGGCGGCGCGGGACGAGGTGACGGAGCGCCTCGCCGCCCGCTGCGCCCGCTTCCACGACACCACCGCCCTGGACCACGGGACCCTGGCGGACCTTATCCGGGAGGACCGGCTGGATGTGCTGGTGGACCTCGCCGGCCACACCGCCGACAACCGGCTCCCCGTCTTCGCCCGCCGCGCGGCCCCGGTGCAGGCCACCTGGCTGGGCTATCCCGGGACCACCGGCCTCGAGGCCATGGACTTCCGGATCACCGACGCCCAGGCCGATCCGCCCGGGGCGGAGGCCCACCACACGGAGCGCCTGCTCCGGCTGCCGGTCTTCCTCTGCTACGGCGGGGATCCCGATGCCCCGGACCCGGGGCCGCCCCCCTCCCTCGTCCGGGGCGCGGTCACCTTCGGCAGCTTCAACAACCTCCCCAAGCTCAACGACCGCACCCTCCGGCTCTGGGCGCGCGTCCTGGCGGCGGTGCCCGGCTCGCGCCTGCTCCTCAAGGGGCACCGCGCCTTCGGCGACGCCGGGGTCCGGGCCCGCACCCTGTCCAGGCTGGAGGCCGCGGGGATCGATCCCCCCGCGGTGGAGTTGGCGCCCCCGGACCCCGGGCACCACGCCCACCTCGCCCGCTACGGCGACGTGGACGTGGCCCTGGACCCCTTCCCCTACCACGGCACCACGACCACCTGCGAGGCGCTCTGGATGGGCGTGCCCGTCGTCGTGCTCGCCGGGGACCGCCACGCCTCCAGGGTGGGCTGCAGCCTCCTCCACGCCGCGGGCTTCCCCCAGTGGATCGCCCCGGACGAGGAGGCCTACGTGGCCCTGGCCGCGGCCCTGGCCGCGGACGCGGAAGTCCGCGCGGCCCAGCGGGGGACCCTGAGGTCCGCTGTGGCCGCCTCCCCGCTCTGCGACGGCGCGGCCTTCGCGCGGGCCTTCGAGGCGGCCCTCCGGAGCGCCGCCGCGGGAGGCCCCGCATGGACCTGAACGCCGCGCTCCTCGAGGGCGTGCGGCTCTGGAAGCAGGGCCGGAACCCGGAGGCCCTGGCGGTGTTCCAGGGGCTGGCCGCGCGGGTCCCCGCCCACTTCGGCGTGCGATACCACCTGGGCCTGGCCCTGAAGGACCTGGGCCGGCTGCGGGAGGCCGAGGGCGCCTTCCTCGCCGCCGCCGGGCTGGACCCCTTGCGCCCGGAGCCCCACATCGCCCTGGCCAACCTGCGCCGGGAGCAGGGCCGCGTGCCCGACGCCATCCTGGGCTACCGCCGCGCCCTGGCCCTGGATCCGAAGGCCGCCGCGGCGGCCCAGAACCTCGCCCTCCTCCTCCACTACGATCCCGGGACCCGCGGGCCCGCCCTGCGCCGGGCCGCCGAGGCCTGGGCCCGGCTGGTGGAGGCCCGCACGCCGCCGCAGCCCCTGGCCCCCGCGGATCCCGAGCCGGACCGCAGGCTCCGGGTGGGCTTCCTCTCCCCGGACTTCCGCCGCCACTCCTGCGCCTTCTTCCTGGAGCCCCTCCTCGCCCACCTGGACCCCCGCCGGGTGGAGGTCCGCGCCTATGCCGACGTGTGGGACGCGGACGCCGTCACGGCCCGTTTCGAAGCCCTCTGCCCCGCCTTCCTGAACGTCTCGAGGCTGCCCGACGAGGACCTCGCCGCCAGGATCCGGGCCGACCAGGTGGACGTGCTGGTGGACGCCGCGGGGCACACGGGCAACAACCGCCTGGCCCTCTTCGCCCGGCGCCTGGCGCCGGTGCAGGCGACATGGCTGGGGTGCCCGGGCACCACGGGGCTGCGGTCCATGGACGCGCGCCTCACGGACGCCCGGGCGGACCCGCCGGGCGCCAGCGAGGACCACCACATCGAGACCCTGGTCCGGCTGGAGCCGGTCTTCCTCTGCTTCAAACCCTCCCCCCAGGCGCCGCCGGTGGCGCCGCCCCCCTCCGCCTCAGGCGCGCCCTTCACCTTCGGCAGCTTCAATGCCCTGGCCAAGCTCAGCCCGGAGGCCCTGTCCCTCTGGGCGGAGATCCTGGAAGCCGCGCCCGGCTCCCGCCTGCTCCTCAAGGACCGCACCCTGGGGGATCCCGCGCAGCAGTCGGAACTGCGGGCCCGCTTCGCCGCCGCCGGCATCCCCGGGGAGCGCCTCGCCTGCGCGGGGTGGACGGCCTCCGACGCGGACCACTACGCCGCCTACGGCCAGGTGGACCTGGCCCTGGACCCCTTCCCCTACAACGGCACCACCACCACCTGCGAGGCTCTGTGGATGGGCGTCCCCGTGGTGGCCCTGGCGGGGGACCGCCATGCGGCGCGGGTGGGGGCGAGCCTCCTCCACGCCGTGGGTCTGCCGGACCTCGCCGCGCCGGGCCCGGAGGCCTACCGCGGCCTCGCCCTGGCGCTGGCCCGGGACCCGGAACGGCTGGCGGCGCTGCGCTCGGGCCTGCGCCCCCGCATGGCGGCTTCGCCCCTCTGCGACGGCCCCGGCTTCGCCCGGGCCTTCGAGGGCGCGCTGCGCGGACTCTGGCGGCAGGCCTGCGAGCGGGCAGAATCGAAGCCATGACCCAGCCCCTGCGCCGCCGGATGAAGGAGCTCGCGGACGCCGTGCGCCTGCACCGCTACCGCTACTACGTCCTCGACCAGCCCACGATCTCCGACGCCGAGTACGACGCCCTCGAGAAGGAGCTGCGCGACCTCGAGGCCGCCCATCCCGAGCTGGCGGATCCCAACAGCCCCACCCGCCGCGTCGGCGCGCCGCCGGTGGAGAGCTTCGAGAAGGTGCGGCACCGCGCGCCGATGTACAGCCTCGACAACGCCTACACCGACGGCGAGCTGGAAGCCTGGTACGAGCGGGTGCTGAAGGGCGCGGGATTGTCCTCCGCCGGGCTGGTGGGGGAGATCAAGGTGGACGGCCTCTCCCTGGCCCTGACCTACGAGGACCGCGCCCTCGTGCTGGCGGTGACCCGCGGCGACGGCGAGGTGGGCGAGAACGTGACGGAGAACGCGAAGACCATTGCGGACATCCCCCTCGCCCTGCCGGAGGACGCGCCGGCTTCCCTGGAAGTCCGTGGCGAAGTGTTCCTGAGCCGCGTGCGCTGGGAGGAGCTGAACCGCGCCCGGGATGCCAAGGGGGAGCCCCGCTTCGCCAATCCGCGCAACGCCGCCAGCGGAACCATGAAGCTCCTGGACAGCCGGGAGGTGGCCGCGCGGCGGCTCCAGTTCCTGCCCTGGCAGGTGGTGGGCGAGTCGGACCACGGCGAGGCGATGGCCCGCCTGGTGGACTGGGGCTTCGCGGCCATGCCCGAGCGCATGGACGGCGAGGGACTCGAGCCCGCGAGGACCTTCATCCGGCGGGTGGCCGAGCGCCGCGAGGCCCTGGGCTTCGACCTGGACGGCGTCGTGCTCAAGGTCCGCGACCACGAGCTCCAGCAGCGCCTGGGCTTCACCGACCGGGCGCCGCGCTGGGCCATCGCGTTCAAGTACCCCGCCACCCAGGCCACCACGACGGTGCTCGGCATCACCTGGCAGGTGGGCCGCACGGGCAAGCTCACGCCGGTGGCGGAACTGGAGGCCGTGGAGGTGGCCGGCAGCACGGTGCGCCGGGCGACGCTGCACAACGCCGACGAGCTGGCGCGCCTCGGGCTGCGGATCGGGTCCCGGGTCTTCATCGAGAAGGGCGGGGACGTCATCCCCAAGGTGGTGGCGATGGTGCCCGGAGCCGAAGGCGACGGCCCGCTGCCGGAGGTCCCCTCCGCCTGCCCCGAGTGCGGCGGCGCCGTGGGCAAGGACGACGACGCCGAGGTGGCCATCCGCTGCCTCAACCCCGAATGCCCCGCCAAGCTCGCCGCGCGCCTCCTGCACTTCGGCAGCCGCGTCGCCCTGGACATCGAAGGCCTCGGGGACGCCCTGGTGGAGCAGCTCGTGGCCTCCCGGCGCTTCGGCCAGCCCTGGGAGGTCCTGACGCTGCTCCAGGAGCCGCTCCAGGGCACCGCCTTCCTCGCGGGCCTCGAGCGCATGGCCGAGAAGTCCGCCCAGAACGTGATGGCGGCCCTCGACGCCGCGCGCGCGAAGCCGCTCGCCAAGTGGCTCCACGCCCTGGGCATCCCCATGGTGGGGGCCCGCACCGCCGAGCTCCTGGCGGAGGCGTACCCGTCGCTCGAAGCGCTCTGGGAGGCCACCGAGGACCAGCTGCAGGGCGTCGAGGAGGTGGGCCCCAAGGTCGCTGCCGCGGTGCGCGCCTTCTGCGCCCTGCATCCCGACCTCCCCGGGCGGCTGGCGGAGCTCGGCGTCCGGCCCGAACCCCCGGCCCCCGTGGACCGCAGCGCCCTGCCCCTGGCCGGCCAGATCGCCGTGGTGACGGGCGCCCTGCCCAGCCTCTCACGGGAGGAGGCCGAGGCGCTGCTGAAAGCCCTGGGCGCCAAGGTGGCGGGCTCCGTCTCCTCCAAGACCACGGTGCTGGTGGCCGGGGAGAAGGCGGGCTCCAAGCTCGCCAAGGCCGAAAGCCTCGGCATCCCCGTGCGGGACGAGGCCTGGCTCCTCGCCCAGCGGCCCTCCTGACAGCAGGCCACTGCTAGGCTGGAGCGTCCCCTCCCGCCATGCGCGACCGCATCGGAAAGTTCGAGATCCTCCAGCCCCTGGGCCACGGCGCCATGGGGGACGTGTACTTGGCCAAGGACCCCATGATCGGCCGCCACGTGGCCATCAAGGTGATCCGCCAGGACGCGCTGCAGCTCGCGAGCCGCCAGGAAGTGGTGCGGGAGCGCTTCTTCCGAGAGGCCCGGGCCGCCGGCGGCCTGAACCACCGCAACATCGTCACCATCCACGAATTCGGCGAGGACGGCGACCTCCTCTACCTCGCCATGGAATACGTGGACGGCGAGGACCTCGGCACGCTGCTTGAGCAGGGCGCGCTCACCTCCGTGGAAAAGCTGGAGGTCCTCGCCCAGGTCTGTGACGGCCTCGCCCACGCCCACGCCAAGGGCGTCCTGCACCGCGACATCAAGCCCTCCAACATCCGCGTGACCCTGGAGGACGGGAAGCTCCTGGCCAAGGTCATGGACTTCGGCATCGCGCGCCAGGGCGGCTCGGACCTCACGGGGACGGGCACCCTCGTGGGCACCTTCTCCTACATGGCGCCCGAGTACATCCAGGGCGGGAAGGCCAGCGCGGCCTCGGACCTCTTCGCCGTGGGCGTGATCCTCTACGAGGCCCTGGCGGGGAAGCGCGCCTTCCAGGGGGACAGCGGGGCTACCCTGCTCTACGCCATCGTCCACCACCAGCCCGAGCGCCTGGACCCGGGGCGCATCGAGGGCCTCTCCCCGGCGGTGCAGTCCCTGGTGGACCGGGCCCTGGCCAAGGACCCCGCCTGGCGCCTGCCCGACGCCTCCGCCTTCGCCGCCGCCCTGCGGGCCGCCAAGGATCTGGCCTGGACGGGCCTCCAGGACTGGCCGGAAGAGGCCACCCGCGAGGCCGGGAAACCCCTCCTCCCCGCGGGCCCCGTGAAGCCCGCGCCGCCGGCCACGCCCGCGCCGGCCCCCTCGCCCCGGGGACAGGTGCCCATCATCCTCACCCGGGAGGCCGAGCCGGAGAATCCGCGGCCCTGGCTGTGGCCCGCCGCCTTCGCAGGCGTGGTCGCCCTGGCGGGCCTGCTCTGGTGGTCGGGCCGGGGCCGCGGGGACGCGGCCCACCCCGCGGCCGCCGCGCCCGCCCCGGCCCCTGCAGCCCGGAGACCTCCGGTCCCGGCCCGGCCGGACGCTGCTCCGCCGGCTTCGGGGTCCGCGCCGGCGGCGGACCCGGGCTCGGCGGAGGCCGGCCCGGTCCCCGCCCCTGCTGCGCCCCGGCCGGAGGCGCCTGCGGCCCCGCCGCCGCCCGCCGCGCCCCAGGAGCCCGAGGGCTTCACCTCGGGGCTGCGGCGCATCGAATCGGATCCCGAGGGCGCGCTTTCGGACTTCGAGCAGGCCCTGCGGGAGGAGTCCGGCCACGTGCCCAGCCATGCCACCCGCCTCTACGCCCTCTTCCGCCTCAACCGGACCCGGGAGCTGAAGGCCGCGCTCGAGGAGGCGCGCCAGGCCGGCGTGACGCCGGCGCAGATGGAAAACATCCCCCACTACCGCCGGCTCCTGGAGGAGGCCCGCCGCACCCGCCGCCTCGGGCCGGAGCTGATGGGCGAACTCACCCAGGGCCTCAGCCTCTCCGAGCGCCCCGGCGGCGGACCGCCGAAGCAGTGACCCTCAACCTCCCTCTCCCTCCGCGCGTCTCTAACGGTTCAACCCCCGACCCATGACCTCCCGCATCGGCAAGTTCGAGATCCTCCGGCGCCTGGGCGAAGGGGCCATGGGCGAGGTGTACCTGGCCCTGGACACGGTCATCGGGCGCGAGGTGGCCATCAAGACCATCCGCAAGGACTCCATCGCCCTGGGAGAGGCCAAGGAGGAGGCCCGGGAGCGCTTCTACCGGGAGGCCCGGGCCGCCGGAGGCCTGAACCACCCGAACCTCGTCACGGTGCACGAGTTCGGGGAGGACCAGGGACTGCTTTATCTGGCCATGGAATTCGTCCCCGGCGAGGACCTGGCCACCCTCCTCTCCCGGCGCGCCCTCACGGCCCGGGAGCTCCTGGAGGTCCTGGCGCAGGTCTGCGAAGGCCTCGCCTACGCCCATGCCAAGGGCGTGCTCCATCGGGACATCAAGCCCTCCAACATCCGGGTCGGGCGCCTCCAGGGCCGCCATGTGGCCAAGGTGATGGACTTCGGGATCGCCCGCATCGGGGGCTCCGAAATGACCGGCACCGGGACGCTGCTGGGCACCTTCGGCTACATGGCCCCGGAATACATCCAGACCGGCATTCCCGCGCCCTCGGCCGACCTCTTCGCGGTGGGCGTGATCCTCTACGAGGCCCTGGCCGGGCGCCGGCCCTTCGTCGGCGACACCACCGCCACGGTGCTCTACCGCATCGTGCACGACGAGCCCGCGCCCCTCGACCTCACGGGCCTTCCGGAAGTCTCGCCCCGGCTCCAGGCCATCGTGATGCAGGCCCTCGCCAAGAACCCCGCCGAGCGCTTCACCTCCGCCGAGTCCCTGGCCTCGGCCCTGCGGGGCGCCATGGATCCCTCCTGGTCCGGCCCCGCCGACGCCCAGCCCACCCAGCGCACCGGCCGTCCCGGAGCCCTCCCCGAAGCTCCCCGGCCCGCGTCTCCCGCTCCAGGTGGCCGCTGGCGCCCTTGGGCCATCGGCGCGGCAGCGGTGGCGCTCCTGGCAGCGGGGGGAGCGGCCCTGTGGATGCGCCGCGCCCGCGCGGTGGAGGCGCCGCCGGCCCCGGCGCCCACCGCGCCCCCTCCGGTCGCACCGCCTGCGGCCGCGGCGCCGCCCCCGAAGGATGCGGCGCCCGTGGAGGCACCCGCGCCGGCCGCCCCCGCGCCCGGCCCTGCGCCCGTGAAGGCGGAGCCCCGCCCGGAAGCCCGGCCCGAGCCGCGGCTGGAGCCCGCCACGGCGAAGGCCCCTCCTGCAGCCGCCCCCGCGGTCCCCCCCGCCCGGCCCGAGGGCCCCGGGGACGAGGCCCTGGAAGCCCCCGCCCACCTCAAGGGCGACCCCATGCTCACCCTCCGGTGGTCCGAGGAGATGCTGCGGAACTTCCCCGGGAATCCCAAGGCGAGCGCCCTGCGCATCGTCGCCCTCTACGACCTGGGCCGCTACGGCGAGATCCCCCGGGCCCTGGAGACCGCCCTCGCCTCCGGCGTGCCCGTGCGGGCCCTCTTCCGGGTGCCGCGATTCGCCCGCATGGTGCAGGAGGAGGCCCGGGCGCGGCGCCTGCCCGAGCCCGTGCGCGCCCAGCTGGAGCGCTTCCGGGAGGAGCGGCCCGAGGGCCCGCCCCAGCCCCCGCCGGAGCGGCGGAAGTTCCGCTTCCGGAACTGAGCGGCCCTAGCGGCCCGGTTCGGCGAGCTGCTCCGCGCGCTTCATCCGCCAGATCTTGTCCTTCAGCTCCCAGGTGAGGCGGTAGGACTTCCTTGACGAATCGTCGGGAAGGAGGCTCTTGCCGGCGCGGCCGGTGAGGAGGACGGTGACGTCCTGGTAGGCGAGCCGCTTGTCCATGCGCACGGACTCCGAGAGCACGGTCACACCCACCTTCTGCTCCCGGAAGATGCCCACCAGCATCAGCTGGAGCGTCCCCTTGTCCAGGCCGTCGGGCCCTTCGAAGGTCGGCGCCAGGAAGGCCACGGTGCCCGGGGCGTCCGAGGCCTCCACTTTCTTCACCAGGTCGTGGAAGGCCCGCTTCACCTGCTGCTCGGGGCTCTCCGGGCTGCAGGCCAGCAGGGCCAGGAGCGTCGGAACGGCAAGTCGGCTTCTCATGGCGGGGCTCCGCCCCCATCCTAGAGCCTCTGACCACCGTCAGGGGCCCGTCCGGTGGGGACGGCCCTCCCCTCGAGGCTTCCATGGACCGCGCGAACCACTTCGACACCCTCTGCATCCACGCGGGCCAGGCCCCGGACCCCACCAGCGGGGCCATCATGACGCCGGTCTTCTTCACGTCCACCTACGTGCAGGAGGGCCTGGGGAAGCACAAGGGCTTCGAGTACGCCCGCACCCGCAATCCCACCCGGGACGCGGTGGAGGGCAACCTCGCCGCCCTGGAGGGCGGCCGCTACGGCATCGCCTTCGCCTCGGGCCTCGCGGCCACCCAGGCCCTCTTCGAGCTCATGGACGGCGGGGACCACCTGGTGCTCGGCCACAACGTCTACGGCGGCACCTTCCGCCTGGTGGACAAGGTGATGGCCCGCTTCGGCCTGGGCTACACCCAGGTGGACACCAGCGACCTGGCTGCCCTCCGGGGCGCCTTGAAGCCGAACACCAAGATGGTGCTCCTCGAGACGCCCACCAACCCCATGCTCGGCCTCACGGACATCGCCGCCGTGAAGGGCCTGCTGAAGGAGGCCGCCCCGGAAGCCCTGCTGGTGGTGGACAACACCTTCGCCTCGCCCTTCAACCAGCGCCCCCTGGAGCTGGGCGCCGACCTTGTGCTCCACAGCACCACGAAGTACCTCAACGGCCACAGCGACAGCGTGGGGGGCGTCGCGGTCACGGACGACCCCGCCCTGAGCGAGCGCCTCCACTTCATCCAGAACGCCGCCGGGGCCATCCTCAGCCCCATGGAGTCCTGGCTCATCCTGCGGGGCACGAAGACCCTGCACCTGCGCATGGCCCGCCACAACGCCAGCGCCCTCCACATCGCCCGCTGGCTTGAGGCGCGGACGGACCTCAAGGCCGTCTACTACCCCGGCCTGGAATCCCACCCCCAGCATGCCCTCGCAAAGCGCCAGATGCGGGGATTCTCCGGCATCGTGAGCTTCGACACCGGCGACGCCGGCCGCACCGCGCGCATCGCCGAGCGCTTCGGCATCTTCTCCCTGGCGGAGTCCCTGGGCGGCGTGGAGAGCCTCGTCTGCCACCCCGTGAGCATGACCCACGGCAGCGTCCCCGCCGCCGACCGCGCCCGCCTCGGGATCACCGACAGCCTCCTGCGCCTGAGCGTGGGGGTGGAGGACGTCGAGGACCTCCTCGCCGACCTGGCCCAGGCCCTCTCCGCCTGAGGCGGCCCTCAGTCCTCCGCGGGGCCCCCGTAGAGGGCCGCGTAGCTCCGCGGCTCCACGTGGGACGCGTCAAGGGCCAGGCCCTGCATGGCGAGCTTGATGGCGGCGGGCTCGCCCTCCAGCTCCAGGAAGCAGCCGAAGGGCGTCTCATCCACGCAGGCCTCCAGCTCCTCCCGGGCCCACGTCGCCCGGGTCTTCACCATGGTGAGGGCGGGCGCGTAGCCGAGGGCCGAGAGGATCGCCTCCAGGGCGCCGGCGTCCTCCACGGAGGTCTCCCATTCGGGGCGCACCTTCAGCAGCGGATCCGGCGTGCGCGGCCCCTTGAAAGTGAGGATGCAGCGCCCCGCGTAGCGGCGCACCCGCAGCGCGCTGCCGCGGGCGCGCAGCTCGCCGCCGCGGTCCCAGAGGACGCTCACCTCCTCCTGGGCGGGCGCCACCGGCGCGAAGCCCAGGGCCTGGAGCATCGGCGCCACCGCGTCCGCGGCGGGGATGCGCAGCTTGACTTCCGTCTCCACGGGCAGGCGATGCTTCACGGCTGGCCTCGTTTCGGCATGATGGTGTGATCCTCCACGGCGTTCCGTGATCCCCCAAAAGTACCTCATCGCCACGCTGTTCATCGCCGCCATGCTCCTGCTGGTGGCGATCGGCCTGGGGCTGCGCCCCTCCGGGGCCGGCGGCGTGGGCGTCTCCGGCCCGGTCGCCGTGGACATGGTCATGGACAGCTTCGAGACCCTCGCGGAATGGCCCCTGGAGGACGGCTGGTCCCCGCGGTTCATCGGCGCCCAGGATCCCGACCAGCGCGAGCCCTGGCCGCCGGAGGGCGGCTTCGGCACGCCCTGGGAACCCGCTTCCCCCTACCTGGGCGACCAGGCCTTGGCCTTGAACGGGCCCCAGGGCGCGAGCATGGTGGCCCTCTGGCGCGGGCTCGAGTGGCGCCGCTACCGCTTCGACGCCCCCCTCTGCTCCGCGCGCCTCGCGCCGGGCAGGCCGAACCGGCTGCTGGTGACCCTCATGCTCGAGTCCCGGCGCTTCGAAACGCGGCTGCTCGAGGTCCCCGAGGGCCGCGTGCTCTGGTCGGTGCAGAGCGGGCCCTGGAGCCGCTTCTCCTGGGACGGCCGCGCCGTCCTGGTGGGTCTCGCCGACCCCGCCCGGCCCGAACGCCTCCTGCTCTCCTCCCTGCCCGTGGACGGGGAACCCGGCGAGGCCACCTTCGCCCGGTGGGGCGAGGAGGGCCTGCCGCCGTCCCCGCGCGGTTGGCCCACCGTCCCGGAATCCCTGTGGGACGACGGCCGGGATCTCCGGGGTGCGAAGCTGCTGCTGCCCTGGGCGCCCGACGGGCTCCTGTGGATGCCCCGCCACGACTGGCTCTGGACCTGCGCCAACCATCTCTGGACCGCCTGGCACCTGGAGGGGGGCGCCTGGGTCCGGGCCGGCGCGGGCGAAGGCCAGCTCTTCGCCCATCCGCCCCGGGACATGGCCCGCATCGGCGCCTCGCTTGCTGAGCTCCGCGCCCTCGACCCTCCGGATCCCGCCCCCCGCTTCCTCACCGCCCTGGACCGCCTGGACTGGCGTCGTGTGATACCCGACGCCCCCTCCTGGCCCGCCTACGATCCCGCCTGGGCCTGGCGCGGCGAAGCCGAGGCCCTCACCGCCTGGGACCTCCGCTGGGGCCCCGCGGAGGCGCCCCTTGCCCCTGAGCGCCAGCGCGAGGCCCTCATGCGCGCCTACCGCCCGGAGTGGAAGACCTCCGCGCGCCTGCGAGCCTCCGTCGCGGGCTGGCTGCCCCGGGGTCCCGAGGTGTCCCTTCGGGAGCCGCTGGGCTGCGCCTGGGTGTGGGTGGGGAACCGCGTGCTCCTGGTGCGCCTCGGCGACACCGAAAGGAGCCGCCGACTGCGGAGCCTCCTCCATTGATCCGCATCCCATTCGATGCTTGCCAAGGGTCCATTTCTGGTAGCGTTAGGCCCAAACGCGCCGCACTCTATCCCGAACCCTGAGGTTTCCATGGCCCGCCTCCTTCTCGTGGACGACAACCCGAGCATCCACAAGATCGCGGAAACCCTGCTCGGCGCCTCCTACGTGCAGCTCGTCTGCGTCGACTCCGCCGAGGCGGCCCTCGCGCTGCTCGAGGCCGGAGAAGCCTTCGACATCGCCCTCATCGACACCACCATGCCCGGCATGGACGGCTGGGAACTCCTCGGACGGCTCCGCGCCAACCCCGCCACCGCGCGCATTCCCGTGGCGATGATGGCCGGCGTCCTCGACACGGTGGACCCCGAGCGCCTCGCCACCGCCCCCATCCAGGGTTTCCTGAAGAAGCCCATCGAGCTCCGGGACCTCCCCGACCGGGTCCGGCAGCTCCTCGGCACGCCGGTGAGCGCGCCCCTTCCGCCCCCGCCCGCGGTGATGCCCGAGTTCGTCCCCACCCAGCCTTCCGTGCCCGAGCCGAGCCCCTACGCGACCCAGCCCCCTGGCACGCCCATGCCCGCCCTGACGGCCCCGGTGGATCCCGCGGACCTCGAGACCCTGCCTCCGGGCACCAAGCTCAGCGACCTGGCGGCCTTCGGCGCCGTGGACGCCGGAGACCTCGTGACTCTCCCTCCGGGCACCAAGCTCTCCGATCTTCCCGGGATCTCCCCCGCCGCCACGACGCCAGGACTCCAGCTCGACCTCCTGCTGCTCACGCCGGAGGATCTCCTCGTGGAGGAGGCCGCGCCCGTCGCGCCCGAAGCCGAGCCCGAGCTGGACCTGGAGGAGTTGGATCTGGAGACCCTCCGGAGCCTGCCCCTCGAAGGCGCCGCCGCCGTGGCCGCCGCCGCCGTGGCCGCCGCCTCCCTGCCCGAGCCGGCTCCGGCCGCGGTTCCAGCCTTCCCGGTGGAGCCCGAGGCCGAGCCCCTGGACCTGACGCCTGACACCGGATCCTTCCCCCCCCAGGGCACCGAACCCACCTGGGAAGCCTTCCCCGAGGCGCCCGCCGCCCCTGGCTTCCCCATGGACCTTCCGCATCCCCCGCCCGCCGCAGGCGGTTTCGAGGTGGTGAGCGGCGAGGTGCTCGGCGTCCCCATCGAACCGGAACCCGCGCCCGCGCCCGAGGCTGCCGCTGTCCCCGCCTTCGCCCTGGATGCCGCGCCCCCCAGCACGGAGCTGCCCCCCATCCAGACCATGGATCTGGATGCGGACCTGCTGCCCCCCATGGAGGACGGGCTCGAAGGCTGGCCGCCCCAGGCCGAGCCGCTCCCCACCTCCCACCCCATGGCCGCCGCCCTGGCCGCCGGGCCCCCGTCCCCTGTCCCGCGGCCTTCCGAGGCGCCGGCCGCCGCGCCGCCCGCCCCGGCCGAGCTGGGCCCGGGGCCCGCGGCCGACGTTCTCCGCGCCATGATGGCGGATCCCGCGCTGATGGACGCCCTCGCCCGGGCGGTGGTCGCGCGGCTGGGTGACCAGGCGCTCCGGGAGATCGCCTGGGAGGTGATGCCTGAGCTGGCCGAGAAATTGCATCGTCCCTCCTGAATCCGGTTATCGATTTTTTCTGTAGCAGTCGAGGGGCAGCGTGATCACGGGGTACAACACCGACGTCCGGCACGGCAACCGGGTCTTCCACGTGCAGACCGAGGACAAGGGACTCGCCAACCCCAAGATCGAGACCCTGATCTATGTGGGCGGCGAGATCCTCGACTCCTACCGCAGCTCCTACGAGGAGCTGGTGGCCGGCGGCGCCCACGTGGAGGAATCGGTCATCCAGGGGAAGATGGACGAGCAGCACAAGGCCATCATCCGGGACATCAAGAACGGCAAGTACGACACCACCCCCGGCGAGGTCACCGAGACCCAGATCTTCAACGAGCGGAGCCTGGACCAGGCCATCCTCGAGTACCTCCAGGCCGAGGGCGAGGTGGACACCCTGGAACTGGTCCTGGATTCGCCGCTCCGGCCCACCTTCGGTTCGGTGTTCAGCCTGCAGATGCGAGCCCGGCTCTGCCACAGCCAGAATCCGGTGGGCGGCGCCGAAGTGGCCGTCCGCCTGGTGTCCAGCCTGAAGAAGGCCACGACGCTGCTGACCGGGAAGACCGACGGCGAAGGCCTGTTCAAGGGGCAGGTTGAACTCCCGCCCAGCCAGCCGGGCCAGTGCGCCATCGTGGTGAGCTGCGCTTCCGACTTCGGCAACGACGAACTGAAGGCCCTCGTCACGGCCTGATCCCTGCCGCCCTGCGGCGCAGGCCCTCCGGGTCCTGACCCGGGAGGGCAGGTGGCCCTTGTCCAGATTTCTTCCGGGGAATGATTTGTTTTGATATTCATCTGGACAATAGGATGGTTCTCCAGGAGGCCGCCATGTCCGCCACCGGAACGTTCGATCTGATGAGCATCGGGGATATCTGCTCGGAAACCGGGCTCTCCCCCGACGTGATCCGGGTCTGGGAACGCCGCTACGGGTTCCCGGTCCCCGTGCGCCTGCCCTCCGGCCACCGCCGCTACCGGGAGGAGGACCTCAAGCGCCTGCGCCTCATCGCCGAGGCCGTCGCGGAGGGCCACCGGCCCAGCGTGGTGGTGCGCGCGGACGAGACCACCCTCCGCCAGCTCATGACCAAGCAGGATGCCCTTCGCCACGCGGCCCTGCTCGAGCCCCTGTTCCTGGCGGTGGTGGCCCTGGATTCGGACGGGATCCGGGCCCGGCTCGAGGAGGCGCGCCGGAACCGGGCCCTCCGGGACTTCCTCCAGGACATCGTCGCGCCGCTCCTGGACCGGGTGGGGATGGCCTGGGCGGACGGCACCCTGGACATCCACCACGAGCACCTCCTGACCGAGGTCCTGGAGGACCTCCTGCGTCGGATGCGCATGGAGCTGCCCCCCCAGCCCCACCGGGGGAGCGTCCTGCTGACCACCCTCCCCGGCGAGCGCCACCGGCTCGGCCTGCTGATGGTGGCCCTCCTCTACGCGGCGGGAGGGGTCCGGGTGGAACTCCTGGGCACCGACGTGCCGGTGGCCAGCATCGCCCACGCCGCCCGGGCCCTGAAGGTGGACCGGGTCGCGGTGAGCCTCTCCATCCAGAGCGCCGGCGAGACCACCCGCCGCCTGCTCATGGACCTCCAGGAGCGCCTCCCCGACGGCTGCCGGCTCATCATCGGCGGCCAAGGCGCGGCGCGCACCCGGCGGGTCGAGGGCGTGGAGCGGATGACGGGGCTGGACGTGCTCTGAGCCCCCCCGGGGGCGGGCCATCCGCTAGCGTAGAGGCATGGCCCGCATCCTCCTCCTCCACACCGGCGGCACCCTGGGCATGACCCCCCACGGGACGCCCTCCTCCCTGGCTCCGGGGGCCTACCTGGACCACGTGCTGGAGCAGGTGCCGGAGTTGCGGGAGCTCGCGGAGCTGGAGGTGGAGGTCCCCTTCAACTGCGACAGCGCGACCCTGGAGCCCGAGGGCGTCCTGGGCCTCGCCGCGCACGTCCGGGCCGCGGCGGCGGGCTTCGACGGCGTGGTGCTCATCCACGGCACCGACACCATGGCCTTCACGGCCTCGCTGCTCGGCTTCCTGCTCGCCGACCTCGGCAAGCCCGTGGTGCTCACCGGCAGCCAGAGGCCCCTGGCCTACGTGCGCAGCGACGCGAGGGGCAACCTCGTGAACGCGGTGGACCTCGCCACCCGCGGCGTCGCCGAGGTGGGCATCTGCTTCGGGAACCGCTGGCTGCGCGGGGTGGCCTGCGACAAGGTGAGCGTGCACCGCTACGACGCCTTCGACTCCCCGAACCTCCCGCCCCTGGCGGAAATGGGCATGGACGTGGTGGTGGACCCCGAAGCCGGAATCTTCCCCCGCCGCGTCCCCGGCGGCCTCGGGGCCCGCTTCGATGCGCGCATCCATGCGCTGAGGCCCTTCCCGGGCATGGCCTGGGCCCTGCCGCCGGAGGGCGCCCGGGCCGTTCTGATCGAGGCCTATGGCGCCGGAAACCTGCCCACGGGCCGGGCCGACCTGCAGGCCCTCCTGGACCACTGCGCCAAGCGGGGCCTGCCGGTGGTGGTGGGCACCCAGTGCGCCTCCGGCGCCGTGGACCTCACCGCCTACGAGCTGGGGCGCTTCCTGGAGGCCCGGGGCGCCGTCTCCGCCGGCCCCCACACCCGCTGGGCCAGCCTCGCCAAGCTCGGCCTGCTCCTGGGCGCGGACCGGGGCCTGGACGACGTGCGGGAGGCCTTCGCCGCCTCGTGGGCGGGCGAGCCGGTCTGAGCGGACCTAAACTTTCATTGGTGGTTGCGAACCCTGAGCGCGTGATCGCGCAGGGAGTCGGGAAACCGCGCAGTTGCGGGCCGAGAAAAAGTCGCTTGCATCTGTAGCGCAGTACAACCCCATATTTCCTGCTCCAAGGAGCAAAGGAACTTTATGCATTCAGGGAGGAAGACCCTGTGCATGGCTGACGTGTGCCGGTTGAGCGGCGTCAGCGACCAGACCATCCGTTTCTACGAGCGAAAAGGCCTGATATCGCCTGTGGGCCGCACGCCCAAGGGCCATCGGATATATGCGCCCGAATCCCTGCAGACCATCCGGATCATCAAGGTCGCCCAGAGCATGGGCTTCTGCCTGGACGAGATCCAGACCATGCTCCACGCGGACAAGAGGGCACCGGGCACCTGCCAAGAACTCCAGGCCCTGCTCCAGGAGGAGATGAGGCAAGTCCATGCGCTGGAGGAGGCGCTGGGGGCGCTGAAAACCAAGCTAGGCGACCTCATGGAGGACTGCCTGGGCTGTGAGGGGAAAGGGTGCCCGCTGCGGTCGGACATCGCCGACCAGGCCGGCATCCCTGGCGAGCGGCTCTGCATCTGCCTCGGGGGCGAACCTCAGACCCTCAGGAACACGACCACAGGAACCCAACGGTACGCCTCATGACCGGGGAGGCTGTCGTCGGGGAATGGCTGGCCTGCCTCCGCGCTGTCTGCAGGGAGGCAGGAGAGCTCGATCCGCGGGCCTACGAGGACGGGCCCGACGAACGCCTTGTCGCAGACCTTGGCCCTCGGGTCCTTGGCGTCCTTCTGCGGGCCACGGCCCTGCTCCAGGATCTCCACACATGGAAGCCCGACGGCGAAGAGGTGGCCGGGGACGCTCCGGAGCACCACGAACGCCACGTCCGGGACTTCTCCTTCCGCGTCGACGCCCTGGTCGCCCAGGAGGGGGAGGCGACACGGCTTTCAGAGCTCATGGCGATGGCGGGCTTCCATCTGTCCATGAAAACCACCCTCGTGCGGAACGCCCTCCACAAGGACCGTTGGGAACTCCTTGACGCGTGCCACAGCGCGCTCCGCGGAACGCGGAAGGCCCTCGTTGCCCTCGAGCACGTGGCCTGCGAGGAACGGGGCGAAGCCCCTCTCCTCGACTACCGGACTGAGCTCGACCTGTCGCTCCAGGTCCGCCTCGCCTTCGCCAAGTTCCGGGAGGCGGTCCGCTCCGTGCTGCCCGCCGGCGCCCCGGCCGAAGGCGCGGGGCCCGGCATCGTGCGGCTGCTCCAGGGCGGCTCCACCGCGCTGGCGGTGCTGGTGGGCCGGGACGCCTACCCCCATCTGCGGGCCCGGGACCGCCGCCAGATCCGCGCCCTCCAGCACAAGCTCCTGTCCGCCATGCGGGCCCAGGGAGCGGAGCGGGATGCCATGGGCCGGCAGGCCCTCGCCGACCTCGCGGTCTTCGCCGAGCTCGTCAGCCTCGTGAACCAGCGCGAGGAGCTGATCGAGCATGACCGCCGCCTGGTCCGGGAAGCCCTCGAAGGCCTACGCGCCCTCGCGCCGGACGACACGCCGCCGCCGGCGTGGACCGAGGCCCTGAAGCCCCTCCGTGGCCGCGACGGGGACCTCGACCAGCTGATCCTCCGGCCCCGGGGCGCCCCTGCGCGCCTCTGGGCCTCCCTGCTCCAGCCCCTCGTCGGGGAGGAGCTTCCCAGCCAGGTTTAACCCGGGCCCGGAGATCCGGCCCCCACACGGAGCAAGACCATGAATGCGGATGCAGCGATCAAGGCAAGCCTGAGCGAGGTCCCCAAGGCCGTCGCCGCCGGCCTGGTGGACATGTCCTCGGGGATGCTGCTGGCGGTGAAGACCGTGGACAGCCATCCCCAGTCCGTCCTGGACATGGTGGCCTCGGCCACCCACGACCTCTTCCAGGGGGAGAACGTGATGGGCATCGAGAACATGTTCAAGCAGATCCGCGGCGTGACCACGGCGGAGCACTACTTCCAGGAGATCATCATCTCCAGCACGAACCTGTGGCACTTCTTCGGCCGGCTCAAGCAGCAGCCGTCGGTGATCCTGATCGTGGTCACCCGCCAGGATGTGAACCTTGGCCTGGTGCTCATGAAGTGCCGGGAGATCCTTGGGGCTGCGCGCATCTGACACCGCTCTGATGGGCATGATCCACACGCTTCGCGTGTCCCGCCATGGGCGGGAAGTGCTCCGGCTCGACCGGGTGGCCTTCCCGCCGGGCGGGGTGCTTGCGGTCCTGGGCAAAGGCGGGAGCGGCAAGAGCACGCTGCTCCGCACCCTCGCCGGACGGCTGCCTGCGGAGGCGGGGTGGGAGGTCCGGATGGAGGGCAGAGGCATCCCCTCGCCGGTGACCTTCGTGCCCCAGCGCCGCCGCGACGAGAACCGATGCTGGGAGATCTGGGGGCCGCCTCCATGCCCCGGGCCGCTCCCCGAGGATTGCGCCCTGGCGCGCCCCTGCCCGCCCTGCCGCAGCGCACCCGGAAGCTGCGCCGCCACCTGGTCGGCCCTCTTCCGCGAGTCCCTGTGCGCGCCGGCGCCCCTGCTGCTCCTGGATGAGCCGGAGGGCGGCGTTCCGGCCTACGCCCTCGAGTCCCTGGCATTGGCCTTGCGCGACCTCGCCCGGCGCACCACCGTCGTGCTGGCCACCCACCACGTGGGCTTCGCCGAACGGGTCTGCGACGCCGCTCTCTTCCTGGAGGACGGGACGAAGTTGATGCAGGCGGACCGTGAGGCGTTCTTCCACGGGCCGGCCCACTTCCGTGTCCGGGAATTCCTCAAGTGGGGCGGGTGATGATTTCCAGCAGCTTCCGGTGGATCCTCCCCCGCCTCCTGGCAGGCGCCGCCCAGCCCGGGCTCCTGGCTCCCCTTGAGCGGGACCTGGCCTTCCTGCGCGCGCAGGGCATCCGCCACCTGCTGACGCTGACGGAGGAGCCCCTGGCCCTTCCTCCCCAATCCCAAGACTTCGGCCAGCTCCACTTCCCTGTCCCGGACATGGGCATCCCCCAGCCGCGGCATGCGGCCGGCGCCTGCGCCTGGATCGAGGAACGGCTCCAGGGCGGGGAGGCGGTCCTCGTCCACTGCAAGGCCGGCATGGGCCGAACGGGCGTTCTTCTCGCCTGCTTCCTCGTGCATCGAGGGGAGGAAGCCAGGCGGGCCATCACACGGGTCCGGAACTCCAATCCCGGTTACATCCAGACTCCGGCCCAGGAAGCCTTCATCAACTCCTTCCAGGCCTTCCTCGGCGGGCCGGGGATTCGAATCGGAGGTATCGCGCCGTGACTTGGACCATGGGTCTCCTGGCCCTCCACCTCGCGTCCGCCGCCCTGGCCCTCTTCCAGGGAACCCGGGCCCTGCGCGCTCCCCGCGGAGGGCGCCGCCACCGGCGCCGGGGGCAGTGGTACGTCGCCGCCCTCCTCCCCCTCGCCGGGAGCGCCTGGGCCCTCGATGCCCTCAGCGCCCGCACGGACCCGACCCTGTCCGGGCTGGCCGCGGCCTGCCTCGTCTCCGGCCTCGCCGCGCCGGTCCTGGCGCAGTCCGCGCGCCCGGTCCTGCGCTCCGCCCACGGCTACGCCGCATGCTTCTCCCTCGCCTGCCTCGGGGGGGGCGATGCTGGAAGTCTTCCTGCCCGGGCCCTGGACTTGGCCCGCGGTGGGGATCCTGGCCCTCGCCCTGAAGGCCCTGTCCCGCCCCCTGCCCGGCCGCGCCGGCACCGGCGCGGTCTCCCAGCCCTGAGGAGCGCCCATGAACCCCGAAACCCCGAAGCGGCGCCGGATCGAGGACGCCGCGCCCGACCCCGCCTTCTACGCCGAGATCGGCGGCGACGCCACCCTCCGCCGCGTGCTCGACGTCTTCTACGACCGCGCTTTCGAGGACCCTGTCCTCGCCCGGTTCTTCGTCCGCCACGACAAGGCCACCCTGAAGGGGAAGCAGTTCGGATTCCTCCGGATGAGATTCACGGGCGAGCGCGGGCAGTACATGGGCCAGCGGCCCCGGAACGCCCACCATTGGATGGTCATTTCCGATGCGGAATTCGACCGCCGCGAGCGCCTCATGGAATCGGTCCTCGCGGAGCAGGGCCTCACTCCCACCCAGATCCGGAAATGGATCGGCGTGGAGGAGGCCTTCCGGTCCCAGATCGTCAAGGACCAGCCCTGGCCCCTGTTCTACCGGGGCTATGCGACCTACTGGGTCGGGGAGTCCCGCCGCGAGCCAGCCGCGTTCGATACGGTATGCGACGCCTGCAGCGGGGAGATCGCGCGCGGTCAGGTCATGGTCCTCGCAGGAGACCGCGTGCTGTGCGCTGCTTGCGGCGAGGGCGCGCCCTAGCGGAGCATCACGGGTCAAACCGGGCGGGTCACGCGCCCGCGGCCCCGGCCGGCCCTGCCGTCCGCCATCAGCCCGCTGGCCTCCTGCGCCAGCTCCATCAGGAACGCCAGAGAGGCGGCCCTTTGGGCCAGCAGGGCTTCGTAGGGCCTTCCGGCCCGAAGGACGATGGCCTCGCGGAAGCCGGCGTCCACAGCGGCGCGGAGGGCCCGGCCGGCCAGTGGGAGAGCCCACAGCAGGCAGGCGGCGGCGGCGTGGGCCAGGCGCAGCCGGACGGGGTCGGGCGCCAGGCCCGCCTCGCCCAGGCCCTCGCGGTAGGCTTCGAACACCGACCGGTCGAGGGCCCGGGCATCCCCGGGATCAAATGTGAAGGTGGCGAGGGCCCCGGCCACGAGGGCCTGGGCCTCGACGCCGAGGGGGGCCAACCCTGCGGACCCCCAGTCCACGAGGACCGCCTGGGGGCCAACCTCCGGCGAGGGCTCCTGGAGGAGATTCATGGGGTGCGCATCCCCGTGGGTGAAGGCCATGGGCAGGTCCTCCAGGGCCGCGCAGAGTTCCCGCCGTTGAGCCCAGAGGCGGAGCAGGTCCTGCCGAAGGCCGGAGGGGAAGGCCTCCCGGATTCCGGGGTGCGCCTAGGGCTCCTCCGCGGCGATGTAGGCCACGTGCAGGTCCCGTTCCTCCACGTGCCCGAGCAGGCCCAGCCCCCGGAGCCAGGCATGATCCCCGGGACCAGGGCGGCCCATCGGGCTTCCCTGGAAGCGGCCAAGGCCCCGGGCGACCTCGGCCAGGGCGGCGCTGGTCCACGAGTTCCCCGGCAGGGTGGGCACCGACTCCATGCCGATCCAGACCTCGCGTGCACCCCGAGGGACCACGGCCAGAACCTTTGGCGCGCGGAGGGGCCGAGGGAGGGACCGGGAACGCGCCGATGCATAGAAGTCGGCCTCCGTGCGCCAGGCCAGCCCGTCCCCCTGGTCCCGGAGCCCCTTGAGCACCAGGCTCCAGGTCCGGATCCCATTCCCCGTCCGTGCGCGGCCTTCGACATGGAAGATGCCCGCGGTGGCCTCGCCCAGGCTCCAGGAAGGCAGGGGGCGCTGCCGCCATGCCAGGATCTCCGCGCCGGCATCGTGCAGGCAGCCGCGTACCACCGGTCCAAGGACGTCCGCATCGAGGGACTGGGGTTGGCTATTCATCAGATGGTCGCGGGAGTATGCCTGATTTTGCCAAGACGTGGCCCCGGGGCAAGCACACAGCCTAGGCGCCTCTCCGCCTCCCGATAGACTGGAGCTTTCCCCGAGGCTCCCATGCTGGATCTCCACCTCCTCCGCCAGGACCTGGACGCCGTCGAGCGGGGGCTGTCGAACCGCGGCCTGGCCTTCGACCGGGCGAGGTTCGAGGACCTGGAGCGCCGCCGCAGGGCCGTCATCCAGGAGGCGGAGGCCCTGAAGGCCGAGCGCAACCGCGTGAGCGAGGAGGTCGGCCGCCTCAAGCGGGAAAAACAGGACGCCGCCCACCTCATCGAGCAGCAGCGGTCGGTGGGCGAGAAGCTCAAGGCCCTGGAGCAGGCGGAGAAGGAGGCCGAGGCGGCCTTCCGGGACTTCCTGGCCCTCGTGCCCAACCTGCCCCATGCTTCGGTGCCCGTGGGCCGGGACGAGCATGCGAACCAGGAGATCAAGCGCTGGGGGACGATCCCCGCGATCGAGAAGCCCCTGGATCACGTGGAGCTGGGCACGAAGCTCGGCATCCTCGACCTGGACCGCGCGGCCAAGCTCAGCGGCGCGCGCTTCAGCGTGCTCAAGGGCCTGGGCGCCAAGCTGGAGCGGGCCCTCGCCACCTTCATGCTCGACCGCCAGGTCGCCGCGGGCTACACCGAGGTGATCCCGCCCTATCTGGTGAACGCAGAGTCGCTTTACGGCACCGGCCAGCTTCCGAAATTCGAGCAGGACCTCTTCAAGATGCCCCACGGGGAGTCCAGCCTCTACCTCATCCCCACGGCGGAGGTCCCGGTGACCAACCTCTACCGGGACGAGGTGCTGCCCTGCGAGTCGCTGCCCCTGCGCCACTGCGCGCTGACGCCCTGCTTCCGCTCCGAGGCGGGGAGCTACGGCAAGGACACCAAGGGCATCATCCGCCAGCACCAGTTCCACAAGGTGGAGCTCGTGGCCTTCTGCGCGCCGGAGCAGGCGGAGGCCGAGCTGGAGCGCCTCACGGGGAACGCCGAGGCCATCCTCGAGGAGCTGGAGCTGCCCTACCGCCGGGTGCTCCTCTGTACCGGCGACATGGGCTTCAGCAGCCAGAAGACCTACGACCTGGAGGTCTGGGTGGCCTCGCAGAACACCTTCCGGGAGATCAGCTCCTGCAGCTGGTTCGGCGACTTCCAGGCCCGGCGCGGCAACCTCAAGTTCAAGCCGGCGGATCCGAAGGCGAAGGCCGCCTTCCTGCACACCCTGAACGGCAGCGGCCTGGCCGTGGGCCGCACCTGGGTCGCGCTGCTGGAGAACAACCAGCAGCCCGACGGCTCCGTGCGCATCCCCAGGGCCCTGCAGCCCTACATGGGCTGCGACGTGATCCGCGCCTAGGCCGGCCGTGGACCTCCTCGCGGTCGAGGGCCTGGGTCTCCGCCGCGGCGGCGCCTGGCACCTGCGGGGCGTCTCCCTGGAGGTCCGGCCCGGCGAGGCCTGGGGCGTGGTGGGCGAGAGCGGCGCGGGCAAGACGACCCTCATGCACCTCGTGTTGGGGCTGCTGGAGCCCACGGAAGGCTCGGTGCGCCTCAAGGGCGAGCCCTGGTCCGGGATCCCCGAGAAGGTGCGGCGCCCCCGGCGCCCGGTGCTCCAGGCCGTCTTCCAGGACCCCCTGGCCAGCCTGCCGCCCCACCTCACCGGCTGGGAGATCCTGGCCGAGCCCCTGGAGATCCACCGGCGGGGCGGCGCGACCGCCCGCCGGGAGGCCGCGGCGGCCATGGCCGAGCGGGTCAAGTTCCCCCGCAGCGCCCTGGACCAGAGGCCCGCGGCCTGGTCCGGCGGCCTCGCCCAGCGCCTGGCGGTGGCCCGGGCGCTGATGCTCGAGCCCGGGCTGCTGGTGCTGGACGAGCCCCTCTCCTCCCTCGACCCCACCCTCGGCGGGCACCTGCTGGAGGTGCTCCTCGAACTCAAGGCCGCGGGCACCGCCCTCCTCTTCGTGAGCCACGACCTCCCGGCGGTGGCGCGCCTGTGCGACCAGATGCTGGTGCTCTACGGCGGCGAGCCCATGGTCCAAGGCCCGGCGGCCCCGCTGCTGGAGGCCCTGCCCCACCCGTACCTGCGGGGCCTCTGGGAGGCCGTGCCCCGCCTCGACCGCCCGGGCGCGCCCCGGCGCTGGGGCGTGGAAGCCGTGCGCGAGGCCGTCGAGGGCGGCTGCCGCCTCTACCCCCGCTGCCCCGCCGCCACGGAGGCCTGCCGCAGCGCCCCGCCCTTCGGCGAGCCGCTGCGTTGCCACCATACGGCCTAGGGACGCCTGTGCCGGTGACGGCCTAGTGCCCCCCTTGCGTGTCGTCCAGCGCAGTCCTGGACGATGCGCTCGGGACCCTTGTGCCGTTGGCGGCCCAGGGCCTATTCGACCTCGAGCTTCTCCTCGGGCAGGTCGGCCATCCAAATGCCGTTCAGCCGGCCCCAGAGGGAGCTGAAGCCCGGGCGCAGCCGGCCCTGCTGGAGGAGCTGGGACTGCTCCGCCATCAGCAGGCGCTGGCCAGCCGTCTGCTGCAGGGACTCCACGAGCGCCTTGCGCTTGTCGAAGGTCACCGGCTCCATGGGGGCGCGGCTGGCGACCTTGGCGGCCCAGAGGCCGCGCTCGGTCCAGACGGGCCCGCAGACCTTGCCGGGCTGGGCGTCCAGGAGGGCGGCGCGCACGGCCGGGTGCTGGGCCAGGTCGTAGGCCTCCACGGTCTTGGACTCGCTGGTGAGGGCGCCGCCGAAGGCCTTGAGGTCGCCGCCGGCGAGGGCGGCGCGCGCCTTCTCCGTGAGGAGTCGGCGGGACTCCTCCAGCTTCCAGGCGTCGAGCACCTTCGCACGGATCTCGGCGAGGGGCGGCACGGCGGCGGGCAGCTCCTCCTTCACCCGGAAGACCACCAGCTGCTCCCCGGCGGGCAGCACCTGGGACACGCTGCCCACCTTGGCGGCGAAGGCCGCCCGCAGGACCGGGAGGGGCGTGGCGAGGCCCTCCACCGCGGTGTCCTCCGCCAGCAGCGGCTTGGTGGTGACCAGGGGCAGGTTGAGGCTGCGGGCGGAGGCGGCGAACTCGCCCTTCTTGCGCAGCTCCTCCAGCTTGGCCTTCGCGCGGGTGGAGAAGCGCTCCTTGGTGATCTGGGCCAGCAGCTCGCCCTTGGCCTCCTCGAAGGGCTTCACCCGGCGGCCCGTGAGCTTGATGAGGTGGATGCCGAAGGGGGTCCGCACGGGCTGGCTGAGCTCGCCCTCCTTCAGGGCCGAGGCCGCGTCCTCGAAGGTCTTCACCATCTGGCCGTGGCCGAACCAGCCGAGGTCGCCGCCCTTGCCCACGCCGCTGGGATCCTGGGTGTTCTCGTCGGCGGCCTTGGCGAAGTCCATCCCTGCGGCGATCTTCGCCCGCAGGGCCTCGGCCTTCTTCATGGCCTCCCCCGCCTCGGCGTCGGACTTGGCGCTGAAGAGGATGTGGCTGGCGCGGAGCTGCTGGTACTCGGACTTCTTGGCCTCGTAGGCCTTCTGCAGGGTCGCGTCGTCCACGTAGGCCTGGTCCTTCATGCTCGCGGGATCCAGGGCCACCACCTGTAGGACGCGGCGGGGGGGCTGCCGGAAGCGCTCGCCGCTGGCCTTGAGGAACTCCGCGAGCTTCCCGTCGCCAGGGTCGGCCACGGCGGCGGGCTCCGGCTGGGCGAGGGCGGCCTCGAACGTCACCCTCTCGTGGTGGGCGCGCAGTTCTCGATTGAGCCAATTCTCGTCCACGGGCACCGAGGCGGCCACCTGCCGGGCCAGCTTCTGGCCCTGGAGGGCGGCGCGGGCCTCGTGCTCCCACTGGCGCAGGGAAATGCCGTTCTCCCGCAGGATGGGCTCGATCTCGGAGAGGGGCCGGAGGGATCCGTCGGTCTGGAGGAAGACCGGCTGGGCCTTGAGCATGGCCTCGAGACGCTCCCGCACCTCGCCGTCCGTCACCACCACCCCGTGGCGCTCCGCCAGCTCCACGTTCAGCTTCTGCTGCACCATCTCCTGCAGGGCATAGCGCTGGAGCATGGGGAGCTGGGACTCCAGGTCCTGGCCCCGGGGCAGGCGCTGCACGATGGCCCGCAGGCGCTCGTCCAGGTCCCGCTTGAGGATGTCGTGCCCGTAGACCCGGGCGATGACGCTGTCGGGGGTCTCGTGGCTGCCGCCGCTGGGGGCGAGGTAGGCCAGCATGCCCACGGCCAGGGCGAGCATCATGCTGCCGGTGAGGGCCTGCTGCCCTTTGAAGACTTTGCGGAAATCCTGGAGCATCTCGATCCTTCGGCCGGGGCTCGGCCCGAATCCTCAAGGTTATCAAAGCGGACGAAGGACGTTAAACTGAAAGGCTTGGAGCGCGCATGGCCATTCATCCCGTGCTGACCTGGGGGGACCCCCGGCTCAAGCGGAACAGCGAGGACGTCGGACCCTGGACCCCGGAGCTGGACCAGCTCGTGGCGGACATGTTCGAGACGGCCATCGCCGAGGAGGGCGTGGGCCTGGCCGCGCCCCAGATCGGCTTCAACATCAACCTGGCGGTCATCGACTGCAGCGCCGGGGCGGACCCAGCCCAGAAGATCGTCCTCATCAACCCCGAGATCATCCGGGAGGAGGGGATCCAGAAGGGGCCCGAGGGCTGCCTCTCCATCCCGGGCATCCACGAGGTGCTGGAGCGCCCGAAGAAGGTCTGGCTCAAGAACCGCCTCCCCGACGGCACCTGGGCCGAGATCGAGGGCGAGGACCTGCTGGCCCGCGCCTTCTGCCACGAGATCGACCACCTCCGCGGCCGCCTCTTCGTGGAGTACTTCGGGCCCGTGAAGCGGCAGGTCCTGCAGCGGAAGTACCAGAAGCTGCACAAATGAGCGGCCCGGGCGCCCGCGTCGCCTTCCTCGGCACGCCCGACGTCGCGGTGCCGGTGCTGGAGGCCCTGGCCGGGGCCGTCCCGGTCCATGCGGTCTTCTGCAATCCCGACCGCCCCAGGGGCCGGGGGCGCGAGTTGCAGCCCCCGCCGGTGAAAGGGGCCGCCGCGGCCCTGGACCTTCCCGTGCACCAGCCCGCCTCCTGGAAGGTCCCGGAGACCCGCGAACTCTGGGAATCCCTGGGCATCGACCTGGCCGTCGTCGTGGCCTACGGCCACATCCTGCCGTCCTGGATGCTGGAGGCCTGCCGTCTGGGGGCCTGGAACCTGCACTTCTCCCTCCTGCCCCGCTGGCGGGGCGCGGCGCCGGTGAACCACGCGATCCTGGCCGGCGACGCGGAGACCGGCGTGAGCCTCATGCGCCTGGAGCCGGGCCTGGACGCGGGGCCCGTGCTGGCCCAGGTCCGGCGGCCCATCACGGACCAGGACGACGCCGAGGGGCTCCTGGCGGCCCTCGCGCAGGACGCCGCCACACTCCTCGCCGCGCACCTCCCTGCGCTCCTGGACGGCTCAGCCCGTCCCGTGGCCCAGGACGCAACCCTCATGACCCTCGCGCCGAAGCTCGCGAAGGAGATGGCCCGGCTGGATTGCGCGGCGCCGGCGGCGTCGCTCCACCGGCGCGTGCGCGCCCTGCAGCCCTGGCCGGGGACGGAGGTGGCGGTGGAGGGGCAGCTCCTGAAGGTCTGCGCGGTGGGGTCCCTGCGTCCCTCGGACGCCCCTCAGGGGACCCTGGCCTGGGATCGCCGCGGGGCCTGGCTGACCGCCGGCGACGGCCGCGCCCTCGAGCTCACGCGCCTCCAGCGTCCGGGCAAGCCCGTGCAGCCCGCCCTGCAGGCCCTGCAGCCCTGGGGGCCCGAAGGCCGCTTGAGCCTGCGCTGAGGGCGGGGCTCAGCCCAGCTTCGAGGCGATCTCCCGGTACTCGGGGTCGATCTCGGCCACGACCTTGAACTCGGCCATGGCCTCGTCGCTGCGGCCCAGGCCCTGGAGCATCTCGCCCAGGTCGTAGCGCAGGCCGATGCTGTCCTCGGGGGGGAAGCCCGGGGCGTTGATGCCCTGCTTGAGCCAGTCCATGGCGGCGTCCATGTTGCCCTGGCTGGCCTCGCAGATGCTCAGCATGGAGCAGCACTCGAGGGTGCGCTCGGGATCCCGCATCGCCTTCTTGAATTCCTCGATGGCGGGCTCCAGCAGCATCATCTCCTTGTAGGCGATGCCCAGGTTGTAGTGGGTGTCGTAGTCGTCGCCGCGGACCTGCTGCTCCACCCCCTCGCGGAAGGCGTTGAAGAGCTCATCCACGCTCTGGATCTTCTCCACCACGTTGGTGGCGTCGTGCATCTCCTCGCCCTCCCCGCTCTCCAGCAGGGCGTCCCCCAGCACGTCGGTGAGGTCGAAGAAGGAATGGGCGAAGTCGTCCTCGGCGGCCGCGGCGGGCTTGGCGTCATGGCCCAGCTTGCGCAGGGTCTCCTCGACGGACTGCAGGCGCGAGAGCAGCTCGGGATGGTCGGGGTACTGCTTCAGGGCTGCGTCGATCTCGGCCTTGGCCTCGTCGGGATTGCCGTAGTCCATCTGGAAGTCGATGTCCGACAGCAGGGCCTGGAGCTCGTCGTCCACCACGGCGCCGGCCGCGATGGGCTCCGGCGGCGGGGGGAAGGCCGAGAGCGGCAGGATCTGCGTCGGCGGCTCCAGGGGTGCCCCCCGCGGCGCCCGGGGGGGCTGGGCGGGCGGGAGGGCGGACGGCGCGGCGGGGGGCATCGCCACCGGCATCGCCGCGGGCATGGTCGCGGGCGGGGCTTCCAGCGCAGGCAGGGAGGCGAAGGGGTCGGAGGCGAAGACCTCCGGGGGCGGCTGGACCGGCGTCCTGGGAGGAGGCGGGGGCGCCCCGGCGAGGAAGGGGTCGGGCGGCAGGGCCGGGGCTGCGGGGGGCGGCAGGGCCGGGGCCTCCGCCGCGATCCCCAGGGAGGCCGCGTCGAAGTCCGGCGCCGGGAGCTCGAGGGGCGGCAGGGCGAGGTCATCCTCCTTCAGCACCTCGGGCGCGGCGGCGGAGGGGGCGAGGGGCTCGAAGCCCATGCGCTGGCTGATGGGCACGATGTCCGGGAAGACCTCCGCCGGCTTGGCGAGGGCCGGCGCCCCGGGGAGGTCCAGGGCGATGACGGGTTCGGCGGGGGGCGGCGGAGCCGCCGGCGTGCCGGGCATGCCCGGCACGAGGGTCACGTCCTCCGGGGGCGCGCCCAGGGCGATGGGGGCCAGGGGCTGCAGGATGGCGGGGGGTTCGGGGGCGCCGAGCGCGATGGGCGCCGGCGGCTGCAGGATGGCGGGAGGCTCGGGGGCGCCGAGGGCGATGGGCGCCGGCGGGGCGAAGGGGTCCGGAGGCGGCGCCGGCCGCGGAGCCGCCGCGGCGGCGGCAGGGGCCGCGGAGACGTTCTCGAGCCCAAGGGTGCGGCGGTGGAGCCGCGTGGAACCGGGGAACATCTGCTCGGCCCGGTCCAGGAGCTGCACCGCCAGCTTCTTCTTGTTGGCGCTGGCCAAGGTGGTCGCGGTCTGCACGTAGTGCATCTGCACCCGGGTGAGGATGCCGCTCTGGCGGTGGAGGTCCGCCACCTTCTCGATGACCTCCATGTTCGCGGGGTCCAGCTCCAGGATCTTCTTGTACACGTCCAAGGCGCGGTCCGAGGACCTGCTGCGCATGAGGGTCTCGGCCTCGCGCTCCAGCTGCTGGATCTGCATGCGCTTGACCGGGTCCACCTCGGTGTACTCGAGGCCGAACATGGTGATGTCCATGGCCCCGGTGCCGGTCTGGGGCGGCGGGGGCGGGGCCGGGGCGGCGCCCTCCTGGGGGGTGACGCCCATGGCCCGGAGCTGCTCCCCGATCTGGTTGGCCATCACCTGGTCCCGCTGCTGGATGGACAGGGTGTAGGCCTGCTGCAGGGCGTTCACCTGGTCGGCGCGGGCGCCGCCCTGGTGGGCGATCTCGGCGAACTGGATCCAGGCCTCGAGGGTGTACTGGCCCTGGAGGGCGTTGCGCATGGCTTTGGCCACCATGTCGCCGGCGCCCCGGCGGGCGAATTCCCGGCCGATGGCCTTGAAGAGGCGCAGCCCTTCGTCCGTCCGGTTGGCCTTGGCCATCTCCCGCAGGGCCCGCTCGCACAGGCCCATGCACTTCTCGGGGAGCTGGGGGATCTGGGCCAGGGCCTCGAGGGCGCGGTCCGGGTTCTTGGACTGCAGCTCGATCTCCGCCAGGGCCTCCAGCAGCTCCGGGCTCCGGGGGTTGGCGCTCAGGCCTTCCCGGAGGTGGTTGGCGGCGCCGGGGAGGTCGCGCTGGATGACCGCGAGGCGGGACTGGGTGAGGAAGACCTGGGGCGTGCTCACCATCGCCTTGGCCCGCTCCAGCACCTGGCTGGCCTCGGCGTGCATCTGCTCGATGGCCAGGGCCTCGGCCACCTCCAGGTAGATCCCGGCGGCCTTCTCCTTCATGCCTTCCTTGTTGTACAGGTCCGCCAGCTTGATCTTGTTCTTGAGGTTCTTCGGGTCCAGGTCCACGACCTTCCCGAACTCCTCCAGGGCGCGCTTGATGAGCCCCTTCTTCGTGAAGTGCTCGGCCACCTGCATGTGCACCTGCAGGGCGTCCTTGATCATGTTGGTCTGGCGGTAGAGGTCCGCCAGCCGCGAGGCCAGGTCGATGTCGTCCGGGGCGTGGCGGAAGGCCTTCTTCAGCACGGCGGTGGCCCGGGCGCCGAAGCCGTCCCGCTCGTAGCCCATGGCGGCCCGCTTGAAGAGGTCCACGGCGTCGCCCAGCTTCCCCGCCTGGATGCACAGGTCCCCGATCGTGTTCATCATGTTCAGATCTTTGGGGTTGTCATCCAGCAGCTTGCGCATCTCGTCGATGGCGCGATCGATGCGGCCGGCGGCCAGAAGCTTGTCAGCTTCCTTCTTCACCTTGACGCGATCGATCGCCATGCGAGGCCTCGGGGGTGCTGCGGGAACGGGGGTCCAGACAGTCTATGCGCGTGCACAAGCCTTGGATAGGGCCGGGCCTAGGCCCCCCGGGGGGGCGGGGTGAAGTGCCGCCCGGTGAAGGCCTCGGGGAGGAGGTCCTTCAGCCGGTGGAGGGCCCGGCCGTGGCGGTTCACCAGGAGGACGGGGAGGTCCTCGGCGAACTCCGCGAGGACCTGGCGGCACGCCCCGCAGGGGGGCGTGAGGGTCTCGGCCTCGGTGGCCACCACCAGGGCGGCGAGCTCCCCGGGCTTCATCCCTCGGGCCACGGCGGCGCCGATGGCGTTCCGCTCGGCGCAGACACAGACCGGGTAGGCGGCGTTCTCGACGTTGCATCCGCCGATGGTGTCCCCGGTGGAGGTGCGCAGGGCGGCGCCGACCTTGAAGCCGGAATAGGGGGCATGGGCGTGGCTCCGGGCCTCCCAGGCGGCGTCCACGAGGGGCTGCCAGGCGGGGGCGTCGGCATGTTCAAAGGCCATGGGGACCTCGCAGGGGGGATCAGCCTAGCGCAGCCTCGTACCCCGTCAACGCCGTGCCCCCGGAGGACCCGGGGTCCGGAATGGGATCGGCGCCGGAGGCCTCGGCCTGGGCGAGGGCGAGGGCCCGCCAGCACTCGGTGTGCCCCTGGTGGGAACGCCGGGCCTCCCGGGAGATGACCTCCAGGGCCACGTCCTTGCGCTGGAGGCGGGCCTGGAGGATGGCGCCGGAGAGGCGCTCCAGCTCCTTCTCGAAGGGCCGCCCGGGGGGCCAGCGGGTGAGGTCGAGGCGCAGGTTCAGGCCCTGGGGGCGCTCCCCCTCGAAGGTGCGGACCCACAGGACGCCGCGCTGGGCGGTGCGCTTCCAGTGGATGCGGCTGGGGGGATCCCCGGCGCGGTAGGGCCGCGCGCCTTCGGGGCTGGAGGTGCCGGCGGTGGGCACGGTGCGGCGCACCTCCCCGAGCTCCCCGGGGGGAAGGCTGGGGGAGGTGCGGGGATGGGGCAGGATGAGCACCGGGCGGTCCAGGGGGATCCGCCAGGCCTTCTCCAGGAACCCGAAGGGCAGGCTGGTGCGCAGTTCGAGGCTGGTCACCCTGGTCCAGCCCCGGGCCTCCGCCCGGGCGTGGAGCACCACCAGCACGTCCTCGCCCCCCTGGCCGCCGCCAAGGAAGCCCGGCTCCACCTTCCCGTTCTCCATCTCCAGGTGCAGCTCCAGCCCCCGCACCCGCTTCGGCGAGCGGTCCTTCAGGCGCACTCGCAGGCCGCCCCGCACCCGCGCGAAGAGGTTGCCCTCGTCGATGCCATCGAGGTCCACCCCCCGCAGCGCCGCCCGGCTCACCACACCGGAGACCAGGAAGAGCCCGAGCATGAGGGAGAAGGTGAGGTAGAGCAGGTTGTTCCCGCTGTTCACCGCGAAGGCCCCCACCGCCAGCATCGCGAGCATGTACTGGAACCCGAGCCGCGTGATCGACAGGCGCAGGCGGCGGTCGTGCCAGAGGTTCATGCCCATGGGGAGAGGGTGGCAGGGTTGGGCATGGTTGTGACAGGGGCGCGGCCAGGAGGACGGATCGCGCAAGGGTCCGGTGTTCGGACCGGGCCTGAAGGAGGCCTCGCCTGAGTGCCAGGACTGGAAGTGGAAGCAGTTGACGTTGAAGTTGACGTTGAAGTTGACGTTGAAGTTGACGTTGCAGTTGACGTTGCAGTTGACCTTGAACTTGAAGTTGACCTTCAAAGAGCACCTCGATCCACGAGCGCCGCGCCTTCCGGTGCTCGTGGATCGAGGTGCCAGAGCGCGAAGCGCTCAAGGCCGACCGTTCCGGGAACGAATCCCGGATCAACCCAAACGCTCCTCCCCTTCGACCCAGACCTCCCCTTCCCCCGGCCATCCCTCCCACGACGCTGCGCGTCTGGCACCGCGACCTGAAGGCCTTCGCCAACGGCGCGAAGCCCTTCAGATCACGGTGCTCTTTGAAGGTCAAAAACCCTCACCACCCTTGGGCCGTTCCCAACGGACGACTTGAAGCAGGATCGGCTCGTCCCGCCCTCACCCCTTCGGATACACCCGGATCCCCTTGAACTGCCTCAGGAGCACCTTCCCGGGCGCGAACCCCCTCGGCTTGCTCACGTCGGCCACGCGGCAGACGTGCACCTCCACCTTGCCGCCATCCCTCGCCTTGCTGTGCCACGCCGCCAGCTGCGCCGCGCGCTCGAGGACCTCCCTCGGCAGCTCGCTCAGCTTGTCGGGATTGCGGATCACGACGTGGCTGCCGGGGACGCTGGCCACGTGCATCCAGACGTCGAGGGGCGCGGCCACCTTGAACGTGAGCGCGTCGTTGTCGGCGTCGCCCTTGCCGATGAGCACTTCGAAGCCGTCCACCATGACGCTGCGGAAGGCCGCGCCCTTGCCGTCCTTGCGTTTGAGGGATTCAGGCTTGGATTCCTTCGGCTCGTTCACGCGGCGCTTCTCCGGGAGTTTGGGTTTCGCGACAGCGGCTGCAGGGACGTCGGCGGCCTCCAGCGCCTGGCATTGTCGCGCGAGATCCGCTTCCAGCACCGCGAGGCGCGTCAGGCCCCGCTCGGCCTTCTTGGCGGCGGCGAACCAGCGCCGGGCGGCGGCCTCGGCGGTCTCCCCCGCGGGCAGGTCGAGGGTGGCACCGTCGAGGAAGGTCACGGAACCCGTCGCCCCCTTCAGGCGGTAGAGCTCGGCGCTGATCCGCGCCGCCTGCTCCTTGAGGGGCAGCGCCGCCGTGTGCCGGGCGCGGTCGAGGGCCAGGCTGCGGCGCAGGCGCTCCAGGCGCTGCCGCTCCGCCTCCCTGGCCCGGTCCGCGGCCTGGGCCTTCGGCGCCAGCAGCAGCCGCTGGGCCCGGGCCAGGGACCAGGCCCGGTGGCGCGCCGCGAGGTCCCCTTCGCCGTCGAGAATGTCCTCCCGCTCCCCCCCGAGGGCCGCCTCGAGCGCGTCCCCGAACCGCTCCCGCCAGCGGCGCAGGGCCGGGGGCTCGCCCTCGGGATCCGGCGGATCCTTGGGGAAGGGCCGGCCCAGGCCGAGGCGCAGCTGGGAGGGCGGCGTCCCGTCCAGGCGCAGGCCCGCGCGGCCGGGAATGGCCTGCCAGGCGAGGCGCGTCTCCTCCAGGCGCCCGGTGATGGCCCGGCGCTGGAAGGCGAGGCCCAGCCAGCGTTCCCGCGGATCGCCCTGCACCTCCACCAGCCGCGCCCCCTTCAGCTCCAGGCCCCAGCGCCGGGACTCGTCCTTCCGCGCCTGGGCCTTCAGGGCCTGGAAGGCCTCGTCCTTCTCGTCCAGGCGCCACAGCTCCGGGGCCGGGTTCAGGAGCAGCGCCCACCAGAAGGCCCTCCCCTCCCCCCGGCCGCGCCGGGGCATCCACGCCAGCAGCAGGCCCTGGGGCGCCACCAGCACGTCCTGCAGGCCCGGCGCATCCGCGCCCAGGTGGGCGCGGGCCAGGGCGAGGATGAGGGGCGCGTCCATCCCCGCAGGATGGCACAGGCGGCCCGGCCCTCCCCGGCGCTACCATGGCCCATGCCCCCCGAGACGCCGCTGACCTACGAGTCCTACCTGGCCGTGCCCGAGATCCTCGCGGCCCAGAGGCCCCTGTCGAAGCCCGAGGCCCACGACGAGCTGCAGTTCATCATCGTGCACCAGGTCTACGAGCTCTGGTTCAAGCTCCTCCTCCACGAGGTGCGGGCGGCCATCGCGCACCTCCAGGCCGGGGAGACGGGCCAGGCCCACTGGCTGCTGGGGCGCTGCGTGGAGATCGCCCGGGTGCTCATCCAGCAGATCCACGTCATGGAGACCATGAGCCCCTCCAGCTTCCTGGAGTTCCGGGACGTGCTGAAACCGGCCTCGGGGCTCCAGAGCGTGCAGTTCCGCGTCCTGGAATACCACTGCGGCCCCAAGGACCCCCGCTACATCGCGCTGCACGCGTCGAATCCCGAGGCCCGCCAAACCCTGGAGGCCGCCTACGCCGCGCCCTCCCTGTGGGACGGCTTCTGCGCCGCCCTGACCTCGCGGGGCTTCGCCGCCGGCACCCGGGAGGAGCAGCTCAGGGCCATGGTGCGGGTCTACACCGAGCGCGACTGCCTCGACCTCCACCGCCTGGCGGAGACCATGCTGGAGTTCGACGAGGCCTTCCGCATCTGGCGCTTCCGCCACTACCTCATGGCCGAGCGCATGATCGGCTTCAAGCCCGGCACCGGCGTCGCCCATACGGAGCAGGTGGGCTTCGGCTCCCACGCCAAGGGCGGGACCCACCCCGGCGAGCATGCGACGGATTCAGGCCGCTGCCCGGTGGGCGGGGCCTCCCTACCCCCGGCGGACGGCGGCCAGTCCTTCCACGATCCCGGCGTCCACTACCTGAAGAGCCGCGTGGAGATCCGCTACTTCCCCCTGCTGTGGGAGCTGCGCAGCCACCTGGGGAGCGACGGCTATGGCATCTGAGGCGGCCTCCCTCGCGGGCCGCCGCGCCCTCGTCACCGGCGCCTCCCAGGGCATCGGCCGGGCCGCGGCCCTGGCCCTGGCCGCGAAGGGCTGCGAGGTCACGGTGCTGGCCCGCAGCGCGATGAAGCTCTCGCACCTCGCGGAGGAGCTCCGGGTCGCGGGGGCGCCCGCCGCCCACGTCCTCGCCGCGGACCTGGAGGACCGGGGCACGCTGAAGCTCATTGCCGAGTCCCACCTGAAGGCGTGCGGCCCCATCCACATCCTGGTGAACAATGCCGGCGGCCCGCCCTCGGGGCCCCTCCTGGACGCGGAGGAGGCCGACTTCCTGAAGGCCTTCGGCCGCCTGCTCATGGCCCCCCATCTGCTGGTGAAGCTCCTGCTGCCGGGCATGAAGGCGAGCGGCTACGGCCGCATCGTGAACGTCATCTCCACCTCGGTGCGGGAGCCCCTGCCGAACCTGGGCGTGAGCAACACCATCCGCGGCGCCACGGCCGCCTGGGCCAAGACCCTGGCCAAGGAGCTGCCCCCCGGCGTGACCATCAACAACGTGCTGCCCGGCGCCACCGCCACCGAGCGCCTGGAGGCCATCGAGCTGGCCCTGGCGGAGAAGTCCGGACGCAGCCTCGCGGAGGTGAAGGCCGACATGGTGAAGGCCATCCCCGAAGGCCGCGTGGCCGACCCGGCGGAGACCGCCGCCCTCATCGCCTTCCTCGCCGGCCCCGACGCCGCCTACCTCCGCGGCCAGAGCATCGCGGTGGACGGCGGCCGCATGAACGCGATCTGAGGGCCGGATGAAGTTCGACATCTTCTTCTCGATCTCCCAGACGCCGGTGGAGGGCTACCTCCCGGACGAAGCCACGATGTTCCGCAACTTCTTCGCCCAGGTGGAGGCGGCGGACGCCCAGGGCTACGGCACGGCCTGGGTGGCGGAAAGCCACTTCAGCTCCGAGGTGCAGAAGCGCCACAAGCGCCCGGTGATCCCCCACTGGAACGGCGAGGTCGGCCTCAACGGCGACATCTGCCAGCTCTCGGCCCACGTGTTCCGCCGCACGAGGCGCATCGACGTGGGCTCGGCGGTAATGAACATCGTGTGCAACGGAGGGCCCCTGGCCGCGGCGGAGAAGGTGGCCACCTGGGCGACGCTGCACGGCCTGGACCCGTCGGAGAAGCGCCGGCTGCACCTGGGCTTCAGCGCGGGCCGCTTCGACTTCATGAGCCGGGTGACCGGCGTGGACGCGCGCACGCCCTGGGAGCACGCGGCCTGGCCCGTGGTACGGGGCAAGGTCTTCCTCGAGGCCGCGGAGATCTTCCTGCGCCTGCTGCGGGGGGAGACGGTGTGCAGCGACGACATCCCCGAGTACGAGGTGCGCGCCTCGGACTTCCGCAGCCCCGACGACTGGCACAAGGTGCAGGAGCTGGCCGGCATCACCGGGGACCGCCTCCCCCTGCCCCGCCGCTGGACCTTCGAGGCCACCCGCATCATCCCCGCCCACTGGCGGCGGGAGCTGGTGGTGCCCATCGCCGGCACCCACGACGCGCCGGCACAGGAGTACCTCAACCGATTCCTGCCGGTGCAGGTGTTCAACCTCTCCATCACGCGCCCCGAGGTCATCGAGGACACCCACCGGCGCATGGCGGCGGCCTACCACCCCAAGGGCCGGCCCTGGAAGCGGGAATACATGCCCCGCACGGTCTTCGTCTTCCTCAATGCGCAAGGGCACCTCAGCCCCGAGCGCCAGCGGGCCCACGCGAAGGAGGAGGCCGAGGCCGCCCTGGGCGCCTACTGGAACGCCCTGGACGGCACCATCGACCCCAGCAAGGTGGCCAACGCCGCCGACAACGCCCTCATCGGCAACCCCGACGACGTGGCCGTCCAGATCCTCGAGCGCTTCCACCCCGAGGACCGGCTCATGCTCTGGTTCGACTTCTTCAACCACGACTGCGCGCGGGTCATCGAGAACCAGGCGGCGTTCATGGGCGAGGTCGTGCCGAGGCTGCGGGCGCGGGGCATCGACTGCTGACTTCCATTCCCTTCGAGGACATCACGAACGCTATGGGACGCCGATACCTCACCCTAGATGAAGTCCTTGATGCGCACCACCAGGCTCAAGGTGCCGAACGCCTCATCGGCCTCGAGTGTCAGGACGGATACTGGGTCTTCCGATATGCCTCCTTTCACGGCAACGAACTCCGTATCTACGCCCACTTGCTCGAGGACATTCCCGACCACAACGATGTCTACGAATTCCCACTCCTCGACCCGGACCAGCCTTGGGAATCCCGTCCGTTTGATACCCCCGATGCGGCCTATGCCCATGCAGAGTCCATGGGTTGGTCGGGCGGTGGTTGGGTCAACCGGGGGATGATCGGAGAAGAGTGGAAGGACTTCATCGCGAGTCGACAGGATTCAGCCCCATGACGCACCTCTACCCCTCCTCCCCCCTCGGCGAGCGCATCCCGGGCATCCCCACGGGCCGGGACGTGGAGTGGCAGCCCCTGGTGGACTACCGGCGCTATGACGTGAGCGAGACGACGATCCACGGGGCGGTGTCCTGGGTGAGCGGCGACCGCGTCGTCCACAGCTTCGGCGGCAACGTGCTGTGCTACGGGCGCTCCATGATGAAGCCGCTGATGATCAAGGTCTTCATGCAGGAGCTGGAGGGCCTGGACTCCAAGCAGCAGGCCATCAGCGTGGCCAGCCACAACGGCGACACGGAGCACGTGGCGGCGGCCATGAGCCTGCTGCCCGAAGCCGAGCACGGGCTGATGCTCACGCCCCTGGACGTGCCCCTCGTGCAGTTCGGCCGCCAGGTGCGCCGGCCCCGGCGCTGGTACCACTGCTGCTCCGGCGAGCACGCGGCCATCCTGCGGGGCTGCCACGCCAAGGGCTGGGAGCGGGCGGGCTACATGCTGCCCCAGCATCCGTTCTTCCAGGAGTACCTGGACGTGCTGCGGCGCTTCCTCGGCAAGGACTGGCAGCCCCTGCGCACCGCCAAGGACGGCTGCGGCCTGCCCACGGTGAGCAACACGGTGACGGAGCTGGCGAAGCTCTATTCGGGCCTGGCCCGCACCCGGGACGAGGACTGGATCTGGAACGCCATGGTGCGGCACCCGGACCTGGTGGGCGGCTTCAACCGCCTGGACAGCACCATCCTCAAGGCCTGCGGCGGCGCCGTCATCGCCAAGGAGGGCGCCGACGGGCTGCTGGGCATGGCCATCGTGCACGAGGACTATCCGGAGGGCCTCGGCGTCGTCATCAAGATCGCCCACGGCTGGAACCCCCAGGCCACCTGGTACGTGGCGCGGGCCATCCTCGGCGTGCTCGGCTTCGACCTGCGCAACCCCTACGCCCTGCGGCGGCAGAAGGCCTTCCTCGTCCCCGGCGTCGTGCCCGAGAAGCTGCTTCCGAAGCTCGAGGCCATCCCCACCTGGGACGACTGGGATCCCGACCAGGACCGGTGGATGTTCGACTGGCACGACTACGCGGGGGTGGACCGGGCCTGAGGCGCGGCCGCCTCACCCCTGCCGGAACCGCTCCAGCAGCGTCCCCACCATCGCCTTCACCTCCGCCGGCACCTCGTCCTCCGCCAGCGCCGCGCGGGCGAGGCGGCCCACGCCCTGGTAGCTCTCCAGGTAGGCCCTGCAGGCGGGACAGCGGTCGAGGTGCTCCCGGAAGGCCGCGGCCTGGTCGGGGGGCAGAGCGCCGTCAAGGTAGGCCGACAGGAGGTCCGTCATCTCCTTGCAGGTGGGCAGGCGGCTCACGGCGTCCTCCCGGCGACGAAGGTCTGCAGGGCGCCCCGCAGGGCGAGGCGGGCCCGGTGGAGGCGCTGGCGCACGAGGTCGCGGCTGATGCCCAAGTGCCCGGCGATGGCCTCGGTGTCCCAGTCCTCCAGGTCCTTGAGCACGAAGACCGCCCGCTGGTCGTCGGAGAGCATGCCGAGCGCCATCTGGACCCGCTCCCGCAGCTCCCGTCCCTCGGCCATGGCGTGGGCCTCCGCCTCGCTGGTCCAGGCCAGGATGGCCGCCGGGTTGGCGTGGTGGCCGTCCTCGGCGAAGGCGGGCATCAACTCCTCGACCCCGTCCTCACGGCGGCGGATGCGCTTGCGGCGCAGCATGAGGGCCTTGTTCACCGTGATGCGGTAGCCCCAGGTGCTGAAGGCGCTCATCCCCTGGAACTTCGCGATTTCGGTGTGCATGGCGATCAGGGCGTCCTGGAGAGCGTCCTGGGTGTCCCCGGGGTCCCCAAGGATCCGTTGCGCTGCGCGGTGGAAGAGTGACAGGTGGCGCGTCACCAGAATGCCGAAGGCCTCCCCGTGCCCTTCCTGGGCCAGGGAGACCAGATCGGCATCGCTCAGATCCTGCAGGGGCATCGGCCCCCAGCATAGTTCCCTTCGTCTCAAATGGCAGGGGCGGGCGCGCCCAGGGCCGCCCATTCCTCCAAGGACGGCCCGTAGAAGCCCGGCACCTTCAGGCCCGCCTGGCGCATGAGCACCGTCATCTGGCCCCGGTGGTGGGCCTGGTGCAGCTCCAGGGCCCGCAGGCTGTAGCCCCTGGTCCAGACCAGGTGGCCGTACATCGTCTCCTCCTGGAACAGGTCGCCGTCGGTCCAGGCCGCGACCTCCTTCAGCAGCGAGGCCGCCGCCCGCTCGTAGCGGGCCACGATCTCCGCCATCGTGGCGGGCACGGGCTCGAGGCAGGTGAAGGTCTCGTCGCAGGCGGGCCCGTCCACCTTCAGGCCGAGCTGCACCGGCAGGGAGACCAGGCTCTCCGTGAGATGCCAGGCCAGCCGCCGGAGGGTGCGGTGGTCCTTCGACACCGCCTGGCCGGCGGCAGATTCGGGGATGGCGCGCAGCACCTTGAGGGTGTCGTCCACCTCCTCCTGGAACTGGGCGCGGAAGTCGTCGAGGCGTCGGTACATGGGGATCTCCTTGGAAGGCAGACCCAAGGATGGGACGGGCTCCTGACAGCGTGATGGCAGGAGGGTTCCTCCCCCTAATCCGCGACCCGCGCCAGGTAGTCCTTCAACTCCCTCCCGGCCTCCACCGGGAACGCCTCCCCGAGGCTCCAGCGCTTCAGCCGGTCCACGCGGAAGGTCCGGAAGTCCTGGCGGGCTTCGCACCAGGCAGCGAGGGTCCAGGTGCCGCCCCAGAAGTAGAGGCCCAGGGGGCGCAGGGTGCGGGAGCTGGGGGTGCCGGCCTTGTCCTCGTAGTCCACGTGGAGGCGGCGGCGCTCGCGGACGGCCCTGCGGAGGTCGCCCAGGGGCGCCTTGAGGGCCTCGGGGACGTGGAAGTCCACGGCCTCGAGGACCGAGGCCTGGAGGGCCTGGCGCAGGCCGTCGGAGAGGCCCGATGCCACCTTGCGCCGGGCCGACACGGCCGCCTGGGCCAACTCCGGGTCGGTCCAGGCGGATGCGATGCTGAGGCCCAGGAACAGCGCCTCCGCCTCGTCCACGGTGAACATCAGGGGCGGCAGGTCGAAGCGCCGGGGCAGCCGGTAGCCCGCGCCCGCCTCGCCCTCGATGGGCACACCGCTGGCCTGGAGGTCCGCCACGTCCCGGTAGAGGGTGCGCGTGGAGATGCCCAGCTCCGCCGCCAGCTTCGCCGCCGTGCTGAGCCGGTCCCGGCGCAGGATCTGCACGAGCTGGAAGAGGCGGTCGGCGCGGCGCATGAACCGAAAGTCTGACGGAGTTTGGCGGTTCCCGGGCCCGCCGCCTCGCGCGATGATCGAAGCCGATGCGCCCCCTCCAGAACTTCATCGCCGGCCACGTCGTGCCCGCCCGCTCCGGCGCGGTGCTGGAGGACATCGCCCCGGCCACGGGGAAGACGTTTGCCACGATCCCGCGCTCGGGGCCCGAGGACGTGGACGCCGCGGTGCATGCGGCCTTGGCGGCCCTGCCGGGCTGGGTGCGGACTCCGGTGAACGCGCGGGCGGAGCTGCTGGAGACGATCGCCGGCCTCCTCGAATCGCGCCTGGAGGTCTTCGCCGAGGCCGAGAGCCTGGATGCGGGGAAACCCCTGGGCCTGGCCCGCAGCCTGGACATCCCCCGCGCGATCCAGAACCTGCGCCACTTCGCCCGGGAAGTCCGTCTGCGGGGCGAGGAGAGCTTCGCCATGGCCGGCGCGGTGAACCTGGTGCAGCGCGCCCCCGTGGGCGTCTGCGCCCTCATCACGCCCTGGAACCTGCCCCTCTACCTGCTCACCTGGAAGCTGGCCCCTTGCCTCGCCATGGGGAACACGGCGGTGGCCAAGCCCAGCGAGCTGACGCCCCTCACGGCGACGATGCTGGCGGAGCTCTTCCTGGAGGCCGGCGCGCCGGCGGGCATCTTCAACCTGGTTCATGGCCTTGGGCCTGAAGTCGGCCAGGCCCTCGTGGCGCATCCCGACGTGAAGGCCGTGAGCTTCACCGGCGGCACCGCCAGCGGACGGATCGTCGCGGCCACCGCCGCGCCGGCCTTCAAGAAGCTGAGCCTGGAGCTGGGGGGCAAGAACCCCACGCTGGTCTTCGCCGACTGCGACCTCGAGAGGACCGTGAAAGGCGTGGCCCGGGCCGCCTTCGAGAACACCGGCCAGATCTGCCTCTGCGGCTCGCGCATCCTGGTGGAGCGTTCGATCCACGACCGGTTCCTGGAAGCTTTCCTGGAGGAGGCGAAGACCTGGACCTGCGACGACCCCGCGGATCCCACCACGAAGGTGGGCGCCCTCATCTCGGCCGCCCATCGCGGCAAGGTGGAGGGCTACCTGAAGCTCGCGGTGGAGGAGGGCGGCACGATCCGCTGCGGAGGCACGCGGCCCAGCCTGCCGGGCGATCTCGCGGAGGGCTTCTTCCTCGAACCCGCGGTGATCACGGGCCTGAGCGCGAGTTGCCGCACGGCCACCGAGGAGATCTTCGGGCCCGTCGTGACGATCCATCCCTTCGACACCGAGGAGGCCGCCGTCGCCATGGCCAACGGCACCCCCTACGGCCTCGCCGCCAGCGTCTGGACCTCGGACCTGGACCGCGCCCACCGCGTGGCGAAGGCCCTGGAGAGCGGCCTCGTCTGGGTGAACACCTGGCTCCTGCGCGACCTGCGCGTGCCCTTCGGCGGCGTGAAGGAAAGCGGCGTGGGCCGCGAGGGGGGACGCTGGAGCCTGGAGTTCTTCAGCGAGGCCAAGACCGTGACGCTGAAGCTGGAGTGAAGCACCCATGCGCAATCCCATCCGACGAAGTCGCAATATCGGGAAGACGCAGGGTGGCCGCGTTTCCAATGGGAAGGCTCACTGGAAATGGTCCACGTATTTCGGGCACACCATCTGGGACCAGCTTTCGGAAGATGCAGCTCCAGGAGATGTGCCGAGGATTTTTGTAGAGAATCCCTCAAGGACCCACTTCCATCCTTGCAACCCGGAAGAATACTTAGATCTTATTAAGCGATTGCCCGACTTCGAGACGAAGTACCTCAAGGCCATCGTCCTTCGGAGGACATCGAAATCGGACGAGAAGCTTGGCGTGGAGGCCCGCCGACGGTTTTCTTGCGTCCTGATCAATGCATTCCCACGTAGTTTGCGAATGACATGGTCGAAGACACCCAGTGAGTTCTCCCGCCGGCATTACGAGCCCTGGTGCAAGACGTGGGGTACTGATGGATACAAGTGGTGGCTCGAATGGACGCTGGAGGAGGTCCGGCGCTACTACCTCTTCCACCTCTTCCTTCACGAACTCGGGCACATCAACCAGCCCGCTTACCACTCCCTGAAGCGGCGGGAGGACTTCGCGGAAAACTACGCTCTGGAGATGGCGCGGAAGTTAGGTGAGTTGGCTTGACCCTCAAGCGGTCGGCTTTTGACCACAGGCGGAGGCCGATATCCTTCTGATTGTTGAAACCCATCGATTACGGAACTCCATGAGACGGGCACTCCCATGAACCCTGGATCCATCGTCGCGGGCGTCCTCGCCCCCCATCCGCCCCACCTGGTCTACGCGGAGAACCCGCCCCAGAACGAGCCACGCTCGGAGGGCGGCTGGGAGGGCCTGCGCTGGGGCTACGAGCGGCTGCGGAAGAAGCTCGCCGAGACCGACTACGACGTGCTGGTGGTGCACTCGCCCCACTGGAAGACGCGCACGGGCAACCACGTGCTGGCGGTGCCGCAGCTCTCGGGCCTGAGCGTGGATCCGATCTTCCCCAACCTCTTCCGTTACCACTTCGAGCTCAGCGTGGACGTGGACCTGGCGAAGGGCATCGTCGCCGAGGGCCGCGCCGCTGGCCTGGAGATGGTGCCCATGGAGAACCCGGCCTTCCGCGTGGACTACGGCACCATCATCAGCTGCCACCTGGTGAACCCCGACTGGTCGAAACCCATCGTCGCCATCTCGAGCAACAGCTCCTACTTCGACTACTCCCACGAGGTCGGCGAGGACGAGATGGCGAAGCTGGGCGAGGCGACCGCCCGCGCCATCGCGAAGTCCGGCCATAAGGCCGTCCTGCTGGCCTCCAACAGCCTCAGCCACCGCCACTTCACCGAGGAGCCCGAGCTGCCCGAGGACATGAGCCGGGAGCACATCTACCACCACGGCCAGTACCTCTGGGACATGAAGGTGATCCGCATGATGAAGGAGGGCCGCACGAAGGAGCTCACCGCCCTCATGCCCGATTTCATCGACCAGGCGCTGAGCGAGTGCAAGGACGGCTGCCTCTCCTGGATGCTGGCGGCCCTGGGCCATCCCGCCTACCCGGCGGAGGTCTACGCCTACGGCACGGTCATCGGCACGGGGAACGCGGTGGTGGGCTGGCACCCGAACGACGCGAAGGTGACGGCATGATGCTCCGCGGCTACCTCGTCCCAGGGAAACCCCTGCCCCTCCTCGCACCGGACAAGAACCCCGCCTGGGCCGAGCTGCGCGCCGGCTTCGACAAGGCCCGGGACGAGATCCAGGCCTCCGGCGCCGACCTCCTGCTCCTCTATTCGACGGGCTGGATCAACGTCATCGGCCACCAGATCCAGGCGGACCCGGCGCCCGAGTGGGTGCACGTGGACGCGGACTTCCACGACTTCGGGACGATGCCCTACAAGTTCCGCATGGATGCCGACTTCGCGAAGACCTGCGAGCGCGTGGCGCGATCCCGCGGCCTCCACGCCCGCACCGTCGCCTACAAGGGCTTCCCCCTGGATAGTGGCGTCATCCAGGCGCTGAAGCTCCTCGATCCGGAGAACCGCATTCCCGCCTGCGTGCTGGGCTGCAACATGTACGCGGACCGCGCCGAGACGATCGTCTGGGGCAAAGCCGCCGCCGAGGCCGTGGCGGCCACGGGCCGGAAGGCCGTCGCCGTCGCCATCAGCGCCTTCAGCAACCGCGTCTTTCCCCGGCGCATCGACCCCAGGGACGACCGGCTCTACTCGGCCAAGGACGACGAGTGGAACCGCAAGCTCCTCCAGATGCTCGGCGAGGGCCGGCTCGAGGACGTCAGCCAGGTGGCCCGGGACTTCGCGGCCCAGGCCCACGGCGAGCAGCGGGGCAAGGCCTTCTGGTGGCTGGCCGCGGCGATGGGCCAGCACAACGGCTACGACGGCGCCGTGCACGGCTACGGGCCCCTGTGGGGCAGCGGCGGCGCCGTGGTGGGCCTCGTGCCCAATCCGGCCAAGGACCTCAGCCGGGAGTTCGACGAGGGCGACGTGCAGACCTTCACCGGCGACCGGGGCGTCCTGAGCGCGGGCGCCGCTGAGCCGGCCGCCCCCGCAGCGACGCCCGCCCCGGCCGCGGCCCCCCTTCCGCCGCCCCCGGCCGGCATCGTCAAGACCGCCGCCGCGCCGAAACCCGTGGGCGCCTATCCCCACGCCCGCCGGGAAGGGGACCTCATCTTCGTGAGCGGCATCGGCCCCCGCCAGGCCGGCAGCGACGCCATCCCCGGCGGGGCCATCCGGGACGCCGCGGGTAACCCCCAGCCCTACGACGCCGCCGCCCAGACCCGCGCCGTCATCGAGAACATCAGGGTGATCCTCGAATCCGCCGGGTCGGGTCTCGACAAGGTGGTGGACTGCCAGTGCTTCCTCATCGACATGGCCCGGGACTTCGCCGCCTTCAACGCCGTGTACGCGGAGTACTTCAAGGACATCCAGGCGACGCGGACGACGGTGGAGGTGCGGGCCTTGCCCACCCCCATCGCCGTGGAGATGAAGGTCATCGCCCGGGCCTGATGCCGCACAATGGATGCGGAGCCCCCGTGTCCTTCCTCTCCCGGCTGCTGCGCGCCTGCCTGGCCCTCGCCCTCGCGTGGGCGGGCCCGGCGCTGGCGGCCCAGCACGCCCCGGACCCCGAGGCGCGGCCCGCGGCCCCGCCGGGGCTGATGAGCCTGGCCTCGGGCTGGCGCTACCGCGCCGGGGACGACCCCGCCTTCGCGGATCCCGCCTTCCAGGACGCGGAGTGGGCCGCCCTGCCGGACCTCACGGACCGGCGGGCCGCCTTCCCCGCCGGCCGGGGCTGGTATCGGCTGCGGGTCCCCGTGCCCCCGGGCCAGGCCCTCGGCCTCGCCCTGGGCCGCATCCACGCCCCCCTGGAGGTCTACGCCAACGGCCAGCAGGTCGGCGAACGCGGCGTCCTCGGGCCGTCCCGGATCCCCCACACCCCGGAACTGACCTTCGTCGAGATCCCGCCCACGGACGGCACCCTCCTGCTGGCGCTCCGCGGGGAGCTGGACCCCGGCCTCATGGCCCTGGCCCGGGACCCCGTGCCCGGCCGCCGCGTCTGGCTGGGCCCCCGGGACCTCGTGGAGGCCCGCGCCGCCCAGGCCAACGCCGAGTGGCGGGCCTCCATCTGGGGCCGCGAGCTGGAGCGCTGGGGCATGTGCCTCTTCTTCACCCTGCTGGGCCTCTTCCACCTGTAGCTCTGGCTGCGGCGCCGGGAGACCCGCACCTACCTCTGGTTCGGCTGCGTGGCCCTCAGCATGGCCCTGCGGGAAGTGGCCATGACCACGTGGATGAACACCAGCTTCGGCCACCCCCGCTTCGCCTACATCGTCTCGTGGCTCTTCCTCCAGGCCGCCTCGCCCCCCTTCATCCAGTTCCTGTGGCCCTTCCTGGACCTGCGCCTCCCGAAGTGGCTGCGGATCTACCAGCTCAGCTTCCTCGTGCCCTGCGCCGCGCTCTTCCTGCCCCTGGAGCAGAGCATCCCCTTCACCCGGCACGTGGGCCCCTTCTGGGGCGCCCCTGTGCTGCTGCTGGCCCCTGCGGTGACGCTGATGCAGGCCCGGCGAGGCCACCCCGAGGCCCGCACCATCCTGGTGGGCATGGGCCTGCTGCTCCTGGGCGGCCTCTACGAGCTGGGCTTCTGGTTCGGGCTGTGGCCCATCTTCAACACCCTCTCCTTCGGCTTCGTGGCCTTCCTCATGGCCATGGTGGTCTCCATCTCCAAGCGCTACGCCCGGGCCCACGCGGAGATGGAGGAGCTGGCCCGGACCCTCGAGGCCCGCGTCCTCGCCCGCACCGAGGAGCTGGAGGAAGCCCAGGCGCGCATCCACCGGCTCTCCGAGAGCGCGGGCCAGGCCCTGCGCGACCCCGCGGCCTGGTCCGCGGGCATGGCGGTGGAGATCGCCGACGCCGTGCGGGCCAGCCACGTGGACGTCTGGAAGCTCCACGCGGGCTCCCTGCAGAGCCTCTCCACGGTGTCCGCCGACCCGCCGGCCCTGGCCCGGGTGGAGCTGCTGGCCCAGTCTCCCCCGGCCTTCGCGGACGGGGCCGACACCCTCCTGCCCGTGCGGGGCATGACCGGCGAGCTGCGCGCCGCCGTGGTGGTGCGGGGCAAGACCACCCCCTGGCGGGAGGCGGAGCAGCGCCTGGTCACCACCTTCGCCCAGCAGCTCGGAGGCGCCCTGGACCTCGCCCGGATGCGCGCCGAGGTGGAGTCCGCCGCCGAGCGGCGGGCCACCACGCGGCAGGCCCTCCTCGACGCCGGGGCGGGCATCCTGCAGACCTGCCCCAACTGCGGCCGGTGCTACGACCAGACCTCGGCCCTCTGCGCCGCCGACGGCACGCCCCTCGCCGCCGACCGCCCCTTCCCCTACCTGGTGGCCCAGCGCTACCGCCTCGCCCGGATGCTGGGGGAGGGCGGCGCCGGCATCGTCTTCGAGGCCGAGGACCTCCGCCTGGGCCGCACCGTCGCCCTCAAGGCGGTGAAGCCCGAGCACTTCCACAGCGGCGACAAGCGCCTTCGCTTCGAGCAGGAGGCGCGCTCCCTGGCCCAGATCCACCACGAGGGCGTCATCGCCATCTACGACACCGGCCACCTGGAGGACGGCACCATCTACATCGTGATGGAGCGGCTCCAGGGCGCCACGGTCCGGGTGCTGGTGGACACCTTCGGCGCCGGCACCGCGCGCCAGGTCGCCGACCTGGTCCTCCAGTGCGCCCTGGCCCTGGACGCGGTGCACGCCAAGGGGATCCTCCACCGCGACATCAAGCCCGACAACATCTTCGCCGCCCCGGCCGCCGGGGGGCTGCGGTACAAGCTCCTGGACTTCGGGCTGGCCAAGGAGATGAGCGTGGACGCCAGCCTCACCCAGACCGGCGTGGTGATGGGCACCCCGGCCTACATGAGCCCCGAGCAGATCCGCGGCGGCCCCCTGGACGCCCGCAGCGACCTCTACGCCCTCGCCCTGGTGGCCTACGAGGCCCTGAGCGGCCGCCGGGCGGTGCAGGCGGAGTCCCTGCCCGACATCCTGGTGGAGGTGGCGCAGGAGCGGCCGGAGCCCATCCAGTCCCTGGTGCGGGGCCTGCCCTGGGACGCCGCCGTGCTCCTGGAGCAGGCCCTGGACAAGCATCCCGAGGCCCGCCCGGGCACCCTCCTGGGCTGGGCCCGGCGCCTCGCCGACGCCCTCCGGGAGGCCCCGCCGGAGGAGGGAGGCTGGCCCGAGGATGCCGACGAGCTGCAGGCAGGCCTCGCCCCGCCCCTGCGCCCCTCCACGCCGGTCCGGCTCCGCGCCGGAAATCCCCAGGAACCCACCCGCGCCCTTCCCGGCAGCGGCCCCCGCGAGCTCGAGTGACATGCCCAGGATCCACGACCTCTCCCCCCTCGTGTCCGAGCGCCTCGCCGTCTGGCCCGGGGACGTGGCCTACCGCCGCCGCGTGGCCCTCTCCTTCGCCCAGGGCGCGAACCTGGACCTCTCCAGCGTGGAGGCCACCCTCCACCTCGGGGCCCACGCGGACGCCCCCAGCCACTACGCCGCCGGCGCCGAGGGCATCGACGCCGTGGACCTCGGGCCCTACTTCGGGCCCTGCCAGGTGATCCGGGTGGACGTCCCCCGGGGCGCGCGCATCCTGCCCGCCATGCTGAAGGGGCCCGTGTCGGCGCCGAGGGTCCTCCTGCGCACCGGCACCTTTCCCGATCCGGAGCGGTTCAACGAGGACTTCGCCAGCCTCTCGCCGGAGCTGGTCCACGACCTCCACCGCCAGGGCTGCGTGCTCGTGGGCCTCGACACCCCCTCCGTGGACCCCTTCGACAGCAAGGCCCTGGAGAGCCACCAGGCCCTGAGGGAGACGGGGATGCGCAACCTCGAGGGGCTCGTCCTGGAGGGCGTGCCGGAGGGCGTCCACACCCTCGTCGCGCTGCCCCTCCGGCTCGAGGGCGCCGATGCCAGCCCCGTGCGGGCGGTGCTGGTGGAGGGCCCCGGCGGGCTATCCTGAGGATTCCCGCCCCGGCGATTCCGGTCCCGCTATCCTGTTCGTCCTCCCCAAGGCCTCCCCGTGCCCCTCCGGCATCTCGAAGAGCGAGCCCTCGACAAGTACTTCGACTCCATCCGCCACCTGCCCCTGCTCACGGCGGAAGAGGAGCGGAAGTACGGGCACCTGTGGCAGGACGACCGCAACCCCGAGGGCCTGCGCGCCCTGGTGGAGGGAAACCTCCGCTTCGTGGTGAAGGAGGCCCGGAAGTTCGAGGGCATGGGCCTGGACCTCCTGGACCTCATCAGCGAGGGCAACCTCGGCCTCATCGAGGCCGCCAAGCGCTTCGACCCCGGCGGGAGAACAAGTTCCTCACCTACGCCTCCTGGTGGGTGCGCCAGGCCATCTTCCACGCCCTGGCGGAGCACGGGTCGAAGATCCGCCTGCCCCAGAAGGTGGCGGGCCACCTCGTCCAGCTGAACCGCGTGACCAACCGGCTGAGCCAGGAGCTGGGGCACCATCCCACGGTCCAGGAGATCGCGGACCACAGCCACTTCACCGTGGAGGACGTGGAGCGCCTGCAGCTCCTCCACCAGACCACCAGCACCGTCAGCACCGAGCAGGGCATGGGCGAGACGGACCTCACCGTGGGGGACAGCCTGGAGCAGGAGGTGGAGCCCTCCGCCATGCAGACCCTGGACCACGAGTCCTTCCTCTTCCAGATCGAGGCGAGCCTGGCGACCCTCTCCGAGAAGGAGCGGCGCATCCTGTCCATGCACTTCGGCCTCCACGGCGCGGACCCCATGACCCTGGAGCAGATCGGCCGGGCCTTCGATCCCCCCATCAGCCGCGAGCGCGTCCGCCAGATCGAGGAGCGCGCCTTCCAGAAGATCCGCGAGCGCCGCCGGGAGGTGCTGGGCCAGTTCCTCCGGGGGGACGTGTCTTGAGGATTCCGGAGGGCCGGCCATGAAGGGCCGCCCCGACTGCCCGCAGTGCCGGGGCGCGGGGGTGCTGGTGGATCCGGACCCCCTCAAGCCCGTCGCGGTCTGCGCCTGCACCCGCGAGGTGGCGGCGGAGTCCCGGGCCGGCGGCATCCCCGCCCGCTACGCCGGCGCCACCTTCGAGTCCTTCTGGGAATGGTGGAAGCTCCACCATCCGCGCCCCGCGGTCCTCGAGGCCCTGGACCAGGCCCGGGGCCTGCTGGAGCAGGCGGCCGCCCGGGAGACCCTGGCCCCGGAGCTGGCCAGCAAGCTCGACCACATCGTGCACAAGTGCGCCCGGCACCGGGGCGAGGACGGGCAGGAGGCCTGGAAGACCCTGCGCCCCGCCCGGGAGCCCCAGGGCTACCAGCTCCTCCAGGCCTGGACCCGGAGCGACCGCACGACGGCGGACCTGTGGTGGATCGACGGCCCGCCCGGCAGCGGCAAGAGCAGCCTCGCGGCGGCGGCCCTCAAGGCCTGGTGCGCCCGCACCGGCCAGCCCGGCGCCTTCGTCTCCGTCCGCGAGCTGAGCCAGCGCCTCAAGGACGTCTACTACGACGTGCGCTCCTGGCAGAACGTGGACTTCCTGAGCGAGCGCGACCTGATGGCCCCGCTGCAGGCGGCCCCCTGCCTCGTCCTCGACGACTGGGACCGCATGGACTCCGACCTCCGCGTGGTGCGGGCCCTGGCCCAGCTCCTGGACCACCGCTACGCCCAGGCCCGGCCCACCCTCCTCACGGCGTCCCGCGGGGCCTACGCCCTCCAGCAGTCCGAGGCCTATCCCCTCGCGCGGATCGAGGACGCCAGCCTCCTGCACCGCCTCGCCCACGCCCAGCGGGTGGAGCTTCGCCCCGTGCTCCAGCGCCTGCTGGAGGCGGCGGGCCCGGGCTGAGGGCGGGCCTTGAAGCGCATCCTGCGCGCCCTGGTGCGCCTCCACCTCCGCCGCCCCCGGGCCCTGGCCTGGACCGCGGCGCTGCTCACCGCGCTCCTCGCCTGGGGGGCGCTGCGGGTGGAGCGGCGGCTGGACCTCATGAGCCTCCTCCCCACGGACCATCCGGCGGTGAAGGCGAGCCTGGAGGCCGGCGTGGGCCGCCAGGAGCTGATGTTCCTCGCCGCGGAAGGGGACGACCGGGACCTCGACGCGCGCATCGCCTGGGCCGAGGGCCTGGTGGAGACCCTGCTGGACCGCAGCCAGATGCCCCTCAACGGCATGGGCGGGGAGGGCCGCCTGGTCCCGCCCGCGCCGGTCCCGGGCCCCGGCGGCGCCAGCCTCTGGCCCCCGCTGCTGGCCGCGGGGAGCCTGCTGGAGGGGGACGGCGCCGCCCAGCGCCTGGTCACCGAGCAGCTCTACGCCCTGGCCCCCGGGATCCTGGGGGACCGTCTCGAGCCCCTGCGGGATCCCGCGGTGGTGCAGGCCCGACTGGAGGCTTCGGCCCGGGCGCTGCGCAGCCCGCAGCCCCTCCAGGCCAAGCTCGCCCAGTTCGATCCCCTCGACCTGCGGGGCCTCCTGCCCCCCGGAGAGGGGCTCGCGTCCCAGGCGGAACAGACCGGCCGCGGCCTTCCCGTGTCCCTGCGCACGGGCTACCTCGCCACCCGGGACGGCCGCTTCGTCCTCGTCCCCCTCGTCCTGGACTTCCCCAGCGGGGATGCCGGCGCCACCGCGCGGGTGCTCCTCTGGCTCGCCCACGGTGGCGCCGGGGAGCTGCCCGGGCGCGCGACGATGCCCCAGGCGGGGGCCGCCCTGCGCTCCGCGCCGGGCCGGGCCTTCCCCCTCCAGGCCGCCGGCGCCCACCCCGTGGCGGCCTGGGAATCCCACCGCCTGTCCCGGGAGGTGGTCCTCAGCATGGCCCTGAGCTTCCTGCTCATCGGGCTGGTCTACTGGATCGGCTACCGGACCCTCGCGGGCTATGGCTTCGTGGTGGCGCCGCTGCTGGTGGGCATGGTGTGGAGCCTGGGCCTGGTGGGCTGGGTCATGGGGCGTATGAACCTCATGGCCGCAGGCTTCGGGGCCGTGCTCCTGGGCATCGGCGACGACGTGGGGATCCTGCTCTTCTCGCGCTACCGGGACGAGCGGCACGCGGGGCGCACCAAGGCCGCCAGCCTCCGCGCGGCCCTGGAGGGCACGGGCCCGGGGGTGATCGCCGGCGCCCTCACCACGGCCCTGGCCTTCCTCGCCACCCTGGTGACGCCCTTCCCCGGCCTGCGGGACCTCGGCCTCACCGCGGGCCTCGGCCTCCTGGCCTGCACGGTCTCCACCTTCCTCCTCATGCCGCCCCTGCTCCTGGTCTTCGACCGCGGCCGCGGCGCCTTCGCCCCCCGCGCGGCCGAGGCCGCCCCGCCCCGGGTCGTCGCCGGCTGGAAGGCCGCCCTGGCCGCCGCCGCGGTGGTCCTCGCGGGACTCGCCGCCACGCGGGTGGGCTGGGAGGAGGACCTGCGCCGCTTCCGCCAGCGCGGCAACCCGGCCCTGGAGCTCCAGGAGCGCCTGGGCAAGGCGCTGGGCGCGGGCCTCCAGCCCCTGGCCCTGCAGATCCCCCTCGACGATCCCGCCCAGCTCCCCCGCCGCTGGAACGCCGCCGCGGCGATCCTGCGCCGGGAGGGCCTGCCCCTGCCCGAGTGGAAGGAGGCGGATCCCGAGCTCCGGCGCATCCTCGCGTCCGAGACCTGGCACCGGCGCACCCTGGAGACCGCCTCGAAGGCGGGCCTGGACCCCGTGGCCCTGGAGCGGCCCCTGGCGG
>JABLTH010046016.1_pt1 | contig 73673 bp, 63 predicted proteins | sample 7875711 | NCBI WGS metagenome assembly JABLTH01 (sample SAMN14941262, study PRJNA633318) | bioreactor metagenome | isolation source: bioreactor | place: China | collected 2019-03-05 | reverse complement strand
TCGAACTTCTTGGTTTCGGTCGCGAACTTGCCGCCCCAGCCTTTCTTGAGCGTGTACTTCGGTCCGCTGAACATGCCCCGCTTCTTGAACTCGGCCCAGCCCTTGATGGGTGCGTCGCCCTTGAGCGGCTCCTTGGCCATCCAGATCGGAGCGCTGCTCATCTTGGCGGCGATTTCCGAGAACTCCAATGCCGATGCAGGCGCCTTGCCCGTCTCGGGATCCTTGAACTCCTTGGCGTAGTAGTCGTGCAGATTGGCAAAGCCCTTGGCCTTGAGTTTCTCGGCCAGCAGCCACATGACCTCGGTTTCCTCCTGCTTCACGTCCCACAGGCGCTTGACAGCCCCCTGCTGGATGGATGCGTAGGCATGACCGTTGCCCATGTTGGTTACGATGGACCAGCCTTCGGCGGAATTGAACGTGGAAGGCAGAACGATGTCCGCGAACATCGTCATCTCGGACGCGTTGGGCACCATGTGCACAAAGAAGGGCACTGCCGCGAGTGCCTTCTCCCAACGCTGCGCGCCCATGGCCGAAAAGGCGAAGTTCGACCACGACGAAATGAACACCTTGCACGCGCCAGGGTCCTTGAGCATGCCATTGGCCACATTGTTGGTCACCACACCGCTGCCCGGTTTGGCGTTCATCATGGCCGGCATGTCCTTGGCACCGCGACCGTCCAGCTTCTTGCCGTGGCCCTTCTCCTTGGCCAACTCGTCCACGTATTTGTCGGTCTTCGGGAAGGCCGACAGGGGCGGGCTGCTGGGACTCTGCCAGACACCCCCCTCCACGTCCACCGAACCTACCAAGCCGTTGAGCGCATGCACGGCCATCGCGGCGTAGGTGCCGCGCGGTGTCATCGCCGCGCCCGGCCCCATCCAGACGATGGTCTTGGGCGCGGCCTTGCCCATGGCGCGCGCCACCCGCACGATTTGCGCGGCAGGAATGAGCGACTCCTTCTCGCCCCAGGCGGGTGTCTGGTTCTTCAGTTCCAGATTCCACCACTTCACCAAGCCATGTGTTTCCTTTTCAGAAAACGCGGCTTCATCCACGGTTTGGCCGGCGACAAACAGGTTCTTGCCTTCCTTGAAGTCACCCACAAACTCCTTGTTCCACAGACCCTCGGTCAGCAGCACGTGGGCAATCGCGCCAGCGAGTGCTCCATCGGTGCCGGGGCTGATGGGCAGCCACTCGTGCGCTTTCGCCGCCACGTTGGACAGCCGCGGGTCCACGGCGATGACCGTGCCGCGCTTCACGATCGCCGGGAACTGGTTCATCATGTTGGGCACCATGCGGTTGGATGCCAGCGGGTCCGTGCCCCAGCACACCAGACAGTTGGTGTGGGTGAGGTCGTAGTCGCGGTAGCCGAAGAAGCCCTGCGTCAGGCCGGGGCCCATCTTCTCGGCTTCGGCGCAAATGGCACTGTGCGAGAAATACTGCCCTGTGCCCCAGATCTTGGGCAATGCCCCATACAGCAGCTCGGTGGACGTGGGCGAGTAGCGTCCTCGCATGTACACCAGCTTGTCCGGTTCGCCGGCCTTGCGCAGCTCCATCATCTTGTCGGCCACGGTATTGAGCGCCTCGTCCCAACTGATGGGTACGAACATCGGATCAACACCACGGCCTTTCTTCGGGTTGGTGCGCTTCATGGGCGTCTTGATGCGGTCAGGGTCGTACATCTGCTGCGGGATCAAGTGCCCGCGCGGGCAGCAGTAACCGTGATTGGTCTTGGACAGCGGATTGCCGCGCACGCGTGTGGCGCGCCCACCCTGCACGTAGATCTGGATGGCGCACCACTGGGTGCAACCTTGGCAGGTGCTCGCAACCCAGTCGCCGACTGCGGGACTGGAGGGCTTGGCCTTGCGCGGAATGAGGGCGCTGTGCAGCGGCGCCTGCATCATGCCCGCACAGCCCGTCATCAAAGCTCCGGCGGAAACGCCCGACACCATGATAAAAGTACGTCTTGTCAGTTTCATGAAGTGCTCCTGGTGTGACGGTTGACCACTGCCGTGGACACGCATCGGAGCCGACTCTATGCCTCCACCAACAGGAAATTCTTGTTCTGGATCAAGATTGCACACCAGAAATCGCCAAGGAATACAGCCGGGAGTATGACAACTACTGCCGATCGCCGCCCAAGCCCGCCAGATGGGCCTGCTGATCGGCATGGTAGCTGGACCGCACCATGGCGCCAACAGCGGCATGGGAAAAGCCCATTTCGATGGCCCGGGCCTCGAACATCTTGAAAGTGTCAGGGTGCACGTAACGTCGCACCGGAATGTGCGCCGTGGAGGGCGCCAGATACTGGCCGATGGTGAGCATGTTGATGCCGTGGGCGCGCATGTCCTGCATCACCTGCAGGATTTCCTCGTCGGTCTCGCCCAGCCCGACCATCAGGCCGCTCTTGGTGGGGATGTCGGGAAACAGGGATTTGAACTTCTTCAGCAGGTTCAGGCTGAAGGCGTAGTCCGAGCCTGGGCGCGCCTCCTTGTACAGGCGCGGCACCGTCTCCAGGTTGTGGTTCATCACGTCGGGCGGCGCGGCCTTGAGGATCTCCAGCGCGCGGTCGTCACGACCGCGAAAGTCGGGCACCAGGACTTCGATCCGCGTGTGTGGCGAGAGTTCGCGTGTCTTGCGGATGCAGTCCACGAAGTGCTGCGCGCCGCCGTCGCGCAAGTCGTCGCGGTCCACGCTGGTGATGACCACGTACTTGAGCTTGAGCGCGGCGATGGTCTTGGCCAGATTCTCGGGTTCGCGGGCATCCAGCGGATCGGGGCGGCCATGGCCCACGTCGCAAAACGGGCAGCGGCGCGTGCACTTGTCGCCCATGATCATGAAGGTGGCCGTGCCCTTGCCAAAGCATTCGCCGATGTTGGGGCAAGAGGCCTCCTCGCACACCGTCACCAGCTTGTTCTGGCGCAGCACGTCCTTGATTTCGTAGAAGCGCGTGCTGGGCGAGCCCGCCTTGACGCGAATCCATTCCGGTTTGCGCAGCACTTCACCCGTCTGCACCTTGACGGGGATGCGCGAGAGCTTGGCGGCGGCCTTTTGCTTGGCAGTGGCGTCGTAGGTTTCGACGCTTTGTGCTTCGCGCACGGTGTGGGGTTCTACGGGTTTCATGGCGCGAGGTAGATCAGGAGCTTTTGGCTCAGTACGTCAGCTGCATCCTGCCAGCCGACCGAGACGCCGATTGTAGAAAGGTCCACCGTGCGCAAGCCCTGATAGCCGCAAGGGTTGATGCGCTCGTAGGGCTCCAGGTCCATCGCCACGTTCAGCGCCACGCCGTGGTAGGTGCAATGCCGACTGACCTTGATCCCCAGTGCCGCGATCTTGCCCAAGCCGCCAAAGTCCGGCGCGCCATTTTGGGTTTGGGCACTCGCCCGGGTGGGACGCTGCGGCAGCAGAGCGTGTGCCGCCGGGTCGTCCAGCCGCACATAGATGCCGGGGGCACCGGCCACGCGATGACCGGTCACGCCAAAGTGCAGCAGGGTCTTGATCACCGCCTCTTCCAGGCGGTACACGTATTCTTTCACGTAATAACCCGCGCGCTGCAGGTCCAGCAGCGGATAGGCCACTACCTGGCCGGGGCCGTGGTAGGTCACCTGCCCGCCCCGGTTGGTCTGCACCACGGGGATGTCGCCGGGAAACAGCAGATGCGCCGCCTTGCCCGCAAGACCTTGCGTAAACACGGGTGGATGCTCGCAAATCCATAGCTGATCCACCGTATCCGGCGTGCGAGCCGCTGTGAAATCCTGCATCGCGGCGGCGGTGGACGGGTAGTCCACCCGGCCCAGGGAATGCAGGGTGATGCTCACGGCCGGGCTAAAGCACCACCTTGACCATCGGGTGCGTGGACAGCGTGCGGTACAGCTCGTCCAGTTGCGCGCGGCTGGTGGCGGTGACGGTGATGGTGATGCCCAGGTAGTTGCCACCACGGCTCTCGCGCAGCTCGACGGTGGTGGCGTCAAAAGCCGGGTCGAACTGCCGCGCGATGTGCGTGATGGCGGTCACCAGGCCATCGGCCTTCTGGCCCATGACCTTGATGGGAAACAGCGACGGGTACTCGATCAGCGAGTCCTTGCGCGAGGCCGTGGTATCGCTCATGGTGCTGCGCAGCGACTGGCCTCAGGCCTGCAATTTGGCCGCCTGGTAGCCGGCCAGCAGATGGGCGTACACCGGGCCGGGCACGCCCGTACCCACGGGGTGACCGTCCAGGGTGGTGACGGCCAGCACTTCCTTGGTGGCGGAGGACAGCAGCAATTCGTCGGCGTCCAACACCTCCGCCTTGCTGATGCGCCGCAGCTCGAAGGGGATGCCAGCGGCGCGGCAGATTTCCTCGATCAGCGCGTAGCGAATGCCTTCGAGCACGAGGTGGTCCTTGGGCACCCCCATGACCTTGCCACCCTTGACCACCCACACGTTGCTGGCGGCGGCCTCGCTCAGGAAACCATCGCGGAACATCACGGTTTCGACGGCGTTGGCATCGAAGCTGATCTGGCGTGCAAACACCGAGCCCAGCAGGCTGGTGCTCTTGATGTGCGCCTTGCGCCAGCGGAAGTCGTCCGCGGTGACGCAAGCCACGCCTTGCGCCCGCTGCTCGGCCGTGGGCGGCTTCATGAGGTTGGTCATGACGAACACCGTGGGCGCAATGTCCTTGGGCATGACGTGGTCGCGCGGCGCCACACCACGCGTCACCTGGATGTAGATGAGCTGGTCCAGTTGATCGACGGAACTGCCCGCGTCTTTCGCGAAACGTGCCAGCAGTTCATGCGCGATCTCGCGCCACTGCTCGCGCGTCAGCGGGTTGGCGATGCGCAGCTCGGCCAGGGAGCGGTCCAGGCGCGCCATGTGCTGCGTGAAGCGGAACAGGCGGCCGGCATACGCCGGCACCACCTCATAGACGCCATCGCCAAAGATGAAGCCGCGGTCCATGACGCTGATCCGGGCATCGCGCAGCGCGCTGTATTCGCCATTGAGGTAGCACGGCGTGGTGGGCAGGGCATCGGGGGAAGAAAAACGGGGTGTGTTCATGGCTGAATTGTCTTACGGTTTAGGGGCGGCCGCTCAGCGCAACTGCAGGGCGTAGGCCTTGAAGCCGCGTAGCAGCATCTCCACCGACACGGCCACCAGGATCAGGCCCATCAGCCGCTCGACGGCGACCACGAAGCGGCTGCCCAGCACGCGCTGGATGCGCTCGGCCAGCACCAGCACGACGGCACACGCCAGCATGGTGACGCACAGCGCCGCCACCCACTCCAGGCGCCGCTGCGGCGCCTGGGACACGAGCAGCAGCACCGTGGCCAGGGCGGAAGGTCCGGCCAGCGCGGGCACGGCCAGGGGCACGATCAGCGGCTCGCCCAATTCGGCGGGGCCGTCCACGGATGACGGTGGGAAGATCATGCGCAGCGCAATCAGGAACAGAATCACGCCACCGGCCAGTTGCAGCGCCAGTTCACTCAGGTTCATCACACGCAAAAAGCCGTCGCCCATGAACATGAAGGCCAGCAGCAGCACGAAGGCGATCAACACCTCGCGCAGGATAACCTTGGGACGGCGTTGGGGCGGCACGTCGCGCAGGGCGTTGGCGAAGATGGGGATGTTGCCGAACGGGTCGGTGATGAGTAGCAACAGGATGGTGGCCGAAACAAAGCTGTAGTTCATCATGGCGGCGGCTCAACGGGCAAACACGGCGCCCAGCGAGGCAAAGCCCTTGATCTCGATCGGGTTGCCAAACGGGTCGCGAAAGAACATGGTCCACTGCTCGCCCGGCTGCCCGGCAAAGCGCACTTGCGGCTCGATCACGAAGGCCGTGCCCGCCGCCTGCAAGCGCGCGGCCGTCTGCTGCCAGTCCGGCAGGGTCAGAATCACGCCAAAATGCGGCATGGGCACCAAGTGGTCACCCACATGGCCGGTGGACTCGGTCTTGAAGGGCTCTCCCAGGTGCAGCGAGAGCTGATGCCCGAACCAGTCGAAGTCCACCCAGGTGTCGGTGCTGCGACCTTCGCGGCAACCCAGCACGTTGCCATAGAAGTGACGCGCTGCGTCCAGGTCCGTGACGTTGAAGGCCAGGTGAAAGTAGCTGGGCATGGCCGGCATTGTGTCAGGCCACGCTCTTGCGCAGCCACTCCGCAAAGGCCGCGCATTCCCAACGGTCCATCATGCCGGTGCGCCAGCACAGGTAATGCGCATGCGGACTGGGCACGGGGGGGACCTGCTCGGGCGAGAACAGGCGCACGAGCGCACCGCTGTCCAGCCAGGGCGCGCCCAGCTTGAGGCGCACCAGCGCCACGCCCATGCCGGCGGCGGCGCCGTCGCACATCAGGCCAATGTCGTTGAACTGCGAACCCTCCAGCGGCTCCGGCCCATCGAGCTGGTGTGCCGCAAACCAGGTGCGCCAGGGTTCCAGCGGGCTGCGCAGCAGGGCCACGCCGGCCAGGTCCTCCGGGTCATTGAAGGGGCCGTGCTCACGCACGAAGGCAGGAGAAGCCAGGGGTGTGACCACGTCGCCACACAGGCACACGTGCTCCACGTCGGCATAACGCCCCGTCCCGAAGCGGATCATGAGGTCAGCATCCTCGGCCACCACGTCCAGCAGCGGGATCGAGACCTGCAGCGTGAGATCGATCTCGGGATAGGCCTCGGTGAACTGGCGCAGTCGCGGAATCAGGATGGCGCGTGCAAAGGTGGGCGTCACGGCCAGCCGCAACTTGCGCTTGCCCGACGCGCTGGCCGCGCCCGGGAACTTCTGCAGCACGGCCAGGCCCTCGCGTACGTGCGCCAGGTATTCGCTGCCCTCGGTGGTGAGCGAAAAATCGGCCCGACCAAACAAGCGCGTGCCGATGATCTGCTCCAGTTGCCGCACGCGATGGCTCACGGCACTGGGTGTGACGCACAACTCCTCCGAGGCCTGGGTCACGCTACGCAGCCGCGCCAGCGCCTCGAAGGTCAGCAGGCACTGGATGGGCGGAATGCGCGACGCCGACATGGCATTACCCCGCTATTTGAAGATCACCGTCTTGTGGCCGTTGAGCAGCACGCGGTGCTCGCTGTGCCATTTGACCGCCCGGGCCAGGACCTGGCTCTCGGTGTCGCGGCCCTGGGCAGTGAGGTCTTCCACGGTCTTGCTGTGGTCCACGCGCGCCACGTCCTGCTCGATGATGGGCCCTTCGTCCAGATCCGCGGTCACGTAATGCGCCGTGGCACCGATGAGCTTGACGCCGCGATCGTGCGCCTGATAGTAGGGTTTTGCACCCTTGAAACTGGGCAGGAACGAGTGGTGGATGTTGATGGCCCGGCCGGCCAGCTTCTGGCACAGGTCGTCGCTGAGGACCTGCATGTAGCGCGCCAGCACCACAAGCTCGGCGTCTTCGCCCTGGATGATCTCGTACTGCCGTTGCTCGGCCCGCGCCTTGGTGGATGCCGTCACCGGGACGTGGTGGAACGGCACGTTGTAGCTGGCGGCCAGTTGGTAGAAGTCACGGTGGTTGGAGATGATGGCGCGGATGTCCAGCGGCAGCAGGCCGGACTTCCAGCGAAACAGCAGATCGTTCAGGCAATGGCCGTCCTTGCTGACCATGAGCACCGTGCGCATCGGCTGCGAGGTGGCATGCAAGCCCCACCGCATCTGCCGCTGCAGCGCGAAAGGCTCCAGTTGCGTCCGCAACTCGTCGTAGTTCAGTCGATCGCAGGCAAAGCGCACGCGCATGAAGAACAGTCCCGTGTCGTGATCGTTGTACTGTGCGGCCTCCTCGATATTGCCGCCGCGTTCGAGCAGGAAGCCGGACACGGCGTGCACCAGGCCCAGTTGATCCGGGCAGGAAAGGGTCAGGATGTAGGCGTGGGAAATGGGCACTTGGTTCATAAGACCGGATTGTCGCAGGGTGAAGCCGGCTTTCGTTACACTCGTTTTTGCCTTGACAAGATGCAGGGCGCCCCACCTGAAAGCTCTACTTGACGCACCCCGCCTACACCCTGACCGAGCGCCGCGAACGCCTGCTGCTGTGGACCTTGGCCGGCATCCAGTTCACGCACATCATGGATTTCATGATCATGATGCCGCTGGGACCTCAGTTCACGCAGTTGTTCGGCATCAGCGACGCCCAATTTGGCTTTCTGGTATCCGCATACACGCTCGCCGCCGGCGCCTCCGGTCTTCTCGCATCCACGTATGTCGACAGGTTCGGGCGCAAGCGGCTGCTGATGGTGCTGTACGGCCTGTTCGGTCTGGCCACACTGGCCTGCGGCCTGGCGCCAACCTACGCCGCACTGATGGCCGCGCGCGTGGCCGCGGGGCTGTTTGGCGGCGTACTGTCCGCCATGTCCCAGACCATCGTCGCGGACGTGATTCCTTTCGAACGGCGCGGACGCGCCATGGGCATCGTGATGACCTCGTTTTCCGTGTCCACGGTGGCGGGGGTACCCCTGGGCCTGTTCCTGGCCGATCACTTCAGTTGGCACGCCCCGTTCTTTGCCATTGCCGCCGCGTGCGCGCTGTTTGGGCTGTTCGTGGCCTGGACCCTGCCAGCGCTGGACCAGCACCTGCACCACGCGGGTGGCCACTCGGCGTTGGGGGCCATCCGCACGGTATTGATGGAGCGAAACCACCAGCGCGCCTTCGTGTTTTCGGCGCTCCTGATGTTCGCCGGGTTCACCGTCATCCCCTACATCACGCTGTACAGCCAGTCCACCGCCGGGCTGCGGCCACATCACATCCCCTACATCTACCTGTGCGGCGGCACCGCCACGCTGCTCACCTCGCGCTGGTTCGGGCGTCTGACCGACCGCTATGGCAAGGTCAAGACCTTCCGCGTCATGGCCATCGCCGTGATCTTTCCGCTGGTAGCCACCACCCTGGTGCGTGGTGTGCCCGTATGGGTCGTCATTGCGGTATCCACGCTGTTTTTCACCTGCATGAACGGACGCATGATCCCGGGCATGGCCATCCTGACCTCGGCGGCCAACCCGGCCCTGCGCGGCACGTTCATGACACTGAACTCCGCGGTGCAGTCCGCCGCCATGGGCGCGGCGGCCTTTGTGGGGGGGCTGCTGATCCGTCGCGATGCCCAGGGTATGGTGCAGGACTACTGGATGTCAGCGCTGGTGGGCGCCCTGGCGAGCCTGGCGGCCATCGTACTGGCCCGCAGGCTGCATCTGCACGGAGCGCACCCCGTACCCAACGCGCCCTCCTGACAGGGAAAAGCGGCGCATTGCACACCGCTTCACAGCGCATTATGACGCAGTTGGCGTCCAAAAAAAGGTTTGCATTTCGCCCATGCCAAAGGCATAGTGAAACCGTCCCTCAACCGATAGCAACAGGAGGCTATTTATGAACCTGACGATCAGCGGTCAACATCTTGAAGTCACTCCCGCCATGCGCAGTTATGTAATGACCAAGCTTGATCGCGTCATACGTCACTTTGACCAGGTCGTGGACGTCAAGGTACGCCTGACAGTGGACAATCAGAAGGAGAAGGAACGCCGCCCGCGCGCGGAATGCAATATTCATGTCAAGGGCAACGACCTGTTTGCCGAGAGTTCGCACGAGGATCTGTACGCCGCCGTGGATGAGCTGGTCAATAAACTGGACCGACAAGTCGTCAACCACAAGGAAAGGCGCCAGAACCATCATCACGAGACCCCCAGGCGACTGATGTGATCCCTCAGGTCACATACCCGAAGGCCGCCCGTGAAAGCGCGCGGCTTTTTTGCGTCCGGGTGCATAATCTGGGCCGATCATGAATCGACTCGCCACCATACTGCCCGCCAGCCAGGTGCTTGTGCACGTTGACGTCACCAGCAAGAAGCGGGCTTTCGAGGAAGTGGGCCTGCTGTTTGAAAACCTGCACGGCCTGAGTCGCACACTCATCACCGACTCCCTGTTCGCCCGGGAACGCCTGGGGTCGACGGGTCTGGGCCACGGTGTGGCGATTCCCCATGGACGCATCAAGGGCTTGAAATCGCCCATGGCGGCGGTATTTCAGTTGGAACAGCCCATCGGTTTTGAGGCCCCGGACGAGCAACCCGTGGGTCTGCTGATCTTCCTGCTCGTGCCCGAGGCCGCGACGCAGAAGCACCTGGAAATCCTGTCCGAGATTGCCGAACTGCTCAGCGACACGCCCCTGCGCGAAAAAATCAAGACCACCGGCGACGCGGTGGCGCTGCATGAGTTGATCGCCAACTGGCGCGCCACCCAGGCCGCCTAGCGCACACCGTCACGGAACGTGAAACCCACCGCCGTCAGCGCCGACGCCCTGTTTGAGGAATTTCGGGCCACCTTGAAGTGGGAGTGGGTCGCGGGGCTGGGTGCCTCGGAGCGCCGCTTTGACGAGGTCGCGGTGCAGGCCGCGCGCTCCGGGGCCGATCTGGTGGGTTACCTCAATTACATCCACCCCTACCGTGTGCAGATCATGGGCGAGCGGGAAATCGCCTATCTCACCAATGCCACGCCCGAGGACTGCGCCCGGCGCATCGCCCGCATCATCACGCTCGAGCCACCCGTGCTCGTCTTGGCCGATGGTCAGACCGCGCCGCAGGGTCTGGTGTCGATGTGCGAACGGGCGCAGATCCCCATGTTCGCCACCAAGGAGTCCCCCGCGTTCGTGATCGACGTGCTGCGGGCTTACCTGTCCAAGCACTTTGCCGACCGCCTGTCCATGCACGGCGTGTTCATGGACATCCTGGGTCTGGGCGTGCTCATCACGGGAGAGTCCGGTCTGGGCAAGAGCGAATTGGGGCTGGAACTGATCTCGCGCGGCAATGGGCTGGTGGCCGACGACTCGGTGGACCTGTACCGCATCAACCAGACCACGATCGAAGGCCGCTGCCCGGAACTGCTGCAGAACCTGCTGGAGGTGCGAGGCATTGGCTTGCTGGACATCCGCGCCATCTTTGGCGAGACCGCGGTACGCCGTCGCATGCGGCTGAAGATGATCGTTCACCTGGTGCGCCGCGAAACCCTGGAACGCGAATACGAACGCCTGCCCTACGAGCCGCTCACCCAGGACGTGCTGGGCGTGCCGGTGCGCAAGGTCGTGATCCAGGTGGTCGCCGGACGCAACATCGCGGTGCTGGTCGAAGCCGCCGTGCGCAACGCCATCCTGCAGTTGCGCGGCATTGACACCTATCAGGAATTCGTCGAACGCCACCGCAAGGCGATGAACGCCAATCCCTGATACGCGCGAGACGCGGATCAGGCGGCCGCGCCGCGATGCGGGCACGGGTTCTTGCTGCAATGGCCGTACAGGCTCAACGCGTGGTCCACGATCACGAACCCCTTGGCCTGCGCCACGGTGTGCTGGCGGTGCTCGATCTCGGCGTCCAGGAATTCCTCCACCCGGCCACAATCCAGGCACACAAGATGGTCGTGGTGCAAGCCCTCGTTGAGCTCGTACACGGCCTTGTCGCTTTCGAAGTGCCCACGCGTGAGAAGGCCGGCTTGCTCGAACTGCGTGAGCACCCGGTACACCGTGGCCAGGCCGATGTCGCTGCGCTCCTGCAACAGCACGCGAAACACGTCTTCGGCGGTCATGTGGCGCTGGTCACCCTTCTGGAAAATCTCCAGGATCTTCAGGCGTGGCCCCGTGGCTTTCAGACCGGTGTTCTTGAGTTCGTCTACGGTGTTCATCGTGAGGAATCGAGGTAGGGCAGCGCCCCGGGCTGGCGCCTGTCGGTTGCAGGCTGCAACGCTACAATGGCCGATCATATAGCTACACGCCCCATCATGCCTGCTCACGTTCCCAGCCGCTTTCTGCCGGCCCTGTCAGTTGCAGTTTGCGCGGCCCTGTCCTGTTGCGGCAGCTTCAACAGCGCCACGCAGCGTATCGCCTCGGTCATCACGCCCTACAAGGTGGAGGTGGTCCAGGGCAACTTCGTCGCCAAGGAACAAACCGATCTGCTCAAGCCAGGCCTGACCAAAGCGCAAGTGCGTGATCTGCTGGGCACGCCCATGATCACCAGCATCTTCCACGGCGAGCGTTGGGACTACGCCTTCAGCCTTCGCCGCAAGGGCGTGCAGACTCAGGCACGGCGTCTCACCATCTATTTCAAGGACAACGTCGTCGAGCGAATCGTGGGCGATCCCCTGCCCACGGAGGCCGAGTTCGTGGCCAGCCTGGATACCGAGCGCAGGGACGTCAAGCCACCCGTGCTGGAACTGCCCGCAGATAGCATCAAGGCCCTGGCCCCCGCAGCCGCACCGGCCGCGGAACCCGAGCTCCCTCCCCTGCCCACCAGCTACCCGCCGCTGGAAGCGCCCACACGCTGACTGCAGGAATCACTGGCATGAGCGACACCTCCGGCGGCGCTGCAGCGCTGCACCACGTGGCTGTCACCGGCGCCTCCGGGCGCATGGGGCAGATGCTGATTGAAGCCATCCTGGCCAGCGGCGACTGCTCGCTGGCGGGCGCACTGGACCGCGCGGACAGCCCCTCCCTGGGCAGTGACGCGAGCGCCTTCCTCGGGCGTTCGGTCGGCGTGGCCATCAGCGCCGACCTGCACGCCGGCCTGAAGGACGCGCAGGTGGTGATCGACTTCACCCGCCCCGAGGGCACGCTGGCCCATCTGCGGGAATGCCGCAAGCTGGGCGTGAACGCCGTCATCGGCACCACGGGCTTCACGGACGCGCAAAAGGCCGAAATCGCCACCGCCGCGCAGGACATCGCCATCGTCATGGCCCCCAACATGAGCGTGGGCGTGAACGTCACGCTCAAGTTGCTGGAGATGGCGGCGAAAGCTCTGTCCACCGGCTACGACATCGAGATCATCGAGGCGCACCACCGGCACAAGGTGGACGCGCCCTCGGGCACGGCCCTCAAGATGGGCGAGGTCATCGCCCAGGCCCTGGGCCGCGACCTGAAGGACTGCGCCGTGTACGCCCGCGAAGGCGTCACGGGCGAGCGCGACCCCTCCTCCATCGGCTTTGCCCCCATCCGCGGCGGGGACATCGTGGGCGACCATACCGTGTTGTTTGCCGGCACCGGCGAGCGCATCGAGATCACGCACAAATCCTCCAGCCGCGCCACCTACGCCCAGGGCAGCCTGCGTGCGGTGCGCTTCCTGGCCGGCAGGCGCCAGGGCTTGTTCGACATGTTTGATGTGTTAGGACTCAAATGAACCTGTCGCAACTGTTCACGCAAGGTGATGCCGTCAGCAAGTTCGTGGCAATCCTGTTGCTGGCCATGTCCGTGGCCAGTTGGGTGGTGATCTTCTGGAAAGGCTGGCTGTTGCGCCGTGCCGCTGGCGATGTCACGCGCAGCATCGCCGCCTTCTGGCAGGCACCCTCCCTGGAAGAAGCGCAGCCCCAGGTTGCCGCCTTCGACCGTGAAGCCATGGTGCTGCCGCTGATTGCCGCCACGCAGACCTCCACCGGCGGCACATTGGCGGGCGCTGGCCACAAGTCGCAGCAACTCACCCGGCTGCTGCGCGATGCCCTGCACGCCGTGCTGCACAAGCTGCAGTTCGGCCAGGTGCTGCTGGCCACCGTGGGCTCCACCGCCCCGTTCGTCGGCCTGCTGGGCACCGTCTGGGGCATCTACCACGCGCTCATCAGCATCTCCAGTTCCGGGCAGATCACCATCGACAAGGTGTCCGGCCCCGTGGGCGAGTCCCTGCTCATGACCGCCGCCGGTCTGGCCGTGGCCATCCCCGCCGTGCTAGCCTACAACGTGCTGGGCCGCGGCATCGCCCGCATCGAGGCCGAACTGGAAGGCTTTGCGCGCGACTTGCTGGACCTGCTGTCCGAGCGCGCAGCCTGAGTACGCCATCAGGGGCACGCCATGTCTTTCGGCCGCTTCGAACGCTCCAAAGGCGCGCAGCCGTTCAGCGACATCAACGTCACGCCGCTGGTGGACGTGATGCTGGTGCTGGTGGTGATCTTCATCATCACGGCCCCCCTGCTGGCCAGTTCCATCCGCCTGGACCTGCCCAAGACGGAAGCCGCCAAGCCCATGGACGAGCCCAAGTTCGTCACCCTGGTGGTGGACAAGACCGGCCAGACATTCCTGCAGGACCAACCCGTGAGCCTGGATCAACTGGGCCGCAGCCTGACGCAAACCGCCCGACAAAACCCCGACACCGAAGTGCAACTGCGCGCCGACACCACCGTGCCCTACGGCCGCGTGGTGGAAGTCATGGGCGTGGCCCAGACGGCGGGGCTGAGCCGCATCGGGTTCGTGGCGGATGCCCAACCTGCCGCTACCAAAACCCACTGACGCCGTCTACGGGTACGCGCCAGCCGGAGCAGAGACATACGCCCGGCGCTCATGAACCTGCGGTTCCCAAATCGCTCCGTATGTATGCCCCTACTCCAGCTGGAGGCGTGTGGTGTTTGAACGACCCCTTAAAGCAGCGCACATCGAGTCGCGCGTTGCTCCCACGCGGCAATGACCTCTTTGGCTAGCGACTCGGGGGCACATCCGGTGGAGTCAATCTCCATGTCGTACCGTCCTATGTCGTGGACCTTGTCGGTCTCGATGTGTTCGCGTGCCTCTCCGAGGCGCCGATCTCCTCTTGCCAACTCGCGTCGTTCAAGTTCCTCGAGCGTGCAGTGAACGCCAACCAGAAAGACATCGAACCCAGCGAGAAGCTCTCGAAGTTCGTCACGCCAAGCCGCAAACTCGATCAGGTGATCCACAATCAAGTCGTTTCCTGCACTGGCAAAGGCGGCAATGCCGCGATGGAAACCAGTGAAAAATCGCGGCCTAACCGTGCTCCAGTACGCAAACGGACCTTCTATGGTTCGGCGCGGATCAAGGGCCTGCGCAAAGTGATCCGAAGAAATGCGAAGGAACGGCGTTGGCATGGAACGCTGGATACAAGCCGCAAGCGTAGACTTTCCGGAGCTTGACGGCCCCGACAGGAAAATGATGCTGCCTTTTCTGGGCAATGGATCTGTCACGGCTTGCCTCCCTGGGTTCCAGAACGAGCCGCGCTGGTGCCGTGGTAATAATTTGACCCCTCGGGCAACTCAGGAATGTGTGGGTGTTGACTGACCGTGGGCAGCGGAGCACCGGTACCAGAAAAGACCGCAAAGTTCTGCTCTATTGCTTGAATGACACGTTGGTTGAAGAGTACGGGATGAACCCAGAAACTGCCGTCGATTCCGACCGCAACAGAATGAGGCTTGTCGTGACTGAGCCACCCAACCGGCAAATTCGTACCTTTCCTCGTTTGCGCAGAAAGGGTGGCTTGATGCAAAAAACCGTTGCGGTATACCCCCAGAACCGCCGGGCAACCGACACGCTTGTTAGGGCTCCAAACAAGGTACACAAGTCCTTCATGCACGCGTCAGAGAGGTCGTCGCTTGAGGTAAGTCGGTTGTTTGCCGCAGGTAGCGTTCGAGTAGTGGAAACGAGAGCATGAGGACCGCAATGCCGGATTCACGTCTTGGGTACAGTTGGTTCAGTGTGTCGACATACCACGCCCTGAAGTTTGCGAGGTCGGTGTTCATAGCATAACGCTTTCTGATGGCTAACGTGGTATGGATCATGGACAAACCTGCAAGGTCAGTCTATCCGATCTGACAACATCCACCCTCCCGTCGAAGCTGGGGCACACGCTTGGCGCGATTTGGGAACCGCAGGTTCATGAGCGCCGGGCGTGTGCCTCGGCTTCGGCGGGCGCTTGCCGCGAAGGACTTTCAGCCTTGACGCAGGCAGCCCCATCGCCAACACCCGCACTGTCTAAATGCTGCCGATCTGCCACAGGGTGGCGCAGTGGCGGCACAGCTTGAGCTTGGGGTCGCCTTCCGTGCCCCGCTCCACGTCGTGGTCCTCGACTTCGCCACCGCACTGCGGACACTTGAAGCGCCGCTCCAGCCCCCGCATAACCCCATACAGGATGGCCCCGAACACGACCGTATACGCCAGGGGTAGCAAGTACGGCATAGGCTCGTAGTTGGCGAACAGGACCAGCACGCCGCCGCCGGCCACCCAGGCCACCCCTGCGGTCCAGAGGATGGCGGTGCACAAACGTCGGTAGCGCGAAGCATTTCGTATGGGCAGCATCTGGTTGTCGGAACTGTGATGAAAGAGGATTGCAGTCTGACCCAAGGCCGTTGACAGCGCAAGCCCCCCGACCCAATCCGCGCAACCCGACACCACCCTCACCTCGTCGCAACTGGGGCACACGTCTGGCGCGATTTGGGAACCGCAGGTTCATGAGCGCCGGGCGTGTGCCCCAGCTTCGGCGCTCGCGCACCGCCTAAAATTGCCCCGTGCGACTATTCCGCACCTCTTTCCCCCTATGCAAGACAAATACACCCCTGCCGACGTGGAGCGCGCCGCGCACAGCCACTGGACCGCGCGTGATGCCTACCGCGTGACCGAAGACACGAGCAAGAAGAAGTTCTACGCCTGCTCCATGCTGCCCTACCCCAGCGGCAAGCTGCACATGGGCCACGTGCGCAACTACACGATCAACGACATGCTCACGCGCCAGCTGCGCATGCAGGGCTACAACGTGCTCATGCCCATGGGTTGGGATGCCTTTGGCCTGCCGGCGGAAAACGCCGCCCTCAAGAACGGCGTGCCCCCGGCCAAGTGGACCTACGAGAACATCGCCTACATGAAGCAGCAGATGCAGGCCATGGGCCTGGCCATCGACTGGAGCCGCGAAGTCGCCACCTGCGACCCGACGTACTACAAGTGGAATCAGTGGCTGTTCCTGAAGATGCTGGAAAAGGGCATCGCCTACCGCAAGACCCAGGTCGTGAACTGGGACCCGGTGGACCAGACCGTGCTGGCCAACGAGCAGGTGATCGACGGCAAGGGCTGGCGCACCGGCGCCGTGGTGGAAAAGCGCGAGATCCCAGGCTATTACCTGAAGATCACCGATTACGCGCAGGAACTGCTGGACCACGTGCAAATCGGCAACGACCGGGCCACGCTCAATGGCTGGCCCGAGCGCGTGCGCCTGATGCAGGAAAACTGGATCGGCAAGAGCGAGGGCGTGCGCTTTGCCTTCACGCACGACATCCAGGGCGCGGACGGCAAGCTCATCGGCGATGGCCGCATGTACGTCTTCACCACGCGCGCCGACACCATCATGGGCGTGACCTTCTGCGCCGTGGCGCCGGAACACCCGCTGGCCACGCACGCGGCCACATCCAACCCGGCGCTGGCCGCCTTCATCGATGACTGCAAGAAGGGCGGCACGACCGAGGCCGAACTGGCCACGCAGGAAAAGAAGGGCATGCCCACGGGCCTGTTCGTGACGCACCCGCTCACCGGCGACAAGGTGGCCGTGTGGGTGGGCAACTACGTTCTCATGAGCTACGGCGACGGCGCCGTGATGGGTGTGCCGGCGCACGATGAACGCGACTTTGCGTTTGCCCTCAAGTACGGGCTGGCCATCAAACAGGTGGTGGCGGTCCCCGGCCAGATCTTTGACGACAAGGCCTGGCAGGAATGGTACGGCGACAAACGGCAGTGCGCGTGCGTCAACTCCGGCGTGCTTGATGGCCTGAACCAGAAGGCGGCCGTGGACAAGGTGGCCGAACTGGTTGCGGCCAAGGGCCTGGGCGAGAAGAAGGTCACCTGGCGGTTGCGCGACTGGGGCGTGAGCCGCCAGCGCTACTGGGGCACCCCCATCCCCATCATCCATTGCGATGCTTGTGGCCCAGTGCCGGTGCCCGAGAAGGACCTGCCCGTGGTGCTGCCGCAGGACCTGGTGCCCGATGGCTCGGGCAACCCGCTCAACCGCAGCGAAGCCTTCCTCAAGGTAGCCTGCCCCTGCTGCGGCCAGCCCGCGCGGCGCGAGACCGACACCATGGACACCTTCGTGGATTCGTCCTGGTACTTCATGCGCTACTGCGACCCCACGAACTCCGACAAGATGGTGGCTGACGGCGCCCACTACTGGATGCCGATGGACCAGTACATCGGCGGCATCGAGCACGCCATCCTGCACCTGCTGTACGCGCGCTTCTGGACCAAGGTCATGCGCGACCTCGGCTTGGTGAAAGTGGACGAGCCCTTCACCAAGCTGCTCACGCAGGGCATGGTGCTCAACCACATCTACTCGCGCAAGGGCGACAAGGGCGGCAAGGACTACTTCTGGCCGCACGACGTGGAGCACGTGCTGGACGAGACCGGCAAGATCGTCGGCGCCAAGCTGAAGAACGCCGTCGGTGATCTGCCCGTGGGCACGCCCATCGACTACGAGGGCGTGGGCACCATGTCCAAGTCCAAGAACAACGGCGTCGATCCGCAGGACCTGATCGAGAAGTACGGCGCCGACACCGCGCGCCTGTACACCATGTTCACGGCGCCGCCAGAGGCCACGCTGGAGTGGAACGACGCGGCCGTGGAGGGCAGCTACCGCTTCCTGCGCCGGGTGTGGAACTTCGGCGTCAAGCTCTCGGCCACCGACGCCGTGGCCGCCAACGCCAGCGTGGCCGGCGCCCACAGCCTGAAGGACGTGCGGTTTGGCAAGGAAGCCAAGGCGCTGCGCCGCGAGATCCACAGCGTGCTCAAGCAGATCGACTACGACTACCAACGCATGCAATACAACACCGTGGTCTCCGGGGCCATGAAGCTGCTCAACGCCCTGGAAGACTTCAAAGCAACCGACAGCGACGGCGCCGTGGTGGCGCAGTGCGAGGGCTTTGGCATCCTGCTGCGCTGCCTGTACCCGGCCACGCCGCACATCACGCATGGGCTGTGGCAGGAACTGGGCTACGCGCAGCATCTGGGTGATCTGCTCGATGCCCCCTGGCCCCAGGTGGACGAGTCGGCCCTGGTGCAGGACGAGATCGAGCTGGTGCTGCAGATCAACGGCAAGCTGCGTGGCGCCGTGCGCGTGAGCGCGCAGGCGCCGCGCGAAGCCATCGAGCAGGCCGCGCGCCAGCACGAACTGGTGCACAAGCTGGCGCAGGACGCGCCGGTGAAGAAGGTGGTGGTGGTGCCCGGCCGTCTGGTGAACGTGGTGATCTGAGCGCCATGGCTGCCGTCCGCCTTGTCACCGGTCAAGCAGCGCCCCCGCAGCGGCGCCTGCTGCTCGCCGCCCTGGGCGCGACGACGCTGCTGTCGGCCTGCGGCTTTGCACTGCGCCAGGCGCCCAGCTTCGCGTTCAACTCACTGTTCGTGGTGGTGGCCGACCAGTCGGCCTTTGGCAACGCGCTCAAGCGCAGCATTGCGGCCAGCGGCAACGTGCAGGTCATCGCCGACGCCAAACAGATGGACCGTGCCCAGGCCGTGCTGGAAATCACCACCGACCAGCGCGAGAAGGTCGTGGTGGGCCTGAACGCGGCCGGTCAGGTGCGCGAATTCCAGTTGCGTGCCCGCGTCAAGTTCCGCCTGCGCACGCCGCTGGGCAAGGAACTGATTCCGGAAACGGAGATCCTGCAGCAGCGCGACATCAGCTTCAACGAATCCGCCGTGCTCGCCAAGGAAGCCGAGGAAAACCTGCTGTACCGCGACATGCAGTCCGACATCGTGCAACAGGTGATGCGCCGTATCGCGGCGATCAAGACGCTGTGACGGCCGTGCGCGAACGCGCCGCGCCGGCCTGACCGCCCCATCATGCAACTCTCCCCCGCCCAGCTCCAGCCGCACCTGCAACAGGGCCTGCGCTCGCTGTACACCGTGCATGGCGACGAGGCCCTGCTGGTGCAGGAAGCGGTGGACGCGATTCGCGCCGCAGCGCGCGACCAGGGCTATACCGAACGCACGTCCCACACCGTAGCCGGCGCACACTTCGACTGGAGCGAGGTGCTGGCCGCGGGCGGCAGCATGAGCCTGTTCGCGGACAAGCAGGTGATCGAGGTCCGCATCCCGTCGGGCAAACCGGGCAAAGAAGGCAGCCCCGCCCTGCAGCAGCTGGCGCACAGTGCGCAAGGCAACGACAGCACCCTGGTCATCGTGATCCTGCCGCGCCTGGACAAACTCACCAAGGGCGGCGCCTGGTTCGGCGCGCTGGACAGCTTTGGCGTCACCCTGCAGATCGACCCGGTGGAACGCGCGGCCCTGCCGCAGTGGATTGCACAGCGCCTGCAGGCGCAAGGGCTGCGTGTGGCCGCGGGCGTGGAAGGCCAGCGCAGCCTGCAGTTTTTCGCCGACCGGGTTGAGGGCAACCTGCTGGCCGCGCACCAGGAAATCCAGAAGCTGGCCCTGCTCTACCCGCCGGGGGACCTGAGCTTTGAGCAACTCGAAAGCGCGGTGCTCAACGTGGCGCGCTACGACGTGTTCAAGCTGTCCGAAGCCGTGCTGGGCGGGCATGTGGCGCGCGTGCAGCGCATGCTCGACGGCCTGCAGGCCGAGGGCGAGGCCGAGGTGCTGGTGCACTACGCCTTGGCCGAGGACATCCGCGCCCTCAAACGGGTGAAGGATGCTCTCGCCGCCGGCCGCCCGCTGCCCATGGCCCTGCGCGAGCAACGCATCTGGGGCACGCGCGAGCGCCTGTTCGAGCGCGTGCTGCCCAACCTGAGCCTGGCCACGCTGACCCGGCTGCTGCAGGCCGCGCACCGGGTGGACGGCATCGTCAAGGGTCTGAAGCAGCCCGACTGGCCCGACGACCCCTGGCAGGCCCTGCATCGCCTGGCCCTGCTGCTGTGCCGCGCCTGCGCCAGGCAAGCCCCCGTGCGACAATGAAAGCCATGAACGCCTCTTCCATCGCCGACCTCATGCACACCCTGGGTTTGCAGGCAAAAACCGCGTCTGCGCTCATGGCGCGGGCGGATGCCGCTAGCAAAAACAGAGCATTGCGCCACCTGGCCGCGCTGCTGCGCGCCAACGTGACCGCCTTGCAGACGGAAAACGCCAAGGACCTGGAGCGCGCCCGCGCGGCGGGGCTGGCCGCGCCCATGGTGGATCGGCTCAAGCTCACGCCCCAGGCCATCGAAACCTGCGCGTTGGGCTGTGAACAGCTCGCCGCCATGGCCGACGTGATCGGCGAGATCATCGGCATGAAACAGCAGCCCAGCGGCATCCGCGTGGGCCAGATGCGCGTGCCCATCGGTGTGTTCGGCATGATTTTCGAGAGCCGACCCAATGTGACCATCGAGGCCGCCAGCCTGTCCATCAAGAGCGGCAACGCCTGCATCCTGCGCGGCGGCTCCGAGGCCATTGCCTCCAACAAGGCGCTGGCCGCCCTGGTGCAGCAAGCGCTGGTGGAGAGCGCGCTGCCCGCGCACGCCGTGCAACTGGTGCCCACCACCGACCGCGAGGCCGTGGGCCAGCTCATTGCGATGCCGCAGTTCGTGGACGTGATCATTCCGCGCGGAGGCCGGGGCCTGATCGAGCGCATCAGCCGCGACGCCAAGGTACCCGTCATCAAGCACCTGGATGGCAACTGCCACACCTACGTGGACGATCCCTGCGACTTAGGCATGGCCGTGGCCGTGGCCGACAACGCCAAGACACAGAAGTACAGCCCCTGCAACGCCAGCGAGGGCCTGCTCGTGGCGCGCGGCGTGGCGCACCAGTTCCTGCCGCGCATCGGGGCCGTGTATGCGGCCAAGGGCGTGGAAATGCGCTGCGACGCCGAGTCCAAGGCCATCCTGGGCACGACGGTGCCGGCGGCGAGCCTCAAGGACGCCACCGAGCAGGACTGGTACGAGGAATACCTGGCGCCCATCATCCACGTCAAGGTGGTGGCCGGCGTGGACGAGGCCATTGCCCACATCAACCACTATTCGTCGCACCACACCGACGCCATCCTCACGCGTGACCACGTGCATGCGCAGCGCTTCCTGCGCGAGGTGGACTCGGCCAGCGTGATGGTCAACACCAGCACGCGCTTTGCCGACGGCTTTGAATACGGCCTGGGCGCGGAAATCGGCATCAGCACCGACAAGTTCCATGCCCGCGGCCCGGTGGGCATCGAAGGCCTGACCTCGCTCAAGTACGTGGTGCTGGGCACCGGGGAAGTGCGCGGCTGAGGCGCCGGCTCGCCTACCGTCGCGCGCTGGCCTGCAGCAAGGTCCGGCTGAAACTCAGCAGGTCGTCCAGCTTGTGGCGGATCACGTCTTCCACCAGGGCCAGGTCGAGCTTGCGGTAGTCATGCACCGCCACATTGCGGAACCCGGCCATGCGCTCCAGACGATCGGCCAGATCGGGTGCAATGACGCCGCCCTGCGCCAGCAGCTCGAACGCCTCGCGCGCCGTCTGCGGCACACCCAAAGCGCGCAGCCGAACCATGCGCTGCGCCATGTCCAGGCTGGCCTCGCAGGCGCGCTGCAAATTCAGCAGGGCCGCATCCTGGTGCGTGAAGTCGGTGGCAAAGTTGCCGGCGGCGGCGTATTCCTCGCGGGCGCGGCGCACACAGCGTTCGATGATCGCGGCCTTGGCCAGCAGCACGTCGTCCAGCGCGTCAGGCATAGACCGTTCCACGTTGGACGATGTCCTGCACCAGACCCCGACGCCGGATCTGCAGATCCTCGTAGCTGCGCAGGATGAACACCTCGAATTCGGCCGCCGTGCGGGAGTCTTGGCCATGCAGCATCACACCGTCCTTGAGCACCTGGAACTGCAGCACGGTGGACGCGCGGCGCAGGTCCACCAGGTCCACGTCGCGGCGCAGCACGGACTCGCACGCCTGGCGGGCGCTGAACACAGCGTCGGCGGGCAGGGGCGCCTCGGCCAGGACAGCGATATCGACGTCGCTGTGCGGTGTGTCGCGTCCGGTGGCCGCGCTGCCATAGACGTAGACCGCCTCCAGCCCGGGCAAGATGGCCCGAAGTTGTGCGACCAGGGAAGTCCAGACGGTGCCAGAAAAATGCATGCGGCCATTGTAGGCACGGATTCGGGCCGCGCCTGCGGGACACTTGCATCCGGGCGGGACGCCCCCAAGTTCTAGAATCTGTCTCACCACCGCCACCCAAGCCCGCCATGGTTCCGCACCTCATCACCGCACTGACCGGCCCGATCAACGAACTGGAGCAGCGGGTGCTCGATTCCATGCCCGCCATCGAGCGCTGGTTCCGGCTCGAATGGATGGAGCACACACCGCCGTTCTACAGCTCGGTGGACATCCGCAACGCGGGCTTCAAGCTGGCGCCGGTGGACACCAACCTCTACCCCGGCGGGTGGCACAACCTCACACCTGAAATGCTGCCGCTGGCGGTGCAGGCCGCCATGGCCGCCATCGAAAAGATCTGCCCGGAGGCCAAGAACCTGCTGCTGATCCCGGAAAACCAGACGCGCAACACCTTCTACCTGTCCAACCTGGGACAGTTGCGGCGCATCTTCCACATGGCGGGGCTGAACGTGCGCATCGGCTCCATCAGCCCGGACATCAAGCAGAACACCACCGTGGAACTGCCCAACGGCGAGAGCGTGACACTGGAACCGGTGCAGCGCATCAAGGGTCGGCTCGGCCTGAAGCACTTCGACCCGTGCACGATTCTGCTGAACAACGACCTGGCCGCCGGCATTCCGGGTATCCTGGAAGACCTGCACGAGCAGTACCTGCTGCCCCCGCTGCACGCGGGCTGGTCGGTGCGCCGCAAGAGCCGGCACTTCCAGAGCTACGAGGAGGTATCCAAGCGCTTTGGCAAGCTGCTGGGCGTGGATCCCTGGCTGATCAACCCCATGTTTGGCCAGTGCGGCCGGGTGGACCTGAGCCAGGATACCGGGCTGGACTGCCTGCGCAGCAATGTGGATGGGTTGCTCACGAAGATCCGGCGCAAATACAAGGAATACGGCATTCCCGAGAAGCCTTTCGTCGTGGTCAAGGCCGACGACAGCTCCGGGGGCATGGGCATCATCACCGTGCGCGACGTCAAGGCACTGGACGCACTGAAGCTCAAGCACCAGGACGATGCGCCCCGTGTGAGCGAGGTCATCATCCAGGAAGGCGTGCTCACCTACGAACGCATGCACGACGCCGTGGCCGAGCCCGTTGTGTACATGATGGACCGTTACGTGGTGGGCGGGTTCTACCGCATTCACGCCGAGCGCGGAGCGGACGAGAATCTCAACGCGCCGGGGTCCAGCTTCGTGCCCCTGGCCTTCGAGCAGAGCACGCATCTGCCGCAGCCCGGCGTGAAGCCCGGCGCCAGCGCGCCCAACCGTTTCTACATGTACGGTGTGATCGGCCGGCTGGCCATGCTGGCAGCCAGCTACGAACTGGAAGCCACCGACCCCAACGCCGAGGCGTACGCGTAAATGCGGCCTGAAAAAGTGCTGCGCGTCAACCCCAGTTGCCGCACTGCAACATTCCCGGGATTTCCGCCTTTTTGCACCCCTGGGCCCTTGCGTGGCGCGGCTCCCAGCGCAAAATAGCGCACCTTATCGGAACGGAACCCCGAAATCCGCAGGTCGGGGCCAGCTTGTGGCAAGTTCAAAATCGTCTCTCACGGCGCTCACTCTGGGCGCCATCGGTGTCGTTTACGGCGACATCGGCACCAGCGTTCTCTATGCCGTCAAGGAAGTCTTCGGCTCCGGACACGTGGCGTTCACGCCGGACAACGTGTACGGCATCCTGTCCATCCTGTTCTGGACGCTGACCTTCATCGTCTCCCTCAAGTACGTGGCCCTGGTGCTGCGGGCCGACAACAACGGCGAAGGCGGACTCATCGCCATGCTCGCGCTGGCGTCCCAGTCCGTCATCGCCCGCCCCCAGCTTCGGCGGGTCTTGCTGATCGTGGGTGTCTTTGGCACCTGCCTGTTCTATGGCGATGGCGTCATCACGCCGGCCATCACCGTGTTGGGCGCCATGGAAGGCCTGGAAGTGATCTCGCCCACCTTCCACAGGTACGTGGTGCCGCTGACGCTGCTGATCCTGCTGTGCCTGTTCTGGGTGCAGCGCCGCGGCACCGCCAGCATCGGCAGGTTCTTCGGCCCCATCACACTCATCTGGTTTGGCGCCATTGCCGTGCTCGGCGTGAGCCACATCGTCAGCAACCCGGTCATCCTGTGGGCCCTGAGCCCGTTCTACGCCATCAAGTTCATCCTGGGCAACCCGGGCACGGCCTTCGTGCTGCTGGGCGCCGTGGTGCTGTGCGTGACAGGTGCAGAGGCGCTGTACGCCGACCTGGGGCACTTCGGCAAGAAGCCCATTCGCCTGGCGTGGTTTGGCGTGGTCATGCCCGCCCTCACGCTCAACTACTTCGGTCAAGGCGCGCTGCTGCTGAAGAATCCGGCCGCCGTGAAGAACCCGTTCTACATGATGGCCCCGGAATGGGCGCTGATTCCGATGGTGGTGCTGGCCACGGCTGCAGCCGTGATTGCATCGCAGGCGCTCATCACGGGCGCCTTCAGCGTTACCCGGCAGGTCATTCAACTGGGCTACCTGCCCCGTCTGTACGTGGCGCACACCAGCGTGCGCGACACCGGGCAGATCTACCTGCCGTTCGTGAACTGGGGCCTGTTCGTGGCCATCGTGCTGGCAGTGGTGATGTTCCGCTCTTCCGGCAATCTGGCCGCCGCCTACGGCATCGCCGTGACCATGGACATGCTCATCACCACGATGCTGACCTTCTTCGTCATCCGCTACGCCTGGAAGTACCCGCTTTGGCTATGCCTGGCATCCACGGGCCTGTTCTTCGTGGTGGATTCCGCGTTCTTTGCCTCGAACCTGCTCAAGCTGTTTGAAGGCGGCTGGTTCCCGCTGGTCATCGGCGGCGCGGTCTTCATCCTGATGACCACCTGGAAGGACGGACGACGCCTGCTCAATGAGAAGCTGCGCGCCGACGCCATCGACCTCAACAGCTTCCTGGAGGCCGTGTTCGTCAGCCCGCCGGCGCGCGTGGCCGGCAGCGCCGTGTTCCTCACCGCCGAGCCAGGCACCGTGCCCGCCGCGCTGCTGCACAACCTCAAGCACAACAAGGTGTTGCACGAAATCAACCTGTTCGTCACCGTGCGCAACCACGAGGTGCCGTGGATCGGCCTGGACAAGCGGCTCGAATTCGAGTCGCTGGGGCACGACTGCTGGCAGGTCATCATCCACTACGGGTTCAAGAACAACCCGGACGTACCCAAGGCACTGCAACAGCTCAAGGGCCGCGGCTGCGAACTGGAACCGATGACCACCAGCTATTTCCTGTCGCGCGACATCGTCATTCCCACCATCGGCGGCGGCATGGCGCAGTGGCGCGAGAAACTGTTCTCGCAGATGCACCACAACGCCAGCGCGGCGGCCGAGTTCCTGCAACTGCCCAACAACGCCGTGGTGGAGCTGGGCAGCAAGATCGAAATCTGAGCCCACGGCAGGGTCTGCTCACCCGGCACCATCATGGCCACGCACGCCCTGCCCCACCTCGAAACACCACGCTGCGTGCTCACCCTGCTGCGGCCCGAGACGGCACCGCTGCTGTGCGCCTACAAGGAACGCAACCTGGCCCATCTGGCGCCGTGGGAGCCGGCACACAACCCGGAGTTCACCCTTGCCCAAGCCTGCGAACAGGCCGCGCAGCGCGCCTGGCAGGGCTTCGAGGATGGCACGGCCGTGCAGTTCCTCGCGTTGGACCGCGCCAGCGGTGAGATGCTGGCCGGCTGCAACTTCACCAACATCGTGCGAGGTCCGCTGCAGGCTTGTTACCTGGGTTATTCCGTGGACCAGGCGTTTGAGGGCCAGGGCCTGATGCGTGAGGTGGTGACCGCCGGTATCCGTCATATGTTCCACACCGTGGGGCTGCACCGCATCATGGCCAATCACATGGTCGCCAACGTACGCAGCGCCAGACTGCTGCACGCCCTGGGCTTCGAGCGCGAAGGCTACGCCCGCGCCTACCTGCGCATCGCCGGGCGCTGGGAAGACATGGTGCTCAACGCCCTCATCAACCCGCACGGCGGCTAGGCGTCATCGGCTCCCGGGGGTAGCGTCTGCCCTCAGGTTGGTAGTTCGCGCCCATCGTCAAGGTCTGGTTCCATCGGGTGGCTCCCAGAAGGTGGATGTCCACGTTTTGGCGCCATCCAGCATGCGCATACGAACACCCCCAATGTCCTCTGGATCGAAGTTCCTCACATTGACACCCATCCGGGCGTCGGGCTCGGGTTCAATTGGCTCCCAGTGGGTAGTGCATCCGCAAGTCCGGCAACGAACCACACGAAGCGTCCTGTCCCCATGGGTGTAAACATCGGTGTGCCCGGGATGGCCGTCGATCATGACGCGACCGACCTCGTAATACGCCCACAGCGCACCCAGGCGCCGACACATCGAGCAATTGCAGTTGGTGATTTCTCGCGGCCGCTCAGGGATCTTGATTCGAACGGCTCCGCAGTGACATTGACCCAACAGCATCGTGCAATCTCGCGTCTCGTGAGGGATGTATGCGCATTCTCGCCCAACCGCGCCAACCCTTGACTTCGGTCACCGCCGACCCTGACCTGCCGCCTGCCTCGCGTTGGCACGTCCACGCAGCCGCGCTGAGTTTGTGCCACAGTACGGGCCCTGGGCCGACACGATGCGGCCTGACATCGCGAAACAGCACCCAACACCATGAACATCCTTTTCGTTGCCGACCCGATCGAATCCTTCAAGATCCACAAGGACACCAGCTTTGCCATGATGCGCGAGGCGCAGCGGCGCGCTCACCGCATCAGCGTGTGCGAGCCACAGCACATCCGCTGGAGCAGCGGCAGCACCGTGCAGGCCGAGGTGCGGCACATCACCCTCACCGGCGACGCGGCCGAGTGGTTCCGCTCCGAGGGCCATGCCTGCCTGTCGCTCAAGAGTTTCGACGCGGTGGTGATGCGCAAGGACCCCCCGTTTGACAGCGAATTTTTCTACGCCACGCACCTGCTGGAGCAGGCCGAACGTGAAGGCGCCCGGGTGTTCAACAAGCCCCGCTCCCTGCGCGACCACCCGGAAAAGCTGGCCATCATGGAGGCCGCGCAGTTCATCAGCCCCACCCTGGTCACGCGCGACGCGCAGCAGATCCGGCGCTTTCACGCCGAGCACCAGGACATCATCCTCAAGCCGCTGGACGGCATGGGCGGCGCGGGCATCTTTCGCGTCAAGGCCGACGGCCTGAACCTGGGCGCCATCATCGAAACCCTGAACCGCGACGGCGCGCAAACAGTGATGGTGCAGAAGTTCCTGCCCGCCATCGCGCAGGGCGACAAGCGCGTGCTGGTGATTGGCGGCAAGCCCGTGCCCTACTGCCTGGCGCGCATTCCGCAAGGGGGCGAGGTGCGTGGCAACCTGGCAGCGGGGGGCAAGGGCGTGGCCCAGGCCCTGAGCGCACGCGACCTGGAGATTGCCAGCACCCTGGGGCCGATGTTGGCCGCGCGCGGCTTGCTGCTCGTGGGGCTGGACGTGATCGGCGACTGCCTGACCGAGATCAACGTCACCAGCCCGACCTGCTTCCAGGAGATCACCGACCAGACCGGCTGCGACGTGGCCGCGCTGTTTGTGGATGCGCTGGATCAGGCGTTAAGCGCCGCGCAATAGTTGGGGCAGATGATCGCCGGATATACAACCGATAATCCCCAATCCATCTGCACTTCAACCCGCTCCATGCCCTCCCTGGCCGCAAAATTCAACTCGATCCTGTGGGAACAAGACCGCGTGCGGATTGGCGACACGGAAATCGCCCTGCATGACTTCACTGCCGCAACCCCGAGCACCGATGCTTGTCTTCTGTACAAGACAAAATTCCTGATGGATCAATATGCGCGGTTCTTTTCCCAAAGAGAACCACATGCATTCCGCAACATCTTGGAAGTCGGCATCTGGGGATACGGCAGCGTAGTTCTCTGGAATGAACTGCTCCGCCCGGAAAAATATGTCGCGATCGACATCAACAAATCCACGCGCAACAGCGGGTTCGAATCGTACGTCGGCAGAAATGAAATCGCCCACAAGGTCAAGACCTTATGGGAGTTCGATCAAGGCGACAAGACAAAGCTCCAGAACCTGTGCGATGCAGAGTTCCCGAATGGCCTGGATCTGGTCATTGATGACGGCTCGCATCTGTACCGCTACACCCGTCCTTGCCTGGAAGCGCTTCTGCCCCGGCTCAACGAGGGTGGCCTGTACATCATTGAGGATTGGGCGTGGGAACACTGGAAGAGCTACGACAGCCTGCTGCACCCGTGGGCTACCGAAGAGTCGCTTACCAAACTGGTTCACGAACTGGTATGCACAGCGGGTTCTGCCAACGAGCTGATACAGGACATTTATGTCTGCAAGGGATTTGTGGCCATTCAAAGGGGTGGGCTGCGAGTGCCCTCTGTGAACGGTTTCAAGCTGGACACCTACTCCCAGCGCCGTCGCTTCAAGTTCCTGCGGTCCGCAATCTTCCCGTTTCTACCGTCGATTCTCGGGGTCAAACGACAACTGAAGAAATTGTCAAGCTGGGGTTGAGGCCCTGCCATGGGCCGCATCAGCGCCGCTGCGCGCGCCGATCCGGGATGGGCATGCCGTCCACGAATACCTTGAACTCGCCGGGCTCGAACGCGGTCCAGCATTCATTGGTGGTGAGCGGCTCGGTCACGATGATGGCCAGGCGGTCATCCGGGCCGTTGAGCTCGGCCAGGTCCACGTGCACGTCCTCGTCCTTGAGCTGGACCTCGCAAAACGGGTACTGCCGCACCAGGTAATGCAGCTTGGTGCTGCAATGCGCCCACATCGCCTGTCCGTTGCTCAGCAGGAAGTTGAACGTGCCATGCTTGGCGATCTGCGGCACCAGCTCGTGCAGCGTGAGCGTGAGCTCCTGCACGCTGGGCACGCTCGCGTGCGACTTGGCCAGTTCCTGCAGCAGCCAGCAAAACGCCAGTTCGCTGTCGGTATTGCCCACGGGATGGAAGCTGCCGTGCAGCGTGGGGCCAAAGTCCTTCAGATCGCCGTTGTGCGCAAACACCCAGTAGCGGCCCCACAGCTCACGCACGAAGGGGTGGCTGTTTTCCAGCGTGATTTCGCCCACCGTGGCCTTGCGCACGTGGGCCACGATGTTGTGGCTCTTGATCGGGTAGGAGCACAGCATCTTGGCGATGGGCGATGTGGCGGCGCTTTCGCTGTCCACGAAGCAGCGCACGCCCTTGCCGGGCTGCCCACCATCGGCCCCGAAGAAGGCGATACCCCAGCCGTCGGCATGGTGGTCGGTACAGCCCCCGCGTTGCGTGAAACCGGTGAAACTCAGCGTCAGACTCGCCGGCAGGCGGCTGTTCATTGCAAGAAGTTGGCACATGCTTCTAGTTTAAGTCAAGCCCGACGTGACCCGCGCAGCCACCACGCGGCCACGCCGGCCAGGGCGCATACGGCGGCAAGCATCACAAACGACTCATTGAAGGCCGCCAGCCGCTGCGTGCTGCTGACCGTGTGATGCAAGGAGTCGCCGTGCGCGGCAATGCGCCAGTCCAGCACAATGCCGCACAGGCTCACACCCATGGCGCCGCCCAGCACGCGCATGAAGTTGGCCAGGCTCGCGCCCTGCGAGATCAGTTCAGGCTTCACGCCGCGCATGGTGTTCAGGTGCATGGGCGGCAGGATGAAGCCCAGGCCGATGCGCCCCAGCAGCACCCAGGTCGTCAGCAGGCCCCAGAAGCTGCCCAGACCCACCGTGAGAATCAGCGCCAGCGAAGCCGCCAGCAGACCAAAACCCAGGCTGGCCAGGGGCAGGTGTGGCGCGCGATCCAGCAGCCGCCCCACCCAGGCCATGGTGAGGGCCAGCGCCAGGCCCGCAGGCAGCAGGATCCAGCCGGCTTGCGCGGCCGACATGCCCAACCCCATTTGGATGTACACCGGCAGCAGGTAGGTGGAGCCGAACAGGGCCGTGCCGTACAGAAAGGCCACGCCACAGCCGATGGCGAAGCGGTGATTGCGGAACATCTCCAGACGCACCAGCGGCTCCACGGTGGACGTGCTGGATCGTCCCAGATGCCGCTGCCAGCGCCAGAACGCCCACAGCGCCAGCGCCGCCAGCGCCAGCAGAGCGGCCGTGCTTTGCGCCGTGCCGCTGCGCGCGTGCACGAGCGCATTGAGAAAACAGACCGTGCCTACGCTGGCCAGTGCCAGACCGCGCCAGTCGAGCTGCGCTTGCGCATCGTCGCCCGCCGTTTTGGCTGGTACAAAGCGCTGCGCCATCCACAACGCCACCACGCAGAAGGGGATCACGAGGAAGAATATGGAACGCCAGCCCCAGGCATGCACGAGCACGCCGCCCACCGTGGGGCCCAAGGCCGCGGCGAGCACCACGCCCATGCCGAACAGACCGGTGGCCCGGCCCTGCTCGTTCTGCGAGAACGCGCGCAGGATGACGATGGCCGGGATGGGCTGCATCACGCCGGCCGCCAGCCCCTGCGCCACGCGCGCCACGAACACCAGATTGAAGTCCGCGGCCAGCCCCCCACCCAGACCGCCCAGCAGCAGCAGCCACAGGGTCAGGGTATAGGTGCGACGGTAGCCAAAGCGCCCCAACAACCAGGGCGTGCCCAACATGGACAGCGTCATGGCCAGCATGAAGCCCGAGCCCACCCATTGAGCGCGTTCCTGGCCGAGGGCAAACTCGCGGCTCATGTCCGGAATGCCCACGTTGACGATCGTGGACGACATGACCGAAGCCATGGCGCCGATCATCACCGCCGCCAGCAGCAGCCAGCGGTAGCGCGCGCCGTGACGCGCCTGCAGCGCGGCCAGATTCGAGGTGTTGGAGTGCATTGAATGGGCTTCCCGGGCAAATTGGGGCGGGGTTTTCCTTGAGTGGCAGGGTTGTCATTTTCCAGCATGATCAGAACCATACCCAACAAATTGAATGCACCGTGCATACCCAACTCAGTGAACATGCGCACCATGGCGCCCGGCGCAACAAGGTGGTATCGGCCGCCGAGGCCGTGCGGCTGGTGCACGACGGCGACACCGTGGCCACGGGCGGCTTCGTGGGTATCGGCTTCGCGGAAGAAATCGCCATCGCGCTGGAACAGCGCTTTCTGGAGACCCAGCAAAGCAGCGGCGTGGGCACTCCGGGTCAGCTCACGCTGGTGTACGCCGCGGGCCAGGGCGACGGCAAGAAGCGCGGGCTGAACCACCTGGGCCACGCCGGCATGGTCAAGCGCGTGGTGGGTGGCCACTGGGGGCTGGTGCCCGAGCTGCAGAAGCTGGCCGTCAACAACCAGATCGAAGCCTACAACCTGCCCCAGGGCGTGATCTCGCACCTGTTTCGCGATATCGCCGCAGGCAAGCCCGGCACGCTCACGCGCGTGGGGCTGGACACCTTCGTGGACCCGCGCTTCGGCGGCGGCAAGATCAACGCGCGCACCACCGAAGAGCTGGTGCAGCTCATGCCCATCAACGGGCAGGACTATCTGTTCTACAAGGCGTTTCCGATCTCGGTGGGCATCATCCGCGCCACCACCGCCGACCCGGACGGCAACCTCACCATGGAGCGCGAAGCCCTCACGCTGGAGGTGCTGGCCATCGCCATGGCGGCGCGCAATTCCGGCGGCATCGTCATCGCCCAGGTGGAACGCATCGCCGAGCGCGGCACGCTGCACCCGCGCCAGGTCAAGGTGCCAGGCGTGCTGGTGGACGCCGTGGTGGTCACCACCGACGCGGCACACCACATGCAGACCTTCTCCGAGCCCTACAACCCCGCCTACTCGGGCGAGATTCGCGTGCCCATGGAGAGCCTGCCGGTCATGCCACTGTGCGAGCGCAAGATCATCGCCCGCCGCGCCGCGCTGGAACTGCGTCCCAACAGCGTGGTGAACCTGGGCATCGGCATGCCCGAGGGCGTGGCTGGCGTGGCCGCGGAAGAGAAGATCATCGACCTGCTCACCCTCACGGCCGAGCCCGGCGTGGTCGGCGGCATCCCGGCCAGCGGCATGAGCTTTGGCGCCGCGGTGAACACCCAGGCCATCATCGACCAGCCCAGCCAGTTCGACTTCTACGACGGCGGCGGACTGGACATCGCAGTGCTGGGCCTGGCGCAGGCCGACGCCCAGGGCAACCTGAACGTGAGCAAGTTCGGCACACGCCTGGCCGGCGCGGGCGGCTTCATCAACATCAGTCAGAACGCCAAAACCGTGCTGTTCGTGGGCACGTTCACGGCCGGTCAACTGGAGCTGCAGGTTGCAGACGGCAAGCTGGTGGTGGCGCACGAGGGCCACACGCGCAAGTTCGTGCAGGCCGTGGAGCACCGCACCTTCAGCGGCCACGAGTCGCGCCGGCGCGGCCAGCGCGTGCTCTACATCACCGAGCGCTGCGTGTTCCAGTTGACCGACGTGGGGCCGGAACTGATCGAGATCGCCCCCGGCATCGACCTGGAGCGCGACGTGCTGGCGCACATGGACTTTCGCCCCACCATCAGCCCGCACCTCAAGATCATGGATGCGGCGCTGTTCCGCGACGAACCCATGGCCCTGCGCGAGCGGCTGCTGGCCACGCCGCTGGCGCAACGCTTCGAGCTGGACCGCGAGCACCGCCTGCTGTTCATCAACTTCGAAGGCCTGAGCATCGACGCCCCGGGCGACATCGCCCAGATCGAGACCCACCTCACGCAGTTGCTCGCGCCCCTGGGCGAACGCGTGGCCGTGGTGGTGAACTACGACAACTGCAGCGTCCTGCCGACCTTGATCGACGAATACGCCGCCATGGTGAGCCGCCTGACGGCCGCCCACTACAGCCGCGTCACGCGCTACGGCACGGGCGGGTTCCTGAAGGCACGGCTGGAGGCCGGGCGCGGGCAGAGCCGCTGAACACCGTCAACGGGCGCGCAGCAGCTCGATCAATGACGTCACGTTGACCGAGCGTGCGCCCTTGCGCGACACCACCATCGTCTGCGTGCGCCGCACCGCCGCGGGCAACTCGTGCACGCTCAACCGCGCCCGGTCCGGAAAGGCGTCCAGCATCGCGCGCGGCAGCATGGCCACGCCCATGCCCGCCACGGCGCAACCCAGGATCGCGTGGTAGGACGACAGCTCCACGATGCGCTCGGGTTGCGCGCCGGCGTTGGCGAACCACTGCTCCAGGCGCTGCCGGTAGGTGCAGCCGCTGCCAAAGGCCAGCATGCCCGGGCGCACCAGGTCCTTGGGGGCGCGAATCCTCGGGTGTCCGGCCTCCGCCACCAACACCAGCTCTTCCGTGAAGACCTTGACCGCGTCCAGGCGCTCGTCCTGGGGCGGGTCGGCCACGAACGCCGCGTCCAGCTCGCCGCCCAGCACCTGCGTGACCAGTTGCCGCGTGGGGCCGGTGCACAGCTCCAGTGCCACCGCGCGGTAGCGCTGGTGGAATTCAGCCAGCGGCTGCGGCAAGCGCACGGCCGCCGTGCTCTCCATGGTGCCCAGGCGCAAACGCCCGCGCGGCGTGGGGTCCTGCAACGCAGCGTGCGCCTCCTGCGTCAACGCCAGAATGCGCTCGGCGTAGCCCTGCAGCACCTGGCCCGCCGGGGTGATGGACATGCCCTTGCTCTCGCGCAGGAACAACTGCGCGCCCAGACTGTCCTCCAGCTGGCGCAGCCGGGTGGTGACGTTGGACGGCACGCGATGCAGCCGCTGCGCAGCCCGGGTGATGCCCCCGGTCTGTGCCACGGCGCAAAACACCTGCAGGTCGGAAATATCCATCATTCTCCATTACAGAATGCTTGTTTCACATAAATTCATTTTACGAGAAGATAGAAGCCGCCTACAGTGCACGCATGACCGCCGCACGCTCGCCCACCGACACCGCCCACCCGCCGCTGCGCGGCTACCTGTACGCGGCGCTGATCGTGGCCATCTGGAGCGGCTTCATCCTGGTGTCGCGCGCGGGCGGCGTCAGCCCCCTGACCTCGTGGGACGTGATCGCCATCCGCTACGCCACGGCCGCCGCCGTGCTGCTGCCGTTCTGGTGGTTTCGCCGCCGTGTGGCCCTGCGCAACCGCCGTCTGCTGGCGCTGGCGGGCCTGGGCGGGCTCGGCTATGGCGTGCTGGCGTTCGCCAGCTTCAAGCTCGCGCCGGCTGCGCATGCGGCCGTGCTTCTGCCCGGGCTGCAACCCTTTGCCGTCACGCTGGCCGCGTGGTGGCTGCTGGCACAGGCGCCGGACCGCTCACGCCGCATCGCGCTGCTGGTCATCGCCGCCGGCGTGGCGTGCCTGGGGGTGGACGTGTTGCGGGGTCATGCCGCCGCGCTGCGGGGCGACCTGCTGATGCTGGGCGCATCGGCCTGTTGGGCCTGCTACTCCGTGCTGCTGCGGCGTTGGCAGGTGACGCCCTGGGATGCCACGCTGGGTGTCACCCTGCTCACCGCGCTGCTCTACCTGCCCGTGTACCTGCTGGCGCTGCCGCACCAGATCGCCCTGGCCTCCTGGTCGGATATCGCCGCGCAGGCGGTCTATCAGGGCATCGTGGCGACCATCGTGCAGATGCTGCTGTACGTGCGCACCGTGGCGCTCATCGGCCCCACGCGCCTGGGCCTGTGGATGGCGCTGGTACCGGCCTTGGCGGGTGTGGCCGCCGTGCCGCTGCTGGGCGAGCCGCTGTCCGCCTGGGTGCTCACCGGCCTCGTGCTCGTGAGCCTGGGCGCGTGGCTGGGCAACCGCCGACCGATCATTCAACCCAGGAAGGAAGAACCATGCCCTACGTGAACATCCAGATCACCCGCGAGGGCGCCACGGCGCAGCAGAAGGCGGCGCTCATCGAGGGCACGACCCGTCTGCTGGCGGACATTCTGGGCAAGAATCCGCAGACCACCGTGGTCGTGATCGACGAGATCGACACCGACAACTGGGGCATTGGCGGAGAACCCGTCACCGACCGCCGCCGTCGCGGCCAATGAACAAGGAGCCTCGCATGACACCCCAAACGCCCCAGGCGCCGCGCCCGACCCAACCCATCAAGCTCTACCGCGCCGCGGTGTCCGGACACAGCCACCGGGTGGAGCTGTTCCTGTCGCTGCTGGGCCTGCCCTTTGAGCTGATCGACGTGGACCTGCGGGCCGGGGCACAGAAGCAGCCGGAGTTCCTGCACATGAATCCCTTCGGCTAAGTGCCGGTGATCCAGGACGGCGAGGTCACGCTCGCAGACTCGAACGCCATCCTGGTGTACCTGGCGCACAAGTACGCCGATGACGCATGGCTGCCCCGCGACGCGCTGGGCGCCGCACGGGTGCAGGTGTGGCTCTCCGTGGCCGCCGGCCTGCTGGCCTTTGGACCGGCCGCCGCGCGGGCCATCGTGCTCTTCGGGCGACCGTTCAACGCCGACGAGGTCAAGACCCGCGCGCAGGGCCTGTTTGACGTGATGGAGCAGGTGCTGCAAACCCAGCCGTTCCTGGTGGGCGACCGGCCCACGCTGGCGGACATCGCCAACTACAGCTACAGCGCTCGTGCACCCGAAGGTGGCCTTTCGCTGCAACCCTATCCGCAACTGCGCGCCTGGCTGGCCTGCGTGGAAGCCCTGCCCGGCTTTGTGCCGATGATGCAGGCCCGCGTGGCCCCCGCCACAACCCCATGAACGCGGGCCGGCTTCAGCGCGCCGGCTTGACCAGGCCAATCTCGCTCGCGGTGACGGCGCCGATCACCGTGTCCAGCACACTGTCGGGCATGCGCGCCTCGGTGGCCGAGAGGGGCACGCGCCCGGCCATGATCTCGGCCTGGGTCTGCGGCCACAGGGGCTGGCGCTGCGGCTCAGCATAGCCCTCGGGATGACGTGGCAAGTTGCTGGCCAGCTCGTACTTGTCGGTGGCGCCCAGGGTGTGCAGCAGTTCATGCGCGATGACGATGTTGTTCTGCGCCGCCTGGGCACGCGACGCGAAGGCATGCACCACGCCGATCATTCCCTTCTCCAGCCCCAGCGAATGCGGCACGGACATGCTTTTGGCCGGATCGTGGAAGATCACGAACAGCTTGACCTGCGGCCGGGGCTGGTGGCCCTGACCGTGCCGCCACGCCCAGTAGCGCAGCCGCAGACTCCACGCCGCAATCTCCAGTGCGTGGCCGCCGCGCGGCGGCTCCGGCGGCATGGCCTCCACACGCGGCGCCAGCGAAACGCTCAGGGGTTGCGATTTGTCCAGCCCCAGGCGCTGCGCCTGCCCCTCGAACCAACGCTGGATATCGTCATACGATTCACCCGACAGCGTGGCGATGTAGTCGCGCGCCACGGGCGAATCGTCCGCCGCAATGGGGTACACCGCCACCCGCAGCGACCCGCGCCAGCCCGTGGCCCGCGTCCTGTCGCTCCAGGCGCCCAGCGCCACCGCCAGCAGCACCAACAACAACGCGCCGATGCGCAGGGTTTTGAACATGGCGGTCGCCCTTCACTCAAGGTGTCGCGGTCGGCGGGGCTGAACGCTTCTTTGGGCCGATCTGCTGGGAGCGGAGCTTTTGCTCAACCGCGCGGACCTCCGAAATGAGTTCATGTCCCTTGTAGAACAACGGCGAGAGAGGGTGTCGATCATTGCCGAGGTCGTCTTCCTTGGCTTCGGCTGTGAGTGACCCATTTCCGGTGAGCCAATAGAAGCGGGTATATGAAGGCTTGGGCAAAGGGTAGCTCGTCGTTGGCTGCGCCAGTCTGGAAGATTGCTGAGCAGCACCAAGAAATGACTGGGCCGCACGCTGAGGACCCGCGTGGGGGCCAAGCCCGATGATGCCGCCGCCATTGCTGAAATAGAGACTGACCGTACCGTCGGCCAAAGCCACCAGGGAAACGACGGCCTCCGGATAGCCTGTTTCCATTACGACGCCCCACACTTCAGCGGCGTCCTTCACCTTGACACCTATGCTATCCGGCTTGGTGCCGAACACCATGTCGCGGAGTCCGGAATATGCCTGCGCCAGTTGGTAGTCCGCAGCATTGGCATTGGGTGAAAAGAGCCCCGCGACAAACGACAAAAGGCTGGCTGCAAGGGATATGCGTTTCATGGTGGTGATACCGAACGAAATGAGAGGCCTGGCCCGGCTGGCTGGCTGGCTGGCTGGCTGGCTGGCTGGAGCGTATCCCCTCGCCCAAAGCTCAGCCACGGATTTCCCTGGCCGTGATCTGGTACTTGAAGTTGTCCGGCGCGTACGAATCCACGCGGCCGGCGGCGGTTTCGGCCACGGGGTACATGAAGAAGCCGAGCTTGCCACCCTGGCTGTAGGGCAGGGCCACGTCGTGCGCGGTGTTGTAGGCCATCCAGTTGCCTTCCCAGCCGCCAAACAGCGCCCTGTTCACCGGCGCCACCAGGGCGTGCTGCGCGGACTTGATCCACTCCGGGGTTTCCTGGCGCATGACCTTGGTCACGTCGGCCGGATCCATGGCCACCCAGCCGTGGCCACGCAGAAAGACTTCGGCGCGGCAGTGCTGCGCGCCCTTGAGGCTGGCCGGGTTGCCGCCCAGTTCGCGGTAGCCAAAGGCCGAGGGCGCCAGACGCAGGCCGTACACGTCGCGCGCGGGCAGGCCGGCGGCGCGGCACAGGCCGACAAACAGCGCATTCAGGTCGGCGCACTTGCCCCAGAGGTTGCCGGTTTCCAGCATGGCCTTGATGTCGCCTTCGCCGCAGCCGCGCACCTTGGGTTCGCGAAAGGTATTGGTCACGACCCAGTCGTAGAGCTTTTGCGCCTTTTCCACATCGGTGCGGGCGCCGCGGGTGGCTTCCTGCGCGGTCTTGCGCACGATGCCGTCGGTGGGCAGCCACTGGGTGGGCTGGGTCCAGTACTGCAGGGTGGCGGCGTCTTCGGTGGCGCCCTGTGGCCGGCTCCAGTCCACTGCGCGGTTTTGCGTCTGGATGCGGCTGGTCAGCTCCACAAAGGGCTTGTCCTGGGTGGCGGCAAAGCTCACGTGGAGCATGCGCGCGCCGTAGCGTTCGTCGGCCGTGAGCTTGCCCTGGCCGTTGCTGGTAAAGCTGCTTTCCAGGGACTTCTGCCAGTCGGTGTTGACGCTGGGGATGGGCAGCCACACCTGGGTGGCACCCTGGGGTTGGGCAATGTCCACGCGGGTGGTGACCTCAAAGGTGCGCCACGATCCGGGCCGGGGGTTGAACTGTCGCGCGGCCGGGCTGGCGGCTTGCGCGAGCACGATGGCGGGGGTGGCGGCTAAGAAGGTGGAGGAGGCGGCAGCGGCCGTGGTGGCCAGCCATTGGCGGCGCGTGAAGGCGTGAACGGGGGTCATGAAGAGAACTCCGGATGGTTGGAACGGACAGCCGCTTTGGGCAGATGAAGATGCCCCGCTTGGCCACACCGGGCACGCAAGCGGTACGGCCCGGAGCAGCGATTATCTGCGGGTGTTCAGCGCGCGGCGGCGGCCACGGTGGCGGGTTCGGGCGCCAGCAGGGGTTCGACCAGTTGGGCGGCGCGCGGGCTCGTCCAGTCCAGTTCGCCGCGCACAAGGCCACGCACGCGGCCGTCGGCGCCGACCAGCACGGTGGTGGGGAAGACGTTGGCGCCCCACTGGCGGGCGATGTGGCCGTCCGGGTCCAGCAGCACAGGCAACGGGAAGGCGGTGCGCTGCACGTAACGCTGCACCGTGGCCGCGGGTTCCTTGAAGTTGACCGCCAGCACCACCAGCCGGTGTGGCCCGTGGAACTGCGCCAGCGACTGCAGCGAGGGCATCTCGGCACGGCAGGGTTCGCACCAACTGGCCCAGAAGCTGATCAGCACCGCCTTGCCGCGCAGCTCGGCCAGGCGCCAGGGCTGGCCTTGCAGGTCGGTGCCGCGCAGCGCGGGCGCGGGTTTGCGCGTCGGCCAGGGCAGCACCTCGAAACCCTGCGCTGCGGCCCACGGGCAGGCCAGCAGCACAAGCAGCAGGGTCACCAGACGCAGGGTTTGAAACATCGGACGAGCATAGCAAAGGCGGCAAATCCGCAAGACTTGTCAAGACCATTCGTGCTAACTTTCGATGCATCGTTCGCACCCAAACCAGGAGCGCCGCCATGCAAAGAATCGACCTGAAGAAGGATCTGAAACACCTGTACCAGCCGTCCGCCAAGGCCGTGGTGGAAGTGCAGGTGCCCGCCTTCAATTACCTGATGGTGGATGGCGAGGGCGACCCGAATACGGCTCAGGCGTACGCACAGGCTGTGGAAGCGCTGTTTGCCGTGTCCTACACCGCCAAGTTCATGGCCAAGAAGGGGCCGCTGGCGACGGACTACGCCGTGATGCCGCTGGAGGGCCTGTGGTGGGCCGATGACATGACCACCTTCGGCACAGCCGACAAGTCCAACTGGAAGTGGACGTCGATGATCATGCAGCCCCCCGTGGTGAGCGCCGCGCTGGTGGAAGCTGCCATGGCCGAGGTGCGCAGGAAGAAGTCGCTGCCGGGCGTGGAGCGCATGCGCTTCGAGTCGTTCACCGAGGGGCGTTGCGCGCAAGTGCTGCACCTCGGCCCCTTCAGCGAAGAAGGCCCCACCATCGAGCGGCTGCACCACTTCATCGACGCCATCGCGCAGCGCAGCGGCAAGCACCACGAGATCTACCTGAGCGACATCCGGCGCGCCGACCCGGCCAAATGGAAGACCATCATCCGCCAACCCATGCGCTGACGGTCGCGGAGTTCAACCGCGGTAGCGCCGCGCGATCCAGTGGTCCAGCGAGAGCCGGCCCGGCCCGGTGGCCATGAGGTACAGCAGCACAGCCGCCCAGGTGCCGTGCGTGGGGTAGGCACCGGGGTAGACGAACACCTGGATCACGGTGGTCATGCCCAGCAGGGCCAGCGCGGAAAAGCGCGACGCCAGCCCCAGCAGCAGCAGCACGGGGAACAGGTGCTCGCCCAGCGCGGCCATGGGCGCCGCGATGTCCGGCGACAGCAGCGGCACGCGGTACTCGTCCTTGAACAGGGCGATCGCGGAATCCGACAGGCGGGGCAGGCCCAGTTGCAGCTTGCCGTCCAGCAGGTCGATGGCAAAGCCCTCGACCTTGGTCTGCCCGGACTTCCAGAACACGGCGGAAATGGAGAAACGGGCCAGAAAGGCGATGAAATCGTGGGGGATGCGCGCCATCACGCCGATGACCATTTGCACCAGGCGGGTCAGTGAGGACATGTGGGTGGCGAGGGGTACATTCATGCGGGAACTCCTTGGGGGTGTAGTGCCGTCAGCGCGCCCAGTTGCAGCAGCAGCGCCAGCGTGGGGGATACATCAAAGGTGGCGCATTCATCCATCGAGCGCTGCGCAGCCGCGCCCAACGGGAGGCCGTCAGCCAACGCGTGGATGAAAGTGGCCGCACCCGGCGGCAGCAGGACGACGTGGGTGTCCAGAGCGCTGCGCAGCACCAGTGCGTCTTCGGGTTCGGTGGGATCTACCGCGGCCACGTCCTGCTCGCCCTGGTGCGCTGCCCAGAGCGACACGATGGCGTGGGCGCTTCGCAACACGGCCAGCGAAGGGTGCAAGTGGCCACGCAGTTGGGGCACCTGCTCGGGTTGACTCATGGCCCGTGCCAGCGCCTCGGGCGCGATGGGATCGGCGTCCGCGGCGTGGTAGGCACGCACGCGGGCCATCTCCAGTCGCGCCACGTCGGCCAGGTAGGGCAGGGACTGCGCTGGCGCAAAACCGGCCACAAACTCGGGAAAGCGCTCGCCGTAGTGCGCCAGGATGGGCGAAGGCGGCGGCGACTCGCGCACGAACACACCGGCCATGGCGCGGAAGAACTCCTCGCCCACCAGTGCCTCCACGACCGGAAATGTATCGGCCAGTGCGGTGACGAGCGAACTGACCACGTTGTTGCGGTACACGGCAAAGCGCTTCACGGGGTCGGAGCCGTTCCAGGTTGTGAGGCCCGCCGGGCACGGCAGTTCGGGGTTGAGCAGCGCGGCGGCGAAGTCACGCTGATGTGGCACCACCGTGTTCATGTTGCCCCCACGCTCGCCCACGGTGTGTGGCTCGCTGCCCCCCGAGGGGGTCTTCGCGCCCTGGGACGGCCCGGCGGCGCTCATGCGCGCAGCCTCAGGGCGTCGGGGCCGTATTGGTCCAGCAGGGCCTGGGCCTGGTGCGCCTCCTGCAGCAGCACGGGCAGGCTCGGGATATCGTTGTCGCGCTCCAGCAGCGTAGGCGCCGCGCCGACATGGCCCAGGGCGTAGGCGTAAAGTTGCCAGACCTGTTCGTGCACGGCGGCACCGTGGCTGTCGATGAGCAGGGGGGCGCCGTCGGCGTCCGCGTCCACGGCGAAGCCCGCAAGGTGGATTTCACCCACTTCGGCCAGCGGCAGCCCGTCGATCAGCTGATAGGGGTCACGATGGTGGTTGGTGCAGGACACGTGGGCGTTGTTCACGTCCAGCAGCAACCCGCAGCCGGTGCGCCGGATGACGGCACTCAAGAACTCGGCCTCGCTCAAAGTGGAGGCCGCGAACTCGACATAGGTAGACGGGTTCTCGATCAGGATGCGCCGTTTCAGGCGCGACTGCAGTTGGTCCACGTGCGCGCACACGCGCGCCAGGGTCTGCTCGTTGTAGGGCACGGGCAGCAGATCGTTGAAGAAGGCACCGCCGTGGCTGGACCAGGCCAGGTGCTCGGAAAAGGATTGGGGCTGGTAGCGCTCGATCAGCGTCGCCAGGCGTTCGATGTGGTCCGCGTCCAGACCCGCCTCGGAGCCGATGGACAGGCCCACGCCATGCAGCGACAGGGCGTAGTGCTCGCGGATGCGACCCAGGTAATGGTGGAAGGGTCCACCGGCCACCATGTAGTTTTCGGCATGGACTTCAAAGAAACCCACGTCCGGCCGCGTATCCAGGATCTCCTGGAAGTGTTGCGGCTTCAGGCCCAAGCCTGCCCGCGCGGGCAGACTGGGCGTGACAGCAAATCGCTGAGTCGACATGGCGGAGGTGGCACGTCGGGAAGGATCAGCCCTTCTTGGGGGTAAACGCGGCGAGCTGCCCCTTGCCCGTGGGCGAAGTGGTCGACGCGGTCTTTTCGCAGGTTCCCTTGGGCACGAGGCTCCAGGCATTGGCCTGGTGGTCCACCTTGGAGGTGCCCGCGCAGGTGGTGCCGGGGCCAGCGGCGCAGTCGTTCTTGCCCTTGAGGGCGACGCCATAGCACTTTTCCTTGTCCATGCCGGACTTGTTCATGTCCTGCGCGGATGCACCAGCGCTGGCCAGGGCGATGGCGCTGCCCAAGGCAAGGGTCAGGGCTGCGGCGGAGAGGGATTTGGTCGTTGCGGTTGTGCTCATGTGAAGTCCTTGATCAAATGAAAGAGATGAAGATTTTTCGAAAATCAGAAACCTGCGGACCCGCTGCTCGATGAATCCGCACGTTTCTGCCGCTTTAGACGGCGGGCCAGGGATTTTCTTACACCCCGCGTCAAAAAAATCCAACTCGCATAACATCGCCCCGCATGAAACCCGCGCTGTGCATCGTTGTTCCGGTTCTGGATGAGGCCGCCTCGCTGGCGGCGCGGCTGGCCGCGCTGGCGCCGCTGCGCGCGCGCGGCGCGCGCCTGGTGGTGGCGGATGGCGGCAGCCAGGACGGCACGCTGGACATCGCCCGCGCCCATGCGGACCTGGCCGTGCAGGCGCCGCGCGGGCGCGGCGCGCAGATGAATGCTGGCGCCGCAGCCTGCCCGGCGCAGGTGTACCTGTTCCTGCACGCCGACACGCAACTGCCCGAGGACGCCGACCGCTTGCTGCAGGCCGCCCTGGCACAGGGCGCCACCTGGGGACGCTTTGACGTGCGCATCGACAGCCCCCTGCCGATGCTGCGCATGGTGGAAACCCTGATGAACCTGCGCTCGCGCCTCACGGGCATGGCCACGGGTGACCAGGCCATGTTCGTGCGTGGCGAGGTGTTTGCGCAGCTTGGCGGCTTTGCCGACATCGCCCTGATGGAAGACATCGACCTCTCGCGCCGCCTCAAAGCCCTGGCCCCACCGGCCTGCCTGCGTGCGCGGGTACTCACCTCGGGCCGGCGCTGGGAGCGCCACGGCGTGTGGCGCACGATCTGGCTCATGTGGCGCCTGCGCGCCGCCTATTTCTTCGGCGCGGACCCGAGTCAACTGGCCCGCCGCTATGGCTACCGTCCCCGTGCGTCCTGATCCGGTCCACATCGCCATTCTGGCCAAGGCCCCGGTCGCGGGCCTGGCCAAGACCCGCCTCATCCCGGCGCTGGGCGCGCAGGGCGCGGCGCGGTTGCAGCGCCAGCTCACGCTGCGCGCGCTGCACAACGCGCGCCAGGCACAGCTGGGCGAGGTCAGCCTGTGGTGCGCGCCGGACACCGGACACCGGTTCTTTCGCGCGCTGCAACAGCACCACGGGGTGGACTGCCGCACCCAGCCCGACACCGACCTCGGGCAACGCATGTGGTGCGCGCTGACGGCGCAGCGCCTGGCCACGCCGTGCATCGTCATCGGCACCGATTGCCCCGCCCTCACCCCGCGGCACTTGAAGGATGCCGCGCGCGCCCTCAGCTCTGGACAGGACGCGGTGTTCATCCCCGCTGAAGACGGTGGCTACGTGCTGGTGGGCCTGCGCCGCGAGGTGCCGGGCCTGTTTGCCGGCGTGGCCTGGAGCACGGACCACGTGATGGCGCAGACCCGGGAGCGCTTGCGCGCCGCGGGCGCGGCCTGGCAGGAAGTGGCCACGCTGTGGGATGTGGACGTGCCGCCCGATCTGCAGCGCCTGCGGCAATGGTGCGCCAGCGCCGCACCCTCGAACGACTAGGAGGCAGACAAGCATGCTGAAATTCACCTGCTGCGATACCGTGGCTCAATTTTCTGGCGCCGCGCGGGCGCAGGTGCTGCGCGGCATCACCCGCGGCTTCGAAAAGGAGTGCCTGCGCGTGGACCCGCAGGGCAAGCTGGCGCTCACGCCGCACCCGATGGCCCTGGGCTCCAAGCTCACGCACCCCTGGATCACCACGGACTATTCCGAGGCGCTGCTGGAGTTCATCACGCCACCCTCGCAGGACCCGGACTTTCCGCTGGCCCATCTGCGCGACATCCACCGCTATGCCGTGCGCCATCTGGGCGACGAAGCCCTGTGGGCCGGCTCCATGCCCTGCGTGCTCGGTGCGGACAAGGACATCCCCCTGGCCGACTACGGCAGCTCCAACGAAGCGCGCTTCAAGTACGTGTACCGCGAGGGCCTGGGCCTGCGCTACGGCCGCCAGATGCAGACCATCGCCGGCGTGCACTACAACTGGTCCGTGCCCGAGGCCTTCTGGGAGGCGCTGCGCGATGCCGGCTGCGGCGCCACCGCGCAAAGCCTGGCGGACCTGCAAGACGAGCGCTACTTCGGGTTGATCCGCAACTTCCTGCGCTACAGCTGGCTCATCCCCTACCTGTTTGGCGCCTCGCCCGCCATCTGCCGCTCCTTCCTGCAAGGGCGCAAGAGCGAGCTGCCCGAGCTGTTCCCCGGCACCCTGTACGGCCCGCACGCCACCAGCCTGCGCATGAGCGACCTGGGCTACCAGAACCGCGCCCAGGCCAACCTGCAGGTGAGCTTCAATGCGCTGTCCGAGTACACGGCCGCGCTGGAAGCCGCCATCCGCACGCCCGACCCCTACTACGAAGAGCTGGGCGTGCGCGACGGCGCGCACTGGAAGCAGCTCAATGCCAATTTGCTGCAGATCGAAAACGAGTTTTACGCCGGCATCCGCCCCAAGCGCATCGGCTTGCAGGGCGAGCGCCCGGCGCTGGCCCTGCAACGCTACGGCGTGCAGTACGTGGAGGTGCGCCTGTTCGACCTGAACCCGCTGGTGGACATTGGCATCGCGCCCGAGCAAAGCCTCTTTGCCGACGCCTTTTTGCTGATGTGCCTGTTTCGCGACAGTCCGCCCATCACGGCGCGCGAACAGGCGGAGAACGACGAGAACAAGCGCCGCGTGGTCAACCGCGGCCGCCAGCCCGATCTGCAGCTGCTGGTGCACAACCGCGAGGCGCCCTTTCGCGCCCTGGCGCACGAGCTGTTCGACGACATGCTGCCTTTTGCCGCCATGCTGGACGCGGCCTGGAGCAGCACCCGCTACAGCGCCGCGCTGCACACGCTGCGCCAGCGCATCGACGACCCCGACCTCACCCCCTCAGCCCAGGTGCTGGCCGAATGCCGCACCCAGGGCGGCTACTTTCCCACCATCATGCAGTGGTCGCAACAGCACAAGCAGGCCCTGCTGGCCCAGCCCCTGGACGACACGACCCGCGTGCGCTTCGAGGCCAGCGTGCAGACCTCGCTGCGCGACCAGGAGCAACTCGAAGCCCAGCCCCAGGGTGACTTCGAGGACTATGTGGCGAAGTATTTCGCGTGAAGATCGAACGCCTGCAACCTGCCCACGCCAGCGCCTACCTCAGCCTACGCCACACATTCAGCGCCGCCGAGCAATTCCTCGTGGAGTTCCACGACCAACGCGCCGGCATCACGACGCAGGCATATGCCGCATTGCCCGTGCTCGTGGACGGCGCACGCTTCGCCTCGTCCTACGCGTGGCTGGCGCACACCGTGCCCACCGGGCCGACACCCGTCTCGGTGCTGGACCTGGCGTGCGGCGATGGTTTCCTGCTCGATTTGCTGAGCCGGCGCGCGCAGGTCGGCCTGGAGCTGACGGGCGTGGACATGAGTTCTGGCGAGTTGGCGGCAGCGCGATCGCGTCTGGGCACGAAGGCGCGACTGCATCACGCCAGGGCCCAGGACCTGCCGCTGGCCGATGGCGCCACCGACGTCGTGCTGTGCCACATGGCGTTGATGCTCATGGACGGGCTGGACCAGGTGCTGGGCGAGATCCGGCGTGTCCTCAAAGCCGACGGCCTTTTTGCGTTCGTGGTGGGTGCGCGCCCCGCGCCCACACCGGCGTTTGAGCGCTACCTGGCACGCCTGCTGCAAGCCCGTGAGGCACACCCGTCGGTCGCGCTGAGTTTTGGTGATGGCCGGCCGCGCAACCCGGACGGCATTCGCAACGCCCTGAGCGCACACTTCACGCAGGTGCGGATCCAGGACATCGCACTGCCGCGGCGCTACACGCCCGATCAGCTGTGGCATTGGTTCGAAGGCATGTACGACCTGCACGTATTGCCCGCACTGCAACGCCAGCGGTTTCGCGACGACTACCTCGCCGACGTCGCGACACTGTGCGACGCCGATGGCCAATTGGCGCACACCATCATGCTTCGCTTGGTCACCGCCCGCGCCGCACCCCACCCAGGAACTGCCCCATGAACCATGACCTTGCCCGCTTTGTCGTTCCGCCCAGCAACGACGAGCCCGACGCCGAGTTGATCGCGCAGGCCCGTGCCTGCCTGGAGCGCTTCACCGAGCGTTTCAACGCGGCCGACACCGACGGCATGGACGCCGAGCTGCACTTTCCGCACCTCATGCTGTCGGGCGCGCAGCAGCAGGTCTGGCCTGCGCCGGGGCAACACCCCGCGGACTTCTTCGAGCAACTGCGCGCCAGCGGCTGGCACCACTCGCGCTACGAGGCCCAGGAGGCGGTGCTCGTGAGCCGGGACAAGGTGCACTTCGTGGTCACGTATTCGCGGCGCGACGCGGCGGACGAGGTTTTGACGCTGCACCGCAACCTGTGGATCGTCACGCGCGTGCAGGGCCGCTGGGGCATTGCGCTGCGATCGTATTGAGCCGCCTGTTAGGGCCGCCCGGTCGTCGCACGATTTGTTGGCCCGCGGCGCGATGCAGCCGCGTTCTTTTGGCATGATGCGCGCATGAGCCAACGTTTGAATTCCACGCCCTCCATTTCGTGCGTCATGCCGGCCTACAACGAGGCGCGCAATCTGGAAGCCTTCGTGCCGCAGGTGCTGGCCACGCTGCGCGGCATGGCGGCGCAGGTGGAACTGATCGTGGTGGACGATGGCAGCCGCGATGCCACGGTGCAGGTGGCGCAGCGGCTGTGCGCGACCCACCCGGAGGTGGTGCTGCTGCAACTGTCGCGCAACTTCGGCAAGGAAGCGGCCCTGACCGCCGGACTGGCGGCGGCGCGCGGCGACGTGGTGGTGCTGATGGATGCCGACGGCCAGCACCCGACGGCGCTGCTGCCGGACATGCTGCACAAATGGAAGCTGGGCGCGGACGTGGTGTATGCCGTGCGCCGCACGCGGCACGACCAGTCGCGGGTGCACGTCGGCCTGGCCGACCTGTTCTACAAGCTGGTAAACCTGGGCAACCGCGTGCAGATTCCGCCGCACGCCGGGGACTTTCGCCTGATGGACCGCAAGGTGGTGGACGCGCTGAACGCGCTGCCCGAACGCAACCGCTTCATGAAGGGCTTGTACGCCTGGGTGGGTTTTCCCAGCATCGCCATGGACTACGAGCCGCTGCCGCGCCAGGAAGGGCAAAGCCACTTCGGCTTGCGCGGGGCGTTTGGCCTGGCGTTCACGGGCATCCTGGCGTTCTCGATCGCGCCGCTGCGCCTGCTCACGCTCGTCGGCTTGCTGCTGGCGCTGGGCGCCATGGGCTACGGTGCCTGGGTGGTGGTGGAGTATTTCGCCCACGGCATCGCGGTGCCGGGCTACGCCACGATCGTGGTGGGCATGATGGTCCTCAGCGGCATCCAGTTGCTCTCCATCGGCGTGCTGGCCGAGTACGTGGGCCGCATCTACGAAGAGGTCAAGCAGCGCCCGCTGTTCCTGGTGCGCCAGCGCACGGGCCTGGGGCTGCAGGCAGCGCCCCTGCTTGACGGCGGCGAGGACGAACTGCCCACGCCGCGCGGCACCTCGCTGCTCTGAGCACGGCTGCCATGTCGCGTTCGCTGTTCTGGTTTCTGGTGGTGGGCAGCGCCGCCGCGCTCACGCACATGGCGGTGTTCGCGCTGACGCAGCACCGCATGTGGCCGGAGCTGGCCAACGCCCTGGGATTTGTGGTTGCCTTTTGCGTGAGCTTTGGCGGGCACCGGCTGCTGAGTTTTCAGGACGCGGGCACCACCGTGCCCCAAAGCCTGGCACGCTTTGCCGTGACTGCGCTGGCCGGCTTTGCCATGAACGAACTGGTGTTCGTGGCGCTGTTGCGCGGCCTGGGCTGGCCCAGCCTGCTGGCGCTATTTGTCGCCCTGGTCTTTGCAGCCGGGCAGACCTTTGTGCTGAGCCGGTTCTGGGCGTTTCGCCGCTGAGGCGTACAGCGTCCAGCTCTGGCCCTGCTGCACGCGCACCCAGCCCGGTGGCGGCACATCGGGCGCCGAAGCCGACCGGTCGCGCGCGGCCACGAGCCAGCGGCCGGGCTCGCGCGCGGCCTGCGCCAGCACCTCGGGGGTCTGCAGCATGCGTGCGGCGGCGGCGTCGAAGTCGGCGCCTTCGAAGAGTTCACGCCGCCAGTTGTCGCCCGCGTTCTGGCGCAACGTGGGCCAGTCCTGCACCACCACCATGGGCTGGCGCGCCTGCGTGTAGAACGGCAGGTCGTAGGGAAACTCGCTGGTGGTGTACACCGTGTCGCCGGGCTGCGCCTGGCAGGCCAAGGCCTGGGCAATGTCCGCGCTGCCGCGGGAGCGGGTGTAGCGCGCCGCCGCCGTGTTGGCGGCCACGGCCACGCCCAGACCGAGCAGACACAGCGCGGCCAGCAGCCGGCCCGACCACGCCTTGTGCCCCAGGGCCCGCTCCCACCCGACAGCCGCGAGCAAGGCCAGCGGCGGCGCCACGGGCAGCATGTAGCCCACGAGCTTGGAGTTGGGGATGGAGAAGAACACCAGGATCGACAGAAACCAGATCCAGCACAGGGCCAACCCGTCGCCTGCTATGCTTTGTGCAGCTGCAGGCCGGCGCCACATCTGCATCACACCTTGATAGACCGTAAAGAACACCCAGGGAAACAGCAGCCCCACGCAGACCACGAGGTAGAACCACCAGGGCCGCGCGTTGTTGAAGGTGGTGGCGGTGTAGCGGCCAAACTGGTGCTTGCCGAACATGTAGGCCAGCATGTCGGGAAACTGCGCCTGGGCCAGCACGAACCAGGGCACGGCGATGAGCAAAAACAGCGCCAGACCACTGACCCAGGGCAGGTACAAGAGCTTCCTGAACTGGCGCGTGGCCAGCAGCCAGAAGAACAGCACCATGCCCGGCAGCACAAAGCCGATCAGCCCCTTGCTCAACATGCCGAAGCCGCAGGCCACAAAGCCCAGGCGCGCCAGGTTGGCGTGCGGCCGTTCGCCATGGCGCAACGCCAGCGCGAAGCACCAGATGGCCACGCCCATCCAGGCGGCCACGAGCATGTCGTGGTTCACGTACTGGCCACCCAGCAGGAAGGCCAGGCTGGTGCCCAGCATGAGTGCCGCGCGCCGCGCCGTGGCCTCGCCGGCAAAAACGCGTGCCCCGAGGTACAGCGCCAGCAGCATCAGCGCCGCATGCAGGGCCGGCACCAGGCGCACGGCCCAGGGGTGCACGCCAAACGTGGCCAGGGACACGGCCTCCAGCCAGTACAGGTAGGGCGGCTTGTGAAAGAAGGGAATGCCGTTCAGGCGCGGCGTGAGCCAGTCGCCGCTGACCAGCATCCAGCGGCCGATTTCGCCGTAACGGCCTTCGTCGGGCACGGCCAGGGGGCGCAACGCGGCCAGCACCAGCAGCAGGGCGATCAGCAGCGCCAGCGTGAGCCAGGAGCGGCGGCGCTCGTTCAGGGAGATATTCATCGTGCCGCAGTGTAAAGCGCCGCTCCGCGCACCAGCCGCGCCTGGTGCCGCGCCAGGGCCTGCGCGAAGGCATCGCTGGCGAGGTAGTCGAACTCCCAGCGGCGTGCCGCGCCGATCTCGTCGCCCGGCTCCACGGCATCGGCCGGGTGGCACATGAGGATGTCGCGCTCGGCCGTGGCCAGCCACTGCTCCATCAGTGTGGCGTAGCGCGCGCCGCCGCCGGCAAAGTCGTAGATGCCGCTCAAGTGGGAAGCGCAGGGGATGCGCGCGCGCACCGCCAGCTCGCGCAGGCCCTGCTGCCCCATGGCGGCGATGATGCGGCTCTTGAGGCCCGGCCGGGGCGTGGACTCGGCTGACAGGCGCAGGTAGGGCGCGCGCGCGCCAAAGCGCTCCTGCAGCACCTGCACCAATGCCTGGCGGATACCGGCGAACTGCTGCACGTGCTGGTGGCCGTCGATGTGGTCGGGCGGCGCCATCCAGCAGGACTCGAAGGCGTCGAGCTGGTGTTCGATCACGGCGCGCGCGCGCGCCACGTCAAAGCCCCCCAGCAGCGAGTTGAGCATGGCGCGGCGGATGCTCATGCCGTGCCCGGCCTGCACGGCGAAGGCGCTGGTCCAGTCCAGGTGCAGGCCCACGTCGATGTGGCCGCGCAGCGGCTGCAGCAGGGCCACGTCTTGCGCCCAGCGGGGCGACAGCACCATGACGCTGGTGGCGCTCAGACGGGCGTGGCGCGCCAGGTGCGCGATGCCGCGCGAGGCGGCCTCGTGCAAAGCGAAATCGTCGGCGCAAAGCACAAGCTGTTTCATGGTGCGTGCCAGAACGAGGGCTGGCTGTAATGGTGTTTCAGATAGTCGATCCACAGGCGCACGCGCAGCGGCAGGTGCTTGCGTTGCGGGAATACCGCGTAGATGCCGTTGGCCGGCGCGGCGAAGTCCCCCAGCACCTCCACCAGTTGGCCGCTGGCGATCTCGGACTCTACCTCCCAGGTGCTGCGCCACGCAATGCCGTGGCCCGCCAGGCACCAGGCGTGCAGCACCTGGCCGTCGGAGCAGTCCAGCGGGCCGCCCGGCTTGAGGTGGGTGAGTTGCGGCGCGCCGCCGGCATCGGGCACGACGAAGGCCCAGCCGCGCGTTTGCGAGGCGTCGCTGGACAGGGTGAGGCAATCGAACCGCGACAGGTCCGCGGGATGCTGGGGCGCGCCGTGCTGGCGCAGGTACTTGGGCGTGGCCACGCACAGGCGGCGGTTGTCGGCCAGACGCACGCTCACCAGGGTCGAGTCCGGCATGTCGCCCACGCGCACGGCGCAGTCGAAGCCTTCGGCGGCCAGGTCCACCACGCGGTCGCTCAGGTTCAGGGAAATCGTCACCTCGGGGTGCAGTTCGCGAAAGCGCGGCACCAGCGGCGCCACGTGGCGCCGCCCAAAGCCCGCGGGCGCGGTGATGCGCAAGTGCCCGCTGGCCTTGACGCCCCCGGCCGACACGCTGGCCTCGGCGTTGGCCACGTCGGCCAGCAGGCGCTGGCAGTCTTCCAGAAAGGCGCTGCCCTCGTGCGTGAGGCTGATGCGGCGCGTGGTGCGCACCAGCAGCTTCACGCCCAGGCGTTCTTCCAGCGCGTCCAGGCGCCGCCCCATGATGGCCGGCGCCAGCCCCTGCGCCTTGGCCGCCGCCGTGAGACTGCCGCGAGTGGCCACGGCCACAAAGGCTTCCATTTGCTTGAGTTTGTCCAAAGCGCGTCCTCCAAGGCAGAAGATTACCTGCGTTTTTGTCATGGATCAGAGGATTTTTATGGGATTAATCGACACTCAGGTGTGCAATACAGTTCAAGGTATGGAAAACCCCTCCCCACCGCCCTCCTCAAAGGCCGCGCCCTCCGACGCGCCGGCGGCGGTGCTGTTCGACGCCTATGGCACGCTGTTCGACGTGTACAGCGTGGGCCTGCTGGCCGAGCAGTTGTTTCCCGGCCAGGGCCAGGCGCTGAGCGTGTTGTGGCGCGACAAGCAGATCGAATACACGCGCCTGGTGACCGTGAGCAACCACGGCGCGCACTACCGGCCGTTCTGGGAGCTGACCCGCGCCGCGCTGCGCTACGGCGGCCAGCGCCTGCGGCTGGACCTGACGCCCGAGCGCGAGGCGCAGCTCATGAACCAGTACCGGCACCTGAGCGACTTCCCCGAGGTGCGCGAGGTGCTGCAAGCTCTGCGCGAGCGCGGCATCGTCACGGGCATCCTGTCCAACGGCGACCCGGCGATGCTGGAGGTGGCGGTGAAGTCCGCTGGCCTGGACGGCTTGCTGGACCATGTGCTCAGCGTGGACCCCATCCGCAAGTACAAGACCCACCCCGACGCCTACGCCCTGGGCGAGCAGGCCTGCCAGCGCGGCGCTGCGCAGATCGCCTTTGTCAGCAGCAACGCCTGGGATGCGCTGGCCGCCACCTGGTACGGCTACTAGACCCTGTGGGTGAACCGCGCGGGCCTGCCCTTTGAAGAACTGGGCACGCTGCCCCGGCGCACCGGCACCAGCCTGCGCGCGGTGCTCGAATGCTTTCCCGACTGATTTTTGTTTCTCCTGAGGACCCTCACCATGAACGTACGCACCACCGTCCACCGCCTGCAGGTTGCCACCGAGCTGCAGCAATTCATCGACCACGAAGTCCTGCCCGGCACGGGCGTGGACGCGGCCGCCTTCTGGCAGGGCTTCGACGTCATCGTGGCCGACCTGGCGCCCAAGAACATCGCCCTGCTGGCCGAGCGCGACCGTCTGCAGGCCGAGCTGGACGCGTGGCACAAGGCGCACCCCGGCCCGATCCGCAACATGCTGGCCTACCGCAAGTTCCTCGAGAAGATCGGCTATCTGGTGCCGACACCGGCGCAGGTGAAGACCACCACCCGCAACGTGGACGCCGAGCTGGCCACCCAGGCCGGACCGCAACTGGTGGTGCCCATCCTGAACGCGCGCTACGCCCTGAACGCGGCCAACGCGCGCTGGGGTTCGCTGTACGACGCGCTCTACGGCACGGATGCCCTGTCCGAGGCCGATGGCTGCGAGCGCGGCAAGGGCTACAACCCGCGGCGCGGCGCCAAGGTGATCGAGTACGCCCGCTACGTGCTGGACCGCACCGCGCCACTCAAGAAAGGCTCGCACATCGACTCCACCGGCTACACCGTGCAGGACGGCAAGCTGGTCGTCACGTTGAAGAGCGGCCAGAGCACCGAGTTGAAGAACGCGCGGCAGTTCGTTGGCTACCAGGGTGAGGCAAGCGCGCCGTCGTCGGTTCTGTTCCAGCACAACGGCCTGCACCTGGACCTGCGCATCGACCGCGCGCACGCCATCGGCGCCACCGACCCGGCCGGCGTGTCCGACCTGATGCTGGAAGCCGCCCTGTCCACCATCCTCGACCTGGAAGACTCCGTGGCCGCCGTGGACGCGGCCGACAAGGTGCTGGGCTACCGCAACTGGCTGGGCATCCTCAAGGGCACGCTGACCGAGACCTTCATGAAGGGCGGCCGGGAAATGACGCGCGGCCTGAACCCGGACCGCCTCTACACCGCGCCCACGGGCGGCGAGGTGCGCCTGCACGGCCGCTCGCTCATGTTCGTGCGCAACGTCGGCCACCTCATGACCAACCCGGCCATTCTGTACACCGACGCCCAGGGCGCCACACGCGAGATCCCCGAGGGGATCATGGACGCCGTCATCACCACCACCATCGCGCTGCACGATCTGCAGGGCCACGGGGTGGATGGCATGCGCAACTCGCGCCGCGGCAGCGTGTACATCGTCAAGCCCAAGATGCACGGCCCGGCGGAAGTGGGTTTTGCCAACGAGCTGTTCGGCCGCGTGGAAAAACTGCTGGGCCTGCCCGACAGCACGGTCAAGCTGGGCATCATGGACGAGGAGCGGCGCACCAGCGTGAACCTGAAGGCCTGCATCGCGGCGGCCGCCAGCCGCGTGGCTTTCATCAACACCGGCTTCCTGGACCGCACCGGCGACGAGATGCACACCTGCATGCACGCCGGCGCCGTGCTGCGCAAGGGTGACATGAAGACCAGCGCCTGGATCCAGGCCTACGAGAAGAACAACGTGATCGTGGGCCTGGAGTGCGGCCTGCGCGGCAAGGCGCAGATCGGCAAGGGCATGTGGGCCATGCCCGACCTGATGGCGGCCATGCTGGCGCAAAAGATCGCGCACCCGCGCGCTGGCGCCAACACCGCCTGGGTGCCCAGCCCCACGGGTGCCACGCTGCACGCCCTGCACTACCACCAGGTGCAGGTGGCGCAGGTGCAAAAGGACATGGAAAAGGCCGCGCTCGCGGCCGACCCGGTGGCGCAGCGCGACGCCCTGCTGAACGACCTGCTGCAGGTGCCGGTGGTGAAGGCCGCGAAGTGGAGCGACGCCGAACGGCAGCAGGAAATCGAGAACAACGCCCAGGGCATCCTGGGCTATGTGGTGCGCTGGGTGGACCAGGGCGTGGGCTGCTCCAAGGTGCCCGACATCCACAACGTGGGCCTGATGGAAGACCGTGCCACGCTGCGCATCAGCAGCCAGCACATCGCCAACTGGCTGCACCACGGCGTGGTGAGCAAGGCCCAGGTGCGCGCCACCTTCAAGCGCATGGCCAAGGTGGTGGACCGCCAGAACGCCGGCGACCCGGCCTACAAGCCCATGACTGGCAACTACGAGGGCGCCGCCTTCCAGGCCGCCACCGACCTGGTGTTCAAGGGCCTGAGCCAGCCCAGCGGCTACACCGAGCCGCTGCTGCATGCGTGGCGCTTGAAGGTGAAGGCCGCCGCGTAGCCCGCAGCGCATCCTGTTGCCATGGGACCAGCCGCCGCGTCTCGCCGCGGCTAAGCTACCATCGCCCGGTTCACCTGCACGAGCCTGCCGATGAGGTCCAAGCCACCGAAGAATCCAAAGCCCACCCAGGCGCCGCAGCCGCAGGCCGTTGCACGGGCGCAAGCCCTGTTCCAGCAGGCGCTGGCGCTGCACCAGGGCGGACATCTGGCGCCCGCGCAGGACCTCTACGAGCAGGTGCTGCAGCTGCAGCCCCGACACTTTGACGCGCTGCACCTGTCGGGTCTGGCGCTGCGCCCGACAGGTGACCCGGCGCGCGGCGCGGAGTTGATGCGCCAGGCGCTGGCCCTCCACCCCACATCGGCCGCGGCCCGCAGCAACCTGGGCCTGGCGCTGCAGGACCTGGGGCAAGCGCCGGCAGCGCTGGCCTGCTTCGAGCAGGCCATTGCCCTGCAACCCGATTTCGCGTCGGCGCATCGCAACCGGGGTGATGTGCTGCAGGTGCTGGGCCGGCATGCCGACGCCATCGATGCCTACCGGACCGCCTTGCGTCTCAAGCCGGACCTGGTGGAAGCCTGGGTCAACCTGGGCAACGCCCACCAGTCCCTGGGTCAGCACGAGGCCGCCCTGACCTGCTACGACCAGGCCCTGGCGCGGTCACCACGCCAGGCCTTGGCGCTGGGGCAACGCGGGACGGCGCTGCGCGAACTGCGACGGCACGATGAGGCGCTGGCCAACTACGAACAGTTGCTGACTTTGCAGCCGGACAACCACCGCGAGCGCAGCAACCTGGGCCTGTACTGCCTGCAACTGGAACAGTTCTCCAGAGGCTGGGATCTGGCGGGTGCGGAGTGGCTGTTGCCCGACTATGCGCACAGAGCCGGCCGGTTTGGCGTGCCGCCGTGGCAAGGCGTTGCCGACGGTGCCCGGCTGTTGGCATGGGGGGTGCAGGGGTTGGGTGACCAGATCCTGCACCTGGGCATGCTGGGCGACATGCAGGAGCGGGTGTCGGCCCTGGGCGTGGCCGTGGATGCACGGCTGGGGCCCCTGGTGCAACGTTCTTTCCCCGGCGTGGCCGTGCATGCCCTGGAGCCGCCCATCGATGCCCGGTCCGAGGGCTACGACAGCCAACTGCCCTTGAGCCGCCTGGGCGAGTTCGTACGCCGCAACCGCGCCGACTTTCCCACGCCGCCGCGCCCCTACCTGCGGGCCGATCCGGACCGGGCGCGGGCCTTGCGTGCGCGCTTGGCCGCGGATGGCAAGCTCGTCTGCGGCCTGTCGTGGGCCAGCACCAACCCGCGGCTGGAGGCGTTCAAAAATCCGCCGCTGGAGGCGCTGGCACCCGTCCTCGGATTGCCGGGGGTACGCTTCGTGGACCTGCAATACGGGGACACAGCGGCGCAACGCCACGCCTTGCGGGAACACCAGGGCGTGGACCTCGTGCATCTGGAAGACGTGGACAACACCCAGGACATCGACGGCCTGGCCGCGCTCATCGAGGCCTGCGACGTGGTTGTCACCATCAGCAACACGACGGCGCACATCGCCGGTGCCCTGGGCAAGCCGGTGCTGCTGATGTTGCCCTACACGCGGGGCGTGCTGTGGTACTGGCACGAGCAGCGCGAGGACAGCCCCTGGTACCCCGGCGTGCGCATCGTCCGTCAACAACAGCGCGGCGACTGGGGTGATGTCGCCCAGCGCGTGGCCGAGGTACTGCAGCAGAAGATTCGGGAGACGGCCCATGCAGCCGCTTGAAGTGTTCGTTGGCCACGATCCGCGCGAGGACCGGGCTTGGCAGGTGTGCCGCCATTCCCTGCTGCGCCATGCCGCCACGCCTCTGAGCGTCACGCCCCTGCGTTTGCCCGAACTGCGGCAGGCCGGCCTCTACAACCGACCGGTGGACGAGAGGGCCTCCACGGAGTTTTCCATTTCGCGCTACCTGACGCCCACCTTGGCGCGCACGTCCGGATGGTCCCTGTTCGTGGACTGCGATTTCTTGTTCACGGTCGATGTCCGCACCATCCTGGCGGGCCTGCCCCGCACCCATGCGGTATACGTGGTGCAGCACGACTACGAGCCCGCGTTCGACGTCAAGATGGACGGGCGGGTGCAGCACCGCTATCCGCGAAAGAACTGGTCGTCGCTGATCCTGTTCAACGGCGACCATCCCAAGGTGCGAGCCCTCACCCCGGAGGTGGTGAACCGTGCGCCCCCATCGTTCCTGCACCGGTTCGAATGGCTGGACGACGCCGACATCGGCGCGCTGGACCCGGGCTGGAATTTTCTGGTGGGGGAGTACGCCAAGCCGCAGGCGCTGCCGCAGGCGATTCACTTCACCAACGGCGGCCCCTGGTTTGAGCAGTGGCGCGACGTTGATTTTGCCGACCTGTGGCTGGCCGAAGAACGCCTCTTGCAAGGTGGCTCAGCGACGGCGCGCAAGCCGGGCCACGGTCTCCTGCAAGGATGAGTTGTTGAGCCCCGGCCGCTTGGCCAGCAAGGGCATGGCGGTCTTGAGGATTTCGGGCGACTTGAGCGAGCCGTGCTGCATGACCATCTGCGCGGCCAGCACGTTCATGGAGTTCCGGTCGAGCCGGTAGCCGATCTTGCACAGCTCGCTGGCCTTGGCGCGGTCGCCCCGCAGCGCGGCAATCAGGGCCATGCCGCCCTGGGATTCGCCGAAGGTGGGGTCCAGCTCCAGGGCGTGGGCGAAATTGGCCTCGGCGCCGTCGATGTCGTCCTGCGCCAGTTGCATCCAGGCCAGGGTGTGCCAGGTACCGATGTGCGAGGGCATGGCCTGCACGGCTTGCTGCAGGAGCTGCTGCGCCTGCGGCAGGCGGCCACCGGCGGCCTCGACCAGCCCCAGGCCCAGCAGGGAGCGGCCAAAGTCAGCGCCGTTCTTCAGGCTGGCTTCGAAGTGACTGCGGGCCAGGGTCAGGTCTTCGCTGTTGAGCGCGACAAACCCGGCGGCCGATTCGATCTCGGCCACCACCGGCTGGTCCAGATCCTGAGGCAGTTGCGGCGCCACGCTGCGCAGCAATTTGCCGGCGTCGTCGATCTGGCCGTTGTCGATGAACAAGGTGGCCATGGCGCCCAGGACCCGGGGGTCGGACGTGCCACGCTCCAGCACACGCTGCCCGTGCGCCACCGCTTCTTCCACCTGGGCGCTCTGGTGCAGCACACGCAGCAGAAAGAAGTCCGCATCCGGGAAGGTGGTGGCGTAGTCTGGCGACTGCGCCAGGCGCGACAGCCACCGCGCGGCGTCGGTCGGTTCGTTGAGCATCATGTGCACGCAGGCCACCTCGTACAGCACGGCATCCGCCTCGATGCCGGACTGCACCAGGGCAGTCAACGTGGCCTTGGCCTCCTGCAATTGGCCTTGGCGGCGCTGGATCACCCCCAGCCGGTAGCGCAGGCCCGCGTGCTCGGGCTGCGCGCTCAGTGCCGCCTCGAGCACCTCGCGGGCCGCCTGAGTTTCGCCCGTATCCAGCAGGGCATCGCACAGGTCGCTTTGCAGCGACAGGTTGGAAGGGTCAGCCTGCAGGTACTGGCGCAGGCGCGCGATGCGGGCTGCAGCTTCGGCTACTGGAATCATTTGGCTTTGTACAGGTATTGATCGGCGGGACCGAAATTCTCGGGCAGAACATCCGAGGCTTGTGGCGATGGCGATGGCTGCGCCTGCACAACCGGAAGAGGCGCAAACGGGGCGCCGTCTCGCTGCGACGAAATCTGCAGTCGTTGCTGCAACAACTCACGCCCCCTTTCATGATAGGTGTTGTCGGGAGCGGATGTCTGGAACAAGGTCCGCAAGACCTGCTCCGCTTCTTGGGACTGACTGAGCTGGTAGTGGGCAACCGCTGTGAAATACAGCGCGGGGGGGTAGGTCGGCGCCTGTCGCAGCACTTGGGCCCACGTCTGCAGTGCCGCATCGGGTTTGCCCTGCTCCATCAGGGCCACACCCAATTCGAATCGCTCATGAACCGCATCCGGCTGGTTCAGCAGGAACGCCTCGAATCCCGCCTGCGCCCGTGCCGGCAGACCAAGCTGGCCGTACAGCCGGGCCAGCACCAGACCGGCCTGGGGGTCGGCATGGTCGCCTTGCGTCAACGCCTTGAGCCGAGCCAAAGCCACGGCGTGCTGGTTGTTCTGGATTTCGATGCGCGCCAACGCCAGGGATTCGTCAGGTTCGAAATCCGTGTCGTGAGGGCCTGTCGCCATGATCATATGACTCTCGTGAATAAAAGGTTCCATTGTGAACGATATCCGCCCACAGCCCCGACAACACGGCCGCAGGACCGCGCACGCGTGGCTGACGGCAAGGTCCAGCCCGCCAAGCCGCTCGCCGCGCGCCTTACGAACCCGAGAGGCCCACGCCGCGAGAGGCCATACCCAAGCGCATCAATACCGCACCCGAGGCAGGAACCACGGATCCAACTCCTGCATGATCGGGTTCTCCCACGTCTTCACGTTGTTCATCCGCCTGTCACCGTCGTCGGCCCAGCCGGCCACATGACCGGTTTCATGCGCAAGCACCTGGGTCAAGGTGGTTGCCGCCCAACCACCGGACACCTCGGTCAGCAGGGTTTTGCGGTTCACCACCCGGTCGGTGCTCAAGGGGAAATAGTCCGAGACGTGAGCGGGCAGCTCAACACTGTTCGTCTGCGAGGATGCGGACGCGTTCATCTGTGGACGCCCAAAGAAGACGGATATCTGGTTGGGTAACAGTTGTTCCATCAGACGCCCGGTCGGTGTGCCTTCGATCGCCTTGTACGCATCCAGCACGGACAATAGGTCCTGGTCGTCAAATGTCCCCTGGCTGGAGTCGACTCCCTTGGGCGAGGCGAACACGATGCGCTCGGACAGCGGGACGCGCTCGCGCAAGAGCCTGGACAGAGGGTCACGGTTCGCGAAATTGAACGCCGCGGCGGTGTCAAAGCTGCTGCCCATGGGAAGGCTTCGGCCAAGCCCGAAGGCGGGACCGGATCTCGGCACCATATGGCTGAACTTGTAGTCCCAGTCGATGGCCTCCTCCAGCGCGCTCTTGGAGTCAGCGAAGTCATACTCGATCTTCTGCGTCACGGCCCCCTTGATGGGGTCGATCAGAGCGGCCTTGCTGGCGTTCAGGTCCCAATTCTTTTGCAGGCCCAACCCGATGCGCAGTTGCTGACCCAGCGAATTCTTCATGCTGGATTGCAGCACCTTGGCCAGAACGTTGCCGGCGGAAAACACGTCCCGCTCACCGTCCTGGGTCTTGTACTTGTCCACCTTCAGGAAGCTCAGCGCGGGCATGAATTCCGGAAGTACGCCCACGGTCTTGTCCACCACGAAGTCGATCCCCTTGTTCGCCACGCCCTTCCAGTCAAAGGTCTTGGACTGCCCCGTCAGGTAGTTGAAGCCCTGCAGCGCGGCCTGCCCCACCAGACTGGCACTCAGTGACTGGAGGGTCTTCAAACTGAACAGGCCACCAAGCGCATCCAGGTTGAACATGGGGGGCTCCTCCTGCTTCTTGGGACCGGACAATCCCAATCTGTCAGCCAAGGAGCGTTCGGCCGGCATTTCGGCCTTGTTTCCGGGATAAAGAGCGCCACTCAACGGATCAACATCGCCCGACACCACCCAGTCCAGCCAATCCCCTGCCTTGCGCTTGGCCCAACCGACCACCTGATCGCGATACTTCTCCGAAAAATTGCCAACCGCGGCCTGTCCCGCTGACTTGGCAATGCCGATCCAGTCAAACGAGGAACGCTTGCCCAGGGCCATTTCCAGCCCCTGGCCCGCGAACTGCGTGATGCCCTGGCGCAGCGCAGCACGTCCACCGTCAGCCAGGGCGTCGGACCAGGAAAAGTTGTCGCCCCATCCCTTGTTGCCAGAATCCTTGAGGAACGAGAAGGTGTCGGTATGGTTGACCAACTGATTCACCCCTTCGCCTATGCCCGCATTCCCGGCGGCCAGGGCCACATCCACCCAGTTGAACTTTTGCTGCATGCCCAAGCCGATGCTGATGCCTTGGCCCGCGACGTTCTTTGCCGCAGCTTCGAGGGCGGTGATGCCCACCTTGGCAATGGACAACTCGAAGCCCTTCAGGCTGCCAGTGAGTCCCTTGGTCAATGGGCCCAACGCCTCGCCCAATCCCGCGGTCAGGCCAGCCGTGACCGCCGATATCCCGACGTCGCCCCAACTGAAGCGGTCGCGCACTCCGGCGGCCATTTGCAGACCCTGGGTCAGCGCCGAGGCGCCCGCGGCCACCAGGGCCGCCCCGGCCACCGTGGCCACCGCGCCCGTCGCGGCACCTAGCACCCCACCAGTGATGGTCATCGCCCCGGCCGTCGTGGTCACCGTCGCCCCCATTGCCCCAGCGATCCCCGCAATCGCGTAGGGAGCCACGACGACGGCAACGACCGCAACGACCGCGGCAATAATCACCCCGATGCCACCGCAGCCCCCACCTGAACGGGTGCTGTGACCTTGCATATCGACTTTGGGGGCGGGCGCAGGTGGCGCATCCGGAACCGTGGGCATGAGGTCGCCAATGGCCTCACCCGCGTTGTACACGCGGAACACGGACGAGTTGTTGTGGATGTTCGTCACCTTGTTCGGGATGGTGAGCTTCTGTCCGGCAGTGAGCAGCTCACTACCGTTGAGGCCATTCGCGTCGGCGATCAGATACCACATCGTGGCATCACCCCACACCGCGCGCGCGATGGTCTGCAGAGTGTCACCACTGCGCACGGTATACGCTGACGCGACTGTCGCAGGGTAGTTTGGCCCAATGGGCTCGTAGTTCTGATCAAAGTCGGCCGACGCCACGGCCTTGCCGTAACGGAAATCCCCGTGCTTTGCCGTCCCCTCCTTCTCTCGTCGGGCAAGCAGCTCGGCATAGGACACACGCGAGGGGCCGTCGTTGCCCACGTCTCCAATGCGGTTTTCGTTCAGGTAGTAGTACACCTGGTGCTTGTCGATGGTGCCGTTGCTGGCAATTTCGTCTCGCGTCAGCACCTGACCATAGGAGTCGTTCACGTACCGTATGGTGCGGTTCTGACTGTGATCGACCGCCTGACTCAAATGCCCGTTGACATCGTAGGTCTGATCCGAGAAGCCCGCCTGCCAGCCCTGCACACCCGTGGCCTGCGGCGTGGCCTTGACCGTGGAGCTCTTGGCCTCGTCCCAATAGACGTAGGCGTAGTCCGTCTTGACCGTCACGCCGCCCAACACATTCGTGGTGGACTGAAGCAACTGCTTGTTGGCGGTGCCGTAGTTGTAGGTGGTAGTGCCATTGACGCTGCTGACCTCGCTCGTAACGCGGCTGTCAGCGTCGTAGCTCGTCGTGCGAGACAGCGTCTGCGCACCGGTCGTGGCGTACTCATAGTAGTTGCCCACGCGCCCCAAGCCGTCGTTGACACGTCTGGCACGCAGCACGCCGTCGATTCGCGTGTCTTCCAGATAACCGTCACCCGAATAGGTGTAGGTTTCGGTGTGCACATCGGTCCCCCCGCCCAGGTAGTTCGACGCCCCGTACACCGACATGCGCTGCCCGGCGAGGTCGTACGTGATCTGCAAGCCACCAGTGACACCACCGCTTGCATCCACGCCGCCGCCCATCGATACGACGAAACGGTTCATGCTGTCGTAGGCGTACCAGAGGTCCTGCAGCTTCGACGCACCGTTGAGGCCATCGTGGTAGTAGCTCCACACGCGTCGACGGTTGCCCACCGCATCGTATTCGTAGCGAATCTCCGCCTTGGGATCCACCACCTTGGTGACGCGATTGAGCTCGTCGTAACTTACCTCAGACATCTCGTAGTAGGTCTGGTACAGCCCACTGGCCTGTTTGGCTTTGGTGGAATAGGCTTCAAACGTACGGTTGCCTTCCTTGTCGTAGCCATAGCGTGCAAGCTTGTCCAGGGCATTGTCGGTAACGCTCTTGATGTAGCCATTGGCGAAGTAGGCGTAGTCGATGTCCTGCCCCGTGGTCGCCGTCTGACGGGTCAGCCAGTTGGCCCAGTTGTAGTTATAGGTGAACTGATGGCCTCCCAGATCCTGATGCCACACGGTTTTACCGAAGTAGTTCTGGTCATCCACCAACGTGGTGCCATCAACGTTGGTCGTGGTCTTTCGCCAACCACCCACCTGCACGCCACCCGCGCCCTTGATGGTGTTGAGATAGGCGTGGGCATAGGTGGTATCAAATCCAAGGAAGCTTCTGGTCTTGGTCACGCGTGCCTGGGAGTCGTAGAAGAATTTCTCAACCGCGCCCAGGGCATTGGTGTGGCTGATGCGGTTCCCGGCGCTGTCGTAGCTGAAGCTGTCGCTGTAGCGCACCGGCGCCCCCGTGGCGTTGCCCGGCGTGTTGGCGGCGCGTTCAGGACGAATCACCTTGGTAAGCAAACCGCGCTTGTCGTACTGAAGGTCGGTACGTCGGCCAACTTCGTCGATGGCGTAACGCGTGTCGCCGAAGATGTCGTAGCCCTTGCGCGCGATGCCCGTATCGGGATGGAATTCGTTCGTCACGCGCGAGCCGCTGGCTTGCCCCTGGTCCCACGCCAGCAAGTTCGCGCGATGGGTGATGGCCACGGCCTGATCCAGGTTGTTGTACAGATATGTCGTCGTTGCAACGACCTGCCCCAGTTTGTCGTACAGGTAGTCCGTGGTGGGACTGTGCCGCTTGACCTGGCCATTGGCCAGGGTCATGTTGGTCTGGGGTGCCACCTTCCTGGTGAGCTGGCCCAGATGGCTGTAGCTCAAATTCGTGATGCGCCCCAGCCCGTCGATTTCCTGCACGACCTCACCGAAGGCGTTGTAGTTTTGCTGGCGGTGAATGATCGTGGAGGAATCCGTTGGCCCCACGGTCATCACCCAATCGACCCTCGCCGAGGGCTCCTCCGGGCCGACATGCACGAATCCGTTCACGACGATGGGTTTGCCCGCCAAGCTGTTGACGACCACGTTGGCACTGCTGCGCAGTTCGTATACATATTCGTAGTCACCGTTGCTCAGAGCGCTGATGTTCCAGTTGAACCGCCCGTTGGCGTCCGCGACGAGGTCCACGACGGTGTAAGCCCCAGACGTACCCTTGACCCGGTACTGCAGATGCATGTTGGGAGCGGCAGTCACCGAAGTCGCCGGAGCGAACTGGATGTACGTGGGGCGGTTCTCGCTGACGTGGGTCAGCGTCGCGGCATTGGGACCCAGGCGCAGATTGCCGTGAACCTGGTTCAGGACCACGCCACCCGTGTCCAGCGCCGCGTACACGTACTCGAAGTCGGCATTCGTGGTTGCCGGCTTGGGCGCCAGCGCGGAGGCATCCCAACTGAAAACTCCGTTGGTGGAGGTCAGTTCCTGATAGCTGTAGCCGCCAGTGCTCCCGGCCGGGCGCACCCACAGCTTGAGGGTGCGCGCCCCTGCGGCCTGGGTAAATGTCACCGTGGACGCCCGATTCTGGTAGGCATGGTAGTTGGTCACGTTGGAGGACGCACCATTGAGCGACACATCCATCAACAGGTTGTTCACCACCGTGCCGGCCGAATTCTTTGCTTCTATCCAGAAATCATAATTGCCGGCGGCCAGCGTGGCCGGCGCAAGATTCAAGGCCATCCATCCAGGACGACTGGAATAGGTGGCCAATTCCGTAGTGAAGTAGCTCCAGTTCGTGGCCCCCTTCGCCTTGAAATACACCTTGAACTTGCTCACGTCGCTGCCGGTTTCGGCCACCTGGAGCACCGACTCCTGACCCGCACCATAGTTGGTGAAGAACGCGCGCCCATCACCGCCCAGAACCGGAGCCGTGCCCTGCGACATACCGCCTGCGCCACCGCTGACCCAGAAGCTCACGGACTCTCGATTGACCACCTTGTTCGCACTGTCCATAGCCACATAAAAGCCTTCGTAGCTTCCGTTGGCAAAACTGCCCAGACCGATGCGGTAGGAATTGCTGATCCATGCACCGGCCTCGTTCTTGAGCTTGTTGCCGTCTCCCAGCAACACCTCGCTGTACGCACCCGTGGAGCCAGCGGTACGGTAGAACAGCCTCATGCTGGCGTGCGCCGGCTGGTTCTTGATATCCAGCTCCCCGGAGACGGTGTTGCTGCCCGTCCCCCAGACATTGACCGATACCTGACCGACCAGCACTCGCCCCGAACCGGGCACGTTCTGGTACAGAGAGACCGTGACATAGGCCGGGTTGGGCGTGCGGCTCTCCGTGTACGTGCGCACCTTGTATGGCGTTCCCCCAGCCTTGTCCGGTTGATAGGCATAGGACGTGTAGCTACTCATGTAGTAGGTCGCGATGCGCGTGTTCGCAGGCGCTGCCAGCGTGATGCCGCCGCCCGCGGCCGTCGCCACGGAGGTGACCTTGGTGGTGCCGACCGTGTACTCCGCCACAACGTCGCCCGACGCCGGCAAGTTGGCCGGAACGTTCACGGTGATGGAATCCAGCTTGGTGTAGGCGTAGTTGCCATACAGGGGCGGCACGTACACGGTTTCGGTCCCGCCCCACCCGTCGTAGGAGTAGTAGTAGTAGGCATCCCTGATCAGCAAGGACTCGGAACTCGTCGTTCGATTGGCCGTTCCGGCGATCGTTTGGGCCCCGTAGCCCGTGACATTCCCGGCGGAGGTAACTCCGTATCCGCCGCGTGTTCCGGTCGTTGCCGATGGCGCGGGCGCGATGCCTCCCCCAGAGTACGCGGCCCCCGGTTGCTGAGACAGAAACTGGCTCACGCCAATGGTCTCCCGCGTATCGAACAATGTGGGCTGGAACGTATCCGTCAACTGGTTGCGGTCGTCGAACACCGAGATGGTCTGGCTGTAGTTGCCTGACGTGGCGCCCATGGCCGTAATCAGTTGCGCCTGAGTCATGGCGCTCATGTCAACGCTGCCGGATTCGACCAACATGGTGGCGTTGCCGTTGGCGTCGTAGAAATAGGCCTTGGTGCTGCCCGAGCCGGTGTTGGTCATGAACACCTTGCCCAGGGCGTTGTAGACGGCCCACTCCTGCCAAGCGGCCTGAGCGCCGCCGCCGTTGGTGCGCTTTCCCGTGATTTCACCAAAGGCGTTGTACTGCACCTCCTTGGTCGTGGCAGTGCCCACGTCCTTGGTCCAGATTTCGCGATTCATGGCGTCGTAGCGGGTCTGCTGCGTAACGGCGGCGGTGGCCAGCCCGTCGGCATCGGCGCGACTGAACGTGGACTGTGTCTGATTGCCGGCCGCGTCGTAACTGTACGTGGTAACCACTCCGGCCGCGTCGGTCTTGCTGGCCAGTCGGCCGCCCACGCCGTACGCGTAACTGGTCACGCGGTCGTCGGCACCGGTCACCGTCGTGTCGGTCTTGCCTTCCTGGGTGCTTTCCACCACGTTGTTCAAACCGTCGTAGGTGGTGCGCTCGGTCGGACGCACGACCGCACCTTCGAAGTCGGTGAAGGCCACGCCCTGGTGGCGCGTCTGGCGACCGAACTTGTCAAACTCCCAATTGCTCACCCCGCCGTTCGCGTTGGTCTTTTGCGTGACATGGTCCAGGCCGTCATACGCGTAGCTGGTCACGGCCGTGCCGGTGCCGGAACTCACCGTACCCGCGGCATCCACGCTGCTGTACTCCACATTCAGCTCGGTCTGACTCAGCAGGCGCCCCTTGAGGTCGTAGCTGTACTGCGTGGTGCGGTTGGCCGCGGCGGCCTCGCCTCCGGCCTGTGTCTTGAGGTCCGCCAGCACGGCGCCGGTTCCCAGCACGTAGCTGGTGGGGATTCGTGTGGCGTAGCGCACCTGACTGACCACCAGCCCCTTGGCCTGCTGCACGCCACTGGCATTGGCATAGCTCCAGGTCGTGAGATAGCGGCCCGTGTCCACCTGGGCCACTCTCCGACCCAATTTGTCATAGAAGAAGAAACTGCCATTGCCATTGCCGTCGACTTCCTGGATGACATTTCCGGCGGCATCGTAGGCTCTGTAGGTGACCACATCGCCAGTGCTGAATTCGTAGTTGGACAGCGCAACGTTGTAGCGCCCCAACTGGACGTTCTGAATGCGCGTCTCCGTCAGTCGGTTGTCCGCGTCGTACTTGAACAGCGTTTCGCGATAGTTGGTCGCGCTCACCGGCGTGGGTACCGCGCCACCGGCCGAGATCGGCAGGGCAATGGCGTCTCCGTACGCGCGCACGGACGTGATGTTGCCCGCGGCATCGAATGTCCGGGTGGTGAGCATGCCCGTGGCGCTGACCTCGGCCACCTTGCGGTCGAGCGCATCGTAGTAGGTCAACGTGCGGTTGCCGTTGGCGTCCTTGGTCTCGATGACATTGCCACGAGCATCAAACACCTGGGTCTGCGTGGGAACAACGCCGCTGGTCGTGGTCGCCACGCCGGCGGCATCAAAACGAACCGTGGTCAGAGCCTGGCCCTGGATGGAGACGAGACGATCAAGCTTGTCATAGGCGTATGTGCTGATACGCTGCTCGGGCAACCCCACGGCCTCGGTCTTCGTGACCTGATTGCCGCGCGCGTCGTACGTGTAGCTGTTGGCCACCGCCACCTGCACGTTGCCTGCATTCTTGGACGTGATGGGCAGGGTTTCCTTGATCAGCTTGCCATTGTGGTCGTACTCGTAGGCGAATACGCCGCCCACCGCATTGGTGAAGCCGGTCTTGTTGCCGAACGCGTCCCACACCGTGGTCTCGGTCGTGCTGGTGGTGCCATCGAGTTGAACGCTGACGGTCTTGGCCCGACCAAGTTTGTCATACGTGTAAGTGGTCAGGGCGTCGGTCGCTACATTGGCCGCGGGCAAGGCGGGAACAACGCCTGCAACGGCTGCCGCAGCCAGTTTGCCGCCAAATTGCCTGGCGCTGATCTTGTTTCCAAAGGCGTCGTATGCGTTCTGCGTGACGTAACCCTCGGGGTTGACATACAACGTCACACGACCCAACTTGTCGTAGTAGAAATACCCGGCGTTGCCACGCTGATCGGTGATCTTCACGGCGTTGCCCATGGCGTCGTACTGGGTCTGTATGGTGGCACTCAGGGCGTCGGTGACCACGGTCTTGCGGCCCAGGGCGTCGAAGGTCTGGGTGGTGGTGTACAGCGCCATCAATGCCTGCGTTTGCGCGACAGTCAGCGCCGATGCAAGCTTGGCGTTGCCGCTGGCGTCCAGCAGCGTAACGCCAGCAATGGTGCCCAGCGCCTTGCGGCGCGCAAGCGCCCATACGGTGTCGTTTTCAGCGAGCTCCACGCCGCGTGGATCAATGATCTTCGTGCGATTGCCGCTGGCGTCCAGCACATAGCGCAGCGTTACCGCTTGTGCGCTGCCATAGCCCCGGGTCTCCTGGACCTGAGCGCCGTTGGCGTTGAACACGCGGTGGGTCGTACTGGCTTGCGCCGTACCCCAGGCGCGGGTGGTGTCAGTCTCATTTCCCGCACTGTCGTACACACGGTGAGTGACCCATCCCAGCGCATCGGTGGTGTCGGTCATGCGCCCCACCGCGTCGTATGTGAAGCTGGTGTTGATGTCCGCGGCGTTGGCGGCCGGACGCCACGTGGCCACCACTTCAGAAGCTCGGTTGGCTACCGCAACGGCGGCAGCATAGCGCGTGGTCTGCGTGACCTGACCCACTGCGTCGTACACCGACTCCGTGGCATAGCCCTCGCCGTCGATGACGGCAACCCGCCGCCCCGCGGCATCGTACTTGCTGTACGTGACGACATCGGCGGCATTCGTCGCCAGCTTCCACTGGGGAGCCGTTGCCGTGGCGCTACTGCCCACCAGGTTGGCCAAGTCGACCAGTTGGGCGGAAGTGAGTGCGGTGGCGTAGCGTACGCTCTTGCTGATCTGGCCTGCGGCGTTGTAGAACAGCTCGGTGGCGTAGCCTTGAGCGTCGATGGAGAACTGCCGGCGCCCGGCTGTGTCGTACTTGAATCGGGTGACCACATCGGCCGCGCCGGCGACCGGACGCCAAGTGGCGGCCACATCCGAGGATCGGTTGGCGCTGGCGACCGCCGTGGCATAGCGAATGGTCTGTATGACCTGGCCGGCGGCGTCGTACACGGACTCGCTGGCGTAGCCCTCCCCGTCGATCTGCGCGATCTGACGCCCGACAGCGTCGTACTTGAGGTAGAGGGTGACGTCAGCGGCATTTGTCGCCAGCTTCCACTGGGGAGCCGTTGCCGTGGCGTTACTGCCCACCAGGTTGGCCAAGTCGACCAGTTGGGTGGAAGTGAGTGCCGTGGCGTAGCGTACGCTCTTGCTGATCTGGCCGGCAGCGTTGTAGAACAGCTCGGTCGCGTATCCCGCACCATCGATGACGATGCTCTTGCGTCCATCCTTGTCGTACTTGATGTTCTCGACAATGTCCACGGCATTCGCGACGACCTTGGACGCCACGCCTGCGTTGTCCCACGTGGCAGGAGCCGCGATGGCGTTGGCGTAACGCGTGGTCTTGATGACGCGCCCTTCCTTGTCGTACTCGGCCTTCGTGACGTAGTTCAGCGCATCGACCGTGTAGGTCAGTCGGTTCTGTGCGTCGTAGGTGTAGCGGGTGACCTTGCCCAGTGCATCGGTCTTGCTCGCGAGGTTGTCGTTCTTGTCATAGCTGTAGCTGGTGACCAGATTGAGGTAGGTGGCGCCCACCGGGGTGCCGTTCACGCCATAGTTCTGGGTCTGCTTGACCCTGCGGCCCAAATTGTCGTAGTCGAATTTGGTAGTGACGCCCTTGGCATCGGTGACAGTGAGCACGTGCCCAACGGCGTCATAGGTGCTGGCGGTCATCAGGCTCAGTCCGGTGTAAGCCACCGCGGCCAGACCCAATGCCGTGCTGTCGGCGGCTGTGCGGTTGGCATCCACCGTGAGCTTGACCAGTTGTCCAGCCTTGTCGAACTCGCTCTTGGTCCAGGTGCCATTGGCGTCGCGGCTCCAGACTTCGCGGGTATTGGAGCGGTACACGGTCTGGGTGCTGATATTCAGCCCGGTGGGGTCGACGGTGCGGGTGAGCACGCGGTTCAGCGCGTCATACGTGTAGGCAACCTTGCGCCCCAGCGCGTCGCTCTCCCAGATGAGCTGGCCGGCGGCGTTGTACTCGTTGTGGTCCACCGGCGCCATCGCGCTCGCGGCGCCCACCGCGGCCTGCGTGTCCACCAACTGGCCGTCCCGGTTGTAGCTGTAGGTGGTGACCCTGTTCAGGCCATCCTTGACGCTCACCGTCTGCCCAAAGCGGTTGCTCACGGTGGTGGTGACCACGCCTTCGGGGCTGGTCACGGTCAGGGTGCGCGTGACGTCGTTGTAGGCCGTGGTGGTCACCGCCCCGGTGCGGTCGGTGCTGGTGAGCACGCGGTCAAAGGCGTCGTACGTGACGCTGCTGGTGTTGCCCAGGCCATCGGTCAGGCTGATCTGGCGGCCCAGTCGGTCGTAGCCCGTTCCGCGCGTAACACCGTTGCCGTCGGTGGTACTCGTTGCGCGACCGAAGGCGTCGTAGGTCACGCGAACAAGTCGATCCGTATTCACGGGTCCCGCCAGGAACGTGCCCGTATCGCTCATCAGCGCATCGTCGTCATCCCGTTGCGTGACCAGACCGCGCTTGTCATACACCAGACCACTGTGCATCCACTGACTGCTCGTCAACTGCCGAGTGATGCCGATCTCTGCATGGAAGGCGTTGTATTGTTGCCGCGTGACAAGTCCACTGGCATCGGTGCGCTGGGTCAGGCGGTTGGCGCGGTCGTAGACGAAGCTGGTGGTGGCGTCGTTGGCCGCGTTGAGCAGCGGACTGACCGTGCCCACGATCGCGCTGCCCTGACCCCCCTCGGTCAGGGCGCCCAGCGTGCTCAGGGTGGCCGCGGCGATGCGGCCAAGCACCTGGGTGGTACTGGTCACGCGCCCGAAGGCGTCGTAGCTGTTGAGCGTGACCTCGCCCAGGGCGTTGACGGTGTGCGTGAGCTGGCCCTTGGCATCGTAGTAATACAGGGTCTTGTTGCCGGCAGCGTCGATGCTGCGGATCTTGAGGCCACGTGCATCGTAGGCATAGGTGGTGGCGTAGGTGGTCCAGACGCTGTTGATGGCCGTGTTTTTGGCGGCTTGGGTGGCATAAGTCATGCCCGTGCCCACGGTCCCTGCCAGCACGGTGGCCAGCGCGGCGCTACCCACGCCACGCAGTTCGGCCGTGACGCGACCCAGGGCATCGTAACTGTAGTTGGTCTCGCGCAATTGAGTAGCGTCTTCGCTGGCGCGGCTGACCCGCACGAGGTTGCCCGCGTAGTCGTAGCTGTAATTGTTTTGCGCCCACTGCGCCTGGGTGCCGTCGGTGAGTTGCTCCCACTGCAGCCAGCCCGCGGCGTTGTAGCCACGCAGGGTGATCCGGTCACCTGCGGCAGAACTGGGTGCATTTGGCCGCAAGCCTTCCACGCTCACGCCGGCCGCACCACTGGCCAATGCCGTGGGCAAGGTGGTGGCGCTCGCGCCCGCGAGCTTGGCCTTGTAGCGGATGGTGGCGCTGGCGTTGCCCGAGCCGTCGTACTGGGTTTCGGTGAGGTAACCCTCGGCATCGACCACGCCCGTCTGGCGCCCGGCGGCGTCGTACAGGAAGTAGCTGTGTTGGTCGCTGGCGTTGTTGGCCGCCGGACGCAGCACGTCCAGCGTGCCGCTGGCACGGTTGGCGCTGTTGGTGAGGGTGGCGTAGCGCACGGTCTCGATCAGTCGCCCCGCAGCGTCGTACTTGTTCTCACTCAAATAGCCCAGGGCATCCAGGCTGCCGGTGGCGCGACCGGAGGCGTCAAAGAAGTAGCGGGCGGTGCGGTCGTTGCCTGCATCGGCCGTGACCGTGAGGTCCACGTCCGCGGCACTGAGGTTGACGTCCTTGGCCGCCAGGTTGGCGCGCTGGGTGACCGTGAGCGTGGTGGCGCGCTGAACGGTCTGCACCAGCTGGCTGGCGCCATCGTAGCTGTATTCGGTGACGTCGCCCTCGCCGTCCACGCTCTTGACCAGGCGGTCGGCACTGTCGTAGACCTTGTAGCTGACCTGGTCGCGGGCGGCGTCCTTGACCAGGGGGTTGACGGGCGCAGCCGGGCCCAACAGGGTCAGCGTGGCCTTGGAGATGTCGGCTACCGCGTTGGCCAGGTTGGTGGCGTCAACCTTGTTGGCGTAGCGGATGGTCTTGGCCAGCTGGTTGGTCTTGGTGTACTGGTATTCGGTCAGATAGCCTTCGCCGTCGACCGTGCCCACCAGGCGCCCGGTGCTGTCGTACAGGTTCAGGGTGTTGGCCGTGCCGCCGCCGCTCAGGCTGGTGCTGCTCTTGACCAGGCGGCTGTTGGCGTCGTAGGTGTAGGTGCTCTGGGTGAGCAAGCTCGCGTTGTCGATGGAACGGGCTTGGCTGGCCACGGTGCGACCGGCCTGATCGTAGAACGTGTATTCGCGGGCCGCCACAATGGGATAGGTGGCTGTGGCGCTGTCGTAACGGAAGCGCTGGGTCTGCACGGCCGTGCCGCTGCCGTTGGCGTCGTAGTAGATGTTTTGCGTGTACTGGCCGATGGCGTTCAGGCTCAGGGTCAGGCGGCCCAGGCCGTCGTAGCTGTAGTTGGACGCGAAGCTGGTGGTGAAGTTGCCATTGACATCCTTGGCCGATCCCCGGTGGTCGATGGTCTGCAGCAACTGACCGGCCTGGTCATAGGTGTAGTCCACCACCATGGCGCTGGCGGCCACGCCCGCACCGCTGGCGTCGGTGGCCGAGTAGGTGGTGATGCGAGCCAACTGACCGCGCCAGTTGTAGCTGCTCTCGGTGCGCTGGGCCTGGGTCTTGTCGGTCAAGCCCCCCACCCAGGTGTCCAGTTGGGCTTGGGTGGGCGTCGTGCTCTCGGTCAGGCCGATGAGGCTGTAGCGGTCCTTGTCGTAGCTGACCTGGGCTGTGATTTGCCCCAGGGCGTTGCGTTCAAAGCGGGTGACACGCCCTTCGGCATCCAGGCTGTACACGAGGCGGTTGGCGCTGTCGTAGATATTGCGGCTGGTCTGGCCGCCGCTGGGCAGGCCTGCTCCCGCGCCGTCCGGGTCGGGGGTGGTGTAGCGGGTGAGCGCAATGAGCTGGTTGGCGCTGTTGTAGACGTACTTGAGGGTGTTGCCGGCAGCATCGCGCTCCAGGGCGCGGTTGCCCTGGGCGTCGTAGCTGTAGGCGGTGGTGCGGTTGCTGGCGTCGGTGACGCTGGCCAAGTGGTCGTCACTGGCCGAGACGTAGGCAAAGCTCTGGGTGCGCGCATCCGGGGCCTGGATCTGGGTGAGGCGCTTGGCCGCGTCATAGGTGAGCACCGTGGCTTGGCCCATCGGATCCGTGATGGTGGTGGTGCCCGTGCCGTAGGTGTAGGTGGTGATGCTCTGGGTGCTTACGCCGGTGCTGGTGGAAGCGGTGGTTTCCTTGACCTGGTACACCCGCAAACTGGCGTCATAGGTGATGTCCAGGCGACCAGCAAACTTGAACGGGTTGGCCCGGTCCGTGGTGTTGGCGTAGACGGCGCCCGCCATCTGAGTGATGCTGGCCACGCGCTTGCTGGTGCCGTCGTACGTGTACATCGTGACAAAGGTGTTGTTGTCGGCGATGGCGTTGTCGCTGGGGGTCAGGTCGGTGACCACGGTCTCCAG
>JABLTH010027277.1_pt1 | contig 74337 bp, 81 predicted proteins | sample 7875711 | NCBI WGS metagenome assembly JABLTH01 (sample SAMN14941262, study PRJNA633318) | bioreactor metagenome | isolation source: bioreactor | place: China | collected 2019-03-05 | reverse complement strand
GTTTCATCAACATCAACCAAAACAAAATCATCAAGATATTCTCGGTGGCGTCGGTTGCGTTATTGCCGCCTACATTGATCGCGAGCATCTACGGCATGAATTTCCACGGCTGGTTTCCTGAGCTTGACTGGAAATACGGCTACGTTTACGCCTTGGCGTTGATGGTAATTTCGGTGGCGATCCCTTTTTATTATTTCCGGAAAAAAGGCTGGCTGAATTAAGCCGGCAATTCATGGCATGCAAAATGATGACTTCTGGGTTGGCCTGTGGGGCGAACTGAATAGCGTATCGCTGCTCTGGCAATTGGCGGCGCTGGGATTAAGTATTGCGCTGGCATGGGGGAGCACCCGCCTGGTAAATCGTCGGATCAGGAAAGATGCCCCGGAATCCTGGAAGTTTGGCGTGGGGGGGGTAGCAAGGGTACTGTTTCCGCTGGTGGCTGTGGTCCTCGCCAATATCGGTCAGTTGGCCCTGCAGCATTGGCACTATCCTACGAGCGCCCTCAAACTTGCGGCGACGCTGTTGATGGCGATGGCAGGCATCCGGCTGGCGGTGTATGCCCTGCGCTACATATTTTCACCCAGCGGTTGGCTGAAGACGACGGAAGGCTTCATTGTGGGTGTCATCTGGGGCATTGTCGCCCTGCACCTGACCGGGCTGCTACCGGAGGTGGTTACCTTCCTGGATGATCTCAGTTTTAACGTGGGCGAGCGCAAGTTTTCCGTATTGCTGCTAATCCAGTCGTTGTTGATAGCGAGCATCACCCTCATAGTCACGTTGTGGGCGGGGCGCGTGCTGGAAAACCGTCTGATGGGCACTGAGCAGTTGGATCTCAATCTGCGCGTGGTGCTGTCCAAGCTGCTCAGGGTGGCGCTGATTGTGATCGGCGTGTTGTCCGCGCTTTCGGTTGTAGGCTTTGATATCACCCTACTCTCGGTATTCGGCGGAGCCTTGGGTGTCGGGCTGGGTTTTGGGTTGCAGAAAATCGCCAGTAACTATGTCAGCGGCTTCATTATCCTGCTGGACCGTTCGCTGCACCTGGGCGACGTGCTCACCGTCGATGGGCATTATGGCATCGCACACCAACTCAGGGCTCGCTATCTGGTGCTGCGCAAGCTGGATGGCACGGAAGTGGTGATTCCGAACGACACCTTGATTACTTCGACCGTGATCAACCACTCCCTTTCCGACCGCAAGTCCCAACTGCGAGTGGCGGTACAGGTAAGTTATGACAGTGATGTGGATGAGGCGATGGGCATCATGAAAGCGGCTGCCGTGGGCGCCGGCAGGGTGCTTGCCGACCCTGAGCCGGCAGTTGCAATCACGGGGTTGGGCGATAACGGGATCAACCTGGAAGTGAGCGCCTGGGTGAATGACCCGGAGAACGGGTACGGCAGCCTGCAATCCAAGATTTACATGAACATCCTGCGGGGGTTCCGTGCGGCCGGGGTCAGCATTCCATCACCGCAGCGGGATGTGCGCATGGTTAACAATTGACGTGCGTGCCTGCTGGAAACAAAAAAGCCCTCAAAGCGGGCTTTTTTGTTATGTGGCTGAACTAACTGCCAAGCTTACTTCAGCTTGGTTTCCTTGTAAGCGACGTGCTTGCGAGCAACGGGATCGTACTTCTTGATCTCCATCTTCTCGGGCATGGTGCGCTTGTTCTTGGAAGTGGTGTAAAAGTGACCAGTGCCAGCACTGGATTCCAGTTTGATTTTCTCGCGTGCGCCTTTAGCCATGGCCAGTCTCCTTAAATTCTTTCGCCACGCTCACGCAGGTCGGCCAGAACGCTATCAATACCGTTCTTGTCGATGGTGCGCAATGCAGCATTGGTCAGTCGCAGGCTTACCCAGCGATTTTCGCTCTCAACCCAGAATCTGCGATTTTGCAGATTAGGCAGAAAACGTCGTTTGGTCTTGTTGTTTGCGTGGGAAATATTGTTGCCCACCATTGGCTTTTTGCCGGTCACCTGACATTTGCGTGCCATGGTTGCCTCCGAATTTCGAAAAACCGAATTTATACCATAAAACTACCGTTTAGTTCAAGGATTATCAGTCTTTCGAATTCATGCTACCCCGGTGCTGCCAAAACCGCCATGACCACGGTCACTGGCAATGAACTCGTCCACCACGTCAAAGCGCGCGTGGATGACAGGGACGATCACCAGTTGCGCAATGCGTTCCAGCGGGTTGAGCAGGAAGGTTTCATGGCTGCGATTCCAGACGGACACCAGCAACTGCCCCTGATAGTCGGAATCAATGAGCCCGACCAGGTTGCCGAGCACGATGCCATGTTTGTGCCCCAGGCCCGAGCGCGGCAAAATCATCGCGGCATATCCCGGGTCGGCCAGGTGAATAGCGATCCCAGTCGGGATCAGTTCGGTTTCACCTGGGCGCAAGGTGAGCACATGTTCGATGCATGCACGCAGATCCAGCCCCGCGGAACCTGCCGTGGCATAGGTAGGGAGGTGGTGACGCAGGCGGTCATCCAGGATTTTGAGTTGCACTTGTAATGACATGGCGGGTTCCTGTGGAAAATGGTTAGGGCAGCATCCGGGCAACGTGTTGCAGCAACTGATTGGCGATGACCTGTTTTGAGGCGCGCGGCAACGGATGTGCGCCATTATCGTCCAGCAATGTGACAGTCGTGTCGTCGGTGCCAAACGCGTCCTGTACCAGATTGGCGACCAGCAGCGGGACATTTTTGCGCTGGCGTTTCTGCCCGGCGAATTCCAGCAGGTTTTCACTCTCGGCGGCAAATCCTACACAAAACGGAGGTTTTGGAAGGCTGGTCACGGTTGCCAGAATATCTTGTGTCGGCGTCAGTTCCAGTGTCAGATTCTGGCCGTTTTTCTTGAGTTTTTGTGCGCTGGGCAGGGCAGGGGTGTAGTCTGCGACCGCGGCAACCCCGATAAAAATATCCACGCCCTGAATGTTTTTCAGTACGGCATCCAGCATCTGTCTGGCGCTGGTAATTCGGATCAGGTGCGCCTTAGCCGGCGCCTGTAGCGCAACCGGGCCGCTCACCAGGGTGACGGCCGCACCCATTGCCAGTGCCTCGGAGGCAATGGCATAACCCATCTTGCCGGAGCTTGAGTTGGTCAGCCCGCGCACCGGGTCAATGGCCTCGAACGTGGCCCCGGCGGTGATCAGGATTTTTCTGCCTGCCAGCAGTTTGGGTTGCAACTGCGCGTGGATTTCCTGTGCCAGCGTTTCGGCTTCCAGCATGCGGCCCATCCCGGTTTCGCCGCAGGCCTGGGAGCCGCTATCGGGTCCAAGCAGAACCACGCCATCGGCTGCCAATTGCTTGGTATTTCGCTGTGTTGCCGGGTGTTGCCACATCTCGACGTTCATGGCGGGGGCTACTAATAACGGGCATTTGCCGCGCGCCAGGCACAGCGTGGAGAGCAAGTCATCCGCAACCCCATGGGCCAGTTTGGCAATGAAATTGGCACTGGCCGGCGCGATGACGATCATCTCCGCGGAGCGCGCCAGATCGATGTGTGCCATGCCGTTGCCATTATGGTCCCAAAGCTCGGTCAGCACCGGCTTGCCGGAGAGCGCCTGCAGGGTGGTCGGGGTGATGAATTGGCGGGCGGATGCAGTCATCACCACTTGTACATCCAAGCCTTGCTTGACCAGCAAACGCGTCAGCTCTGCTGCCTTGTAAGCAGCGATGCCACCGGTCAGGCCAAGCAAGATTTTTTTGGGGGAGGTTGACATCAAGTGCGGCTATTTCATTGGATAATAAGGCCATTCTATCGCAACAGGGGCAATCATGGCGATTACCGACTGGCCCGCGGATGAGCGGCCGCGTGAAAAATTGTTGGCGCATGGGGCGCAATCCCTCTCGGACGCGGAGTTGCTAGCGATTTTCTTGCGCGTGGGCGTTGCCGGAATGAGTGCGGTGGATCTGGCGCGAGCTTTATTGCTGCGCTTCGGCAGCCTGAATGGAATTTTTGCCGCGAGTTGTACCGAGCTGACTGCTGTTAATGGGATGGGCAACAGTAAATACGCGCAGTTGCAGGCGATCTTCGAGATGTCGCGCCGCGCATTGGCCGAAGACATGCAGCGGCGTGATGTATTGGCATCGCCGAGCGCGGTGCGCGATTACCTGCGGCTGAAACTGAATGCCCAGCCGCGCGAGGTATTTATTGTGTTGCTGCTGGATGCACAAAACCGGGTGATGGCCAGTGAGGAGTTGTTCGCGGGAACCCTGACGCAAACTGCCGTTTATCCGCGGGAAGTGGTGAAACTGGCACTGCGGCACAACGCGGCGGCTGTCATTTTTGCCCACAATCATCCATCCGGTGTGGCGGAGCCCAGTCGCGCCGATGAACTGCTGACCAAGGCATTAAAGGAGGCACTGGCACTGGTGGACGTGAAAGTGCTGGATCACTTCGTGGTAGCGGGGAACGCTGTATTGTCGTTTGCCGAGCAGGGTATGATCTAAATTACGTGCAGCTGAGCAGACAGGGCTTTTAATTCCTGCCGCGCGGCAAGGTAGTCTGGACACAGCTTTTCCACCCAGGCCCAGAAGCTGGCGCTGTGGTTCATTTCCTTGAGGTGTGCCAGTTCGTGCGACACCACGTAATGAATGATGTGCGGCGGCGCCTGGATCAGGCGCCAGTTCAAACGGATTTCCCCGCGCGAATTGCAACTGCCCCAGCGGGTTTTGGCACTGGAAAGAAACAGCGGCGGAGTGGTCACGCCTAGCCGTGCCGCCAATAGCGCAATGCGGCGTTCAAAATCCGCCCGGGCCTGTTTTGCATACCATTGCACGATTTTGCGGCGGACGGCGCTGGTGTCCGCTGGGGTGGGCAATGTCAGCTGCAAGTGCGCGCCTTCCAGAACGGCGGTGCGGCTTGCCCTGCCGGCATTCAACCGTAGCGTGATGGGGTTGCCCAGGTAGCGCAGCTGCGTGCCCTGTTCCAGCGTCGTGCTGGGGATTTCGTCGCAGCGGTCTGCCCATTCTCTGAGTTTGCGCGTAATCCAGTCGGATTTGTCGCGTAAAAACTGTTCCAGCAGGTACTTCGGCAAGCGCTGGGGGACGTGCACGGTCAGGCCGCGGTGGTCGATGCGCAACCCGAGCGTGCGGCGGCGCGCGCTGACTTTCAGGGTGTATGGAGGAATGGTGTTCCCCGCGGGGAGGTTAGACATATTCTTTCAATCGCAGCATTTCGTCTTCGATCCACGATTCAACCTGCTGGGTAAGCGCGTCGGGCTTCATGCCAACGGTCGAGATGGGCTCGCCGATGCTGACGGTGATGGTGCCTGGGCGTTTCAGAAAAGCGTTCTTGCCCCAGAACTCCCCAGCGTTGTGCGCGATAGGCAGCGCATGGCTGCCGGTGTGCGTTGCCAGCCATGCGCCACCGATGTGGTATTTGCCGCGCTGGCCCGGGGCGATGCGTGTGCCCTCCGGAAACACCACCACACAGAAGCCTTTCTGCAGCCTGTCCTTGCCTTGCTCTACCAGTTGCTTGAGCGCCTCGCGCCCGGCGGCCCGGTTGATGGCAATCGGGCTGCTCATCGCCAGCCCCCAGCCAAAAAACGGCACGAACAACAGCGAACGCTTCATCACCCATACCTGCGGCGGCGCAATTTTTTGCAATGCCAGTGTTTCCCATGCCGATTGGTGCTTGCACAAAATGACGCATGGCTCCTTGGGGATATGGTGTGCGCCGATGACGCGATAACGTATACCGCAAGTGGCTTCCAGCCACCACAGCATGCTGCGTGCCCAAATGGTGATGATGGGGTAGCGCCGCTGCGGCGGCAGCGGATAGATCAGCGGGATCAGCAGGCAGAACAGCGGGGTGAACAGCCATTGGCCGATGGCGAACAGCAGTGAACGCAGCCAGAGTTTAATCATTGGCAATAATGTAGCGCGCCGCTTCAGCCAGGTTGGCGCAGATGTGCGTGTTTTCCGGCAAATTGCCGGCGGCCTGTGTGGCGAGACCTTTGCCGGTGAGCACCAGGATGGGTTTTGCGCCCAGCGGCAAGCCGGCCTGCAGGTCGCGCAGCGAATCACCTACGCTGGGCACCCCGTCCAGATCGGTGCCAAAGCGCCGGGCGATTTCTTCCATCATGCCGGGCTTGGGTTTGCGGCAGGTGCAATGGTCGTCGGCGGAATGCGGACAATAAAACAAGGCATCAATGCGCCCGCCGAGTTGCGCCAGCGCGCGGTGCATCTTGTCGTGGATGGCATTGAGCGTGGCCATGTCGAACAGCCCGCGGCTGATGCCGGACTGGTTGGTGGCCAGCGCCACGCGAAATCCGGCCTTGTTCAACTCGGCAATCGCTTCCAGGCTGCCGGGAATGGGTTTCCACTCGTCCGGGCTTTTGATGAAATGGTCGGAGTCGTAGTTGATGACGCCGTCGCGGTCGAGGATGACGAGCTTCATGATGCCAGCTTGGACAAATCGGCCACGCGGTTCATGGTCTGGTGCAAGGTCGCCAGCAATCCCAGCCGGTTGTTGCGCAAGGCCGTAGCCTCCACATTCACCATCACGCTGTCAAAAAATGCATCCACCGGGTTTTTCAGTACTGCCAGTGATTGCAGCGAGGCGGTGTAGTCATGTTCTTCAAACGCCTTGTCGGCTTTGGGCTTGGCGGCAGTCAGCGCCTGGAACAGGGCGGCTTCTGCCGGCTCGGCCAGCAGCGTCATATCCACCACCGGCGCGACTTTTTCTTCGACTTTCTTCAGGATGTTGCCCACACGCTTGTTGGCGGCGGCCAGGCTGTCGGCCTCCGGCAGCGCGGAAAATACGCGCACCGCGGCCAAGCGTGCCGGGATGTCGGAAAGCTGCTGCGGCCGCAGCGACAGTACGGCGTCGATTTCCTGCGCCGAGTAGCCCTGCTCGCGCAAGCTGCCGTGCAGACGCTCGTAAATGAATTCAAACAGCCCGTCCGGCTTGTCATTGGGCGGGGGCAGCGCCATGAGCGCGGCGGATTGCTGGATCAGCGCTTCCAGGTCGAGCTGCAGGTCTTGTTCGACCAGCATGCGGATCACGCCCAGCGCATGGCGGCGCAAGGCGAATGGGTCCTTGTCGCCGGTCGGGATCTGGCCAATGCAGAAAAGACCGATCAGTGTTTCCAGCTTGTCGGCCAGCGCCACGGCAATGCCGACCAGGTTGCGCGGCAGTTCGTCGCCGGCGTAACGTGGTTTGTAGTGGTCTTCAATCGCTTCGGCGACATCCTGCGCCAAGCCGTCATGCAGGGCGTAGTAGCGCCCCATGATGCCCTGCAGTTCGGGGAACTCGCCGACCATGTCGGTCACCAGGTCGGCTTTGGCCAAGTGAGCGGCTTTATCTGCCAGATTGGCCAGGGTCTCGCCGCCGATCTGTTTGCCGATGTAGCGCGCAATGCTGCGTACCCGCTCGGTACGTTCTCCCTGTGAGCCCAGCTTGTTGTGATACACCACCTTGTCCAACTGCTCCACGCGTGATTCCAGCGTTTTCTTGCGATCCTGGTCGAAGAAAAACTTGGCATCCGCCAGGCGCGGGCGCACCACTCGCTCATTGCCGCCAATCACCGCGCTGGGGTCGCTGGGGGAGATGTTGGAAACGATCAGGAATTTGTTGGTCAGCGTACCGTCTGCATCGAGTAGCGGGAAGTATTTCTGGTTGGCCTTCATGGTGAGAATCAGGCACTCCGGCGGCACTTCCAGATACTCGTGTTCGAATGTGCCGATCAGCACATTGGGGCGTTCCACCAGCCCGGTAACTTCGTCCAGCAGTGCATCGTCGGCCACCGGTTGTAGCCGGTCGCCGGCGTTGGCCGCAGCTACGGCAAGCTGGCGGGCGATTTCTGCGCGGCGCTCCTCGAAACTTGCAATCACCGCGCCCTGGGTTTGCAGTTGCTGGGCATAGGTGTCGGCATGGGTCAGCGACACCGGGTGCTGCGTGGCTTCAAAGCGATGTCCCTGAGTCAGGTTGCTGGCGGCCAGACCCAGCACCGACACCGGGATGACGTTTTCTCCGTGCAGCGCGACCAGCCCATGGGCGGGGCGCACAAAGTGGACGCTGCTCCAGCCGTCGGTCAATTGATAGGTCATGACTTTGGGGATGGGCAGCTTGGCCAGCGTGTCTTCCAGCGCCTTTTGCAGGCCGTCGGCCAGTTGGACGCCAGGCATGACGGTGTCCAGGAACAATACGTCGGCCTTGCCGTCGTGCTCGCATTTCAGTTGTGGCACAACGGAGGCATCGGCGCCCATCGCGCCCAGTTTTTTCAGCAAGGCCGGCGTGGCGCTGCCATTGGCGTCCAGCCCCACGCTTACCGGCATGAGCTTTTGCGATACCGGCTTGTCCGCGGCGCGTGCCGGCACGTGGCTGATATGTGCCGCCAGGCGGCGCGGGCTGGCGTAAGCGGTGACCTGGCTGGTGTCCGAAGTTAAACCCTGGGTTTCCAGGCTTTCCAACAGCAGGCTGGAAAAGCTTTCCCCCAGCTTTTTCAGCGCCTTGGGGGGCAGTTCTTCAACAAACAGTTCGACCAATAAATTCTGGGTGCTCATGCTCATGCAACTTTCTTCTCAATGTGCGCTTTTTCCAGCTGGACCAACACTTCCGCTGCGTGCGCCGGGTCGGCCATCGGGAACCCAAGCCGGGCGCGGCTATCTAGGTAGCTCTGTGCCACCGACCGTGCCAGATTGCGAATGCGGCCGATATACGCGGCGCGTTCGGTGACGGAAATCGCTCCGCGCGCATCCAGCAGGTTGAAGGTGTGGGCGGCTTTTAATACCTGCTCGTAAGCGGGCAGCGCCAGTTGGGCGGCCATCAGGTGTTGCGCCTGTTTTTCGTGGGCGTTGAAGGCGGTGAGCAGGAATTCGACATCGCTGTGCTCGAAGTTGTAGGTGGACTGCTCCACTTCGTTCTGGTGGAACACGTCACCGTACTTCAGCCCCGGCGCATAGGTGAGGTCGAATACATTGTTTACTCCTTGCAGGTACATCGCCAGGCGCTCGAGGCCATAGGTGATTTCGCCGGTGATTGGCTTGCAGTTGATGCCGCCGACCTGCTGGAAATAGGTGAACTGGGTGACTTCCATGCCGTTGAGCCAGACTTCCCAGCCCAGCCCCCAGGCGCCCAGCGTCGGATTTTCCCAGTCGTCTTCGACAAAGCGGATGTCGTTTTTTTTCAGGTCAAAGCCTAATGCTTCTAGCGAGCCCAGGTAGAGTTCCAGGATATTGGCAGGAGCGGGCTTGAGCACCACTTGGTACTGGTAATAGTGTTGCAGCCGGTTGGGGTTTTCGCCATAACGGCCATCCTTGGGACGGCGCGAAGGTTGTACATAAGCGGCGTGCCAAGGTTCCGGGCCTAGCGCGCGGAGGAAGGTGGCGGTGTGCGAGGTGCCGGCGCCTACTTCCATGTCGTAGGGTTGCAGCAGCGCGCAGCCTTGATTATCCCAATATTGTTGCAGGGTCAGAATGATTTGCTGGAAAGTGAGCATGAGTCAGGCAGGTGGCTTGCGAAAGCGGTGATTCTACTTCTTTTTACGCACCCATGACAGCCCATAAAGCCGCGTAATAACCAGCAGGATCAGGATGATAACCGGCCAGTTGCCCCAGCGCACATAAGGCGTGCTGCCGGTATAGCCCTGCGCCAGACCATCCAGCGACAACTGCTTGAACAGCGGCGCCTGGGACAGCACTCGTCCGTCGCGGTCAATGACGGCGGTGGCGCCGGTGTTGGTGGCGCGCAGCATCATGCGGCTGGTTTCCAGCGCGCGTGCCTGCGACATTTGCAGATGCTGGTGCGCGGCCAGGGAATCGCCGTACCAGGCGTCATTGCTCAGGTTCACCAGCAAGGTGGCTTCGGGCAGCTGGCGGATGATTTCTTCACCGAAGGTGTCTTCGTAACAGATATTCACGGCAACTTTCTGCCCGGACAATAACAACGGTTGCTGGTGGGTGGCGCCGGAGGACAGGTCGGTCAGCGGGATGTGCAGCAGGTCATTATAGATCCAGCCCAATACCGACTTGAACGGGATGAATTCGCCGAACGGCACCAGATGGGATTTGCGGTAGTGCTGCTCCGGCGCGCTGCCCATGCTGATGGCACTGTTGAAGTAGTGTACGTTGCCGTCTATGACCTCACGCTCCGCCAGCCCGATCAGCACGTTGCCGCGATTGTCACGCGCGTGGCGGGCCAGCGCGGGCAGGTATTCCACGGGCAGGTGGCTGGCGAGCAGCGGCAGCGCGGTTTCCGGCAGCACGATCAATTGCGCGCTGCTGGCTTTGGTCATGCGGTAATACAAATCCAGCGTCGGTGCCAGCGTTTCCTCGCGCCATTTCAAGTCCTGGGCGATATTGCCTTGCAGCAGGCTGAAGGACATCGGCTGGCCTGCGGTATCGCTCCAGGTGACATGTTTGAGCAGGGCGCCGCTGATCCAGAACCCCAGCAGGCAGACCACCAGTATTTTGCGGGTGATGATGTTGCGCAATGCGGCAGCAATCAACGCCGCGCAGACGGCACTGGCCAGCGATGCGCCGAACACGCCAAAAACGGGCGCCAGTCCGGCCAGCGGGCTGTAAGGAATCTGCGCATAACCCACTGCGAGCCAGGGAAAGCCGGTGAAAATCCACAGGCGTACCCACTCCAGCAACACCCACAAAAACGGCAGTCCGGGCAGACGGTGCTCTGCGGGCAGCTTGCGCGCCAGCCAGCCAACAACTGCCGGGAACAAAGCCAGAAACGCGCAGAAGCCGGCAGTTGCCAGCCCGGCCGGCAGCATCGGCATTTCGCCGAAGTCGTGCAGGCTGACATAAATCCAGGAAACGCCCGCGCCAAACAGGCCCATACCGAAAGCCCAGCCGATGATGGCCGCACGTTTTACCGTTGGCGCGCTATGCTGCAGCAGGAATAGCGCCGCCAGAGCAAGAATGGGGGCGGGGTAGAAATAGAACGGAGCGTATCCCAGCACGGCAAATGCACCGGCACAGAGGCTCAGGATAAACGCGCCGGACTTATGTTGGTGAGTTTGCATCGCAGGCTGGACCGTCAGGCAAAGATTGCGCATTATAGCGGCTGGTGGTTGGCACTTTTCATGTTCAGGAGCGTTGAGATGTTAAAAGAATTCAAAGAATTTGCCATGCGCGGCAATGTGGTGGATATGGCGGTCGGTATTATCATCGGTGCGTCATTTGGCGGGATCGTGAAATCGCTGGTGGATGACGTGATCATGCCGCCGATCGGCCTGGTGTTGGGGAATGTGGATTTCAGCAACCTGTATTTCGTGATGAAAGAGGGGATCGCCGCCGCCGCGCCTTATGCCTCGCTGGCCGAAGCGAAGAAGGCCGGTGCGGTAACGCTGAATTACGGCTTGTTCATCAATGCGGTGGTCAGTTTTACCATTGTGGCATTTGCGGTATTTCTGCTGGTGCGCGGCATCAATCGCTTGCGCAAGCAGGAGGAGGAAGCCGCGCCGGCACCTTCCACCAAGGCCTGTCCGCGCTGCTACAGCGAGATCGCCATTCAGGCGACCCGCTGCCCGCATTGCACATCGGATCTGTAACGGTTCAGCAGCTGGGGGTGCACTCGGTTGACGTGGCGGCGGCTGTTTCCAGGCTACCGAAGCTGCTGTTGCTGAAGATGATGTTGACGACTTTGTCGTCGATCAGATCCAGTTCGGTGGACTTGTAGTAGTCGCCGTCGGCATTGGTGTTCAGGTATTCGTACAGCCAGATCAACCCGATGATTTCACCGCTGCGGTCATCGGTGACAACAATGCTTTCGGTCGGATCGCCAAGCCGTTCGGTGATTTGTGCCTTGCTTAAATGCGGGATCGCGTCAACAAACCCCGCCTCGTCGAGCGGCAGGCCGTCGTCAGCATGCAGTTGGGGCGACAGGCCCAGCAGCAAGGATATCGCTAAGGTCTTCAGCAGGTTTTTCATCGGGAACTCCTCAAGCCATGGCGTTGTGGGGGTGTCTCAATTTGAACTGCCATTTTGAGACTTAGTTCCCGAGAAAATCAATGGATTGTCAGAAGGTCGTGCCCCGTTATGTGCCTAGTCCATCCCGGCAGGGATTTCCGGGATTCTTTCCAGCAGCAATGAATGCACGCGGCGGCTGTCAGCGCGCAACACGGTAAACTTCAGCCCGTCGAAAATGATGTGTTCCCCGCGCTTGGGCAGGCGGCCGAATTTGCTGATGACCAGTCCGCCGATGGTAGAGAACTCTTCGTCGCTGAATGATGTGCCCAGCGCTTCGTTGAAATCGCTGATTTCTGTCAGTGCCTTGATGCGATAACGCCCGCTGGTGTCCTGGAAAATGTTGTCTTCATCTTCGTCGTAATCGTATTCGTCCTCGATGTCGCCGACGATCTGTTCCAGCACGTCTTCAATGGTTACCATGCCGGCCACGCCGCCGTATTCGTCCACCACGATGGCGATATGGTTACGGTTGCTGCGAAAATCCTTCAGTAGCACGTTCAGGCGTTTGGATTCGGGGATGAATACCGCCGGGCGCAGCATGTCGCGCACGTTGAAATCTTCCCCGGCGTAATAGCGCAGCAAGTCCTTGGCCAGCAGGATGCCGATGATGTCATCCTTGTTCTCGTCGATCACGGGAAACCGGGAATGTGCGGCTTCGATCACGAAGGGGATGAACTTTTCCGGAGGATCGGTAATGTCGATGACATCCATCTGCGAGCGCGGGATCATGATGTCGCGCACCTGCATCTCGGAAACCTGCATCACGCCTTCGATCATGGCGAGTGCGTCCGCATCCAGCAGGTTCTTTTCAAAAGCGGCGTGTAGGATTTCGATCAGGTCCTCGCGGTCTTCGGGTTCCCGCGAGAGCAGGCTGGAAAGACGTTCCAGCCAGGAATGTTTAGGGCCTTCAGCCATGTGTGATGGCGTTCTCCAGTATGCGATAAGGGTCAGCATACCCTAATTTGGACAGGATTTGTGTTTCAAGCGCTTCCATGGCCTCGGCATCCGGCTCGCGTTCATGGTCGTAACCTTGCAGGTGCAGCACGCCATGCACAGTGAGGTGGGCGTAATGGGCTTCCAGCGATTTATGTTGCTCCAGCGCTTCTTTTGCCACGACTGGTGCGCACAGTACGATGTCGCCCATCAACGGCTCGTCATTAAGGGGAAAGGTCAGCACGTTGGTGGGGTAATCCTTGCCGCGATAGTCGCGATTGAGTTCCTGGCTCTCAACCGCATCTACAAGCCGCAACGTGACCTCGGCATCGGTTTCCAGGGCGGCGAGCACCCACTTGCGGAACTGGTGGCGCGTGGGCGCGCTTTCCGGCTTCGTTGCGAACTGCACGGCCAGGGCGAGCTTGGGTTTCATTCGTCCTTGCTTTCGTAACGCTCATAGGCGTTGATGATTTTCTGTACCAACGGGTGGCGCACGACATCCTCACTCTGGAAGCGGGTGAAGGCAATGCCGCGCACATCCTTGAGCACTTCTTGCGCCACCACCAACCCGCTCTTCTGGCCGCGCGCCAGGTCGATCTGGGTGACGTCGCCGGTAATCACCGCCTTGGTGCCGAAGCCGATGCGGGTGAGGAACATTTTCATCTGCTCCGGCGTGGTGTTCTGCGCCTCGTCCAGGATGATGAAACTCTGGTTCAGGGTGCGTCCGCGCATGTAAGCCAGCGGCGCCACTTCGATGGCGTTGCGCTCGAACATCTTGGCCACGGTATCAAACCCCATCAGGTCGTACAGCGCGTCGTACAGCGGGCGCAGGTAGGGGTCGACTTTCTGCGACAGGTCGCCGGGCAGGAAGCCCAGCCGTTCGCCGGCTTCAACCGCGGGGCGCACCAGTACGATGCGCTTGACCCGGTCCCGCGTCAGGGCGTCCACCGCGCTGGCGACTGCCAGATAGGTTTTGCCGGTACCCGCCGGGCCGATGCCGAAGGTGATGTCGAACTCCTGTATCTGCTGCAGATATTCCACCTGGCGCGGCGTGCGGCCATGCAGGTCGCGGCGGCGCGTCATCAGCACTGGCATGGCCGTGCTGGTCACATCCTCGGGCGACAGCTTGCCGATCTCGACCAGCCCCAACTGGATTTCTTCCAGTTCTATCGGGTTTTTGGCGCGGGCGTAGAAATCCTGCAGCAACTGTGCCGCAAGTTCCGTCTGGTGCTTTTCTCCGGAAAGCCGGAAAGTCGCGCCGCGTCGGGCAATAACCACATCCAGCGCGGCTTCGATCTGCTTGATGTTTTCATCCAGTACGCCGCACAGGTTGGCAAGCCGCGTGTTGTCTTCGGGGGTGAGTGAGAGTTCCAACTTAGTCCTTTACCAGGTCGCCACGCAGGCTGTGCGCCAGCGCTTCGGTGATGTTGACCAGCGCAAACTGGTTGATCAGGCTGGCGTCACCGTCAAAATTGACAATACGGTTGTTGTCGGTGCGGCCGGCCAGTTGTTTGGGGTCTTTTCTGGAAAAGCCTTCCACCAGTACGCGCTGGTAGGTGCCGACCATTTTCTGGCTATTTTCGAAACCCTGCTTTTCGATCAGTGCCTGCAATTGTTCGAGGCGTGCCTGTTTCACTTCCTGCGGCGTGTCGTCCGGCAGGTAAGAGGCGCCGGTGCCGGGGCGTGGGCTGTAGATGAAGCTGAAGCTGTAATCAAAGCCCACATCTTCGATCAGTTTGATGGTGGCGGCAAAGTCGGCATCCGTTTCGCCCGGGAAACCAATAATGAAATCGGATGACAGGTGCAGATCAGGCCGTACCGCGCGTAGCTTGCGGATCAGCGACTTGTATTGCAGTGCGGTGTAGTTGCGCTTCATCGCCATCAGAATGCGGTCGGAGCCGGCCTGCACCGGCAAGTGCAGGTGCGACACCAGCTTGGGCAGCTTGGCAAAAGCCTCGATCAGCGCCGGCGTCATTTCATTGGGGTGCGAGGTGGTGTAGCGCAGGCGCTCGATGCCGGGGATTTCGTGCAGGTATTCCAGCAGCAAGGCAAGGTCGGCTGTTTCTCCAGAACTCATGCTGCCCCGGTAGCTATTGACGTTTTGCCCCAGCAGCGTGATTTCCTTGACACCCTGCTGCGCCAGTTGCGCGGCTTCCAGCAGCACGTCGTCGAACGGGCGCGAAACCTCCTCGCCGCGGGTGTAGGGCACGACGCAGAACGTACAGTACTTGCTGCAGCCTTCCATGATGGATAGGAAGGCTGCGGCGCCTTCCACCCGGGGCGGCGGCAACCGGTCGAATTTCTCGATTTCGGGGAAGCTGATGTCCACTTGCGCGCGGCCGGTACGCCGTTTTTCCGCGATCATTTCCGGCAGGCGATGCAGGGTTTGCGGGCCAAACACGATGTCCACCAGCGGTTCGCGCGAAATGATGGCCTTGCCTTCCTGACTGGCGACACAGCCGCCGACGGCGACCACCAGGTGCGGGTTGGCTTCTTTCAGGTCGCGCAGGCGGCCGAGCTGGTGGAACACCTTTTCCTGAGGCTTCTCACGGACGGAACAGGTGTTGACCAGGATCACATCCGCTTCTTCCGGGTTGTCGGTTTGCGTCATGCCTTCGGCGGCATTCATCAGATCGGCCATGCGTGACGAGTCGTACTCGTTCATCTGGCAGCCGAAGGTTTTGATAAAGACTTTCTTGGGGGTTTGCATGAGGCGAAGTCGCTGAAATTTTGTGCAATTATACCGGTGTGCCATAGCGCTGACCAAGCGATAGCACTAATAAGCGTGCGGATTGGGTATAATCGTGAGTTAGACGCTTGCTACGCGCCCGTAGCTCAGCTGGATAGAGTACTGCCCTCCGAAGGCAGGGGTCGGACGTTCGAATCGTCTCGGGCGCGCCATTAAGCGCAAAGCCAGCTAATCGCTGCGTGGGTTGGAATATTGGGAATATCTAAATAACCTATTGAATTTTTAGAGAAAACGAAATGGCACAGCAATCCGGCAGCTCTCAATCCCCTCGTCTCGGCCAGGTGCTCCTGGTGAAGGGCATTATCTTTACCTTGATTGCTGGTGCAGCAGTCTGGGTGCTGCAGGGCCAGCCGGTGCTCCAGGTGCTGTCGGTGGCAGTGCTGTCCGCGATCTGGTATTCATTGTTGTCTGGTGCGGTGCAGCAGGCGGCGCAGAACGAGCGCGCGGCGGTGGCGCAGATGGAAGACCAGATTAACGCGTTGGCGGATAATTTCGATGTCTGGCTGAAACTGTTGAGCGATGAGTTCGAAAGCCAGGTGAGCAATACCCGTGGGGAACTGACGCAGTTGCAAACGGTGATGGGTGACGCGATCGGCAAACTGGTCAACAGCTTTACCACCATGGAGGATTCCACCTCCCGCCAAACCGAACTGGTTACCATGCTGATGAGCCAGCATGACAATAAGAACAATGGGTCAAAGTCGGACCAGACGGTCAATATCAACCAGTTCCTCACCGAAACTACCGCAACGCTGACCATGTTTGTCGAAAACACGGTGCAGACCGGTGCGCTGGGCCGGGAGTTGGTCAACAAGATGGGCGAGATCAGTGCCAAGGTGGTCAAGATTCAGTCGGTGTTAAGCGAGATCGAAGCCATTGCCAGCCAGACCAACCTGCTGGCGCTGAATGCCGCGATCGAGGCGGCCCGGGCCGGTGAAGCAGGACGCGGGTTTGCGGTGGTGGCGGACGAGGTGCGCAAACTGTCGCTGCGTTCCAATGATTTCAGCAGCGAAATCCGTACGGAAATGAACGATGTCAGCCAGTCGGTGACGTCCGCCGAGGGCGTGATGAAGACCTTCTCGGAGAAGGACATGCAGTTTGCCATGCAATCCAAGCAGAATGTCGAGACCATGATGGGCGAAGTGGGCAAGCTGAATGCCACCATGGCAGGCGTGATCGGTGAGTTGTCGGTGGCATCGGGCCAGGTCAAGTCCGAAGTGCGTACCGCCATTACCTCGCTACAGTTCCAGGATATGGCGAGCCAATTGGTGACCCATGCCGGGCGGCGCATGGATGCGCTGCGCTCGATACTCGAAGGCATTGCCCGGATTGAAGAGCAGCGCTCCAGCAACAAACTTGAGCATGTCAAGAACGTGATCCGGGAAACCTCGGAACTGATTGAAAAAACCCGCCATAACCCTGTCAAGCAAGTGAACGTTGACGCTGGCGATGTGGAATTGTTCTAAATACCCCGCGCAAATTCGGAGAAACTGATGGCAAAAAATATATTAACTGTTGACGATTCCTCTTCTGTACGCAAGATGATTGTGGTTACCCTGAAAGGGGCCGGTTACGAGGTGGGAGAGGCCGAAGACGGCGAAGCCGGGTTGAATGCGGCAAAAACGAAAGCTTATGACCTTATCCTGACCGACCAGAACATGCCGAAGATGGATGGGTTGACCCTGACCAAGAGCCTGCGCGCGCTGCCGCAGTACAAGTCGGTGCCTATCCTGATGCTGACGACTGAATCCGGGGATGACATGAAGGCACAAGGGCGTGCGGCGGGTGTGACCGGGTGGCTGGTGAAGCCGTTTGATCCGCAAAAGCTGATTGATACAGTGAAAAAGGTGGTTGGCTAAAGCCGCTGTCTTCGCACCAGGGTGGCAAACAAAAAAGCCGTTTCATTAGGAAACGGCTTTTTTGTTTTGGTGCCGGTGAGAGGAGTCGAACCCCCGACCTTCGCATTACGAATGCTGGACGTTACCCGCCTTTGCTTTTCTTTATATTTCACATCAACAAGTTAACCCTTCAAAAGTCCCCTTTATAGCACTATGCAGGCGTATGGCGTTGACGCTCTGTTGACGCATGGCCGGGATGCTTTGCTTCGCGGCAGCACCCCAGCAGGCTAGCCGCCTGACCGCAAGGCCAAAAACAAAAGCCTGTTTTAACCCCAAGTCGCTGTAACTACAAATGCCCGGCAGCATCAAGGCCGCTCCTTAAACGGTTGCCCCCTACCCGGCTAAAAGCATGCCGGGCAGGTTCCCCCATTTACCGCGCCGCTTCGCGGTTTCAGCCTTGACACTTCCAGTCATTTACAGCGGGCAATGTTGCCATTGAATGTGGCGGCACCCATAGGCCGATAAATCCAGCCTATGAATACCACCACATCCAATGACACAAACGCGAAAGGAAAGACCATGAGGAAATACCAGGGAAAGTATCCAGGACGCATTAAGACCGTAAGTAGCAACGGGAAAGGTGTAGCGATTGTTTACACAAACGATGGAAGACGCTACGAAATAAAAGCAAAAGACACCAAAGGCATAATGCCAAAACCTGGGCAAGAAATAACGGATTTCGACTGACAACGAACGCGAAAGGAAAAAGCATGTACAGACTATACGACGATAAAAAATCAGGTCAGTTTCTTAAGGATGACCTTAAGACCAGAACGACGTGGTTAAGCAGAGCAGCGAAGTTTGAAACACTGGCAGAAGCGGAAATGTACCAGAGACACCTTAAAGACCAAGGAGACGATTATTCAATAATCAGCGTTGAATTTATCTGATGAAATCCCGCGCATACATGAAAGGAGCCGAGTTTATAGCCCGTCAGGGCTGGCTTCCTTTCGTGGATGCCGTGGGGATGGTTTTGCAGGTGCTAGAACCTGTGAAGGCCAAGGCTTGGCAATGGTTCAGGGAATGGAAGAAAGCGCGTTACAAGACGCTAGTGCCAACAGAAAAAGCAGAACAGTTGAACCTATGGCCTGCTCTAACGATTAATCAGTTCAGGCTTGATTATGTTTGACCAGGTCCCATAGATACTAACGACTATAACTATCAATCAAACCAGAAAGAATAGCCAAACGCTCAGCATCAGGAAACGCACGGAAATCATTTACCCATCTATCAACCTTTCGTTTAATACGCTGGCGATCTGTAAAGTTATGACCAGCAAAGGTGTGCCAATGCGGCTTATGGTCATAATTCATCCAGAGTTTTTCCGTGCGAACCCCTCCTCTAGTCATGGCCTGAAATTCAACTGTCCTCCAACCCTTAAGAATCTCATCATACAAAGCTGAAGGATAGCCAGAAATAACTATGCTGCAGGCCTTCATAGACAGCAATGTCTGTAACAAATCAATATGATCGTTTTCAGTATATTCATAATCATATCTGGCCTTACTAGACCGGGTGGAATGCAAATACGGAGGGTCACAATAGATAAGACTGTCAGATCCACAATAGTCAGAATTATCTATAAGCCATTTACGAGAATCACAATTGAAAAGCTGTAAATCAGTCTGGCCAGAATAGCTAAAGTTATCTATGCTCGATGGAGAAAGATCAATCCCAACAGAACGAGCGCAAGGAGGCTTTAGCTTCATTATCAAGCCAGTGCCGAGATGCGTTTCGATATAAGTATTATGCGGTGGAAATTGACTAATAATGGCTTGATAGACACCAGCACCACCCTTTGAGCCAAGATAGGACATAGCTAGATAACCTCAATCAGCAAAAGAATCTGAGACTTCAAAGAACTAGACGACTTACTACGCAGGAAGTCGGGGAGCAGAGAAAAGCCCCCCCTTGTGTCGGTTTTTTTATCCTCATCAAGCCCAGCCATTACCAACAATTCGCCGCGCCGGACATCAAGAACAGACGAAGCGCGGCGCTTTAATTTTGTCGGGCTGTCAATGTTGGAAGTGTCATTTTTTGAGAAGCTGGATACTTGCTGATCTACGGTTAATTCGATCATATCACCGTAAATTTTTGGGGTAATGTCGAGAATAAGGCCAGCAGTTTGATACTGGATTGAATTGTTGATATTACCGTTTTTGTCCACCGTCGAATCGCCGCGCGTCGGTACGTCAGAACCGACTGTTATATTTGCTTTGTTACCGTTCAGAACCTTTAGAACAGGCTGGGCGAGGTAGTTAAATCTGGAATCTCCATCCGTTGCAGATAAAACGGCGTTGAGGTTTGTATTATTGAACGATATGGAATTTGCCAAAGTCTGACCGGCTGCCAGCTTGATATTCAATTTGCCGGTCAACAGATTAATAAGGCCGGAGAAAGAACGGCTTGAATCAGCGGTGTTTGTTATTTCAATCACGGCGGCTCGAATCGTGACCGATTGCGGCTTAACGTCAAGCTGATCTAGTAATGGCTGGATTTTTTTCTGCTGCTCATCGGTTGCCGAATAGACAAGGCTATCAATGCTTTTCTGATCTGCAACAACCGCACCGGCAAAACGTAGGACAGGCTTTAACTCATCCGAGCTACGATATTTTGGGTTAAAGGTGTAGAAAGAAACAGGCTCGACAGGCTTTTGCTCCTTTTCTGGTACTGGAGTTTCGGAGGCAGCGGGAACAGAAGCTGAACCGGGAATAGCACCCGGCGCGGCAGAAGGCACGGGAATTTTTGTAATGAGATAAAAGCCCTGCCTTGTTTCAGCTTTCAAGCCAGATGCGGCAAGCGATGCCTGCATGTAGTCCAACACTTGCTTTTCATCCTTGTTAGTCAGGACAAGAGAAATACGCCGATCATCCGCCAGAACATCAGGAGAGATAAAAAAGTCGGTATTCAGGACGCCCTTGAAAACCGCGACGCAAACAGTAGAAAGGCGCTCATTTTGAATGTCAAAGGAGTACGTTTTACCGGCAGCAAAGACGGAAAAAGACAGAACAAAAGCCAACAAGAAAACAGTTATACGGTTAAGCATTTTATGCCCCTTTCCTATACCAAATGTCACCCACTTTATAAAATTCGCCATTCAGGTTTATCTTGTAATCCGTGCCGGTTTTAACCGAACCATCCGACAAAATCACCGTAAAGCCATGATCCCGGTGAATAACGGAGGTTACAACCTTGGAATCAGTAGCAGGAACAGCCTGAACCGGGTTTGCAACACCAACGGGTGTTTGAATGACAGGCTTTTTATCAGGCCAGAGAAAATGCCCCCCAAGAACGCCAAAGAAAAGCCCAACCAGAAGAAAACCAAAGCCATATTTAGCCACCATTAAAGCCCTCGATTTATAGCGCCCGGACAAGTACCAAGGGCTTAGCATTGTTGCCAACGCACACCCATAAACTTGCGTATTCGGCACTTCTTTTGTGCCCAGTTCAGTTGAAAAAACATTGATTTTTTGCGTAGTGTCATAGGCTTTATAGTAGTCAGTACCGCCCATGATTTCAGTTGAAGAAACCGGCGCGTTGTTGCCGAAGCCGTAGCGCGTTGTAACAACGTGCAGTTTCGGAAGGCGCAACTTGAAACTAAAAAAATACTGAACAAGGAAGGATAAAAACGGAATGCCGATTTTATCCATGCGCTTCGCTGAGGCATGAAGTTCCAATAGCGAATCCCGCACTTGTGAATCAATCATTTTTGGGTGTTGGGCTATCAGCAACAAATCCCAGCCATATTTGCGGGAATGAGCAAGCCAGCGGATAAGACCCATACGGTCATCGTTGCGCCATTCCCTGCTATTCATGAATACGGCGGCCTCATCCAGCATCAAGAGGCCATTTTTCTCATCCTTTTGCGGTTCAGGGTTGCCAAGTGGGAGCAAGTTCAAATCTTGCGAGTTTGGACAATCAGGGAGACGATAAAAATTGGTTTTGTTAAAAGCCGGGAGCAAATGCTCCACGAACAAATCTATATTCGTTGCAACCGGGCGACCCTTGGCGAGATAGCGACCAGCAATGACAACGGACGCGAGGGTTTTGCCCTCGCCCCTTTTGCCGGTCATGAGAATAGCATCCGCCATGATTAGCCAGCGTAAAGCTTGAGAAGATCGCGACTATATTTATATGTCCACGCGGCTATATCACAGGCAAAAATAGCGGTAATGCAGGTTTCGGCATTAGAAGGCCAAATAGAGTAAAAAATCATCAAGGTATATTGGTTTGTAATCGTATAAGTCACACCGACAACCAGAGCCTTCACAGCAAGGTAAAAGGTCAGGGTGAGAACGGAGAAAACCCCGGCCAGAGCCGCAAAAACCCAAATCTTTTGAGATAGCCGGTTAAGGGCAAAATCAAAAACAAAACGCAGCAGCGGAGCGAGGAACGTAGCAAGGAAAGGCATGGTTTTTTACCCCCTAAAGGATGCGGAAAAAGCGGAAATAGATATAAATGACAGTGGCGAGGCCGAACAAGTAGCCGAGTATCTGCCGCGCAAGGTCTAACTTGTCGCATATATCAAGGTAGCCGGTGCCGGTAATACCCGCCAAAACGCCATGGGATAAGGAAGCAGTTAAAGGGATAGGCACACAGGCAACCACCGAACCGGGGAGCAACGAAGGAACCCACGAAGTATTAACCGCTGGAATCTGGCTCGAAAGGATACTATTGACTTGCCCGGTTAAGGAATTTGCGCCGGTTCCCTGCGTGTATGCCTGTACATTAGACAAGCCCTGATTAGCGGCGCTTTGCATATCGGCAGGAGTATTGCCAGCACCCACCCCTACCCCGTCGAGATTATCTTTTAATTGTGCAAGTGTTCCATTGGTAGAATCTTGCCCGGTCTTAATTTCGCCAAGCTTTCCCAACACCTTTTGGTGGGTGGATTCACGGGCGCAGCCGGGGCAATTCATATCAGGATTTGGGTTAGTGCCTTGACCAGAACCCGTGCCGGTATAGTCTTGTGATGATTGCCCCTGGACAACAGCAGCGCCGGAAGAATCAACTTTTAAGTCGGTAGTGGTTACATTCGTAAATGAACCATCTAAAGCCGGGGTTGTTCTTGTGATCTTGTCCACGGAGCCGTGGGGCTTACCGGCTGCATTAGTGCCCGTGGTACCTTGATAAGGCACAAAATCAATTCTTTCGGTAGAGCCATCGGGATTACTTATCTCGATGTAGTCAGGGCCATAATTGACATTTTCCGGCAGGGGGTCGGATGATTGAGCATCCGGCTTAACCACAGGATTAGCGGAATCAGTAGGCGCAGAAGGAACCACCGGACGGACAAGCGTTGTAGTTCCAGCCGGTTTTTTTACGTCAGCCGGATTCGTAATCGTACAGCTACCCGATTGCATGGTGTAACCATAGGGGCAACCAGTACCGGAGCCGAGATTTGCAAGCACTTGTCCGGTTGACGGAGACTTACAACCCGACGAAGAACCAGCAACAAGGCGCTCAGCCCCCGCAGTACAAGCATTGCAAGCCGCATCTGGTGAATATCCAAACGCGCCGGAACAAGCAACGAAAGACGGGAACTTTGAAGTTGCAAAGTAAATCATTGTCGTAGGTGAAAGGTGCGGCGGCACAGGGTCAGCACCGGCAACAGGTTGCGACCAACCGGCAGGAACAGTAGATGCAGGAGCCGGGGAATTGGCAGCAGGCAAAACAACAGTAAGAGGCTTAGCACCCGCTTTCGGGTTGCCATCGGAATCAACATCCGACTTCTTAAAAAGCGGAATAGCTAACACAAGGCCGTGCACAGCAAGCGAAACACCAAGCGCAAACGTCAATGGCTCGACGGCCGAGGCGCGAAGCGGTAAGACCAGAAACAAAAAAGCGATAATTAGCTTTTTCATTTTGAGAAAATCTTAAACATGCGATGCAGGACAAACAATCGCCTGCCATAAACTCGCCTGATCGGCATAACAAACACCATAATATGAAGCAAACCCGGCCATTCTAACCCCTATAAAAAATGGGCTGGACAAGTCCTACTCAGAAAAGCCAGCCCGTTTTACTTAATTACTTACTGAACAGCTTGATGACCTTGTGAACAATCACAGGAGCCATCAGAATTGCCAGCATCGACAGACCGGGACCCCAGGACGTACCCACGATGTCCAAAACGGTATCGTTCAGATTGGTAAAACCGCTAGTAATGGAGGTCTTGTCAGCAGCAGTCAGAACAGAAGCGGCGGAAGCTTGACCAGCAACGACCACACCACCGACAACACCAACGACCTTACCGGTAGCGCCGTCAATCACGTCAACAGACTTGCGAAAAGCAGCATTGCAACCATTTTTGAAAGATTGAAAATCCATGATTCATTCCTTTTCATACGAAGTTAAGCCCTTAAATAAATTGACCATGAATCGAAAACCGATGCCAAGGCCAATCCCCAAAAGCCAGAGCAATAAAGCCTTCGGGGCAACCGCTAGGAAAAAGGCACTCAAAACTTAAACCCTTGTCCAAAACCTAAAATCAGCGCAAAAAGCAGAATCGCCGTGAAAATTGCATCCGCCTGATTAACGCCATCAAGGAAATAATCGGGCGCTAACTCATCACATGCGGGATACGTCATAACCGGAGCCGGGATACTTTGCTGGGCTGTTAAAGTACCGGCGCTGTTGTATGTACTTTTAACCAGAAACCACGAGCCGCCAGAATTAACAAAGCGCGTGACGTACATAGTTGCAGCGTTAAAAGCATCTATTTGCTGATCTGAAAAAAAAGCGTTATCAGCGTCCGCCTTGACCGCGTAGCACTTCGATTTATAGAGGAAGCCCATTACTGATTAACCTCATAAAACGAGGAGATAACAAACTCATCGCCCCTAAAGTTACTTTTAGCCGTTTCAAAGGCTTCCTCGAAATCGTAAAGACGACCGGCACGGTTAAACAGCTTTGTAAAGCTCAAATCCTCGGTAAGGAATTGACCCGAAGGACGATGCTGAATAATCCAAACTTGCCGGACGTCAATTAACATGATTACTTACCGGCAATCGTTTGAAACTGGACAGCAGCAACCGGACGCATTGCGCGTACTTCCATGCCTGCCGTAGTCACGACCAAATCAAGCTCAGCCTTGATTGGGAATTGAAGGTGCGCATACTTTGCAAATTCCTCATTCGTGCCGAGTTTATGAACGGACACGTTCATGCCCTTCTCATTACCGGAGTTTTGCGAGGTATCCATCACCACATAAATTCGGGTGTAATCATAAGGCGTGCCCTCATAATCACCCTTGCCGCGCTTCATGCCGAGAACAACAAATTCGCCTTTAATTTCCATGATTCTTTCCTTAAACAAACGCCTGTTCGATCTGAACGGCTAATGGTAAAAACTCCTTTTCGGAATTGTGGACATACTGACCGACCCCCGTTTTCCAATCAGGAACATTTAGCCGCTTCGGAATATCCCCTTCGCGGACTAATTCTTTAAGAACTTCCAATCCATCAATTTGAGTTGCGACCCACAGCGCCGCGCCGCATTGCTTTTTGAGCCACGCTTTCATGTTGTCGTAAGATATTTCCAGCGCCTTTTTCGTTGTCTGGATGCGTTGCTGGGTTTTACTGATGAACATTAGGCATGGGTAAGCCGCTGCCATGTATGCGCCAGGTTGCAAAAGAACATCAAATGGTATGTCGCGGTCTACAGACTTAAACTCACACTCAAAACGGAGCCATGGCGAATTTGGAGCGCCCAACTGACGGCCTTTTTCGTAGCCCCGGAAAAACTTACCGTTTTCACGATGACCGACATAAAAGGTGCGGCCTTTTTTGCTCATTAACTCGCCATCAGCCTTATATTTCCAGTTACCGCGCTTTTCGCAATCCGGCATACGTCCGCCAGAATTGAAGCCGCCAGCGTCATATTGTTCCTCCAACCATTCCACAGACCTTTCACCCTCAAAATCATCATGGGCAAGGTCAACACGCGTAATACGAGGGCTGGATGCTTTACGCTTAAGAAACTCATAAAGGCGCAATTCCCAGCCTTGATTCGCAGCCATGAGGCCAGAGCCGGAAATAGAAACCAAGACAGTGCCACGCTGACCACCATGACAGACAAGACCAAGCCGGTCTTGACCATTGCCGACCTCATAAGAATCACGATAGAAATTTGCGCCCTTTTCACGCTTAGCGAAAATAGCGAAACCAAATATCGCCTCAAGAGTACGGGATACTTCAACTATTACCTGGTCATCGGTAACCGGCTGGTTTTCCCACCAGAAGCTAGATTCGTGACAAGTAAAGTTCACCCAATCCACAAAAGCAGAATCACCACCCCAACCCCGGCGAGGCATAACCTCGACAATCTTTCCATCCCTAAGGACTAGCTGATGCTTTCCCCCCATGTTATCTAGGGGGGGCGTACCGTCAGCCGCCGAGCCGGAGGCTCGGGCGGCTTCACGGTATGCCAGCCTGTCAAACTCAATAGATGGCTCTACACTGGCGCTGATTGCTTCGAGTTCTGCCAGAGTTAAGCGGTAGGCTGAAACGTCAGAAACGGCGGGGCTTAAATCTTTTTTCATGACTGAATCCCGCATGTATCGCAATAACCGCAACGGGGGCAGCGATAGCCAGAGAACAAGAGAGAACAGGAAACGCAACGCTGTACGGGTTTCATTTACTCACCCACGAATTAATAACGGCAGTTGAATCCCGGAGGTATTCAAAAGAGCGCAGCAAACGGCGACCATGAACGCAGAAACGGCACTGGCAAAGAGCAGGACGGCCTGCCGAATGGTGATAAACGGCATCGCTGATAAAAGTTGCCATCTCCTGATGGTTAATCACCAAGTAATCGGAAACAGGGCGGCTCATAAGGACACCCCAGCACCTGAACGGGAACGGGAGTTCGGAGAAGAAAACCGAACAGGGCGAGGTGAACGATTGTGAACGGTTATGAGATCAACCTTCACATCAAGGGGCAGATTGTCATAGTCGCGGAGGGTTAAGGTGCGGTGTGTATCCCATCCGGCATTAATGAGCATGGCATTGCGTTGCTTGCTGGTTGAATGCTGCCATGTTGCCTTTGGGCTACTGTAATACTGTTGATCTGGTTCACTGTACATTTTCCAAACTCCCGTTTTGAAAAAATTAAAGAGAAAACTCTTTTTCAAGCGCCATTTTTGTAAGTAGCGCAAGATTGACTAGGCGGTATTTGCCGACCTCAACAACGGGGATATAGCCGCGATTAATCCAACCGGTTACCACATCCTCAGTAACACCAACGTGTTGAGCAAAAAAAGTGCGCGACATAACCGGTACTAAAGGCAATTGACTGATCTTAAGATCGGGTTCCATAATCGCGTTAGGCCTCTTTACATTGCTTTATAGGGCAAGCATGTTTAATTAGGTATTACATGACTAAACAATAGTAGGATTAAACAACAATGTCAATACCCATTGGGGAAAAAATTAGAGCAGTAAGAGAAAGCCTTGGAATGGGTAGGGCGGAGTTCAGCCGAATAACAGGAATCCCTAAAGAAACTCTTATAGGCACAGAAATAAGAGGCAGCGAACCAAGAGCGGGAATATTGATAGCCATCGCCACACAATGGCCGGAATATGCCGCATACCTACTCACAGACGAAACAGAAATAAAACAACGAAACCCAGAAGCAGAAAAACTGGCTCAGGAATTGCCCGAAGGGAAAAGGGCGTAGTCTTAGCTAAGAAAATAAACCAAAAATGGTTTAGGAGATAACAATGGTACAGCGCCGACTGAAAGGGTTGGATGAAATGCCGGAACAATACTCATGGGACAAGCCCAAAAAGAAAAATGAAAACTTATTTATTCAAATAGCACTTGGCCTGTTTTTTGGGTTACTTGCCACCTGGTTTACTGTAGAAAAATACTACGAATACCAAGCAAAAAAAGCCATAGAGGCACTAAATCAACAAGCAGAAGTATTCAATAGAGACATACAAAAGCAAGCGCAGCAGATACAAATCCAGCAACAAATAACAATGGCTAGAAATCAAGAACGAATGGCAATAATGCAAGAGCAGCAACGCCTCAATAACACATGGATAGACATGAAAAACGGCGGATTCATCAACGCAGGAAGAGTGGAAAGAAAAGGTGACATAACAACAGTTGTAATTCGCAACGAAGAAGGCGAAAAAGAATTAGAAATTAATTGCGGACAACGATCATTCTATTCTCAAGAACTAAAAACATGGTATCAACCAAGAAACCCAGATTCTATAACTGGAAAAGCCATAAATTTAGCCTGCAAATAAATGAGCATCACTAAGACCGCTTCCGGATGGCTGGTAGACATTCAACCTGGAGGACGCGGCGGCCGCAGGTTTCGCAAAACACTGGAAACCAAAGCGGAAGCACTAGCTTATGAGGCATTCGTTAGGTCAAAAGTAACACAAGCCCCGGAGTGGGCACCAAAAAAGCGCGATGTACGGCGCTTGTCAGAGTTAATCCATATCTGGTTTGAACGACATGGCCGGGAGTTGCGATCGGCCAAGGATACTTATGCGCGATTGCTGGCAGCTTGTGAGGCTATGGGGAATCCCATAGCCGACCAATTCGATGCAGATATGTTTGCGCAATACCGAACACAACGGCTAGAAAACGGAATCAGCACAAGCTGTATGAATCGGGAGCATGCATGCATGCGCGCGGTTTTCAACGAATTAAAAAGGCTTGATATTTGGGAAAAGGATAATCCGCTGGAATTGTTGAGGCAGTTCAAAGTGCCGGAACGGGAATTGTCATTTTTGACGCTGGATGAAATCGAGATATTGCTGGGGAAGCTATCGGGTGACGCGTTAATGGTGGCACAGGTATGCCTCGCAACCGGGGCGCGATGGAGTGAGGCGGAAGGATTAAGAAATAAACAAGTGCACAGTGGACAGGTGCATTTTAGCGGTACAAAGTCCGGTAAAAATAGGTCAGTACCGGTGGACGATGCCTTATTTGAAACGCTGGAAAAACGAAGTCGAGAACGAATAAGCGGCAGACTGTTTGCCGGTTGTTATGGAGCATTCAAGAGAGCAGTTCCAAAGACCGGTTTGAATTTCCCAAAAGGGCAGCTTTCACACATTTTGCGGCATACGTTCGCTAGTCACTTCATGATGAACGGCGGGAATATCCTGACTTTGCAAAAGATTCTGGGGCATGCGAATTTGACCATGACGATGCGATATGCACACTTAGCACCAGAACACTTACAGGAGGCGCGAACACTCAACCCTTTAAGCCGGTTGACAGTTCGTTGACAGGATGAAAAACAAAAGGGCTAGATTCGCATCTAACCCTTTGTTTTTATGGTGCCGGTGAGAAGAATCGAACTCCCGACCTTCGCATTACGAATGCGCTGCTCTACCAACTGAGCTACACCGGCAGCAATTGAAACAAGGTGCGGATTATAAAGGGTTGCGCCGCCTCCGGCAATTTTATGATGTTTTGTCATTAATCCCGACAATACCCATCATCACCCGCACCAGGCCGTAGCTCAGCCATGCCATGCCACGGTATAGCCGGCTTTTGCGTTTCCATAACGCATGGGGCAACTGGTGGGCGCCGGATTGGAGCGCTTTTTCAAGGTCGGCGCGCAGCACGGCAGCAAACGCCGTGTCATCCACCACCACATTGGCCTCGTGCGCGAGCCAGAGGCTGAACGGGTCGATGTTGGATGAGCCTACCGTGAGCCAGTGCCGATCAATCACCGCCACTTTGGAGTGCATCTGGCTTTTCTGGTATTCGTGAATTTCTATCCCGGCTTCCAGCAGGCTGCCGTACAGCGCTTTGGTTGCCCGATCCAGCAACCGGAATTCGACGCGCTCCTGCAACAGCAGCACAACACGCACGCCGCGGTTGGATGCGCGGCTCAACGCGCGCCGGAAACGCAGGCCGGGAAGAAAGTAGGCGCTGGCGATGATGATTTCGCTTTCGGCGGTTTCAATCGCGTCCAGATAGGCAATTTCAATATCACGGCGGTGCAGGGTGTTGTCGCGCACAACAAAAGTCGCGCGCATGGGGCCTGCAGGATCGGGCCGCTTGAGTGACGGCAGTGCCGTGACTTTCATCTGGCGGCTGCGCCAGGCGACCCGCCGCCATAAGCGGCGCGCGCTGTTGCTGATGGCGGCGACCAAAGGGCCCTGTACCTGCACCGCGTAATCCACGCGCGGCGGTACGTGCGACGGCGTGTTCATGTCGTCGATGATGTTGATGCCGCCGACAAAGGCAATGTTGCCATCCACCACGGCGATCTTGCGGTGCAGCCGGCGCAGGCGGTTGCGCTTGAAGGTCCAGGGAGAGATTTTCGGGCGGTATACCAGCAGGCGCACGCCGGATTGACGCATATCCTCCAGAAATGCCGGGGGCGTCAGGTTGCAACCAAACCCGTCAATGAGGACACACACCGTGATGCCGCGCTGCGCGGCGCGCTTCAGTGCGTCGGCAATGCGGATGCCGGTGACATCCGCTTCAAAGATATAGGTCTGCAGTTGAATTTCGCTGGTGGCGTGATTGATGGCTTCTTCCAGTGCGGGGAAGTATTCGGCGCCATTGCGCAGCAGCGAAACCTTGTTGCCGCTCGTGAAGGTCATGCGCGGGTCAATGCGGCAGAGAGCGCGGCGTGATCCGAGACTTTTGCGTACGTCTTGCCGGCATGCACCTGGGTCTGCTGGACATGGAAGCCGCGGGTGTAGATGCGGTCGAGGCGGAGCATGGGCAGCATGGATGGAAAGCTTCTGGCCGGGGTGCCGGCACTGTGCTCGAACACTTCTTTCAGATGGCCGTCATGCAGCAGTGGCCCTGCCTTCATGCGCCAGTCGTTGAAGTCCCCGGCAATGATCAGCGGCGCCGTCTTGGGAATCAGGGTTTCGATGCGTTTGCGCACCGCCGTCAGTTGGCGTTTGCGCCAGCGCGAAAACAGGCCGAGATGCACGCACAAGCAATGCAGCGGCTGGTCCCAGTCGGGTACGGCGATTTCGCAATGCAGTATGCCGCGCTGCTCGGTGGCGTGGGCGGATACGTCCTCGTTTTCCCAATGGATGATGGGGAATTTGGAGAGGATGGCGTTGCCGTGGTGGCCGTCCGGGTAGACGGCATTTTTGCCGTAGGCAAATTCCGGCCATACGCTGTCCGCCAGGAATTCATGCTGCGTGCCATTGCCGGAATGGCGATGGTTGATGTGGCTGCCGCGCACTTCCTGCAGGAACACGATGTCCGAATGCAGGCGGCGGATCAGTTCGCGCTGTTCATGCAACACCAAACGTGAGTTGAGTGCGCCGACACCCTTGTGGATATTGAACGTGGTAATGCGCAGCGTGCGGTTAGGCATTCGGTATTCAGGAAACGGCGAGCATCCTGTCCAGCGTCAGTTTTGCCAGTTCCGCTTCGTGCGGTGCCACATGTACGCGGTTGACCACGTTCCCTTCCACCAGGTTTTCCAGCGTCCAGGCCAGGTGCTGCGGGTCGATGCGCGCCATGGTGGAGCACTCGCAGACGATGGAAGACATGAATTGCACCACTTTGCCTTCCGGCTGCATGCGCTCGGCCAGGCGGTTCACCAGGTTGAGTTCGGTGCCCACCAGCCAGCGCGTGCCGGGCGCGGATGCCGCCACGGTTTTTAATATGTATTCGGTCGAACCGACGTCGTCGGACAGGTTGCACACTTCAAAGCAGCATTCCGGGTGGGCAATCACCTTGCCGTCGGGATGTTCGTTGCGGAAGCGCAGGATATCCTGCGGGCGGAACATCTGGTGCACCGAGCAATGGCCTTTCCACAGCAGGATTTTGGCATCGTCGATTTGTTGCTTGGTCAGGCCGCCCAATGGCAGGTCGGGGTCCCATACCACCATCTTGTCGAGCGGAATGCCCATCTTGTGGCCGGTCCAGCGTCCCAGGTGCTGATCCGGGAAAAACAGGATTTTTTCGCGCTGCGCGAATGCCCATTCGGCAATTTTGGTGGCGTTGCTGGAAGTGCAGACAATCCCGCCATGTTCGCCGCAAAAGGCTTTCAGGTCGGCGGCGGAATTGATGTAGGTGACCGGTGTGAAGGTCGCGTCAAAATCAAAATGCTCGGCCAGTTCGCGACGGCAGCGCTCCACTTTTGACAGGTTGGCCATGTCGGCCATGGAACAGCCCGCGGCCATGTCCGGCAGAATGGCGATCTGCTCCGGGCGCGACAGGATGTCTGCCACCTCGGCCATGAAATGCACGCCCAGGAACACGATGAATTCGGCATCGGAATCCGCCGCATAGCGCGAAAGCTTGAGCGAATCGCCGGTGAAATCGGCATGGCGGTATACACCCTCTTGCTGATAATGGTGGCCCAGGATCACCAGGCGTTTGCCCAGTTTGGCTTTGGCGTCGAGGATGCGTTCCTGCAAATCCGCTTCCTGCGCGGCCTGGAAAAATTCGAATTTGATCGGGGCTGCCTGCATGATGAACCTTGGGTGACGAAAAACCGTTATTTTACAACACTAAATTGTGTCGCGACCCCAATGCTTTCAGTGCCTCCACATTGGTCCACGAAAACACCTTTTTTGCCGCCGCGCGCCAATCCACCCATTCATAAGCGACATGTTCCTGCGGCGAGAGTTTGACCGCCATCGGCGCCGGTAATTCCAGGCCGAAAATATGTTCCGTGTTCTGTGTCACGCCGGGCGCATAGCGGTGCCGCCAGTGCGGATAAATTTCGTAGACATGCGACAGCGACCAATCCGTTAGCTGGTACTGCGTGGCATCCAACCCGGTTTCTTCCATCACCTCGCGGATCGCGGCATCGCGCAGGGACTCGCCGTCTTCGATACTGCCGGTGACCGATTGCCAGAACCCGGCCTTGTCGGCACGTTCGATCAGCAATACCTGTAGATCTGCGGTGTGGATGAGTACCAGAACGGAAATGGGTGTTTTGTGTGGCATGGCGGTACTTTAACAGACGTGCCAAAGATAGGCTCGCTGAGTGATGTTGCTAATCTGACAATGGTTAGGCACAAGCGTACCTGACCACTGCTAGATTCTAGCCGCTTCACTTGAGAGTTTTCTTTAATGTGCTTGGTTTGCTAAACCGATTTTTAGCTGCAATGCGCAGAAGACGAAGAAATTTTGGACATTCAAGATGGTTGGGCGCATTGCAGGCTGATGCATGGCGCAGTCCATCTCGCATCGAGGTCAATACTTTAATTTTCTTGTCCAACTCGTTTGCCTTGGTTAAAAGCAGTGCTCTATTAATATCGGGCCCTTCAGGAGTAAACATTTCACCGATCTCATCGAGTGAGAACCCGGCGCTACGACCCAACGATATCAAAGCCAGCCGCTCAATAACATTGGTGCTGAATAGACGGCGCAAACCATTTCGGCCAATAGACTGAATCAGTCCTTTTTCTTCATAAAATCGTAATGTTGAGGCTGGTAGTCCAGATGCAATCGCGACCTCGGCTATATCCATGATTTCGCCTCTCGTAATTAGCGCTTGACTTAAAGTCGACTTGAGCTTGTATCCTGCATCGTAGCACAACGGTTAAGCCATCAAACGGTGGCATATTATTAATATTTGAAGAACCATAAGGAGCAGATATGGAAGCAAATTTTTGGCATCAAAAATGGGCGCGAGGGGATATTGCGTTTCATGAGAATGAGGCAAATGCATTGCTAACGGGGCATTTTGAAAAATTAATTCTGGTAAAGGGCAGTCGGATATTCTTGCCGTTGTGTGGCAAGACTCGAGATTTTTCCTGGCTGCTTGCCAACGGATATCGGGTTGTTGGGGCAGAGTTGAGTCCGCTCGCCATTAGTGAGTTGTTTAAAGAGCTGGGATTGGAGCCGGAGATATCCAGCGTTGGGAAATTGACCCGCTATAGCGCTGAAAATATCGACATATTCGTGGGCGATATTTTTGACTTGACTGGTGAAATTCTTGGCCATGTTGATGCGATTTATGACCGGGCGGCCCTGGTGGCTTTGCCGGGAAAAACGCGCGATAGATATGCAAAACATCTGTTGAACATAACGGCCGCCGCCGCGCAGTTATTGATCTGCATTGAATATGATCAGAATCTGATGGATGGCCCTCCTTTTTCCGTGAATGCCGATGAGGTCAATCGGCATTACCAAAACACTTATAAGGCCACCCTTCTGGCAACCCAGCCCATCCCAGGCGGGCTGAAAGGGAAATGCCCCGCCTTCGAGAACCTTTGGCTGCTCAAAGCGGGGTGATGCCCAGAATGGTCCGGGCAGGCGGCGTGATTTATTTGCCCAATGCAAACACGGCTAACTGGTCACCCTGGGTAAATCCAAACAATTGATTACCCCCTGCGGCAATTGCAATGTACTGAATGCCGTCAATTTCATAGGTGATCGGCGGCGCATTGGCCCCGGCATCGCAGCGGTATTTCCAAAGCAGTTTGCCCGTGGTGGCGTCCAAGCCGATCACATCTCCGCTGCCCTCGCCAGTAAAAACAAGGTTCCCGGCGGTTGCCAGAACGCCACCGATCAAGGGCGACTGGGTTTTATGCGCCCATTGCAGGTGGCCGGTTTTCAGGTTGATGCTTACCAGGGCACCCCAGCGCTCGCCCCTCGTCAGCTCCAGCGTGGAGTAGTTAAGCGCGGCTTTGCCCTCTGCTGCGGGGACTTCGTGCAAGGTATAAACCGCTGGCCAGTGTATGGCTGCAACATACGCCAGGCCTTGGGCCTCATCGACGGCAGTGGGCGACCAATTGACTCCGCCAACCACGCTGGGCGCTATTTGAATCCCCGCCGTGCTGGCCCGCCGGAACATGTTTTCTTGGGGCACGAACGACTCGGATTTGAGGATAAGCTCGCCGGTTTCACGGTGATGTATGTAAAACCAGCCGGTTTTGCTGGCTTGCCCAACCGCCGGGATTTTCTTCCCTCCTCGGTCGAGATCGAATAGGACGGGCGGGCTTGCCACATCATAGCCCCAAAGGTCGTGCGGCACTTGCTGGTAGTGCCAGCGTAACTTCCCGGTGTTTATTTCCAATGCGACCAGCGAGGAGGTATATAAGTTGTCTCCCGGGCGGGAGGTGTCTTCCATTTGCGGCGAAGGATTTCCGGTGCCGAAATATAACAGCCCAAGATTGGGGTCGATTGCGGGTGTGGACCAAGCCGAGCCGCCGCCGTAGCGCCAGGCATCCGGATATCGACGGCTGGCTTCCTGCTCTTGGTCAAGGTTTCGCGGCAGCGGTATTCCATCGGGGGTGGATGCCCTGTAACCACCTTCCCAGCCCTGCGATGGAACTGTGTCGAATTTCCAGAACCGTTTCCCGGTGTTGACATCGTAGGCTGCAAGAAAGCCGGGCATTCCATATTTCCCGGCGATCCCCACAACAGCCAGTTCCCCGTCCTTTTTTTGGCCTTCCAGATGCAGTCCATAACCGACGCCCGTGATGCCAATCAGCACTTTACCCCCGTACAGGACAGGCGCCATGATGATGCTGGCGCCGGTGGAACCGGCAAACGACGCCTTGCTGAGAGGGTTGGCGGCTGTTATTGAGTCCATGGCTTCTGTGCTGGTTTTGCTGCCGTTGATGACATCAATATCCCAGGCTATCGTTCCTGTTTTTGCATCAAGCGCAACCAGTCTGGCATCTATCGTGCCAATGAACACCTTGCCATAACCGACGGCAACACCTCTGTTTGCCGGGCCGCAGCATAACTGCCGATCTGTGCGCAACTTGTGCTCGTAGCGCCAGATTTCTTTTCCTGTCCGGGCATCCAGGGCGGCGACATGGTTGTATGGCAGCGATATGTACATGATCCCATCGACCACGATGGGGGTCGTCTGGAACGATGCTTTTACTCCGCTTCTGTAACTCCATTGGAGCGACAATTTTTTAACATTGTTGCTATTGATCTGCTTCAGCGGGGAGTAGCGTTGGTTGGTGTAATCCCTGCCGTAGCTCGGCCATTGGCCTGGCCCCGGGTGTTGGATTGATCCGGTTGTCTGGTCGGCTTCAGCAGGAGCGGTTGTGGCTGCATCGATGTTGCCTGCAGCCAGCGGCAGCGCGATGCATGCGATCAGGCGCACAATATTGAGGATGGACATTTGGAACTCCTGCTTATGCGATCAAATCCTTTTCCATGCCATCAATGCCTGCACTGATGGCGCCGCGCACGATTTCTGCCACCGATGGGCTGTCCTCAGGCGTTGACTCGAAATCAATCGTCCAGGCGACGATGCCGTATCCGTCGTAAGACGTGAACACCTCAACCGTCCCCTTGTAGTAAGTGACCGGGAACGGGGAAACGGGGCGAAGATAAACCAGGCGCCTGTGTTGGTGGTCGATCTCTTCAATGGAATCCTGGATGTCGCCGCCGCCATTGGCGATGGTCATGTACCGCAGTGCGCCGGGGCCGCTTCCTTCCACCCTGCAAGTTTCAATAAACGGAAACCATACATCGAGCCTTCCGATGTTGCTGATTGCCGCCCATACTTTCTCTGCCGGGACATTGAGTTTTTTTGTGATTGCTTGTTTGGTCATCATTGGCATCTCCTAAGTCTTGAATTCCAGGGTGCAGGCGTCTTGAAAACAGCCTGTTGGATGCACTTTAGCGACGCGGGATGCTGGCGTATTGGAAAAAACCGACAAATTGAGAGCGGGTTGCTGAGGACGCACTACCGGCTTTGCAATCGGTAACCATGCGCTGGCGCAGTGTGGCTGCGACAGGTTTTAAGCGGCTGGGCGGAGGTTCAGCAGGCCGGAGAACTGTATTGTTCGGGACGCCTGAATTTGAAGGTCAAGGGATTCTGGCGGCATGCCATAGAGTTCTTGAAAATCATGAATCATATGGCTTTGATCATAGTAACCTGCCGCATGTGCCACATCCGCCCATGTGGGCAGCGTCTTGCGCTGGAAAAGAGCGTTGCGCAGGCGGACTACACGAGCGAACTTCTTTGGCGTTGCGCCAACATGGTCGTTGAAACGGCGCTCCAATGTGCGTTCGCTCAACCCGAGATTCCGGGCCAGCACCCGAATTGGGTAATTCCCTGATGACGCGACCAACTCCGTGCAGGCTTTCTGGACAAGCAAATCCTCATTGTCCCGGTTCAATATCGACAGCAAAAATGCCTCCAGGTATTGAACGCGCTCTTCGGCCGTGTTTCTGAGGGACAGGCCTTCTTCGATCTGCTCTACCGCATGGCTGGGAAAAATATCCCTGCAGTCCACTCGCCTTTCCGCACAGTGTTTCGCGATACCTTTGCGAAAGACATTCAGCCCCCAAGGGGTAAGGCGTGCGGAAACGCCAGATATTTTCCCCGCCCCGCCCAGATCGCTCCGATAGCTCTGGAATCCGGCCAATCCGCTGCGCGTGGAGTAAATCGCGTGCTTGTGGGTCGTCTGTAGCATATCGCCATACAGAAAACACAAATACGTTGCGGTGTCTGGAAGGATCGACAGCGCGGAGTCGGCGTCACCCGTTAAATCTTCATAATCCCAAAAGGCTTCGACGTAGGGTGCCAGCAAGCGGGACGGAGTGAAAACTTGCAAACTCAAAATCGCACCTGGATTCCAGAAATGACAAGGCGGACAAATTAGAGCCTTTGCCGGCAGTTGGCTATGGGTTAAACCATGACTGATGCGTCATGAAATTATTGAAAACGACTTGCATGCCGGAAGCTGCTGTTGCAGCATATTGTTCATGGTTTTCGGAATGGCACAAATGAAAAGAGGCTTCCGTCTGGAAGCCTCTGGAATTGGCGCGCCCGAAGAGATTCGAACTCCTGACCCCTTGGTTCGTAGAAAGGTGGATGGGGGTTTTATCAAGTTTTACGACGCTACATATTCCAATACAAGTATATATAAAACAAATAATTAGTATTATACTGGCATTCACCTTGATTGCTCTTCATACTCCGAAAGTGTAGCAATGCTGTAGCAACGGGCGAGCAATGTTGAGCGGGAACCTGAATGCCAAAAATCAATTTTACAAAAGCTGCTATCGATAGCCTGCCCAAGCCTGATAAGGGGTGGAAGTATTATCAGGACGAAAAGACTCCCGCGCTCTCTGTGGGGATCGGTCCGAGTGGTGTTCGTACATTCATCCTCTACAAGCGGATCAACGACAAGCCTGAGAGAGTGAAACTCGGTCGCTATCCTGAAATGACGATCGAGCAGGCACGTAAGAAGGCCATGGAGTTGCATGGTCAGATAGCTTCTGGTGAGAACCCGGCGGATCTCAAGCGCGAAAAGCGCAATGAAATGACCCTCAAAGAGCTGTTCGATCTCTACATCGAGCGCTATGCACGGCCGCACGGTGTCAGATCCATCAATGATATGTGTCGCAACTTCGATGTGTATCTGGGCAAGCTGGATGCGACCCGTAAGAAACACGGTCGCGAGCCTGTGAAGCCGCCGGGAAGTGTGGACTGGAGCAACCGCAAGGTTTCAACAATTACGCACCAGGATGTCAGCAAGTTTCATCGTGAGCTGGGTATGAAGACCGGCAAACCCATCGCCAACAGAATGGTCGAATTGTTGAGGGCGGCATTCAACCGCTGCAAGGATGATCTAAAGGTGATCGATCTTCCCAATCCCGCGGCTGGCATTAAACCGTTCCAAGAGGTTGAAAGAGACCGGTTCCTTCAGTCTGATGAAATTCCCAGGTTGTTTGCGGCCCTTGCGGAGGAATCTGAGCAGAACAGGGACTACTATCTTCTGTCACTTCTTACTGGAGCCAGAAGAAACAATGTGCTTTCGATGCGCTGGAGCGACTTGAGCCTCATCGATGCGAGATGGCGGATCTCGGGTGAAGATTCCAAGAATAAAAAAGCTATGTATATCCCACTAACGACCTTGGCTCTGGATATTCTCAAGCGTCGCAAACAATCCGCCACGTCCGAATTCGTGTTTCCCGGATCGGGTAGAACAGGGCATATGACTAGCGCCAAAGCGGCATGGAAACGAATTGTTACCAAAGCGGAATTGACGGATATTCGCCCACATGACCTTCGCCGATCACTGGGTAGTTGGATGGTTAATACAGGCTCTTCGCTTGCCCTTATCGGTGGCGCGCTTGGCCACAAAGATCCCCAGAGTACAAAAATCTACGCGAGGCTTGCCATTGATCCGATCAAGGATGCGATGGAGAAGGCTCAGTCTGCGATCTTTGATTTGATAGCTACAGAGCAGTCTCAACCGAACGAAACCGAAGAAAGCAGTTGACCCACAAATTATTCAGTAGAATAATTATTTCTGTATTTATTCCATAGAATAACTTTGGAGGTGAGTGATGGTGGCGCGTGCGCAGCAAGCCAATTCAGATCGTTCAAGAGTCCTAACCAACGCTGTGCAGGAAGTTTCAAGACGGTTTGGTTTTGGTCCATCAGATCTGAAAGACATTATTGGTGTGAGCCAACCTACGGCCTCTCGTCTGATCAGCGGAACTTACTCAATTGCAGAAGGCGGCAAGCCCTGGGAATTATCTGCAATGCTGGTGCGGATGTATCGCTCACTCTCCTCTATGGTTGGTGGGGATGATGAGCTTGCAAGAGCCTGGATGCACAGCCCCAACCGTGCTTTTGGCGGAAGAAACCCCGCTGAAGAAATCAAAAGTGTAGAGGGCTTTGTTCGTGCCTGCGAATACCTGGACGCCTATCGCGCTCGCATCTGAGATTAGTCCATGGCAGGGGAGTGGGTGGCGTGCTGTTGAGGCTCAGCACAAAGTCTCCACGATGAGCCTGGTGCATGGTTCGTTAGCAGACCAGGCTCTGCTCGAAGACATTCTGGAGGAGGTTAAACCACCGATACCAGAAGATGCGCAAGGACTGCACTGGCTTCTCTTTACCCCATTCCGTTACTACCCTTTACCAGGCGGTTCGCGATTCCGTCGCAGAGATGATCCCGGCATTTTCTATGGCGCCGAGGATAGAAAGACCGCATGCGCAGAAAGTGGCTATTGGCGTTTGCGGATGTGGATGGATAGCGAAGGGCTTGCAGGTAAGCAAAAGGCTGTACCGCTCACGCTGTTCGAGTTCCACGGTGCCACCGAGCGTTCGATTGATCTGAGCCAGCCGCCACTGGTGGGAGATCGAGGCATCTGGACCAGCCCGGATGACTATGCTGGCACACAGGGATTGGCAGATGCTGCTAGGTCAGCCGAGATCGAAGTGATCCGCTATGAGTCAGTGCGCAATCACGGAGGATATTGCCTGGCATTGATGAGTCCTCGAGTATTCAAGGCTGTGCCGGAGCCATATCAGAATAATCAACAAACATGGACGCTGTTCATCGAACCGCCCAATCTGATTGTTTGGCAGCGGGATATGAATAGTGAAACCTGGTCATTTCGTTTTGAGATCTAAAACTACCAAAGTTTGAAATAGGCCTAATTCTCGGCGACAGTTGAGCGTAATTCTGCCTGCAATTTAACCCTTTTTCCGTTCGGCTTTGGTGAGTTTCGGTTTGCAAAAAGTTCGCCAAATCTCTCAAAAACATATAGGCATTATTCGCCAATGCCTAAAATGAGAAGTGGTATTAATTACCATGGTCATCAGTATCAGGCATGCGAACGTTAACCTGCAAAATACTGATTGCCGGGGGTGTGCGAAGTTCCAGAATGGGAGGGTGTTCGATAGTCGGGCTGATTGGTGGCAACTGACCGCTGTATGACTCACCATGGCTGGTCGAAAATGCAAGAATACTCTCTGACGAGTTCACCCTTGGTTGATGTCCATACCCAGACATTGTCACGGGTTGATAGTCGCCGAGTAGATCCCACACAAGTTTTGACCATTCACAAGACAAGGTAGGGGTCTTGTCCTGTATTTGCCGACCGATTACACCTAATACTGCTGCGCGCTGAATTGCTTCAACTATTCCATTTAGGTTTCTAAGTTCAGAATTTTTCAGATTTGGTGGCCAACCTACTTGGAAGGGTGCTGGCCCCATAAAATAGAGGTACCATTCTGATCCCTTAGGCATTATTAAGTAACGCGCACAGTCTTTAAGTCCGGCTCCGCTGCCAAAAGTGTAAGTCCCGATCGGTTCCGTGTTAGCAGCCATGTCACGAAAGACTGTCATTGGTTGGGAACGATCTAAGTTTTCGAGGAGCTGACGCTCGCGCTTTGTTGTTGGATTTGAGGGCAGGCGGTTGTGTCGTTTTGAGACTTTGCCCTGAAGAAGAAGACCAGTGCGACGGACAGTGGTGCCATTCAAATTGGTTTCGTTGAGGATTATTAACAGATCTGCAAGTTCCCCTTTTAGCGCCAATTTGCTGGTGGCCGTCGCTGTGACCTGGGGTGTACCATCGATCCATACTGACTGAACGGAAATTGCAGCTGGCTTGCGAGCTTGCCGAAAAGATGCAGCGGTAGCTTTTGCCAACTCATCCAGAGCGTAGTTTGAGTGAAGGTAAGCCAACCCCCATCTTTCTAGCGATGTCCAATCTGACTTCTTGAACTTCCCGAACAAACTACTCCACTTCTTCCATCCAAAAGCGCGCATTCGTCATCCCTGATTGTTATATGCGAAACTAAAAAATACATTTTGCCATACCAATTTATGGCAAATGCGTTACCTAGGGTGTGTCATAGTTGCCCGCTTCGGCTTCTGGCCAGCGCGGAATACGGCTAACGGCAGTAAACACTTCGCTGTGGTTTTCTGACCAGAGTCAATTAAGGCTTTTGAAATTTCAAGGCATAATTACTTCGATTCCAATATTGCCCAGTGAAAACCCTTGCTTATGGATAAGAAAACTCAAGGCGCATGGTTGTTGCACCATAGCCGCAAGATACAGGTCACTACTAATCAAGATTTTGATGCAATCTCGTTCGCTGGAAAAACTGGAACATTGTTGTCGGCGATTTCTGCCGAAACCCAAGGTGTTGTTCCCCAAGCAAGGCTAGAGGCTCTTGCCCGAGCCAACCACATTAGCCCTAGAACAGAGATGCCCGCCATTATCTCTGAGCTTGCAAGGCAGCGCTTGGTGATGCAAGGCGACGGAGGCGTGGAAGTACTTGGGCTAACTGGTCATGCTGTGCTCGAGCACACCGCCCGAATTTTTGACGAGAGCCCTCATGATGCACATGAAGACGCAGTGCTTCTCGTTTCTGAGATAGCCTCGGAGAACCCTACCACCGAAAACGCGGTGACTGAGTTCCTTTCGGATCACTTCAAAATTGGGATGCAGGAAGTAAAGTCAACTTTGAATTTGGCTGGAACGATAGGCTTCTTCGATTCTGAACCGATCTCAAACAATGATAGGCTCCTCTTCAACGGTAACCTGTTCCGTCGAGACGATGCCCGAAAGATAAATGGGATCTTGTCATCTATGCAGCAGGGCGAGGCTGACTTGCTCCGTGAAGTAAACTCCAGATTACAGCAAACTGGTTGTCTACCACTTGAAACAGTAACTAGGATGCTCGGCCAAGATCTTTTTGCTCGGCTACATTCCATCGGGTTGTTTGATGTCAGCGTAGTGGGCAATGATCTTGGAAAGAGCCACTTTGTGACTAGGCCGGCCGCATTCTCAAAATTCAGTGATTCGATTGCTGACGATGCTCTTGATTTGGCGAAGGCTCTAGTTGCATCGCTCACTTATGGTATGACCGTTAGTAGTTATTATCGCGGCCGGATTCAGATGATTTCAAAGTTAATGAATAAGCTTATAAATGGCTACAGCGTTGGACCTGCTACCGCAATAGGGAATGACTATCAAGCACTCGAACTGAAGGGTGTGGTTGCAGTTTCACCAGCCGATGGGGGAATGTTTACGATGAAGCTGCTCAAGCCAGAAGTGGGCAGGCTTGCTCTTGCAGTTATTGAGGAAGGTGATATTACTGCTGAGAGTGTTACCCACTTACCTGGAGCACGCATCACAGAGTACGTGGCACCGGAAGCTACCCGCGAAGTTCAGCGCAAGAATGCCTCTGAAGCTGTCAAAATCAATACTCGGAATTTATTGCAAGAAATCAGAACGGGCGGATTTAAGAAATGACTAGCCACCAACTCAAGGGCCCTGCAGCTGAAGAAGCGCTGCGCAATTACTTTCTCAGTATTGGATATTACGTGGTCCGTGGAGTGAGGTTCACCTATAACCAATTTGACGTCACCGACGTGGATCTTTGGCTCTACTCTCGTAACTCGCCATTGAGTCGTGAGCGAGCATGTGTGGACATTAAGAACAAGAAAACGCCGCAGGCACTTGAGCGAATTTTTTGGGCTAAAGGACTTCAGGTCGTGCTGAATTTGGATTCTTGCATTGTCGCAACGACGGATACGCGACCCGATGTAAGCGAGTTTGGTTTAAAGCACGATGTTAAAGTTTTAGACGGTAAATTCTTGTCTCGTCTGACGAAGAGCCCTCGAAGTCATATGGATCGAATTAGCGAGGAAGCATTTCTTGATGACTTGGAAACTGGGTCCTTAGGACGGCTAGGCGGGGATTGGCGCGGTCGCTATGAGGTGAGCAAGTCTCGTTTGCTCCACTCTTTGAATTTCGATGGTTGCAACGCATGGCTTGAAGACATCAACTATCTCCTGTGCCAGATGGCATCTGGCATTGAGGTCTGGCGTTTACTCTACGCATCCTGCTCGCATCTGCTGATTGCAGTGGATTTTATTCTTAGAGAATTCGTCACGGAGGATCAAGAACAACGTCGCCAAGTAATTGAGCGCGGTATTAGATATGGGGTGTCTGGACAAGCCTTTACCGAGAATGTCGGTCGCATGGCTGCTGCTTTGGTAGAAAGCGTTGCTGCGCAGCCAGGTTTGTCCGAGACATTGCAGCGAGAACTCCGTGCGCAGGCAGCTAGTGTAAGAGCCGACCTCTTGGCTGAATTTTTCTCGAAAACAGCTGGTGCGAGTTTGTTTGAAATTGCACTGACATTTGAAGAAGCGGCTTTTTCGCCCCAAGTCGCCAAGCCCTCATCCATGCCGACGGCATCTCAAGCGGTGATCGGTGTTCTTTCTGATTTTTGTGGGATAGATCGCAAGATTACACTCGCATAGCGCGATACCGATAAGGACTGATATGTTGCGTATTAGATATACGAGCTAACGCGGATGTGCGCCGGTCCATGCCGTAAAGACAGCGAATGGCCGATACAGCAAGTGTATCGCACCAGTTTCGTGAGCTTCCTTTCGGATCGCTTGTTACTATTCATCAACTTTCTTCAGATTGGTCGGTGGTGACCAGCCAGCCGATGCTTGGGGGCTGACTGTATTATCAAGTTAGACTCGTTACAGCTAACCATAGTCACCCAATCACGCCATATTTGCGGTGGAAGTATAAGGATGAGCGAAAATCTCAAAAAAAATCCTCACCATACGGTTCACATTCTTATACATCCCCTAGGACATCCTCTTTTTTCCTAGCCCCCAGCGCGTTGTCTGCTTCAGGCAGCGGCGAATACTGTCAGTGAACTGTCCGGTTCTCCGTCTTCACATGACAGGTGGGTTACACAAAAGAAGTACAGCTATTCCAGGCTTTATCGAAATTCATCGTCCAAATTGTCACTTTCATGACAGATTTCTTCACTTTCCAAAACAGGGTGACACTACGATGACGTTAGCATGACACTATTTATGTAATGCCTTGAATAAATGTAGTTATTGCCATAACCCAAAGTGTCACCATATCGATCTTCCTCGTAATAATAGTGTGTATGCAGCGACGTGCTGCACATTGTTGTCACAAGGAGAAAGTCAATGCTGACTAAAGCAGTTCATACCGAAACAGTTGCAGAGTTCATCACCCATCAGATCCGTATTTCCGGCAAGCCGCAGGTCGAGATCGCCCGCGAACTTGGCTACCCCAAGCCCAACATCATCACCATGTTCAAGCAGGGCAAGACACGCATTCCGCTCGACAAGGTGGGGCCGCTCGCAAAAGCCCTTGAGATTGATCCTGCGCTGCTTTTGAAAAAGGTGATGGGCGAGTATATGCCCGACACATTGGCGGCCCTGCAGAGCGTCCTGGATGGCTTGCAGCTCACGCAGAACGAGCGGGAGCTGATCGATGCTTACCGTCAGGTTGCCAAAGGCAAGGACGTCTCTGCCGTAGTATGCGACAAGACCATCATTGCCGTCGTGATGGTGGACTGAAATCATGGCCAAACAAATTATCGGTGTTTACATGATCCGCAACCTGGTCAACGGAAAGCGCTACTACGGTTCTAGTCAAAATTGCCAAGGACGCCTTGCTGGGCATCGAGCTGCATTGAGGCGCGGTGATCATACGAATTCTCTGTTGCTGAATGAATGGAAATTATTTGGCGATACCGCATTCGAGTTCTATGTTGTTGTGGAGGTGTCAGACCTGCATGAGGCTAGAGGGGTAGAGAATAATCTAATAGAGAAGCACCTCGCGACAAACAGCCAATTCGGTTATAACGTGATGTCGCGTGGTCGTTGGTCAACTGAAGCGCGTCTGCGAAACACAGAAAAGAAGCTGATAGATGGATATGGATATATGTTGTTACCCAATGTGACACTCTACGATCAGATGTCGCCGATATTTGTCCAAACTGCTAGGAAAGGCCATCATGATGACTGACAACTTAATCGCAAGGTTGCGTTTTCCATTCACTGGCAGTAATTTTCAGCATGAATGAAACCATTCAGAGAAATGCAAAAATGCGATATTTAGCAACCAGCATCCCGGACGAATTGCCGATTGTAGTAGTTGAAGCATCTGATATTAGGCAGGCTGAATCAAGGGTGAAAGGTGCCTTGCATGTGCTCGGGCTGGACCCATCTCGTACTTTCAGGTGTAGAGGGCTCGATGCGACCGAAGAATCAGTCTCAGTCCCAGAGTTCCATAATGAATACTTCATACTGATGGGCTTCCGCTAGTAGTCAAAGTGCGTTTTAAGGGCTAATTTGCCGTCGGAATTACCTGCCGGATACCATTTCTATGCTCGCGATATTTTCGTAAAGGTTTGGGGTATATGTCTAAAAACATACCCTGGATTGCATCGGGCTTTCTCTTGTATTCCATTCGTACATTTTGTTTTAGTCAGATTATGGGATTGTTGTACTCCGGCGTCGTGGTCTAATCAAAAAGATGATGTATGATGGGCAAAATGAGTGATAATTCGTAAGATTGATTTTATTCTGATTAGAAAACAAGAAAATTAACTGTGCAATCGGACATTGCGGCAACGGGATTGGCTCAAAGAGAGCGGCTGTCCTTTATTGACTTCCGACTTTACTTTCTCGGAGAGGTGTCTCGAGCAGACATCTCGGGAAGATTCGGCGTTTCCGCAGCCGTGGCAACACGCGACCTTGCGCATTATCGGGCCCGTGCCTCAAGTAACATTATTTTTGATGGGCGCTCTAAAACATACCATATAGGAGAAGGCTTCTTTCCTATATTTGAGCATCCGCTGGAGCGAGTTCTTTCTTCGCTGATGATGGGTTTTGGGGATGGCCTCGGCAGTTCCCCAAGTGGGCTTATTCCCTGTGAATTTCCCTCGCCAATTAGTCGACCTGCCACTGAAGTTCTTGCTGTCGTATGTCGTGCAGTGCGTGCAAAAGCAGTTCTTCGAGTTACATACTTTTCATCCACTGGAGGCCTGTCGGAGCGGGAAATTATTCCCTTCGCTCTTGCAGACAATGGGTTGCGGTGGCATGTCCGTGCTTATGACCGTAAGACATCGTCGTTCCGTGATTTTGTTCTGACACGAATTTCTGCGGCCAACATCATCAGGAATGCTTTTCCAGTACATGGTGAAGGGCCGGAATATGATGCTCAATGGTCGAGGCAGGTGGAAATGGAACTCATACCCCATCCGGACGCCGAAAGGTCAGAAATTGCCATCCTCGACTACCCGATGACTGATGGGGTTCTTCGGATCCGTGCTCGGGCCGCACTCGCGGGATATGTGCTGCGCCGGTGGAGCGTAGACTACTCGCCCGATCATTCTCTGCGTGGCCCTGAGTATAGACTGTGGTTACGTGACTCCTTGGCTCTATATGGTGTCGAAAGTGCCGCAATTGCCCCCGGGTATGTTCCACCTGGTGCAGAGAGATTTGTTCGTGGGTAGCGCATTGAAGACACTCAACCCGCTTTTGCGAATGGCAGTCCTCGCCGGCGTAGAAACGTCCGTCAAACTGCACATACGACGCGGCGATGATGTTAACGCAAGGGACAGCGCAGGTGCGACGCCTCTTATGATTGCAGCCAGTAGAAAGAAAAAGGGGGTGCTTCGCCTTCTTCTCTCCGCAGGGGCAGATCCGACAATTCTCGACACTGATGGGCGAGATGCACTAATTTATGCGGAACGGGGGGGGTGCCCCGAGTGTGTCGAAATCCTGCGCTCTGCTTTGGCCGAGAGCAAAGAGAAAATGACTTCCTTGCTAGAAGTCCCTGCTGCCGATCCCAAGAGTTTGCGGGGGGCTACGCCGGCTGATGCTGAGTCGGTTTCCTCGATCAAGGCCCAACCTACCGGATCAAGACAATCAGAGCCAGTCGTTGCTTCCAAAGGCCCAGACTATTCCACGGCCGTTAAGGTTGTAACCAACCAAGATATTCTGAATGTGTCGCAAGACACATTTGAAGATTGTGAAGATTTCGACTTGGGAGATTGGGAGTCTGAGGTCGAACAGGAAGCTCCAGAAGGCAACTCGGCTGTTGTTGAGCAGGTTCGGGAGATTCACGAGGCCATCAGGAGTCATAAGCCGATTGATATGGACCAGGAGTGGAGCGATGTAGAAGCCTTTCTGCCGGCTCGAACCCATCCTGTCGCAGTAGAGGTGGCCGATGGTGGCGATCTCAGATTGTTTCTGCTTCGCGTGATTCGCGAAGGGGCAGTGCCTGAAGAAGCCTTGGTTAATGTCTGTTATACGGTTGATGGCTCCCGCAATGAAGAGAGTGAAAGGTTGCTTGCCTTCGTTGCTGGGGACTTGGGGGCCATTTTCGACGAGCGATTCGAAGCGGAAGATTCGCCATATTTCCCAGAAGCCAACATTTCTGAAGAACATGAAATAGCAGAGGCCGTTGCTTATATCGAGGATTTGGCTTCGGGGCGTAACGACCCTTTGCGATACTATGTCCGGGCGTTTCGTGCTCCTCTTCTTGGGGCCGACGAAGAGATCGCGCTCAGTCGGGAATTTGAGGAGACTGGCGATGAGGCTCTAAGCATTCTCTCCAGTTGGCCACATGGCCTGTCTGCTATCCGTGAAGCTGCTGCAAAGGTCACTCGTGGTGAAGCAGACATTGAATCCTTTAGTTCCGGTCCAGAACCGACGGAGGATGGTTGCGGCGACTTAATCGATGATGAGGCAGATGATGCAGCCCCCCCTGATCATGCTGCTGCATTTGCCGTCGCGGTTGATCGAATCAGTGATTTAAATGATCCTGCCGACATTAAGGGAATGTTAGTTGCTCTGGGACTTTCGCGTGGCTTTCTGCTGGAACTGGCCGATTCTGTGGGAAGCGATCCTATTGGGAAATCATTTGTATCCGCGATTCGTCGGCAGGCAGCAGCTCGAGAAAAAATGATTCTTTCGAATCTGCGTCTTGCGTATTCCATTGCAAAGAACTATGTGCGTTCCGGTGAGCCGATTGATGATTTAGTACAGGAGGGCAACATCGGCCTCATGAAGGCTGTTGAACGCTTCGACTGGCGCAAAGGATTCCGGTTCTCTACGTACGCCACTTGGTGGATACGGCAGCAGATAACCAGGGCTATCGCCGATAAATCGAGAACTGTACGGATGCCCGTCCATTTATGGGAAACCATTCGAAAACTCATTCGAGAGCGGGAGGAATTCGAGGCAACACACGGGCGCCCAGAGACACCTGAAGAGATTTCGGAGCGGACGGGTATCCCACCTTCGCGTGTACGTAACATGCTTGTCATGGCGGAAGATGTATTGTCGCTGGATGATGAGGTAGATATTGATGGAGAACCCCTTACAGACACCATTCCGGATCCTATGTCGAGGGATCCTTCAGATTTCGTGGAATATGCATCTCTAAGAGCGACTCTGCAAAAAATGTTGGAAGATTTGGATGCGCGTTCTGCAGAGGTTATCTCCCTCCGGTTTGGGCTGAACGATGATGACCCCATGACACTAGAGGAAATCGGGCAGAGGCTTGACGTTACACGCGAGAGAGTTCGTCAGATTGAGTCAAAGGCCTTGCGTAAGCTCGCGCACCCCACTCGCAAGGAGATACTTGCCGTTTACATGGGTGAGCGATATGCCGATAACAGCGAGCGAGGTTTATTGGCCCAATCTTCTGCTGATGGATCGAACGCTCCATCACAAGATGCCAGGAGGATGGAAATTCCTAGAGATGACGCCAGAATGAAAGACTCAGAAGTTTCTGAGACTCGTTCCATCCAGACCACTATTTTCCCAAGATCCGGTTCCCGGACATCTCCTTCGGTCCACGACAAAACGTTGGCAGAGAAGCCCAAGGTGGGGCTCGACAAGTTGCTTTATGACGCTCGGGAGCTGGGAATGACTGTAGACGACAATCGGGTATCTGGCGGTCAGGTTTGCGTTATGGTGCCGGCAACTATGGATAGCAAGGGTAGATCATTGGTCCGCAAGATGTTCCAGTTTGGTTTCAGAAATGTGGCTGGCAGAAGGTTTTGCATATGAATCCAAGAACCCGACATGCCCCTCCCAAGGCCGGCGCCATGCTGGAGGCGCTTCGAGGTCTTGGATATTCTCCCTCCTCAGCTATAGCTGATATTGTCGACAACAGTGTGTCAGCCGGAGCAAAAAATGTCTCCATCAGCCTCGCATGGGAAAACGGAAATAGCCGCATATCTATCCTGGATGATGGGCTGGGCATGGATGATAAGGAGCTCGAGCGAGCCATGACGTTCGGAGCGAAAAGTCCGCTTGATGAACGTAAACCAGAGGATCTGGGACGTTTTGGCATGGGACTAAAAACAGCCTCCTTCTCTCAATGTCGTCGTTTAACGGTGGCATCCAAGCGGGATGGCGGATCTATTTCATGCCTCAGATGGGATCTCGACGAGCTGGCTGCATCACAGGACGGAGGATGGACTCTCTTTGAGGGACCCGCTCAGGGGTCGGAGCCGTTTTTGGGGCAACTTTCATCCGTTCGTTCCGGAACTCTCGTCCTTTGGGAGAAACTCGACCGGATCGTGACACCGGGATATGACGTGAATCATTTCGGGGATCTGGCAGACGACATAGAGCTCCGACTTGGGATGATATTTCACCGGCTAATCGAAGGCGGGCTTCCTGATTTCCGTCTTTACCTGAATGACAAGCTCGTCAAGCCTTGGGATCCCTTTATGACGGGGCACCCAGCGAAGCCATGGCATTCCCCGACTGCTCGCCTCGTCACTCCTTCAGGAATAATTGAGGTCCAGTGTCATGTGCTGCCACACAAGGATCGGCTCTCTGAAGAGGAGTTTAAGAAAGCTGGAGGTCCAGAAGGCTGGACATCTCAGCAGGGTTTCTATGTCTATCGTAATCGACGTCTACTGCTGGCTGGCGGCTGGCTAGGACTTGGGCAGGGGCGAGCTTGGAATCGTGAAGAGTCTCACAGGCTTGCCAGAATCAGGCTGGATATCCCAAATACTGCCGATGCTGAATGGAAAATAGATGTCAAGAAGTCAACAGCCCGTCCTCCCGTCTCGACCAAGAGCTGGCTGACTAAACTGGCCGAGGATACGAGAGAGCGTGCGCGCAGGGTTTTCGCATTCCGAGGCTCCCCAACACCAAGCCCAAGCGGTATCGCAGTCGGACAAGCGTGGCGCGTGGAGCACCTTCGTGATGGGATCCGCTACAGGATAGATGATTCCCATCCAGCTGTGGCTGCGGTCATCGATGCCGCGGGGGAGCGTGCTGAACTGGTCCGCGCCATGCTCAGGGTTATTGAGGAAACAGTTCCAGTACAGCGCATCTGGCTCGACACTGCGGAAAATCGGGACACGCCCAAAACTGGCTTTGCCGGCGACTCCACTGATGCTCCCGAAGGTGTAAAAAAAGTCTTGGTGACACTGTATCGGGATATGACAGTGCGTAGGGGCATAAGCCCGGAAGCCGCTGTACGTGCCTTGTTGATTACAGATCCATTTCAAAATTATCCATCGCTCGTCTCATCGTTGCCAGAGACTGACGACGCCACGGAAGGGGATCACAAGTGAAAGAAGATGAAGGCAAGGTTTTTCAACGTGTTTTGAGCGTCGCACAGACCCTTCTCATGGGTGATAAGGAAAAAGGAACGGTTACCCCAGCCCTAATTGCCGAACAGGTTGAGATCGCTCATGCCGTAGTAGCCCGGGGGGCTGAGGTGGATAAAAAGGCGATCGTCGCTGAACTTGTTCGCCGGTTTAGCCTCTGGATAGGCAAAGATTCGACCTTGGAAGACAACAAAGATCACAAAGCCTGGTTGACGGCTGCTCGTCGCAAAGATTGGCGATACTGGCAAAGATACGAAACCATGCTCGAAACGAAAATGTCGGTGAAAGCGGTCGAAGCGCTAGATCAGTCAACGGACAAGATTCTCGGACTGCTCGAAGACCCACATCGAGATGGGCGATGGGATCGTAGAGGGCTTGTTGTCGGGCATGTCCAATCTGGAAAGACAGGGAACTACACGGGGCTTGTCTGCAAGGCGGCTGATGCAGGCTACAAGATCATTATCGTTTTAGCAGGGCTTCACAATAACTTGCGATCTCAAACCCAAATCCGTCTTGAAGAAGGTTTTTTGGGGTACGAGACATCTGTCCAAGGCGACTCAGTAAAAACTATCGGAGTTGGAGAGTTCGACAGTGATGTGGAAATACGTCCGAACTGCGCGACCAATCGCTCCAACTCCGGAGACTTCAGTACCAAGGTCGCCAAGCACTATGCAATTACTCCTGAGCAACGGCCTTGGCTCTTCGTTGTCAAAAAAAACAAGACAGTTCTTGAACGCCTCTTGAAGTGGATACGCAACCATGTTGCGGATTCCAAGGATTCGGATGGCCGGCCGCTAGTCACTAATCTTCCCCTTTTGCTAATTGATGACGAGGCTGATCATGCCTCTGTAGATACCGGTGAACAGTTGTTTAATCCCGACGGCACACCTGACGACGAGCACCAGCCTAAAGCTATCAACAGCCGTATCAGGAAAATCCTCCATTCCTTTGCGAAGAAGGCCTATGTTGGCTACACGGCTACGCCGTTTGCCAATATTTTTATTCATCGCAGAGGAGCGACAAGCGATGAGGGGCCAGATTTGTTTCCGCAGTCATTCATCATCAACTTGGCAGCACCATCTAACTACGTCGGCCCTACCAGGGTTTTCGGTTTGCGCTCACCGGAAGGACGGTTCGGAGGCCTGCCTCTCGCCAGGGATGTAAGTGACCATGTAGATGCCGAGGGCACTGGAGGCTGGATGCCACCAAGGCATGACAAGAACCATGTCCCACTTCAAGGCGGCCTGCACGAGGTTCCTCCTTCACTCAGGGAGGCAATTGGGGCGTTTGTCGTTGCTTGTGCAGTCCGAACGCTAAGAGGGCAGCGGAACCAGCACTCCTCAATGCTTGTTCACGTTACGCGCTATACCGCTGTTCAGGAAGAAGTGCGCCTTCAGGTGGATGAACTTGTGAAACGTTTCAGGCAGCGCATGGAACGAGGTTTCGATCGAGATGCCTTGCTTGTCGAATGGAAGCAGCTATGGGACAAGGACTTTGTCGCGACCTCTGCAGAACTTGCAAGAATACTCCCGGATTGCGGAACTGAGTGTGTTCTCCCACTCTGGGACGAAGTCGTCGCAGTTTTACCTGATGTTTTGAGGGACATCGAGGTAAGGGCTATTAACGGTACAGCCAAGGATGCTCTCGATTATGCAGAGAATATGGAAACTGGACTGAAAGTGATAGCTATTGGTGGAGACAAACTAGCTCGAGGCCTGACACTTGAAGGACTTTGTGTGAGCTATTTTGTTCGCACTTCGAAGATGTACGATACGCTCATGCAAATGGGGCGATGGTTTGGTTATCGCCCAGGGTATATAGACTTGTGCCGTCTTTACACGACGTCAGATCTTGTTGAATGGTTTGGACATATAGCCGATGCTGCCGAAGAATTGAGGCAAGAATTCGATCATATGGCTGACATTGGGGCGACTCCGTGGGAGTATGGACTGAAGGTCGAATCCCACCCGGTTCTGTTGGTTACCTCCCCACTGAAGATGCGTACGGCGAAGACATTATCCTTATCTTATAGCGGCAGCCTTGTCCAGACAGTTTCCTTCCTCAGCGAGAGCGATATCCTCGAAAAGAACCTGCAAGCAGCCACAACTCTTGTGTCGACAATGGGCGAGCCCTGTGAGAAATGGCCTAAACGACAGAGAGATGGCTTTGAGGATACTTGGAAGAGATCATATTTATGGAATGCGGTTCGTTCTGAACAGGTTCTGGATTTTCTCAGAAACTACCAGACGCCGCCTGGAGCAGACAGGGCGAACAGCGCTGTGTTGGTTGACTTCATATCCCAAATGAACCAGGCAGGCGAACTCCACGAGTGGACAGTGGCATTACTTGCTGAAGGTAAGCCCGGATTCTCTTTCGATTTTTCTCCGGCTGTTTCTGTTTCAACTTTTCCTTCCCGAAGCGACAAGGGGGTGAGTGGTAGATACACGATTGGTGTGTTGACCGACCCTGTTGATGAGGCAATCGACATGGGGGAGCCAGAATGGCGAGCGGCTATGGCAGCAACCCTTAAAGAGTGGCAACCGGACGCTGCCAGAAACAGGCTTATGCCGCCCGAACGTCCAAGTGGTCAAAAGATACGCCAGCAGAGGGGGAACGGGCTTGAAGGAGCTCCTCCACCATCCCGCCGAGGTCTAATAATGCTATATCCATTGTCACCCGAAGGCGCAGCAAAGGCTGTTGGAAATTGGAATAAGCCTATTATCGGTTTTGCCATCAGCTTCCCCTCTAGCGAATCTGGCGTGAAAGTCGACTACAAGGTGGATCATCGTTATTGGGAGAGTGAATATGGCCCGGCAGATTGAGGAATTTGTCGTTGCATGGGATGCCTTATCGGGCAAGGAGCTTGGTGAGGGAGGCTGGCGGGGGATTCCAGTTTCCCCAGTTGGCCCCTGTACTTTGGTTGCTGCGCGCCGTTTTCCAGGCAATGAGGAAACACTTCTTGCCCAATTCCCTTCTTCAAAACTAGCACCTTCGGAACGGCTTCCTGATGGCAAGGGCTTTGAAGTGCTGAAGGTTGATCCATATCGGGATGGTAAGACTTGGATAGCCCTCTCGCGCCGAGAGTCCGGGAGTCCGGAGCTTTTTGCCGAAATGGTCGGTGACGTTGCTGGTGCAATGGATGCAAAGGCTTGCGAAAGTGAAGATGGAATCCTGCGAGCCATGCTTCGACGGATACGGATGTGGCAGGAGTTCATGGGGAAGGGTGCAAGACCTCTTGGCCCAGAAGCTGAGCTGGGTCTTGTTGGAGAACTATCTTTTCTGAAATTCTTGATTGACTCTAACATCAGCGCCGAGATGGCGCTCGATGCGTGGCTAGGCCCGGATGATGCGCCGCAGGACTTTGTTATAGGCTCCGGTGCGGTAGAGGTGAAGGCAACTGTTGCTGCGTCTGGGTTTCCCGCGAAGATTGGCTCACTGGAGCAGCTGGACGATGGAACGTTATCCCCGCTTTATCTGGCCGCTGTTAAATTTTCTGTAATTGAGTCTGGAAAAACTCTCCCAGAAATGGTCGCTGATGTCGAGGATCAGATATGCGATGAGCCTGGTGCCACTGCTTTCTTTAGAGAAAAGCTCTTTTCGGCTGGGTACCACGAATCACATGCGCCGAGATATGTTCGTCGTTTTTCCGAGGTTGAAACACGTTTGTTAACTGTCGTTGAAGGGTTCCCCAGGCTGACTCGGGCCTCAGTGCCAAATGGCATTGCGAACGCAGTTTATGAGATTGATATTAGCCGGTTGTCTGGTTTTGATGTTGACGTAGTATCGGTACTGACGAAACTTGGAGTTAAGCAATGATTCTGTCTGATTTTCTCGCAGAAACGCAGGCCGAGGTGAGGGCACAGATGAGTGAAGGGTCTCCTTTTGCTGAAATTGTCTTCTCCGAGGTTGTTATGCAGCATCTCGCTGATGTCGGAATGACCTTTGAGCCCGTCATCTGTCATTTTCAGGGTAAGGTTGGCAATGCCAATCTACGACTCAGTGGTTATGCCCTTTCAGAAGATGCAGACCAACTTGACCTCTTTGTCAGCCTGTATGAAGGGTTTGACGAGCTAACCCCTGTACCGGATCAGGATGCCAAAACTGCTGTTGGTCAATGCGTTCGCTTCCTTGAACTCTGTGCGGACGGACGTATGGTTGATCGCCTAGATCCATCGAGCGATGTGCATTCATTGGCGCTTACGATCCGCGAGATATACAACGATTTGGAGCAGATTCGCGTCTATGTTCTTACCGATGGCGTTTCCCGTTCAAAGAGCTTCAAAACGAGGGAAATTGGTGGCAAGTATGTGAAGCTAGAAGTCATGGATATTGAGCGATTGTTCCGGCATCGTTCCGAAGGAAAGCCACGCGATGAACTTGTTATAGACTTCAACGAAGTCTCGGGCTCGCCCTTGCCTTGCGTTTTTGTTCCGGGAGAAACAGGGGATTACGACTATGCTCTTACGGCGATTCCCGGAGAGGCGCTGAGGTTCATATATGAGAAATTTGGCCCACGGCTTTTGGAAGCAAATGTCAGATCATTCCTTAGCGTAAAGGCTAAGGGGGTGAATGCTGGTATCCAGAATACGCTCCGGTCAACCCCTGAGCGTTTTATGGCCTACAACAACGGAATCGTATTGGTGGCTGACGAGATGCGGCTTGATCGGGCTGCTGACGGCTCACCGGGAATTATATGGTTGCGTGGGATGCAAATTGTGAACGGTGGGCAGACAACGGCTTCCATCTTTTTTGCAAAAAAGAAATACGCTGAAACTGATTTAAGTAAAGTCAGAGTTCCCGCCAAAATCATTGTTATGAAGGAGGTGGACCCGGTCAAGGAAGAGGCTCTGGTTTCCGACATTTCCCGCTTCGCCAACAGTCAGAACGCGGTTCGACAGTCAGATCTTTCTGCCAATAAGCCCTTTCATGTGGACGTGGAGCGTCTATCTTTGACAGTCTACTGTCCCGATGGTACTGGGCGGTGGTTTTATGAGCGTGCCACTGGAAGTTATAACACGCTCTTGTCCAGAGAAGGAACCACCCCGGCCAAATTACGTGCTTTAAAGGAATCTGTGCCATCTTCTAGAAAGATTACAAAGACGGAATTGGCGAAGTACGTAATGGCTTGGGATGGCCAACCTGACGTTGTGGGACTTGGCGCGCAAAAGTGCTTTGATAGATTCATGTCCGGCTTGGCTTCCATAGAAACCGAAGGAAATCCTCTGGTTCCGGATGTCTCTTATTTCAAGTCGCTTGTTGCCAAAGCAATTATTTTCAAGGTTGTCCATAAGACAGCCCGTCCTCTTGTATCAGCTTTCTTGGCCAATGTTGCGGCTTACACAGTCACATTGATTTCACGGACATATGGCGATTCCTTCGATCTTGAGCGTGTCTGGAACCGTCAAGGAGTCTCCTCGCAACTTGTTGAGCAGGTTGCCATTTGGGCAAAGGAGGTGAACGATCGGCTTCATGAGACCGCGAATGGAAAGATGATTTCAGAATGGGCGAAGCGACCTGAGTGCAAGGAAGCTATGTTTTCACGGCCGTTTTCCGCTCCCATCTTTGAAGCTCCGGAGGCCCGTAAGGTTGAGTCTTGATTGATATTGTAGACATCAAAACCCGCAGCCGGATGATGGCCGGAATTCGTGGAAAAGATACCACTCCAGAAATTCTCGTCCGAAAAGCCCTTTTCAAGGCAGGATTTCGGTTTAGGCTCCACCGCAAGGATCTTCCTGGTGTGCCGGACATCGTTCTTCCTAGCCGCAAGGTGGCAATATTCGTTCACGGTTGCTTCTGGCATGCCCACTCTGCTTGCCGCTACGCAAAGACGCCTTCTACACGGACAGATTTCTGGACAGAAAAGTTGAAAGGAAACGTGGCGCGTGACAAACGGAATCACACGGCCCTGCTTTCACAAGGTTGGCGAGTCTTAATTGTGTGGGAGTGTGCGACAAAGATTCCTGTGCTCCGTGAAGCGCTCCCCGAAATACTTTTCGCATGGATTAAAGGCGTAGATCTCAGCGGCGAGATTGGGAGTCTTGGCGGACAGCCATGAAATCAGCAACAACAGTCGCTACCTTTCTGGCCAAGAGCGGGGGGACGGCATTCCCTACCTGCGTATATTGCTCAGTTCTGTTGCCAACAAAATAATAGTTGTCGGGAAAGGTTTGAATGCGAGCGGCCTCACGTACCGTGAGGCTGCGGCACTGGGAGGGATCGAAGTGAATAAAGTAGTGACCATCTTTAGCGATGTGCGCAACTACAGTCGATGCCCATGAGCCCTTGAGTTGAACCCTGAACCGGTCAGAGAATGGCACAATGTCGCCAAGTCCAAGTACGTTCTCGTGCTTCGGCATCAAAATAGGGGGGAAAGCTGTAACCTTTGGTGAAGATTTAAATGCTTCAGCGTACGAAGACGCGAAAAGATAGCGATGCAAATCGCTTCTCATGTGACTACGCGCCTCATGCTGGATGACACCTCCAAGGCGCTCGTCAATTAAGTGGCGACGCAGGCGCGCGCGCAGAGTGTTGTTTTCCTCAACTGCGTATTCTACGAATGCCCCACCGGGGGATGAGATGGCCTTGGCCTTTTCGGCCGCTTTGCGCATTATTCCTGAAACCTTGTGCTTGCTGGCGTGTTCCCATTCTGCAATTAGTTTGGGTGCTTCCAATAATGCTGATAGCCAGGCCTGATGACTGTCGGGCTCTTTTGAAAGCCGGCTTCGCAAGGGAGGTAACCCGGACAGAGCTTCTTCGACAGAGACAGGATCGTTCTCATTTTTGAGGGTGAATCGAGTCGGGTTGATTGAGAGTTCCGGCGTCTCCTTAGCTGCATCTGAGCGGATCCCGAAAAGAATAACGCGGTGTCTTCCTTGGGGGATACCGAATCGCTCTGCTTCGATGACGAAATCGTGTGGGTCCAGTGTTTCTGCTGTTCCGGGAACTATGAGTGAGTGGATTTCATAGGAGAGACTTTCTCCGGGGTTGGAGAGGTCGGAAACAATGCGCTCGAAAATGCGTGATCCACCGTGGGTGGATGAGAGCATTCCTTTGACGTTCTCCATGATGAAGACCGTTGGCTTGAAGCGCTGGATGATACGAAGATACTCCCGGTAGAGGAAGTGTTTTTCGTCGCTTTCGAACTTCTCCTGATCTTCGCGAGTTCGACGAGATCGACCTGCGAGTGAATACGCTTGGCAGGGTGGGCCGCCTATAAGAACCCAATCATCGGCCCCGGCAAGTCCGGCAGTGATCCACCCGTCGATTTCCTCTGGGCAGTCCTTTCCAAGCTCCGCATTACGAGCTTCCTGCAACGCCTCCAGACCCTCGTTACGCGCATCTGGGTGGGAGAAGAGGTCGTCGCGTGAGATTTTTCCTTGGATATGCTCGTAGTAGCAGTCTGGTGCTTTGCCACGTGGAAATTTTCGGAATAGGGAGCGTAGTGACAGAGTCTTGTGGGCTGTCGGGTCTTTCTCAATTGATACCTTCAAGGAGAAGATAGGGGAGCCGTTTGTATCGAATAGCGATGAAAAGCCTTCTCCGAGACCTCCAGGGCCTGCGAATAGATCGATTATGGGAATGGGTTTGTGAATCGCCATATTTATTCTTGAAAGTTTCTCGGCAAACTCAAAAGGCGTGAGGCTAATAAACGAATCGTACCGGATTATGGGTAGGCGCAGGCCTGAAAAAATCTGAAATTCTACCTTTTTGTAAACCCGTCGAGAAGAACGACGCTTATATCAGGATGGAGAGGCAGTTAATTTGAATGGCCTCATATGCCAAAGGCCAACGTTTACAGGTGCTGACGTGAGCTGACCTGACCTGCTCCCCACCTGCCGTACCAATGTAAAGTTCGTGAAGTCCGTCAATTTTATGGAGAATGACGGATATGAAACGAACACGATTCACCGAAGAACAGATCATCGGCTTTCTGAAACAAGCCGAAGCCGGAATGCCGATCAAGGAGCTCTGCCGCCAAGGTGGCTTCAGCGATGCCACTTTCTACAAGTGGCGAGCCAAATTCTGTGGCATGCAGGCATCCGAGGCCAAGCGGCTGCGTGAGTTGGAGAGCGAGAACAACCGGCTCAAGAAACTACTGGCCGAAGCCTACCTCGACATGCACGTACTCAAGGATGTGCTCGGGGTAAAACGTTAGCCCCACAAGCCAAGCGTGAGGCGATCGGGAAGATGATCGAGAAGCATGGTCTTTCCGAATGCCACGCCGGTCGCCTTGTGGGGCTTTCACGCGACAGCTGCCGCCATCCGCAGCAAGCCACTCCGGAGAATGCCGATCAGTGCTGCCATCATTGATCTGGTGCAGGCCCGGCGGCGCTTCGGCTACCGGCGTATCCACGACATGCTGCGGCCGGTGTTTCCCGGCATCAATCACAAGCGAATATATCGGCTCTACATCGACGCCAACATGGCTGTCAGGAAACGCAAGATGAATCGCCCCTAATGCAGTAGACACCTTTCAGCCTTAAACTAAGGCGTCAAATGGAGGTGTCATGAGCAGCAAGCGTTACCCGGAAGAATTCAAGATCGAAGCGGTGAAGCAGATCACCGAACGACGTTACCCCGTCGCCGAGGTGTCGGCCAGGCTGGGTGTCTCCCAGCACAGCCTGTACGAGTGGGTTCGGAAGTACAGCCACCCAGAGCCTGTGCGCCGTGAGGCGCAAAGCAAAGACGCTGAACTGCGCCGCCTCAAGGCCGAATTGAAGCGTGTCACGGAGGAGCGCGACATTCTAAAAAAGGCCGCCGCGTACTTTGCCAAAGAATCCCGGTAAGGTACGCGTTCATCAGGGATCACGAACCCCAGCATCCAGTAAGGCGGATGTGCAAGGTCATGCAGGTACACCCCAGCGGTTATTACGCCTGGCGAGCATCGCCAGTGTCAAAGCGCCAGCATGAGAATCAGCGTTTGCTGGGACTGATCAAGCAATCCTGGCTGGAGAGTGGTGGTGTCTATGGCTACCGCAAGATCACGGATGATCTGCGCGATCTCGGCGAGCGTTGTGGCAAGCATCGTGTGTATCGGTTAATGCGCGATGAGGGGCTGCGTTCGCAGACCGGTTATCGTCGGCGCCCCGGTCAACGCCATTCCAGACCATCGACGGTTGCGCCCAACCATGTGCAGCGGCAATTCGACGTGACCGAGCCTAACCGGGTGTGGGTGACCGACATCACTTATATCCGTACCCATGAAGGCTGGCTGTATCTGGCAGTGGTGCTGGACTTGTTCTCACGGCAGGTGATCGGCTGGTCGATGCAGCCACGCATGGAAAGCGAATTAGCGATCAATGCACTCATGATGGCGGTCTGGCGGCGGCAGCCGAAGAAGGAAGTGATCGTGCATTCCGATCAGGGCAGCCAGTTCAGCAGCTATGACTGGCAGCACTTCCTGAAGGCGCACAACCTGGTGGCCAGCCAGAGCCGCCGTGGCAACTGTCATGACAACGCGGTGGCAGAGAGTTTCTTCCAGTTACTGAAGCGGGAACGCATACGTCGCAGGATATATCTCGACCGTGAAGAAGCGCGACGTGATGTGTTCGATTACATCGAAATGTTTTACAACCCGACACGGCGACATGGTTACAACAATAGCCTGTCTCCGGTAGAGTTCGAAAAGCAATATTTCAGCAGGCTCGAAAGTGTCTAGTGTGGGCGGGGCGATTCAAGAAGGCCAAGCGGCCATTGTCAGAACGCGTACCGTTGCAGATCGCGCAGCGCGTCAACGAGGTATGGAGCATGGACTTTGTCAGCGACAGCCTGGCCAACGGACGGCGCATCAAGTGTCTGACCGCAGCTGATGACTTTAGCCACGAGTGTGTCGACATTGCCGTGGACTACGGCATCTCGGGGCAGTCCGTCACCCGCATCTTGGATCAGGCCGCTATCTTCCGCGGCTATCCCGATGCGGTGCGTACTGACAACGGCCTCGAGTTCACCAGTCGGGCATTCATGGTTTGGGCGCTTAGGCATGGGAGCCGGCATATCCTGATCGAGCCGGGGTGACCGATGCAGAACGGCTATATCGAGAGCTTCAACGACAAGTTCCGGGACGAGTGCCTGAACGAGCACTTGTTCGAGACGCTACCGCAGGCCAGAGCCACCATCACGGACTGGCGGCAGGATTACAACGAAGTCAGGCCTCACAGTAGATGCAAACGCATGCCGCCGGCCAAGGTTGCCGCCCTAGATTGGAAGAGAAGAATTGATTCAACCCAGCATCACCAAAACGAGGAAATTAGTTGACCTTGCAACCGGATTTCCGAACTCCAAGTTGGTACGCCGGCAGGAGGCAGGTCAGAGCCTCAATGGTTTTAGGCTTGTTTTGGCAACCTGCCAACCTGCCAAGGTCTATAAAACAACTTCGCGTAAACTTCAGAGTAGTGATCCTGTATTGCAGGAAAGTCTTAAAAAAGACCCTGGCAGTCTGGCAGACCGGCAATGTTGCTACCAGCTTAAGGGTGCTGGCTTCTTGTACTCATCCACCCATTCAGGGTTGTCACGCTCTTTCCATTTATCGTGGTTGGTTAGCGAGATCAAACTTTTGCGTCCATGGGGTGTCATTGCCCGACAGTGCGCATACTGGTGTTTGCGACGTAAGGCTCTGCTCATGGCCGTCGTGTTGCAGCGGCTATGTGGATATTCGCGGTGGTACGCTCGAATCACTTCGTCCATGGTCGCCACTTCCCGCCCGAAGACGCCTACAACTGTGGCATCATCGTCCAGCGTTTCATATATCCAACGTTCCACCTCCGAACGGCTGATATGAATCATTTCCCGTTTCGACTCGGTTAGAGGCGCGCTTGCCTTTGGGTTGAATCCGGTCAAGTCAAGCTGCAGGAAATAATGCATAAGCGCCGCGGCACCACCACTATCACGCCATTTAACAAAGCTCTTGTAGAACTCGTCAGCCATCTTTGGCGCAGTGATAGACCATACAAAGAACCGCCTGTCATGTGCTTCCAGGTGGAAGGCATCAGGGTGGTTCGATGTGAAGATGAAGTTCACGCGATTAGCCATCACCATCGCCGGCTGGTACTTTTCATTGACGAACACAGTGCTGCCAGTGATCAGGTGCTTGAGCTTATTAGAGTCGGCACGATGGTCTGCGCTCGAATTCTCCTCACCCAGCACGAACTGGCAATCACGCGCCCAGCCGTTGAAGCTGCCATGCAGTTCGGTCGCTGAGATCGTCTTGAAATGCTCGCCATAAATCAGTCCGATAGTTTCGCCAATCAACGTTTTGCCCACACCTTGCTGCGAACTCCAGAACACAACGGCAGTGTTCATCTTATCGCCCGGATTCTGGATGGGATGGGCTGCCCAGCATTCAAACCAGCGACGCATTTCAGCATCACCATTGAACAGGTGATCGAGCAGTTGATTCCAAGGCGTAATGTCGCCGGCTTGCGGTTCTGTACCCCAGCCTCGCCACAAGTTGACGCAACCTTCATGAATATCGGGTTTGCCTGGCAGAAACACCAAGTCATCAAACTTGCGTCGATCCGGGGACGACAGCCATGCTTCAGCATGCGTCAGGTCCTTGGGTTTCCCCTTGTGTATGGCCTTGATGTGCGTATTCGCAAGCTGTTGACGTAGCCTGTCTGCGCTGACCAAGTCGCGGAACTTGAAACGGTAGATCATGCCGTGGCGTTCTATCCAGGCATATTGCCGATTCATATTTGCGATCACGCGTGAGTAGTGTTCCTTCGACTCGATCTCACTGCGCTCGTGTGTCTTGGCAATACTTTCCACTGTGTTGATGACCTTGGCAGTGTCCAGAGGTGGCGTGTTAAGCATGTTCCATTGCAGGCAGCGCACTTTTGTCTCATCCAGGGACATACCCATGGCTAAGCAATAGCCGGCACGCCTGACGAGTTCATGCGTACGCTGGCCATCTGGGTAACCATACTCGAAGTTGATGCCTGTGTCCGATGTGGCAACTGGCTCGATGGAGGAGGCACCAGCGGGTTCTGCTGTTTTCGGAACCTCGGTGAGCATAGATTCTGCATCCAGCCATTCACCAGGATGGTGCTGAAATACGAATAAATGCTCCGCATCGGGTGGGCAGCCTGGCAGGAAGTACATGCGAGCGTAGTCATGGCCGCATGAGACATCCAGCTTGCCGCCAAATAACTCATTTACCCGGTCGAACAGTGCAGGCAGATCTACTGCCGGGATGGCTTCCGCCAATGGCAGTACGACCCTCCATTTGGGCTTCTCCGGCGTGTGCGAATAGCTACTGTGAATCGCATATTCGTACCGCTCAAGAACTTTATGGATTCGTTCCAGCGGCAGGCCATCGTCGATGTCCAGTACCAGCAGGTGAGCCATATCCATATTTCCCTGAACACGACGGCCATCCTGATTCTTGACTGAACAAGGTATCCAGCCGATGTGGTCTTTCTCCCGACGCCCGGTGGCGGAATCGGCCTCCAGATATTCTTTCAGCGTAAGGGACCCGTGAGGGTGGCATGTTTGTAAAACTTCCAACACTCCCTCCCAAGTGGTTTCTTTCCCCCAAAGGGTGTGGTCGGTGCAGGAGCTTGTCATTTGGATTGCTAAATTTCTCATGCCTTAATCTCCTTGGTGTTTTGTAGGTTCAGCTTTATGCGTCTGCTTAGGTTCGCTAGGTGAAGATACTTCTTCTATGAGCTGTTCTATTTCGGCACACCATTGTCGATCTGCTTCGGCATAAATTCCTGCAATCACGCCCTCACAAAAAATCCAGGTATCCTCTGGATCTCTTCGCCCTTTATAGTTGTTCACCACAAAATCGATCACTTCTTCCCGAATAAGGAACTCCATTCCTTCCGCGCAAGATATGTCCAAATGATCATCTATCAAATCTTCCCAGTTGTTTTCTGGAAGCATTCTGTTCAGAACGGTGATGGCGTCAGTTTTATTGATCAGATTGACTTTCATCACGCAGCCTCTCCACCGATGGTGTTGCGGTTGATGAAGTCGTCGAGATCCTGAATGCGGTATTTGACTAACCGCCCTACACGTACCATGGGGAGGTTGTATCGCTTATTGCATGCCCATGCTGCAAGGGCCGAAACGGAAATACCGAGATATTTTGCCGCCTGCTCACGGGTGAGCAGGGGAGGGTTTTGATTGATAAGGTTTAGGTTCATAACTTCTCCTTGGTTGTACCGCTCAAATCGGCGGCAGGTCGAACTTTAAGGAGAAGCGGAACTGGGTTCGAGGCGACTAAATTTTATTCACCGGTGAATAAAATTATTAGTCTTTTTTGATGACTGCCTTTTGCGCAGCCAGGATTGTGTCAACAATGTTGTTGAAGCCATACCCATGCTCTTCCGCGCTTGGTAGGTCATGGGCGTCGCGGTGCTGATCTAAGTGTTGCGCAAATCTCTCAGCGACGATCCGACCATTCTCTAGGTATGGTTCCCATCGAGTGTTCATGCAAACTTCCGTAAGTACGGCGCTAAGAATTTTGAAACGCCTTTCAGCGTGGTGCTTGCCGGTATCTTTGAGTTTTCTATCCAGCTCTGCTTGTAATTTTGCGGTCAGGTTTTCCGCAGCTTCGGCTCTGCCAATGGCTTCAGCCAGTTGATGTGTAATGTCCAGACTTGTATCGGTGGTGATATGCGGGGAAAGAATTCTGGACGCAAGATAGGATCGGCTGTCCAGCAGTGCTTGATCTACAGCCCATTGAACGACCGCAGGTGTATTGATCGGAAGCTGTTTGTCAAAATTCCGCACAATGATTTTTGTGAGGTTGATTAGCCTGTTCCAGTTGAGACCTTCTTGTGGGTCGGGAAGATCGTATGTGCTGAGGTCCATGTTCAGTATGCGACCCACCTTCGCAACCCCCTGTACTATCGGGCCAGGCTTCAGGTTATTGATAAGGCATGCCGCCTCAAAGGGGCTCCATGAGCTGAGTAAAGCAAATTCACTTAGGAAATCATCGTCTTCAAGCCAATAGCCGACGACTTTTGTGGGGATGATTTTTATGGGGTCTACGATCGTCATTTTCAATTAAATCAATTGGATGGGGCATGAGGGAACCTTGCATGCAGATAGACAAGGTTGCATCCAGATTTAATTTTAACGTAGCAATGGTGTAGCAATGAAGAAAAACAAAAGGGCTTGCATTTCTGCAAGCCCTTGTTTTATTTGGCGCGCCCGAAGAGATTCGAACTCCTGACCCCTTGGTTCGTAGCCAAGTACTCTATCCAGCTGAGCTACGGGCGCGTTTTATTGAGGGCGTGATTGTATCAAAGTGCTTGCCATGAGGGCAAGGGAAAACAGGCTTTCCTGTGAAATAACATTATGCACGACGCCAGATGGTGCCTTGCGGGGTGTCTTCCAGCACGATTCCTGCCGCTTGCAGTGCGTTGCGGATGCGGTCGGCTTCGGCGAAGTTCTTGGTTTTTTTTGCGTTGGCGCGGTCGTTGATGAGTGTTTCCACGCTTTTTTCCAAACCTTCGATCATGGTGTCTTCCGCGGTTTCGCCGCTACGGCCTTGCAGGAAATCTTCCGTACTGCGTTGTAGCAGGCCAAGTACGCTGCCTAGCGCTTTGAGCAAGGCAGCAGATTCTGCGCTGCCTTTGTTGGCTTCGTTGGCTAGTTCGAACAACACGGCAAAGGCTTCGGCAGTGTTGAAGTCGTCATCCATGGCGGCTTTGAAGCGGGTGGCTTGCGGGTGGCTCCAGTCTACGCTGGGAGCTGTTTCCGTCGCGCCGCGCAAGGCGGTGTACAGGCGGGTGAGCGCCTGTTTTGCGTCGTCCAGGTGCTGGTCCGAGTAATTCAGCGGGCTGCGGTAGTGGGCGCGCAGGATAAAGAAGCGCATTACTTCGGCGTCGTATTTTTTCAGCACTTCGCGGATGGTGAAGAAGTTGCCCAGGGATTTGGACATTTTTTCGTCATCCACGCGCACAAAACCGTTGTGCATCCAGTAATTGACGAACTTGCAGGCATGCGCGCCTTCGGATTGGGCGATTTCGTTTTCGTGGTGCGGGAATTGCAGGTCAGCGCCGCCGCCGTGGATGTCGAAGTGGTCGCCGAGGTGGTGCTCGCTCATCACCGAGCATTCGATATGCCAGCCGGGGCGACCGGGCCCCCACGGGGATTCCCAGGCGGGTTCGCCGGGTTTGGCGGATTTCCACAGCACGAAGTCGAGCGGGTCGCGCTTGAAGCTGTCCACTTCAACACGTTCGCCAGCGCGCAGGTCGTCCAGCGTTTTGCCGGAGAGCTTGCCGTAGTCGGAGAAGTCGCGCACTGAATAGAACACGTCGCCGTTGCTGCCTTGGTAGGCCAGGCCGCGCTCGATCAGTCGGGTGATCATGGTGATCATGCCGGCAATGTGTTCGGTTGCGCGCGGCTCGGCACTGGGCCTGACGACACCGAGCGCATCCGCATCCTGGTTCATGGCCTGGATGAAGCGGTCGGTCAGTGCGGTGATGGATTCCTGGTTTTCCGCGGCGCGGGCGATGATTTTGTCGTCGATATCGGTGATGTTGCGGACGTAGTTGACGTCATATCCGCTGGCCCGCAGCCAGCGCGCTACCATGTCAAAGACTACCAGTACCCGTGCGTGTCCTAGGTGACAGTAGTCGTATACCGTCATGCCGCAAACGTACATCCTGACCTTGCCGGGAACGATAGGGACAAAGGTCTGTTTTTGGCGGGCCAGGGTGTTGTAAATGTTAAGCATGGGTGTTTTTGCAGGAACTGCTTGAATTTTTTGGATTTTGAGGCGTTTGTTGTTAGAATTCCAAGCTTGGAAATCCGAAAAAATTATAGCACAATGATTCTAGCAAGCGCCTTCCGGCATTGTTTCATGAAGGCCGCAAGTGGTCTGGTAATAGGTATCAGCTTCTTTGCTGGGGCGGCACAGGCGGACAGCCTGGGCGAGGTGTCGCAGTTGGTGCGCGAGCAGCGCTACCCGCAGGCACTGAAGGCGGTTGAGTTTTATCTGGCGACACACAGCCAGGATGCGCGCGCCAAGTTTATCAAGGGCGTGATCCTTGTCAGGCAGGAAAGGCGGATGGAGGCGATCGATATCTTTTCCGAGTTGACGCAAAAACACCCGGAACTGCCGGAGCCGTACAATAACCTGGCGGTGCTCTATGCCGAGCAGGGGCAGTACGAGAAGGCCCGTCAGGCGCTGGATATGGCGATGAAAACGCATCCAAGTTACAGCGTGGCGTATGAGAACCTGAGCGGGGTGTATGCCAAGATGGCGAGCGATGCCTACGATAAGGCGTTACAGGTGGAGCGCGGCCCGGCGCATCCGCTGCCGCGTCTGGCAATGCTGGATGACGTGGTGCCCAATCCGGTGCCGGGCGCTGTAAAACCACTCCCGCCCGTCAAAATTGTTCAGGCGGTTAAACCTGCGGTGCCTGTCCTGGTATCCCCGATACAGCCCAAGCCCCCGGCCCCGCCGCCGGTTGTGGCGCCTGTGCCCAAGCCGGTGGAAAGCAAGGCGGCGCCTGCCGCCGTTGCGGTGAATCCGCAGCAGGCGGTGACCGAGGCGATCAATGCCTGGGCGAGCGCCTGGTCGTCCAAGGATGTCAAAGCGTATCTGGCCTGTTATGCGGATGATTTTAAGACGCCGAACGGGGAATCCCGTGCGGAATGGGCAAAAGGGCGCAAGGAGCGTATCAGCAAGCCGGTATCGATCAAGGTCCAGGTGCTGAATCCCAAGGTGAGTATGCAGGGAGATCGCGCCACGGTTGCGTTCAAGCAGAGCTACCGTGCCGGGGATGTGGCCAAGCGTACCAGCAAAACGCTGTATTTGCGGCAGGTGGCAGGCAAATGGTTGATCGTGCGTGAGGAGGCCGGAAAGTGAAGCGCTTGGTGACGCGTAAAAGCCAATCCATTGTTGCGGCAATGTTGTTGTTGCCGCTGCTGATGCCGTGGAATGCGACCGCGATTCATTTTGCTGACCGGCCATCCCGGCTGGAGGCCTTTATCCAGGGCTCTCCGCGCGAGATCGAGGGCTTGTTGGTCAAGAGCCTGCTGGAAATCACGCAAGGCAAGCTGGACCAGGCGCTGAAGGATGTGGATGCCGTTATTCACGCCGTGCCTAATTTCAAGCTGGCCTACCTGGTGCGTGGTGACCTGTTGCAGGCCAAGGCGCGCCAGATTTCCGATTTCGGTAGTGTGCCTAATGCACCAAGCGGGGATATTGCTGATTTCCGTCAGGAGGCGCAGGTCAGGCTGAGCCGCTATCTTTCGCAAGAAGGTGCGCCGTCGAATCTGGATTATTTGTGGCAACTGGATTCCGCGCAGCAGAACGCCATTGTGGTGGATACGGTGAAATCCCGCATGTACCTGTACCGCAATGCCAACGGCCAGCCGCGCTACGCTGGCGACTACTACGTGACGGTGGGCAAGAACGGCAGCGAAAAGCAGAAGGAAGGCGACAAGAAAACGCCTTTGGGCGTTTATATTGCCGGTACCAAGCTTGCCAGCAACAAACTCCCCGATTTGTATGGCGCTGCCGCGTACCCGTTGAATTATCCCAACGAATGGGATCGCCAGCAGGGCAAGAACGGGCACGGGATCTGGCTGCATGGCACGCCCAGCGATACCTATAGCCGCCCGCCGAGAGCATCGGATGGCTGTGTTGTGCTCACTAACCCCGATATCCAGGGCCTGGCTGAGGTTCTGAAAAACGGCAATACGCCGGTGGTGATCGTCGGCGAGGATGGTGTTTCTGCGCCGGAACTCGCCCGCCAGAAAGCGGCATTAACGGCTGCGCTGGAGCAGTGGCGGCGGGATTGGCAGCAGCAGCAAACGGAAGCTTACCTGGCACATTATTCCCGCGATTTTTTTAGCGAGAAAATGGATCTGGCGGCGTGGGCGGCAGAAAAAAGACGTATTCAGTCGCGTAAATCCAATGTCAGCGTGAACTTGTCCGAAATCAGCATTTTCCGTTATCCTGATGCTCGCAAGCAAATGGCGGTGGTCAATTTTAACCAGGATTACAAGGCAGACCACTTCACTCACAAAATGCGCAAGCGCCAGTACTGGGTGCTGGAAAACGGGCGCTGGAAAATTCTGTACGAGGGATCGGCCTGATCCCTCTCGGAGGGGGAGGCACAGATGTCGGTTTTTGTCAGATGGGCAAGGGCAGGTGCGTTTGTTGTTGGCCTGATGTGTTGTGGGCCGCTGGGGGCGGTCGAGCAGGCTGCGCTTCAGCAGCACCCGCAGATTGAAATCGAAACCAGTCGCGGCAGTTTCGTGGTGGAGTTGTATCCCGAAAAGGCGCCGCGCACGGTTGAAAACTTCATGCAGTATGTCAACAGCGGTTTTTACGCCGGCACCGTATTCCACCGGGCTGTACAGCGTTTTCTGGTGCAGGGTGGCGGGCTGACGGAAGCGCTGGAAGCCAAACCAACGCTGCCGCCGATTCCGAATGAATCCGCCAATGGTTTGTCCAACATGCGCGGCACCGTGGCGATGGCGCGGGGCGGGGCGGCGGATAGCGCTACTTCGCAATTTTTCATCAATCTGGCCGACAATCGCTTCCTGAATTTCTATCGCCCCGAAGCCGGACTGGAAGGGTATACCGTTTTCGGTCGCGTGATACGCGGTCTCGATGTGCTGCTTGCCATCAGCAACGGCGCGACGACGACCATCGGGAAGTTCAGCAACGTGCCGACAGAGCCGCCGGTGATCCGCTCGGCACGGGTGCTGGAAAATCCGATCGTTGCGGAAAATGAACTGCCGGTGATTGAGCCGGAAGCAAAAGAGAAGAAGTCAACATTAGTCAAAAAAGGAAAGAAGCGTGGTAAAACTTAAAACAAACTTTGGTGAAATCGTGATCGAACTAAACGCAGAAAAGGCGCCCGGCACGGTCGCCAATTTTCTGGAATACGTGAACAGCGGTTTTTATAACGGCACGATTTTTCACCGGGTCATCGACGGGTTCATGATCCAGGGCGGCGGCATGGAGCCGGGCATGAACCAGAAAGCCACCAATGACCCGATTCAGAACGAGGCAGATAACGGCCTCGGCAACGAGGCTTACACCATTGCGATGGCGCGGACGCCCAACCCGCATTCGGCATCCAGCCAGTTTTTCATCAACGTATCTGACAACGACTTCCTGAACTTTTCGGCACCGACCGCGCAAGGCTGGGGTTACTGCGTGTTCGGCAAAGTGGTTGAAGGCACGGATGTTGTAGACAAGATCAAGAAAGTCAAAACCGGCAACAAGGCCGGACATCAGGACGTTCCTGTCGAGGATGTCATCATCGAAACCGCTGAAGTTGTCTGATAGCCAAAAGCCGGGCGCGGCGCGCACGCTGTTCGTTTCAGACTTGCATCTGTGCGAAACGCGCCCGGAAATCACCGATGTTTTCCTGAGGTTTCTGGAGCATACCGCCAAAGGTGCGCAGGCGCTGTATATCCTGGGCGACCTGTTTGAATACTGGGCTGGTGATGATGCGCTGGAAACGGATGCTCACTACCAGCAGGTGGTGAATGGTATCCGGTGTCTGGTACACAATGGTACTCCGGTGTTGTTCATGCACGGCAACCGTGATTTTTTGGTGGGTGCCGAATTTGCCCGCCAGAGCGGGGCGCAGTTGCTGCCCGACCCGGTGCAGATTGATCTGTATGGGCGGCAGGCGTTGCTGACGCACGGCGATTTGCTGTGCACGGATGATGTTGAATACCAGGCGTTTCGCCGGCAGGTGCGCGATGGGCAATGGCGGCAGGATTTTCTTGCCCAGCCGCTGGCGTTGCGCAACGCCCAGATTCAGGCGTTCCGCCAGCGCAGCGAGCGGGAAAAAGCCTCAAAAAGCATGGAAATCATGGATGTGACTGCTGGTGCGGTGCTGGATTTTTTGCGTCGGCATGCCTATCCGCCATTGCTTATTCATGGGCACACGCACCGTATGGGGCGGCACCAGGTTGCCGTTCCGTCCCATGCCGGTTGCGAGCGTATCGTACTTGGCGACTGGTATGACAGCGGAAGCTACCTAGAATGCACGAGCGCCGGCTGTGAGTTTTTGCCATGCCGGCGATAGTGCGTCACTCGTGGCTTTCTTCTATTCCCAGTTCCTGCACCTTGCGGGTAAGCGTGTTGCGCCCCATCCCCAGCAGGTGAGCCGCTTCGATGCGGCGACCACCAGTGTGGGCTAGCGTCCCGGCAATCAGCGCCCGTTCAAACTGGTGGGTAAGCGATTCCAGGATGTTGGGTTCGCCGCGCTCCAGCATGCCCGCCAATTCGGCTTCCAGTCCGCTGAGCCAGTCGGTGCTGGCGGCTGGGTGCGTGGCATGATCTTCACGCAACTCCGGCGGCAAGTCGGCAACATCGACGTTCTGGCCTGGCGCCATCACGGTTAGCCAGTGGCAGACGTTTTCCAATTGGCGCACATTGCCGCTCCAACTGAGCGAAGACAGGTATTTCAACGCTGCCGGCGCCAGGCTCTTGGGTTCTACGCCGAGGCTCTGGGCGCTTTGCAGCAGAAAGTGCCGCGCCAGATAGGCGATATCCTCGCGCCGTTCGCGCAGGGGCGGCAGTCGCAGGCGGATGACGTTGAGCCGATGGAACAGATCATCACGGAACAGCCCTTGTTTGACGCGTTCTTCCAGGTCTTGGTGGGTGGCGGCGATGATGCGCACATTGACTTTGACCGGCTGGTGCCCGCCGACGCGATAGAACTGCCCGTCGCACAACACGCGTAGCAAACGGGTTTGCAGGTCGGACGGCATGTCGCCAATTTCATCCAGAAACAATGTGCCGGTATCGGCCTGTTCGAACCTTCCGCGACGCATGGCTTGGGCGCCGGTAAACGCGCCGCGTTCATGGCCAAACAGCTCGGACTCCAGCAAATCTTTCGGAATGGCGGCGGTATTAATGGCGATGAATGGGTTGTCGGCGCGTGGGCTGTGGCGATGCAGCGCGCGTGCGACCAGTTCTTTGCCAGTGCCGGATTCGCCATTGATCAAGACCGTGGCGTGGGAGCGGGAGAGCCGGCCGATGGCGCGGAATACTTCCTGCATGGCAGGGGCCTGGCCGATGATTTCTGGGGTTTCTTCCACTGCCGGGGCGGTGGCACCTTCGCGCTCGCTTTCTTCCACGGCGCGGCGAATGATGTCCACGGCCTGGTCCACGTCGAAGGGTTTAGCCAGGTATTCGAATGCCCCGCCCTGGAATGCGGCAACAGCGCTTTCCAGATCGGAATAGGCGGTCATGATGATCACGGGTACTTCGGGCAGTTTTTGCTTGATCGCTTGCAGCAAGTCCAGCCCAGAGCCTCCCGGCATGCGGATGTCGCTCACCACGACTTGCGGTTCCGAAATTTCTAGTGCGCTTAGCGCTTCTGGTACGGACGAGAACGTTTTGAATGGCATGTCTGTTCTCGCCAGTGCTTTTTCAAACACCCAGCGTATGGATTTGTCGTCGTCAATAATCCAGATAGGCTTCATTTAGTTTCCTGAGAGTCGTTTTTTTTAGTAGCTGGTGTTGCGGCTTGTTTCATGACGGAGCTTTCCACTGGCAACAAAATGGTGAAGCAGGTTCTGCCCGGCTCGCTTTCGCATTCGATCATGCCGTGATGCTGGGTGATGAAATTCTGCGCCAGCGTCAGCCCCAGCCCGGTGCCGCCATCCCGGCCGGAGACCAGCGGGTAGAAAATGCGTTCGCGGATCGCTTCCGGAATGCCTGGCCCATTGTCAATGATTTGCAGCTTGATCGCGACGCGATAGCGTTTTTTTGCGAGGGTTACCTGCCGTTCGGCGCGCGTTCTCAAGATGATCTTGCCCACCTTCCCGGAGTTGCTCATCGCTTGCACGGCGTTGCGTGTAATGTTGAGCACGGCCTGGATGAGTTTTTCGCGGTCTCCCACCAGGTCCGGCAGGCTGGTGTCGTAGTCGCGGCGGATGATCAGCGTCTGCGACGTTTCCGCCAGCAACAGGCTGCGTACGCGCTCGAGCACTTCGTGGATGTTGGTCAATTCGTACTTGGGTACCTGGTGCGGCGCCAGCAGCCGGTCCATCAACTGCTGCAGGCGGTCGGCCTCCTTGATGATGACCTGCGTGTATTCGCGCAGCGCCGGCTGCGGCAGTTCGTGTTCCAGCAATTGTGCGGCACCGCGCAGCCCGCCCAGCGGGTTGCGGATTTCATGTGCCAGGTTGCGCAGCAGTTCGGCGTTGGCCTGCTGCTGGATCAGCATGCGCTCTTCGCGCGCAATGCGCAGTTGCTGGTCCATTTGCTGGAACTCCAGCATCAGGCTGGTGGGGTTGGATTCTATCGGCGTCACCGTGCAGGTAACCGCCAGCGTATGGTGGCGATAAGTGGTCAGCAGGAACTCATGCTCACGAAACGGGCTGTGCTTCTCCAGGGCATTGTTGACGGCGAGATTCAGCAGGTCGGCGCCAATGAATACCTGATCCAGCTGCATGCCGCAAATATGGCTGAGGCTGGTGGCAAACATGACTTCCGCTGCCGGATTGGCATAAATCACGCAGCGGTGCTCGTCCAGCAGCAACGTGGCGGTTGCCAGGTATTCGAGTCCGGCGAAAGCTGAAGGGGTGCGCGTCATCATGGTTCCGCTGAGTTAAGCAAGAGCCAGGCCAGAAACGCCGGTTTTATCTACTTGATACCGGAAATTTCTTTTTCCAGCATTTGCACATTCTTTTCATGCAGTGCGATATCGGCTGTTTTTCCCGAGTTTTTGGCTTGTTGCAAGGCGGAACGTTCGGCACTGAGTTCGGTGTCGAGGATTTTGCGTCGGCTGTTGTCGCGTTGCTGCTGGGTGGCGGCGTCGACACGGGGGAAATCCGCGGGTGTCGCGGCTGTTGTCGCTGGCTTTGTTTTTTTGCCAGGGCTTGCCGGGCTGGGTTCGGCTGAACCGAAACAAGCGCCTTTTTTGCCATAGCTGAGCGACAGGTTGGAAATCATGACCGATTCGCCCATTTTGCCGTAGCTGCAGGTTTCCGCCGCAACCGGGCACGTCAGTAGCAAAAGTAATAAGGCGGGCAGCAATTTCATGCAGTAAGTGTAGAGGAGACGGCTGGCAGCAGGCAACAAAAAAGGCGGGTTTCCCCGCCTTTTTTGCATTGCAGCAAGCGATTAAACGCTGTAGTACATCTGGAACTCGATCGGATGCGTCGTCATGCGGATGTTGTTCACTTCTTCCATCTTCAGGGCGATGTAGGCATCGATCCATTCGTTGGAGAACACGCCGCCACGAGTCAGGAACTCGCGATCCTTGTCCAGTGCGTCCAGTGCTTCGTCCAGGCTGGCGCACACGGTTGGGATCTTTGCATCTTCTTCCGGTGGCAGGTCATACAGGTTCTTGTCAGCTGCGTCACCTGGGTGGATCTTGTTCTGCACGCCGTCCAGGCCGGCCATCATCAGTGCGGAGAAAGCCAGGTACGGGTTGGCGATCGGGTCCGGGAAGCGGGTCTCGATACGGCGAGCCTTGTCGGACTGCACGTGCGGTACGCGGATGGAAGCGGAACGGTTCTTGGCGGAGTAGGCCACCTTGACCGGTGCTTCGTAGTGCGGAACCAGGCGCTTGTAGGAGTTGGTGCCCGGGTTGGTGATGGCGTTCAGCGCCTTCACGTGCTTGATGATGCCGCCGATGTAGTACAGCGCGAACTCGGACAGGCCGGCATAACCATTGCCTGCGAACAGGTTCTTGCCATCCTTCCAGATCGACTGGTGCACGTGCATGCCGGAACCGTTGTCGCCAACGATGGGCTTGGGCATGAAG
>JABLTH010026129.1_pt1 | contig 74525 bp, 70 predicted proteins | sample 7875711 | NCBI WGS metagenome assembly JABLTH01 (sample SAMN14941262, study PRJNA633318) | bioreactor metagenome | isolation source: bioreactor | place: China | collected 2019-03-05 | reverse complement strand
GCGGCAGGCTGCGACGTACTCGCCGATGCTGTGGCCGATCATCGCGTCGGCCACCACGCCCCAGTGCTCCCACAACTCGGCCAGCGCGTAGGAAACGGCGAACAGCGCCGGCTGCGCGCAGCGCGTCTGCGCCAGCTGTGCATCGGCGGTGTCGCCGCCGTCGAGGATCAGCGCGGCGAGGTCCAGCCCCAACCGCCCCGAGGCCAGCGCACAGCAACGCGCGAAGGCCTCGGCGAACACCGGTTCGCCGACCACCAGCTCGCGCGCCATGCCGGCATGCTGCGAACCCTGGCCGGAGAACAGGAACACCACCCGCGGCCGCTTCATCACACGATGCGGCGGAAGCTGGCGCAGCCGAGCGGCGGCGGTATCGCCGCAGTCGGCCACGGCGAAGCCGCGCACCGCCATCGCCTGGCGCCCCAGCGCCAGGGTCCAGCCGGCGTCGGCCAGGGTGACCGGATCGGCCTCGGCGAGCGCATCGGCCAGCGCCTCGCCACGACGCGCCAGCGCCGCCTCGTCCCTTGCCGACACGGGCAGCAGCACGAACGGGCGGGCGTCGTCGCGCGCGATCACGAGCGGGGCCTCCTCGAGGATCATGTGCGCATTGGTGCCGCCCACGCCGAAGGAGCTGACGCCGGCCCGCCGGGGCGTATCGCCGGACGGCCACGGCGTGCGCTCGGCTACCACGTGGAACGGTCCCTCGGCGAATGGCACCTCGGGATTGGCGGTGCGGTAGTGCAGCGTCGGCGGCAGTTCGCCATGCTGCAGCGCCAGCGCAGCCTTGATCAGCCCAGCGACGCCACTGGCGGCATTGAGATGCCCCAGGTTGCCCTTCAGCGAGCCCAGCCAGCAGCTGTCCGGTCGGACGCCATCGCCACGGTAGGCGCGGTTGAGCGCGGCGACCTCGATCGGGTCGCCCAGCGGCGTGGCCGTGCCGTGCGCCTCGACGTAGCCGACCGTGCCGGGCGCCACGCCGGCGCAGGCCAGCGCCTGCGCAATGGCGTCGGCCTGGCCGCGCACACTGGGCGCGGTGAAGCTGGCCTTGTCGGCGCCGTCGTTGTTGATGCCCACGCCGCGTATCACCGCGACGATGCGGTCACCGTCGGCCAGCGCATCGGCCACGCGCTTGAGCACCACCACGCCGGCGCCGGCGGAGAACACGGTGCCGTTGGCGGCGGCATCGAACGGACGGCAATGGCCGTCGTCCGACTCCATCCCGCCCTCGACCGGCAGGTAGCCCGCCTCCTGCGGCGCCGGCACGTGCACGCCGCCGGCCAGCGCCACGTCGCACTGCCCGCTCATCAAGGCATGCCAGGCTTGCACGACGGCCACCAGCGAGGTGGAGCACGCAGTCTGGATGTTCAGTGCAGGCCCGGTGAGATCGAGCCGGTGCGCCACGCGGGTGGCGAGGTAGTCCTTCTCGTTGGCCAGCATGGCGGCGAACTCGCCGACCGCCTGCACCAGGTCGGCGCGCGCATCGACCAGCCGGCGATAGCTGTTGTTGGAGCTGCCTGCGTACACACCGATGGCGCCATTGGCGCGGGCCGGGTCGATGCCGGCATCCTCCAGCGCGTTCCAGCACAGCTCGAGGAACACCCGCTGCTGCGGATCCATCAGCAGGGCTTCGCGCGCCGGCACGCCGAAGAATGCGGCGTCGAAGCGGTCGGCATCGGCCATCACGCCGCGCACCGGCACGTAGCGCGGGTGCCCGCGCAGCGAAGCCGGCACCAGCGGCGAGACCTGCTCGGGCGTGAACCGGGTCAGTGCCTCGCGGCCAGCCAACAGGTGCTGCCACAGCGCATCGATCGAATCGGCGCCGGGGAAACGTCCGGCCATGCCGACGATGGCGACGCCCGCCTCGTCTGCCGATGATCGCGCTCGACGGGCTACCGACGCGCGCGAAGGCGTCGCCTGGCTGCCCTCCGTGATCCGCCGGGCCAGCGACAGCGCCGTGGGGTGCTCGTAGAGATCCACCGCGCGCAGCGTGCGATACCCGCGTCGACGCAATTCGGTGAGTGCGCGCACCACGGTGAGCGAACGCGCGCCGAGATCGAACACGCTGGCGTCGTGCGGCACCGAAGCCACACCCAGCAGCTGTTGCCACAGTGCGGCGAGTTGTTCGACCAGCGGCGCATCCGCCGACCACGCCAGCGGCGCCTGAATGGCTTCGGCGGCCAGTGCGCGACGATCGATCTTGCCGCTGCCGGTGAGCGGCAGCGCGGCGTGCAGCACGTATGCCTGGGGCAATTGGTAGGCGGCCAGCTCGGCCTCCGCATGCCGGCGCAGCGTCGCGATCAGGGGCGCGTCTTCGGCCCCGGTGTCGCGTGGCACCACATGGGCGACCAGACGTTGCCGGCCGGCTTCGCCGCTGGGTACCACCACCACCTCGGCAACTGCCGGATGGCGGGCCAGCACCGCCTCGATCCCGGCCGGCTCGATACGGTAGCCGTCGATCTTCACCTGGTCGTCCAGTCGCCCCAGCCATGTCACGCTGCCGTCGCGCTCGATGCGCGCGCGGTCGCCGGTGCGGTACCAGCGTCCGTCGGGCCGCTCGACGAAGCGCTCGGCAGTGAGCTCGGGCCGACCGACGTAGCCGGCGGCCAGGCAATCGCCGCCGAGCAGCAGTTCGCCCTCCACGCCGTCGGGCAAGGGGGTCAACTCCGCATCCGCCACGCGCAGGTCCACATGCGGCAAGGCCGTGCCGATGGAGGGCAGCTCCGGCCAGTCGGCCGGGTCCCCCTCCAGCGTCAGTGCGGTGACCACGTGCGCCTCGGTGGGACCGTAGTGGTTGTGCAGCGCCGCGCCCGGCAACCGGCGGAACAGCGCGCGGATCGCCGGGGTCACGCGCAGTTGTTCGCCCGCGGTCACGACCTCGCGCAGGCTGGTCGGCAGGTCGCCCCCCGCGGCCACCGCTTCGGCCAGCGCCTGCAGCGCCACATAAGGCAAAAACAGGCGCTCGACGCGATCGGCGACCAGCCGGGCCAGCAACGCATAGGGGTCGCGCCGCTCGTCCTCGCTAGGCAACACCAGGACGCCGCCGGTGGCCAGGGTCGAAAGGATTTCCTGTACCGAGACATCGAAGGTCAGCGGCGCGAACTGCAACGTGCGCGCCGCGCGTCCCAGGGCCGGGTGCGCGACGTGCCAACCGATCAGGTGGCCGATCACCGCCCCGCGCATCGCCACGCCCTTCGGTTGGCCGCTCGAACCCGAAGTGAACAGCACGTAGTCCAGTCCGGACGCCCCGACCGGTTCCTGTCCGGCATCGGCATCCGGAAGCACATCGTCGGTGAGGCGCGCCACGTCGGCTGGCAACACCAGCGACGACAGCCGTCCGAATGGATCGACCAGCACCCGGGGCGGGGCGTCGGCCAGCATCGTCGCCAGTCGCGCCGACGGATAGTCCGGGTCCAGCGGCATCCAGACCGCGCCAAGCTGCAGGCATGCCAGCAGCCAGGCCACGGTGTCCATGCGGTGACCTGCTTCGCAGGCCACCACGTCGCCGGCAGCGACCCCGTGCCGCTGCAGCCACGCGCTGCGCGTCCGGACGGCCCGGGCCAGGGCATCGCCCTCGACGGCGACTCCCTGCGCCAGCAGGACCGTCGCATCCGCATGCTCGCGCAGGCGCGCAGCGATGGCGCGGGCGACATCGAACCTCATGGCACCAGGCGTGCTCACTGGACTCCCCTGCCCGTCCGCCGGTGGCGGGCATTCCCATCGTCACGCAACCGGAAGCGCCTCTCGCCCGCCATTACCCCGGGCCGGTGGAATACCATCGGGCACATCAGCGCGTCGCATCCGCCGTCGATCCCGGAGCCGGAGCCGCGGCGCTGGTCGTCCCCGTTGTCGCTGGCCACGACCGCTCCGCCGGTGCCTCGGCCAGCGGGCCGTGCCGGCGGTCGCTCGGCATCGACGAGCTGCGTGCCGACTGCCTCATCGGCGCCCCCACAGCGTGCGGCGATGTGCGCCGAAAAGCTCGGTAATGCGCATCAGCATGCCGACGGCACGTAGATACGCGCCCAGCACCTCGCCCTTCGCCGCCACGCCGAGCCGGCGGCGGTCGGCCACCACGTCGCCGATGAAGTCGGACCAGTTGTCGGCGCCGAGCTGGTCGAAAGCGACCGAAATGGTCGGCGTCAGGCTCCGTGCCGTATGCCACCAGCCGCAGGGCAGAAAGAGCGTCTCGCCCGCGCGCACCAGGATTTTCTGCGACACGGCCTGGCGCAGTAGCGGATAGCGCTCGAAGTCCGGGTGGTGGTGATTCTCGATGCTCGACTGCCAGGGGATCTCCGGGTTCACGTAGAGCAGGTGCTCCTGTCCCGGGGCATAGACGGTGAATTCCTTGTCACCGTACAACTGGGTGATCCACGCATGCAGGCGCATCACGTCGTAGTGCAGGTAGGGGAACTCGCCACCCGGCCCGCCGAAGAAGATCTCCAGGTTGTTGACCCCATGGAACAGGCGCTGGGGCAGCAACGCGCTGCCCTGGCGATCGGGCAGGCTGCAAGCGAACCGCGGCTCGACCTGCTCGAGCAGGCCGGGGAAGTCCACCGCCATGGCGAACTTGCACGGGTACGGCCCCGGCCGCTCGGGCGTGGACGCCTGCAGCAGATCGAGCAGCTCGCCGAGCCGGTAATCCTGCCCCCGCACACGCACCACCTGCTGGCCGAAATGCCGACGGAAATAGTCCGGATCGGCCTTGCCGTACAGCGGCCAGGCGCTGGCCGCGTCGGTGAGGATCACCGGCCGGCGCGGACGGCGATAGCTCGCCACGAATTCCGCGTAACCGAGCCCGCTGCGCCGATCCACTTCCAGGAATGGGCGCTGCGCCGCCGGCGCGCGCGGCGCCTCGGCCTCGGCGGTCGGATGGCTTGCCACGTTGGCGTCCCCCGTTGTCTGCATCATGCACCTTGCGTCTTGCGCAGCATCGTTCCCTCACCAGCCGCCGTCGGCACGCCCCAATCGGCACGGCGATTGGCACCGAACCGCTCCGCAATCCCCAGCAGCGGCCCGAGCAGGCGAAGGTAGGCGCCGATCGCGACGGCCTTCACCGGCTGACGCGCGCGCTTGCGCATCGCCACCACCTCGCCGACGAATTCGCGCCAGTTGCTGGCCTCCAGTTGATCGAACAATACGCTGATGCCGGGGTTCAGGCAGCGCGCCGTGTGCCAGGTTCCGCAGGGGATGAACAGCGCCTCCCCCGCACGCACCACTACCTTGCGACTGCGCACCTGCCGGAACAGCGGGTAGCGCTCGTAGTCGGGCTGGTCGGCGTATTCCATGACCGAGCGCCAGGGGCGCTGCGGATCGACGTACATCAAATGCTCCTGGCCCGGCTCGTAGAGGGTCATTTCCTTGTCCCCATGGAGCTGGGCGACCCACCCGTGCATACGCAGGTAATCGTAGTGCGGAAATGGAAACTGGTTGCCGGTACCGCCGAAGAAGATGTCGATGTGGCTGATGGCATTGAAGACCAGTTCCGGCACCAGTGGATGGGTGTGCCTGTTGGGAAGCGCCCACGGCAGCCGCGGCATGATGTCCCTGATGAAGTCCCGGGCCTCCTTGAGCATGCACGGATACGGTCCCGGACGACCGTCCGTGGCCTGCTCCTGCAGCGCCAGCGCCTCGGCCAACAGGTAGGACTTTCCTCCGCAGCTGATCTCCCGCCGGCCATGCTCGCGCGCGAAGAACTCGGGCGTGTATGGGCCGTTGGCCGGCCAGCGCTTCAGCGCATCGACGAGCACCACCGGCCTTCGCGGCAACCGGTAGCGCGCCACGAATTCATCCACCGACAGCCCCTCGACGCGATCCACCGGTGGCAGATCGTCCGCACCCGACCGCGTTGCCGCGTTCGGTTTCGACGCATCGACGACATCCAGGTTCGCCATACATGCCCCCTCGGTGCCGGCCAGGAAACGAGCCGGACGCTGCTACAGCAGAAATTAACGAGCTTCCGTGACAAGAGTCTCATTATCCGATGAAAACCGGCAGATCGGCACCCGGTGCAGCGATACGGCCGACCAGCAGCATGACCACCGGTGACCGCGGACGTCGCAATTCCGACAGCCGACGAAAGGGGCCGTACCGACAGCGCCGGCCCAGTCGGGCAGCCAGCTACCGGGCAAGGCGCCCCCCCCCCTGGGGGAGACACCCCACCCGGCACCCGGCACCCGGAACGATCAGCCGCCCGGCGTGTACGGTGCGGGATCGCCGACCGGGATCGTGCTGATCGGCAACGTGGTGTAGGTCGGCTTCGTCAATTGCACCGCACCGGTGCCGGTGATGTAGAAATCCAGTACGCCCTTGCCGCTGGTAGTGAAGGTGCCGCCCGGGGAAATGGTGACCACCCGCCCGCTGCCCTGCACCGCGGTGGTGATGCTGTAGCCGCTGAATGGCTGCAGCTCGGTGACCAGGTGATGCGCCGCCTCCGCCGGCACGTAGTAGGCAATGGTGCCGCTGACCGGCGTCCCGGGAGTGCCCGCACTGTTGATCACCACGCTCACGCCATCGCTCCCCGCCAACCGAACGCCAACCACGCTACCCTGGTTCACCGTCACCGGCGACGCGGTGGCAACGGCCCCCGAGGTGGCCGACAGGTCGAACACGGTGAGCCACTGGTTGCCGGTGGCGGCGGTCGCCGGACGCACCTGCACCTGCCAGGCCTTGGTCGGGCTGCTGGCCGGATACATCGCCAACGTGGCGGTGACAGGATTGACCGGAGTCACCACCGTCATCGCGCCGGCATAGGTGCCGTTGTAGGTGACGTCGAAGCGCGCCCCGCCGGAGGCAGTAGCCTGTTTCGTCGGCGATGCCGGGAAGTGCCACGCCATGTACTGGTCGAGCGAGGCGCTGCTGGCGGTGGTCCGGTCGTGCACCACGAACCGCCCGGGCCGCAGGTAGGTCACCTCGCGCGACCATGCGGTCACGCCCTGGCCGAGCGACCCGCCGGATGCGCGGTACATGTCTTCCAGATGGGTCGCGCGCAGATAGACGTAGTCGCTGCCGTCCTCGTACGCGGTGACCGCCGTGCGCACCGCGTTGTCCTCGGTCGTCCTGGCATCCTGCCCGTAGGCATTGAGCACGGTCGAACCGCTCATGTTGCGGACGTAGAACACGTTGTAGATCTGGCGATTGCCCAGGTACGGCGTGCCGTTGAAGCTGCCGTAGTTGTCGTCGTAGACACGGCTCTCGTCGGCACTGCCGTTGGGGTCGTGCACCAGCCAGCCGCTCGCGTTGAGCAGCAACGGCGTGGCACCGCGCACCAGTGCCAGCGAGCCCTGATCGAAATACTCCTCGCCCTGGGCGGGGTTGTTCACGTAGGGCCCGGCGCGGAACGACATCCACACCGCGGCATTGGTCCAGTCCGAGCGCGCCGCGACGGCGTTCATGCCGGTGGCGAAATACGACAGCGGCAGCGTATTGACCGCCGCCGTGGCCGCATTCGGATCGTTCTCGAGGAACGCCAGCCACGTCGGCGCCGGGCTGAAGCCCGAGGTAGCCGCCGACACCTCGTTGAGATACTGGCGGAACACCGCCACGTTCGCCGCCCCCCAGTACTGGATTTCACCGAATACCTGCTGGAACACGCCCAACGGGGCCGTGCCCGGATCTGGCGTGGTGCCCGAGGAACGGTTGGTGTCGCGGTCGTCGATGTAGGTCCGCGACGGCCAGGTGAAATGCATCAGGTAGGCGGCGTTGTCGGTCGGGTAGGTATAGGGCGTGGTCGCATGGACCAGGTCCACGCCGGTGGCCGTCTTCACTTCACGCGCCGGCAGGCTCATGTTGAAGATCCCGAGCGTGGCGTAGTTGGCGAATCCCTCCGGCCAGCCGCCGCCGGCCAGGTGCAGTCGGTAGTAGGGCAGCACGCGCGCGGTGAATTGATTGCCGTACCAGTCGTCCCATTCGGTCGGCGCGGACGGGTTTTCGCCATAGGTGCCGATCGCGATCACCGCCTTGGCATGGAAGTAGCCCGCGAAATAGTTGCTCTGCGGGTGCGCATATTCGAAGTCGGCACAACCGTTGGGCTGCTCCCACGCGGTCAGCCACGCATTGGCGGTGTTGTAGACCTGCGTCCGCTGGCCGGCGCTGAGCAGGTCGTACAACCAGTCGTACCCGAGACCGAAGCCCACGCCGTAGAAGCGGATGCCGTAGCCGCTGTCCGTGCACGGGTCGGTGCCGTGCCCGCCGCTGCCGTAGGGCGAGGACATCTTCATCAGGATGTCGACCGCCTTGGCGCCGTAGGTGGCCGCCTGACTGGCGTTGGTGGTGCGCAGCACCTGATAGCACATCGCCTCCGACAGCAGTGCGGGAAGGTAGTCCTCGCCCTGGTAGCCCGAACCGGCGTTGGGGAGGTCGGGGTAGGCATTGCCGTCCGGAAACTCCACTGTGCCGCCGATGTAGCTGTCGCATTTCGCCTTCAGCGCCTGCCAGTCGCCGGTATTCGACGCCGCGCGCTGGCGCAGCGTCGCCAGCGTCGCCGCATCCAGGATCATGCGCGGATGCGCGGCGGTGATCATCGGCCCCACCGCCGCAGCCGTCACTCCGCCTACCGACGCCACCGCGATGCCACCGGTGGTGCCTGCGGGAGGCGTGGAGGCGACAGCTCCGCCCGCCGTCGTGGAGGCGGCGCTGCCGGCCGCCAGTACGCGCGCCGAGATCGCCATTCCCAGGCTGCTGGCCGCCTACGGAAAGAGCGCACGCGACCATGCGATCGCCGGCGCGCATCCGTCGCCGCCGGCAACGCGCAGTACGCCGTTGCGAAGCATCGCAGGCGCGGATCGCGAGGCGCATGGCAACCCGACGTCGCCGCCACCCGGCGTCACTGCCTGCACGTAGCGTTCGAGCAACCGTCCGGAGCCTGTGGCCAGCACCGCCCGCCCGCCCACGGCCGGGGACGGCATGGCGACGGCATCGGCAGCACCGTCGTCGACCGCCCCCGATGACGCCGGGCTGGCCGGCGCTGGTGCCGTCGAAGCGGACCCGGCCATGGCAACCGCGGCCTGGCCGCGAAGCGCCCGCGGCGCCAGCAGATCCGGACGGACCACGCTGCCGACGGCAAACGCTACTGCCAGCGCCAGGGCCACGAAAGCACCTATCCGCGGCCCGCGCGGCCAACTGCCGCGCGGAGCGCGCCCCGGACGCGCATGGATGTCGTGGTTGTCATGCATATGTTCCGGATGATCAGGGCGCCTGGGCATTGCCGAATCCTCATGAAATCCGGGAGCGGGACGCGCCCAGCGAGCATGCGCCAATGCTGCCACTGCGCACACCCGCCGCCCGCTTCGAACCACTCCTGGCGAATCGCCCCGTCAAGCTGGGTTCAGCGCGCGCCGCGACCGAACAGCACGACCTCTACCGTCTGGATGAGAATCAGCAGGTCGAACAGCAAGTTGTGGTTCTTCACGTAATACAGGTCGTACTTGAGCTTTTCCGCGGCGTCCTCGTCGGACGCGCCGTACGGATAACGCAACTGCGCCCAGCCGGCGAGGCCCGGCTTCAGGCAATGGCGCATTTCGTAATAGCGGATCTTGTGGCTGAGGTCTGCCACGAACTGGGGACGCTCCGGACGCGGACCGATCAGGCTCATGTCGCCCTTGAGCACATTCCACAGCTGCGGCAACTCGTCGAGCCGGGTCTTGCGGATGAAGCGCCCGACGCGGGTCACGCGATTGTCGTTCTTGCTCGCCCAGCGGGCCACGCCATCGCGCTCGGCGTCGGTCGCCATACTGCGGAATTTGGCCAGCCAGAACGTCTTGCCGCGTGCACCGACCCGCTCCTGGCGATACAGGATCGGCTGTCCACGGCCCGATTCGATGCGAATGGCGAGTGCGGTGAGCAGCATCAACGGCCAGGTCAGCGCCAGCACCGCGGCTGCGGCAAGCAGGTCGAAGGCGCGCTTGCTGAAACGCCGCAACGGCGTGGAATCGAAGCCGCCGGAAAAAACCAGCCACGATGGATCGGTGAACGACAGTTGCACCCGTCCGGCCTCGCGCTCGACGAAAGTGGTCAGGTCGGTCACGTCCACGCCGCGCTGGCGCAATTCGAGAAGGTCGGCCATCGGCAGCTTGCCCCGCCGGTCCTCCACGCCCACCACCACCTCGTCGACCTGCCGGTCGCCCACCCAGTCGAGCAGCGTGCGCTGCGGATCGAGCAGGGCATGCGGCGGTACGCTGAGCGGCTCGCCCTCGCGAGGCAGGAAACCCACCACCACGAAACCGCGACGGTCCGAACGACGCCGCATGCGGCTATGCACCTCCGCCGCACGCTGACCGGCGCCGAGGATGAGGATGCGTCGCTTGAAGCCGTCCACTTCGGTAAGGCGCTGGAATACCAGCCGAAACAGTGCCAGCGCCGCGAAACCGATGAACAGCGCGATGCCGAACACGCCACGCCCGACATAAGCCTGGGGAAACACGTAATAGACCACTACCAGCAGCAGCGCACCGAGGCCGAAGCCCACCGCCTGGCGGGCCAGCAGCCCGAACCAGGTGGTTCGCATGTTGAGCTGGTACTGGCCAAGCGCAGCCAGGCCGAACATCAGCACGGCAGCGAACACCGGCGCGCGAAGCGGCAGCGTGACGGCAAAGCGTGCAAGGTCCTCGGTTTCACCCGGATAGCGCAGGATTGCGGCCGCGTAGAGCGAAGCGCTGAGCAGCAACAGCTCGACGAGGGCAAGCAATAGCAGCCACCGCAGGCCACTATTCTTGGAAAAGCGAAACATGGGATCCCCCTCCCTGAAAGTGTGATGCACTTCGCTTTACTTGCGCCGGACCGCCATGGTATGCGCGCTTTTGTGACAGTGTCTAGTCGGCGCGCGCCGAAACCCTAGGAGGCGTCCAGCAGGTGGACGTTCAGCGCCTCGAGTTCGCCGGGTACGGCAAGGGCCCCGAGGAGCCCTCCCGGCAGGTCCAGGGTATGCAGCCTCCATGCCAACCCGGTTTCGAACGGGTCGAACAGGGGGCTGCGCGCCGTATCGACGAGGGCCGGGTCGAACCCGAGCCCGACACCCCAGGCCTTGAGCATGGCTTCCTTGGCGGCCCACAGGCCCAGCATGGCCCTCTGCCGCGGCTCGCCGGACAGCCTGGCGACCGCCGCCCGCTCGTGGGAAGTCGCGATCACGCCGAGCACATCGTCCAGGGCATGCCGCGGGGGGAACCGCTCGATGTCTACACCGATCGCCGCCGCCCTCGCCACGGCGACTGCCGCGAATTGTCCGGATCGACTCAGACTCGTCACATAGCCGGCATGGTCGGGGAGCAGCGGCCGCCCCCTTTGGTCCGGCGCCACCCGGGGCAACTCCCCCTTCGCGCCAAGGCAGGCAGCAAGCACCATCGGCCACAGTGCATGGGCGATCACGTAGCCGGTGCGGTCCGCCTGGAACCGGAAGCGTGCGGCCCGCTCCACCTCCCATTCCGCCAGGACAGGCAGCGCCGCTGCTTCTTCAGCGAACCAGCGGGTGGTATCGAACACCACCACGCAGGCCTGCGCCGGACCGAGCAGAGTGATACCCGCCCGGCCCAGCGCCAGATCCACCAGCCGGGCAAATCGGCCGTCCCGGGTCCGCACGGCGGGATGCCGGGATCAGCCGCCGTGGCGGGCGATGAACTGCAGGTACCAGGGCATCGCGTCGTGCAGGCCGTCGGCGATGGTGTGGGTGGGCGCGTAGCCGAGGTGGCGCGCGGCCTTGCCGATGTCCGCCAGCGAGTGGCGCACGTCGCCGGCGCGGAACTCGCGGTAGACCGGGCGGCGGTCGTAGTTCACACCCTGCTCGCGCAGGCCGCCGACCAGCAGGTCGAACAGCTGGTTTAGGCTGGTGCGCTGGCCCACCGCCACGTTGTAGACGCGATCGCGCGCATCGTCGTCGGCCAGCGCCGCAAGCAGGTTGGCCTGCACCGCATTGGCGACGTGGCAGAAGTCGCGGGTGGTCTCGCCGTCGCCGTTGATGAACAGGTCGTCGCCGCGGATCAGCGCGGCGATCCACTGCGGGATCACCGCCGCATAGGCGCCGTCCGGGTCCTGCCGCCGGCCGAACACGTTGAAGTAGCGCAGACCGATCGCGCGGAAACCGTAGCAGCGCGCATAGACCTCGGCGTAGATCTCGTTGATCAGCTTGGTCGCCGCATACGGCGACAGCGGCCGGCCGATGCGATCCTCCACCTTGGGCAGGGTCGGTTCGTCGCCGTAGGTGGAGCTAGAGGCGGCGTAGGTGAAGCTCGACACGCCGGCGTCGCGGGCCGCGGTCAACATGTTGAGGAAGCCGGTGGCATTGGCCGCGTGGGTGGCCAGCGGATCCTCGATCGAGCGCGGCACCGATCCCAGCGCCGCCTGGTGCAGCACGTGGGTGACGCCGTTGCAGGCGGCCTGGCAATCCTCGAACGCGCGGATGTCGCCCTCGATGAAACGGAAGCGCGACCAGGCGTCCGGCCCGACCGCATCACGCACCTCGTCGAGGTTGTGCCGATAGCCGGTGGCGAAATTGTCCAGGCCGACCACCTGCCGATCGAGCCGCAACAGCGTCTCGACCAGATTGGAGCCGATGAAGCCAGCGGCACCGGTCACCAGCCAGACACCCCCGTCGGCGCGAACGCGCGCCTGCAGCGGCGCGGGAATGAACACGTCCGGATGTGCCATCACAGCCTCCCGTCCACCGCTTCGCGCGGCAGCACGTACTTCACGTCGTAGACCACCGCGCCAGCGCGCCCCAGCGCACGCACGCCCTCCGCGCCCAGTCCCACGAACTGATGATGGGCCACCGCCACGATGACCGCGTCGTAGCCGCCCTGCGCCGGCGCATCGATGGGACGCAGGCCGTACTCGTGCTCGGCCTCGTCGGCATCGACCCATGGGTCGTACACATCCACGTCGGCGTTGTACCCATGCAGCGCCTGCACGATGTCGACCACCCGCGTGTTGCGCAGGTCCGGACAGTTTTCCTTGAAGGTCAGGCCGAGGATCAGGATCTTCGCGTGCACCGGGTTGATGCCCTTGCGCACCATCAGCCGGATCACCTCGTTGGCCACGTAGGGGCCCATGCCGTCGTTGGTGCGGCGGCCAGCCAGGATCACGTCCGGGTGGTGGCCGACCTCCTGCGCCTTGTGGGTGAGGTAGTACGGGTCCACGCCGATGCAGTGACCGCCGACCAGGCCTGGGCGGAACGGCAGGAAGTTCCACTTGGTGCCGGCTGCCTGGAGCACTTCCAGCGTATCGATGCCGAGCTTGTTGAACAGGATCGCCAGGTCGTTGACCAGGGCGATGTTGAGGTCGCGCTGGGTGTTCTCGATCACCTTGGCCGCCTCGGCCACCTTGATTGAGCTGGCCCGGTGGGTGCCGGCGGTGATGATCGAGCCGTACACGCGGTCGACGAACTCCGCCACCTCCGGCGTGGAACCGGAAGTCACCTTGAGGATGGTGGTGACGCGGTGCTGCTTATCGCCGGGATTGATCCGCTCGGGGCTGTAGCCGGCGAAGAAGTCGCGGTTGAACTTCAGCCCGGATACCCGCTCCAGGATCGGCACGCAGACCTCTTCCGTGCAGCCCGGGTAGACGGTCGATTCGTACACCACGATGTCGCCGGCCTTGATCACCTTGCCGAGCATTTCGCTGGCCTTGACCAGCGGCGTCAGGTCCGGGCGACGCGCGGCGTCGATCGGGGTCGGCACCGTAACGATGTAGAAATTGCAGCCCGACAGCTCGGCCAGGTCCGCACTGAAGCGCAACCGGGTCGCCGCCGCCAACTCCGCCTCGTCGACCTCGAGGGTCGAATCGCGGCCGGCGCGCAGCTCCTCGATGCGGCCCGCATTGATGTCGAAGCCGACGGTGGGGTAGTGCTTGCCGAATTCGACCGCGAGCGGCAGGCCCACGTAGCCCAGCCCCACGATCGCAATCCTTGCCTGGTCGATCTGCCGCATGCCGCCCCCTCAGCCAATGGTTTTTCGCATCATAGCGGGCCGGAGCGAAACCCTGTCACCCGGAGCAGGACAGTGTGACGCAGTCATCTGACGGTTTCGCGTCGCGATGCCATAATGGGCGGCTGGCCACGATCGGAAATCCGGCGCGGACCAGACTTCATCCTTCACCCGGCGACAGGCAACGGTACCCACCATGGTGGCTCTCGCGACCGAGCGCGTCATCGACGTGCACCACTGGAACGACTCGCTCTTCAGCTTCCGCACGACCCGTGACCCGGGCTTCCGCTTCGACAGCGGCCAGTTCGTGATGATCGGGCTGGAGGTGGACGGCCGCCCGCTGATGCGCGCCTACTCGATCGCCAGCGCCAACTGGGAAGAGCACCTGGAGTTCTTCTCGATCAAGGTGCAGAACGGCCCGCTTACCTCGCGCCTGCCGCACCTGAAGCCGGGCGACGAGGTGATCGTCAGCCGCAAGCCCACCGGCACCCTGGTGCTGAACGACCTCAAGCCCGGCAAGCGGCTGTACCTGCTCAGCACCGGCACCGGCCTGGCGCCGTTCATGAGCCTGGTGCGCGATCCGGAAACCTACGAGCGCTTCGAGAAGGTGGTGGTCGCCCACGGCGTGCGCGAGATCAGCGATCTCGCCTACGGCGACTACCTGCAACACGAACTGCCGCAGCACGAGTACCTGGGCGAGATGGTTCGCGAGAAGCTGATCTACTACCCGAGCGTGTCGCGCGAGTCGTTCCGCAACCAGGGACGCATCACCGACGCCATCGTCGACGGCCGCATGGCCCAGGCGATCGGCCTGCCGCCGCTGGACCCGGCAGTGGACCGCGCCATGCTGTGCGGCAGCCAGCACATGCTGGACGACACCGCCTCGATCCTCGACGCGCGCGGCTTCCAAGTCTCCCCGCGTACCCGCGAACCGGGCGACTACGTGATCGAGCGCGCCTTCGTCGAGAAGTAGGCCGCGGCGGGCGCGCTCAATCCCGGACCCGCCCCTTGCCCTCGTTGTCCCAGTACCCGAACACCCGCCGCGCCACGATCTTGTAGAGGCGCTTGCCGGTCGCCCGCCACAACCGGGACGGCAGGGCCGGCGTATCGAGCATCCGGCGCTGGCGTGCGGTAAGCGCCTCCGGGCAATAGGTCCGCTTGTGTTTCAGCAGGTGCCGCAGGTCCTCGCGCGCCAGCATCCGGAACACGCGCCCTCGCCGCCCCCGGGTCCAGGCGATCTGGAAGTCCACCAGGGCCGGGCGGCCATCCGCACGGACCAGCCAGTTGGGCTCCTTGGCCAGGTCGTTGTGCACGATGCCCCGTCGATGAAGCGCCGCCAGCAGGCGCAGCGCCTGCGCAAAGAAGACCCTGTCGCGGGGCTTCGCCTGTTGCATCGGAGCACCAGCGATGTAGCTGCGGAGCAGCTCCCGGCCATCCCAGGCGAGCAGCGCCGGCACGCTCTCGACATCGTGCAACCGCGTCAGCGCACGCGCCTCGCGTCCGGCGGCGCGTCGGGCGAAGCTGCGCGCCCACCAGCGCGCTGCCGCCACATCCCGGCGCACCACCGTCTCGTCGCCACGCACGACGATCTCGATACGCCCCAGCTCATCGGCCTTGAGCAATTGCCCCGGCTGGGTCGGCGCGGTTCGAACATCGGTCATCTGTCAGACTCACTACCCAAAGGACTTGTCCTGCCGAGTCGCCGACGGATTCGAACAGGCACTTATTGTGTCTGATGAAACCGCCCAACGCTTCAACAAGGCCAATCATGCTCGACCTCTTCCTCTACGTTCTCGCCGCTGCCCTGATGATCGGCGGGCTGGCTGGCGCCGTGTTGCCGTCGTTGCCCGGCTTGCCGATGATTTTCGGCGGCATCTGGCTCGCCGCCGCGGTCGACGGCTACCGTCACCTGGGGCTCTGGTGGCTGGTGGGCATCGGGCTGCTCGGCGCTTTCGGCGTCGCCGTGGACCTCGTCGCCGGGGCGCTCGGCGCCCGGCGCGTGGGTGCCAGCCGGCAAGCGGTCTGGGGAGCCACGCTGGGCACCTTCACCGGGCTGTTCTTCGGCATTCCGGGCCTGCTGCTCGGCCCTTTCGCGGGCGCGCTGGCGGGCGAGCTGCTCGCTGGCCGCAGCGTGCTGCGCTCGACCCACGTCGGCATCGGTACGTGGCTGGGCCTGTTGTTCGGCACCGTGGTGAAGCTGGTGGTGTCGTTCGCGATGCTCGGCCTGTTCGCCCTGGCCATGCTGTTGGGCTGAGGACTCAGCCGGCCGGGATCACGTAGAGCAGGATAGCCAGGTAGTGCAACACGCTGCCGGCGAGCACGAAGCCATGCCACACCGAGTGGTGGTACGGCAGCCGGCGCCAGAGGTAGAACGGCACGCCGGCGGTGTAGGCCACGCCACCGGCGATCAGCAGCGCCATACCGCCGCCCTGCAGGTGCGCCGCCAGCGGCTTGAAGGCAATCATGCCGATCCAGCCCATCGCCACGTAGAGCAGCACCGACAGCTTGCGGTAGCGGCGGAACATGCCGAACTCCAGCACGCTGCCGATCACCGCCAGCGTCCATACCGCGGCGAACAGGCTCCAGCCCCAGCGTCCCGGCAGGGCGATCAGGGTAAACGGCGTGTAGGTGCCGGCGATCAGCAGGTAGATCGCGATATGGTCGAGCGTGCGCAGCATCGGCTTGGCCGAGGGCACCGGCACCGCGTGATAGAGCGTGGACGCGGTATACAGCAGGACCAGGGTGGCGCCGTACACCGCACTGGCGATCACGTCACGCGCCTCGCCGTAGCGGGCCGACATCGCCACCAACGCCGCCAGCCCGGCAATCGCCAGCAGGATGCCGATGCCATGCACGATGCTGCTGGCCAGCTCGTCGCCGAAGCTGTAGCGCGGCACCGCGACGAAAGGTTGTGCAGTCACGGCAAGCCCTCCACCGGCCGCCACGCGGCCTCTAGTGCGCCGCACCATACCGCGGATCGCCGCCTCTGCATACGCTGGCGCACGGAAAATCGGCGGCGGCGCACAAGGCACGCCGCCGACACCGCTCACTCGATGATGAAGGCGCCGAAGGCAACGCCCAGGTTCCAACCCTCGCCCTTGCCGCTGAGCGCAAGCGACACGTTGCCCTTGGTCACCACCTGCGCATCGGCCGACTTTTCGGCGCCGGCATGGGCTTCGGCGTTGGCGTAATGCCCCTTGATGTCGGCGATGCTGTCGACGCCGGTGAACTTGCCGATGCCGTGATCGATCTTCGTCTTCCCGAAGGTAAGGCCGCCGCCCTTGGCGCGGAGCTTCACGTGCATGCTCTGGCCGTTGCTGCAGGTCACGGTGCCGCTGCCGGTGGCGGTCTTGTAGAACACCGACCAGCCGGACAACTGGAACGTCATGCGGCAGGAGAGGTCCCGCGCCTGCGCGGTGGATGGCAGCACCGCCAGCCCGACCAGCAGGGCCGCGGTAGCCAGGGGGATTCGCATCGTCATCGGTCTGCTCCGTTGCGTGGCCGGCCCGGGGCCGGAGACGCCGCATTCTGACGCGTCTGGATGAACAAGATGCGACCCGCCCATCCGGACGCATGCAAAGCCGCAGGTGGCCAGATGGCCCGTGGACGGCGACCAGGTGGTTCCAAATGAAACGATTGGACGTCCAGACGTCCACTTGCCTCGCCCATGACTTCCGGCATAGGCTCGAGCTGCGCCCCGCGGTCCCCTCTGCTTCCCCAGCAGCGCGGCAGCGCCACACAACCCGCATCGATCGTCAGGAGGTCGCCATGTCGTCCGCAAGCCTGGCTGTTGCTTCGCATCACCGTCCGGACCAGTTGCGCGTCGCCGCACTGAGTGCCGCGATTGCCTTCAACCTCGTCGTCCTGGTTGCCGCCATGCGGCCGCTGGCCCCACCCGTCACGTCACCAGCACCCGAGCCGCGCACGCTCACCATCCGCTGGCGCGAACCGCCACCACCGATCCCACCGCAGCCACCGGAACTGGTCATCAAGCCGCTGCCTGCCCCGGTGCCGCCGGCACCTGTCACGCCGGTCAAGCCGACGCCGGTGTCTCCGCCCGTGCTGACTCCGATCGAGAACGGCAACGTGCAGGTGCCTCCGGTCACCGCGCCGACGCTCGCCCCGCCGACCCGCGCGCCGACGGCTGCTCCCGCGCCGGTGGAGGCCAGCCTGGCCTATCGGCGTGCACCGTTGAGTTTCCCGGCACAAGCGGTACGTCAACGCATGCACGGTACCGTGCTGCTGCGGGTGCTGGTGGACGAGCGGGGCAAGCCGATCAAGGTGCGGATCGAACAGAGCAGCGGCTTTGCCCTGCTGGATCGCAGCGCGCGCGCGCAGGTGCTGGATGGATGGTCGTTCCAGCCGGCGATGGTCGACGGCAAGGCCGTACGCGCCTGGGCACGGGTGCCGGTGAACTTCGATCTGCGCGGCGAGTAACCGGAAAGGCCGGGCCCCCGGCGTCCCGCCGGGGGCTACTTCACGCATCAACGTCCGGAGTTGACCGGTACCGGCGCCGGACGGCGCGCGGCGCGGACGACCAGCCACACCAGCGCGACCAGCACCAGCGCCGGCAACATCACCGGCACCAGGGCAAGCAGTACCACCGGCGCGACCAGCAGCAACGCCAGCGCGCCCACCAGCAAGCCCAGCAGACCGGCGATCAGGCCGATCACGCCGCCCACCACGGCGAACGCCAGCTTGAACACGAACCCGACCAGCGACGCCGCCAGCCACAGGAAGCCCACCACCATCACCAGCACGGCCAGGGTGACCATCGTCCCGCTCCTTCGATAGGCGCCGACCGGGCGCCCGCATCCTTCAGATGCGGGCCGGGGCGGAAAGGTTGCAGGCTCAGCCGCCGAAGCCCTCGAGCACGATCTTGCCGATGGTGCTGCCGCTCTCCAGCCGGGCATGCGCGCGACGCAGGTTGGCCGCGTCGATGGCGCCGAAATGCTCGCGCATCGTGCCGCGGAACACGCCGGCATCGACCAGGCCGGCTATTTCCTGCAGCACCGTGTGCTGGGCCGCCATGTCCGCGGTGTGGAAAAGCGAGCGGGTGTACATGAATTCCCAATGCAACGAGATGCTCTTGCGCTTCATCGCACGGATATCGATCGGCGTGGCCGGGTCGTCGATCAGTCCGAACCTGCCCTGCGGCCGGAGCAATTCGACCAGCGCGTCGTAATGCTGCTCGGTATGGGTCAGGCTCATCACGTAGTCGACGCCCTCCGGCGCCACCGCGCGCACCGGCTCGAGCAGGCCATGACGATGATCGACCACATGGTGGGCGCCCATCTCGCGCACCCAGGCCTGAGTCTCCGCGCGCGACGCGGTACCGATCACGGTCAGGCCGGTGAGCTTGCGCGCGATCTGCACCGCCATCGAGCCCACGCCGCCGGCCGCTCCGACCACCAGCAGCGTCCCGGTGGCCTCGCCGCGCGCCACGCCGAGACGGTCGAACAGGAGCTCCCAGGCCGTCACCGCGGTCAACGGCAGTGCTGCCGCCTGGGCAAAGCCCAGCGTGGCCGGCTTGCGCCCGACGATACGTTCGTCGACCAACTGCAGTTCGGCATTGCTGCCGGCTCGGTCCACCGCTCCGGCGTAGAACACCTGATCGCCCGGCTTGAACAGCAACGCTTCTGGACCGGTCGCGACCACCACCCCGGCAGCGTCCCAGCCCAACACCTGGTCGGCGCCGGCGGGGGCCACGTTGCGGCGGATCTTGGTATCCACCGGGTTCACCGAGACCGCATGCACGCGCACCAGCAGGTCACGGCCAGTCGGTGCAGCCGGATCGGGCAGGCTCGCATCGATCAGGCTGTTCGCATCCTCGATCGGCAACGACTGGCGGTAGACGACGGCTTTCATGACAACTCCTCGAAGCGGGGAGAGAGGAAGGTGTCAGGCTAACCCAGCTCGGCGCAGGGGACCGTGCCTGCATGTGGCCGGGAACGCTGCAATGCGAGACTGGCGATGGTCACTGCCAGCCCCAGCCAGGCGACGACGGCGCCGGCCACGCTCACCGCCGACAACCCCAGCCCAGCGGTGATCACCGCACCGCCGAGGAAGGCACCCAGCGCATTGCCGAGATTGAACGCCGCGATGTTGAGCGTGGAGGCGAGATTCGGCGCCGCGCCGGCCTGCTGCACCACGCGCATCTGCAGCGGCGGCACGGTGGCAAAAGCTGCCACGCCCCAGACGAACACGGTGATCACCGCCGGCCAGGTGTGCTGCATGGTCCAGGCGAAGCCCAGCAACACCAACCCGAGCGCGGCGAGGATGCCGATCAGCGATGGCATCAGCCGCCAGTCGGCCAGACGTCCGCCGAGCAGGTTGCCCAGCGTGGTGCCGACGCCGAACAACACCAGCACCCAGCCGGTGGCACCGGTGCCGACGTGCGCCTGCTGCTGCAGGATCGGCGCGATGTAGGTGAACACGGTGAACACGCCGCCGAAGCCGAGCACCGTCATCACCAGCGCCAGCAGTACCTGCCCCTGGCGCAACACGCCCAACTCGCGGCGCAGGTCCGGCGCGGTCAGGTCCGGCAACGGCGGCACGAAACGCCACACCGCTACTGCCGCCAGCACGCCCAGCGCGGTCACCGCAGCGAAGGTGGAACGCCAGCCGGCCCACTGGCCGAGGAAGGTGCCGAACGGCACGCCCAGCACGTTGGCCAGGGTCAGTCCGGCGAACATCAGCGCGATCGCCTGCGCCCGCCGAGCCGGCGGCACCAGGTGCGCCGCGACCACGGCACCGATGCCGAAGAACGAGCCGTGGCAGAACGCGGCGAGCACACGGGCCAGCATCAGCACCGCATAGTTCGGTGCCACCGCACACAGCGCATTGCCGGCGATGAACAGCCCGAGCAGCAGCAACAGGGCATGGCGCCGCTCCATGCGCGACGTGAGCATCGCCAGCAGCGGCGCGCCGGCGGCCACGCCCAGCGCGTAACCGGACACCAGCAGGCCGGCGGAAGGAATGCTCACGTGCAGGTCGCCGGCCACTTCCGGCAGCAGGCCCATGATCACGAACTCGGTGGTGCCGATGGCGAAGGCCGCCACAGCCAGCGCGAACAGCGCGAGGCGGGAGCGCTGCAGGCTCACGGGGTCACCAGACGGCGGGCGCGAGAGGCGTTGTTGCGGCAAGGGAAAAAACAGGCTCGCTTCATGGTGGCACCTCGGCAGGCGTTGGGTGGGCACCATCGTGCAACTTGCCCGCCAGGCAGAGACTTGGCCAAAATGGACGGGCATCTTTTCCTGAGAGTTAAAGATGGTCGATCTGGATGCGATGCGACTCTTCGTCCGCGCGGTCGCCGACGGCAGCCTCTCGGCAGCCGGGCGCGAGCTCGACCTGTCGCCCGCGGCGGCCAGCAAACGACTGACCCGGCTGGAGCAGGCGCTCGGCGTGCGGCTGCTGCAGCGCAGTTCGCGCCGACTCACCCTGACCGACGAAGTCGCGGCCTACTACGAGCGCTGCGTCGCGATCCTCGCCGACCTGGACGAAGCCCACGCCAGCCTGGGTGCCGGCCAGATGGAGGCGCGCGGACTGCTGCACGTGGCGGCCCCGGCGGATCTCGGCCGGCAGTGGATCGCGCCGCTGGCCGCCGAGTTCGCCGCGATGCACCCGCGGCTGCGCCTGCGCATCAGCGTCTCCGACGCCACCCTCGACCTGTTCGAGCACGGCGTGGACGTGGCCGTGCGCAGCGGCGTGCTCGGCGATTCGCGACTGGTCTCGCGGCGGCTGGCGCTGAACCACCGGGTGGTCTGCGCTGCGCCGTCGTATCTCGGGAAGCACGGTCGCCCGGCGAGCGTGGACCAACTGGCCGGTCATGCCTGCCTGATGCTGCATCGCCCCGGTCGTGGCCTGCTGCCGTGGACGCTGCAGACCGCGGAAGGGCCAAAACCGCTTCGGCTAGAAAGCACGATCACCGCCGACAGCGGCGACCTGCTGCGCCAGCTCGCCGTCGCCGGCCATGGCCTGACCTTCAAATCCGCCTGGGATATCGCCGAGGATGTACGCGCCGGGCGGCTGGTGCCGCTGCTGGCCGAGATCGCTACGCCGGAGGCGAACATCCATGCCATCTATTCCAGCCGACGTTTCCTGCCCGCGCGCATCCGGCTGTTCGTGGACTTTCTGCACGAGCGGCTGCAACGGCACGAAGCCGACGTGCTCGACACCGTGCGCCGGGCGATGACCTGACATGCTCACCGACCTCATCGCCCTGGCGGCGCTCTGCCTGCATACGCTCGGCGCGGCCGCGGCGATGCATGCGGTGGTGCACGCACGCACGCCGCAGGGGGCGATGGCCTGGGCGCTCGGCCTGGTCCTGCTGCCGTACGTCACCCTGGTGCCCTATCTCTACCTGGGGTCGAGCCAGGTGCACGGCTACGTGGAAGCACCGCGGCGGCACGGCACACCGCCGGTCGAGGCCGGGACGCACCCGGCCTGCCTGCGGCTGGATGCCCTGGCCAACCTCGCCGGCCGGCCGTTCCGCCGGGGCCACGCGCTCGAACTGCTGATCAACGGGGAAGCGGCGTTCGAGGCGATGTTCGCCGCCATCGCCCAGGCGCGCCACGAAGTGCTGGCGCAATTCTTCATCGTGCACGATGACCGGCTGGGCCGCCGCTTCCACCAGGCGCTGCTGGAACGCGCCGCCGCGGGCGTGCGCGTGCACCTCCTCTACGACGGCATCGGCAGCCACGACCTTCCGGAATCCTATGTCGACACGCTGAGGGCCGGCGGCGTGCAGGTGCGCGCCTTCGCCGGGCGGCGCTGGCGCAACCGCTTCCAGCTCAACTTCAGGAACCACCGCAAGCTGCTCACGATCGACGGCGAACGCGGCTTCGTCGGCGGCCTCAACGTGGGCGACGAGTACCTGGGCGCACGCCAGCCGCTGTCGCCGTGGCGCGATACCCACCTGGCGATCGCCGGGCCGGCAGTGGCCGACCTGCGCCAGGCGTTCGCCGACGACTGGCGCTGGACCACCGGGACGCGGCTGCCTGCCGGCCCCGCAGCGGCGCCGCGGGGCGAGGCCAGCGTACTGGTGGTGACCAGCGGGCCGGCCGACCTGCAGGAAACCGGCTCGCTGTGCTTTACCGCACTGATCCATGCCGCGCGCGAACGGCTCTGGCTGAGCACGCCGTACTTCGTACCCGACGCGGCGGTGATGGCTGCGCTGCAACTGGCGGTGCTGCGCGGCGTCGACGTCCGCGTGCTGATCCCCTCGCGCCCCGACCACCGCGGCGTATTCCTCGCCTCCACCCTGCATGCACATGAGGCGGTACAGCGCGGCATCGGCATGTATCGCTACCAGCCGGGCTTCCTGCATCAGAAGGCCCTGCTGGTGGACGGCCACACCGCCGCCATCGGCAGCATGAACCTGGACAGCCGCTCGTTCCGCCTGAACTTCGAGCTGAGCGCGATCGCCGTCGACGATGTCTTTGCAAGCTTGGTGCACGCGATGCTGCGGCAGGACCTGGCACAGTGCCGCCAGGTCACCGAAGCCGAGTATCGCCAGGCGCCCTACCTGCGCCGCGTGGCCATGCACGTGGCCCGATTGTTCGACCCGATCCTCTAGCTAGCGGCCCCGCCCGCGGGCGAGACGCGCATAACGGTCGAGCGCCAGCCGGACCAGCCAGATCCCCACGCCGACCCCGACCAGTTCGCAGAACACCCTGGTGCCCAGGTTGTCCGGGTCGTGCACCTCGGCCAGCTTGGCGCGCAGCAGGGCAAGCGACTGCAGCCGCCCATAGTTGAAATAGAACAGGTTGCCGATGTCGGCGCCGGCGCTTAGCACCACGCCGAGAAGATAGGACCAGCCGATCTTCCTGGCCTCGCTCCAGCCACCGCGGCGGCCTACCGCGTGGAACAGCGCGAACAACGCTGCGCCGACCACTGCACTGATGGCGCCTGCCTCCAGCCCCCCGACGAAGCCGTAACCCATCCAGGACTGGTCATACGGCATGGGCGGCTCCGAGGCTCGCGGCCAGGCGCTCAGGCGTCATCCTGCGCCCCCACGCTCACGGCGACCCGACCATCGGTGTCCAGTTGCAACGAAACGGTGATCGGGCGGCAGCACACGTGGCAGTCCTCGACATAGCTGTACGACGCTTCCGGGGGCTCGATCAGGAGCTCGACCGGTTCGCCGCAGTAGGGGCAATCGATCGTCACGGCGTCCAGCATGCGGGCCTCGTCACGGCAGGGAAAGCGCGATTGAACCACACGACGCCGGCCGGCCGGTCGCCACTGCGTCAACCCGATCTCCGCAAGGACGTTCGAACAGGGCCGACCCGCGCTGTTGCGGCACCGGAGCCACCCATGCGCCGCACCTTCATCGTCGGATGCCCCCGCTCGGGCACGACCATCGTCCAGGCCATGCTGGCGCGCCACCCGGCCGTGGCGACGCTGCCCGAAACCGCATTCTTCGAACACCTGTACGGCGAACTGCGCTGGCGCTGGCGCGACTACGGCGTAGCGCACCGCCAACGTCGCTCGCTCGAGCTCGGCTTCGCCCGCAAAGCGGGGCGCCGGGCGCTGCGGCAGCTGCAGGCCGAGCTGGGCGGCGGCGCGATGGCCGCGCCGCTGCGACTGGCCGCGTGCATCGAGCGTTTCACCGGCCTGCTCGACGAGCGCGCCGCAGTCGACGGACGATCGCTGTGGATCGAAAAGACCCCCAACCATCTGCTCTACATCCCGGAAATCGAGCGGCACGTGCCGGACGCGCGCTTCGTGCATGTGATCCGCGACGGCCTGGACGTGGTCGCATCGATCACCGATGCCAACCTCCACTACGACGACAACCATGGCTTCGGCGGCGGCGCAAAACTGTGGGCGCAGCGCTGGAACCGGGCCACCGCCATCCACCACCGGCATGTCGGCAAACCGAACCACCATTTCGTGTTCCTCGACGAATTCGTCGGAGACACACCGCGACAATGGCGCCGGCTCTGCGAGGCACTGGAACTCGATCCGGATGCCCCACTGGCCGAGGCCTGCGCCCAGCCGATCGCCGACCTGGCCGACGAGCCGTGGAAGCGCCAGGCCATCCAGGGCAACCTGCGTACTCCCCGCAGCAAGGCCCGGACACTGTTCGGTCCGGGGCTGCTGGAGTGGCTGTCGCAGCGACTGGTCCCGCTCGATCCGCTCCGGCAGCAGTGCCGGGCGGCAGGCAACGGCGATCTGCCCACCGGCGGCGGGAGCTTCAGCCCGCCTCGCGCAGCAGCGTCCGCCCGAGCAGTGCCTCGGACCACTGGTCCGGCCTGAGGATCAGGAACTGGCCCGCCTTGCGGGTGCGCCGCGCCAGCTTCAGCAGGTGGCGATCCTTGCTGAGCAGCCATTGCGCTCCGCTGGCCAGGGCGAGCTCGAGAAATTTCTGGTCGTCGGGGTCGCGGCACACCGGCAGCGGCCCGATGGCGGCCGGGTCGGGAAGCTCGGCGAGCCGTTCGAGCGTGGCGTCGAAACGGGCGCGCAGGCCGTCGCGTTGCTCCGGACGCACCGGCACGCTGGGATACTCCAGCACGCGCAACCATTCGCCGCGGCAGGCCGAGTCCACCACCGCGCGCACCCGGCCCGCCGCCAGCGCACCGGCCAGTGGCATGCAGGCCGGGTCGCGGAACAGGAACAGGTCCAGACAGACGTTGGTATCGAGGACGATGCGCGGCACCGCATCGTGGGGCTCGTGGGACATGGCGGAAGCGCCTGGCGTGCGGAAGCGGCCGCACTGTAGCCCAAGCAGCCGCGGCAGGTCAGACACCGTTGCGAAGCGAACGATACAGGTCGTGCACCTGGTCGCCGCCGGTACGCACTGCGACATAAGCCTTGAGTACGGCCATCCGCGCCCGCGCCGACAACCCATCGTCGCCGAGCGCCGACTCGAACGCCGCGCGCAACTCCGCCTCGTCACGGCCGGCCGCCTCGAGCAACCCGGCATCGGCCGGCGCGGTGTCGCGCAGGGCCGCCACGTCAGGCACGCCCGGCCCGGCGGCGGCCGGAACCCGGTCGCTTCCGGGCACGCCGTCCGGCAGGCACCCTCGCAGGTGCGCGGCCACCGCCTCGCGCTCCTGCGCCCGGTGCACCAGCGGCGCGGCGACGCGGAACCCCTCCGCGTCACTGGCCGCTTCACGGTAGGCCTCTGCATTGGCGCTGGCGTAGGCGATCAAGGTGGTCAGTCGATCGACATCGTGGTGGCTGGCGCGCATAGGACGCTCCTGGTTCGTCGCGGGCGGGATCGACCGCTTTGGCCAGCATGCTGGCCAGGATGCGCGCGCGCCCAGGTGAAGCCACCGCCTGCGCGGCCTTCACCTGCGTGCAGGGGACGTACTGCGTTCAGCGCGCGGCCAACTCGCCGAGCGCTTTGACCGCCGCCGGAATGCCCGATGGGGACTCCACCGTCGCGACGTGCGCATGCGCATCGTCCAGGCCGTGGTCGAGCTCATGGCTCCAGGTCACGTGGTAGGGCACATGCACGCCCCAGCCGCCGAGGCGCACCACCGGTTCGATGTCCGAGCGCAGCGAATTGCCGACCATCGCGAACTGCGCCGGCGCCACGGCGAATTCCTCGAACAGCCGGCGGTAGGTATCGGCGTTCTTTTCCGAGACGATCTCGATACGGCGGAACAGGTCGGCCAGACCGGACTGCGCCACCTTCTTCTCCTGATGGAACAGGTCGCCCTTGGTGATCAGGACCACCGCATGCTCGTCCGCCACCGCCTCCACCGCTTCGCGGACGCCGGGCAGCAGCTCGACCGGGTGCTGCAGCACGCTCTTGCCGACCTCCACCAGGCGGTGGATGTCCTTCGCCGAGATGCGTGCCTCGGTCAGCGCGATGGCGGTTTCCACCATCGACAGCGTCATGCCCTTGGCCCCGTAGCCGAACAGCGCCAGATTGCGGCGCTCGGTCATCAGCATGTCGTCGTGCAGGCTGCGATCGCCCAGGTCCACGTAGCGTCCGAGGATTTCCGCGAAGGCCGCGTTGGCCGCCTGGTAGTAGCCCTCGCTGTGCCAGAGGGTATCGTCGCCGTCGAAGCCGACCATCGTGATCATGGGTGCACCTTTCCTGGTGGGTCGCCTCTTCGCGCAGGGATGACGGCGAGGCATCGCGCCATTGTCGCAGAGGCGGGGACAAGGATGCCCCCTCGCCGCAGGTGCCTTGGAACAGGCATCATCGAAGCCCGTGCCCACTGCCGCCCCAGCCATGGCCTCCACCGATCTCTCCCGCGCCGCCCTCCTCGTCATCGACCTGCAGCGCGACTTCATGCCCGGCGGGGCGCTGGCATGCCACGAGGGCGACGCGATCGTGCCCGGCATCGATGCACTGCTGCGCACACGCTGCTTCGGCCACGCCGTCGCCACGCAGGACTGGCACCCGGCCGGACACGTCTCGTTCGCCAGCTCGCATCCCGACCACGCGCCGTTCCAGAGCATCGACCTGTACGGCCATCCGCAGACGCTCTGGCCCGACCACTGCGTGCAGGGCTCTGCGGGGGCAGCATTGCATCCGGCGGTGGACTGGTCGGGCGTCGGCATGGTGATCCGCAAGGGCAACGACCCTGGAGTGGACTCCTACAGCGCGTTCCGCGAGAACCACGGCCCGCACGGTGCCCGTCCCTCGACCGGCCTGGCCGGCTGGCTGCGCGAGCGAGGCGTGGACACGGTCTACCTGTGCGGCCTGGCGCGCGACGTGTGCGTGCTATGGAGTGCGCAGGATGCCGCCCGTCTCGGCTTCCGCACCCGGGTGCTGTGGGACCTGTGCCGCCCGGTGACGCCGGCCGGCGACGAGCCCACCCGCGCCGCGCTCGCCCGTGACGGCATCGCGGTGGCCGATGCGGCCGCGCTGGCAGGTTGAAATCCCCCAACCCAAGGAGACCCCGATGTCACCTTCCCTACGCTGGCTGCTTGCCGCTGCCCTGCTTGCCCTGGCCGGGTCGGTCGGTGCAACGACCGTCGCTCCGCTGCGCGTGATGACCTTCAACGTGCGCACGCCCTCGCCCGACGGGGCGAACGTGTGGGAGAACCGCCGCGATCTGTTCGTGCGCACCATTCGCGACGCCGACCCGGACGTGTTCGGCACGCAGGAGCTGCACAAGCGGCAGGGCGACTACGTGGTCGGCAAGCTGCCGCACTACGCCTGGTTCGGCGAGGGCCGTCGCGGCGGCGGCGGCGACGAGCACATGGGCGTGTTCTACCGCACCGATCGCCTGAAGGTGCTCGAGTCCGGCAATTTCTGGCTGTCCGACACACCGGACGTGCCCGGCAGCATCTCCTGGGGCCATCCGTTCCCGCGCATGGTCACCTGGGCGCTGTTCCAGCGGAGGGCCGATGGCCGCCGCTTCTATTTCTTCGATACCCACCTGCCCTACCGCGACCAGGACGAGGCGGCGCGCAGCAAGGGCGCGCAGGAGATCCTCGCACGCATCCAGGCCCTGCCGAAGGACGTGCCGGTGGTGCTGGTGGGCGACTTCAACACCACCCCGGCCAGCCAGGCCCACGCCACCCTCACCCGCGCACTCACCGACGCACGCGCCACCGCCCCCGAGCACACCGGTCCGGACAAGACCTTCCACGCCTTCACCGGCCAGCCGACCGAACAGATCGACTGGATCCTCAGTCGTGGCTTCAGCGCACGGAGCGCCGACACGATCACCGTGCACGACGGCAAGGTATACCCGTCGGACCACTTCCCGGTGGTGGCGGTGCTGGACTGGAAGCAGCCCTGAGCGCCCGTCGCGGCATCTGAGACACCCGCTCCCGATACTGCGCGGGCCGCTGCGGCTCCCCCTCCGGCAACGGTTCCGTCCATGGCAGTGGCCGGTTCAAACCCTTGGCCGCGCCGGTCGCCCCGGCGCGGCCTTTTTTCGCTCAGGCGCCAACGCGCTGGCGCACCGCATCCATGTCGCGGATCGGCCGCACTTCGATGGCGCCGGTGCGCGACCACGGGAAGCTCTGGGCGATACGCACCGCCTCGTCCATGTCCGCGGCCTCGATCAGGTTGAAGCCGGCCAGGTACTCGCGGGTCTCCGCGAACGGACCGTCGAACACCGCCGTCTTGCCGTCGCGCACGCGCACCGTTCGAGCGGTTACCGGATGCTCGAGCTGTTGTGAACCCAGCAGGCAGCCCTCGGCCGCCAGCTCGTCCGCATGGCGAAAACACCCCTGCATCATGTGCTCGAACTGGCCCGACGGCAGTTCGCCGAGCAGTTGGTCGTCGCTGTAGATCATCACCAGGAACTTCATGCCGACCCCACCGCCGTCCGGCGGAAACGAAGAGGGGGACACCTTAGCCGGTGTCCCCCTGGTCCTGCACGCTGCGGCAGCGGTCAGATCGCCAGCCAGACGTACAGGTAGGTCGTGTTGTTGTCGCTGGCACTGCGGCCGGCACCATCCACGTTGTGCACTCGTCCGGCGAAGCGGGTGTAGAAGGTGTACTCCAGGCCCACGCGCACATTCGCCCACGGCTCCTCCCACGAGTCGGACTCGCCGAACGGATTCCAGTCGGCCTCGATCGTGCCGCCGCGGGTATCCGGCTTGCCGGCATCGCCGTAGAGGAGCGTGTCGCTACGGCCGTTGTCGGCGAACAGGTCGAGCGTGGCGCCCCAGGTGTTGCGGTACCAGTAGCTGCCATCGAGGTTGAGCGCGTCCAGACGCCCCTTGAGGTTGCTCGATCCGCCGGAGCCGTAGGTGGCGTCGAGCTTCTGCCGCTCGTCGACGTACAGCGCATTGACGGTGACCTGGTGGTTGCTGCCGAAGGCGCGCTGGTAGCTGGCATCGACCCCCAGATCGCCGAAGCGGTCGGACGGGCCGGCCACAGCCACCGCATCACCGGCGGCGTTGGTGCCCGGCAGGCCGCGGCGGGCATGCAGGTAGAAGCCACCGACCTCGAGGTTTCCGGCCGGCAGATTCCAGGTGTAGGCCGCTCGCGCATACGGTGCGGTCGAGGCAAGGCGGCCATCGAAGTCCGCGTTCACGTCACGCAGGAACGCTGGCGACAGCGAGCGGTAGGCGCCGACCTCGCCGTACCAGGCACCATCCAGTTGCATGTAGCCGTTGACGCCGACTACCTGCCCGCCGAGTCCGCCGAACAGCATCGGCATGGCCGGCGCACCGGGGGCCAGGTCGGCGCTCATGTAGGGGAACTGCCAGGCCGGCGCGGTATTGAACACGTCGGTGACGGTCGGGTTGTTGTTGACCGAGACACCCCAGATCGCGTTGTGCTTGCCGGCCGTGAAGCTATTGGCGTAGCGCACGTCCATATTGTCCCAACCGAGCAGCCCGCCGTTTTCCGAATAGGTCGCCTGGGCGAACACTCCGATGTGCTGGCTGACGCGGCCGGCGAGGAATACCGAGGCCTGCTGCAGTTCGCCATTGTTGTTGCGGCTGAAGCCGTCGGCCGGTGGATCGGTCTGCGCCTTGGCGGTATGCGTATACGACTCGACCAGCATCGCCGACAACGGCACGTCCGGACCGTCGCCGGTCTTCATGGTGTAGCCCATCAGCTTGAACTGCCGACCGAAGCTGGTGAGCTGCGGACCGAAGCCACCGATGTGGCAGGCACTGCACGGCAGCTTGGTCTGGCGGGCGAACGACGGCACCGCGTGCACGCTGTTGGCAGCCATGCCGAATCCGGCGACGACCAGTCCGAGCAGCGCCAGGCCGCCTCCTGCGTGCAGTACACGCTTGCCCATTTCCGGGGAGAAATTCTTCATTGTTGGATCCTCCAGGCATCGCCGCCCCTGTGTAGCGACCTTGGAGGAAGCATCGGCCTGCGCGCGGGATTTCGAATTGACTCGCGTCAACGCGCACCGGCGTTCGCATGTTAGTGCGCCCCGAAGGCGTGGCGGAACGCCGCAGCCTCCGGGACACGTGGTCTCAACGCTCGCCGATGTCGCTGCGATCGATCAAGCCGCCCTTCATCACGAAGTCGACGTGCTCGAGCGCACGAATGTCCTTCAGCGGATCGGCCTTCACCGCGACGAGGTCGGCGTAGAGGCCCGGCTTGATCGCACCGACGCGATCGCGCCAGCCAAGCAGGTCGGCGGCATTCCAGGTCGCGGACTGGATCGCCTGCATCGGCGTCATGCCCCACTCGACCATCTTGGCGAACTGCTTGCCGTTCCAGCCGTGCGGATACACGCCGGCATCGGTGGCGAAGGCCATCTTCTCGCCGGCCTGCACCGCCTTGCGGAAGTTCTCCCGCTGCACGCGGCCGACCAGCTTCTCCTTGGCGATCTGCGCCGGCGGCGTGCCGAGCTTGGCGTACTCGGCCAGGATGTAGTCGTCGTTGTAGATGTCGAAGTCGAGATAGGTACCACGCGCCTTGGCCATCTTCAGGCCCTCGGCGTCGATGAAGCTGCAGTGCTCGACCGAATCCACCCCGGCGCGGATCGCCATCCTGATCGCCTCGGCACCGTGCGCGTGCGCCGCCACCTTCTTGCCCCAGCGGTGCGCCTCGTCGACGATCGCGTCCATCTCCGCCTGGGTGTATTGCGGCGCGCCCACCGAGGCCTCGTTGCTGAGCACGCCGGCGCTGGCCATGAACTTGATCACGTCGGCGCCGCGCTTGACGTCCTCGCGCACGCGCGCACGTACCGCGTCCACCCCATCGGCCACGCCGGTCGGACCCTCGAAGCGGATATCCGGCGAGAAGCCGGTGGTGTCGTCGGCGTGGCCGCCGGTCGAACCCAGCGGCACGGTGGCTACCAGCATGCGCGGGCCCGGGATCAGGCCGCGGTCGATGGCGTTGCGCAGCGACACGTCGACGTAGCCCGGCGCACCGACGTTGCGCACGGTGGTGAAGCCGGCGTCGAGCGTGCGCTTGGCCAGCGTCGGTGCGATCACCGCGTCGTCGATCACGTCCAGGGTGAGTGCGTCCTGGTAGTAGTTGCCGGTACCGGTGGTCGGGTCGGAGGTCAGGTGTACGTGCACGTCGATCAGGCCGGGCAGCAGGGTCGCATCGCCCAGGTCGATCAGCTTGGCGCCAGCCGGCACGGCGGTGCCTCCGTTCACCGCGGTGATCCGCTCGCCCCGCACCAGTACCACCACCGGGCCGCGCTCGCGGCCGGACTCGGCGTCGATCCAGTGCGCGGCCTTCACCGCAGTGAGGGCTGCGACCGGAGCGGTATCGCGGGCGAGGACCGGCCCGGCCAGCGCGACGAGGATGGCGCCGCACAGCAGGCGCGGGACGTAGAGCGAGCATCTGGACATCGACAATTCCCCTGGGTGGAGTGGCCCGCCGACTCTACCGGCCAGCCGTGTCGCTGGGCAGCCCGACGTTCGACGCATGCGCCGCTACACTGCCGGCCTGCCAGGAGACCTCGCCATGACCGAACGCCAACTCGACCGCTTCCTCGTCCGCAGTGGGGCCAGCCTGGAAGGCTCGCGCTACACCGCCTGGCTGGCGGTCACGCCGTTGGCCGGCGGCTTTCCGGTCTACTACGCGATCTGCGAAAACCGCAGCTTCCGCGAGCAGGACAAGGCGGAAGCGGCCGCCGCCAGGGCGCTGGCCGACCTGGCCGGGCTGGAGGAGGACGGCACCCCGGTATTCCCCGACGGCTACACCGGCTTCGACGACGCGCCGGTCGACCCGGCCTGATCGCTCAGCCGGCGTCGCAGGCCGGGCGCAGGTTGACGCCCAGCGCGGTGGCTACCTCGCGCATCGGCTCGGCATCGTCGCTGCGGGTGATCCAGCCCGCCCAGGCTGCGCCGGGCGATTCGTAGACCCATACCGTGTAGCCGCGCTCGAGCAGGCGGTCGTGGGCGATCGCGAGCAGGTCGGGCACCTCGTGAGCCTCGAGGAAGTCCTCGTCGTCCGGATCGCCACCCCAGTCGACCGCGAGGTTCCAGCGCGCCGCCAGCTCGTCCAGCGCCTGCACCAGGGTGGCCGCGTCCTCGACGCGAAAGCCGGCGCTCCAGTCGATCACCTCGCCGAGCGTTTCCAGCGGATCGGCGAGGCCATCGGACTCGGCCTGCACGTCGCGCCACGCGGCGAAGTGGCACAGCGCAGTGTCCTCGTCGCCCGGGTTGACCAGCAGCAGCAGCTGCCAGACGCGCGCCTCGATCGAGTCGTCGGACTCGTCGGCCGGGTCGTCATCGAACTCATGCATGGCATGGCCCCAGGTGGTGCGCACAGCGCGCGGGATGCGCATGGTGACGCGAACGCCCGCGCGAGAAAAGACGCTCAGCCGCCCCGATCCAGCGCCCGCTGCGCGTACAGTCGCCGGTCCGCTTCGGCCAGCCCTTCGTCCAGCGACACGTCGCCGCCGAAGTTGGCCGCGCCCAGGGTGAAGCCGATCGGCGCCGCCGCCCGGTCCCGGTCGATCCGCAGCGTCGCCTCGGCGGTGACATCGTCGTCGGCGTCGCGCAGCAGCATGAGGAACTCGTCGCCGCCCAGGCGCACCACCGCATCCCCGGCACGCACATGGCGCTTCAGGAAACGCGCCATCTCCTGCAGCACCTCGTCGCCGCGCTGGTGGCCGAAGGTGTCGTTGACCTGCTTGAAATGGTCCAGATCGACCGTGATGCAATCCCATTGCCGCGGCGGCCCGGCCTCCAGCTCGGCCAGGTAGCGGCGGTTGTAGCAGCCGGTCAGCGCGTCGTGGACCGACCACTCGCGCAGTTGCCGCTCCATCTCGAAGCGCTCGGTGATGTCCTGGGCATGGCCCAGGATGTAAGGCTCGTCCGCCTCGTCGTCGAGCACGTTCCGGTACTGCCACACGATGTGGTGCCCGTCTTTGGCAACCAGCTCCAGCACGCCGCTGTCGCTGCCGGTGGTGATGATCCGCAACAGGTAGTCACGGAACGCGGCACGACGCGATTCGGGCATGAAGTCGGACAGCGGCCGGCCCAGCAACTCACCCACCGAGTATCCCAGCGCCCGCGCCGCCGCCGGGTTCACCGACAGCAGCACGCCGTCGTGGTCGTGCGTGCAGATCAACCCCAGGCTGTACTGGAACATCTGGCGGAAGCGGCGCTCGCTGGTCTCCAGCGCGGTCGTCACCTGGCGCCGGATGCTGATGTCCTGGATCGCGCCGACCAGCCGGTACGGGCCGTCGTCGAGGTACTCCACCCGCCCCATCGCACGCACCCAGAGCTTGCGGCCGGCCGCCGTCACCAGCGGCAACTCCAGGTCCCAGTCACCGCCCTCGCGCCGCGCACGGTCGATCGTCTGCACCAGACGTTGCCGTGCCTCGGACGGGTAGAAGGCCAGCGCCTGCTCGAGCGACGGCGCGGTACCGACCGGCAGGTCGTGCAACCGGAAGGTCTGTGGCGACCAGCGCAGCGTGTTGTCGGAGAGATTCAGCGACCAGCCGCCGACCTGCGCCAGCCGGCCGGTGCGGTCGAGCAGCACCTCGCGCTCGAGCGAATCCAGCCGCAGCTGCAGGGCCTCCGATGCCACCCTGGCCAGCGACTGCAGCAGCTCGCGCTGCGATGCACTGAGCGTGCGGGCTTCGCGGTCTGCGGCGCACAGGGCGCCAAGCCGCGATCCGTCGTCGAGCGTGATCGGCGCGCCGGCGTAGAAGCGGATGCCGCCCGGGCAGGTCACCATCGGATGGTCGACGAAGCGCGGATCAGCCCGGGCATCGGCCACCTCGAGCACGGCGTCGTCGAGGATGGTGTGGGCGCAGAACGCCTCGTTGCGGGGCCGGCTGCCGCCGACGTCTACGCCAACGCCGGCCTTGGTCCACTGACGGTCGGCGTCGATCAGGTTCACCGCGGCCATCGAGGGGCCCAGGGCCGCGGCCGCCGCCGCGGCCAGGCCGTCGAACAGCGCCTCCGGCGCGGTATCCATCACCGCCAGCGCCCGCAACCTGGACAGGCGCCGGGCTTCGGTTTCCGGATCGGGAGCGATCATGGGCGGACTCCTGCTCAACCGCGGAAAATCATGCCTCCCCCCGTATGAGCGGTTCGTGAGGCAGCAAGAGCCTTACGATTTCAGAGCGGATCGGGATGCACGGCCAGGTACTCGCGCAGGAACGCCTGCCGCGCCGCACCGCGGTCCACCTCGCTACGGGTGTCCACGTCGATGGTCTGCCGCAGCAGGCCGCCGTGCGAGGGGCCGACTGCGGGCCACCGCGGCAGGCCGGCGCCATTGGGGTCGCCATGCGCGATGAAATTCGCGAAGTAGCCCTGCATGGTGCGCGATACCGCACGATCGGCCGGCGTCCAGGCGTACACGCGGTTGCCGTCCAGGTTGCCCAGCGCGTATTCGATCTCGCCGCTGTGCACGGCACCGCTGTCCGGCCGCTCGCCAGCGGCCGGTTCGCGCTTGGCCGGGCGCGGGTGCGCGTAGTAGTAGAAGTACACCGGCGCGGCGCTGCCCGCGTGCTGCAGCTCCATCCAGCGCCAGGTGCTGTGCGCGATGAACAGGTCGCCGGCCAGCGCCGTGGCCGAGTGCATCACTTCCTCGCGCGTCGCGCCGGGATACAGCCGCAGCGCCTCGTCCGCGCGATCGCCGAACAGCCGCTTCAGCGCGGCGCGATAGTTCGCCGCGGTCGGCGGCTCGTCCTTCAGCAAGGCGGTGTAGAAACCTTCCTGCGAATTGGAACCGAGCAGCAGCGGCACCTGGGCCTGTGCCCCGCGGGCATACGTGTCCGCCGGCGGCTCGGTGAGAAACAGGCCATCGACATCCGGCGCGAAATCGAACGCCTGCCCACCCTGCGGACGACCGGCATCGAGCAATGCCTGGGCCGGCATGGCGCGCAGCGTCGCCAGCGAACCGGCACCGACCTGCTTCATGAAGGCGTTTCCGGCGGCCTCGGCCTGCGCGCGCGGCTGCGGGGCGATCGGCGCGATCAGCGCACCGCTCTCGCCGATCGCCCCGACGATCAGGCGCTTGGTCAACGGCGAGGTCATCAACGCGCTCACCGAGATCGAACCAGCCGATTCGCCGCCGATGGTGATGTGCCCGGGATCACCGCCGAACCGGGCGATGTTGGCGCGCACCCAGCGCAGCGCGGCAGCCTGGTCGAGCAGGCCGTAGTTGCCGGCGGCATGCTGCGCCGATTCGGCCGCGAGCGCTGGCGTGGCAAGAAAGCCGAACACGCCCAGGCGGTAGTTCACGGTGACCGTGACCAGCCCCTTCGCCGCGAGGCTGGCGCCGTCGTAGCGGGGCTCCGAGCCATCGCCGGCGAGGAAGCCGCCGCCGTAGAAATAGACCAGCACCGGACGCTTGCCGTCACCCCGACTCTCCGGTGCCCAGACGTTGAGGTACAGGCAGTCTTCGTTCATCCCGCGCGATCGGAACACCATGTCGCCGAACAGCGGCAATTGCATGCAACGCGGGCCGAAACCGGTGGCGTCGCGCACGCCCCGCCACGGCAATACCGGCTGCGGCGGCTTCCAGCGCAACGGTCCGACCGGCGGTGCGGCATAGGGGATGCCCCGGAACTCCTGCAGCGCCACCCCATCGACCGTGGCCGGCCGGCCAGTCAGCATGCCGCCGCCGACAACGATCGTCGGCGCCGCCGCAGTTCCTGCCCGCACGAGGCCGGTCGAAAGGAGCAGCGCCGCAAGGGCAAGCGTGAGCAAGGGCACCCGGGGACGTCGGAGCATGGATGGGCGTGGCATGGACGGATCTCCAGGAAAGTCGGATGTGGGATGACGACGGGTGCCCAGCCTAGAGCAGGCCGGCCCGGTCATCCAACGCGCGAAGCCACGGACCGCCGGGCAACGCGGCGCGTCCCGCCGGCCTGCGCCGAACGCCCGGTCCGATCAGTCGCCCAGCGCAGCGGCGACCGCCGCCTGCGCGTGCAGGCGCGTCGTATCGAACAGTGGCACGGCGGCGTCGCCATCGTCGACCAGCAGACCGATCTCGGTGCAGCCCAGAATGATGCCCTGCACGTCCCGGGCCACCAGACCGGCCATGATCTGGCGGAAGCGCTCACGCGAGGCCGGCTCGAAACGACCGGCGCACAACTCGTGATAGATCACCCGGTGCACCTGTTCGCGATCGTCTGGCGGCGGCACCAGCACCTCGAGTCCATGCGAGGCGAGGCGATCGACGTAGAAGTCCTGCTCCATCGTGAAGCGCGTGCCGAGCAAGCCGACGCGCGTAATGCCTGCCGCGCGCACCGCACGTGCCGTGGCGTCGCCTACGTGCAGCAGGGGGATAGCGATCGCCGCCTCGATCGTCGCGGCAACCTTGTGCATGGTGTTGGTGCCGATCAGCAGCAGATCGGCACCGGCCACCTCCAGCCCCCGCGCCGCTGCCGCAAGCTGGCGCCCAGCGGCGTCCCAGTCGCCGTTGCGCTGCAGCGCCTCGATCTCGGCAAAGTCCACGCTGTGCAGCAGCAGCCTGGCCGAATGCAGTCCGCCGAGACGGTGCTTCACGGCTTGGTTGATCAGGCGGTAGTAGGGAATCGTCGATTCCCAACTCATCCCGCCCAACAGTCCGATCGTCTTCATGCTGGCGGCTTTCCGGATGGCGATGAAACGAGCCGCGCGACGCCAGGGGCGCCGGCGGATGCCCGTGTGCCTGACATGATCGTGCGCGGCGCCGGGCCGATCCAGCCCCCGGAGCCGGACAGCGCCGACGCTGCGCTGCGAGAATGCAGGCCAGGTCACATCGCCCGCGGATTCCATGGAACGTTCAGCACCGGAAACTTCGACCTCGCTGCGCCAGATCGCGCAACGCCTCGCCAATCAGCGGCTCGATCGCGTGGTCGCCGGCTATGGAGAGCGCCAGGCGAGCCTGCGACGGGTGGGCTTTCTCGTGCTGGTTGCGCTGTGGACGGTCTGGTGGGCCCGGTTCGCCGGTCCGCCGAGCCAGGGCAACACCCTGCCGCTCGAAGCGGCACGCCTGCTGCCCTGGGTTCCCCTGCTGCTGTGGCTGGCCATCGCATGGGCGGCGGGCATAAGACGCGGCTGGATTCCCGACGGCGACCGTGTCGATACCGCCGGCGCCATCGCCAACGTGCTGGGCATCGGGCTGATGCTGCACCTGGCCTGGAACATTTCCATCTCCATGATCGCGGTGCTGCCGTTCACCACCATCCTGGTCGGTGCACGGCTGGGACGGCGTGCATTCCTGGCCTGCATGGCCAGCACCGTGCTGGTGGTCGGCCTGGCCGCACCGCCCGGCTACTGGGCGGTGCGGCCGGCATTCATCCCATTCGCGCTGCTGCTGCTCTGCGGCCTGCCGATGACGGTGAACCGGCTGCTCGCGCTGCTGGCGGAGGTATCGCAGTCGGCGCTGGCGTCGCGGGACGCCCAGGGCCGCTTCCTAGCGACCATGAGTCACGAGCTGCGCACGCCGCTGAACACGGTGATCCATGCCTCCTCGCTGATCGACTCCGGGCGCCTGTCCGACGACGACCGCGAGAGCCTGCGCGCGGTGCAGGCCAACGCCCGTTCGCTGCTGCAGCGGGTGAACGACGTGCTGGACGTGGCCGCCCTGAGCGCCGGCCGTTTCGGGCTGGCACGCGCGCCGTTCGCGCTCCGCCGCGTCGTGCAGCAGGCCTACGAGATGATGAAGCCGCTGGCCGATCGCCGCAGGCTTTCCATCACGCTGCACGACGACAGCCCGGCGGGGCTGCTGGCCATCGGCGACGCCGGCCGCCTCGAACAGGTGCTGACCAACCTGCTCGGCAACGCCATCAAGTTCACGCCGGAGGGCGGGCGCGTTTCGTTGCGCGCGGCGTGCACCGACCGCCGGATCATGCTCGAGGTCGCCGACAGCGGACCGGGCATACCTGTCAGTGACCGCAAGCGGATCTTCGATCCCTTCGTGCAGGCAAGCTCCGGCCACGCCCGGCGCGAGGATGGCGTTGGCCTCGGCTTGCACATCGTGCAGGGATTCGCCCACCACAGCGGCGGCACCATCAGCATCCGCGACCATGAGGGCGGCGGCAGCGTGTTCCGACTGGAGTTGCCGCTGGAGCGCGCAGTGGCCGGCACGCCGCCACCGGGCGACGCGGACGTACTCCAACTGCTGGAGGGGCATCGTCGCCACGTTCCGCCCCGGCGCTGCCTGGTGGTGGACGACAACGAGGCCAACCGGCAGGTGGTTTCCCGACTGCTCGAACGCGCGGGCCACGTGGTCTGCACCGCGAGCAGCGGCGACGAGGTGATCGCCCGGCTGCAGCGTGGCGAGGCGTTCGACCTGCTGCTGCTCGACGTCCACATGCCCGGCATGTCCGGACTGGACGTGCTGGCCGCCCTCGCCGCGCCGCTGCCTGGACCGCGGCCGCGGCTGGTCATGCTCAGTGCCGACTCGGACACCGACGTGGTGCAGCGCGCCCTCGCGATGGGGGCCTCGGGCTATCTGACCAAACCGATCGCGCTGGACCAGTTGCTGGCGGCCGCCGCCGGCGCCGGGGGCGGGGGCGGGGGCGGGGGCGGGACCGCAGCGGCACCCGGCGCGGCAGGAGCTAGCGGGCGCATCTCGATCGAACTGCTGCGGACGCTTGCGCCGCTCGACGAGGTGCGCCGCTACATCCGGCTCGGCCACCGCGAGCTGTCACGACTGGATCGGCTGCTGGAGGAAAGCGGCAGCGACACCGATATCGCCGGCCTGCTGCACGACATGAAGAATGTGTTCCTGGCGATCGGCGACGACCGTGGCGAGGCACTGTGCACCGCGCTGCGCGACGCGGTCCGGTCGGCCAGCGGGGAAACCGCGGCCAGGGCGTGCCTGCAAAGGCACGTGCGCCATGTCCTGGACGAGCTCTGGCGGCAACTGGAGGCGATCAGGCCCTGAGCGCGTGACGCTGGAAACTGCCGTCCGGCAGCACTTCCAGCACCTCGCCATCGACGCGCCAGTCCGCCAGTACCACCCGTTCGCCATGCCCACCATCGAGTGCCACGGCGTGGACGCCGGGACGATGCGTGTGGCCGTGGATCAGCCGCGCCGCACCATGACCGCGCATGCAGTCGCGGACCGTCGCCTCGTTCACGTCGGCCAGTACGCCGCCCTCGGCGAGCCGGCGCTGTTGCCCGTCCACGCTCTCCTGCCGCAACTGCCGCGCCAGCTCGCGACGGGCTTCCAGCGGCATGGCCAGGATCTGCGCCTGCCACGCTGGATCGCGCGAACGCGCGCGAAACGCCTGGTAATCCGTGTCGTCCGTGCACAGCGCATCCCCATGGCAGAGGATCGTGGCAACTCCACCGAGCTCCAGCGGCTGCACGTCCGGCAGCAAGGTCATGCCTGCGCGTGCTGCGAACGACTTCCCCAGCAGGAAGTCGCGGTTGCCATGCTGGAAATGCGTACGCACGCCGGCATCGCCGGCCCGACGCAGCGCCTCGAGCACCGTCACCAGCCAGGGGGCATCGTCGTCGTCACCGATCCAGGCCTCGAAGATGTCGCCCAGGAGGAACAGCTCGTCGACGCGGCCAGGACAGTCGGCCAGAAACCGCAGGAAGATCGCCGTCAGCTCCGGCCGGCCCGCATCCAGGTGCAGGTCGGACATGAGGAAAGCTCGGGGGATATGGTTTCGTGGCGCATGGATGACCATTGCGCCATTGTGCCCTGTTGTGGGCGCTTGGCCCGGTTTCGTCGGCGGCAGCCGTCGCTGGGCGGCTACCGCAACATGCTCACCAACTGGCCTGCACCCGGTCCAGCGACCAACGCTGCAGCTTGGCGTGCTCTTCGGCAATGACCAGTTCGGCGACGAACGCATCGGCGTCGCGCTCGGTGGTGAAGACCATGACTTCTTCGTCTGCGTCGCTGTCGTAGACGATGTACCCGTTCTTGCTGTCGCGCACTTCCAGCATGGCCGTCCGCTCCGCACAGAATAGAAAGGGCGCCCGGGGCACGGGCGCCAAGAAGGGCAACGGGGGAGGTTGCCCCACCACGAAGAGCCGTCCGTCGATCCTGCCTGGGACTTCCGAATCCCCGATGCTGCTGCCCGGTCGTCCTGATCCAGGGTCGTACGACCCACGCAGCATGCTACCGCAACCCGGCCCGACCAATCGGCCTGGGCGGTAACGTCACGTAGGCGCCGGCTGACATCCGTTGCCGGGCCCGCAGCGGCCCGGGCAGGTCAGCATGTGCCGCAAAACGGCCCGGCAAGCCACACGCGCGGCGCGCACCGGCCGCCCGATGCCTCGTCCCACCACTGGCTCGGGTCTTGCTTGGACATCGGTTTCCGACCACACAAGCCCATCCATGTCCGACGCCAACATCCTTTCCACCCCGTCCGATGACGCCATGGACGCCGACCCGGCCGTATACAAGACCCTGCTCGAATCGACCCGTGCGATCCCGTGGAGGATCGATTGGGCCACCGCCACGTTCAGCTACATCGGCCCGCAGATCGAGGCGCTGCTCGGCTGGGAACCGGCCAGTTGGAAAACCGTGGAGGACTGGGCCATGCGCATGCATCCGGACGAACGGGCCTGGGCCGTGGATTTCTGCGTAGCGCAGTCCAAGGCGGGGGTCGACCACGAGGCCGATTACCGGGCGCTCACCAAGGACGGTCGCTACGTGTGGATTCGCGACGTGGTGCACGTGGTGCGCAACGAACAGGGGGATGTCGAGGCGCTGGTCGGCTTCATGTTCGACATCAGCGAGCGCAAGAAGGGCGAGCAAAAGCTGCTCGAACTGCAGCGCGAGCTCGAACGGCTGTCGTTCAAGGACGGCCTCACCGGCGTCGGCAACCGACGCCATTTCGAAAACGTGCTCGAGCGCGAGTGGCAACGGGCACGCGACAGTCGCCAGCCGTTGTCGGTGGTGATGATCGATATCGACTACTTCAAGCAGTACAACGACCGCTACGGGCACGTTGCCGGGGACGACTGCCTGCGCCGCGTCGGTCGCCTGCTGGACGATGCGACCGGCCGCCCGCGCGATTTCGTGGCCCGCTTCGGTGGCGAGGAGTTCGTGCTGGTGTTGCCGGACACCGACGCCGACACCGCACTGCGCATCAGCGAGCGCTGCCACGCGAGGATCGCCGCCGAGGGCATTGCCCACGAGAGCTCGCCGGTGGCCAGGGTGCTCACCGTGAGCATCGGCGTGGGTACCATCGTGCCCGATGGCGACGCGCAGCCGCTGGGCTTCATCGCCGAGGTGGACCGCGCGCTCTACCTGGCCAAGCGGCAGGGCCGCAACCGGATCGTGGCGGGCAGCCGGGCCGTCTGAGCCGGCCGGACTCAGCCGCGGGACAGTGCCGTGGCCGATCCCACATCCAGCATCTGCAGCGAGACCTGCTTGCCGCCATCGAGGGTCTGGCGGCCCACCTCCCGGAATCCCAGGCGCGCATGGAAGCGTTCGGAGGCTGGATTGGGCGGGACGATGTCGAACTCGCAGGCGAGCGATGGCACCTGCCCGGCCCGTGCATGTGCATGCGCGTCGCGGTACAGCAGTTCGCCCAGCCCGGCGCCCTGCGCCTGGGCTGCCACCACGACGCGATCGATGTAGAGGAAGCAGTGGTGGCGTACGGCGAACCAGCGGTAGTTTGGGCTGTCGTAGTCGGCACCTTCGCGCATGGCCAGCAGGAAGGCGAGGATCTGCCCCTCGCGCTCCACCACGCGGTACACCGCAGCCTGCCCGGCCAGGTGCGCCAGGCGTTGCCGGTCCAGCGGGCTCAATACGGTAACGAACGACTGGTTGAGGGCAAGAACGGCGGGGGCGTCTTCCGACGTGGCATCGCGGAGTTGCATAACGGCAACCGGCAGCGGCGAAGCGTCCGATTGTGCCTCATGTCCCGACCGGCGTCGGGCGCGTCCCAGGGGCCGATCCGACCCGCTCAGAAGCTGGAACCGGGAGTGTCGAGGAAGGCGAACTCCTCGGGTGTCGAGGTTCGCCCCAGAATCGCATTGCGGTGCGGGTAGCGACCGAAGCGATCGATGATCGCCTTGTGGCGCAACTCGAACCCGACGTTGTCCGGCGGGGCGTGCGCGCGGAACAGGCGCTCGGCTTCGGTATGGATCGCAGGCGATTCGCTGTGCATGTAGGGCATCAGCACGAAGCAGCGTTCGATCGGCGACAGCGCATCCAGTGCGTCGGCAGCGACCGCTTCCTGGGCCAGCACCAGCGCCGTCGGATCGCACGCGAATGCCGCCGGGGAGCCGCGATGGACGTTGCGGGAAAACTGGTCCAGCAGCAGGATTTCCGCCAGTCGTCCACGCGGCGTGGCCCGCCATGCCCAAAGCTCGCAACGCGACGCCTGGGCCAGCACGTGGCCGAAGCGCCTGCGCACCAGTTCGTCGAAGGCACGGTCGCCGGCCCACTAGGCGCCCTCGCCGGCCTCGACAAACCAGAAAGTCAGTATCCGCTCGATCATGCAGTGCGCTCAGGCTCCGGCACCAGCGACCATGGCCGATCGCCGGCTCACCGCCCGCCGCGCGCCTTGGCCGGCACGCTTCGGAAGTAGGCGTAGAGTGCGGCGATTTCCTCGTCGTCGAGATGGCGGGTTTCGCGCACAGGCATGAAATCTGTCTTCAGCGCATGGCCATCCCTGGAGACGCCCTCGCGCAACGCGCGGCGCAGGTCGGCCTCGCTCCAGCCCGCCAGCCCGCTCGGATCCGGGGTCAGGTTGGCCGCATCCGGCCAGTTCGGCGGCGTCTCCGGGATGTGGCCCCCGGACAATCCGGCTCCATGGCAGCCCTTGCAGGCTGACGCAAGATAGTCGCCATAGGCGGCGGTCGGCCCGGGCTGCGGCTGCGCCGGGCGCGCGTCATGGTCGACCACCTCGGCCGGCAGCAACGGCACCTTGCCGGCAAGGAACAACAGGCGCCCGAGCGGCCCGACCCGGCTGGGCGGCAATTGGCGATCCACCGCTGGCAGGCTGTGCAGGTAGGCCAGCAGGTCGCCCATGTCGCCTTCGCTCAGCGCACTGAACTCCTGCGACGGCATGAACAGCAGCGAGCGGCCGCCCGGGCCTACCCCGTGACGGATCGCCCGCACCAGCGCTTCGTCATCCAGCCGCACGCCGCCCTTGCCCGGAGTGAGGTTGGTGCCGGAAAGCTTCGCCACCGGCGGGCTGTCGATGAAGGTCGCACCGCCCATGTCCGGCGCATGGCAACCGCGGCATCCGCGGATCGTCGCCAGATGCTCGCCGCGAGTCACCGCCGCGGCATCGGCGGGCACCGCGGGGACGCTCACCCGGACCTGCCAGGTGCGGCCCATGCGCGTCTCGCTCATGGCATACACGGTGGTCAGCAAGGCCACGACAAGCAGCACCAGAACCACCGCGATACGGCCAGCCCACTTCAACGCGACAAGCATGACCACCCCCGCGGCCCCCGAATCTGCAGAATCTTACGATCGTCGCGCAGGCCGCCGCCATGTGCCTTTTCGGCTACCGCGGGCGGGGCCAGCACGATCTGCGCCGGGGATGCCGGCCGGGTCGTGCGGCCGATCCGTCAGTGATGCTTCGCTTGCGGAAGATGGAGCCTGCGACGCTCGTACTGGATCAGCAACTGGTTGGCGCGCAGGTACTGCTTTCCGTTCAGCGCCGCCTGCATCATCGACGCCACCTCCCGATCGCTCTTGCCCTCGATGGACGGAGGATCGGCCAGGTTGGGCTGGTCGAAGACGTACGTCGACGCTACCGCCTTGGCGGCATCCGGCGCCATACCGAAGTGCCGCCAGGCATCGGCCAGATGTCCGCGGATCTTCGGCAGATCCTCGATCCGTGCCCGGTTCTGCCGATCGTAGTTCGTTTCCCAGCTCCGGTCGGCACTGGCACTGGTCTCGTACATCCGGGTCAGTGCCTCTTGTTGCTGGCCTCTCGCCGGCAGGACATATTGCGGCGGCTGAGCGAACACGACGCCGAGGGTACCGATGCAGACGAGCGCGACAGCTGTACGAACATGACGCATGACAATCCTCCTGATTGCGATCCGGTGCCGATGCCTTCGTGGCGCCGCGACATATGGCGCAGGGTCGGATACTAGCGCCCGATCGCCGAGCCGGGGCGATGAGCGCCGCAAGCACGACGATCGACCACTATCGCCGACAACATGACTCCCGTCACGCGCACGCACGCGGCTGGAGCCGCTAGCGTCGCGGCTTTCCGCACCCGTCCGACCGATCATGCACGCGTCCCTTCATCCGCACCTCCCCGCCATGGGCCTCATCGCGCTCTCCCGGGTCACTCCGCTCGCGGCAGCCGCGAACGCCCCTGGCTGCGACGGCCTGACCCCACGCGCCTGCCTCGATACCGCTATGGACGCCATGGGCGGCCGCGCCCGGCTGGAAGCGGTCTCGCGCATCGAGTGGCAAGGCCTCGGCCACACGCTGCTGATGGAGCAGTCCTATCGACAGGAACCGTTCCTGGCCTCGTACCAGCGCTACCACGAATGGCTGGACTTCACCGGCGCACGCGTGCACAGCGAGCAGACGCTGACATGGCCGCAGGCCGGCGGCACCAGTCCCACCGACATCACCTCCACCTTGGTGATGACACCCCAGGGGGGCGATTACCGCAGCGGCGTGCGCAGCCTGCCACTGCCGGGGAGTGCCCGGGGCGTCCTGGACGAGCGGCTGCAGATGGAGCCGATGCGCCTGCTGCTCACTGCCGATCACGCCATTCACCTGCGCTACGGGAAGCCACAGATGCTGCACGGCGTCCCGCACACGAGCCTGGCGTTCGACGTGGACGGCCGCACCTGGCAGGTCCTGCTCGATCCGGTGACCCACCTGCCGGATGCGCTGCAGCGGACAAGCACCTTCGACGACTTCTGGTACGTCTGGGGCGACGTCAGCGAGCAGATCGACTATGACAACTGGATCCTGGTCGATGGCATCCACTATCCGAGCACGCGCATCGAGGAGCGCAACGGCAAGGTCTGGCGCTCGACCCAGGTGCTCGCGGTAACCATCGATGGAGCCACGCCAGCGGGCACCTTCGACACCACCCATACGCGGCCGGCCGATGGGACCATCGCCAGTCGCTGGGAGCGGCCGTTCGATGGCAAGCATCCGGTCGCACTGGCGCCGGGCGTGGACCTGTACCCCGGCTCCTGGAACACCGCACTGATCAAGCAGGACGACGGCGTGGTGGTGCTTGAGTCGCCGATCTCGCCGGTCTATACCGCGGGCCTGCTCGACCTGGCCAGGCAGCGCTATCCCGATCTCCCGATCAAGGCCGTGCTGACCACCTCCGATTCGTGGCCGCACGCCGCCGGCGTGCGCGAAGCAGTGGCCCGGCACCTGCCGATCTACGCGCTCGACCTCAACCTGCCCCTGCTGCAGCGCCTGGTGGATGCGCCCCACCGGATCCACCCGGACCACCTTCAGCGACAACCGGCCGCTCCCGAGTGGCGCACCGTGTCCGGCCGCACCGTGATCGGCACCGGCGCGCACCGGATCGAGCTTTACCCGCTGCGCGGCGCGGATACGGGCCGCCAGTACATGGTCTATTTCCCGGCATCCAGACTGCTGTACGCGAGCGACACGCTGGTGCTCGATCCAAAGTCCGGCGCGCTGTACCAGCCGGAGCTGATGGCCGAGGTGGCGCAGGCCGTCTACCGCGCGCACCTGGACGTGCGCACGGTGTTCGCCATGCATCAGGGGCCGACGCCCTGGAAGCAGGTACTCACCCTGCTCGAGGCCGCCAGCCGGGGACCGGTCGAAGGCAACCGCGCGGATTGACGCGAACGCTCAGCCCAGCGCGAAATCGATCGCCGCGCAGACCGCGGCGACCTGGGCGTCGTTGCACTGCTGCGGCGTGGCGCGAGGGCTGTCCGGGTAGACCTCGGTAGTGCTGGTGTAGCGGGCCCGGGTGATGCCCGCGCACAGTCCGAGCTTCTTCAGCGGGTAATTGATCACGCCCGGCGCCACCACCGGCGAGCCGATGATCTCGCCCCGTACATCGGCCGGCGCGATGTGGGTGACCTTTTCCACCGCCGCGATGATCGCCTGCTGGAACGCCGGCTGCGGGTTCTCGGTGTCGCCCACCAGGTAGAAGCCGTCGGGGATCTCCCCCGGCTCGAAGACCACGCCGTCGCGCGCCGCCAGCGCCGGGCGGAACTCGGACTCGTCGCTGTCGGTGGTCTCGTGCAGGTCGATGTGCAGCAGTGCGCCATCCCCATGCGGCGCCAGCAGGCGCCACAGCGCGGCCGACTCGCCGGCCGGGCTGTCGGCGCGGAACGAACGGTTCGGATCGATCGCATCCGGGTTCCAGCGATGGATGCGCTCGTAGGCCCACGGGCTGACGCACGGCACGACCAGCAGGTTCACCCGCCCGGCGTAGCGCCCGGCTTCATGCTCGAGGAACTGCAGCGCGCCATGCACGCCGCTGGTTTCGTAGCCGTGCACGCCGCCGGTGACCAGCACGACCGGACGTCCTGCGTCCCAGTCGCGGCTGCGCACCGCAAACAGCCGATAGCTGTCCGGCGCGTAATCGAGCCGGCCGTATTCGCTCACCTCGAAGCGTCCGCGCAGGCGCTCGATCGCCTCGACCACATCGTCGGCATAACTGCGCCGGACCGGCTGCCCGGCCCGCCAGGCCGCCACCTCGTCCGGCCCCCAGGGAGTACCGGGTGTGCCGATGGGATACGGGCTGGCCTGCGTCGTCACGGGGCGTGCTCCTTGGGTGCGGTCGGGGGAGAGCGGGCCACTCTAGCACCGGCGTGCCGGTCGCCCGACCGGTGCTTGAGCCAGTTAATGCAAATCACTATCATTTGCATGACTTCTCTTGTGTCAGGCCCTCTCGTGTTGAAGCACTTCATGCATCGCTATGGCACACCGCTCACCGCCGGGCTCTTCCTGGTATCGGCAGTGTCCGGTGTCGCCCTGTTCTTCCACTGGGCTTCAGCCAGTTTCCACCGCATGCACGAATGGCTGAGCATGCTGCTGCTGGCCCCGTTCGCGCTGCACCTGGTGAAGAACTGGAAACCGCTGCTGGCCTACGCCAGGCGCCGCACGCTGCTGGTACCGCTGGCGCTGTCGGTGATCGCCGCAGTGCCGTTCGCGCTCAGCGCCGGCAAGGGCCGCCCGGCCAACCCGGCCTTCCAGGCAGTGGGGCTGATGACCCGGGCCTCGCTGGACGATCTGGCGCCGATCGTCGGGGTTCCTGCCCCCGAGCTGTTGCACCGGCTCAAGGCACGCGGCTACCGGGCCGACTCCACCCGCGACACGCCGGAAGCCATCGCCACCGCGTCGGCGGCGACGGCCAACGAGGTGCTGTTCGCACTGGTGCCAGCGCGGCCGGCAACGGTGCGCCGCTAGCCCATCTCCACACCCGCGCGGCACGGCCTAGAATCGTCCGGGCAATCGGCGCGGACAGGGGTGGGGAACGTGGACACGAACGACCGCCGCATCCGCGGCGTGGTGATCGTCGGCGGCGGCACCGCCGGCTGGATGACCGCGGCCGCGCTGGCCCAGGCGCTGCAGGGCAGTTGCCGGATCGAGCTGGTGGAGTCCGAGCAGATCGGCACCATCGGCGTGGGCGAGGCGACGATCCCGCCGATCAAGCTGTTCAACCAGACGCTCGGCATCGACGAGAACGCGTTCCTCGCCGCCACCCAGGGCACGTTCAAGCTCGGCATCGAGTTCGTCGGCTGGGGCCGCGCCGGGCACCGCTACTTCCACCCGTTCGGCCAGTACGGCGCCGAGTTCGACAAGGTGCCGCTGCACCACTACTGGCTGCGCGAGCGGACACGCGGCGACACCTCGTCACTGCAGGACCACTCGCTGGCCTGGGTCGCAGCGCGCGACGGCAAGTTCACCCAGCCCTCGTCCGACCGCCGCCAGGTGCTGTCCACCCTCGACTATGCGTACCAGTTCGATGCCACGCTCTATGCCGGCTTCCTGCGCAGCTACGCCGAGGCCCGGGGCGTGCGACGCACGGAGGGGCGGGTCGTCGGCACCGACCTGCGCCCTGAGGACGGTTTCATCACAGGCATCCGCCTGGAGGACGGCACGACGATCGAAGGCGACCTGTTCGTCGACTGCTCCGGCTTCCGCGGCCTACTGATCGAGGAAGCCCTGCACACCGGCTACGAGGACTGGCGCCACTGGCTGCCCTGCGATCGCGCCGTTGCGGTCGGCTGCGAGCACGGCGACGCGTTCGTGCCCTACACGCGGTCGACCGCCCATGCGGCCGGCTGGCAATGGCGCATTCCGCTGCAGCACCGGGTAGGCAACGGCCACGTGTACTGCAGCGCGTTCACCGACGACGACACCGCCACCCGGGTGCTGCTCGATCATCTGGAAGGCGAACCGCTGGGCACGCCGCGGCCGCTGCGCTTCACCACCGGGCGTCGGCGCCGTTTCTGGCACCGCAACTGCGTGGCGATCGGCCTGTCCGCCGGCTTCCTGGAACCGCTGGAGTCCACCAGTATCCACCTGATCCAGACCGCCATCACGCGCCTGCTGGCGCTGTTTCCGGATCGCGATTTCGACGCGGTGACCACGGCCGAATTCAACCGTCTGACCGGCGCCGAATACGAGCGCATACGCGACTTCCTGATCCTGCACTACCACGCCAACACCCGCGACGAGCCAATGTGGCGCCATGTGGCGCAGATGGAGATCCCCGAGCCGCTGGCCTACAAGCTGGCCCACTTCCGCGGCCACGGGCGGCTGGTTGCCGAGAGCCTGGAGCTGTTCCAGAACCCGAACTGGCTGGCGGTGCTGGTCGGCCAGGATGTGTGGCCGGAGCGCTACGACCCGCTGGCCGACCTGCGTCCCCAGGTCGACGCGGCCAGCCGGCTGGCCAGCCTGCGCCGGGTGATCGCCGAGGTCGCCGCGGCGATGCCGACCCAGCGGGAATACATCGACCGCCACTGCCACGCTCCGGCAGCCGACGCGGCGATGGCGCGATGAATCGGACCTTGCTGGGACCGGGGAGCAAGCGATGAGTCCGCGGATCCCTGGAGGTCGATTACTTCTCGCGTTCATGGCCTGCATGGCGACCACGATCCTTTCCGCCCGCGGGCAGAACGCCCGCGACGACGACGCCATACGCGCCATGCAGACGCGCTGGCACCTGCCCGACAGGGACCTTCGCGGCATGCCGGACAACGGCCGCGGACAGGGCATGTTCGACAGTCGCGAACTGCCTGCCGGGCTACTTCCCCAGCGCATCGGGATGGCGAACGCGAACCTGCGTGACGCCTACTGCCACGCCTCCGTGCTGGTTGTCGGACGGGCCATCGGCAGTCGCGGATTTGCCACGCCGTCTCACGGCGCGGTGCTGACCCGCACGACATTCGCGGTACGGCAGTGGCTGAAGCCTGAGGCCGGACGCCGCTCCGGAACCGCTGTGCGGGTCTGGCGAATCGGCGGAACCGTCCAGGCACAGGGGCATGCGCTTTCGTATACCTACGGCGACCAGCGGCCCTACCTCCCGGGACGCGACTACCTGCTGTTTCTGCGCGCGCTCGTGCCCGGTAACGGCCTGGACTTCGAGGGTGACGAGGCCGACACGATCGCCATGCGTAAAGGCCTGATCATCCGGGCTGACGCGCTCTGGACGGGTATCAGGACACCGATGTCCACGCAGGCGCTGCGCGCGAAGATCGACTCGCTACTGGACATCGCGCCGTGTGACCGCCCCGGATGATCCGGATGCGCCGCCGTGCAGTGGCAGGTGCCGGGGCATCCACCACTGCACGCTTTGCCGGTCGACTTACTTGCCGCCCTGCGGCTGTGCCGGAAGCGGCTCGAGATTGAAGCTCAGGGTGGTGACCTTGCGATCCAGGGCCTGTACGACGTCGTTGCTGAGATCGTTGCTGGTGTTGCCGCCGACCACCGCGTCGCGGTTCAGCAGCAGGCCGCACTGGTGGCTCTTGTAGCTGGCCGTCACGAACGGCTCGGCCTCCTGGCTGATGCGCTGCATGATCTTCGCGCGGGTCAACTGGATGCGCTCATTGAGCTCGCCGGCCTTCTGCTGGAATTGCTGCATGCGCTGCTGCAGCGCCTCGCCTTGCTGCTTGCGCTGCGCCTCGGCCAGCTTGGGAGCATCCTGCTGGAACTTCTGGATGTCGCTCTGCAGCGGCTGGCGCTCGCTGCCCAGCTGGTTCTGCGCCTGCTCGGCGAGTTGCTTCAGGCGGTCGCCGGCCGCCTGGCCGACCTTCGATTGGGCGAACACCGCCTCGCGCGAAATCATGCACAGCCCCGGAACGGGCTTGCCGCCCAGGGTTTCGTCGGCATGCGCTGCCGAGAGCGGCAGCATGGCGGTGGCAGACAGGGCGGCGAGGAACAGCGAGCGTTGCAGGGTCATGATGGGTCCGAGGTTGGGAGGTGAAAGGAGCATGGACGTCGGCGACGGGCGTAGGTTCCCGCGAATGCGGCGGAAACCCTGGAAATCTTGCAGTCAGTCCACTTTTTCGACTGCTTTCCGGCGGGGTTGCCCGACGCCGCCGTCCGGCGGGTAGTGGTACCAGTCCTGATGCGGCGACGACTGCTTGCAGGCAGCGCATTGGGTCCTGGACCAGAAATGCCCGCAGCCCGGACAGCATCCGGCTGTCCAAAAGGTGTTCCAGCGGGTGCCGCAGCCAGCGCCCGGTTCGGTCGGCGTGCATCGCCATCGGGAATCGGCACGGGGTTCCCAACGGCACAGCGGGCAATGGATATGGGGTTGCGGTTCCATGGCAGCTCCCGGCGGACGATCGATACGGGAGCCGTGACGGCCCCGCCCTGAGCCGCCCATCTTGCACGGCGGCGACGACGCCTGCCACCCACACGGCGCGAAACGCGCCGGATCAGGCCGCCAGGCGCTGCAGCAGCTGGCTGGCGGGCATCGGACGACCCAGCAGGTAGCCCTGCAGCTGCAAGGGACCGAGGTCCTGCAGCACGCGCAGGTCGTCTTCACGCTCGACGCCCTCGACCACCACCCCCAGCTCCAGCGCCTGCGCCATGCCGATCAACGAACTCAGCAGGCGGCGCCGCTTGGCGTCGCCATCCACCCCGGCGACGAAGCTACGGTCGATCTTGAGCAGATCGCAGGGCAGCAGGTTGATGTGGCTGAGCGAGGAAAACCCGGTGCCGAAGTCGTCCAGCGCCACCTGGATGCCGAGCGCGCGGATCTGCTGCAGCGCGCCGACGCAGGTGGGCATGTCGACGACGTGCACGCGCTCGGTGAGTTCCAGGGTCAGGTAGCGGCGCAGCGGGGGTGGCACGATCTGCTCGATGCGCCCGATCAGCCGGCCGGACATGAGGCTGTGTGCGGTGAGGTTCACGTGCAGCCGGAAGTCGTCCGGAAGATCCGCGGCCCAGGACGCGAGCGCCTCGGCAGCGGTCGCCACCACCCAGAGGTCGAGGGTCTCCATCAGCGGCGACGCCTCCACCGCACCGAGGAAGGCGCCGGGCGGAAGCAGCCCGCGCGAGGGGTGCATCCAGCGCAGCAGCGCCTCGGCTCCCACCAGGCGTCGACCGTCGCGGTCGACGATCGGCTGGAAGTACAGCAGCAGCTCGTCGCCGATCAGCGCACGCTCCACCTCCCGCAACATGGCCAGCGCCTCGCGCGCCTCGTTGCGCAGCGCCGGATCGGCGATCAGCACCCGCTCGCTGGACTCCGGTGCGATCCGCATCGCCTCGCTCATGGCCAGCCGCAGCAGGTCGCTGGCACCCTCGGCTGGATCCGTCGACGGGCCGATCGCGATCGCCGCCGTGCAGTCGCTGGCGATGCCCAGGGCTTTTCCCTGATCGGTAGCAAGCACCTCCTCCACACCCCGCAATAGGAGATGGTCCGGCGACACGTCCGGCAGCAGCCATGCCACCGTTCCATCGCCGACGCGGGCGACGATGTCGATGGGCAGGCCGCTGGCCTGGATGCGATCGTTGAGCGCACGCAGCCTTGCGCTGGCGTCGTCCTCGCCCACGCTGAGCGCGATGCTGCCGTGATTTCGGCAACTGATCGCGACGAGGGCGAAACGGCGCCCGCTGGCGAGCAGCCGCTCGATGCGCTCCAGCAGGGCGTGCCGGTTGGGCAGGCGGGTATCCGGATCGAAGTGGGTGAAAAACTCCAGTTCGATCGCGCGCAGGCGGCGCTTTTCCAGGATCGACATCACCCGGGCGCGCAGCATCGGGGTCTGGATCGGCTTGGTCAGGTAATCCTCCGCACCCAGCTCGATACAGCGCACGACGATCTCCAGCGTGTCGTGCGCGGACACCATGATCACCGGCATGTCGCCCATCCGGCCCTCGCGCCTGAGCGACTCGAGCACCTGCACGCCGTCCATGTCCGGCATGATCACGTCAAGCAGCACCAGGTCGGGGCGCGACTCGCCGATGCGCTGCAGTGCCGCGGCGCCGTCGTCCGCCTCGACGATCCGTCGAAAGCCCAGCCGGTGCAGGTGCTGCACCAGCATGAAGCGGTTGTTCTCGTTGTCGTCGACCACCAGCACCTGGGCATCGGCGTTCATGTGTCCCCTCCCCGCGCAGGCCCCAGCGTGACCCACCGCGACAGCACCTCCAGCAGGCGCTTGAACTCGATCGGCTTGGCCACGAAGGCATCCGCCCCTGCCTCCAGTGCCTTGGCACGATCCTGTTCGCGCACCGACGCCGACACCACGATCACCGGCAGCGTCCGCGTCGCCGCGTCGGTGCGCAGCCGCCGCAGCACCGCCAACCCGTCCATCCCCGGCAGATTGACATCAAGCAGCACCGCCGCCGGCGGATCCCACGCCGCCGCGAACAGCGCCTTCTCGCCGTCCTCGACGTGCTGCACGCGGACCCCGTGTCGACGCAGCCGGTGGGTGAGCATGAATGCATTGTTTTCATCGTCTTCCACATACAGCACGGTGTTCATCCCTGGCTTCTCCCGGCTCCCGGAGAACGCTGCACGCGCTCGAGCAGATCGCGTGCGCGACGCGCGATGTGGTCGAGGCCGACCTCGGCCTTGCGCACCAGCGTGACCGCGCGCTCGTTGAGCTCCTGCAGCGTACGCGCCGGCACGTCGGCCGCCGTAATCAGTACCACCTGGACTGCAGCGAGCGCCGGGCGCTGCTGCATCGCGCCGATCACCGCCAGCCCGTCCATCACCGGCATCACCAGGTCCAGCAGTACCAGATCGGGCAATTCCTGCTCCATGTGCGCCAATGCCTGCTCGCCGTTCGCTGCCATGCGCACGCGGCAACCGGCACGACGAAGCACCATCGCAAGCTGCTCGCGATAGTCGTCGTCGTCGTCGACCACCAGCACACCTGCCGGGAGCTCCGGCGGAACGAAACGCCCGACCAGGTTGATGAGCTGGTCGCGATCGATCGGCTTGGTCAGGTGTTCCACGACGCCGAGCGAGGCGGTGCGGTGGTCCGGGTCGGTGACCGTGCACAGGATCACCGGCAGGTCGGCGTACTGCGGGTCGGCGCGCAGCGCTGCAAGCACGTCCCAGCCGCTCATGTCCCCGAGCACGATGTCCAGCAGCATCACCGCCGGTCGTTCGCTGCGCACCCGCTGCAACGCTTCGACGCCCGAGGCGGCGGTGACCACCGGCAGGCCATGCCGCTCCAGCGCGGCGACCAGCAGCCGGCGGGCATCCTCGTCGTCGTCGACCACCAGCACCGAGCGATGGCGCGACGGCGCCGGTGCCGGCACCTGTACCGGCTCGCGCGACGGTGCTTCGAACGATCCGGCCGGGATCGATACGGTGAAGGTGCTGCCGCGGCCCGGCTCGCTCTCCACGCCGATCCAGCCACCCATCAGCTCGACCAGTTGCCGGCAGATCGCCAGCCCCAGCCCGGAGCCGCCGAAGCGGCGCGCGATCGACTGGTCGGCCTGCTCGAACGGGGAAAAGATGCGTTCCATCTGCGCGGGGGTCATGCCGATACCGGTATCGGTCACGGCGATGCGCAGGGTGTCCAGATCGCGCGCCAGGCGCAGGGTGATCGCGCCGTCGCGGGTGAACTTGATCGCGTTGCCGAGCAGGTTGATCAGCACCTGTCGCATGCGTACCGCGTCGATCGCCACCACCCCCGGGTCGTCCGCCGCCTCCATCGCCAGGGTATTGCCGTTGGCTGTCGCCAGCGGCTGCAGGGTGCTCAGCACGCTCTCCGCCAGCGAACTCACCAGCACCGGTTCCGGCGTCAGTTCCACCCGTCCAGCGTCGATCCGGGAGATGTCCAGGATGTCGTTGATCAGTTCGAGCAGGTGACGTCCCGCCCCGACCACGCGGTGCAGCGATTCGACCGCCAGCGGGTCTGCATCGTCCTCCTGCGCCTGCTCCAGCAGCAGTTCGCCCAATCCGATGATGCTGTTGAGCGGCGTGCGCAGCTCGTGGCTCATGTTGGCCAGGAATGCCGCCTTGGCGACATTGGCCGCCTCGGCCTGGTCCTTTGCCACGCGCAGCCATTGCTCCATGCGGATGCGCGGCGTGATGTCCAGCGACATCGCGCCCACCCCGACCACCCCGCCGTGCTCGTCGGTCACCGGGAAGCGGGTGGTGAGCAGGGTATAGGTGCCGCCGAGGTATTCGACCTGTTCTTCGTAGGTGGTCACCTCGCCGCTGTCGATCACCTCGCGATCGTGCTGGCGGATCGTGGCGGCCGTGGCGGCGGTGGCGACCGTGTCGATGGTCGTCCCGACAAGTTGCTCCGGCGACCGGCCGAGCAATGCGCCGGCCGCATCGTTGGCGCGCACCACCCGGCCCTGCAGATCCTTCACTTTCATCGACAGGCGCGAGTGGTCGAAGATGTCCTTCAGGAGGCGGCTGTTCGCCGCCACCTCGGCCTCCACCCCGCTGAGCCGCATGCGCAGGTGCGTCAGCCAGGCCGCCAGCAGCAGCAGCGCCGGCAGCGTCAACATGTAGCCGATCAGGTGCGCGCGGTCGAACAGGATCGTGAGCAGCCCCGGATCCGCAGCGAGCGCCACGATCCGCAGGCTCGCGGCCGAATCGGCCTGTGCGTCGTCGGCGGCGGCTGGCGCAAGCTGGTCGAACGTCAGCAGCCCGAACGCTCCACGTGCCTGCCCGCGGGGCTGGCCGCGCACGATCGTCCACACTGCGGGGAAGTCGGTGTCCAGCCCGGCGTGCCGCGAACCAGGCAGTGCAAAGCGCCAGTCGCGGCCTGGGTCGGGGCCGCGCAGCCAGTTGCCGTCGGCATCGACCAGCCAGATCCCGCCGTGGCCACGGCGCGCATCCAGCGCGAAGCGTTCGAGCAGGTGCCGGCCGTCGGCATTGATCACCACCATGCCAAGGCGCCTGCCGTCGTCGGAAAACACCGGCGTGCCGATGCGCAAGGTCGGCTCGTGCGGCTCCACGACTTGCCCGTGCTCGATGTTCAGGTCCAGGCGGGAGACGTAGATCTGTCCCGCCTGCAGTCTGCCGATGTCCTGGACATAGGGACGCCGGCTCTTGTCCTGCAGGCGTTCCGGCGGCACGGTCTCGACCAGTCCGCCGTCGCTGTCCACCCGCACCACTTCCCGCCCGCCGGCGTCGATGAAGCGCAGTTGGGCATAGTCGCCCCGGGTAACCGCCATGGCGTGCAGCAGGCGCGCCGCCCGCGAGCGCGCCTGCGGACCGGCATCTTCCAGTGCCTGCTCGGCGAGCAGGGTCTGTGCAAGCGTGAGCGCATCGCCGCGGATGCGTGCCAGGTCATCGCCAAGCGTGCGCGCGATCAGGCCGACCACGCTCTGGTTGCCGGCCTGCAGTTCCCGCCGCAAGGCACGCTGCTCGGTGGCGGCGATCACCAGGTTGACCAACAGGGCGATCGCCACGAGCACAAGCAGTGCCGCAGCGAACGTCACTCCGCGTCTTGCCGACCTACTCCACTTCATCCCTGACCCCCCGCGCATGCGCGGCGCCCACCCCCGGTGGGACCTGGCCGACCCAGTATGGCACCAAGCGGGTCGGGCTTTCAGGGACGCCGAAGGACGCCGCTGGGGCGTCCCGAGGCGAAGAGGCCACGCCGGACGACACCCGGTAGCCAGGGCATGCCGCGGCTTGATCCGACCATGCTCCATGCGTACCACGCCGTACGGCGCGCGCCTCGGTCGAGAGCGGTTCAGTTCTCGCCGTGCGTGGCGGGGTAGCCTGAGGAGCCGGCACCTGCACGCGCGGGGGACGACGCAGGTGCATCGGAAACGGCCTGAAGTACGCGAGCGTTCTCTCGCTACGGGCCCGTTGCATGAGGAGACCCAAGCATGAGCATCAAGACCGCACGCCTCGCCCTCGTCCCGCTTTGCCTGATGGGAATCGCGCTGGGTGGATGTTCCAACTACGTGAAGAAAACGGATTTCGACGCGGCGATCAGCGAGCTTCGCGCCAACGACCAGAAGCAGCAGCAGGAAATCGACGCGCTCACCCAGGACATGCAGCAACGCTTCGCCAAGTACGACGCGCAGATCACCGCGTTGCAGGGCCGCATCAACGTCGACACCGCTGCGCACTTCGCCTTCGGCGACGCCACCCTGCGCGACCAGGACAAGCCGCTGCTCGACGATTTCGCCAAGGTCATCTCGCAGCATCACACCGACGCGGTGATCACCGTGGAAGGCTTCACCGATCCGGCCGGCTCGGCGGCTTTCAACAAGCGCCTTGGCATGAAGCGCGCCGAGGCGGTGCGCGACTACCTGGTGAACACCGGCGGCCTGTCCGCCGACAAGGTGCGCGCCGTCAGTTACGGCGAAGCGACCAATCGCCAGGTGGAGAAGGGCCAGATCCGCGACGCCGGTTCCAACAACCGCCGCGTGACCCTGGTGGTGGACTTTGCAGGCAACAGCACGCCGACGTCCTGAGCCTGCCCGATGGGCGGCTCGGGCTCGTGAGCGACCCCGCGCCGCCCATCGGCGAAGCACGTCTTCGCCCTCGCCCTGCCGCACCCGTGCCTCGGGCCGGGGCCGGAGGGCCTGGGCTACCGGCAGCGGCGGAGCTGGGCGCCGTACTCGCGGGCCCGCCGATCCACCTCGTCCGCAGTCTCGAGCAGGTGACGATCGCGCTTCCAGTGGCCCGCGCGGTAACCGCCGATGCCTTCGTGGTAGGCGATGTACAGGTGCTTCGGATCCCACTTGGAGATGCCCAGTTCTCGGTGGATGCGATCGGTGTACCAGCCGAGGAAGTCCAGCGCGTCCTCCATGTCGGTACGACGCTTGAACCAGCCGCCGTTCTCCTTGCGATACTCCTTCCACACCGGGTCCTGCGCCTGCGCGTAGCCGTACGCGCTCGAGCGCCGCGGCAACGGAATGAACAGGAACCACGGCCGCTCGGGCCGCGCCTTCTGGCGGAAGCCGGACTCGCGCTGCACGAACGCCATCAGCACGTTGGCCGGCGTGCCCCAACGTTTCTGCGCATCGCGGGCGTCGTGGTACCAGCCGGGATACTCGTCGAACACCTGGCAGAGGTTGCCGGTGTTGCGCGGCGGTGCGGTCGCACAACCACCGAGGGTGAGCAGGGTCGTCAGGAACAGGGCGAAACGGAGTGGCCGGCGGGCAGCGGCTGTGCGGGGAAGGTCCATGCCCCCAGGGTAACCGGCACGGACGCGGGTGACACCCCGGTCCCGCGCCCGGCGGGGTGTGCCTATCGTGCCGCTGTTGCCTTGCGGGGCGAGGCGGGCCGCGCCGCGTAGCCGTCATCCAGCGTGTGCAGGAACGCGATCAGGTCATCGATGTCCCGTCCGCTCAGCGGCGGTGGATCACCGACACGACGGTCGAACGGCGCGTCGGCGGTATCGACGTTCGCGCGGTACCTCGTCGGCAGGTCGTCGTAGATCGCCACCCGGCCATCCGCGCCGCGCGGATAGATCTTCTGCGGCGCCACCGCGCGCAGGTTGTAGAAGTCCAGCACCTGCCTGAGCGTGCGGTACACGCCGTTGTGGAAGAACACCTGGCGGCGGTCCACGTTGCGCAGGGTCGGCGTGAGGAACATGCCGCAGTACTGGGTCTGGCTGGCCAGGTCTTTGCGGAACGGCCCGCACAGGCCCAGGTCGAAGAAGCGCGGATCGCGATTGGCCGGGATGGCCGGATTGCGCGGCACGCCCAGCGCCTCGTACTGGGTGTCGGTGAACAGCGGCGGCAGGCCGTCGCGGCTCGGTTGGCTCAGGTGGCAGGCGGCGCAGTTGCCCTTGTGCGGATCGTTGAACAGGGCCAGCCCGCGGGCTTCGGCAGGCGTCAATCGCGCCCGGCCTTCGAGCCAGGCGTCGTACTTGCTGGTGAACGGATGGAACGACGGGTCCTCGATCTCGAAGCGGCCGATCGCGAACATCGCCTCGTCCACCAGCTGCGCCGGGTCGTGCACGATACCCGGGCCGAACAACTGTGCGAAGGTAGCGCGATAGCGGCTTTGCGCCAGCTTCTTCGCCACCGAGGTCACGTCGCGGTTGGCCATCTCCACCGGGTTGAGCATGGGGATGATCGCCTGACGCTGCAGCGAGTCGGCGCGACCGTCCCAGAACAGCCCGCCCTGCGGCACCATCGCCACGCCGGCCGGCCGCTTGCCGGCCGACTTGCGTGCGCGAGGATCGGCGCGGACCGAGGCAGCCAGCGTGTCCAGATTGACCGGCACATCGTTGTCGACCGTATCCGGACCGATGCCGAAGGGCTGCTGGCGGTACAGGTAGGCCAGCGTAGGAGGTGGCCGGAATCCTGCCTGCTTCATGTGCATGCCGCCCGGCTGCACGACGCGGGCATTGGGCGGGTTGTAGCCGAACGCCGGGCTGTGACAGGACGCGCACGACTGCCGGCCCGAGCCGCTCAGCATCGAGTCGAAGAACAGCGCCTTGCCCAGTCGCGCGACCGCGCTCAACGGCGCGTCCGGCGGCAGGCGCAGGGTCACCGGATGCGGATTGATGCCGCCGGCATCGGCGGAGGCATGGGCAGTGCGCTGCACCAGCAGGCCGCCGCCGAACAGGCCGAGCAGACCCAGCAGGCCCGGCAGCAGTGCGGACATACCGCGCCGCCCCGGGGAGCCGGGAACCATCGAGGGAAACTTGGTCATGTGCCTATCCGACCATTGCGCGGATCGTGCTCCGCGCTGGAGCAGCCCGGGCCGCCCGACATTACCGGGAGGCCCGGGCAACCTCTCAGCGCTGCCGGCAGCACCCACCGGCAGCGCGGTGCATCACGAGTGCCACGGACGCGACGGCGGTACTACCGTGCCCTGGTCCGGGTCGAGGATCAGTCGCGACGCGCGGTCGTCGCGATGGCCGAAGTCGAACAGGCTCATCATGCTGCCGGCGCTGGCGTCGTTCGAACCCTGACCGATGCGCTCGCCACGCAGCCAGTTGTCCTCGATGAAGCGCACCACCGAGGACTGCGTCAGGCGCACGTCGCTGACGTAGTTCTCGCGCGCATACGGCGAGATCACCAGGAACGGGATCCGCGTGCCCGGGCCGCAGCGGCCGTTGACGCGACCGCCATTGACGCCGATGCCCTGGCTCGCGCCCGGCGCATTGCACACGCCCGGGCCGTTGACCTGGTCGGCACCGGTCACCGAACCCTCCGGCGTGACGCCGTCGAACGACGCGGTGGTCGGGGCGGCGTAGCGATGGTCGTACCAGCCGTCGGAGTCGTCGTAAGTGATGACGATGGCGGTGCTCTTCCAGTCCGGCTGCTGCATCAGGAAGTTCACCACCTTGACGATGTACGCCTGCTCGTCCAGCGGATCGGAGTTGCCCGGATGGGCGTCGCCGATCGCCGGCATCTTCAGGTAGCTCACCGACGGGAAATTGCCCGCCGACACTGCCGCGAAGAAGTCGTTGAGGTCGTACTCGTGGTGCACCGGGGTAGCAGTGGCGTCCTTCGGGTCCGCATGGCCGATCAGCGCCACCGAGGTCGGACGCTCGTGGGTCGGGTTGGACGTGGAGGCGTAGTACTGGAACCAGTTGTGGTGCGGAATGTAGTCGTTCTTGGTCGCCGCCAGCACGCTCGAATAGGTGCTGCGCTTGCAGCCGGTGGAGCCGTTGTCGTTCGTCGCGGTGAGATCGAAGCCGCCCATGAAGCCGCCCCAGGTGAGCTGGTGGGCGCTGAGCAGGTCGCCGATGTTCTTCGAGCTCATCATCAGCGTGTTGCTGGTCGACGAGCACACGTCGTAGGCCGGGTCGGTATCGCCGATCAGGCTCAGGCCGCCGATGCCGTCGGGGATCGTGGCGCCCTTGCCCAGCACGATCTGCGCACCGTGGTTGGTGCCCGACACCACCGCGATGGCACCCGGCGTCGACGGCCCGTAGGTGTCGGTGTAGGTGTTGTCGTCCATCGCGTAGTGCTGGGCGTAGTTCCACAGCGCGGTGACGGTGTTGCCGTCGTAGTAGCCCATCACCAGGCCGTGCGTACCGAAGGTGCCGGTGCTGGAGACGGTGTTGTTGCCGGTGTACAGCGGGAAGAGGTCGGCCTTGCCGTTGTCGTAGGCCAGTTGCTCGGGCGTGTAGCTGTGGTTCTGGCCTTCGGTGTTGGCCTGGGTGCGATCGAGGCGGAACGGGTTGACTGCGTTCTCGCCGTTGCGCGGGTTGAGCTTGTTCGGGTTCTGCGTCAGCAGCGCGCCGGACAGGCCATCGACGTGCGGGGTCCACGGCCGCGCCTTGAATACCGGCTCGCCGGCCGGATTGGCGGCCACCGGGTAGGTGCCGAAGTAGTGATCGAACGAACGGTTCTCGCCGAAGATCACCACCAGGTGCTTGATCGGTGTGGCGGTCGGGACCTCGTCCTGCGGCGAATGGCCGTGCTCCGGCCAGGGATGGCCCGGGTGGTCCGGGTGGCCGAAGCCATCGTGGTCCGGACCGGGATGGGCGGATGCCGCGAACGCGAGCCCCAGGAGGGCGATCGACGCCGGCAGCAGCGCCTTGCGGAGGATGCGAAGACTGAGCACGAGAAGACTCCTTGGAAATGAAGACGGCAGCGCAGGCCCGCGGGCGGGCCCGGTCGATGGATTCCCCCTTCGTGCCGGTGGCGATGGGCTTACGCGCCGCCAGCGGCCTCGCCAGCGATTCAAACAGCCGGAGATGAAGTTTCCGGGACAAACAAGTTATTGATTGCCATGCAAGACATTGCGAACCACCGGAAGCCGTTGGCGGGCAACGGGCGCCCACGGGTCCGGGCATGCTCCCGGTCCCGCGCTCAGCGTGGGCATCGGGGAGATCGACGAACAGCACCGCGTGCTGGTCGACCTGCTCAACCAGCTGCGCGCGTCGATCGTCGGGCACCACGCCGCCAAGGACCCGCCCGCCATCCTCGATCGGCTGGTCGAATTCACCCGCATCCATTTCGCCGTGGAAGAGCGCCTGATGCGCCTGTTCGACTACCCCGAATACGAGGAGCACAAGCACAGCCACGAGGCGCCGACCGACGAGGCGATGCGGCTGCGCCAGCGCCTGTTCGCCGAGGGAAAGCCGATCACCTTCGAGTTGCTGCACTTCCTCGAGAAGTGGCTCACCGGCCACATCATGGAGGGCGACGCGCACCACACCTCGTACTTCCTTTCCTGCGGCGTGCGCGCGCACCTGCCCAGGGCTCGTGGCTGCACCGCTTCTGGAAGCACTGAGGATCGCACCCGGCCGTGCCGGGCCGCCCCGGCTCAGGGGGCGTGCGGCACCACTGCCACCGCCTCGAGCAGTGCCTGCGCCTCGGTACGGGAGTTCGTCGACTGGCGAAGCGCGTCGCCGATGGGGGCTTCGATCATGCCCATCGCCACGGCCCGTCCGTCGACCAGGATCGCCATCGGTCGGCCGACCGCCTTCCGGGTCACCTCACGCATGCGCTTCGCTTCGGCGGCGCTGAACCTGAAGTCGACGCTGCACCCGCCGGCATGGCACCCATGGATGCCCACCGCGACGATGTCGCGTGCCCCGATCACGATGTTCGGATCGATGTACAGACGCCCCACCGATGGCACCCCGTCGTGCTGTTGCCAGCCGGCCCGCGGCTGGATCGAACCGAGATGGAACTGCACGCCTTCCTTCGCCGGATACGAGGGCTCATCGCCATGGCAGGCCGCCAGCGCGAGGCTCGTACCGAGCCACACGCAAAGCCATGCGGCGCGGATCGACGCGCCCACCTGCCCGGCATCCGGGAGCCGAACCGCCGCGAGGTGGGCGCGCGCCGCGCGACCGGGGCGCGCGACGAACGCACACCAGACCGCGAGCGGCCCGGCGAATGCGCGCCCGGCCGTCGCGCCGGCGAGGATCGGCATCACGCGGATGATGGTCGGTGTCTTCATGTCGGTTCCGTCTGGTGCTGCCGCGGCCTGCCCGCCGGGCAGCATCCGGCGGTGCTGCCGCGACTGCGATCAGGTCTTCTGGGCCGGGGCCTGCAGAAACGGTGGGTGGATGCGCACCGGCGGCCGCGGTGGTGCGGGCGGCAACGGCAGGCCGCCGGGATGCGCGAGCCGGTACTGGTGGATATTCACCAGCCCCGCGCCCGGCACGCGGACAAACGTCGCGGCCTCGGCCAGCGTCTTGCGCTCCGGCGGCGCCTTGATGCCATTGCTCAGCACATAAGGACCAAGCAGCTCCAGCACCACCTGAGCCTTGATCACCACCGTGTCCTGCGGCGGCGGCTCGGGGTACATCGTCACCAGCCCATGCGCATGCCAGGTCGTGATCTGCATCGGGATGAAAATGAGCGTACGCGCCTGGATCGCGCGACCGTCGCCGGGCTGGGTGAGCACCGCCGGTTGCAGGCGCGCACCGTCGTCGCCAGGCACATAGCTGCTTGGCGATGCGGTGGCGTCCTTCGTCAGCGTGAAATAGCTGTAGCGGTTGAAGCTGGTCAGTTGCGCGCAGCGGTAGATCCAGAAATACCAGACGCGGTCGCTGTCGGTGTTGCCGTTGCCGTCGAAGGCCACGACGTAGTGCGAGCTGTCGATCTTCTTCTCGCTGTAGCCCCCGGTGAGACCGAACTTGCCGTATGCAGTCGCGCACGCCTGCAGCATTGCCATCGCCAGCAGCAACGCCAGCCATTGCCAGTTCCGCTTCACATCCCTTCCCTTGGAACCGCGAGGCGGCTCGGTTGGTTGTCTCCTGCGGCATCGTGCAGCGCCACGGCGCAATGCCGCAGGCGCTGCCCGTCCGGTTAGTTCAACCCGACGCGCCCGGCGTCGCCGGGCAGCGAATAGACCGCCGCAGCAGACGGTTGCCCGGTGACGAATCCGATGCGCTGGGCCCCGGCATCGAAGCGGTAGCCACGGAGCGCGATCTGGATCCTGGGCGTGACGAAATCGGAATGGATCACGCCGGGCGCGGTCGGCCGGAAGGTGCCGGACACGTCGGCGGCATAGGTCGTGGCGATCCAGCGGAATCCATTGCCCAGGGACTCCCTGAGCTGGGCCAACTGGTCGGCACTCAGGCCGTGGGCCAAAGCGTCCCTGGTGTAGACCTCGGGCAGTTCATACAGGTATTGCCGCGACCACGGCTTGCCGGCCAGCGTGGACGTCACCGCAACCCAGGCGGCAAAGCGCAGGTGCTGGTCGTCCAGCTTCTCCACGTAGAGCATCGGCGCCATGGCCGGGGCCTGGGCGTCGCCTTTGGCGAGCACCAGGCCGGACGAAGAAGCCATCGCCCCGGAAAACAGCGGCTCGACGTCGATGGGCAGCTTGCCGCGGAGCATGGCCGCGTCGGTCTCGGTTTCCTTCTTGATCGCCGCGACGTTCGCCAGCACGCCCAGCGGCCCCAGCAGCAGGCCGACCGCGACACCGCCGCCGCCCTGGTTCTGCATGTAGAGCACGGTGTGCCGGTCGTCCAGGAACCGGTGCATGTGATCGTCGAAAGCCGCCGCGGGCCCGAACGCATAGGCGGTCGGGCGAGCCAGCACCTGGGCCGGCTGATACGGCTTCATCTGGGCGGTAGCGCAAGCAGTAAGCATGGCAGCACCGACCATCGCGGCGGTCCACCGAATGACAACGTTCATTCCCCTTTCCCCCTGTCATGATCCCGAACGCGTTCCGTTGGCGGTCGGCGCGCACATGACGATGACGGCGCCTCCCTGCGCGGAACGAAAGCCCGGGATCTGGATCTACCCGCACCCGAATGTGACGGGCGTCACCATCTTGCCACGGGCCGTTCCGGTGTAAAGGTGGTCCGACCGGCCAACACGAGGTCGACGGGCCCGATCGCCGACGTATCCGACGCGAAAGAGCAACCAAATGGTTGCAGGCCAGTCGAAGATGCGCGCATCATGCAACCACCAAGTTGCTTAATTCACGGAGCCCCCATGAGTACATCGACCGATCGCATCGAACGCCAGATCCTGCTCCACGCACCGCTTGAGCGCGTATGGCGGGCGCTGGTCGATCCGGAAGCCTTCGGCGCCTGGTTCGGCATGACCTTCGACGGTCCGTTCGTCATTGGTAAGCCGGCGACCGGACGCATCGTGCCGACCAGGGTCGACCCGGAGGTCGCCAGGCTGCAGGCGCCGCACGCCGGCACTCCATTCGAACTCTTCATCGAGCGGATCGAACCGATGCGCGTGTTCGCCTATCGCTGGCACCCCTATGCCGTCGACGCCGACACCGACTACCGCCGGGAGCCGACGACCCTGGTGAGCTTCGAACTCGAGACCGTGGAAGGCGGTACTCTGCTGCGACTCACCGAATCGGGCTTCGATCGGCTTCCGCCCGCGCGCCGCTCCGATGCCTTGCACGCCAACGACGGCGGCTGGGCTCTACAGATGGGCAATATCGAGAAATATGTCGCCACGTACTGACCGCAAGGCATCCCGCAACCGCGCGCTTGCCAGCAGCGCCCCGATCTTCGCGGCGCTCGGCGACTCCACGCGGTTGCGCATGATCGCGACCCTCAGCGCCGGCGGCGCACTGTCCATCGCCCAGCTTACCGCCGGAACCGCCATCACCCGCCAAGCCGTCACCAAGCACCTGCATGTGCTTGCCGAGGCGGGCCTGGTCCACGACCTGCGCCACGGACGCGAACGCCTGTGGGAATTCGAACCGACACGACTGGATGAAGCCCGTCGGGCGCTGGAGGCGATCGCCGCCGATTGGGACCGCGCGCTGCAACGCCTGAGACGTTTCGTCGAGCCATAGAGCCGTGGCCACAGGCATCTACCACGCTTGCACGGCGGACCGCGTGAGAAGGGTCCAAAGGCCGATCCATGCGACAGTCCTTTTCGTAAGTCCGGATCAGCCTCCGCGCGACAGCCGGTAGGCCGCCGTCTCCAGCGCGGTCACGCCTTCTGCGAAGAAGCCCGGCTGGCGGGAGAGGATATCGTGACGGGCCAGCATCGCCACGTCCCAGTCGCGCCCGTACAGCTCCCGCACTTCGCGCTCGCCTACCGAAAATGGCGGGCCGTCCTTTTCCTGCTGCGGATACTCCAGCGTAACCAGCAGGCCGCGGCAGCCCGGCGGAAGGCATGCATACAGCTGACTGGCGTAGCGCTGGCGCAACGACGGTGGCAGGGCGATCAGCGCGGCGCGGTCATATACCGCCGCGCAGTCTGCCAGGACGTCCGTATCCAGCCCGAACGCGTCGCCGCAGATCAGCTCGATGTTGCCCGCGCAGTAGTGACGGCCATAACGCGACTCGCGTACCTGCGGCGCCAGGCGGTGTTCGGCGAAGAACTGTTCCACCGCCAGCGGCGACAGCTCCACGCCGAGCACGCGATGCCCCTGCGCGGCGAGCCAGGCGAGGTCCAGCGACTTGCCGGCCAGCGGTACGAATACGCGGCTGCCGCGCGCCGGCGCGAGCGCCGGCCAGTGCTCGCACAGCAGCGGCGTCACGTTGTCCTGATGAAAGCCGATACGACCTTCCTGCCAGCGCTGATGCCAGAACTCGTGTTCCAAGAAGCGTTCTCCAAAGAGGATGCGATGCCATGCAGCGGCACAGGGCCGGCGCCATGCTGCCACGGCCACACGTGAGTGCCCATCGTGCGGGGAAACTTGCGCGCCACCCGTGCGGTCCGCGTACGGACCATCCCGACATGGACGACGGATGCATCGAGCGACGACACGCTGGACCGGACGAACCACGACCGCGAAACGGCTTGCCCGGTCGGTGACCCGGGCCCTGCCGTTGTCCATCACGCTGACGGTGCACCTGCTCTTGCTGCTGTTGCTCACCCGGCCCGGCGAACCGCTCCGGCAGCGAGGTCCGGCGGACGAGCCGAATGCCGATGCGCTGGAGATTCGCTGGATCCAGCCGCCTGCACCGTCACCCCGGACGAGGCGACCTCCACCTTCGGCGGCACCGAAGCGGGCGCGACATGGCGCAACCGTCGCCACTCCACGTCGGCTCCCGGCGAACGCGTCCGCGCCGGTCGTCGCGCCGGCACTCCGCCTGGCGCTGCCGGACCAGGCGGAATCCGCCTACATCCCTGGCGGCGGTGCACTCGGCGATGCACTGGATACACGGCGCCGGCTGCCGCAGCTGCCGGGGCGGACGGCAGTGCCGTACGCGCCGGTGTTCCGCATGATCGATCCGCGCAGCCGCGGAGCCGCCGGCGTCGTCCATCTGCTCGGCCGCCTCGCCGGCGCGGTCGATCCGGCGTGCATCCAGTTGGACAAGTGGCAACGCATGTCGGTGCAGGAGCGCGGTGCGCACCACGTCACCGACAAGGCGATGGCGGACATCGAGCGGGAGCATGGCTGCGTCCCGCCGCCCGCCCGGGTCGGTCCCGGCGCCAACCCGCTGACCGGCCGGTGAGACGACCTCGCCCGTTCGATGCGCGGCGGCCGGCTCACATCGGCTTGAGGCAATTCACCATCCAGCGCTTGCCAAACCGGTCGGTGAGCGCGCCGAACCGGTGGGCCCAGAAGGTCTCGCCCAGCGGCATCGTCACCTCGCCACCGGCAGCCAGCGCATGGAAGACGCGCTCGGCCTCTTCCGGCGTCTCCGGCATGACGTTGATCGTGGTGCTTCCAGCCTCGACCGGCGGCGGGCCGTCGGCGCCCATCAACAGCGCACCGCCGACCTCCACCTGGGAGTGCATCACCTTGTCGCGATCGGCCTCCGGCATCTGCTCGCACATCGGCGACTGGCCGTAGGTGAAGCGCTGGGTGACCTTGCCGCCGAGCGCCTCGGCGTAGAAATCCATCGCGTCGCGCGCGGTTCCGGGAAAGTTGAGATAGACGACCAGTTGCATGGGCAGGCTCCATGGTGGGTGGTTTGCGGGGCGGGCCAGCGCTCGCCCCACTCTCCCGACGTGCCAGCACCCGGCGGATCGACATCCCCGCGCGATCGCGTCGCTCAGCGTCCCACCCGCGCCCAGGCCAGCGCATCCTCCCCGGCCGGCAGGCGCATCGGCGAGTCGGGATCGGTGACGGCACACCACACGGCTTCGGCCACGTCCCCGACGTGGGTGACCGGGCGCGATGCATCGCGCATGCCGGCGAGCATCTGCTGCACCATATCGGCGTAGACCGCGTGGTCCAGGCCTTCGCGACGGGCGTTGTCGCCGAAACGGGTTTCCGGCGAGCGTCCCGGCAACACCAGGTGCGCGCGGATGCCGAACGGTGCCAGTTCCAGCGCCATCGACTCGGTGAAGGCGTTCACCGCGGCCTTGCTCGCGGTGTACATCGCCACCAGCGGCAATGCCTTCAGGGTGACGCTGGAGGTGACATTGACGATCACTCCCGCCCGGCGCGCCCGGAACTGCGGCAGCACCGCCTGGGTCAATGCCATCGTGCCGAGTGTGTTGGTTTCGAACAGCTCGCGTGCCAGCGCCAGCGCGGTCAGCTCGAACGGCACCGCGGCGCCGAAGCCGGCATTGTTGACCAGCGCGTCGATCGGCCCGGCCGCGGCCACCGCCTGGTCGATGCTTGCCGGATCGGTGACATCCAGCGGCAGCACGCGCAGGCGCTCGGAGATCGGCAACAGGTCAACGCGCGGCGTGCGCATGGTCGCCACGACCTGCCAGCCGCGTTCCAGAAAGGTGCGGGCGATAGCCAGGCCGAAGCCCGACGAGCAGCCGGTGATCAGGACGGTTTTCATGGGACTCCTTGGGGGTGGGAAAGCGCAGGAACCCCCAAGGTAGGCGGCTGCCGCCGTACTCGCTACCATTGAAAGTCCGCATTTATTCCGCAGGAGTCCGGCATGACCGATCCTCTCGCTGAGGTCGTCTCCCTGCTGCAACCCGCGGCCCGGTTCGCCAAGACCCTGGCCGGCGCCGGCCAGTGGCACGTGCAGCGTTCCGACACCGGGCAGCCGTTCTACTGCCTGGTGCTGGAAGGCGGCTGCCGCGTCACGGTGGACGAGCATGCGCCGATCGCCCTGGAGCCGGGCGACTTCCTGCTGGTGCCGGCCGTCTGGGGCATGACGATGTCCAGCCTTCAGCCACCGCCTGCCGGCACCAACAACGTGCCCAGGGCCCAGGCCGAAGGCCTGTACCGCATCGGCAGCGAAGACGGCCCGGCCGATCTGCGCATGCTGGTCGGCCACTGCAGCTTCGACTCGCCCGACGCTGCCCTGCTGGTGTCGCTGCTGCCGCAACTGGTGCACGTGCGGGGCGAGCGCCGTCTCGCATTGCTGGTGAAACTGGTGGGCGAGGAGTCGCGCACCCAGCGGCCGGCGCGGGACGTGGTACTGGCGCGCCTGCTCGAAGTGCTGTTGATCGAAGCGTTGCGCTCCACCGCAGGCACCGCCGCGCCGCCCGGCCTGGTGCGCGGCCTGGCCGACGATCGGATCGCCATGGCGATCCGTGCCATGCATGCGCAGCCCACACGCAGGTGGACCGTGGCGGAACTGGCGAAGGAGGCCGCGCTTTCCCGATCGGCGTTCTTCGAGCGCTTCGACCGCACGGTGGGAGTGGCGCCGATGACCTACCTGCTGAGCTGGCGCATGGCGCTGGCCAAGCAACTGTTGCGCCGCAACGAGAGCCAGATCGCCGATGTCGCCGAGCGCGTCGGCTACAGCTCGGCCAGCACCTTCAGCATCGCCTTCAGTCGCCACGTCGGCATGGCACCGTCGCGCTACGCGCGCGCGATGTCGCACGCCACACCGTCCCGACCGGCCTGAGCGGCTCTGCCCACCTCAGTGGTGCGGAACCGCCGCGCGGATATCGCCCAACCAGCGCTTGAGGCGCTTTGCCCAACTGCCGACGGGGTCCGGTTGCCAGACGAAGGTGGCCACGCTTTGCGCCGGCATCGTGTAGCGGAAACCGGCCTCGCCATCGTGCACGGCGACCGGGTGCGCCTCGGTGCGGCTGTTGACCATGACCATCACCAGGGTGCCGTCGTCGGGGATCACGAACGCGACGTTGACGATGTCCTTGTCCGGTTCGCTCGAGCCTACCCGCACCGCGCCAGGTGGCACGAAGCGGCTGAAGTGGGCGAACGCGTAGTACTCGTCGTTGCGGATCACCGCGCCGGTCTGCGAGTCGATGGTGACCACGCCCTTGCACAGGTCGCAGCCGCCGGCGTGCGGACCGTGGTTCTCGTCCAGCGCCAGGTTCCAGTAGATGACGCCGCGCGCCCAGTTGCGGATGCCGGCCAGCAGCAGGTCGCGCGCGAACCACAGCAGCTCGCCGTGCCTGGCCGATTCCCAGTCGCCGCCCGAGCATTCGGTGATGTAGGCGCCCTTGTCCGGGTGCGCGCGATGCACGTCGGTCTGTACCGAAGGCGTACCGGCGTAGCAGTGCCACGCCACGCCGGACACGTAGGGTGCGGCCAGCGGATCGGCCAGCACGTCCAGCGGCTGGGCCGGCGCGTCCCAGTTGTGGTCCCACGCCAGGATGCGCACCCGACGCCTGCGCGCGGCCAGTGCCGGGCCGAGGTACTGCCCGATCAGGCTGGCCCGCGTTGCCGCCGACATCAGCATCCCGGGATAGGTCGCCGGCTCGTAGCCCGGCTCGTTCTGCACGGTGAGCGCGAAGATCGGGATGCCATAGCCGCGAAACGTGTCGACGTACTTCACCAGGTAGTCGGCATAGGCGCTTTCGTACTGCGGCAACAGCTCGCCGCCGATCAGCTTGCCGCTGGTCTTCATCCACGCCGGCGGGCTCCATGGCGAAGCGACGATCCGCAGTTGCGGGTTGATCGCCAGCGCCTCGCGCACGGTCGGGATCAGGTCGTGCAGATTGGTGCCGACGTTGAAATGCGCCAGCTCCGGGTCGACCTGCCCGGCCGGCATGTCGTCGAGGGTGTAGGGCCCTGGTGAGAAGTCCGAGGCGCCGATGGTCAGTCGCGTCATCGCCATGTCCAGCCCCGGTGGTGGACCGAACATCTCGCGCAGCAGGGCCGCGCGCTGTTCGCCGTTCATCCGGTTCTGGATCAGCCATGCCGACGAGTCCGTGATGGCGGCGCCGAAGCCGGTCATGGTCTGGTAGGTCGCTTTCGGGTCGATCGCCACATCGCCCGGCTGCGGCTTGTCCGGGACCATCGCGATATCCGGCTGCCGCGCCAGCAACTCACGGCGATCGGCGGTGCTCAGCCACACCTGCACGGTAGGCAGGATCAACTCGGCCGCCAGGCTGGTGGCGCGCGCCGCCGGTGGCGGCGCCGGGTCCTGGTGCGCCGCATGCAGGCCGGCCAGCGCAATGCTGGTGATCAGCGCGAAGCCCGCCGCGGGAATCCAGCCGTGAACGCCCCTGTGCTCATCCATGGCTCGCGCAGGCCCCATCGACGACGGCGCAATTCACTCGGGGACTCCACGCGGCTAAGGGCGGTACGGTCGAAGAGTGCAGCGAAAACGCGACCGCGTCGACAGGTCCCCGGCGGAAAGTGCGACCGGGGCCCCAGGCCGCATGGCGGCTGCGCCAGGCGGGTAGTCGCCATACCGGGATCGCGTCACTACTTTTCTTCCCGCGGCGGCGGGACCAGGGTGATGCGCTGGTTCCCCCACGGAGACATTCCCATGCGTATCTTCCTCACCGGCGCCACCGGCTTCATCGGCTCGCGAATCGCGCGCGAACTGGCCGATGCGGGCCACCGGGTGCTGGGCATGACACGCTCGGACGCCGGCGCGGCGGCCCTTGCCGCGGCCGGCGTCGAGGCATATCGCGGCACGCTGGAAGACCCGGACAGCCTGCGCGCCGGGGCGGCGCAGGCCGACGCGGTGATCCACACCGCGTTCGATCACGATTTCTCCCGCTTCGCCGCCAACTGCGCGAAGGACCACGCGGCGATCCGCGCGCTGGGCGAAGCGCTGAAAGGCACCGATCGGCCGCTGCTGATCACCTCCGGCACCGGCATGGGCAGCGCGGAACCGGGCCTGCCTGCGACCGAGGACGTGCTCAACCTGGAGCATCCCAACCCGCGCTCGGCGTCCGAACGCTCCGGGCTGCAGTTGCTGGACGCCGGCATCCACGTCGTGGTGGTCCGGCTGCCGCAGGTGCACGACACGGCCCGGCAGGGACTCGTCACGCCGTTCATCCAGATCAGCCGGCAACGGGGTGTCGCTGCGTATGTCGGCGACGGCAGCAACCGCTGGCCGGCCGCCCATGTGCTCGATGTCGCCCGGTTGTACCGGCTTGCCCTGGAACACGGCGCGCCGGGTACGCGTTACCACGCCGTGGCCGAAGAAGGCATTCCCGTACGCCAGATCGCCGAGGCGGTGGGCGCCGGACTCGGCGTGCCGGTCAGGTCCATCGCCGCAGATGAGGCAGGCGCCCATTTCGGCTGGCTCGGCGCTTTCGCCGCACTCGACCTGCCCGCGGCCAGCACGTGGACGCGCGACGCGCTCGACTGGCACCCGGATGGCCCGGGGCTGTTGGCCGATCTCCGGCACATGGATTACGCCAAGGCAGGCCAGCAGTCATAGGGCACGTGAGTTGCCCGACCGGCGCAGCCGGGAGCGGCGTGGAGACTACATCTGCTCCATCGGCAACACCCGCCGACGCGCGCGCTCGCGCAGCGAGCATTCGCGCAGGGTGTCGGCCAGCGCTTCCAGGCCAGGGATGCCGTAGAGGTCGACCACCGGCATCTCCTCGTCGGACGAATGCAGCGTGACGCGGCACAAGCCGAGCAAACGCATGCCCAGCGGCTTGAGGATGTCGAAGTGGTCGATGCGGAACAGCTCGACGTTGTCCTGCGACTTCGAAAGCAGTCCGCGTTCCACCCGGACGCGCTGGGTGGTGATGGTGTAGCTGAGGCTCAGGCTCCGCAGCGAGTACACTAGCCACGCCAGGCCCAGCGTGCACACCACCAGCACGTACTGGCCGAAGGTGTAGATCGCCTTCGGATGACCGGCAAACAGCGTCTGCTCCACGCTTGGCGCGTGTGCAGCCTCGTAGGCCTCGATGTCGGTGCCGCAGTAGCGGCATTTGCGTGCTGCGGCCTGGATCAGTTCGGCGCACGCCGGGCAGCGTTTCATCTCATCGGTCATCGGTGGGCCTCATCGGTGCGGGTCGGGTCCAGACTCATGGTAGCTCCGGCCGGGCCTGCGCAAGGATCGCCAGGTACACTCGCCCCATGCATGGATGGAGATCAGGGCGTTGGCACCCGCAACTGCGCGCGCTGCCTTCCGCAGCCGGGACGGTCGTGGTGGCTGACACGGAAGGCGATCGATCCCCGCCCGCTGACGCCGTCCGGCACCGTTGCCAGGACCGGCGCAGTTCGCGCTACTATCGGGCGGTGAGCGCGGTGCAACGCCGTCGTTTGGCCGTTGCCGTGCCAACCCACTCACCAGGGAGGGAGTTACCCATGTACAAAGTACGAATCGCCATCGCCCTGATGGTCCTGCCCCTCAGCAGCAACCTGTTCGCCCAGTCGAACGGGGGCCAGACCGGACAGTGGAGTCAGGCGGCGCAGCAGCAGGCCATCTGGAGCACCGAGCAGCAGAACAACAAGGCCTGGCAGGATTCCGTCGACCGCGACAACCGGCGCATGATCCAGAACCTGCCCAAGATCCGCGAGCACCTGGCCCAGACGTGGCAGCAGTTCGGCCTCAAGCCCGACGCGGCCAAGGCGATCGCCTCCACTTACGTCATCCAGCGTCCCGGTGGCGCGGCGACGAGCATCAAGGGCAAGACCGATGCCGAGGTGGCCACGATGATGCAGCAGGCGCTGACCGCCAAGCAGTACCTGTTGGCGAACCAGTTGCTGATCCAGTACGAGCGCCGCCGCCTGCATCTGCCGGAACCCTCGCGCTGAGCTCCCGGTCACCGGTGCGCCGGTGAAAATACGCGAAGACCATACGCATCGGTCTGCACGGTGCGAAGAGGGGCGAGTCGAAAGACTCGCCCCTTTCCGTTTTCAGTCGCGGATGCGGATCATGCGCTGCCCGCGGGATCTTCAGCTCTTGAGCTTGTAGCCGGTTCGGAAGATCCAGCCGATCGCCAGCAGGCAGGCGATCAGGAACCCGGCGATCGCCGCCAGGCTGATGCCGACGCCGACGTCGGCCAGGTCGTAGAAGCTCCAGCGAAAGCCGCTCACCAGGTACACCACCGGGTTGAGCAGGGTGATCTTCTGCCACAGCGGCGGCAGCATGTGGATGGAGTAGAAGCTGCCGCCGAGGAAGGTCAGCGGGGTGATCACCAACAGCGGAATCACCTGCAGCTTCTCGAAGTTGTCCGCCCAGATGCCGATGATGAAGCCGAACAGGCTGAAGGTGATCGCGGTGAGCAGCAGGAAGCTGACCATCAGCAGCGGATGGGCGATGTGGTAATCCACGAACAAGCGCGCGGTGGCCAGGATGATCAGCCCGACGATCACCGACTTGGTCGCTGCCGCCCCGACGTAACCGCAGACGATCTCCACGAACGAGATCGGTGCGGAGTGGATCTCGTAGATGGTGCCGGTGAACTTGGGGAAGTAGATGCCGAACGAGGCGTTGGACACGCTCTGCATCAGCAGCGAGAGCATGATCAGCCCGGGGATGATGAAGGCGCCGTAGCTCACTCCTTCCACCGAGGTGATGCGCGAGCCGATGGCCGAGCCGAACACCACGAAGTACAGCGAGGTGGACAGCACCGGCGAGGCGATCGACTGCATCAGCGTG
>JABLTH010025701.1_pt1 | contig 74538 bp, 66 predicted proteins | sample 7875711 | NCBI WGS metagenome assembly JABLTH01 (sample SAMN14941262, study PRJNA633318) | bioreactor metagenome | isolation source: bioreactor | place: China | collected 2019-03-05 | reverse complement strand
GTGAGTCTACCCCATCCCTGCTGGGATGGGCCGGTCGGTCGGGTGGATGCTCTCCCTCTCAGTCGTGCGCGAGGCCCGCCCTGAGCGCCCCGAGATTCGCCTTCATCATCGCGAAGTAGTCCTCGCCGCCCAGCGGGTCGAGCACGAGCACCTTCACGCCCGCGGCCTGCGCGACGCGCCGGGCGCTCTCGCTGTTGAACTGCGGCTCGACGAAGATCGCGCTCGCTCCACTCGCGCGCATGGCCTCGACCGCCCGGGAGATGTCGGCGGGCGCCGATTCCGTGGCTTCGACAGGTCGGAGCACCGCCGCGACCTTCAGGCCGTAGCGGCTCGCCAGACGCCCCCACGCGTTGTGATGCGTCACGATCGACCGACCAGACAGCGGCGTCAACACCGAGCGATACTCGGCGTCCAGTTCGTCAAGCTTCCGGACGAGCGAGTCTCGCAGCACGCCGAGCCGGGTCGCCTCTTCGGCGCTCATCGGCCCGGCGGCGCGCGCCGCCTGTTCGACCGCGGCGCCCAGGGGCCCCACAAGCGACTTCATCAGCATCGGATCGAGCCACAAGTGCGGATCGATCGGCCCGTGCGTGTGCCCATCGTGGTCGTCGACGGCATTCGGTTCGTGGTCATGATCGACATGCTCATGGCCGGCGTGCTCATCGCCCGGCTCTTCCCCGCCGCCCGGGCCGTGCTCGGCACTTTCGAGCCCCAGCGCCACGGCCACGCAAAGATCCACACGTCTCGACGAAGGGTTCTTCCTGAGAAACTCCTCGACCCGCGCGTCAAGTCCCAGCCCAACATACACCGCCAGATCCGCCCGGGCCAACGACGCTATGTCTTGGGGCGTCGGCTCATAGCCGTGCTCGCTCTGCCCCGGCGTCAGCAGCACGCGGAGTTGAGCGCCTTCCGGCAAGACCTCGCGGAGCAACGCGCCCAACGGCGCGATCGTCGCGACAACCCGGAGCGGCCCTGGCTCGCGCGGCGGGGTCGCCGTCTCCTTCCCACTCTCCCTTGCGCACGAACACAACCCCGCGCCGACCCACACCAACCCCATGAGGGTCGCGGCCTGAATCCCAACGCTTGCTATCCACGCACGCCGATTCATCCATCAATCCCCCAAGACCTCGGGCTCCCGGGCACCGATCGACGCGGTTCAGCGCATCGTCCCCTCCGCACGGGTCCGTTGGCTCGACCGCTTATTGAGATTCTATTCTCAATACGATCGGTTCGTCGTTGGGTTCGTGATCCGCGGGAATTCGCCGCCTCGCGGTTCGCCGGCATTTTGGCGACGCGCGATCAGCCCGATGCACCGGCCCTGCCCGCCGCGCTCCGAAGCGGGGCGAGCGCGATACCCGCCGCTCGCTTGCTTCTCGCGGAGGGCTCCTATACTCCTGCCCGCTTGGGGCGGTAGCTCAGTTGGTAGAGCGCATCGTTCGCAATGATGAGGTCGGGAGTTCGACTCTCCTCCGCTCCACTTTGACAGGAATGGCTCGGAACGCCGTCAGGGCACGCTCGCGGATCCGGAGCCGGTTTCAAAGCCGCCCAACCGGCGAGGCGCACGCGGCGGTCCGCGGTGCCCGGCCGACGCGCCCCATCAGATCAATTCGATGGAGGAACAGCGACCACTTCCGCAGGGAGTCGCCCTGTTCGTGATGCCGCATGCACGAGTCGGACGTCGAGAGGAAGCCTGTGCGGCGTCGTGTCTCGTCGCCTCGCGGGGTCAGGACGCCACGACGAGCTTTGCGCCCGCGATCAGCAGCACAACGGCGAGCGTGTACGTGAGCGCTCTGGGCGTGGCGTGTCGGCTCCCGATGGTCGCGCCGATCAGGCCGCCCAGGACCGCGCACGCGCCGAGCGGCCAGAGTGAGAGCGGCGGTGGCCGCCCATCGTGCATCAGCCCCGCGACGCCGGCCACCGAGTTGACCCAGATGAAGAGCGAGGATGTCGCGGCGGTGCGCTTCGGATCGGCCCAGCGCAGGATGAGGAGCACCGGGCTGAGGAAGATCCCGCCGCCGGTGCCCGTGAGCCCCGCGACAAACCCGAGCAGCGCGCCGACGGCGAGCATGGCGGGAACGCGCGGTCGGCGCGTTTCTCGAGCGGCGACGGGCGGACGCCACGAGACATAGGCCATGCGCACCGCGGACAAGAGCAGCGCCGCCCCGATCGCGAGCTTGAGCGCGTGCGAAGGCACTTGCAGCTTCCCACCCAGGAATGCGGCGGGGATCGAGGCGACGGCGAACGGCCAGAAGATGGCCCAACGAAAGTGGCCCGCCATGGCAAACTGAACGAACGCGATCGTCGCCACGAGGGTGTTGACCGAAAGGGCCGTGGATCGCATGAGCCCCGGCTCGACACCCATCAGCACCATCACCGCCAGATAGCCCGAGGCGCCCGCGTGCCCCACCGCCGCGTACAACGCACCCACGATCAGGAAGAGTGCGGCCATGATGACGAGCGAGTCGGGCGGCATGCACGCCGGGAGTCTACACCACCGGTCGTGCGCCGCCCCGACGCGCGGGCGATCCTGTTAGCCGCCGATCGCGGACATGGTGCGGGCCGGTTGCTCGAAACGCGCCGTGGCGATCCCGTGCCCGGCTTGCTTGGTCCAGGTCGCGTCGATGAGGAACTCGGCGATCGCCTCGTCGCCGGCCGATGGATCGCGGAGCAGCGCGCGCACATCCCACTCGCGGGTGCTGAACAGACACGGACGGACCATCCCGTCGGCCGTGATGCGAAGCCGGCTGCACGCCCCGCAGAACGGGCTGCTCACGGGCGCGATGAAGCCGATGCGCGCGGGAGCCTCGCGCGGCAGATCGGAAAAGCGATAGGTGCGGGCGGTGCTCGAGGGCTCATCCTCGCCAGAGGCCACCAGCGCGTGCCGAGTCTCGATCGCGGCCTTGGTCTCCGCGGCGGCAACCCACTTGCTCGGGTCCCACGCATGCTCCGAATCCAGGGGCATGTACTCGATAAACCGCATCTCGACCCCGAATCGACGCGCGACGTCGGCGAGGTCGGGCGCCTCGTCGTCGTTCACGCCCCGAATCAGGACGGCGTTGAGCTTGAGCGGCGTGAGGCCTTCCTCGAGGCACATCGAAACGCCATCGAGCACGTCTCGTGGAGCGCGGTTTGAACGCGTGAGCCTGGCGAATCGCTCCGGCCGCAGCGAATCGATGCTGATGGTGATCCGCCCGAGCCCGGCCTGCTTCCACTCTCGCAGGGAACCGCGTGACAGACGCGACGCGTTGGTGATCATCGCGATCTCGACGCCCGTCGCGGCGCGAATCCCCGCGATGATCGAGGCAAGATCAGGATGGAGCGTCGGCTCGCCCCCGGTCAGACGTATCTTGCGCACGCCAAGAGACGCGGCGACCCGCGAGAGGCGCACGATCTCGGCGGTGCTCAGTAGATGCTCGTGCTCCATGAAGCGCACGCCGGGGTCCATGCAATAGACGCACCGGAAATTGCAGCGATCCGTGATGCTCAGGCGCAGATCACGGATGACGCGTCCGTGCGAATCCACCATCTGGCGGGCGGCGCGGACATGCTCGGGCGCCGCGCGCGGGAACCGGGGGTCTGTGGACAACGCGGCGCGCGTCGAAAACTGCGGCAGGCTCAGCCGCGATACGGCCACCGAGGTTTCACGCTTCGCCTGGATCACTCGCCCACCACTCCGAACGAGCCCGGGGGCCGCACCCGCCGACCCGTTCACTCGCTCACACCCGACCTTCTCGCCGTCGCGCCGCTCCCGCCATTTCGATCACCCCCGACGGTCATCCGCGTCTCGTCGGCACGGAGGTGCTCGGGAGTCCCCTACTTGCCCCTCGCGAATTGCTCGTGTGCCCAGCACCACGCCGCCACGGTGCTTGGGAATCCCACGGTATTCATCCCGAGCAAGATCGCTTGTTCGATCTCGACCTCGCTGGCCCCGTGCTGCATCGCACGACGAACATGACTCCGCAGCGCCGACTCAAGCCCCGCGCCGACGCAGATGCCGACTTTGACCAACGACAGGGTCTTGCGATCCAGCGGGCCGGCCTTTTCGACCGCCGTCGCCACCATCTCGTGCGACCTGCCCAGCGCGGGGTACTTGGTGATGAACGCCTTGTACGTCCCCGGCACACCGCCCTTGGGTCTGCCTTTCCCACCGGTGCTCTTGGCCATGGCTGTTCCTCGCTCGTCGCTCACAGAATAGCGTCGAGACGATCGCTGCGGCCCGGGCCCTTCGGAATCGCTCGCGGGCGTCGCGCGGGGCCTGCGGCGACCCGTGCCGGCAGGTCATCGCCCTGGCCGCAGGCCATCGACAAGGCGGGTACGCCGCCTCGCTTCTTACGTCGCACGGGTGTCGCGCTGGCTCTCCCCTCTCACGCTGTCCATCATCTTCGGGTACCACTTCGCGGCGTCCCACTCGGCATGGCTGTAGCGCACCCCCTCGCGTCCGAGCGCCCGCCGCAGCTCGTGGTCCTCGAGCAGCCTTTCCACCGCGTTGATGAACGCGGCATCGTCACGGACGGGGCACAGAAGCCCGGTGCGTTCGTGCAGGACGGCCTCGCGCAGGCCGGCCTGATCGCTCACGACCACCGCCAATCCCCGGCTGGAGGCCTCGATCGCCGCCAGCAGCAGCGTGTCCTTCTCGGTCGGCATAACGAAGATGTCGCCGGGTTGCAGATGATCGCGCAACAGTTCGTCGTGGGGCACGCGCCCGTGCGCGAACACTCGCGTGCCTCGCACCGCGTCGGCGCTGGTGCCGAACACGTGCAGTTCTACCCCGCGCGGGGCCCACCGCGACTGATGCCACCCGAGCAATCGCGGCCCGCCCTTGCGGCGCCACTCCATGCCGACAAATACCAGCCTCGGCGTGCGCTCACGCGACCCTTCGGCGTCCCGGGCTCGGGGTGCGCCAAAGCCGGCGCCGGCCTCGCCCGCGGAGGGCGCTCGAGACTCGGCGCCTTCATCGGGCGCGCTCGGCAGATCCAGGCCCGGACGGGCCAGCACAGCACGATCGCCACAGCCGAAGTCATCGCGCACCGAGTTCAGCGCCCACTCGCTCCAGCACTCGATCAGGTCGGCCCGCGCAAAGACGCGTCGCTCGGCCCGCTCCAGGAATCGGGCCGGGATCGCGCCCATGCCAAACTCGCGCCGCATCCCGGGCGCCGTCGCATCGATCTGCACGATGAGGCGGGGACCGCGCCGAACGCGATCAAGAACCGAGACCACGCCCGACGCGAAGTGCTGCGTCGTGACATGGATCACATCGAATCGCCGCCAGTCCGGTGGCCCTTGCAGCCACGCGCGGATCCTCGCGCCCCACAGGGCCATGTTGCGATGGTTGTGAAAGTCCCATGACGAGTGCTTCAGCACCGGGACCGACATGCCGGCCAGCGCCATGACGCTCGTCGGAAGCAGCTTGATGTGCACCGCATCCAGATCATCGCGTGCCGCCGAGTACTTCTCGAGATAGCGCCCCAGCGTGGCGAAGCCCATGCGCCCGAACGTCAGAAAGAGAACGCGAGCTTTGCCGTGTGCCTCCCGCGGCGGGAGGTCCGCCTCGCGCAGGGCCTCGGGATCGCTCGTGACGGTTCGGATCATTTCGAGGGCGCGGGCAGCGTGTTGCTGTTGGCGGGCGGCGCGGGTTGTGGGGTTGATGGTGGCGCGGACTGTTGGGCCGCCTGCTCGCGCGCCTTCATCTCCGCGGCCTGCTGCTGCTTCTTCATCTGAAAGAAACCGAGCAGCACGAGCCCGATCGCCAGCCCGATGAAATAGAAGCCGAAGCGACGGGCGGCGTCGGACCACTTATTGGAAGAACCGGCCAAGAACCCCCCTGGTTGGGCGTGCGTGGGATCGTGTGGGTGCAGTTTAGGATTCGACTCTCAGGAATTCGACTTGACGGGAATCGAAGGGGGGGTAGTCTCGGGGCGCGGTCCGAGAATGAGCACCTTTTCAGGAAGGGAACGCCGATGATCGCCACGCTTCTGACTCCGCGTGTCTGTCGTTGAGCCCGGCGATGATTCCAGTGCCGCCCACGGGTCCGAAGCCCTTCGTCGCTGTCAGTAGCAGGCCGTTGAACAACGCCCCGCCCCCGCGCATGACGGCATCTCTAGCTGCTTCATGGATCGGGCCGCGTGGTTCAACGTGCGTTCGTTCTTATCGGTTCATGCCAACAACCGGCTCATCCGCACCATGTTGAGGGTCGCCAGGCCGATGTCGGCCAGTTGCTGGATCTTCCATCGTCCCACCACCCGCGCCCGCCTCAGCCCGCCGAACTGTTTGAGCCACCCGAAGATCTCCTCGTCCAGCCGTCGCTTGCGCTGGCTGACCTTGAACGGGGCGTCGCGCTGGCCCTGTTGATTGAACCAGCGTGCCCACGCGCCGTGCTCATCCTCACGCGGCACGTCGATCTCCTTCCTGCTCTTGCACGACACGTGCGGCTCGATGCCGCGCTCTTCCAGCCCCAGCAGGAAGTCCTCCGTGTCGTACCCCTTGTCGGCCCCCAGCGTCGCCGGCTCCAAGCCCAGTTTCCGCTTCACGCGGTCGAGCATCTTGAGAGCGCACTTCCGCTCGGCGTGGCCGTCGGCCTTCCCGACCCGGATGTCCACGCCGATCCCGTGCCGGTTCTCCATCAGCACGTGCATCGAGTGGCAGGGCAGGGCCGCCTGTCCGGAACTCTTGGTGTACAGCCGCGCCCCGGGGTCGGTCACGCTGCGGCGCGTCTTGTTCGAACGCTTCTGGCCCTTGAAGTCCACCCAGGCGTTCGAGCCGGGGCGTGCCGGCGTCCCCCCCGCACCGCCGTCCTTGTCCATGTTCTCCCGATCCTCCGCGGCCTTCCTGATCTGCTCGATGTGCTTGAGGCTCTTGAGGCTGGCGTGGCTCTGCAGCAGCGAGCCGTCGATCGAGAAGTGGTCCTGGCTGATCAGCCCCGCCTCGAACGCCATCAGTACGATCCGGTCGCTGAACTTCTTGGTGATGTCCAACGCGTCCAGACGCTCGCGGAAGTTGGTGAAGTCGCTGTGGTCGAAGCACGCCTCGTCGGGCGTCATGTCCAGGAACCACCGGAAGAGCATGTCGAAGGTGACCCGCTCGCACAGGGCACGCTCCGAACGCACCGTGTACAGGCTCATCAGCACCAGCGCCTTGAGCAGCCGCTCAGGCGGGATGCTCGGCCGACCCACCGGGCTGTACGCCGCGGCGAAAGTCCGCCCCATCCCGGAGAGCACCTCGTCGGCCATCCGCTTGATCGGCCGCAGCGGATGGTCCGACGGCACAAGCTCCTCAAGGTGGATCTTCACGAACAGGTTCGACTGACCGCTGATGCGTCCTCTCATGCCGTACTGTTCGTTGCTCCATTCTCCGTGGTTGCGCCGGGGAAGGGGTTTTTCAACGGCCTGCTAACCGCCGCGCTTGCGTTTGCCCTTGCGGTCGGCGCGGACGCCGGGCACGCCGGCGCGGCCTTGCTTCCGCCTGGTACCGTCGCCCTCGTCCAGCTCGGAGCGGCGCACCCTCACCTCGCCGCCGTCGAAGCGCGACGAGTCGTCGCGGAGCTTCTTGAGCTTCCGCACCTGGTCGCGCAACGCCGCGGCCTTCTCGAACTGGAGAGCCTCGGCGGCCTCCATCATCTCCGCCTCCAGCTGGCGGATCAGCTCGCCAACCTCGAAGGCCTCCTCGCGCGTGGCGACGGCTTCGCGCGCGGTGCGGCGGGCCCTGAGCTGGACATCCAGGCCGTGGCGGATCGCCTTCCTGATCGTCTCCGGCGTGATGTTATGTTCTTTGTTGTACGCGAGCTGCTTGGCGCGGCGTCGCTCGGTCTCGCCGATCGCGGCGGACATGGCGGTCGTCATGGTGTCGGCGTACATGATCACTCGCGCGTTGACGTTCCGCGCGGCGCGCCCCATCTGCTGGATCAGGCTGGTGGGCGAGCGGAGGAAGCCCTCCTTGTCGGCGTCGAGGATGCACACGAGCGACACCTCGGGGAGGTCGAGGCCCTCGCGCAGGAGGTTCACGCCGACGAGCACGTCGAACTCGCCGGTCCGCAGCTCGGTGAGGATCTGCACGCGGTCGAGGGTCTCGATCTCGCTGTGCAGGTAGCGCACGCGCAGGTCCTTCTCGGCCAGGTACGCCGCCAGGTCCTCGCACAGGCGCTTCGTGAGCGCGGTGACGAGCACACGCTCGCCGCGTGAGGCGACGGCGCGGCACTGATCGAGCAGGTCGGGCACCTGCCCCTGCGCGGGCTTGACCTCGATGACGGGATCGAGGAGTCCGGTCGGGCGGATCACCTGCTCGGCGACCACGCCGCCGACCTTCTCAAGCTCGTACGGGCCGGGCGTGGCGCTCACGAACAGCGCCTGCGGCACCATCGCCTCGAATTCCTCGAAGCGGAGCGGTCGGTTGTCCATCGCGGCGGGCAAGCGAAAGCCGTGCTCGACGAGGATCTGCTTGCGGTTTCGGTCGCCGAAGTACATCGCGCGGATCTGCGGGATGGTGACGTGGGATTCATCGATGATGAGGAGCCAGTCGCGGAAGTTGGGGCGCGCGACGGGGGCGGACTCGGGGCTCTCGAGGCCCGGCGTGCGGTAGCCGCGGAAGCCCTGGGTCATGGCGGCGGTGTCCCAGTTGCCGTCGCCGGTGCGTGCGGGCGCGAAGTCGAAGTAGTCGAGCAGGCAGTAAGGGCGTTCGCCGGGCACGCGCCCGTCGAAGTAGCGCGAGTAGTTCTCGACGCCGGAGCAGTAGCCGACCTCCTCGATCATCTCGAGGTCGTACTTGGTGCGTGCCAGGAGGCGCTGGGCCTCGAGCAGCTTGCCCTCGTGGCGGAGCTGCATCACGCGCGCGTCGAGGTCCTGCCGGATCTGATGGATGATCGGCGCGAGCTCGTCGTCGGCCATGACGTAGTGGACCGCGGGGAAGAGGAAGAACTGCGATTCCTCCGCGAGCACCTCGCCGCTGGTGGGGTTGACCAGGTCGACGCGGTCGATCTCGTCGCCGAAGAGTTCAACGCGCACCGCGTACTTCTCGTAGGCCGGCCAGATCTCCAGCGCGTCGCCGCGCACGCGGAACTGCCCGCGCTTGAACTCGATCTCGCTGCGCAGGTACTGCATGGCGCTGAGGGCGAGCATGAACTCGCGTCGGTCGATGCGGCCGCCGCGGGTGATGGTGAGGACGCGCTGGGCGTAGGCCTGGGGCGAGCCCAGGCCGAAGATGCACGAGACGCTCGCGACGACGATCGTGTCGCGCCGGCTCAGGATGTTGCTGGTGGCGGCCAGGCGGAGCTGGTCGAGGTCGTCGTTGCGTGACGAGTCCTTCTCGATGTAGATGTCTCGCTGGGGGATGTACGCTTCCGGTTGATAGTAGTCATAGTAACTTACAAAGTAGTTGACGCTGTTGATCGGGAAGAACTCGCGGAGCTCCTCGTACAGCTGGGCCGCCAGGGTCTTGTTGTGGCTGATGATGAGCGTCGGCTTTCCGAGGCGCGCGATGACGTTGGCCATCGTGAAGGTCTTGCCGGTGCCGGTGGCGCCCAGGAGGCAGGCGGCGGGCTTGCCCGCGCCGAGCTGGGCGGAGAGCTGCTCGATGGCCGCGGGCTGATCGCCCGTGGGCACGAACGGCGAGACGACCTGGAAGGCACGCGGCGTGGCCATGAGCGATTTTACGCGCGGCGTGGGCGCGCGAGCGGGATCGTGCGAGTGAGGCCGCGGATTGGAACCGCCGGTTCGGCGAACTGCGGGTGCGCGGGAAGGGCGTGTTCAAGCGCCGTGCGGCATGACCTCGGGAGCGGGCTTGGGTTCGTGGGCTTTCCCGAGCCCCCACGTCGAGCCGCACGCGGAGCAGACGACGCGATCCTTTCCGCGCTCGTCGGGCGGCCAGAAGGCCGTGCACGATGGGCACACGCCGCGCATCGCGAGTTCGCGAATGATCTCGCGCTGCGGCGTGAACATGTCGCCGCCGAGTATGCCGATGAAAAAGATGATTCCGACGGCCCAGAACATCGACGGGCAGATGAACGACTGCCAGTTGAGGTTTCCGCGCGAGTCTTCGAACTGTGTGAGCATGATCGCACCGAACGCGCCGAACGAAACCAATGCGAAGATCGCCGTCGCGATCCGCCGCCAGCGCGAACGGCTTCTCAGCACTCCATCCGCCGCGGCGATAGCCGACGTGCGCTCGCCGTCGGCGTCGCGCTGGAGATCGTTGAGATCCTGGAGCGTGCGGATCGAGACGATGCGCCCGAGCGAATCGCGTCCGGCGCGGGCGCTCTCGGGCTTGGAGAAGATGTGCCCGACGCGCGACCAGTGGGGCTCGGCGTGGTTCCACCAGGCCCAGGTCACGCGCTGCTGGTTCCACGCCGCGCCGCATTCGGAACAGACGATGCAGGAGTCGGGCTGGACGGGGAGTTCGCGGAGCGAGTAGCCGCACTGGCCGCAGAACCCCTCGGCCACAAGCGAGGGCGCGCTGCGGAGGTATCGCTTGGGGAGGATTCGGCGTTCGACGATCAGGGCGGCGAACAGGAGTACCCAGGGGAGGAGGTACGCAAACATGCCGATGACGCGCGCGAGGAGCGTGGAAAACATGCACGAGCCAATGACGATCGCGGCGAGCAGGATCGGCACGGGTCGGAGCATCCGGACGCCTCGCAACGGCTTGGAGTGGCGCGATGCTTTGCCCAGCCACTCGGCGAGGCGCTCACGGGCCGCTCGATCGTCGGCGGCGGTGCTCTCCTTCACAAGGTCGGTGAGGGCGAGTGGCGTGATGGGCCTGCCGCGGTCGTCGCGGTGGTGGGTGTCACGGAATGTGGTGCCACTTTGCTCCACGGAAGCTCCTCGCTTCGGCGATGATTTATGCTACTCCATGAATCCCAGTCGTCGCTGGCCACCTTCGTCCACGGCCGATATTCCCCGCCAGATCTTCGCGCCCGCTTCCACTCGGCTGGCGTATAAGAGCTTGTAGATGTCACGATCCGAAGAGTTCCGCACCGTCTCAAACTCGAAATCCCTGTAGCCGAGTGTCTTGAGTTGATTCTGATAGAGCTCCCGCAGCGTCTGAGCGTGCCGATCCTCTGGCAGAATCTTGAAGGCGTCGCGCCAGTCGGGCGTCCCAAGAAAGCGGTCCAACCCCGATTGGGGATTCCGGTCGTAGTACGCTCGCCAGTTGCGGAGCGCATCCATATTGTCCGCGAGAAGAACGATCAGGTCCGCCCGCACTCGCTGAGACAGCACCTTGGCTGTCTCAAAGTCAAAGTGGAGTCCGTACGGATCGACGAACGCAACGCAAAGTGCTTTCTTCGGAATCGTGCGAGTCAGTCGCTCAATGTTCGAGTTGGCATCACCAGTCACCGTGGTCCTTGGCACCGAAGACCCACGGCGTTGGAGGCGAGTCTCAATCGCCACGACATTCGCGTGATCCGCATCGCACAAATGCAGGTGCGTGAAGGGAAACCGCACTTGCGCCGCAAGCATCGCGGACGACCACACCAATTCGCCGGAGCCTCGGATGCGAGCAATGCCGGCACCGCAGAACAAGTCAATGTAGTGCAGCCCTCCCCATTTCTTATCCTTCATCGCCGTGGTAAAAGCGTTCAGGTATCGCCCGAGGAAGTGATATTTCCTCTTTGCCCAAGGCCCCACTTCGGGAATCGCTAGGCCGTCATCAACTGGTTCTTGCATATCGCCCCCACGCACGATTCACGCGGCCACTCGTCCCACACCTTCCCCTCCAGCTTCCGTCCCGTCTCGTGCTTGCGCACCCCACCCCACTGCTTGAAGAAGAATGGCACGTCGCGCTCGCGGCATCGATCGCGGATCTGGGTCACCCACGCCTCTTCCATCGGGCGGGCGTGCGGGCCGCTTTCGCCGCCGACGATTACCCAGTGGATGCCGTCGAGGGGCAGTTTCGGGATCGGGCCGATCAGCGGCTCGCACGAGAGGAACCGCACGTTGGCGGGAATCCGTCTGAGCGTCTCGATGCGATGGATGTACATCGCGTTCTCCACGCTCGTGCCCATCCAGATGTTCTGGGTCCAGTGGAGCGAGGGAGAGAGTTCCAGCGCTCGCTCGGGGCGCTTGGTCAGCACCTGGAAGTGGTGCTGCGGACACTCGTTCATCACTCGGAATACGCGATGAACGAACTCGGGCGGCACGTTTTCATGGAACAGGTCGCTCATCGAATTGACGAAGATGAGACGCCCCTTTCTCCATTTGCGAGGCAGGTCGAGCGCGGTGGGGTCGAGGTTGATCACGCCGCTGAAGACCGGACGCCCGTTTCTGGCCCGCTTCGCGGTGGCGCGGTACTTGTTCTTTGGGCCGGGATTGATCCGCGCCAGGCGCAAGGCCATTCGGGCGGCGTAGCAATTGAGGCAGCCGGGGGAGATCGGAGTACAGCCCGCGACGGGATTCCACGTCGCCTCGGTCCACTCGATTCCTGAACCCTGTGCCATGGCATTCTCCACTTGCGCTTGACTCAGTCACTTGAGTAAGTAGGCTTTTGTACGTTACCCGAACTTTTTCCTGCTGTCAATCCCATGCTCCGCATCCTCTACGTCGACATGAACTCGTTCTTCGCGTCGTGCGAGCAGCAGCTCCGCCCCGAGCTGCGTGGGAAGCCGATCGCGGTCGTGCCGCTCATGGCCGACACGACCTCGGTGATTGCCGCGAGCTATCCGGCGAAGAAGTTCGGCGTGAAGACGGGCACGAAGGTGGGCGACGCCAAGCGGATGTGCCCCGATCTCGTTCTCGTGAAGGGGAGCCACGACGAGTACATCCGGTTCCATCATCGCGTGATCGCGGCGATCGACACGGTGGTCCCGGTCGACAAGATCCACTCGATCGACGAGGTCTCGTGCCGACTCGTGCCCGCGGAGAGGCCGCCCGAGGCGGCGAGGGCGCTGGCGCTGCGGGTGAAGCGGGCGATCACGACGCGCGTGGGCGAGTGTCTCACGTCGTCGGTGGGGATCGCGCCCAACCGCTTTGTCGCGAAGGTCGCGGCGGACATGCAGAAACCCGACGGGCTGACCATCATCGAGGCGCACGAGCTGCCGCAACGCCTCTTCTCGCTCAACCTGATCGACCTGCCGGGGATCGGGAGCAAGATGCTGGTGCGGCTGAACCGCGCCGGGATCAACACGGTCGAGGACCTCTGCACGAGGAGCGAGAAGGAACTCAAGGCCGCGTGGCAGTCGGTCGTCGGTGTGGAGTGGTTCCATCGCCTGCAGGGCAAGCAATTGATCGAGCGCGGCACGTCGCGGCGGACGATCGGACACTCGCACGTGCTGGGCCCGGAGCGCCGCGAACGCCACGCGGCCCGCGCGGTCGCGGTGCGGCTGCTCACGAAGCTGGCGCAGCGGGCGCGGCACCTTGGGTACGTCGCGGACGAGCTGGCGATCTCGGTCGCGTTTCTCATGCCGCGCGGCGTACCGAAATCCGAGTCGCGCTGGCACGCGCTCGTGAAGCTGGCGGGCATCAACGACACCCCGGGGTTGATGCGGGCGCTGCGCGGGCTGTGGGACGCGATGCCGGACCGGCGCGCGCCGATCCTGAAGCTGGGGCTGACGCTGAGCGGGCTGACGCCGATCGCGTCGGCGACGCCGTCGCTCTTTGAGAGCGCGGTGGCGGAGACGCGGCTGTCGAAGGCGATCGACGCGATCAACAAGAAGCTGGGCGCCGACGCGGTGTACCCCGCGTCGATGCACGAGGCGAAACGCTCGGCGCCGCGGCGGATCGCGTTCGGGAATATCCCCGATCTCGACATGCCGGATGTGCCGAATGAGTGAGGAAGAGGCAAGAGGCAATGGGAAGGCGCGCCGCTTGAAGTGAAGCCGCTCTGGGCTGGCATCGTCCGACGCTGACCCGGACCCTCCTCAAGGACTCGTCAGGTCCGGCGACCAACGGCACGGAAGGCGGAGCGACGCCGCATCACTTCGCCGCTCCGTCGATTGACCGGTCCGCCACTTCTGCCTCAACCTTTCATTCCGCCCAGGAGTTCCCGCGGCCTTCTTCGCGCCAGCGCCAGCACCGCCGGCGCCGCGGCGCCGAGCGTCATGAGCGCGACCGCCAGCCAGCCCCAGGCGATCGGGCCCCAGGGCGTCTGGAACGTCAATTCCAGGCCGAAGAGCGCGTGGTTCAGGCGGCGGCCCGCGAGCGCGCCCTGAAATCCGATCGAGGTGCCCAGCACGCAGGCGGCGATGGCGATGACGATCGCCTCGCCGAGCACGAGTCGCGCGACCTGGCCGCGGGTCGCGCCGACGGCACGCAAGACGCCGAACTCGAACTGGCGTGTGGCGATCCCGGCGATGATGAGGTTCGCAACGCCCAGGCCCGCGACGCCCATGGCGAAGATGGCGATCACGGAGCTGACCAGCAGCGAGCCGCGCACGAACGTGCGGATCTCTTCCTTGACCCAACGCCCGCTCCCGGCGTCGAGCACGCCCGCGTCGAACGCGGCGGCGCGGATGCGCTTCACCGCCTCCTGGTCGTCGACCGCGCCGGGCTCGCCCGAGGGCTTGAGCCCGATCTGGATCATGTTGATCGCTTCGCTCCCGAACTTCTCGCGCAGGTCGTTCCGGCTGCCGAACACGGCGTGCACGGACTGGTCGGTGTATTCCTCGCCGACGTTGAAGAACTTGTTGACGACGTCGAGCCCGGGGCTGGTGACGACGCCGACGATGCGGAACTCGAAGTCCTTTCCGTCGTGGCGGCACCTGAAGGTGTCGCCGACGCCGAGCTTCTGGGCCGCGTAGAACTCGCGCGCGACGAGGACCGCGCCGCCCTTCTCCAGTTCCGCCCGGGCCGTCGCCTCGTCGCCCTGCACCCAGGAGAGCCGGGTCATGTTGAAGAAGGCGTCGGGCTCGAAGGCGATGAACGTGCTGGTGTATCTCTGGAGCGCGTGCACGCCGAACGCGTCGGTCTCTACGTTCTGGAGCGCGATGGCGCAGGTGCCGGAGACGAAGGGGAGTTCCCGGATTTCCTGCTGGGTCTTGGGCGTGAGATTGAGCCCGACCACGAAGGCGTCGGGGAACTCGAGCTTGCCGAGCCAGTCCCGCATCACCGACGAGCCCTGCGTCCACAGCGCTGTCATCAGCCCCAGCCCCGTCATCATCGCGCCGGCGGTGAAGCCGTGCCGGAAGGGCGTGCGGGCGACCGAACGCTCCAGCAACCGGGGAGGGAGCTTCATCAGGCGGGCGATGATCGGGCCCAACGCCCACGATGCCAGCAGCACCAACGGCACGCCGAGCACGAAGTACCCGATGTACATCGCGGGCAGGCCGACGCTCGCGTAGCTCCAGAACATGACCTGCCCGTCGGGCACCTGCGTGACGATGAACAACTGCGCCGCGACGCCCAGGAGGCCCGCCAGCGTCAGCGCGATGATCCAGCCGCGCGACGCCGGCGCGGCTCGCCGCGCCAGAGCCGCCAGCGGTGAGACGCGCGACGCCTGCCACGCGGGGTACGCCGCCCCGATCACTCCCGCCAGCAGGCAGCCCAGCGGCGAGAGCAGTATCCCGGTCCACGAGAACACGAACCCCGACGGGAGCACGTCGTGAAAAATCGTCACGAGCACCCAGGCGGCGAGCATGCCGAGCGGCACACCGATCACCGCGCCCGCGGCGCCGACGATCACGCCGATGAAGAGCTGAGACCACGCCAGCTGCGCCCGCGTGCCGCCGATGCATCGAAGAACCGCCAGCTCGCGCTGCTTCTCCGTCACGCCGGTGGTGATGCCGGTCGTGACGATGAACGACGCGGCCAGGAACGCCATGATCGAGGCGAGCGCGAAGCCGAGTTGGTTGGCCTGCATGTTCCTGGACAGTCCGCTCGTGATCTTCGCGGTCGTCTGAACGAGCAGCCCCTCGGGAACACGCGACCTGACCAGCTCCGCTAGCTTCGTCGCGTCCACTCCGTCGCGGACCACGGCGTCGATCTGGGTGAGCCTGCCTTTTCTTCCAGCCAACTCCGCGAGCGCCGCACGCTCCAGAAATACCTCGGGCCGCCCGAACGCGATCGGCGACTTGCTGATGCCGACGACGGTGAGCTTCACGGGCTCACGCAACGGCCTGACGAACTCGAGCACCGAGCCGAGCTGCGCCTTCCGCTCGCGCGTCAGCTTCTCCGCCTCCTGCCTGCTCTCGACAAACTCCGGGCCAGCCTTGGTGTCGTCCGCGGCGGCGGAGAGCAGACCGGGCAGGGCGGCCATCACGCTGGCGGCGCCGGGCTCGGGTGTCTTTCCGAACGCGACCTGGCTGGCCTGGTCGATCACGATCTCGCCCGGTCCCCGGGGCCAGCGGCCTTCGACCAGCTCCATGGGACGAACGCGCGATTCGGACTCGATGTCGATGCCCTGCGCCACGGGCGTCTGACCCATCACTCGCTTCTGGCGTTGGAAGCCGTGGCGCGTCGGGTCCTTGGACTCGCCCCATTCGTACCGAACGAATCGAAGCGAGAGGCTGGTGGTGAAGCGAGCGCTGACGTGATCAACCTCGGGCCACGCGGCGACACGATCCGCGATCCCGCCGTCGAAATCCCCGCCGCCGGAGCGTGAGGTGATGCGGAGGTCGGCCTTGCCGAAGGTGGCGTCGAGGCGCGAGCCGATCGCGCCCTGCACCGAGGAGAGCGCAAAGGCGATCGCGGTCATGAGCGTCGCGCAGAGCGCGACGACCGCGACGAGCAGCGCCGAGCGGCTAGGCCGCGCCGACACACTGTTGATAGCGAGCCGCCACGCCGCCCGCATCGAGTCCCTCCGCTTCGATGGTCCCCGTCACCCGCCCGTCCCTGAGCACAAAGACGCGCCGGCAGTGCGCCGCCGCCGCGGGTTCGTGCGTCACCATCAGCACCGTGATCGCTCGCTCCTTGGCGAGTTCGCCCAGCAACGTCCACAGCTGCTCGCTGCTGGCCGAATCGAGATTGCCCGTGGGCTCATCGGCCAGCACGAGGGCCGGAGAAAACAGCAGGGCCCGCGCGATCGCCACCCGCTGCTGTTCGCCGCCCGAGAGCGCGTCGGGGCGGTGCGAGGCCCGCGCCGCGATCCCGAGGCGATCCAGCAGCTCGGCGCTGCGGGCGGATATCGCGTGCGTGTCCTCGCCCGACAAGAGGCCCGGGAGCTCGATGTTTTCCTTCGCGGAGAGCGTCGGGATCAGGTTGAATTGCTGGAACACGATCCCGATGCCGCGCCGGCGGAACTCCGTCGCGTCGCGCTCGCCCAGGTCGTGCAGGGCCCGATCTCCCAGCCAGATCTCGCCGGTGTCGGGCCGGTCCAGCGTGGCGAGCAGATGCAGCAGCGTGGACTTGCCGCTCCCGCTGGCGCCCATGATCGCGTAGAACCCGGGCTCAGCGACGGACAGGTCCACGCCACGGAGCGCCGGCACTTCGCGCCCGCCCGTTCGGTAGGACTTGTGGACATTGACACAGCGCAGCATCACCAGAAGAACGCTCCGACGAGAGGTTCAAGACACCGCTTTCTTCGCCGGCCGCCTCTTCCGCGATTCAAATCACGCCGGGTGCGCCGCGTCATACTTGGCGGCGTTCATCAGCCCGCCGAGCTTCGACTTATCGCTCACCTTGACCTTGATGAGCCACCCCTTGCCATAGGGATCGCTGTTGAGCAGAGACGGATCGTCCGAGAGGGCCTTGTTGACTTCGACGATTTCGCCGCCCGCGGCGCAATACACGTCGCTGGTGGTCTTGACGCTCTCGACCTCGCCGACGATCTCGCCGGGCGCGAACTTCGTGCCCACCTTCTTCATTTCGACGTACGTCACGTCCGTCAGCGCGTTGACCGCGAACTGCGTCAGGCCGAGCGTCAGCGTGTCGCCTTCAAGTTTGTGCCACTCGTGCGAGTCCGAATACACTCGATCCGCTGGGCTAGCCATGTCAACCTTCCGTTCCGGCGCTGGTTCGGCCTCCACCGCGGCCGCCGAACCCCGCGCCCCGCGAGCCCCATGCTAGGCCCAGTGAACCGCCCCACGGCCTCACGCGGCCCACCTCCGGGCGCGCCCCCGTTCGCGCCACTGGCAGCCCCCACGCCCGGCCGCTACAGTCCGCCCGAGCATGCTCCTGACCCTCAACGCCGCCTGCGCCGCCCCCTGGCTCACCACGGCCCCCAAGGGGCGCGCACGCCCCCTCACCATCTACGATCTTCCGGTCTTCGCCAAAGAATCGCTCGGGCTGGCCGGGCTCTCTCTCCCCACCAACCTCCTCGCGGGCTTCGACAAGCAGCAGCTCGAACAGCTCCGCGAGCGGGCCGACAAGTCGGGGTGTGCCGTCCTTCTTATCTACGAGCCCGAGCCCCTGGCCTTCGCCGACCCCACGCTCGCCGACGCCGCCATCGCTCGAATGAAACGGGTCGTGCAAGCGGCCCACGTCCTGGGGTGCAACGCCGCGGCGGTGAAGGTCAAGGCCGCCGATTCCCCCGCCGAACTGGAAGTCGCCGCCAAGAAACTCTGGGCGGTCTCCGAGCCGGCCGAAAAGATGGATATCTCGCTGCTCATCGCGCCGCACACGGGCCTGACCAGCACGCCCGAACGAGTCACCGACCTGATCAAGAAGGTCGGCGGGTTCCGGGTCGGCACGTTCCCGGACTTCCAGGCCGCCGCCGCCGCCAAGGATCCCACGGCCTACCTCCGACGAATCACCCCGTACGCCTCCTGCGTCTGCGCCTCCACGGTCGCGTTCAAGGATGGCCCGACACCGGTGCACACCGCGTACGACCTCAATCTCATGGTCCAGGCCGTCCTTTCCGTCGGCTATGACGCGGCGCTCACCATCGACTATCGCGGGGCGGGAGACGTTACACTGGGCGTGACTCAGACCCGCGATGCGCTCATGGCCGCCCTCAAGCTTGACGAGGTCGGCCCCAGCGATGAGGAACTCGCCGATCTTGAGGCCGAGCTTGGCGCCGATGACGACGCCGAAGAAGAGCCCTGATCCTCGCGGCGTCCGTGGCCGGCGAGGACATCCGAGGATCCACGCCCGGAGCTCCACCGTGAACGCCACCCCCGCCGTTCCCGACGCACCCAAAGTCCACGCCAAGATCGATCTGCCGCCCAAGAATCCGATCGTGCTCCCGCACTCACGGCCCATCATTGTCACCATCGACGGCCCGGCGGGCACCGGCAAATCATCCGTCGCGCGCACCCTCGCGAAACGTCTGGGCCTTGACTTCCTCGACACCGGCGCGATGTACCGCGCCGCCGCCGCCATCGTCATCGACCACCAGATCGATCCCAACGACGCCGACGCCATCGTCGCCCAGGTCCACAGCGCCGATCTTCATTTCGACTGGAAGACCGACCCGCCCACCATCATGGCCTGGGACAGGCCGATCGCCGCCCGCATCCGCGACGCCGACGTCACCGCCATCGTCTCCCCGATCGCCGGCATCGCCGAGCTCCGGCGCCTCATGGTCGGCGAGCAGCGCCTGATCGCGCACGAGCACCCGCGCCTGGTCACCGAGGGACGGGATCAGGGCACGGTGGTATTCCCGGACGCCGCCGTCAAGTTCTACCTCGACGCCTCGCCCGAGGTCCGCGCCGCACGCCGCGCCGACCAACTCCGCGCGGCCGGGCGTTCCGCCGATCTCGCCGATCTGCTCCGCGAGATCATCGCCCGCGATCAGTCCGACTCGACCCGGTCCGACGGCCCGCTGCGCGCCCCGCCCGATGCCATCCGCATCGATACGTCCTCAATGACCTTCGACCGTGTCGTGGACACCCTGGAGCGCGAGGTGAGGGCCCGAGCGACCACATAGCCTCTTTCTGACCCGCGGCGGGCCTGCCGCATATCCTTGGGTCATTCCGTCGGACGGGCATTCGCCCCGTCCCCGACGCCCGGAGGTCAATCATGGAAGCATTCGAGCAACTCAAGCGGCTGATCGCCGATGTGGAAGGCGACATCGCCAAGGCCGAGGGCGGCAACAAGGCCGCGGGGACCCGCGTTCGCCAGGTGATGCAGGACATCAAGAACGCCGCCCAGGACATCCGCGCCAAGATCCTGGAGATTCGCGATGCAGGAAAGCAGGGCTGAGGCCCCGCCGGCCCGGCACGGGCTTCTGTTCGATCTCTCCGCGATCGACCTTTCGGCGCGCCTGCGCTCGAAGGTCGATATCGAGTCGTTCCTCCCCCACCGCGAACAGATGTCCTTGCTCGACGGCGTGGTCTGGGAGCACGCCGAGCTCCTGCGGGCGGTCGGCATCAAGCACGTTCGGGACGATGAGTTCTGGGTCGCGGGGCACTTCCCGGGACGTCCCACGTTCCCGGGCGTCATGATGATCGAGGCCGGGGCGCAGCTGGCGTGCTACGAGTTCATGGCGCGCAAATGCGGCCCGACGCTGGTCGCGTTCCTGCGGATCGAGAACGCCGCGTTCCGCGCGGCGGTCGTGCCGGGCGACGACCTGTACCTCCTTTGCAGCGAGGTGAAGGTCGGCCGACGCCAGTTCACCTCCGACATCCAGGGCGTGGTGCGCGGGCAGCTGGCCTTCGAGGCTCGCATCAGCGGCATGATCACGGCGAAGTAGCGTTCCCGTGCCGACGTCTCGGATCCTCCATGCCTGATTGAGCCATTCGTGCTTCATCTCCCCGTGCTCCATGCCCACCTATCCCCTTCTCTTTGAGCCGCTCTTCTTCGCCAAGGTCTGGGGCGGGCGCGCCCTGGAGCACCTCTCCAAGCCGATCCCGCCGGGCGAGAACATCGGCGAATCGTGGGAACTCGCCGACCTGGCCTCCACCTCCTCCGGCGGCGCGGGCGGGGGCTCGGCACGCTCCATCATCGCCAACGGGCCGCTGCAGGGTCGCTCGCTCAACGACGCCGTGACGCTCTGGAGCACCGACCTGCTCGGCACAACCCCCGCGACGCCCGCGGGCTGCTTCCCGCTGCTCGTAAAGTTCCTCGACGCGCGCGAGAACCTCTCCGTGCAGGTGCATCCCAGCCCCGCCTACGCCCGCACGCACGCCGGCGCACACCTCAAGACCGAGAGCTGGTACATCCTCCACGCCAGGCCCGGCGCGCTGATCTACAAAGGCATCAAGCCCGGCGTGTCGCGCGAGCGATTCGCGGTCCACGCCCGCGCCAACTCGCCCGACATCGTGGACGACATGATCGCGCTGCCCGCGATCCCCGGCGAGTGCCACAACCTCCCGAGCGGCACGGTGCACGCGCTCGGCGCGGGCGTGCTGGTCGCGGAGGTGCAGACCCCCAGCGATACGACGTTCCGCCTCTATGACTGGGGACGCACCGGGCGCGAGCTCCACACCGAGCCGGCGCTGGAGTGCTCTGATTTCTCCGCGGCGCCGCCCGCAACCAGGCTCGCCCCCGATCAATCCTCCGCCACACTCGTCACGACCGAGTTCTACACGATCAACGAGCTGTCGCTGCGTGCGGGAGGGTCGCACGCGCTCGCCGCCTCGATCACGCGCCCCGTCGTCGTCATCACGCTCTCGGGCAACGCCCGTCTGGAATCGCCCGGCGTCGTGACCTCGCTCCTCACAGGCTCAACCTGCCTCATTCCCGCGATTCTCGCCCCGCGCTCGCGCATCGTCGCCGAATCCGACGCACGACTGCTCGTGGTCCCCGTCGGGCCCGCGGCCCACTGACGCACGCTCATCCCGCGACGCCCATGCGTCCCTCCTCCACGTTGCAATAACATCGCCGCCCGCTTCTCACCGCTCGCAACAACGACACAACGCCGCGCATATTCGGCGTCGTTGTTATCAGCCAACAGCACATTCCCGTCATGCGGCCTGTAGCACCTGCGCTCGCACGAAACTCGCTTGCCTGTCCCGTTTCAGCGCCCCGGACAGGACACTCCGCGTTCACGATGTACGTTGCACGCGATTCGTGTTCGTCGCGGAAATCGCCGCGGAAAAGTCCCGGAGTTCACGCGCCTTCGGGGTGCGCCGGTCGCCTCTTGCCGCCGTACGGAGGGCCATGTGAAAAGATTTGCGCTCCTCGCGATGCTCGCATCCTCTGGTGTCGCGCTCGCCGGGCCCACGCCCTCGCGCGGCGAATCCAGCGGATGGATGCCCCTCAGCATCTCACGTTCCGTGCTGTGGGATCAATCGACCAGCAGTCTCAACGCCACCGTCGATCAGGCGTTCCCCGACTTCCCCGACTACTCCTCGGGCATGGTCGACGATTTTTCGACCGGGGGCAGCACCTGGAGAGTCAACAGGGTCACGACGTACTTCACCCGGGGCGTCGGGCGGTGGAGCAGCGACATCCGCACCGGACAACTCTCCCTCTTCGTCAAGGCTGGCGCAACGCCCGGTGATTCAGACTTCGTCGGCAATCTCGGCGAGGTCGCCATTACTCTCACCAGCATGCTCGACGGGCAGGCCTGGGCCGTCAGCGCCGACACCTCGGGCATTCCGCAGCTCCAAAGCCTCAACGGCGAGTTCTGGATCGGACTGACGCCGATCGCCGACTTCGCCACCTTCGGCCAGGAGTTTCACCTGCTCTCCTCCCTCGGCACCGTGGGAGACGCGTCCGTGGTCCGAAATCTTGGCGGTGCGTTCGGGTTTGGAACGGACTGGTTCGACGCCGGAACCCTCGACCGCCAGCCTCACGCCGACATGCTCTTCCAACTTGAGGGGGACGTCATTCCGGCCCCGAGCACGCTCGGAGTGCTTCTGGCTATCGGACCGAGCTTTTCACGCCGTCGGCCATCGAGCATCGTGCTCCATCGGGTTGCGTCAATTTCGGGTAGGTAATGGTTCGCACAATGCAAAATGTTTATCGGACGTAGATGGATGATCGCGGTCGGGCAATGGATTGGGCATGACGAGCAAAACCACGCGTCAGTTCTGGAGCGTTGACGTCGCGGGCAAGGCAACTGAGAACGATTTTGAGTGCAACAGACATGCAATTACGGTGTATCCCGGTATGCTGCAAACGAGGCTGGAACCTGTTTCCAATCGTTGATGAACCGTGCTCCTCATCGTGGGGGGCTCATTCTTCAACAGCAGGGTTCTAGTCCCGATGAGAGAGTGAGAAATAGCATGAAGACCTTTGCTGCGTTGTTTGTTGTTGCGCTCGCTGGCACCGCGGTGGCCGGCCCCGTCAACCAGGGTGGCACGTTCTCGGGTTCGGCCCAGCTGAACAACAGCCGTGCGACCCTCTGGGACCAGAGCACCACCAACTTCGTCGGGATCGTCGACCAGGACTTCTCCGACTTCCCGACGTACTCCACGGGCGGCGTGGATGACTTCACGACCGGCGGCCAGACCTGGAACGTGAAAACCGTCGTGACCTACTACACCCTCGGCTACGGCTTCTGGCCGAGCGCTTGCACCGCTCAGCTCAGCCTCTTCTCCAAGACCGGCGCGATGCCGACCGCTGGTAACCACATCGGCAACCTCGGCTCCGTCTCCGCCACGATCTACAACCTCGGCAGCGCGCTGGCCGTCGTCGCTGACACCTCGGGCGTCGGCGCCCTCCAGGGCATCAACGGCGACTACTGGATCGGCCTGACCCCCAGCATCGGCTTCGGCAGCAACGGCCAGGAGTTCCACCTCCTGTCGGCCAACGCCACCAACGGCAACGGCGCCGCCTACCGCAACGAGGGTGGCTCGTTCGGCGTCGGCACCGGCTGGGTTGACGGCCCGGGCCTGTTCGCCGGTTACCCCAACACCGACCACCTCTTCACCCTCGTCGGTGATGTGGTGCCCGCTCCGTCGGCCGCGGCCCTCCTGGCCCTCGGCGGCGTGTTCGCCGGCCGTCGTCGTCGCTGATGAACCCACGCGGCTTGCCGCGTTCAACGATTCGCGTTGGTAACCCGCGAGGGCGTCCGCTACACCCCGGACGTCCTCTTTTTTTTTTGGGAATCCCTCAGGTGCCGGAGGCGACGAAACAGCATGGCCGATCATCCGGCCACAACGCGCCGAGGTCTCCTGACGAGCACTCGGACCGAGCGTCGCAGTACGCTCGTTGCGGGAAGCCGCTCGGGCATTGATCGCCGGCTCATTTTTGGGAGGGTTGATGTATTCCGACTGTCGGCGGAGTCTGTCACGCCGCCACTTTCGCCGTTGCCAGACGCCCATTCCCGATGCGTCGCGCTACAGCATCCCCTTCATTCCGATCGCTTTCCGCAGCGCCGCGAGCTGGCCGGCATGGAACCCGTTGTGGAACATCATGCGCGACGCCAAGGCCGACAGCGTCATGTCACGCGCTCCCCACTTCGTCGTGCTCGCCAGCTTCTCATCGCCGGCGTCACGCACCGCCGACACAAGCCTCGCGGCGGCCCTGGCAAAGACCTCCCGGCAGCGCGCGTCGCTCGGGTAGGCGCTGGCGTCCGCGATCGGAACGGAGTCCTTCGCGACGCCCTCGATGCCGAAGCGGGACGCGTCGCCGCGCGTGGCGGGCACGAAGTCCGATTCCGGGAGCGGCCCGGCATCAAACCTCTCCGCCGCCCGGTGCATGACGAACGCCAGGTGCCCGATGGTCCACGCGAAGTGGTTGGGCAGCCCCGGCGCCTGGCTGGTTCGGTTCGAATCGTCAAAGCCGGTGAAGAAGAGCTCGATCGCCAGGCGCGACCCCTCGATCCCGTCCGCCAGCACGCTGGACCTATCGCTCATGCGTGACACCCTCCGGTGCTTCTCGTCGTGACCTTGTGAACACGCGATTCCCGCTTACGGATTCGCCCGGGCGGTCACGCGGCGCAGGTTCATGAGCGCGTTCTCCATCTTCACCGCCCTGACGTGGAGCTCGTACCGGCCCGGCTGCAGGCCGACGGTTCCCGCGATCTGCCGGGCGAAGTCGTCCCAGCCCTTGGTCTGCTTCACGCTCGACTCGACCGCAGCCTGGACCGTTCCATCACGGACGAACTCGACGCGGTAAACCCCACCGTTGCCCGGCGCGCACGCGCTCTCGACCTCGATCGCGTACGTGCCCGCCTTGGAGACCTCCACGTTCCACTTCACGGAGTCCTTGGCATCCATCCACCAGCCGATGGCGTTCTTCGGCTCGCCCTCGAAGCGGGCGGTTCTTCCGACGACCTCGGCGTCGATCGCCATGGCGGAAAGCACGCCGTCCGCGCCCATCCTGACGGGTTTCTCGATGACCTGCGGCTCACCCTCGATGACGAGCTTCACCACGGTCGCGTGCGGGTTGCGCGGCGCGTTGCCGACCTTGATCGCGATGTCGTCGCCGTCGCGCCGCGCCATTGTCTCGCCGCCGCCGAAGATCGCCGCGGAGATCGGCCTGTTCGCGATGCCGGGGACGCGCAGCACGCCGTCGCCGGGCCAGTCGAAGACGCAGAGGTAGAGGGCGGTGTTGGCGCCATCCTTCCTGGCGGTGGCGCGGCCCCACCCGAGCTTTTTGAACGGGCCGGCGTGCGTGCCGTAGATCGCCTCCCCGTTCACGTTGATCCACTTGCCGACTTCGGCGAGACGCCCGACGGACTCCGGCGGGATGATGCCCTCGCTGGTGGGCCCGACGTTGAGAAGGAAATTGCCGCCCTTGCTGGAGGTCTCGATGAGCATGCGCACGAGCGTGGTCGCGGACTTCCAGTTGTGGTCGCTCTTCTTGAATCCCCAGGTGTCGTTCATGGTCATGCAGGATTCCCAGTCCACGCCGGGCATCCCTGTCGCGGGGATCTCCTGCTCGGGCGTGCCGTAGTCTCCGGCGAAGCCCGCGTCGCTCATCCCGGCCATCCCGCCGCGCCCCTTGTCCACGCGGTTGTTCACGATCACGTTGGGCGCGAGCGTTCGGCACAGGTCATAGAGCGGCCCGCCCTGCTCGTGCGTCCAGGTGTTCTCCCACTCGCCGTCGAACCAGAGGATGCCGGTCTTCGGGAAGTTGGTCAGGAGCTCGGTCACCTGCCCGCGCAGGTGCTCGACGTACTTCGGGAAGTCGGCCTTCACATCCGGACGCGGGTCCCAGGGGCGGCGCGGCAGATAGTCCGGGTGGTGCCAGTCCATGATCGAGTGATAGAAGCACATCGTCACGCCCTGCTTCTGGCACTCGTCGTAGAGCTCGCGCAGGATGTCGCGCTTGAAGGGCGTGGCGTCCATCACGTCATAATCCGTCAGCTTCGAATCCCACAGGCAGAAGCCGTCGTGGTGCTTGCTCGTGATGACGATGTACTTCATGCCCGCGCGCTTGGCGATCGACACCCACTCCGCGGCATTGAACTTCACGGGGTTGAACTGCTTGGCCAGCGGCTCGTACTCGGCCACGGGGATCTGCGCCGAGTTCATAATCCACTCGCCGATGCCGCCGACTTCCTTGCCCTTCCACTCACCGGCGGGGATTGAGTAGAGCCCCCAGTGGATGAACATGCCAAAGCGGGCCTCGCGCCACCATTTCATCCGCGCGTCGCGTTGCTCGGCGGTTTCATGGGCCGCGGGCTGGGCGGCGGAGGTCGCCTCGCCTGCATCGCTCACGCTCACGGGCACAACCACCGCGGTCGATCCGCCGAGGGAGATTCCGGCACAGTGATACGCCTGTGCGGCCTCACGTTGGAACTCACGTGCCACCGCGAGCGTGCTCCACGACACCAGCCCCGCGACGCAAGCCAATCCCGCCGCCGTCCGCATCGACCGACCCCGCATGATCCCGAGCATGTTCATGGATGGACTCCCAGCGCCGGGCTCCCGGCGGCGCGAGCATACACGGGCTTCGGCTGGGCGTGTATGCTGGAGCGACCGGATTCCTCTGTGCGTCACGGCGTGTTCCAACGCCAGCGCACTCACGCCCGTTCGCACGCCGCCCGCCTCAGGCCGCCCGGCCCATCACGCACGCGAGAAATGCCATGACGACAACCGAAACTTTCCCGCATGCATCCCTTGAACCCAAGTCCCCGTTCATCCGGCTTGCGACGATGATGTTCCTCCAGTTCTTTATCTGGGGCGCGTGGTATGTCTCCATGACCGGGTGGATGGGCACGGCCAAGCTCAGCGGCCTGATCGCGTGGGCGTACACCGTCGGGCCGATCGCCGCTCTCATCTCTCCCTTCTTCCTGGGGATGATTGCCGACCGTTTCTTCGCGACCCAGCGCGTGCTCGCCGTCATGCACCTGCTCGGCGGGGCCGTCATGTTCGTCGTGCCCATCACCGCCGGCTCGAACGCGTCGACCGACAACAACTTCTTCCATCCCTACATCCTGCTCCTCTTCGCCCACATGCTCTGCTACATGCCCACGCTCGGGCTGACCAACACGCTCGCCTTCCACCACATCCGACGGCCCGAGCGCGAGTTCCCCATGATCCGCGTCTTCGGCACCATCGGATGGATCGCGGGCAACATCGTCGTGGGCGGCAGCCTGAAGCTCGGCGGCATGAATCTGCAATGGATCGAGGGCGGCGACAAGTCCCCCATGCAGTTCTATGTCACCGGAGCCGCCGCGATCCTCCTCGGCCTCTTCAGCTTCGCCCTCCCCCACACGCCGCCCCCGCTGGCGGGCAAGAAGGTCGCGGTCCGCGAAATTCTCGGGCTCGACGCCATCAAGCTCCTCGCCAAGCCGAGCTACTTCGTCTTCATTCTGTGCTCCTTCCTGGTGTGCATCCCCCTCGCCGGTTACTACAACTACGCCCGCAACTTCGTTGAATTCACCGGATTCGACAACGCCACGTTCACCATGTCCTACGGGCAGATGAGCGAGATCTTCTTCATGCTCATTATGCCGCTCTTGTTCGCCCGCCTGGGCGTCAAGTGGATGATCCTCGTGGGCATGGGCGCGTGGGTCGCGCGCTACGGCCTCTTCGCGGCCAGCACCAGCGGGCACGTCGAATGGATGGTGCTCGTGGGCATCATCCTCCACGGGATCTGCTACGACTTCTTCTTTGTCACCGGACAGATCTACGTCGACAAGGCCGCCCCCACCAACATCCGCGGCCAGGCCCAGGGCTTCCTGGTCCTCATCACGCAGGGGCTCGGCCTCGGGCTCGGCGCCCAGGCGTTCGGCCGCCTCGTCGGGCACTTCACCGACGCCACCACCAAGGCCATCGATTGGAAGAGCGTCTGGACCTACCCCGCCGTCGCCGCCGCCGTGATCATGGTCATCTTCTTCCTGGGGTTCTGGGAGAAGACGAATAACGGTGAAGGGAAGAGTGAGTAGATCGATGCTCGTTGCAGCCGGCAGCTTGGCCAAGTAGTATTTGACATATAGCCATTGCTTTATGTATGATTTTGTCCCGTGCAGGAACGAACGATTAAGCGAGGCGACTCAGGCGTGGCATGCGAGATTCAGGGGGATTACTATGGGACTCATAGCGTGCCCGGATTGCGGAAATCAGGTTTCAACATCCGCCGCAGCCTGTCCAAAGTGCGGGAGGCCCATTGCAGCTAGCCAGCACCAATCGTCCGCGAGCGAGCCCCTGACTTATGCGACTCGACCGCCCCAACTCAGAGTTCGGCCCATCGGCTTTCTGATCGGCGCGCTGATGCTTGGCTCTGGGTTGTATCTCGCACTCGAATGGGTTCCCTCGCGAGATGCTCGCAACATCGACAAAGTGCCGACGCTTATCAGCGCATTTGAAAAGCCAGAAAAGATGCTCAATCGCGAGGAGGCGGACCTCCTCACGATTGTCGGCTGGACTCTGGTTGTGCTCGGTGTGACACAACTGGCCGCCGGAAGTGTGCGTCGCGACGGTGTGATCCGCTTCTGCGACACCTGCAATATGCAGGTGAACACCACCAAGCGACTTCTCCGTCTGTGTTGCGAGCGATGCGGTGGCAAGGTCCACAAGTAGTCGCCTCTTCGCTTAATCTCTGCTCGACTAAATCCCGCCCGGCCCGAGTGTGATCGCGTTCTTGCCCTGACGTTTGCTCTCGAGCGCCAGCAAATCCGCGTGACGCAGCAGTTCCTCGGCCGTGCGCCCGTCCCACGGGAACGTGGACATGCCGCCCGACACCGTGAGCGTCCCGGGCGCGTCCAGCCCCAGCTTCGGGAATCGCTTCTGCCTGATCTGCGCCTGGAAGCGTGCCGCGATCTCCTGCACGCTCGTCGGGTGCTTGCTCCCCGGGTTTCGGGGCCCGCCCGGCTCATAGAAGACCACCGCGAACTCGTCGCCGCCGATGCGGCACACGCGATCGCTCGGCCTGATCACGCTGTTGAGCAGGCGCACCACCTCGACCAGCACCTCGTCCGCCGCCACGTGCCCGTAGCGCTCGTTGAACCGTTTGAAGTCGTCGATGTCAAAGACCAACACCGAGAGCTGGTGCCTGACGCGTGACGACTGCTCGATCGCCGCCGACAGGAACCGCTCGAAATACCGGCGGTTCCACGCTCCTGTCAAAGGATCGGTGAACGCCGCCCGGCGCAGCTCGCCCTGCTGGCGAGCCAGCTTCAGCCAGCCCGACATCCACGCGCCGACGGCACGCAGCGCCGCGTGCTCGATCCGCGTGCCGCTCAGGACGCCGACGACCGAAACGCCATCGTTGAGTTCGACCGAGCCCGCGGCCACGGGGAGCGTCACGCCCAGTTCAACGCCCCCACCGATCGCGCCCCCGACCGCGCTGGCCACGTTCAACGATTCATCGCCCGTGCGCGCGCGAGCGATCGCGATGGCGATCGAAAGCACGTCCCGGCCCTGGAGCACGCCCCGGACCAGCGCCTCGTCCCCGACGGCGCGCCCGGTGGCGCTGGAAATGCCCGCCTGCGCGTGCGTCGGCGTGCGCGGCGAGTCTGGCGTCATGGCGCCGCTCTCGATCTCGAGCGCGACCCTGGCCGCGACCTCATCTTCCCGTCCGTGCGCTTCCTCTCCGCCGGCGCTCGCCGCCGATTGGCTCGCCGGCACGCTCGGCCCGCGCGAGGCTCCCATGATCGCTCGCCGAGCGCCCGCCGCGTCACTCCGCGCGGAGATCACGCCGTCGTACGGCACGCCGCTCATGCCCGCCTCGGCGACGCGCAGCACGCGCACCAGGGGCTGCACGCGTCGCAGGCCGCGCACAAACTCCTCGGCCTCGACCATCCCGGCGCCGGCGTTCTGACCCGTGTGGTCACGCAGCGCCGGATCGACGTCAGGCCCGACAATGACAACGGCGTCGCGCGGCGAATCCGCGTCGATGGGCGACGACAACTCCCCGATCGCGTCAAAGGTCGTCGCGGCCCGGGTCACTTCCAGGTCCGCGTCGCCACGCAGCACACTCTCCAGCCCCGTGCGCCCCACGAGGATCACCCGCCGCCCGGTGGCGGTGGAGAGATCGATCGCGCGCCGCACCTTGGGTGAATGATCGCCGGGTTGTGAGCGCGATGCCCCTGCCACGTCCTCTCCCTGCCGCGGAAACACCCACCGGGGAAGAACCCCGCGGGCCCATGTCCGCCGGACACATTGTCCACTTATTCAGTACGAAATGCACGCCCCGGCGGATCGGGATCGAGCAACATCGCGAGTTCTTCACCCGTGAGCAATCCCCCCATGCCGCCGGGGGGGGTCGGAGCATCCCCCGGACGAGGGTTCTCGGACTCTTCGGGGCTCGGAGGGAGCGTGCCTTCGCCCGCCAGACGCAGCGTTGGGCGGCCCTTGCCGAGGAACGCCTCGGTCACGTCGTCGGCCTGCTGCGCGGCGCTGGGGGCCGGGGGGCCATTGGTCGCACGCTTGCCCGCGGTCGGCATGTCGCGACGCGGACTGCCCGCCCCCGCCTTGACGACCACGGGCAGACCCGCGCTCCATCGCGCGATGTCCGAAGCATCGGCGGCACGCAACCGCCGTGATGGTTCATCGAACCACCAGCAAACTACACGCGAATCAAGCCGCGGCCCGTACACCGACGCCGCGCCATACGCCGCGGGCAACTGCTCGAGCTTTGTCGGTTCCGTCAGGATCAGCACGATGATCCGCGGTTCGGCGTCTCGCGCGGGATCTGGACCGTCGGCGTCGCGCCGGTTGCCGTCGTCGTCCTGTTGATCGTGCGCGCCCAACCCGCGGCGCGCCGACGAGAAGTCACGTCCCTCGCACGCGAGCGCGCAGAGCTCGCCGACGGCCTCGTGCGCGCTCCCGGCGTGCGCGACAGAAAACCCGCGACGCTCCAGCACGTCGACCAGTTCCGCCGGCGCACGCCGCCCCCGCGGGGTCCAGATGACACAACGATCGATCGGCTCCGCCGAACGCGATGGCATGACAGAATCCTACCGCGCCGGGAGCGGTCGTGTGGACCGGCCGGGCGAGCACTTCATGCCACGCTGGGCCGGGAACACGCCCGCAAGGCCATCCCCGCGATGCGTCGGGGACCAGCACGCCCTCCGTGCCTTATCGCGTTCGAACCGTCGCCCGCTCTTTCGCCGCCCTCGCGTACACCTCGACATAGCGCGACAGAACGCTCGCCTCATCGAGCCACGAGAGGACGTGCGTGCGCGCCGCTACGCTCATCGCGTGCCGCTTCGACTGATCCGAGAGCAGCATCGCGATCGCGCCCGCGAACGCGCCGGCGCTGGCCTCGGTCACGATCGCGCCGCCCGACGATTCGAGCTCTGGCCAGATATCCACGCCGCGCGTCGTCACCACCGGCGTGCCGCACGCCATCGCCTCTGCAAGCACCAGCCCGAAGTTTTCCTGGCTGGTCGGGAGCGCGAAGACGCTCGCGGCCTGGTACAGCGACAACTTCAACTCGCCCGCCACGAGCCCAGGAAACTCCACGCAATCCTCCACCTTCATCGCCCCCGCTTTCTCACGCAGCGACGCGACGTACGACCCGTCGCCCGGCCCCGCGAGCACGAAGCTCGCGCGAACGCGACGATCGCGCAGCATCGCCGCCGCCTCGATCAGGATGTCGGGACGCTTCTTGGGGTGCAGCCGCGAGAGGAACAGCACGATCGGCGCGTCGCCCGCGCTGTGCCGCTCGCGCCACAGGTCTGGCCCGGGCGGCGTGCGATACGCCGCCAGGTCGACCAGCGGCGGGATCACGACGCCCAGCGACTTTGGGAACCACGCGCTCGATTGATCGAGTTCCGCCTGGGCCGTGCAATGGACGCGGGCCGCGCTCGCAAAGAACTTCGCCCCCGCGAGCGTATGGAAGATCCGCTTCTTGAGGCGTGCCTGGTTCATGCACCAGTCGTCGAGCATGCCGTGGGGAGAGGCGATGTAAGGCTTGCCGAGCCTTCGGCACTGGGCGGCGAGCTGGATGTTCATCGGCATCCACGCGCCGTGGAAATGCGCGACGTCGCACCACTCGATCAGGGGCAGCACGCTCGCGATCGCGCCCGCCGACAGGACGTCCATCGGGAGCGAGGGGCCAGGCATCTCAACGCAGCGGGGCACGCGTGCTGAGGCATCCGATTCACGCCCGCGCTTCCACGCTTCCGGCACATCGGAGATGTCGGGCGACACGACCGTCACCTCGTGCTCACGCGCGAGGGACTGGGCCAGGTCGATGACGAAGCGAACCACGCCGCCCTTGGCGAGCTTCAGGTTGCGGTGAACATGAAGGATGCGGAGAGGAACCATGGGGAGATCGGGCGGAGCGCTGCCGTTGCTCTCTCTCTCCTGATTTGCCGTCTCGCCGCCGGAACTCACGGCGATTCCGCCCGGTGATCCCGTGACGCCGCGGCTTCGTGACTGTCGTCCCTGATCACCCGATCCCGCAGGGGCTTGGCGGGCGAGCCGACGCACACCTTCCACGCCGGCAGATCGCTGAACACGCTCGATCGCGCCCCGACGACCGTTCCCTCGCCGATCGACACGCCCGGGCCCACGAACACGTCGGCCGCGATCCAGCAGCTCGGACCGATCGTGATCGGCATCGGCACCAGCGGGCGCTTCGCCAGCTCAAAGTCGTGCGTCGCGCCGCAGAGGTACGAGTACTGCGACACGACCGTGTGCGCCCCGATCGTGACGGGCGCGACGCAGTAACAATCCACATCGTCCGCGAGCGTCGCGTAGTCGCCCATCGTGAGATTCCACGGCGCCCACACCTTCGCGCGCGGATACACCCGCGCCTTGCGCGAGACCTTCGCGCCGAACGATCGCAGCAGGAACGATCGCCAGCCGTGCATGGGCTTCGGGCTCGGCCGGAAGAGCGTCGCATACACCACGCCCCACAGCACGCGCGCCAGGCGATGCCCCGACGAGTGCGGGCTGGGCGCCTTGGAGATATCAACCTTCGGCGTGGTCATGCGGCGCTCCCGCCTGAGCTGACGACGCCGGGATTGCTCGCGCCGGAACCTCCCGCGCTGGCCGCGCTCTCGGGCCCTGCGCCGTGGTAAGGACGCGGACGGCGCGATTGCGCCGGATCGCCCGACGCGATCGTCCATGGCTGCAGCGCCGCGCGGATCACCGAGCGTGCGCCGACGAGGACGCCCGCCGGCACGTCGATCGGCCCCTGGACCACGGAGTCCGCCGCCACCCACACGTCGTCGCCGATCGTGACGGGCGCGGGCGTGACGGGCGCGTCGAGCCTCGCCGCGTCCTGCGTGTACGCGTTCACCTGGCAATACTGGCTGATGACCACGCGCGCACCGATCGACACCGGCGCGTGCGCGAAGATCGTCACGTCATCGCCCAGCGCGCTCTTGCGACCCATCGAAAGATGCCGCGGCCGGTGGATCGTGCACGACGGCCTGATCCGGACCGTCGGGTCGATCCGGGCCCCGAACGCGCGAAGCAGCGCGTTGCGGAACCTGTACCAGTTGTGGAATGAGAATCGGAACAACGTCGCCCGGACCAGCGGCCAGAGGCGGTCGGACAGCGTCGCGCCCGCGAGCAACGCGGGATCGGCCGGGAGCGGGTTGGTCGAATGAATCGTCATCTCGAATCGTCGGGCGACGCGGTGTGATCGGCGTTGGTCGGCTCGGCCAACATGTCGGGCACGCGCTTCGCGTTCGGTGCTCCTGTCCTTTCTCGACATTCCGCAAGGGCCGTTGTCGAGCGCCCGCGGTCTGTTCCTCGCGCCGCGTGTTCTAGTCACCGGCGCCCTTCTTCGGCGCCGCCTTGGCCGGGTTGCCTTCATACGTCGTGTCGGGTTCGGAGTTCTGGAAGAGCCCCGCGCGCGGGAGGAGCACCGTGCCGTCCGCCACCACGACGCCCGGCGCGACGAACGATGCCGTCATGAGCGCGCAGCGCGCCCCGACGGTGATCGGCGAGCGCAGGAGCGTGAACGACGGGCTGGTGTAGTCGTGCGTCCCGGCGCAGATGTGGACGAACGGCCCGACGAGCGTGCCATCGCCGATCGTGACCGGCCCCAGGCAATACAGGATCGCGCGCTCGCACACGCGGACGTTGGATCCGATCGACAGGTTCCAGGGAATCTCGACATGCACCGAAGGATGGATCGCGCTGCCCGCGCCGACCTTGGCGCCAAAGAGGCGGAGCAAGCCGCGGCGGAGGGCGTTCCACGACGAGGGCGATGGTCTGAATAACGTCACCGCCGCGATCGACCACAACACCCGCCCGATCTTGGCGCGGGCTGAATATGGCGATCGGCGCGGCGGCTCCGCCGCACGCGGGCTCATGTCCCCGCCGTCCGGCGTGCTCGCGGAATTCGTCGCAGATTGGGGATGAGTTTGGGTGTTCAAGCGTGGGCTTCGGCGTTAGGATTCGGCCCCTCCTCCGCCACGATGATATCGGGCGAAACGGGGCGGCCCGATCGGCAATCCTGCCGCCCGCGGCGCGACGGACGCGAAGCCATGCACCCCGATCGTCGATGTTCGGGGCATGGATCAGAGCAACCGAATGAGGCTGACCGGCGGCACCTTCCCGGGGAGCGTAAACGTCATGTCCGACACTGGTCCGAAAAGCACACACACCCCGGGAAGCGGGCCGAGCCTGGCCATCCTCGCCGGCTACTGGTCCACCAACATCGGCAACGCCTTCTTCCAGCTCGGCGCCGAGTACCTCATCAAGCAGGTCTGCCCCGAGGCCAACGTCGTCTTCATCGGCGATCAGCCCGGCTACTGGAACACCGAGCTGGGCAACCCGCCCAACGCCCTCGATTACGCCGCCCACGTCAAGTGTGATGCGCTCGTCATCCTCGGGCCCTTCATGCGCCCCGAGATGGAGAAGATCACCGCCAAGGCGATGCGCGCGTGCCACGAGCGCGGCGGGAAGATCATCGTGCTGGCCGCCGGCATGATGAAGTACGACAAGGACACCGTCGCGCTGGCGCGCCGGCTCCTGAAGGAAACCCCGCCCTTCATCTTCACCACCCGCGACCGCGAGACGTACGAACTCTACGCGGATCTGGCCGAGCACGCGTTCGACGGCGTCGACGTCGCGACCTTCGTGAGCGACCTCTACCGCCCGCTCCCGCACGACCTGCCGGAGTATGTCGTCGTGAACTTCGACCAGATCCCCGAGCCGGATTTCGTGAACGTCCCGTCCCTGTCGGCGGCTCGGAAGAACATCACGCCGTTCGAATGGAACGGGAAGACGTGGGAGGCCCGCCAGCCGGCGTTCCGCACCGAGATGAGCTACCGCGCGCGGACCTGGCCGTTCGTCGAAGCATTCCTCCCCCTGCCCAAGCGTCCCGACACGATCGACGGCTATCCGATCGTGCGGACCGATCACCGCTACAACCCGTTCCTGCCGCGCAAGACGTATCGCTGGCCACGCAGCTTTGTCAGCGATATCCCGCACACCTACCTGGCTCTCTACGCGCACACGCGCTGCACGTTCAGCAACCGCGTCCACGCTTGCGTGGCGACCGCGAGCTATGGCAACGAGGCGATGCTCTTCACACGCTCGCCGCGCGCGTACCTGCTCAACCGCCTGGGCCTGACGACGATCAAGGAAAAGCCCACGAGGCTGGACCTGGACTTCCTCCGCCGCGAGAAGGCTAATTACAGATCATGGCTCGGCGAGAAGCTGAAGCTGCTGAAGCCGAAGTTCGGCGTCGCGAACGTGGCGTGAGACGACGGGCGGTCGCGCTGAATCCGCGCGGCGGCGCGGCGTGGTGCGCGACGTCCGGTGCCCATCGAAACATCCACCCGCCAGGCAGGGCGGCCGCCAATCGCGCGGGGTCCCGCAATCACCAATACTTGACTATTCGATCGTCTATTCGTATTATGGATGCCGACATGCCTTTTCCTCCGACCACCACTCCAGGAGGCCTACCGCGTGAAACCTGCCCACAACATCCACGAGGTCACCGGCGACATCCTGCTCAGCCAAGCCGCGATCATCGCGCACGGCGTGGCGCCGAACGACAACTTTCACACCGGGCTGGCGCTGCAGCTTCGCGAGCGATTCCCGGCGATGTACAAAGACTTCCGCCACTATTGCCAGACGAATCATCCCAAATCGGGCGAGATGTGGGTGTGGTCGGGCTCGGGGCCGAACGGCCCGGTGCGGATCGCGTGCCTCTTGACCCAGGAGGCGGCGTATGACCACGGGAAGCACCCCGGACGGGCGAGCCACGAATCGGTGAACCACGCGCTCAAGAAGCTGCGCTCGCTGATCGACGCCGACAAGCCGGCGAGCGTCGCGTTGCCGAAGTTGGCGACGGGCGTGGGCGGGCTGAAGTGGGAAGAGGTTCTGCCGCTGATCCACAAGCATCTGGGCAACACCGAGACGCCGGTGTGGTTGTACACGAATTTCCAGAAGGGACAGGCCGCCAGCGAGACACTCCTCACCGCTCATCGCTGAACATGGGATGAGCGACACTCCTGCGACCGCCCCCGCCCGCGAAGTTACCGATCGCGAGCGAGGGCGGTTGTTGCGGGAGTGGATCGGGAGCGCGGAGGGGAGGCGGTCGGCAAAGCTCCGGGGGCGGAGCACGGCCCCTTGCCGTCGCTCGGGCTCGCTACACCAGCTTCTTCGTCGGAGCGGCGACGTTGGCAAGGAACAGGCCGCCGACGAGCGACGCCGCGATGAGCACGACGCTGACGGCGATTTCGACGCCGGAGAGCACGTCACGCCCGAGCAGGGCTTCGAGGCTCTTGAATCCCAGGCCGCCGGGGACCAGGACCATCATGCCCGGTACGGCGACCAGGGCCGCGGGCCTGGCGCGGAGTCGGGCGTAGATATTGGCGGTAAGTCCGACCATGAACGCGCCGACGCTGACGCCGAGTTCCGGGCCGAGGATGTGCGCGCCCGCGCGAGCGCCGAAGAAGCCGACGATGACGGCGACAAGGGCGGTGGCGAAGTGCGCCGAGCGCGAGTTGAAGAGGACGGTGTAGGAGACCGGGGCAATGACTAGCGCGACGAGCTGGGTCCAGTCCGGAAGGGCGGAGGGATCCGAGTCGTGGAGCTGACCGACGACCCGCTCGGCGATGGCGCGGCCGACGGCGACGCCCATCCCCACAAGGACCAGCGTCATGAGCGCCCCCATGAGCCGCGCCGTGCCGGAGACAAGATTCCGGGTCGCGAGTTCGGTCATGGCGAGCGTGATGGTGAGGCCGGGCATGAAGACGATGAGGCCCGCGAGCGTGGCGAGCACGGGAGAGAACGGCTGCATCGCGGGCGAGAGTGCGGCGGCGAGAAACCCGCCCGCAAGACCGGCGAAGAACTCGCTCAGGCGCGCCATGGTGGGCAGGCGCGAGGTGGTGATGGCGAGCGCGCCGGCGGAGAGGCCGACGATGCCCGCGACGACGATCTCGCGCCAACCGCCGCCGAAGAACCGGCACGCGACGCTCGATGAAACGCCGAACGAGCCCGCGCGAATCCACCACGGGAAGCGTGCGGGGATGGCGAGGATTTCGCGGATGCGTGCCAGGCCGTCGTGGGCGGTGGTCGTTCCGGACGCGACGTCGTCGGCGACGCGATCGACGCGGACGAGTTTGTCGAGGTTGGTCTCGCCGGGCTCGACGCGGAGGAGGCCGGTCTGTTGCGCGCCGATGGGGCCGAAGGAGGCGATGATGGAGGTGGGCGTGGAGAAGAACTGGCCGTTGGGGAGGTTGAGGCGCTCGGAGATGCGGATGAGCGCATCCTCGAGACGATGGGCGGGCGTGCCGCAGATGTGCAGGGCGCGGCCGAGTTCGAGGACGAAGCCGACGGACTCGGGGTCGAGGCGCGGGGAGGAATCGGCTTGGTTTGAGATGGAATCTTGGCCGTCCATGGGCGGGGGAGAGTAGGAGCGCGGGCGGGCGCGACCGGGAATGGCGTTTTTCGTGCGCAAAGACCGCTCGAATCCACCCACTTGGGTGACGCCGAGCCAGTCGATTTCAATTCTGCGGACATTTTTCTGAATAAGTCAGCAACTTGCAATAGACACGCCGGTCAAAAGGAGTAATGTGAGGAAGTCGCCATGGCCCGTCGCCATGGCCCGTCGCCATGGCCGCTCGCTGGACACCCGGACTCGGGTGATTGATTTCAGGGAGAATGCCATGAACGCACGCTTCAATTCAATCGACAGCTCTGTCTCGCCAAACCCCTTCACTTTCGGACGGCCGAAAGCAAAGCACAAAGGCTCGTTTGCGGGGGTACTGCTTCACAACGCGGCCAAGACGTCGTTCGCCCTTGGCGTGCTCGCCCTGCTGGGCGGATTCTCGCTACAAGCCCAATCGTGTTGCGAGTCGAACATGTGCTCAAACGTGAGGTTTCTGCAATCGCAGATCGCTCGGAGCCACACGCACTGCTGCAATGAACCCCCAGCCGAACAGCAGGCGTGCTTTGTATCCCATGAAGAGAAGATCACGCAGACCGAACAACTCATCCTCTCGGCCAAGATCGCGTGTGACAATGGGGACGATGAACTCGCTCGCGACATCATCAAGCAACTCCGCGACCTGTGGCTCCCCAAGCCCAAAGCCACCGCGAGCGGCGCGGTGCTGAACGAGATGATCGCGCTGGGGAAGCGCGATTGGGTGAATCTCGACATGACCATGGCCCGCTCTCCTGCTCCGTGCCAGCCGGTCACGGTGGGGATCGTGGACGGGCAGGTTGTGAACGCCGAAGCGACGGGGGCCGCCACCGAAGAAACGCCCGAGGCGGTCACCACCGGCGCCGGGCTGGCGACCGTCGTGCCCTCGACCGGGCCGCAGCCGATGCTCTCGTGCCAATATCAGATTCCGGCCGGCACCTCGATGGGCGTCCGATTCGGCGAGGAGTTCCCCAACCTCGGCATCATCGGATCGATCTCCGTCGTCAAACTCGTCACTGCCTTCCCTGAAAGCGGCATGGCCAAGGTCGGTCTTCCGACCAACGTGCATTTCCAGGTCTCGGCGCTCTGGGGCGCGTCGCTGGCGCTCGATCTGGATAAGGCGTCACCCTATAACAAGCTCGAAGTTGATTCGAGCGGCAACGGCACGCTCGGCATGGCGCTCAAGCTCACAAGCACCAACCGCTACCTGACCAGCCTTGTTCAGGTGGGCTCCACCATCTACTTTACCTTCCCAGTCACAGTTGCCGCGGACTGGAGCACGATCCGAATCCACGCCGATCCGACGATGCCGGGCAACACGATCACGCCGACATTCCCCGAGATTCTCGCGGTGGACGACATCCACGGCGCTCTCCCCCCGTCGGGCGGCGATCGCTGCGCGGATGAAAACGGAAATGGAATTCCAGACGGCGCGGACGAAGAGATCGCCGCGATGAATACCGTGCTTGGCTGCGATTCGCAGCATTGAACATTGGCATGATCACTGGCCCAGCCATGCCAACGCAAGGCGACGCTGCCTCACGACCCGATTCTCGATGTTCGCCAATCCCAATCGACCTCCCGGTTCTTTCGAGCCGGGAGGTCGCTTTGTTCGTTACCCGAGGTTGCTGAAGGCCCATGTGTTGTCGACGCCGGGGTTGTTGGACCAGTCGAGCGTCTGGCCGTCGAGATTGGACGCGACGACGCGTCGTGATGCGCCGCGCGCCGGGCGTGGCGCGGGCCGATTGGCTGGACCTCCACGCGCCCTTCGGCCAATCGAGGCTGACTCGGACAAGCAAACGTAAAGGTTGTTTTCAATCCACCCGGTGGCGCGAATTCAGCGCCATCGGACGGTTCGGCAACGCCGCGCTTGGGCCGCTGGGGCCGCACAGATAGAATTGTCGATATGAGCACCTCGACCCCCGATCGACTTTCCGGCGTCGTCGCTCCCGCCACTTCCGGTCCGCCCCGCAAGGCGCCCGTTGATCCAATTGCCGTCACCATCTCGGGCCTGGTGCTCGATCCTTCCTACGGGCCCAACACGATCGCGGGCGGCCCGCCCGAATCGCTCAAGCACATCGACCGCGACCTGGGCAACAACGCCCAGCCCGGCCAGTTCCCCTACACCCGCGGCCTGTTCCCGCAGGGGTATCGCACCCGCCTGTGGACCATGCGCCAGTTCGCCGGCTTCGGAAGCGCCGACGACACCAACCAGCGCTTCAAGTACCTCCTCTCGCAGGCCAAGGGCACCAACGCCAACACCGGGCTCTCCACCGCCTTTGACCTCCCGACGCTGATGGGGCGCGACTCCGACGACCCGCTCTGCGTGGGCGAGGTCGGCAAGTGCGGCGTGGCGATCGACACCATCGAGGACATGCACCGCCTCTACGCCGACATTCCCGTCGGTGAGGTCACGGTCTCGCAGACCATCAACGGCCCGGCCGCCGTCATCTGGGCCATGTACCTCGCTCACGCCATGCAGCGCGGCATCGCGTGGTCCACGCTGGGCGGCACGCTGCAGAACGACATCCTCAAGGAGTTCCACTCCCAGAACGAGTTCATCTACCCGCCCGAGCCCTCGGTGAAACTCGTCGTTGACACCATCGAGTTCCAGTCTCGTCACGTGCCCAAGTGGAACAGCGTGTCGATCTCCGGCTATCACATCCGCGAGGCCGGGAGCACCGCCACCCAGGAGCTCGCCTTCACCCTCCGCGACGGCATGGAGTACGTCGAAGCGTGCATGGAGCGCGGCCTGGCGATCGACGACTTCGCTCCGCGCCTCTCCTTCTTCTTCAACAGCCACAACGAGTTCTTCGAGGAGCTGTGCAAGCTCCGCGCGGCCCGTCGCATCTGGGCCCGCGTGATGCGCGATCGCTACGGCGCCAAGAACGAACGCTCGTGGTTCATGAAGACGCACGTGCAGACCGCGGGCTGCTCGCTCACCGAGCAGCAGCCGCTCAACAACATCGTGCGCGTCGCCTACCAGGCGATGGCCGCCGTGCTGGGAGGATGCCAGAGCCTGCACACGGACTCCATGGACGAGACGCTTGGTCTTCCGACCGAGCAGGCGGTGACCGTCGCGCTGCGCACCCAGCAGATCCTGGCCCACGAGACGGGCGTGACGCGCGTCGTTGATCCGCTGGGCGGATCGTGGTTCATCGAGCAGCTCACCGACACGATGGAGCGCGAGGCGCTCGATTACATCCACGAGATCGACCAGATGGGCGCGTACGCCGATTGGAACGCGTCGCGCGCCAAAGGCGAGGGCAACGCCGGGCCGCTCGTCAATCACCCCGCGTATCAATCACGCCGCACGTTCGGCAAGTCGGTGATCAACGGCATCAACAAGGGCTACTTCCGGCGCAAGATCGCCGAGGCGAGCTATCGCTTCAGCGAGGAGTGCGAGGCGGGCGACCGCATCATCGTGGGCGTCAACGCCTACGCCGACTCCAGCGAGGAACGCCCGATCGACATACTGAAGATCGGCGAGCAGGTCGAGGCCGAGCAGTGCGAACGCCTGGCGGCGTTCAAGAAGCGGCGCGACGCGTCGCTCGTGGCCCGCGCGCTGGACAACATCCGCGACGTCTCGCAGGGACGCACGCCGCGCCATTCGCTGGGCGTGCTGAAGCTCGGGCCCGGGCCGTCGCTGCACGCGACGAACGTCATGCCGGCCCTGGTCGAGGGGGCTCTGTGCAACTGCACGCTGGGCGAGATGGTGCAGGCGATGGCGGACGTGTACGCACGCTACTCCGGCGGGCCGGAGTGGTAGAAGTGCCGCGGTTCAAATGAACGACCGAGGGCACCTCCGGCGGGCGGCGTGTCCGCTCCGACATGGACCCTTGGGGCTGCGCCGACGAAGTGAAGGAACCCTCACGAAGGCACCGACGCCTGTGTTCGAGAGCGTGCACGATTGACCAATCGTCGCACTGTCGGGCTCGACGCGATCTTGCGTGGTGATGCCCCATTCGACGCGTGTCGCCGGGCGGCCAAGTTCGCGAAAGACGGAGCGCTGAGGCCACGAGCGCTCAAAGAAAACGCCCCCACCACTCTCATCGAGGGGCGGGGGCGTTCGACGCTTCGCGGTTGGTCGTTGAACAAACTCACCCGGGCGGTGGGCATGGCCGCGGGCTGAGCCGCGGACACGCCGGCGCTCGGCGCTTACTTCTTGGCGGCCTGCTCGCCCATGATCGCCGCCTGCGCCGCCGCCAGCCGCGCGATCGGCACGCGGAAGGGCGAGCAGGAGACGTAATCAAGGCCGGCGCGGTGGCAGAAGTGGACGCTCTTGGGGTCGCCGCCGTGCTCGCCGCAGATACCGACCTTCAGCTCGGGCTTGCGCGAGCGGCCCTTGTCGACGCCCATCTTGACGAGCTGGCCCACGCCTTCCTGGTCGAGCGACTGGAACGGGTCGTGGTCGAGCAGCTCGCGCTTGAGGTAGTCGGGGAGGAAGGTGTTGATGTCGTCGCGGGAATAGCCGAACGTCATCTGCGTCAGGTCGTTGGTGCCGAAGGAGAAGAACTCGGCGACCTCGGCGATCTCGTCGGCGGTGAGCGCCGCGCGAGGGATCTCGATCATGGTGCCGATCTTGATGTCGAGACGCGGCTTGTAGTCCTGCTCGGCCTTGACCTCGGCGATCGTCGCCTCGATCTCGGTGCGCAGGGCGGACAGCTCGCGCTTGGTGCCGATGAGCGGGACCATGATCTCGGGCATCGCCTTGATGTTGCTGCGCAGGCACTCGATCGTCGCCTCGACGATGGCGCGGACCTGCATGACGAGGATCTCGGGATAGGTAACCGCCAGGCGGCAGCCGCGGTGCCCCAGCATCGGGTTCATCTCGTGCAGCTGCGCCACGCGACGCCGGACCTTCTCGGCGCTGATCTTCAGCATCTGCGCCATCTCGGCCTGCGTCGCCTCGTCCTGCGGGAGGAACTCGTGGAGCGGCGGGTCCAGGAGGCGGATCGTGACCGGCAGGCCCTTCATGGCCTTGAAGATGCCGATGAAGTCGTCGCGCTGGTAGGGCAGGAGCTTGGCCAGCGCCTTCTCGCGGTCGGCGCGGTTCTCGGCGAGGATCATCTCGCGCATCGCCTTGATGCGATCCCCCTCGAAGAACATGTGCTCCGTGCGCGTCAGCCCGATGCCCTCGGCCCCGAACTCGCGGGCCCGCTGCGCGTCCTCGGGCGTGTCGGCGTTGGTGCGGACGCCCAGCGTGCGGTACTTGTCGGCGAGCTTCATCACCAGCGAGAAGTCGCCGGACAGCTTGGGCTCGATGCTGGAGATCGCGCCGAGCATCACCTCGCCCGTCGAGCCGTCGATCGAAACAACATCGTCACGTCCGAGGGTCTGGCCCGCGACCTTGAGCGTGCCCTTCTTCTCGTCGATGTTGAGCTCGCCGGCGCCGACCACGCAGCACTTGCCCCAGCCGCACGCGACGACCGCCGCGTGGCTGGTGCGTCCGCCGGTCGAGGTCAGGATGCCGACCGCCGAGTGCATGCCCTCGACGTCCTCGGGGCTGGTCTCGGAGCGGACCAGGAGCACCTTCTCGCCCGCGCGGGCCCGCTCGACGGCCTCGTGGGCCGTGAACGCGAGCTTGCCGGTGGCGGCGCCGGGCGACGCCGGGATGCCGCGCGTGAGCGTCGTCGCCTTCTTCTTGCCGGCGGGATCGAAGCTGGGCAGGAGCAGCTGCGTCAGGTCGCCCGCGGGGATGCGGAGCAGCGCGGTCTTCTCGTCGATCAGCTTCTCGCGGAGCATGTCGCAGGCGATGCGGACCGACGCGATGCCGGATCGCTTGCCGGTGCGCGTCTGGAGCATGTAGAGCTTGCCGCGCTCGATCGTGAACTCAATGTCCTGCATGTCCTTGTAGTGCTTCTCGAGCCTGGCCTTGATATTGAGGAGCTGGTTGTAGACGTCCTTGTTCCAATTGGGCATCTCGTCGACGTGCTTGGGCGTGCGGATGCCGGCGACGACGTCCTCGCCCTGGGCGTTGACGAGGAACTCGCCGTAGAAGGCGTTCTCGCCGGTGGCGTTGTTGCGGGTGAACGCGACGCCCGTGCCGGAATCATCGCCCATGTTGCCGTACACCATCGACTGGACATTGACCGCGGTGCCGTTCAGCCCGCGGATGCCCTCGATGCGCCGGTACGAAACGGCCTTGTCGCTGTTCCAGCTCTTGAAGACGGCCTCGATGGCCAGCTCGAGCTGCTTGAAGGGATTCTGCGGGAACACTTCGCCGACGTGCTTCTGGTAGACGCCCTTGTAGGCCTCGCACAGCTCGATGATGCCCTTCTCGGGAACGTCGGTGTCGTCCTTGGCGTTGTACCTGGCCTTGATCTTCTTGAACGCCTCCTCGAAGTGGCTGTGGTCAACGCCCATCACCACGTCGCCGAACATGTTGATGAGCCGGCGGTACGCGTCGTACGCGAACCGCGCGTTCTTCGTCGCCGCCGCAAGGCCCGCGACCGACGCGTCGGTCAGGCCGAGGTTCAGGATCGTGTTCATCATGCCGGGCATGGAGACCGCCGCGCCGGAACGGACGGAAACCAGCAGCGGATTGTCGTTGCTCCCAAACTTCTTGTCGAGCTCGGATTCAAGGACGGCGATGTTCTTGTTGACCTCGTTCATCAGGCCGTAGGGCAACTGCTGTCCGTTCTTGTAGTACGCGGCGCAGGCGTCGGTCGTGATGGTGAAGCCCGGCGGGACGGGCAGACCGATCGACGTCATCTCGGCGAGGTTGGCGCCCTTGCCGCCGAGCAGGGGCTTCATGGTGCCGTTGCCCTCGGTGCGGGTCGCGCCGAAGTAGTACACCATCTTGCCGGGCTTGGGCTTGGGCCCACCGTTCTTCTTGGGCGCTGCCGGGTCGACGACCTGGGCCGAAACGCCGGCGCGCGACTTGGTGGCGGGGCGCTTGGCGACGGCACTGCTACCTTTGCTCGACATGTCGAAACCTCTCATGGCGTCGCCTCGGGGCGGCGCGAAGACCACGGGCGGGAGCGCTCCGGCATCGCCGGCAAACTGAGACGGTGAAACCGCCGTACTTCTTCCGTACTTTGGCCGATTCCAGCCCGTACTGAAGGATTCCGAGGATCACCGGCTTCCGCGTCGGGAGGCTCCATCCCGCCGCGACTGTGGAATCCTATGGAGGCCGAGCCGCGTTGACGAGTGGGCGGGGGATTCCCGCCTGATTCCCGCGGGTTTCTAATATCCTCGGCCCGTGGCGATCCTTGGACACATCCCCGGCGGCATGCCGACACGTCTGGGCGTGCCGGCCTCGCACGACCAGCGCGATCAGCCGGGCGGCACGCCGACCCCCGCGGATGTGATTCGCGCCTGGCCGAGCGATCGTCCGCTCGGGGTGGTGTATCGCGCGGGCGGTCATGCCGTCTCGCGCCGCACGCTGCTGGTGTGCCCGAAGGAGAGCCGCCTGGTCGTCGCGCCCGGCGAGGGCGACCCCCACGCCCGCTCGCCGCTCGACGAGATCGCCGACGCGTGGTCATCGAAGAGCCTTGCCCGCGGATCGTGCCGGGCGTGCGAAGCGATCGGCGCCGGCTGGCTCACGGCCCTGTCATATGAATTGGGACGATGGATCGAGCCGAGGGTCGGCGGGACCGGTCGCGTGAGCCATCGGCCCCTGGCCGTGTTGCAGCGATTTGAGGCGGCGTTCGTCTTCGATCACGCCAGCGCCGGATGGTCCGTCGCCGGGATGGACGCCAACGAACTCCCGGCGCTCGATGTCCGTCCCGAACGCCGTCGAGAGCGGGCGGCCGCGGAGCCCCCCCGCGTGCACCTGGCCGACGCGCAAGACGCGGCACGAGTCCGCTACGAAACCAGCGTCGCCCGCGCCATCGAATACGTCCGAGCCGGCGACGTCTTCCAGGTGAATCTCGCGCACGCACTCCGCGGCACGTTCGCGGGCACGCGCCGCCAGCTCGCCGCGTCACTCCTCGAATCCTCCTGTGCCTGGCACGGCTCATACGTCGAACTCGACGAGCGACGCGCCATCCTCTCGCTCTCGCCGGAGCTGTTCGTCGACTACGACAGCCAGCGGCGGCGGGCCATCATGCGTCCCATGAAGGGCACCCGCCCGGCGGCGCGCGACCCAGCCGAACTGGCACGATCACCCAAAGATCGCGCGGAACTGGCGATGATCATCGACCTGGTGCGAAACGACCTGGGGCGGGTGGCGGAGTACGGGAGCGTGCGCGTCGAGGACGACCGCGCGATCGAGCACCACGGCGGAGCGTCCGGGGCCGTGTGGCAGGGCGTCGCCACGATCGCCGCCACGCTGCGCCAAGGGCTCGGCCCGATCGACCTGGTCCGCGCCGCGTTTCCCTCCGGCTCGGTCACCGGCGCGCCCAAGGTTCGCGCCATGCAGATCATCGACGAGTTGGAGGACTTCACGCGCGACTTCTACTGCGGGTCGCTCGGGGTCGCCAACGACATCGGCGATCTCTCGCTCTCGGTCGCGATCCGCACGGCCATGATCGAGGACGACCGAGTGATCTTCCCCGTCGGCGCGGGGATCGTGGCCGACAGCTCGCCCGCCGATGAATGGCGCGAGACGCTTGCCAAATCGGGCGTGATACGCGGGTGAGCCCCCGGGCTTGGACCGGGCGGGCGGCGTCCGGCGCTTGGGGAGTTTCAGGCCGCGGGCTTCTCGCGTCGAGACTTGTCGATCGCGGCACGCTGGTGCCATCGGGCGGCGCGGACGTTCGCCGGCGCGTCGGCCTGCTCGCTCCAGTCCTCGGCGTTCGCAAGGATCAACTCGCTGGGCATCGTCTTGCGATACCCGAGCAGGCGGATCACCTCGAGCACGTCGGTCCAGGTGGGGAACTGGCGGGCATTTCCCTTCTTGAAGGCGTCGATGGCCATCAGGAACAAGAACTGTTCCTTGTTCATCTCGCCTTCCTCGGCGGACTTCTGGAAGTCGGAGAGACGGCGGCCGGCGCCGCGGCGGCGCTCAAGGCCGGTCTCGCTCTCCACGTCGCGCCGATCGGGAATAACCCGGCGATCCACGACCCCGCCGTCCCATGGATTCTGGGCGTGCAGGTCGCCCGCTCCCGAGTCGGAATCCGGGTGCGTGCCGGGGACCCGGGCGGGCCGACCCGCACCCTCGGCAGGATTCCCGGCCGATCCACAGGCCCCGCGGCAGCCACAGCGTCTGTTCTTGGACTGTTCGTGATTGCCCATGCGCGGAACTCCCTCGGGATTGCTGAGAGGCGTTCCGATGGATCGTCCCGGCGTGGATCAGCCTTGACGCGCGGGGACGGACCGCGGGCTAGAAGTCCTCATCGTCATCATCGTCGTCGTCACCGGCCTCAAAGTCGTCATCCCCCTCGGCGTCCTCGTCGTCATCCTCGAGGAAATCATCGTCCTCTTCGGATTCGGCGTCGTCGTCGGCGTCGTCGCCCTCGAACTCTTCGCCGTCAAAGTCCTCATCCTCGTCATCATCGTCGTCGTCGTACATGACGGGGGTCGAGGGTGCGACCAGCGTGGCCCACTCCTGTTCCATCATCTCCTCGCTGGCGATCGCGATTGCCGTGCCTTCCATCGATGACCTCGTCGTTCAGAAGCCCTACCCACCGGGCCCGGGGCACCCGCCCACGCCCACCCGAGTCGTCCGCCGGATGCCCGGCGAAACGACGATTCCATGGCGCGGTACATTACAGCCCGCGCCGCCCGTGTCAACCGGCTTTCTGTGACGATCTTCGTCCCGGGTCGCGGGAGGTTCCCAAGTCCGGGGGCACGCCCGGGAAATCAGCGACCGTGCCGGCCCGACGCGCCGGCCGCGCGGCGCGTGCCAACAATCCGGCACACGCGCCCTTCCCGATGATCGCCTCTCGGAGCCGCCTCTCACCAACGCATGAGCACGCCGCAGCCAACCCAGACCGGTTTCGATCCTCTCGCGGGCGTGGCGGCCATCGTCTTTCCCGGCGCCGGGCACCTGGTACGACGCGAGCCGCACCGGGCCGTGCTGATCGCCATCGGAATCCTCGGGCTGTTCTTCGGAGGGATCCTGGTCGGCGGTGTCGACGTGATCGACTCCCGAGAAGATCGCGTCTGGTTCTTGGGGCAGGCGCTGGTCGGCCCGCTGGCCTTCGGCGTGGACTATGCCCACCAGAACCACTTCAAGGTCGTCGATCCACAAGGTCGAACGCTTCGTTCCGCCCTCCCCGACGAGGCCCGCAACCCCATCGACGGATCCCCCATTCCGATCAAAAAAGACGCCAACGGCGTGCCCACCGCTACCTACGTCGACGACGGGAAAACGGTCACGATCTCTCCCGCGAGCCCTCCCAACATCAAATCTCTGTCCAAGGTCAACGAACTCGGCACGCTCATGGCGACGCTGGCGGGGATGCTCAACCTGATCATCATCATCGACGCGATGTTCCCGACGCTCCGGCGGGAGAATCCGTGAGTCCGTCCAACGCCCGCGCAACGCCGAGCATCCCCCGGCCCATGAACCTCGCCCATTGACCGCTCGCCCCCGGGCCCGAAGCCCAGATCGAACCCATGCACGCCGAACTCCTGACACTCGCGCTCCGCCCGTTCATCGATCCCCTGCCGCTCCAGCGCCATTGGTGGTTGCTGATCGTGCCGGTGTGCCTGCTGGTGTCGATCGCCTACAAGGCGGTGCGGGTCACGGACTTCAAGACCTACTGGAAGCACGTGCTGACGATGACCGCTCAGTTGATCATCGCGATCGTGGGGATCTGCGTCGCGGCGTTCATCCTGGTGCAGTTCATCATCCCGCGGATCATGCCGATCGCGTAGCGCCCGGGCCGGACGCCCCGCGCGCGACCTCGCCGAGGAGCGCGTCGATGGCCGATGGCCTTTCCGCGGCCCGGATGCACCCACCCCGGCGCTGCTAGGCTGTGCGCGTGTCCCGCCGCGCCTGGATCTCCATGATTGTCGTTGCGCTCGCGCTCGGGGTCGCGATCGCGCTGCGATTGCTCGTCGGCGACGGCACGCTCTCGTGGGCTCGCGACGCCGACGTGCTGGACCTTCGCCTGCGACGGGCCGTGTGCGGCGTCATCGTCGGCGCGGCCCTGGCGCTCGGCGGCGTGAAGCTCCAGTGCCTGCTCCGCAACCCGCTCGCCTCGCCCGACATCCTGGGCCTTGCCTCCGGCGCCGGCCTGGCCGTCATGATCGCGGCGTACATCGCGTACACGCAGGGCGGACGGCTGGCAACACTGGGCGGAACGATCGGCGGCGGGACGGCCATCGCCGCGCTGGCCGGCTCGCTCGGCGCGCTGACCCTCGTCTATCTCTTCGCGCAGCGCCGCGGCTCGCTCGAGCCCGTCACGCTCATCCTCGTCGGCGTCGTGCTCTCGGTCGTGTGCAGCGCCGCCACGACCTTCGTGCAGCACCTGCTCCCAGACCGCGGCGCCACCGCCATGCGATGGTCGCTCGGCGCGCTCAGCGATGATGTGTCGTGGACCAATCTTGCGATCATCGGCGGCGTGGTCGCGCTGGCGGCGACGCTGGCGCTCGGCGCCTCGGGACTGATGGACCGCGCCTCGCTGGCCGACGATGAGGCCCAAGCCCTGGGCGTCCCGCTCCGTTCGCTCAGGGTCGCGCTCTTCATTTCATCCGGCGTCCTGACGGCGGCGGCTGTCATTCTGGCAGGGCCGATCGGATTCGTCGGCCTGATCTGTCCGCACGTCGTGCGCCTTGCCGCCGGACCTCGCCACGCGGGCGTGATCCTCGGCTCTCTGTGCGCAGGCCCCGCGCTTGTGGTTGGTGCCGATTCGCTTGTGAAAGCGTTGGATTTGGCGTCAGGAAGGCTCCCGATCGGTGTGATCACGCCGATCGTGGGTGCGCCGGTGCTCTTGACGATGCTCCGCAAACGCCCGCCGCGGGAGTGGTAGGGCTCAACATCCACCCGCGGATTCCGAACGAAATAACGGACCGAACCACGCGACTGGCGCGGCGTATGCAGGGCGTTCTTGGCGGTTCGCGCCGCGCCCGCACCCGCGGGTCGCGGTGGTGGCAGGGACCGGTCTGGAGACGTTTCGATGACACGCTTTGTGAACAACGTAAAGACGGCGATCCTCATGGGCGGCATGTTCGGTCTGTTCCTGGCCGTCGGCTCGCTCTATGGCAAGCAGGGCATGATCATCGCGCTGGTGCTGGGCGGCGTGATGAACGTGATCGCGTGGTTCTTCAGCGACAAGATCGCGATCGCGACGATGCGCGGTCAGGAAGTCCACGCGGACGATCCGGGCCTGGCGGGCCAGCTCTACCGCGCCGTCGATCGCCTGCGCCAGCGCGCGGGCCTTCCCATGCCGCGGGTGTACGTCTGCCCGCACGAGGCGCCCAACGCCTTCGCGACCGGGCGTTCGCCGAGCAAGGCGGCGGTGGCGGTGACCGAGGGCGCGATCCGGTTGCTGGACGACCACGAGCTGGAGGGCGTGCTCGCGCACGAGCTGGCGCACATCAAGAACCGCGACACGCTCACGAGCTGCATCGCCGCGACCATCGCGGGCGTGCTGGCGTACATCGCGCAGTGGGGCATGATGTTCGGCGGCGGGAACAACCGCGAGGGCGGCAACCCACTGGTCGCGCTCTTAACCTTCATCTTCGCGGCGGTGGGCGCCGCGTTGCTCAAGGCCATGATCAGCCGCTCGCGCGAGTACGTCGCCGACGCCGATGGCGCCGCGATCGCCGGCACGCCCGACGGGCTGATCAGCGCCCTGGCCAAGCTCGACGCGTACTCGCAGCGCATCCCGCTGGTGCAGCCCAACCCCGCGCAGAACAGCCTGTTCATCGTCGAGCCGTTCGCCGGACGCTCGATCCTCAACCTGTTCGCCAGCCACCCGCCGACCGAGTCGCGGATCATGGCGCTGCGGAGGCTGTAGAACTTCTGAGAAAGCGCCCCGCGAGCGACGATCTGTGGCCTTCATGCGCCGATGTCTGCCCAGGACATCGATGTTTCTATTCGCGTGCATCTGCGGCGCCGAGCGCCAGCCGGGGTGCTCGCACGATGCACCACGTCCGCCGGAATCAACATCGTCCCGCGCTCCGCGATAGCATTCGCCCGACGGATCTCGCGCGATCTCTTCCCAGGGTCACCATTCGTTGACGGACTCCTCTCCCACCCCCGACGACTCCCCGCCCGCGACGGGCAAGAAATCGCCGCCGAGCACCGCGATCTACTGCCCGTCCTGCGGCTATGACATGGAAGGGCTCACCAGCGCCCGCGAGGTCTTGTGCCCCGAGTGCGGTCGGTACCTCGATACGAGCGAGCTCGTGCCGCGCCCGGTGTTCCCGCCGCTCCCGAGGTTCGTGCTCCGGCTCACACTCCCGCACGCGATCGCGGTGGGCGCGATCGTGGTGCTCGCGGGCCTGTGCATGCTGGTTCCCAAGGACGCGTCGCTGGTGGCGGCGGCGATCGTCGCCTGCTACCTCCCGCTTGCCACGATGTTCATTGGGATGGTTGACGCCGTCGGTTACTTCTCGTCGTTCGCGCGAAGGCCCGGGCGGTGGCCCTTTGCCGTGGCGGCGACGATCGTGACGCTGGCGGGCGGCGTCGTGGAGCTGGTGGTCAGCCTTCTCATGGCCAGGGTCGTGGCGCCGTAGGGGTCGATCATCCGCGCGGGTGATACTTCTTGTGCACGCCGCGCAGGCGGGCGCTGTCGACGTGCGTGTAGATCTGCGTGGTCGCGATGTCGGCGTGCCCGAGCATCTCCTGCACGACGCGGAGGTCCGCGCCGCCCGAGAGCAGGTGCGTCGCGAAGGAGTGCCGGAGCGTGTGCGGGTGCACGCCGCGCAGGCCCGCCAGCCGCGCCGCGTCGGTCACGATGTTCCACACGCTGTCCCGCCCGAGGGGTCGTCCGGTGCGCGAAAGGAACAGGCGGCCCTTGTCGCGCCCGTCCGGGCGGACGAGCTTCGGACGGCAATCGCTGACGTAGCGCCCGATCGCTTCGCGCGCCGGTGCGCCCATGGGGACCAGGCGGGCCTTGTCGCCCTTGCCGACGACGCGCACCACGCCGATGTCCGCAACGATGTCCTGATGCTCGACGCGCGTGATCTCGGTGGCGCGCAGGCCGCTGGCATAGAGGAGTTCCAGCATCGCGCGATCGCGAATCCAGAGCACGGCGTCGATGGAGTTCTTGGCGCCCTCAGGCGGGCGCGGGGCGGCCAGCAGTTCGCGGAGCTGGCGCGGCGAGAGAACGTCGGGCAGTGACTTCCAGCGGTGCGGGCGTTCCAGGAGTTCCGTCGGATCCTTCTCCATCCGTCCGCGTGCCAGCAACCACCGGAAGAAGACCTTGATGGTCGCCAGGTGGCGCACGACCGACGCGGGCGACAGCGAGCGCGACGTGCGCAGCGAGGCAACGTGCGTGGAGAGATGGCGCGGCGTGGCCGTCGCGGGGTCGTGGACGCCGGCGCCGGCGAGGTCGGAAAGCAGGGCGTCGAGGTCCCTTGCGTAGGCGTCAAGAGTGTGCCGGGACGCGCCGACCTCGACGCGCAGATAGCCGACAAAGGCGTCGCGAGCCCTGAGGGAGGCGTCGGGGAGTGGAGGCGGGGTTGGTGTCGCCAGTTCGCTCGCGGCGACGATTCTGCGTGGCACGCGGGATTGTTGGCCGCTTGACGCCCACGACGCGGTGCGTGAAGTCTCCCGCGTGCATTCAACCGCCGGCCTCGAACACCGCCGCGATGGCCGTTGGCCAACGGATGACCCTTGGCCGTCGCGGGCGTGGCGGACACTGGTTGCGTCGCACGGAGAGGGGTTCGCGGAAAAAAAGCCCGGGCCGCGTGGGCGACCCGGGCTCGGAGCAATGGAGGTTGTCCTGACTCAGCCTCGGATTAGCCGAGGAGCTGGAGGACGGTCTGCGGCTGGCTGTTGGCCAGCGACAGGATGTTGGTCGACCCGGAGACCAGGATCTGCGAACGGGTCAGGTTCGCGGTCTCGGAGGCGAAGTCGGCATCACGCACCACGCTGCGGGCCGCCGCGGTGTTCTCGGTCGCGACGTTCAAGCTGCGGATGGTGGCGCCGATGGTGTTGCGCTGGAAGGCGCCCAGTCGGCCGCGGAGCGTGGAGACCTGGTTGATCGCGGACTCAACGATCTTCTGAGCGCTGTTGAGGTCGCCGCTGACCAGGTTCATCGCCTTGCCCGACCCGAGGGCCGAGAGGAACCCGCCGACGTCGGCCGAGCCGAGCTTGCGGGTTGCGACGTCGCCGATGCCGATGGCGACCTTGCCGGCGATGTCAACGCGTCCCGCGAGCTGGAAGTTGGCGCCGCCGCCGGTGATGGCGAAGGCCGGCCCGCCGCTGTTGCCCACGTTGCCGAGGGTCTGCGACGTGCTGGTGTCGAGGGTGACCTCGACGTCGAGGAAGTCGGTGTTGATCCGCGCGGTCTTGCCACGGGTGACCGCGGCGATGCCGTTGATCGTAGCGGCGAGGTTCTGGCCCGAGTCCAGCACGCCGTTGGCCGCCGCGGTGTCGTCCCACTGGGCCAGGGCGCTGGTCTTGGCCGTGCTGAAGTCGGTGTCGTTGAGGTTGTAGATACCCTCGTTCGACGAGGTGCTGATGCCACCGTCGTCGACGACCTTGACCGAAACGAACTGATCCGAGCCGAACTCCTGGCTGTTGAGGACAATGCCGGTGCCCGAGACCGTGGCCTGGACGCCCGTCACGTCGCTGAAGCTGTTGATGGCGTCGGCGATCTTGGCGAGGGACGTGCCCGAAGCGAACGTGAGTTCGCGCGAACCGAGCGCGCCGCCGATCTCGATGACGAACGACGAGGTGGCCCCGCCAAGGTCGATGGACGTGGCGCCCATCGAGAGGTAGAAGCCGCCCTGCTGGGCCGAGGCGGTAACATTCACATCGATGTTCAGCGAGCTCCCGCTGAACTTGGCGCTGTTGACGCGGAAGTCGCTGACGCCCGCGACGACGCCCGAGGTCTTGTAGTCAAAGTTGCCGTTGAGGAGCTTGATGCCCTGGAAGCTGGCCGAACCGGCGATGCGGTCGATGGTCTGCAGGATCGAGTCGACCTGCAGCTGATTGGCTTCCTTCTCCGATCGCGAAAGGCCCGCGCTGCTGGCGGTCGAGGTGACCAGGCCCTGGAGCTCGGTCAGAAGGCCCGACACTTCCTGCAGGCCGCCCTCGGCGATGTTCACCACCTGATCGGCGCGTTCCGCGTTCCCGATGGCGGCGTTCATGGACTTGAGCTCGGAGCCCAGGTTCTCCGAGGCGATCAGACCCGCGGGGTCGTCCTTGCCTCGATTCACCTTGACGCCGGTGCTGAGCCGCTCGAGGGCGGTGCTCAGGCCCTGCTGATTCTGGGCCAGCACGCGCTGGGCGATCAGCGACTGAACGTTCGTATTAATCCGACTCATTGAGGATCCTCCGTGAACTGCTCCGGCGGTCGCTCGTCGCGGGTCCGCCCTCGACCTGATGCCCCCGAGGCCCACGCCCCGACCGGGGGGACCGGCCGAGAACGCCGGTCCGCGCCGTGCCCGAGTTCCGTCTCGGGCCCGACGTGCCCACGCCGAACTCTCGACATGGACGTTTCCGCATCGGCCTTCACAGGGTCCAAGTTCAGTCCGCGCCCAATTCCGTGGTGCGTTTTGGCGACAATTTCGCCATCTTCTCTCCCACCACGTCAAAAAGCACCGCACCCCTCAGGGAATTCCCCGGGGGGTGCGGCGGTTATTCGGACGCTCGAATTGGGCCCGGGCTTAGCCCAGGAGTTGGAGCACCTGCTGCGACTGCTGATTCGCCAGGCCGAGCACGGTCGTGCCGGCGCTGGCAAGGATCTGCGCCCGCGTCAGCATGCTTGTCTCCTGGGCGAAGTCCGCGTCACGGATCTGCGACTGGCTCGCCGAGAGATTCTCGAAGGAGGATTGCAGCGAGCGCACGTTGGTTTGCAGCACGTTCTTCTCGAAGGCGCCCAAACGTCCTCGCATGATCGTGACCTCGTCGATGGCGCGGTCGAGGATCGAGCTGGCGGTGGTGAAGTCGCCGCTGGCGACGTTCTCGGAGATGCTGTAGCCCTGCCCGGTCTTGAGCGAGGAGAGGAAGGCCAGCGCGCCGGTCGGGCTCTGGGTGCCGCCGAGGTTGGAGGCCGCGACGGACGGGATGCCGAGGTTGGCCTGCTGGAGCGCGGTGACGTCCTGCCCGATCTGGAAGAGCGCGCCGCCGCCGGTGATGTCGAAGGTTGAGTTGGCCGCGTTGGGGTCGGTGGCGAAGGCCTTGGTGAGCAGGAGCTCGAGCCCGAGCGACGTTGAATTGACGCTCACCCGGAGGCCCTTGCCGGAGGCGAGGGTTCCGTTGACCAAGGCCGAGACGTCCTGTCCTTCGTCGCGCTGCGACGCGACCAGGGCGGTGTTGGACCAGTTGAACGGGGGACCGAAGCTAACCGGGGCGTTGTTGTCGAGCTTGTAGGTAGCCCACGAATCGTTGGTAGGATCGGGCGGTCCGCCGAGGCGTCGCACGGAGACGAAGGCGTCCGAGCCGAATTCGACCGAGCTGAAGACGATGCCGGAGTTGGGGTTGCCGTTGATGAGCGAGGCTTGAACGCCGGTGAGGGCGGTGAGGGAGTTGACGGCACTGACGAGCTTGCTGAGGCTCTGGTTGGAGGGGAGCGTGATCTCCTGCACCCCGCTGGGCCCCGTGATCTGGAGGGTCATGGAGGAGAGCGTCACGCCCGGCGGGACGGTGTTGCCGTTGTAGTAGAGCGCGCCGGTCTGGGCGCTGGCGACGACGTCAACATCGACCGAAAGAACGTTGTTCCCGACCCGGCTGGCGTTCCAGATGGTCGCCTGGGCGATCGCGCTGGCGTGCATCGCCGAGGTCTGGTAGGCGAGGCTGCCGTTGAGGAGCTTGAGCCCGCCGAAGGTGGCGGTGTTGGCGATGCGGGTGATCGAGTCGATCGCCGAATCGATCTGGAGCTGGTTGGCGGAACGCTCGTCGGGCGAGTTGGCGCCGGTGTTCGCGGATTCGACGATGAGCGAGCGGATCGAGTTGAGGAGGTCATTGACCTCCGCCAGCGACGCCTCCGTGGTGGAGATCATCGAGCTGGCCCGCTCGGCGTTCTTGATGCCGGTGCTGACGCCCTGGATGTCGGAGCGCAGGCGCTCCGAGATGATCAGGCCGGCGGGATCATCCGCGCCGCGGTTGATGCGGAGTCCGGTCGAGAGCCGCTCCAGTCGGAGCGACAATTCCTTTTGCGTTCGCACCAGGTTCGACTGGGCGATGACGCTCGGGATGTTGCTGTTGATCCGGGACATGGCAATCCTCCGTGATTGCGGTGAACCGACGCCGAGAAACAGGCCGGCGGCTCGGGCGGGCCGGCGCTACGGGACCGAGGACGATTTACGCAAACCGCGTGCCATCGGCGGCACGGGTCGAGGTGGTCTTGACGGGGGGTGCGGCGGAGGCCAGGCGTGAGCGCGATTCGCTCCGGAGCTTGGCCGGACCGGGTGAGATCGCCGGGCCCAGGGCCGTCACATCCTCTCGGGCGATGCGAGCGGCCTGCTGGTTTTCCCTGCGGATCGCCTCGTACACCTCCTTGCGGTGCACGGCGATCCGAGTCGGGGCCGTGATCCCGAGGCGCACCTTGTCGCCCCGGATGTCCACGACCGTGATCTCGATCTCATCTCCGATCATGATCGTCTCGTCGCGCTGACGGGAAAGGACGAGCATGAAAGAACTCCTTGGCGGGCGCCGGATGCACGCTGCATCCGCGCCGGCACTTCGGCCGGTGAAGGGGTCGAACACATGAGCAGGAGGCCAGTCGAGCGAGCATCCCGGCCTGATGCCGGGAACGGGCTCACGCGGGGATCGCGCGGGCGCCGGCGACCTTCACCAGCGTGTGCCGCGTCGTCCACCGCTTCTCGGCCAGGACGGCCTGCTCGCCGACCCGGTTCAGGGTGTTGATGATCAGAGGGCCCTGAAGGTTGCCCGTCAGCGTCTGATCAACCTTGTTCACGATCACGAAGACCTGGGCGTCCTCGAGCTTCTCGAGCGAGAGCTCGCTCATCTGCTCCGGACGGATCGGCACCGAATAATCGGGCACGAACAGCGACGGGTCCGTCACCACGAAGGCCAGGCTCGGCTCGTCCAGCGACTGCAGCCAGAAAAAGCTCGAGTCCTGCCCGGGCTCCAGCAGGCAATAGCGTGTGTGCCCGGAAAATCCAAGCAGCCCCTTCGGGAACGTGATCACGCGGTCCTCCGCGATCTCGATCACCCCGAAGCGTGTCGTCCGCACTTCCATGGTGCGCTCCGAAATTCGGCCCGACCCCGAAGGGATCGACTCCCGCGCGTCCATCGCGCGGGCGACGTCCTGTCATCCACGCCGGCGCGGCCGAGGCGCCGACGGCATTTCAATCCATCCCGACGATCGGGCCTCCGCCCGCCCGCCAGTCCACGCCCCTACAGGAAGTCCAGCAGCGTCAGTCGCGAGCTCAACGCCGCCGCCTGAAGGCCCGCCTGCATCTGCGTCTGGAGCATCGTGAAGCGGCTCGCCGCCTCGGTGTAGTCCACGTCCCGCAGAGAACTCCGAACCTGCTCGTCGAACGTCGTGCGGTCCTCCTCGGCCCGCTTGGCCAAGTCGACACGCTGGGAGTACCCACCAACCACGCCCCGCGTCTCCGCGAGCAAGTCGATCGAACTCCCCAAACTGTTCCCAGCAAGGCCAATGCCAACCGTGTCGTCGTTCTCCAGGCTCCGGCGAAGGTCGATCAGATCGCTGAAAATCCCGTTCACGCGCACCTTCGCGCGGTCGGCGCCCGTGAAACTTGCGCTGCCGGCGTCGTAATGCCCGTCGAGGAAGCCCAGGTCCTCCGCCGCCTCGGAGTTGTTCCGTGGCGCCACCGAGATCGCGCCAGAGAAGCTGGCATCCTGGCTGAGCACGATTCCATTGCTCGTCGCCCCCAGCGAAGCGGAGAACGCGCTCGAAGGAAGGCCCGCGGCGGCCAGCTGCGGCGCGGCCACGCTGTTGATGCGATCGATGAGCGACTGCACGCTCACGATGTCCTGCGGCCGCAGATCGACATCGATCTTGGTCCGGGCGGCGTCGCCGAGCGTGATCGTGAAATCCACATCGTGGCTTGGATCGGGCTGCCCCGTGGTCGGGTCGATGTACCCGTCGACAATCTGCACGCCCCGACCGAAATTGAAGGACGAGAGCAGCGTTGAAGCGGTCATCGAGCGGATGCCGAGGTTGGCGGCGGTGGGATTGATCGCGTCGGTCTCTTCGATGGAGAGCGCGCCCGCCGAACCGGCCGAGAGCAGGTTCACGATGTCGATCCCGTCGCCCGCCGCGTTGATGTCAACGCGCACGCCGACGCCCGCGGCCTCGATCAACCCCTTCAGATCGCCCAGGTTCTGCGCGCCGGAGAGGTCCACCGTCGCGCTCCCGCGGTTGTTGGTGATCTTGATCGAGCCCAGAGGCTGCGTCAGCCCCGAGAGCGCGCTCACGGGGGTGCGCCAGGTCAGCTTCGGCGACAGATCGCGCGCCGACCATGCGCCCGCCGGGAAGTTCAGCAGGCCGAGTGAGTCGGCCAGCCCAAGGTCCTGGGCGGTCACCCCGGTGCCCTGGTCGTAGAACTGCAGCGTGGCGCCGCCCGCGACGTCGAGCGAGAGCGAGCCGCCCGAAACGCCGATGCCGCCGGGGCCAAGGACCGTCACACCGTTGTCGGTTTCGTATTGACGGATCGCGCTGGTAAGGGCGTCGATCACATCGCCGAAGGTATCCGCGCCGGAGAGGTCGACCTTGACGCGGGCGCCGGCGTTCACCGAGAACTCGACCGTGCCGAGCGTCACGCCCAGGCCGCGGGCGCCCGACGCATCGGACAGGCGCGTGTCGTTGGTGAGGGCGGGATCGAGGTCGACGATGCCCTTGACCTTGGCGGCAGACGCCGCGAAGGCCTCGGCATTCCCGAGGGTGATCGGCACCGACTGCGCCAACCCAAGCTCGGTGTAGAGCCCGTTGCCCTGTCCCTGCCACAGGTACGCGCCGTTCTTCTCGACGAACGGCTGCACGCTGGTCGTCGCGCCGCCAAAGACGTACCCCGCCACGCCCTGGCGGTTCAACGAGTTGAAGATCGAGGTGAGCATCGAGCCGACGATGGAAGCTTGCTGTCGGCGTTGCTCGGCGTCGCTGGGCGTGCTGATCTGCTGGAGCGCGATGTCCTTGGCGTCCAGGGCCGTGTTCCCCGCCTCGCCCAGAACGGTGTCGAGCATCCCCAGCGACGCGCTGGCGTGCTGGATGTTCCGCTGGCGTTGCGTGGATCGTTCGATCCGATCATCAAGCTCGGCGATGGTGGCGGCCTTGACCACGTCGTCGCTGGCCTTGTTGACGGCCCGTCCCGTCGCCAGCTCCACCTGGGCCCGGTACAGGTCGAGACTCGTGCGCGTGAGATTGGCGAGCGTCAACTGCTTCATCAGCAGGTTGGGGACTCGCGCAAGACCGGCTGGATAAACGCTCATGGTTCACTCGTCCGTCCGCAAGCGGCGTGCCGAAACCAAAGATCAGGGCTCCCACCCGCGGGTGCATGGCCCCTTCACGGTCATCACAGAAGGTTCAGGAGAGTCTGGGTCAGCTCGTCGGCGATGCTGATGAGGCGTGCCGCCCCCTGGTACTGCCGCTGGAAGTCCAGCAGGTTGACGGACTCTTCGTCGATCGAGACGCCGCTGGTCGCCGCACGCTGCGCCTCGAGGCTCTGCCGGATGATGCCGGCCGAGGTGGCCCGAGACTCGCTGGATTTGGCGGCAACACCCACGGCCTGGACGGTGTCGGACCACGCGCCGCGGATGGTCCTTCCCCCCAGGTCGCCCACCGCCTGATCCTGGAGGTTCACGATCGCGAGCGCCGTGCCGTTCTCGACCAGCGAGCCATTGACGTAGCGCCCGCTCATGAGCCTGGTCGGGTCGGCGACCAGATCGCTCCGCACCGCCATGTCGCGTGCGCTGGTTCCCTCGAAGAAGGAGTTGACACCCATCACCGCCAGCGCCCCGGAGGAATCATCGGCGAACGAGACTTCGTAGCCGGGATCGGCGTCGACCTTCAGGCGGCCGTCGGACGTGAACCTCGCCGACAGGCCGGGCACCGCGTCCAAGGCCGCGCGGATGTCCTCCGCCGAGGTGTCGTCGTCGAAGCCCGGGGTGCCATCGGACTTTCTCCCGTCGAGATCGACGTCGATCCGCACCGTCCTCATCGTTCCGGTGCTGGTCTGTTTCACGTTGACGAGGAACCCGCCGTTGACGGCCTTGAACGGCAGGCCGCCGAACGTCTGATTGTTCGGATCGTCGAGCGCGCGCGAACGGTCTCCCAGCGCGATCTTCAGCGTGCCCGCGGCGGTCGCCGGGTTCGACACATTCGCGCCCGTCGAATGCAGCTTGTTGATCTGGAAGATGACCTGGGCGGCGAGGGTGTCGAGCTCCCCGATCACCTTGTCCGCGGTCGCGTCGCGCGATTCCAGCAGGCCCCCGATCTTGCCGGACCTGACGGGGAGATGCTCCTGGTCGGCCTTGACGACTACATCGACCTGGATCTTTCCGTTCTCTGAGACACGCTCCAGCTCCAGCCCGCGCGAGGTCGAGCCCTGCACGATGGGAATTGATCCCACCAGCACGTCGACCATCCCGTTGGGTTGCTCCACCACCGACACGTCCATCAGCTTGGAGAGTTCCGTGATCGCCTGGTCCCGTTGGTCCCGCAGCCCCGCGGCCTGAAATCCGGCGACCTCGCTGTCGGCGATCTGCTGGTTCAGCGACGCGATGCCCGAGAGCATCCGGTCCGCGGCGTTGATGCTCGCGCCGAGCTCCGAGTCGACCTGGTCTCGCGTGTTGGCCAGGTCCTGCCGGAGCCGGGTCACGAACGACGCCAGCCGCTGCCCGCCCTGCACCACCACGGCCGCCGACTTGGTCTGGTTGGCGCGCTCCGACCATGACGAGAAGAACGCGGTGAGCTCGCTGGAGAGGTCGTAGTCGGAAAGTTCGCCGATGGTGGTTTCGATGGCGGAGTTGATCGCCAGGGCCTGCTGGGCGCCGGCCTCGTCGGAGACGCCGGTCCAGAGTCGGGCCTGGAGCGCCGAGTCGAGCTGCCGGCGGACGCTCATGACGCCCACGCCCCGCCCGATCGAACCATTAAGCGAAGTCGCGTCGCCGGCGATCGGATAAAACGTGGCCACCTGGCGGGTGTAGCCGGCGGTGGTCGCGTTGGCCATGTTCTGCCCGGCGACGTTGATCCCCACCTGACTGGCGGTGAGCGCGGTGCGCCCGATGTTCATGGCCGCGGAAAGACTCATGGAAATCTCCTGCTACCGGACCAGATCGACGGCCGCCGCCAGGGCCGGCGTGGGTTCCACGACACCGCGCCTCCCGTACGTTCCCGCGTGGCTGAGGCGACGCCCGACATGACGCATGAGGCCCTCGATGTGGGCCGAGAGAGCCGCGGTGGCCGCCCTCAGGGAGTTCTCTTCGAAGCGCACGCGCTCGATCAACGCTCGCAATTCCTGGGCCTGGGCCCTAAGCGCGTCGCGCTGGGGCGTGGGGAGAACCCCGAGCAGCACACCGAGCTTGGGCAGCGGCTCGTTGAGCGCGCCCTGAGCGGGCGGTCCGAACCGCTTCCACAGCGATCGCACCGTCTCCTGGCGCGTCTGCTCGATCGAGGCGAGGTTGGCCATGAGGTGCCTTTGGGACTCCAGCGCCCGCTCGACACGGCGCGGATCGGCGGCGCGCACCGCCTCGCGGTGCTGCTCGATGAGCACGAGCCAGCGCTGGTGCTCGCGGGTCATCTCCGCGAGGATCTCGCCGAGCCTGAGAAGCTCGCCGCCGGCGGTTGCCGCATCGCGCCCGGTCATGCCCGATTCTCCGATCCCTCGGCGGCCCCGCCACGCCGAAGGTCACGCGCCAGCCGATCCACCAGCGGGAAATGCGAGGCCCGTGTCAGCTCCTGCGCGAGGTTGGCGTCCTGCAGCGCGCGGAACTGCTTCTCGGCCTGCCCGGGCCCGAAGGGCGGCGGGCTCTGCTCCGAATCTCGCCATTCCTTCAGGAGCGGCTGCACCAGCGACACCGCGACCAGGTCGCGCGCGATCTGAAGCGCCTCGTCCTCACCCACCGGGCGGGCCCGCTCGCCCGCGAGCAACCGCGAGAACTGCGACTGCTTGCGCCCCAGGCTTCCCGTCGCCTCCCCGGCGGCCCGGGTCGAGAGCAACTCACCGCCGGATCTCAGGATTGTCGGACCGATCTCCATCGCACGAGCTCCGCTCAATCGATGACAAGCTTGCCCTGCAACTGCCCGCCCTTGGAGAGCATCTGCAGGATCTCGATCTGCTGCTCGACCGGAATACTCAGCCGGTTGAACGCCGCCAGCAGGTCCGTGAGACGCGCCGCCTGCGACGCGCTGGTATCACGCGGCGTGATGCCGACCCACTTGTCGCGCTCGATCAGCGGATCTTGGGTGGTCGGCGTGGGGGGCGGCGTGGTCGTCGTGATGGTCAGGTCGCGGTGCGTGATCGCCACCGGGCTCACCGTCACGTCCGCCGTCATGATGATGGCCCCCGAGCGACGGTTGCAGATCACCATCGCGGGCAGCCCGAGCAGACGCTCGTTCACCTCCGTCGACATGACGTCGGCGATAAACGCCGCACGCTGCGCACGCTCGGCCTTGGGGATCGTGACGCGGATCGTCCGCTCATCGATCACCTCCGCCACCGGCGGCTCGGCGTCGCCGGGGTTGGCTCGCTGCTGGTCGTTGATCGTGCTCACGATCTGGGTCACGCTGGGCCAGCCCGCGTAGTCCGGCCTGATGATCAGCTCGAACACATCCTTGACCTCGGGCATCCTGATGTCACGCACCATCCGCGCTCCACGGCGCACCTTGCCCACCGTCGGCGTGTTCGGATCGACATCCACCGAGCCCTCGGCCTGGGCGAAGTGCTCGTCGCCAACGTACGGGCCCATCAGCGGGCACAGGCTCAGACGCCCGCCCTTCAGGCTCTTGCAGCTGTTGATCGCCACCACCTCGACGTCCAGCTCGTCGTCCGTCAGCGCGCCGCCCGCGGGCACGACCACGGTCACCGACACCACGGCGACGTTCTTGACGCCCTGCAGTTCCTTGAGCGCGCCCGGTTCGTTGCCGTTGTTCCGGAGCCACTGCGCCAGCGGGCGGGCCATCGCCAGCTCTTTGCCGCTGTCGCCCGTGCCGGGCAGGCCCATCACCAGGCCGAGCCCCCGGAGGATGCTCTCGCCCTGGCCCTTGAAGCGTGAGAGGTCTTGCACCGTGATCGCCGATGTCGGCGCGATCAGGCACAGCGATCCCAGCGCCGCGATCAAGGCCGCCAGGCGCGCCAGAAACCGGTCACCGATCAGGCGAGTGAATCCGGTACCTCTTGTGTCAGGCTCCAGGGGCTGCATGGCACGACCTCCGTGTCGTGCCCACGCAACGCCCGTGCCAGTCGCGGCTTCATTCAGAAGCCGAACACCGCCTCGAGAAGCCGGGGGATGAACCCCTTGGTCGACGAGTCCTTGACCTGCCCCTCGTTCTTGGCGATCAGCGTCAGATTCGCGAGCTGGCTCGAAAGCACGGTGTTGGAGGTCGTGACGTCTTCACGACGACATTCACCCGACATGATATACGTCTGCGTTTCCTCGTTGCTGACGATCGTCTTGCGCGCCTCCAGCACCAGCACGCCGTTGGGCTTCACGTCGATGATCTTCGCCGTCACCTTCGCGACGAACCGATCCGTTCGCTCGTACTTCCCCTCGCCCTTGAACTTGTTGTTGCCCGAGACGCCCAGGTCGGCCTGGCTGGTGGTGTCGCCGTTCTCGACCTGGAGTTCCAGGAGTTTCTCCAGGCTCGGGAACTTGTCCAGGGCCGCCTTGATGCTGTAGTCCTTCTTGGTGTGCAGCTTCTGATCGCTGGTCTGCTTGCTGTTCTCGTCGATCACGATCGTGATCTGATCGTGCACCGCGTAGGTCTTGGGCTTCGGGGCCTGCACCGCCAGCAGGCTTACGCCCGCGAGCGGCCCGGCGGGATCGCGTTGCTGCTCGTTCTCCGCCGACGCCGGCGCGGGCGGACGCGTGAACAGGCTCTGCCCCCGGCACTCGGCCATCAAACCCAGCCCCGACAATCCAGCGGCCAGGATCCCGGGCCATCGAGTGTGCATCGTCATCGCTTGTTCTCCGGCGCGCGCTCACGGGCCGCGGGCTTCTTGTCGTCGGTCGTCAGCTTCCGATCGGCCAGGTCCGCGTACGACCGGGCGCGCTCTTCCCTCGCGCGCTTGGCCACGCGGTCGTCGTCCGTGGCGCGGACCGTCGCACCGCCGGCACGGGTCGGCCTGTCCTTGGGTTCCTTCGTCCTGGCATCGCGGGTACCCGGCGCCAGCGCGTCTCCGCCGCCGCTCGACGCCAGCACCGCGATGCCCGGCGCGTCCATCCGCGCCTCGAACGTCCGCGCCGACCCCACCGGCTGCAGGGTGACGAGTTCACCCATCCTCGCGTCGGCCAGGGCGCGCGCCGTCGTCTTCAGGACAAAGGAGCCGTTCACGCAGTGCACGCGCACCAACTCGCCCTTCTTCACCACCAGCGGGGCCTGCACGTCGGTCGTCTCGAGCACCTTTCCGCGCGAGAGGGCGCCCTTGGCGACGCGACCGACCGCGTCCTCGGGCGAGACGACGTCCATCGTGTGGGGGAGCCATCGCTCTTCGGCGGTCACCTTGGCCGCGGTGACCTCTTCGCCCCGCCTCAGGTCGTCGGCCAGCACCGCCGCGGCGCGACGCACGCGTACCCCGACCCGGACGGTCCCCGAGGCCGCGATCTTCTCGCCCTCGTAGAGCGTCACGCTGACGGGCTGTTCGGGCGAACGGCCGACCAGCGAGATGTCGGACGCCCGCCCAACCACGCTCGTGTTGAGCAGGGCCGCATCGCGGTCGTCGAACATCAGCTTCACGTCGGATGACGGCACACCGAGCGCCGCCACGAGCCGCTCCTCGATCTGTCGCCGCACGATCGGGCCGTCCGGTACGGGCGCGGGCTGCTTGCCGGCCTTGGCCGCCGGAGTCTTTGGCTTCGGGGGCTCCGGCTCGCCGATCCAGATGTGGCACGTCCCGCCGCGCAGCTCGAGTTTTCCCCAGTTCACGTCGTCGCGTGCCTCGAGCAACACGCGGATGGTGTCGATCGAGAGCGTCGAAGCCCCCGCGCCCGCGTTGGGCATCACCACCAGCGTGCCGAGCTTGGCCGCCCCGTCCCCGGAGAGTTCCGCGACATCGGCCAGGGTCAGCGGGCCCGGCGCGACCCGGTCCGCCGTCGCCCGGAGCGAGATCGAGTCCTGCCCGCGCGCCGGACCAATGGCCAGCACGCTCCACGCGCCGGCCAACAGAATCAGGATGAATCGCGTTCCACGCGTCATGCGGTGCTTCCGTGGCGACTACTGGCGGAGCTGCGCGACGGCGCGGAGCGTCTCGTCGGCGGTGCGGATGGTCTGGCTGTTCATCTCGAAGGCCCGCTGCGTGCGGATCATCTCGATGAGCTCCCGGGTCGGATCGACATTGGAGCTTTCCAGGAACCCCTGCTTCAGCCGGCCGCGCCCGTCGGTGCCCGGGTCGCCAAGGTTCGGATCTCCCGACGCCGGCGATTCGCGGTAGAGGTTCTCGCCGAGCTGGATCAGCCCCGCGGGGTTGACGAACGTGGCGAGCTGGAGTTGCCCGGCCTCCTGGGGCTCGGTCGAGTCCGCCGTCGTGTAGGTCACCTTCCCGTCCGATCCGATCGACACACCGGTCGCCTCGGGCGGAATGGAAAAGGTCGGCTGCAGCCGGCGCCCCTGGTCGTTGGCGAGCACCAGCTCGCCGTCGGCGTTGAGCGTGAGGTTTCCGGCGCGGGTGTACGCAAAGCCGCCCTGCTCGGGCTCGACCTGCACCTGCAGAAATCCCTCGCCCTCGATCATCACGTCGAGCGTTCGGCCCGTCGAGAGGGGCGAGCCCTGCTGGAAGTCGAGCTGCGTGCCCGACACCGCCACCCCCTGACCGATGTAAAGCCCGGTCGGACGCTGATCTCCGATCGCGTTCTCCGTGCCGGGCTGGGCCTTCTCGATGTAGAGCAGATCCTGGAAGTTGGCGCGGCTGGACTTGAACCCCGCGGTGTTGACGTTCGCGAGGTTGTTGGCCGTCACGTCGAGCGAGGTGTTGAGCGCCGAGAGCGCCGTGGACGCCGACTGGAGTGCATTGATCGCCATCGTTTCTCCCTGCCTATGCAATCCGTCCGAGCGAGTTGATCGCGCGGTCCATCATCCGATCCTGGGCGCGGATCATGGCGATGTTGGCCTCCACGTCGCGCCCCGCGCTGGTGACGTCCATGAGCGCCCTGATCTGGTCCACCGCCGATTGCTCGATGTATCCCTGTCGAATAAGGCCCGTGCCCGGCGTGCGCGACTGGACCGCGTTGGTCGGCGGGATGAACAGGTTCTTCCCCTGCTTTGGCATCCGCCACGGGTCGGGGATGTGCAGAAGCTGAACCTGCGCGACCTCCTGCCCGTTCTGCTTCACCCTGCCCGCGCTGTCGACCTCGATCTGGCCCTGGCCCTTGAGAGCGATCGGGTTCCCGGAGGTGTCAAGAACCTGCATTCCCGACGCGGCCATCACCAGTTGCCCGCTGGCATTGCGCGAGAGTCGTCCGTCGCGGGTCACGCGGATCGGATTGGCGGTGTCGCCGGCGTCACGGACGACAAAGAACCCGTCGCCGTCGATCGCGAGGTCGAGGTCCTGATGGGTCCGCTCCAACGAACCCTGGGTGAACGAGGTCTGGTTGGGTGTGGGGAGGTTCCCGGCCCCGAGCTTCTCCAGCATCAGGTTCGATGGCAGGTTGAAGAGGCCGTCCTCTTCCCGTGCGGCTGGCCTGAACCGAACCATGGGGGTATCGGGCTTGAAACCCGCGGTCTGGGCGTTGGCGAGGTTGTTCGCGAGCACGTCCTGGCGATAGAGGGCGGACATCGCCCCCGCCGCCGAGATTTCCATGCCGTAGTTCATGCCAACCCCGCTGAAACCCGGCCCGCCGAGGTCACGTCCGCCGCGTCCGGGCGGCCCGATCCGCGCCGGAATCCGTTCCAGGCGCGCGGCAATCCGCCGCGGACGGCTTTCTCACAAGCGGCGTGCCAATCCGTCGGGATGACCTATCCCGCGCGACTTGCGCCCCGGGCGCAACCGGTGCGCCGTTCGGAATCCGGGCCGGGCGATTTGACCGGGAGCCCCTGGGTCGGGACGCTATCGCGTCGTTGATGGGTCCGGTGTCCGGGCGTGGAGTGTCCGATGGCGGTGTGCGCGGGTTGCAAGAATCAGTTTCCCGACGGGTCAAAGTACTGCCCGTCGTGCGGGCGCCCGCATGTCGCCGACGGCATGATGAACAGCGTCCCCGGCGCGTCGGACGGCTCGGATCCGACCGTGACGACCTGGGGCAACCAGCCCCCACCGCCGACGTCTCGCTCGGGCGGGTCCGCGAGCGCTTCGGATTCTTCACAGAGTGCGCGGCAGGCCGCCAGCATCCAGCCCGACCCACGGAGTGCGCCCGGTCCGTCGCCGTCGCCGGCCCGGGCCGCGTCCCTGCTCAACAGCGCCAGTTCTCTGCCCGAAGGGCGATTCAACCCCGGCGACGTCCTGGGTGATCGGTTCCGCATCATCGGGCAGCTCGGCAAGGGCGGCATGGGCGAGGTGTTCCGGGCCGACGACCTCAAGCTGATGCAGCCGGTGGCGCTGAAGTTCCTCCCGCCGCATCTTTCCAACAACCGCGTCAGCCTTGATCGCATGATCAATGAGGTGCGCGTCGCGCGGGCCGTGTCTCACCCCAACGTCTGCCGCGTCCACGACATCGGCGAGGTGGACGGGCTGCACTACATCTCGATGGAGTATGTCGACGGCGAGGACCTGGCCTCGCTGCTCCGGCGCGTCGGGCGCTTCCCGCAGGAGCGAGCCATCCAGGTCGCCCGTCAGCTCTGCGCCGGTATCGCCGCCGCACACGCCAAGGGCGTGCTGCACCGCGATCTCAAGCCCGCGAACGTCATGATCGACGGGAGCGGCACGGTCAAGATCACCGACTTTGGTCTTGCGGGCCTGGCGATGGAACTGGCGGGCAAGGGCGGACGCGCCGGGACGCCGGCGTACATGGCCCCCGAGCAATTCTCGGGGAGCGGCGTCACGCCCAAGAGCGATCTCTATGCGCTGGGCCTGGTGCTGTATGAGACCTTTACCGGCAAGCCGGTGTACCGGCCCGAGTCGTTGGAGCACCTGTCCAAGCTGCACATGCAGCCCCCGCCGAGCGTGTCGAGCGTCGTCTCGGACGTTGATCCCCGGATCGAGCGGGTCATCCTGCGCTGCCTGGAGCGTGACCCCGAGCGTCGCCCGGGTTCGGCCCTGACGATCGCCGCGGCGCTGGCCGGCGGCGAGGCGATGGCGGATGTCCTGGCCGCGGGCGAAACGCCGACACCCGAGATGGTGGCGGCCTCGGGCGAGCGCGGCAGTCTGAAGCCCCCGCTGGCGATGGCGGCGCTGATCATCGTGGCCGTCGGCGCGCTCCTGATCGCGCTCCTGGGCCAGAAGACCAGGCTGCTCGCGCAGGTTCACACCGACAAATCGCGCGAAGAACTGATCGTGAAAGCCAATGACATGCTTGACGAAGGGCTGCGTCCGACGACCCAGATCGATCGCGCCATCGGGTTTATCGAGCACCCTCCCGCCATCGGCGAGGGCGCCGAATCGTCGGGCTCGAAGGCCGCGGTTCCGACGTCCCCGGGCTTGGTTGAGTTCTGGTACCGCGGGAGCGCCAGCCCGATGTCGCCCCGGGATGCGACGCGCGGCGTGCAGATCGACGACCCTCCGCTGGCGACCCCGGGAATGACGCGCGTGCGCCTGGACCTGTCGGGACGACTGCTGGAGATGATCGTCGTGCCCGAGGCGGGCGCGATCGGGAAGGTGGGAAAAGAGGAGAACGTACCGCCGATCGACTGGTCGCCGCTCTACAAGGGCGCGGGTATCGACACCGCGACGCTCGAGCCCGCGACGCCCGAAAGGGTGCCGCCGGTCTATTGCGAGAAGCGATTCGCGTGGACCTGCAAGGACCAGGCCGGGAGATCGCTGCGCTGCGAGGCGGGCTCGGTGGGCGGCAAGACGGTGTTCTTCGGCGTGATCGACCCGTCGGCCGCGCCGCAGGCGTCAGCCTCTACCGACGCTGGCGCCGGCGGCGCGCTGGTGTTTGTGCTGCTCATCCTGGCCGCCATCGGCGTGCCGGGCTGGATCGCCTGGAACAACATCACGCGGGGCCGGGGCGACCGCAAAGGAGCGATCACGCTGGCGGGGGTCATGTTCGGCGCCTCGCTGCTTCAAGCGGCCCTGGGCGCCCACCACACCACCGACCTGTGGATCATCCGCGATTGGAGCCTTTCGGCCTTGGGGGTGTCGCTCCTCAAGGCCGGACTGATCTGGGTCGGGTTCATCGCCATCGAGCCCATCGTGCGCCGCCAGCGCCCCGAATCAATCATCTCCTGGGCTCGCCTGTTCAGCGGCAACTGGCGCGATCCGCTGGTCGGCAGGGACATCCTCATCGGCACCGCGGTCGGCGTGCTGTGGATGCTCCTCAGCGGCGGGTTTGCGATGGCGGTCTCCGGCTCGGGCTCCGCGCCGGCCACGCAGGCCACCGCCATGGAATCGCTCGTCGGCTTTCGGCAGGCCCTGGGCGTGATGCTCGCCGTCGTCTTTTACTCGCTTATCTTCCCGCTGTTCATCACGCTCATCCAAGCGATCGTGAGACGCCTGATCAAGGACAACGTCATCTCGCGCATCGTCGAGGCGGGCGCGCTGACCCTCGTCATCGCCGCGTTGATGAGCCAGGTCGCGGGCGGCGTGGGCAATCTCCTGCTGGCGCTGGTGGGCGGGGTGGCCTGCATGCTGATCGGCACCCGCTTCGGCCTGCTCATGCTGGTGTCGGCGTTCTTCGCCGTGGGCGTCATCAGCGCCTTCCCCATCGCGCTGGGGCTCCCGAGCTGGGCGATCATGACGGGCGTGCTGGGCATCGCGGTCATCGCCGCCGCCGCCGTCTTCGGATTTGTGATCTCGATCGCGGGGATGCGGGCCGCGTCCGGCGCCGGGCAGTTCTGAATTGGCGCCCCACCGACCGGCGATCGCGCAAAGCGGTCGCGCCGCTCCGCCAGCGTCCGTCTGAAAGCCGATCAGATGCTCGTCTTGGACCTGGCCAGCGCGAGCTTCTGGCGGGCGCGCTCACGGTCGCGCGCGAGCCGGTCCACCTGGGCCTGACGGTCCTTCGCGTTCTCGGGGATCGAACGGGCCATGAGCGAATCAAGCTCTTTCTGGGCGTCGCTGGCGCTGAGCTGCTCGGCCGGCGTGGCGCGTTCGGCCAGCACGGTCAACTGCTCGCCGGCCATCTGCACGAACCCGCCCTCGACGAAATACGAGCGCGAGCCGCCCTGCCCCTTGGCCGAATCCGGGAATTCAATCCGGAACTCGCCCGCGCCGAGGCGGGCCAGGATCGGCGCACGACCCGGGAGCACGCCGAACAGCCCGTCCCACGCGGGGATCGACGCATAGGTCACCGGCTCGTCGAAGACGCTCGCGGTCGGGGTCACTAGGCGGCAACGGAAAGACTTGGCCAAGGCTCGCACTCCAATGTCTCGGGTCGGTCAGCGCCCGAAACGGGAGGGGATGGTAGGCCCCGGCGTCGGCCGGGTCCGCTCCACCGCACCCGCGCGGCGGCCGGCGGGAGGGACGGATCATTTCTTTGTCTCCCTTCGCCTTCGATCACTCCGATAGAGTCTCCCATGGCCGGCGGCGTCAACATCCTCGCGGCGGTCGCGATCCTGGGCACCGTTCCCGCCGCCGTCTCGCTCATCTGGTCGTGGCAACAGCGCCACGTTCGCGCCGGCGGGCTCTGCCGAAACTGCGACTACCCGCTCAAGGACCTCGAACCTCGTGCCGACGGGCGATTCCGCTGCCCCGAATGCGGCCTGGTCCAGACCGGGCGGGCTCACGCCTCGCACCGTGTCGGGCACCTGCTGGATTTCTCGATTCCGGCCTCGTCGCTCATCGTCCTCGGGCTGCCGGTCGCGGTCTGCGCGGTCCTGGCGCTGGCGATCAAGCCCGACGCCGCCATCTCCGCGGGTGTCGGATTCGCGCTCGTTGTCGCGGGGCTCTTCACGGGGATCGAGGGGCTGGGCCTGCGCGGCACGACGCTCCAGGCGCTCGGGGCCCACGCCGCGGCGCTCGCGTTCATCTCCCTCGCGCCCGCCGACCTTTCGCCGCTGCTGATCGTCGGCGGCTCGGGCTGGGGGAGCGGCCTGGCGACGCTGTGGTTGATCCGTGCGCGCCGGGCCAAACGACCCGCGGGGCTTGAAACCCAAACGCCGTAACAACATCGGAAGTCCCGAGTATCTCGGCGGAATTGGCCCTATTATGGCCTGATGTCGAATCCCGTGGTCATTCTTTGTCCCGGCCAGGGCGCCCAGGTCGTCGGCATGGGCAAGGCCTGGCACGACGCGTCGCCCGAGGCGCGCGCGGTCTTCCAGGCCGCCGATCGCCAGCTCGGATCGCGCCTGGGCGCGCCGCTCAGCGAGCTCTGTTTCTCGGGCCCGCCCGACCGCCTGAACAAGACCGACGTGAGCCAGCCGGCCATCTTCGTCGCGTCGATCGCGTGCTGGAAGGGCCTGCTCGCCAAGTGGCAGTTCGGCAACGGCGAGGTTCCGATCGTCGCCGCCGCGGGGCTCAGCCTGGGCGAGTACAGCGCCCTGGTGGTCGCGGGCGCGGTGTCGTTCGAGGACGGACTCGAATTGGTGACGCTGCGCGGGCGCGCGATGCAGGACGCGGCGGAAGCATCGCCGGGCGGCATGGTGGCGCTGATCGGCGCCGACGAGGCGCAGGCCCTGGCGGTGTGCGAGAAGGCGCGGGAGGGTGACGTGCTCGTGTGCGCGAACTTCAACGCGCCCGGGCAGATCGTGCTCAGCGGGCACAAGGTCGCGTGCGACCGGGCGGCCGTGGTGGCGACGGAGATGGGCTTCCGCGCCACGCCGCTGGTCGTCGCCGGCGCGTTCCACTCGCCGCTGATGCAGCCGGCGGCGGAGCGGTTGTCCCAGGCGCTGGCCAGGGCGGCGATCCGCATGCCGCGGGCGCCGGTGATCTCGAACGTGACGGCCCGGGCGCACGAGAGCGAGGCGGACATCCGCACGCGCCTGGTCGAGCAGCTCACTTCCCCGGTACGCTGGTCGCAGTCATGCCAATGGCTGGGAGCCAATGCCAAGGCGGAGTTCCACGAGCTGGCGCCTGGCAAGACGCTGGCGGGGCTGATGCGGCGGATCGACAAGAACGTGAAGGTGATCACACATGACGAACCCGATCAGGCGTGAATTCTGGGCGCGAATCGGCGCGGGAGTGGCGACGGTGACGCTGTCGGCGCTCATCGGCTCGGCGATCCTCGGCGCGACCGTGACGACCGCGGGCTGCGAGAAAAAGAAGGCGCCCCCTCCGCCGCCGCCCCCTCCTCCTCCGCCGCCGCCCAGGGAGCCCGATCCGGTGAACGGCTCGGCGCTGCTCCAGGTGATGAAGGCCGACGCGCGCGTGCAGTGGGCCTCGAACAACCGCATCACAGACGAGAAGCTGGCGCGGGCCATCATCGGCTTCGCGGACGCGCTCTGCAAGGGCGACGCGGACAAGTTCCGCGGAATGCTGGACGAGAAGTCCAGGTCCTCGCTCGAAGCACTGCTCGGGACCGGCGAGTGGGACGAAGCGGTGAAGAAGATCGAGGCGGTCCGCATCACGCAGGGTCAATCCGGGGATTCCACCGGAACGATGCGCGCGATGTTCACGTTCGCCATTCAGGAGCCCACCGGCGCCTACGTCCTGAATTGGGTGACCGGGGAATCCGGCGGCTCCACAATCATGAAGGCCCTGCCCGCCAACAGCAAGGTCCTGAAGCGCGCCTCGGAATGGGACAGCCAGCTCGCCGCGTGGACGCCCAACGCCCCGCGCCAGGCCGAGGCGGCCAAGGACGAGGGCGACGCCAGGCCCAAGGAAGAAGAGGCCGACGCCCCGCCCGAGCAGAAGAAGGAGAGCGACGAGATCATCAAGCAGACCCCCGCCGGCCCGCTGCGGATCCCGACCAAGCGCCCCGACGGCGGCGGATGACCCGCGCTTTTCGCACGCCGCTTCGCGAGATCACCCCTCGGCCCTTGGTCCCAAGGCTCGGAAGGGTGCTCGAATCGCGGGTCAGAATCCGACATCGCGCCGGATCGCTCTCTCTGCCCGTACTCCCGGCCTGATTACCCGATCACTTTCTCGGAGCATGACCGTGACTGAACCGGTACCTCAACGTGTCGCCCTGGTGACCGGCGCTTCGCGCGGCATCGGCAAGGCCATCGCCATGCGCCTGGCGCGTCCCAACGTGATCGGCGGCGGGCGTCACGTCGTGCTCGTCAGCCGCTCCGCGGGCCCGCTGGCGGATCTTCAGCATCAGATCGAGAGTTTCGGCGGGAGCGCCTCGCACGTCGCGGTGGACGTGGCTGACTCCGCCGCGTTTGCCGCCGCCATCGAGAAGGTCGGCGAAGAACGAGGGCGCCTCGACATCCTGGTGAACAACGCGGGCATCACCAAGGACGGCCTGGCCCTCCGCATGTCCGACGAGGACTGGAACTCCGTCATCCAGACCAACCTCACCTCGGCGTTCGTCGCGATCCGGGCCGCCGCGCGTTCCATGATGCGGAACAAGTTCGGGCGCATCGTGAACATCAGTTCGACCAGCGGCGTGGTGGGCAACGCGGGCCAGGCGAACTACGCCGCCGCCAAGGCCGGGCTCGCCGGATTGTCGAAGACGATCGCCCGCGAGCTGGGCGGCAAGGGGATCACGTGCAACGTGATCGCTCCGGGCTTCATCGAGACCGACATGACCGCGAACCTGCCGCAGCAGGTGCGCGACCACGTGCTCGGGCTCATGGCCGTCAAACGCCTCGGCGTGGCCGACGACATCGCCCACGCGGTCGCGATGATCACCGCCGACGAGGCGGGGTTCATCACCGGCCAAACGCTGTGCGTCGACGGCGGGATGACCATGTGCTGAGACTTATTGGTCGGACTTGGCCTGGTCGTCGGGCGTTTTGCCGGGTTGATCCGGATCCGCGCTGGGATTCGCTTCTTCGATCGGCCTTGCTGCATCACCCGGCGCAACGGTCGGCGGCATGGGCTTCCGATCGTTGGTGAAGGTCCGCACGCCGTCGTCATCGCTCGGCTTGGCCTTCGGCTTCGGGGTGAACGATTCTCGCACGCGGCGGATCGCCTCCGCCGCCGCCCGACGTTCCGCCGCCGCCTGCGCCGCCCGCTGGGCCGCGCTCTGCGGGTTGCCCGCCGGTCCGGGCGACGCCGATCGATCGATCCGCACCGCGCCCGCGGGTGTCGTGCGGACTCCGGATCGCGTCACGCCCGGTCTGACGTCGCCGGCTCCGACCGACGACCCGCCCGATCGAGCCGATTGACGGAGCGCTCTGGTGCCCAGGACGGCTCGCCCGCCCGAGGCACGATCCGCGCCCGACGGGCCGCCCAGCGCCGTGGGGGGGGGCGGCGCCCCCACCAGCGCGGGCGCCATCTGAAGATCGGGTGGGCCCGGCCCCATGCAGGACACCCCGGCCGTGGAGAGCGCGGG